>Ga0209167_10000025_pt1 | contig 209481 bp, 178 predicted proteins | sample Coa_R1_9_FD_187154 | JGI IMG/M metagenome (GOLD analysis project Ga0209167, IMG submission 187154) | Surface soil microbial communities from Centralia Pennsylvania, which are recovering from an underground coalmine fire - Coalmine... | ecosystem: Environmental > Terrestrial > Soil >...
CGGGCGCTCGCTGGGTACCTCATGGCCGTTCCTCCGGCCTGCCGGTTTACCCCACTTCGCCCTCTCCTCGAGCGGACATTTCACTTGCTAATCCCCCGGACATATCATGTGCTAACGACAGGAAAATCGTGGGTATAGTACGCTGAAAAAAGCGAAGGGCAGCATCGCCAAGTCCGTGAGCGGTAGATGGCGACAAATCTCTACGATTCTTCTTCTGTAACTGCCTTTTCCGCCGAGATGCTGGGCACTTTGCGGCCTGAAAAGAAATCCGCTATTGTTTTCTGCAATTCACTGGGAGGCTTTGGGTGGGCGGGGAGCATGGCAGCCCAAGATCTTCCGGGGTGTAAGGTATCCCATGCCGACTTTTCCTGTCCCCGGCGCCCTTTCCCAGGATCGTGGTTGCCAAAACCTGCGATTACGACATTCCAAAGCGGCCTGAACATTTCGATTAATAAGTTCTCGCCCAGTGGAATCCAGATATCGTCCGCCACCAGATACCTGCACTGGAAGTCCTGGAGCGGAAGACCCACGGCCTGTAGGGATTGCGAGTGCTCACTTAAGCGGTTCCAAAGGACGCTTCCGGGCGCTGTATCTAGGCCGCGTTGTCGGAGGAACCCCTTGTCTGCCGAGCGCGGCCTATGTTGGCCGAAGAAGAGTCGCACTACAGCGGCAAGGTGGTTTCCGGTACGACCTCTTCCGGCAGCTCCGAGATATCGAGGTATTGCATCTTGCTTGGAAGCAGCACGTACATGTGCTCCTTTTTGTCGGGGCAGAGGTTCTTCCAAAGTTCGCCGGAGGATGCGGCCTGCTGAACGCGCGAGAGAGCCTTGGTCGACTCTTTCGTCGGCACGTCAACGTACGAAAGGTTCAGTCCCGTGTCGTCCAGGGGGTCTTCAAAGATGAAATATACTCGAATCATGCGATTGCTATCTCCTTTTAGCGGTATAGGGCGCGTCCCACCGTCGAAAGCAGGACTGCCATGATGAGCATGAGCAGCTTGGCCTTGGTTGCTTGCTCAAGCAGCGGTTGACGCACGGTGACTCGCCTGCCGTTGATTGACAATGAGGTCAGCCACATTCCCTCTCGTTCTAGGTCACTGACTGCTGCATGTTCGAGCTGCGCGTGGCAGTTCGCACAGATGACGAGCAAATTAGCCGGATGGTGGCCGACGGATGGTTCCAAATGGTGAATCTCAAAATAGGGCTCCCCATTCCGTTTTTGGAAAGTAAAGGAACACAGCTGGCATTTTCCCTCGTGCAGTTCCCTAAGCAGGACCCGGATGGCCGCAGGAACGGTCTGATGTCGGTCGCTTAGGTTCGACGCGACGCGGAGGCGTTTCTCGGAGATGGTTTGCTGGGCAAGGCGCAGAAGTTCTTCGCGAGCAACTCGTCGCGGGCGCTTCCTCGCCAGGCGAACCAGAGTGCTTAGTTCACGCTCTGCTTCCGATTCTGTAGCAGCCGATTCAAGTCTCTGCTGAGATTCTTGCCTCTGTTTTTCACTCAGGAAGCGGTCCAGGATGATCCGGTATTCGCGTTTCCTCGGATCCTCGATGCTGATGGAAATCAGGTCTCCCGGAACAATTTTTCTTCTTGAGAACCACTCCTTCGTTCCGAAAATTCTGGTCTCTTTGCCAGCGGGGTCGTGGGGGTGAAAGGTGACCTCGCTGGTTGTCTGCTCATCGTCGAATGCTACTCTGATGCTCGTTCTCTCGCTCGGGAACCATTTCTTGAACTTCTGGGGTATAGCGATAAAGCCCTTCTCTAATCGACTGGCGGTTGCGCGGATTGTGAAACGCAGCTTGCCTGGAGTCACGGTACCGACATTTTAAAGCGTAGAGTTTTCGATAAAACGCCTGCAAACGGGTCGAGAACCCAGTTTGAGTGGCGGCTTGGGAGATAATTTCGAATGCAGTCCTCGACGAATTCACCTGAGAAGCCGGCTATCCAAGGAACCCATCTATGCAGCGGCAAATTCTTGTTCTTGGCGAACGACGAATCGCGAAATCCGTTTGTTGCAGCGGGCGCGCCGAAAGGCGTTTGCATCATCGGTGCGTGAATCGTATCACAACTAGACCTGCTTTCTCCTGTAAGCAAATTGCGCCCTCTTTCTGGAAGGGACGCACAGCATACAGCACGGCGCGAGCGAATACAAGGCGAAAGTGTAAGATTCGAGGAGGCGCCTCGACAAAGGGCGCCGAGGGCGAGCGATTGTGGGCTACAGAAGGCAACGGCACAGGGTGAAGCTTGCGCCACGCGAAGGCGACGCGACTCTGCGAGTCGCGCGGGCGCGGCAAGCCAGCGCCCCTACGAAGGCAACAGCCACGGGCTAAAGCCTGTGCCACGCAAAGCGGGCTGCGCAGCGAAAAGCCGCAGATTCGCAGCGTACGCGATTCTGCGCTACAGAGGCGAGGGCGCGCGGGCGAGCCAACGTCGCTACTAGGGGTGCGACACGTGGCAAAGCGGCGTCGAGTTCCGGCTAGGCCAGAATTCGCGAGGCGGACCGCCCTTCGGCTGCGCTCAGGACAAGCCGCAGTCCAAAAAACATCACGCAGGCTGAGAGGCTGGGCCACGCGAAGGCGACGCGACTCTGCGAGTCGCGCGGGCGCGGCAAGCCAGCGCCCCTACGAAGGCAACGGCGCACAGGGTGAAGCCTGCTAGGGCCCGAATGGTGCTAGCCCGTTTTCTCGCGCTGAACTTGCGCGCAGGCCCGCACCAAGACTGGGTGCGGGCCTGCGGAGCGCGCCTACTTGCCGGCGTCGGCGGCGGAAGCCTGCCCTGCGCTGGCGGTTTCCGCGGGCTTCTGCTTCTCGCGGGCTTCGCGCAGCAAAGCTTTGCGGCTCAGTTTGATTTTGTTTCCTTCGATGGCGAGAACTTTCACCATCACCTGATCGCCTTCCTTGAGCGCGTCGCGAACGGAACGAATGCGCTGCTCGGCGATTTCGCTGATGTGCAACAGGCCATCGGTGCCCGGAAAAAGTTCGACGAATGCGCCGAATTCGGCGATGCGCACCACTTTGCCGAGATAGGTTTTGCCCACTTCGGCGGTGGCGGTAACTTCGCGAACGCGGCGCAGCGCTTCCTCGGCGGCTTTTCCGTTCACCGCAAAAATGTGCACGCTGCCATCGTCGTTCACGTCGATTTTCGCGCCAGTGGATTCGGTGATGGAGCGAATATTTTTTCCGCCCGGGCCGATCAGGTCGCGAATTTTGTCGGTGGGGATGTTCAACATGGAGAGATGCGGCGCGTACTCGGAAATTTCGGTGCGTGAAGCAGGCAGCGAAGCTTCCATTTTGTCGAGAATTTCAAAGCGCGCTTTGCGAGCCTGCGCGAGGGCTTCGCGCATCATGGCGATGCTGACACCAGTGACTTTGATATCCATTTGCAAAGCGGTAATACCGGTGCGCGTGCCAGCGACCTTGAAATCCATATCGCCGTAGTGATCTTCCGCGCCAGCGATGTCCGTCAGCACGGCGTAGTCATTTCCTTCGACCACTAATCCCATAGCGATGCCCGCGCAAGCAGATTTGATGGGCACGCCTGCATCCATCAGCGCCAAACATCCGCCGCAAACGGAAGCCATGGACGAAGAGCCGTTCGATTCCAGAATGTCGGAGACGACGCGAATGGCGTACGGAAATTCAGCTTCGGGCGGTACGAGATTGGCGAGCGAGCGCTCGGCGAGCGCGCCGTGACCAACCTCGCGGCGGCCCGGACCTCGCAGCATTTTCACTTCGCCGACCGAGAATGGCGGGAAGTTGTAATGCAGCATGAAGCGCTTGAAGACGTCCTGCTCGAAAAGCAAATCGAGGCGCTGCATGTCGTCTTTTGTTCCCAGCGTCACCGTAGCGAGCGCTTGCGTTTCTCCACGCGTGAAAAGCGCCGAACCATGTACGCGGGGCAGCAAACCTACCTCGCAAGTGATTTGGCGAATCTGGTCGAACGCGCGCGCATCGGGACGGCGATGCTTTTTGATGATGTCGTCGCGGAAAAGGCGTTCGCGCAGCCGCTCAAATGCGCGGGAGGCCATTTTGCGCTTGTCGCTGTCTTCTTCTGGAATTCCTTCCAGGATTTCTTTTTCAATCGCCGCGACGCGTCCATAGCTCTCGAGCTTCGGATATTTTGCGGTGTCGAGCGCATCGTGCAGGCGCTCGCCGTATTTTGATTCGATCTGTTTCGCCAGCGATTCGTCGAATGCCGGCGGGACCACCGCAGCCTTTTGCGGCTTCACTGCGGAGTGAAGGTCGCGAATTGCGCTGATGATTTTCTTGATTTGTTCGTGGCCGAAGGTCAATGCATCCGTGACGGTTTCTTCGGAGACTTCCAGAGCGCCAGCTTCGACCATCACGATGGCCTGCTCCGTGCCGGCGACAACGATGTTCAGCAGGCTGCTTTTCTGTTCCACAACCGTGGGATTGACAACCAGGCTGCCGTCCAGCAAGCCCACGCGAACCGCGGCAATCGGATTAGTGAAAGGAATATTGGAGCAGTAGAGCGCCGCAGAAGCGGCAGTCACGCCCAAAACATCGGGATCGTTTTCGCTGTCCGCCGAAAGCACCATGCTGATGATTTGCGTTTCGGTGGACCAACCCTCCGGAAAAAGCGGCCGAAGCGGCCGGTCAATTAAACGCGAAACGAGAATCTCGCGCTCCGTGGGACGCCCTTCACGCTTGAAAAAACCTCCGGGGATTCTGCCCGCGGAGTAGGTGTACTCGCGGTAATCCACGGTGAGGGGCAGAAAATCTTTTTCCGTGGCTTTGTTATCCATGCACGCGGTTGCCAGAATCACCGTGTCGCCGTAACGCAGCACCACTGCGCCATTCGCCTGACGGGCCATTTTGCCCGTCTCAAAACTCATTTGCCGACCGCCAATTTCTATACTCGTCTGATGCGCCATTTGCACTTTCCTCTGCGCTGCCGGCTCGCCGGTGCGCGTTTAGTTTGCGGGGAAATCCCCGATTTGTTTGAGAAGAGAAAGCGAGCGCGGAGTGGATGCGCTGCCTGATCCTACCGATTCAGCGGGAAGGTTTGCGCACACGAATCCCCGGCGGCCCCACAAAGCAGTTCGATGCGTAGGGTTAAATTCCAGGTGAGCGTGAAACGGCTGGGTTCAGAAGCCGTATTACTTGCGCAAACTAAGTCTTTCGACAATCTCGCGATACCGATCCGGGTCGCGCCGGTTCAGGTACTCCAAAAGCCTGCGACGGCGGTTCACCATCATGATGAGCCCTCGCCGCGACGAATGATCTTTCACATGGGCTTTGAGATGAGTGGTCAAATAGTTGATGCGCTCGCTGAGCAACGCGATCTGCACTTCCGGCGAACCGGTGTCTTTTTCGGCCCTGCGGAACTGCTCGATGACGCCTATTTTGGCCTCGCTCAACTCAAAACCTCCTGAATCGTCACACCCTGCTCTACGTTTGTCTCTTCTGTGTCCTAAAAATCGTAGCACAGAGTGACGCCCGGACAACAGAATTTTTTTTTTGCAATCGGGGATTCCTCTGATATTTGAAATGTTCCTGACAAGCACAATTTGGAGCAGTCGCGTGCGAGGCGCGGCTCCCGAAATTAACGTTGGAGCTAAAGAGCGTGTGAGAACTGCAAAATCTGTACTCAGCGGCTTCCCGACCAAAAGCGTCGGGATGCAAACAGCGCGAAAGCCGAACTGATGTTGCAGCGTTTACGTCGTGGCTGAAGTGAGAGCGAAAGGCGCCGGCCTGAAGGCCGCCGCTACGAAGACGGGCGCACGCCAGCGTTAGAGGCAAAGCCTGAAAGCGGGGTTAGTCGCGCTGGGCTTTTACGAGGGCGAGAAATTCGTCGCGGGTTTGCTTGTTCTCGCGAAAGGCGCCGAGCATGGCACTGGTAACGGCGGAAGATTGCTGCTTTTCGACGCCGCGCATGACCATGCACAAATGGCGCGCCTCGATGATGACGCCCACTCCTTCGGGGCTCAGTTTCTGCTCGATGGCTTTGGCGATTTGATTCGTGAGCCGCTCCTGAATTTGCAGGCGGCGGGCGTACATGTTCACAAGGCGCGCCACTTTGCTCAGGCCGATTACTTTTTTCGTGGGGATGTAGGCCACGTGGCAACGTCCAAAAAACGGCAGCAGGTGATGCTCGCAGAGGCTGTAAACTTCGATGTCTTTCACGACCACCATTTCGTCGTAACACACGCTGAAGGTGGCTCCGTTGAGAATCGCGTCAGAATCCTGGCGATAGCCGCTGGTCAGAAACCGCAGCGCTTTTTCGAAGCGCTCCGGCGTGCGGCGCAAGCCTTCGCGAGCAGGATCTTCGCCGAGCAAAACAATCATGCGGCGAATCAGGTCCGCGATGGTTTCGGTCTCTTCGGGTTTAGCAAGAGCAATTGTCTTGGTATTGGCATCGCTCATTTCGAGTGCTCCTCTCAAGCGGGCGCAATGGCAGGTCAGTTTGAATTTTGACTGCTATTGTCCCGATTCATAAAATTCAAACTGACCTCACGGCCCGCGTGCAACGCTTCTTTAGGCGCTGCGCCGCTCTCGGCAATGTATTCAAAGCTGTTCTTCCCCGTTTCTTCAATGCGCACGCGCTCGATGCGCGCCTGCTTAAAACCGCTGAGGCGCTGGAAAATCACGCGGCACAAATTTTCCGTGGTGGGGACGCATTCGCGAAATTCCGGCACTTGCTCGTTCAAATAAACGTGATCGAAATCGTCGAGCACTTTCGAGCGAATCAGTTCGTCGAGATCCGCCAGATTCACAATCATTCCTGTCGCCGGATCCACCGGGCCTGTAACGGTAATCTCCACGGCATAGTTGTGTCCATGGCCGTAGGGATTGGCGCATTTGCCAAAAACGCGATGGTTTTGCGCATCGCTCCAGCCGGCGCGAAACAGGCGGTGGGAAGCGGCAAAGGAATAGCGGCGCGTGAGTGAAATCTTCATTGGCCGTCCCGCGCGCAATCCACAAACAGATCCGGCGATTCGTACAAGCGAAGATGATCCAAGCGGCCTTGGGTAATTTGCGGATCAAGAATTTTCCAAATGGCGGAGGCCACCTCCTCGCACGTTGGAATTTTGCCTTGCAATTCCGGGACTTCGTGATTCAGGTGGCGATGGTCGAAACGCGCTGTCACTTCGCGGTCCAGGATTTCCTTCAGTTCGTTGAGATCGAGAATCATTCCTGTCTGTGGGTCCGGCTCGCCCGCAATGGTGACTTCCAGAACGTAATTGTGTCCATGGCCGCGCGGATTATTGCACTTGCCGAAAATACGGCGATTCTCGTCCGCGGAAAACTTCGGATTATGGTAGAAGTGCGCCGCGGAAAATTCGATTTTTCGTGTCAAGCGGATCATGGCTCACGGGATGGCGTCACCGGATATTCCCTGCCCTTCCAGACAACTCTGCCGCGCCAGTGCTTGCATACAGACACTGCAATGAGCGCGGCATACAAGAGAGCTGCAACGCTATAGTATATGATGAATCGCGCTGGATAACGATTCGCGGCGAGTTCGCGCCAATACCACAAGTGGCGCAGCGCCAGCGCAACGATGCCCGCCGCTATCAGCCAGAGCGCCGCGTCGGCACTCGCAAAAATACCGAAAAAAATCGCGCTTACAACGAAAATGGAGGATAACCACGGAAAGGTAAACGCAAGTTCGCGCGCGGCGGTGGCAAAAGTTCCGCCGAGCAATGGATACAGATTCTTCGTCCAGCCCTGCCACATCGCGCCGAAATGGCAATACATCCGGGTGCGCGCGATCCCTTCGCCGGGTGCGAAATACAAATGAAAACCGAGCGCTTTTACACGCTGCGCCAGAGCGACGTCTTCGAGGACGATGCTGGAAATCGCGCGGTGGCCGCCTGATTTTTCATAGGCGTCGCGCCGAATCAAAATGAATTGCCCGTTGGCGGCGGCATCGGGAAGAGAAGCATTGTTCACGCGGGAAAAATCGAAGCGGCGCGCCAGCCGGCAGTAAATAAAAGGAATCAGAGCGCGCTCGAAAAACTTTTCCGTGCGCTGCTCCGGCGAATAGGAGACCAGCGCGGCGTTATGGATACGCGCATCCTCGAGAGCGCGTTGCGCACCACACGGAAAATGAACCGTGTCGGCGTCGGTGAAGAGCAGCCAATTACATTTTGCTGCTTGTGCGCCGAGCCAGAGCGCATAATTTTTCCCGACCCAGCCGAGCGGCAGTTCGCCGGCGTTCAAAATTCTCAGTTGCGGAATCGTGGAAGCAAGCCGCGCAAGGATTTGCGGCGTGCCATCAGTGGATTGGTCGTCCACAACAATTATTTCGATAATCTCAGGCTGCGCGGCGAGGGTTGTGACCGCGGCCTCTATGTTCTCTTGTTCGTTGCGCGCAGGAACGATGGCTGAAATCTGCGACATTTTAGGAGGCAAGCGGACAGTGGGTGCGATTCCAATAGCCGGTGACTCGAAAAAAATATATCATAGCGGCAGCGCAGTTGCTGCGCGGGCAAACACAATGCGCAAGATTCTCACAGGAGTGACGCTCGGGGCGGTTGCGGGCCTGCTCATTATTTTCTCCATTCCCGGATATAACCAGGGCGAGGCGAGCGTTGCCGGAAGGGTAGCCAAACCGTTTTCGTTCAGCGTGGATGGCAAGCCCATGCAACTCTCCGATTATCGCGGCAAAGTTGTGGTGCTGAATTTCTGGGCGACATGGTGCCCGCCTTGCGTGGAGGAGACAGCGTCGCTGAACCAGTTGCAGCAATGGATCGCAGCGCGCGGCGGAACGGTTTTGGGCATCAGCGCGGATACCGATGCTGCCGCTTATGAACAATTCCTGAAAGACCACAGCGTGATCTTTCCGACGTATCGCGACCCCGTGGAGCAAAGGAATCTTTCGCAAATCGGGCTGGACTACGGGACCAGCATGTATCCGGAAACCTACATCATCGGCCGGGACGGGCGCATCGCACGGAAAATCGTCGGCGCGCAGGACTGGACGAGTCCGGCGATGACGCAATATCTCGATTCGCTGCTCGCCGCCAAGTAATCTTTGCGTTCCTTCCTCAGAGGTACGGCTTTACGCAGATTTGACATAGGGGGAGGGGGTATGTGAGAATTAGAACCCTGATGCAGCATACACGGAAATCCGGTTTGAACAGACCGTCTCGTAGCCGCGCCAAGAACAATCGAGCCCGCAAAGCTGCGGGCGTTGACACTGCCATCAAAGAATCGAACCTCAAGCGCCTGCGCCGAATCGAAGGGCAAGTGCGCGGCCTCGCGAAAATGATAGACGCGGACCGCTATTGCCCGGAAATTCTGGTACAGATTTCTTCGGTGCAAGAGGCTTTACGCGCGGTGGGACGCAACCTGATGCGCAATCATCTCGAGCACTGCGCCACGCAAGCGATTCGCAGCGGGAAGAAGCGGGAAGCGGAAGCCACGTATGACGAGTTGCTCGACTTGATCTACAGATATTCGCGATGAAGCGGAAGATATCATGAGCGCAGCCGGAAAATCGCAACCACGCATTCACCGATTCATTTCTGCTGGAATTGCCGTTCCAAGCCTCGCGCTTATCGCCGCTTTTTTTACCTTGGCGAAGCTTGCTGTGGCGGAACCGGCCTGCCCATTTAACGAAATGAATCCTGAACAGTGCGCGCGCATGTGCGCCGCAAATTTTCTGCGGCCGGCTCACCGAGTTCCGTTCCGCCCTTCAGGAACAACGGTTGCCGCGCAGATGAAAAACATGGCGCGGACGAAAGTGATGAACATGGATATGTCTTTGCCGGCTGCGGCGCAATTGCTGATGCAAGAGGTCTCCGGCACGAGCGTCAATCCCGCTTCTGCGCCAATGCCAATGCGCATGTTCTCGCGCAGCGGGTGGCGCTTCAACGTCATGGGCGACGCATTCGTTACCGACACGCAGCAGTCCGGCCCGCGCGGCGGCGACAAGTTTTACTCCGCTAACGTTTTCATGACTTCGGCGGAACATTCGATTGGCCGCGGCGCGTTTCTCATCGAAGGAATGTTCAGCCTCGAGCCCGCCACGATTACAGACCGGCGATACCCGCTGCTGTTCCAGACGGGCGAAACGGCTTATGGCGTTCCCATCGAAGACGGCCAGCACCCGCACAATTTTTTCATGGGATTGGGCGTGCATTACGCGCGGCCCCTCGGCAAGAACACGATTTTCGAGGCCTACTTCGCGCCGGTGGGCGATCCAGCGCTTGGACCGGTCGCGTTTCCGCATCGCGCATCCGCCGAGGAAATTCCACAGGCGCCCATCGGTCATCACTGGGAAGATTCCACGCATATCGCGTATGAGGTCGCCACTGTCGGCATCGAGCACAAGTTTCTGCGATTCGAAGCGAGCGGATTCCATGGGGCTGAGCCCGGCGAGAATCGCTGGATCATTTCTACCGGGGCGATGGATTCGTGGTCAACTCGGCTTTCCATTATTCCCACGGCAAATTGGGTCGCGCAGGTTTCTGTGGGCCGCCTGACGCATCCAGAAGCCCTCGAAGCCGGCGACGTCGTTCGCACGACAGCCTCCGTGGAATATTCGCGCCCGATGGGCACGGCGAGTTGGTCGACAAGTTTCGTGTTTGGCAGAAACCACAAGACGGCGACTGGCGGCGGCACGAATGCGTTTCTGCTCGAAACGGTAGTGCCTTTCCGCAAAAGCAATTTTTTCACGGGGCGGTGGGAACTTGTCGACAAAGATGAATTATTCGCCGCACAGCCGGCCATCGAGCAGCAACTTCTAAGCAGCACGGGCACCGATACATTTCGCGTGGACGCATACACGGCGGGTTACACGCGCTACTTTTCGCTGTTCTCGCCGATTGAGACGGGCGTGGGAGCGAATTTCTCGGCGTATACTTTTCCTTCTGCGATCGTTCCCTTTTATGGCGCGCACCCGTTCGGCGTTAATTTTTATTTACACCTGCAATTGAAGTCGAGCAAGCAACCAGGGATGGGCGAATGAGCGCCGAACGTTCGCACGGAGCCGCCGATGGAAGCTCCGACCGATCTGGGGCGGCGGCCGCGCAGTCGGCGTTGGCGACTGATCCTGTTTGCGGCATGAGCGTGAACCCGCAGAAGGCCAAGGCCGCGCGCGAGCATGCTGGAAAAACTTATTATTTTTGCTTTGAGGGCTGCGCGAAGAAATTTGACGATGCGCCGGAAAAATATCTAGCGAAGCAATCTGGCGGCATCGCATCTATGTCTCCGCCTGTGCCGCTCGCCATAATCCAGCCACAACGCGCCGAGTCGACCGCTGCCGTAGCGCCACGAGCAGTTCCCGCAAATCCGGCAAGGCCGATTTACGTTTGCCCTATGGATGCTGAAGTTCGCGCGACGCGACCTGGCCCGTGCCCAAAATGCGGAATGGCTCTCGATCCTCTCACGCCTGCCGTCGCGACAACAAAAACCGAATATACCTGCCCCATGCACCCGGAAGTTGTGCGCAGTGCACCCGGCGCTTGCCCCATTTGCGGAATGGCGCTCGAGCCGCGCGCGGTGCAGGCGCAGGAAGAGTCCAATCCGGAACTCGCCGCCATGACGCGGCGGTTTTGGTGGTGCGTGGCGCTGACAATTCCGCTGCTTGTGCTCGCCATGGCCGGCGGCATGTGGCGCACGCAAATTTCTCCCGCGCTTGATGAATGGATGCAGCTGGCGCTCGCTTCGCCAGTGGTGCTGTGGGGCGGCTGGCCATTTTTTCAGCGCGGCTGGGCTTCGATTCGCAATCGCAGCTTGAATATGTTCACGCTCATCGCTATGGGCACCGGTACTGCGTACGTTTACAGTTTGATTGCGACGATTTTCCCCGGCATTTTCCCGGCTGAATTTCGCGTCGCAAGCAGCCGCCTGCCCGTTTATTTCGAAGCGGCGGGGGTAATCACCACGCTCGTCCTTCTGGGACAAGTTCTCGAATTGCGGGCGCGCCAGCGCACCGGCGGGGCCATTCGCGCGCTCCTTCAATTGGCGCCAAAAACCGCGCGGCTGGTGCTGCCGGATGGTCAGGAGAAAGATGTTGCGCTCGAAGGCGTGCAGCGCGGCGACCGCCTGCGGGTGCGCCCCGGCGAAAAAGTTCCTGTCGACGGCGTGGTGGTTGAAGGCGTGAGCTCAGTCGACGAATCCATGATTAGCGGCGAACCGATCCCCGTAGAAAAAACGAACGGCAGCCGCGTTACCGGCGGCACGGTGAACTCCACAGGGACGCTCATCATGCAGGCAGAGCGCGTGGGCAGCGATACGCTGCTTGCGCGCATCGTGCAAATGGTCGGCGACGCGCAGCGCAGCCGCGCGCCCATTCAAAGGCTTGCCGACAAAGTCGCCAGCTATTTCGTCCCGGCGGTAATTTTGGTCGCGGTAATCACATTTTTGTTCTGGGCGTTTCTTGGACCTTCACCACGGCTCGCGCATGCTTTGCTGAACGCGGTTGCCGTGCTTATCATCGCCTGCCCGTGCGCACTGGGACTCGCAACGCCCATGGCCATCATGGTCGGCACAGGGCGGGGAGCAACCGCCGGCGTGCTCATCAAGAATGCTGAGGCGCTTGAAACTTTGGAAAATGTGGACACGCTGGTCTTCGACAAGACTGGCACGCTGACTGAAGGGAAACCTCGCGTTATGCAGATCGAAGCGGCGGAAGGGTCGACGCCCAACGACGTGCTGCGATTTGCAGCGAGCCTCGAACAAGGCAGCGAGCATCCCTTGGCGGCCGCAATCCTCGCGGAAGCCGCGCGGCAAAATCTGCGGCCGCAAAGCGCATCGAACTTTCGCTCTTTCACTGGAAAAGGAATCAGCGGAGATGTTGACCACCGCGAAGTGGCACTAGGGAATTTGGCTTTTATGGAAGAGCGAAACATTGCTCCAAGCGCGTTAAAAATTCGCGCAGAAGCCCTTCGTCGCGAGGGCCAAACTGTAGTGCATCTAGCTGTTGACGGGCGCGAAGCGGGGATCATCGCCATCGCGGATCCCATCAAAGAATCAACTCTCGAAGCAATTTCGCAACTTCGCCATGAAGGCCTGCGCCTGGTGATGCTTACCGGAGACAGCCGCGTGACTGCTCAATCTGTTGCGCGGACGCTGGGCATCGAAGAGGTCATCGCCGAAGTCCTGCCCGATCACAAAGCTGAAGCTATAAACAAATTGAAGTCCGAAGGCCGCCGTGTGGCCATGGCCGGAGACGGAATCAATGACGCGCCCGCGCTTGCCGCCGCCGACGTGGGCATCGCCATGGGCGCCGGAACCGATGTTGCCATCGAATCGGCGGGAATCACGCTGGTGAAAGGCGACCTGCGCGGGATCGTTCGCGCGCGCCGGCTTAGCCGCAAAACGATGCGTAATATCCGCGAGAATTTGTTTTTTGCGTTCGCTTACAACACCATCGGCATACCGATTGCCGCTGGAATCCTTTACCCTTTTTTTGGACTGCTGCTCAGCCCCATCATTGCCAGCGCGGCGATGACTTTCAGTTCCGTCTCGGTAATCGCGAACGCATTGCGCCTGCGCCGCGCCGCCATTTAGCAAAATGCCGCCTTGGCGCCAATCGTGCGAAAATGCCCTCGTCTGCTATAATCCGGCCATGACATTCATGACCATGACCTACGAACTGCAGTTTCCGCTACGGCAAGAACAGTTGCGGCGGCTGGCTTTTTTCGCCAACACTTACGGACTGCAGAAATTTCGCCTCGATGAAAAAAAGAACTGGCTGCAGTTCGATTACGACGCTTCGCGGCTGAAGGAAACTGAAGTCGAACACGTGCTGCGCATGGCCAACATTCCAGTGGTTGGCCGCGTCAACACGAACTAGCAGCGGAAATAATTCGGCGTAGCTGCGCGCAAATTCTTACAGGCATTTTAACGAAAAAATGGGGCCACCGCTTGGGATCGGCAGCCCCGAAAGCCGCGTTCCGAGACCCGGCCTAGGCGAGACCGAGTCATTGGGGTCATCCATCCTAGCTTCCCTCTCAGAGGCAGGTGGTAAACGTCACTCACTGCTCCGCGGTCGAGCCCCTTCCTCCTCAGCCACAGTGCCGTGAGCCACGTTGTGGAACGCGACCCATTCTTTCGTACTGCAAAGGCCTTGCCAAAGGCAGGGCTTGCTAACTTCTTCATAAATAGAGTTATGCTGTCGCTAGATTCGTTTCTGCCGCGCCGTTTCGGGAATCCGTGTCCCGCTTTGGCGCAACTACTCCTCGAACCCGTCGCCGGGTTCGCCTAACGACATCATCCGAATTCACTGTCGCGCTTGTACTCCTGGTGAAGCAGCTTCATAATAGGGTTTCGGAGTTCTTTTGAAGATGACCTTGCGTCGTTCAACAATAGCTGCCATCACTGCAATCCTGCTCGGAGCCGGCGTAGCGTCTTTTGCGCTTTACCGCGTTGTGCGTGCGAATTCGCATGTATCCGTGCAAGCCAAGACTGCTGTCGCTTCGCACGGCGCGTCGCCTTCCACACAGGGTGCGAGCGGCCCAGACAAGACTCCGTCGCTATACTTCGTAAAAGACCCCGAGATCGTTCCTCCATTTCTCGTTCGCGATCTTGCGGGTCAACCAGTTTCCACGGCGGCGCTCAAAGGCAAAGTCGTCATTCTGAATTTCTGGGCAACCTGGTGCGGGCCGTGCCGCGAGGAAATTCCCGAGCTGATCGCGTTGCAGGAGCAATACAAAAATCAGCTGCAGATCATCGGAATCTCCGAGGACGAGGCTCCTCCGGCGCAAGTGGCGCAATTTGTGAAAAAAGTTGGAATCAACTATCCCGTGGTGATGTCCAGCGAGGCTCTTGAGCGCGAGTATGGGGGCATTGCGGCGCTTCCCACTTCGTTTTTCGTGAATCCGCAAGGGCGAGTTGTAGCCAAGGATGTGGGCGTGTATCCGCCTGAATATTATGACTTGCAAGTGCGAGCTTTGGCTGGCCTTCCCGTGGCCGCGCACATCGAGACCTTCAAGGACACCGGACAGATCTTTTTGAAAAATGCCGCGAATGCCACCGAGCTGCCGGGAGTCAGCTTCGCCGGACTCACACCCGAGCAGAAGAAAATCGCCCTTCATCGCTTGAATGCGGAGAGCTGCACGTGCGGTTGCAAAATGACGATGGCACAGTGCCGCATCACCGATCCCACTTGCCCAACCAGCAAAGAACTGGCAATGAAAATCGTCCGCAGCATCGCTCGTTCCGGGTCATCAGGCTCAACGCCCGCCTCAAAACCAGGCGCAACGCGCTAGACGGCGTCTTCTCGTCGAAGAGCGCCACCGCTCCCACCAGCAGTCCTCGAAAGCAAAGCGGCGCACAATGAACCGCTTGCGGGCCGCTCATTCTCGCAAATGCGGCCGTAAACTATTTGGAAATCGCTTGCGGTATTCGTTTGACTGTCAGGAGCAAGCATTCTAATCTGGATATACGCATTCCACTGAGGAAGCGAACGAAACGAGGGTATTTTGCTACATCTATTGTATGCTGTGATTGCTGTTGTCGTAGTGGTTCAACTCTCCGCATTTGCCACCAGTATTTATCTGCACCGCACTTTGGCGCATCGCGGCGTTTATCTTAATCCGGTAATCGCTATTCCCATGCGCCTGCAGCTCTGGCTGTGGACGGGCATAAACACCAAGGAATGGGTCGCCGTGCATCGCAAGCATCATCGCCACACAGACGTCTTAGGCGATCCGCATAGTCCAGTGCTGGAAGGCCTTTGGCGCATTCTGCTGGGCAATGTTTATTACTACAATCGCGAAGCGCGCGACCCGGAAACGCTGAAGACGTTCGCGCCGGATATCGGCAATGATTGGCTGGACCGTCACATTTTCGGATTCGGCCTGGCCGGGCTGATTGTGGGCATCGCAATTTTCATGCTTCTGATGGGGCCTGTGTGGGGAAGCATTGCCTTTGTAGTGCAAGCCGGCATTTACATTTTCCTGAACGCGGTAATCAATGGCGCCAATCACGCGCTGGGAAAACGCAATTTCGATAATACCGCGACGAATCTGAGCTTCGTTGCGCTGCTTACCGCCGGGGAAGGCTGGCACAACAATCATCACGCCTATCCGACATCGGCGCGCTTCAGCGTGCATCGCGGTGAATTCGATCCGTCGTGGCCGGTGCTCAAGGTTCTCACCTGGATGCGCCTCGCGCGTCCTTTGAAGCTCGCGCCCAAAATGGAGTAGTATCCGCCTGCGATGCCGGGCGCTGGCTGGAATCCAGATCAATATCTGAAGTTCTCCGCAGAGCGCACACAGCCGTGCCGCGACCTGGTCGCGCGCATAGACGTTCCGCAGATGCGCACGGCCATCGACCTCGGCTGCGGTCCTGGGAACAGCACGCAAGTGCTTTTGGAACGCTGGCCTGACGCCCAAATCACGGCACTCGACAGCGACGTGGGCATGATTCAGGCGGCCATTGAATCTCATCCGCACGGCCGCTGGATCGTGGGAGATATCAACAAATGGGCAGGCGAAAAACCTGCTGAAAAGACCAGCGGAACAAAATCCGCGACTACGGCTCAGCAAACTCCAGCGGATTCGGCGCCAGAATCATCCTCTGAGCTATACGACTTGGTGTTCTCCAATGCGGCTCTTCAGTGGCTCCATGACCATGCCACGCTTTTCCCGCTACTTTTCTCTCACGTCGCGCCCGGCGGCGCACTTGCTTTTCAAATTCCCAGCGCGCTCGACCGGCCCGCTCATCGCCTGTTGCGTGAAATGGCTGCCTCGCTGGCCTGGCGAAAATGGTTTCACACCGGGCGCGTGCGCAGTTGGCATTCGCAGGATTCGGAATTTTATTATGATCTGCTTGCGCCCTTGGCCTCGCGCATCGATTTGTGGCAAACGGAATATATCCACGTTTTGCCGAATGCCGAGGCGGTCGTGGAGTGGTACAAAGGCACTGGCATGCGCCCCTACCTCACCGCCATCACCGACGATGCTGACCGGGACAAATTCCTCGCTGAATATCGCGAAAAGATTCGCGCAGCGTACCGTCCGCGCCCCGACGGCCACATCCTCTTCCCTTTCCTTCGCCTCTTCTTTATTGCTTACCGCTAGTCGATAGGAAGATACGCGATGATCATCCCCACTGCGCCAATGCTGGCAAAGCAAGGAAAACCGAGAACCTGCGAATGGAGGGGATTTACAGGATAAACTTTTCCTGAGAATGTTCCGTTCGAAAGGTTGGCAAGAATAGTGCGCCCAACGCTGTCTGGGCGCTCCGTAGCGCCGATTACCGCAATGGAATTCGGCGCGAAAAATGATTCCAGCGCCGTGCGCTCGCCGGTTCTTTTCGTGTTCTTCGTTTCAACCATCGCGCTAGCCGCTTGTTGATGAATCTTACGAAATGGGGAGGAAGCTTGCACTTTCAGAAATCCGTCAAAGCCTTGAACGGCAACGTGACCCGCACAGCGTTCAGCACAGCCAGCAGGTCAATCACTTCCTGAGCGATTGCCCCAGCGACGGGCGGCAAATAACCTAAAGCAGCCGCGATCATGCCCAAAATGCTCAAGGCCATCCCACCGATCGCGCTTTGCAGAGCGATGTTGCGCATACGATGGCCTATGTGAATCAATTCATCCACTTTCTCCAAAGAAGTTTCGAGCACAACCGCGTCGGCTGCCTCCGACGTCACATCGTTGCTTATGCCAAACGCCACGCCCACGGTTGCCGCCTGCATGGCGGGCGCGTCATTAATGCCATCGCCCACGAAGAGCGTTTTCTGCTTTTTTGCTTCTTCGCGGACAATTTCGACTTTCTCTTCGGGACTCTTCGCCGAATGCACTTCCGAAATTCCGACCAAGCCGCCGAGCAGGCGAACTTCGGATTCCCGGTCGCCCGACACCAGCATCACCTTGTTGATCGCATGCCGCGGCTTCAGATGGCCCACAAAATGACGGCTGCTGCTCCGTGGCGCATCATGAAAACGAAATACGGCGGCGAATTTGCCGTCCAAGAACACCAGGCATTCAAGTCCACTTTGCGCCGGTGGCAGCGTCAAGTCCTGCGGTACTTTGGCTCTGCCTGTGATCCAGATATTTTGTCCCGCGACCGTTCCGCGCAAACCTTCGCCGGGGCGCTCGCTGATCTCTGAAGCGGGTTCAAGAGTCAAGCCGGTGTTTCGCGCGGCATTCAGAATCGCTCCAGAAAGCGGATGCTTCGAATAGAATTCGACGCTGGCGGCGCGCTGCAGCACGGCATTTTCATGATATCCATGCGCGCAAACGATTTCAGACAGCTTCGGTTTCCCGTAGGTGAGCGTTCCCGTCTTATCGAATATCAAAGTCCGGCACTGATCGATCTCTTCCAAGATGCCGGGATTTTTGATGATGATGCCGCGGCGCGCCGAGAGCGATACCGCTCCAATCACGGCGACAGGGATGGCGATCAACAGCGGGCACGGCGTCGCAACGACGAGGACTGCAAGGAAACGGTGCGACTCGTGCGTCACCATCCATGTCGCGCCCGCCAGAAAAAGCGCAATCGGCGTGTACCACGCGCCCAGTTTGTCGCCCAGCCGCCGCATTCGCGGCCGGAGCCGCTCTGTTTGCTCCATGACATTTACGATCTTGGCGTATCGCGAATCGACCGCCAGTTTTTCTGCGCGAACCGTCAAAGCAGACTCACCATTAATCGCGCCCGAAATCACCAGGGAACCGGGCGCTTTGGAGATTTCAAACGGTTCGCCGGTCAGATAGGCTTCATCCATTTCCCCGTGTCCTTCGACGACCACGCCATCGACAGGGCAAATTTCGTGCGGGAAAATAATCAGGGAGTCACCGATGCGAATGGAATTGAGCGCTACATCTTCGACGCTCACGCCCGCTTTGCGGTGCGCGGTTTCCGGGATGCGCTTCGCCAATGCATCCAGCACAGACGACGCGCGGCGCGACGCGAATTCTTCGAGTGCTGTGCCACCGGCAAGCATCAGCACCACAATCACGCCTACCAGATATTCGCCTAGCAGCACTGCGGTGACAATCGATATGCCGGCAAGCAAGTCGGAGCCGAACTCTCGTTCCACTGCTTTCTTTACCAACGTGATGACTAGAGGAACGCCGCCGAGGATCAGCACGGCGACGAGCGGCGCCAGATAAACTGGGCGACTCACTCCGAGCGCGTACCGGAGAATCAAGTGAACAAAAATGCCGGAGATTGCCAGCGCAGAAATCGCGGTTGGCCCCGCCCAGCGGGATACCCAGCGCTTGTCGGGACGGTTTGCATTGACCCGATGGCGGCGAGCCTTGTTAAATTCAGGCAATCTCCCGACTGTGGAGGTTGAATTCACGACCGCGCTCACTTTCGCTATTTCCGGACCCACTTCGACGCAGCATGGCGCCTGCAGCGCAACCCCTATCTGCCGCGGCGGAGGCAACCAGAGCCATCGATCTCGTGGACTAACAACTCATAGTTTTGCAAGGCATTAGCGAATCAGCGGTGATGAAGGTCACATTGAGATGTGACGCCCAAACATCATTTCGACGGCGCCGGATACGGCAAACAAAGACGCGATCATGCCTAAATGGAAATGAGGCGCCGCGCAACCACCTCTGTGATAGCGCGCACCTGAGGCCGTGATTTTGGTCACAGCAGGCTTAGGCCATCCTCTTGCATTGTGGTTATGGAGAAACGGCGATGACTACAGTTCAGACCGGCTCGCGAATTACCTTCAAGAATGTCCTATTACTCACCGATTTTTCCGAACGTTCCGAAGCAGCGCTGCCCTTTGCAATGGGCGTCGCTAGGACATACGGGGCGAAATTGCATGCATTTCATGTTCTGCTGCCAACACCGAGCGCATACTACACGCCGGAGTTCACCGTTGCGGCCATCGAAAGTGATGAGGAACGCGCTCAGGCGGAAATGCAGCGAATCGAATCGCAACTCTCCGGCTTGCCACATGATGTAAGCATCGAGCGTGACATCGCCGTATGGCCGTCGCTCGAGCAGGAAATTGCGGAAGACGACATCGATCTGCTGGTTTTGGGAACGCATGGGCGAACGGGCGCGCAGAAGCTTCTCCTTGGCTCGGTCGCCGAGGAGATTTTCCGGCGCTCCGACGTGCCCGTTCTAACTATTGGTCCAGGTGTGCGTTCTCGCGCGCACAACGATGCGCATTTTCATCGCGTGCTTTTCGCCACCGATTTTTCGCCTCACTCATTGGCTGCGTGGCCCTACGCGTTATCGTTTGCTCAGGAAAATCAGGCACACCTCATTCTGCTGCACGTTATTCCTGAAGTTGCGCGGAGTGACAGAAAAAAGCATATTGAAACTTTGCCAGGTGACGCGCAATCTCATTTGGAAAGGCTCCTTCCAAAGGATGCGGACCTCTGGTGCCGTCCTGAGGTGATTGTGGATCGAGGGGATCCGCGCATCCGAATCGTGGAGAACGCCAAGAGCCAGGGCGCGGATTTGATCGTGCTCGGCGTTCGCAGCGCGTCTCGCCGGCTCGGCGTGGCGACGCACCTCGAGCGTGCCATAGCCCACAATGTGGTCGCTCATGCTGAGTGTCCGGTGCTGACTGCCCGCGGATAGACGCCGGCTGGCTCTGTCGAATTCTCATCTACGGCTTCCAACCCGCTTTTGTCATTCTGAAGCCTGCGGTTTTGTGAGGGGAGAATCTGCTTCTTTCTTTTCCTGCTGCAGAAACGTTTCTTCGTAAAAAAAAGTGGCCCGGAGCGTTTCCGCTCCGGGCCGGTAGCACCTTCGGAATTTCAGGCGGCGATTTGCTTGGCAATCGGCGCCACTTTGATTTCCACTTTCCGCGGCATAGCTACCGCAGCGACGGGCGCCGTGATTTCCAGCATGCCGTTCTGATATTCGGCAGTGAGCTTGTCAATGACTACGCCCTCTGGAAGGTCGAGCGTGCGCTCGAACGAGCCGTAAACGATTTCCTCGTCCCAAAGATTGACTTCCTTGGATGCGCGAGTGAGTTTCCTCTCGCCCTTGATGGTCAGCAGGTTGTCATTCGTGTGTATTTCCACGTTCTTGGGATCGATTCCCGGCAAAGCAACGCGGCAGATGAATTTCTTCTGGTCCTTATCGAGATAGGTCTCAATGGCTGGCAGGAAATCATACTCCTTTTGCTTGTCAGGAACGAAGCGCTCTGCAAGCAGCGGCTTGCCAAGCAGGATGCGATTGAAGATCTGGTCGAAATCCCGGCGGAAATCAAACAGATCCTGGAAGAATCTGTCTTGCGGAACTAGATTTGTCATTGTGAATCTCCTTTGCCCTTGCAATTTCATCGGCTATGAACTGCTTCCCATTTTTGGTCCCCCAGGAGGATTTGCTCCGAGTCGGTGGGACTTACGAAGTGTGTCCGGCCCTCAAAGGGCCGGTGCGTCGTACGCTTGGGCGCTTTAGTCAGTCTTCGGAGTCTCCGCCGAGACGGAGAGAAGAGGCAGAACCAGTGCACATGGCCCAACACGATTTGTATCGTTCGTTGGTGGTGGCCCGCAGGCGGGCCTCATACTTTCGGGCTTTGTGCCTTTAAGGCTAGTTGCCATCTGCATCTCTGCCTCTCCATGCCGCGTTCATAGACCAGCATGGAAGGCGGTGCAGTGACCGTGGACACGGTTCATCGTGACACTGGTCACCCTTCCTCTTGTTTTCAGAACAATTGTTTGCGGAACGCGCAGCCTGAAAAAGACTTACACAAGCAATTGGCTGAGAAGGTCGCTCAGAGCTTCCGCAGCGAGCTGCGCGCCGTGAAAGGTGGCCTGCGGCAATCCACCCAAAGCTTCGGATACCTGTGCGGCGGTGACGCGATGAGCCGCCTCGATGGTTTTACCGATGACAAGCTCAGTCAACATCGAAGCGCAGGCTACCGCCGTGACGCAGCCTTGCGCCTTGAAGCGCACCGCCGCAATTGTGCCGTTCTCGACGCGCGCAGCGAGGCGCAGAACGTCGCCGCATACAGGATTCGTTACTTCGACGGAGGCGCTGGCGTCCGAGAGGTCGCCCGCATTGCGCGGATTTTTGAAATGGTCGAGGACCGCGCCAGAGTACATGGCAGAAAGTTTACCGTTGAAAAGCAAAACTCGAAAGCGCAGTGCATCAAATTGGCCAGCGCGAACTCTTCGAAGCAAAGGGCATACGAAGGCTTGGCCGGGCCGGCTTCGCGTGCGCTTGGCGCCGCACCTTTTAATTGACTTGCCTCCGCTCAAGTGCCACTATGCGCCCAATCAGGCAACCCAACCGGAGTCCCTGTAAAAAGGAGTACACTATGCCCCACTATTTAGTTCAAGTCGCCTACAACGAGCAAGCTTGGCAGGCTCTCATCAAAAATCCCCAGGACCGTATCGAAGCCGTGCGCCCAGCCATCGAGAGCCTTGGCGGAAAAGTCAAAGAAGGATGGTTCGCTTTTGGCGATTACGATGCCATCGTGATCACCGAAATGCCCGACAATGTGGCCGCCTCCGCCATTGCCATTGCATTCGCTGGCGGCGGTGCGTGCAAAAGCGTTAAAACCACCCCGCTGATGTCTACCGCAGAAGCAATCGAAGCACTCAAGAAAGCATCGCGCGCTGGTTATCGCGCCGCCACCGCTGGCTAAGACTGATTCGCCTCCGTGCGGATCGTCACAACTTAAAACAAAAAGGCCTGCACCATAATAGTGCAGGCCCTTTGTTTCTACGAAGCCGAACTTTATGCGCTCGGCTCCGGTATTAAAGTTGCGGTTGCGGCTGCATTTGCTGCGGCTGCGCGTGCGGCTTAGGCGGCGCTGGCTTGTGCGTCCTCCGCCGGTGAGCAGGCGGAGCAGCTTCCGGCGTGGTCTCGCCTTCGGCCTTGCGCACCGCTCTGAGACTCGGCCTCGGCAATTGCCACAGGATCCTGGCATCCGACGCGCCATTGGGGTAAAACTTCGTCGATTCCTGACCCGTCGGTTGCAGAACGATGTCCACGCGCCGGTTATACGCCAGCCACGTATTGCGCACGCGCCGGATCATCCATTTTTCTGGTTTCGCAGGATTCTGTTGCTGCAACTGCGCGACGTCGGCATTTTCGAGCTGCCGCTCTTTGCCTTCCGCGCGCGTTTGGATTTTGTCCGCGGAAATTCCCTGCGAAACGAGATAATCCTTCACGCGGTCGGCGCGCCGTTCGCTGAGCGCTTCGTTATAGGGAGTAGAGCCGCGAACGTCGGCGTGCCCAACGACTGTCAGCGTCGCTGTGTCGTCATAGTCCAAATACTTCTTGAACGTGGTGGCCACTTCGTTGAGCGACTGCTGCTCGCTGGTGACCAACCCGACATCCGGATGTTCTTTCACCGGGTAAGCGGTCGGGAAGAACACGCTTTCGAGCGTAACCACTGGCTTCGGCTCGATCGAACCAGTGATGTGCAGATTGGCTGTTTGCGTGGCGGTTCCACCGCAAACGTTAGTGGCGGTCAGAGTGTAGGTTTGATTTTCGTCGATCGGCCCGATGTTTTGCTGCTTCGGTTGCGCCGTGACTTGCTGGCTGCCGCTGGTCGCCACGTTGCCAATGGGATCGATCGTCACCGAGCTGGCATTCGATGAAGTCCAACTCAGCGTGGAGGTTCCATCTTCCTTCACTTTATCGCCAATCTTGTGGTACTTCACTTCGGTCGGATTCAAAGTGAGCGTCGCGGTTGGCTGGATATTCACGTTGATGGTCTGATTTTGCGTCACCGTGCCGCCCGGACCCGTGGCCGTAAAGTCATAAGTGGTGGTCTTCTTCGGCGAAACAGTCTGCGTGCCGCTGGGTTGTTGCGGCCCTATTTCGCTGATGTTGACGTCCACGGCATCGGTCGAATTCCAAGTCAGCGTCGAAGTATCGCCGCAATTGATTTGGGTTGGCGCTGCCGTGAAATTGCCGGACACCGGTGCAATCGCCACGGTAGAACTGGCGAAGCCGGCTTTGAATCTTGGCTGCGGCCCCAATGTGTTTCCCTGCTTCCAGTTTTTCGTGCTGGTCTTGCCGCCGTTGTGCAGCTGAACGGTGACCTGCTTTCCAGCCTCCACCGTCACCGGCCCGGACCACACCGTCTGGCCGTTGTGCGTCACGTCGATTTGATACGTGCCGGGCCTCACCAAGAGCCGCTGATGCCAGAGCCAGTTCCAGTCGAATTCGTCGACGTGTCCGACAAAGTAAGCGGGCGTTTTGCCATTCAGCAGCACCGCCGCCTTGCGGTCGCCTTTCAGCTCGATGTCGCCGAAGGGCCCGGAGACTTGTCCGCCGCTGGATTGCAAAGTTACGTTCAGGTCCGTAGTTTTTCCGGCGGTGATATCCACGTCCTGCGTCTGCGGGGTATAACCGTAATTGTAAACGCCTATCGAATGCTTGCCGGCAGGCAGCTTAATAGTCTGGCTGCCTTGTTTAATCGCGTTGCCGTCCACAAAGACGTACGCCTGTTTCGGCGAGACCTTTACTTTGAGCTTCCCGTCCTGGGCAAATGCAGGAACAGTGGCCGTCAGTGTGACGATCATGAGAAAGGGAACCAGAGCGAGAAATTTCGTTCTCATCTTGAATAAACTCCTTCCGGAACGGTATGGGATGAAAAGCTGTCATCGTTCATTAAGATGCCTAGGGAACCTAAAACGGGGCCTATAGGGATGGGCAGACACTAATTAGAACGCTGCGCCGCCGCAGCAGTCAAGGGAATAAACCCTCACAAGGCCTCGGTTGTTTTCCGTACTTGGCCATCCTCCAGCACTAAGAGCATTGGGTCCTGCGTGGTCGCCGGCGCTCATCTTTGGCTTGACTCTCAAAGCGCGCCGCGGTTCAATATGTTGCCGCGCCATATATGGACGTTACAACGTCAAAAGTGGAATGGAAAAAGGGCAGCCCCGAACTGCTTATTCTTTCGCTCGTCGAAGCCCGCCCACGCCACGGCTACGAAATCAGCAAACTCATCGAGCAACGCTCTGGCGGCACGGTGCGTTTCCACGTGGCCTCGCTCTACCCGATGCTCTACCGCCTGGAACGACGCGGCTGGCTGCAGGGCCGCTGGGTTGAAAAAAGCGGACAGCGCCGCAGACGTTATTATCGTGTGACTCGCCAGGGCCGGAGAGTCCTCGCTTCGCAGCTTCGCGGCTGGCGCGAATTTGTCGCCGGCATCAATCGCATCACGGAGGCTGAAAATGCCTGAATGGAAGCCAGAAATCCTCCGCAGACTCGCTCCGCTAAAACTCTCCCCGACGCGCGAAGCGGAAATCACCGACGAACTCGCGCAGCACCTCGAAGATCGCTACCGGGAACTTCTTGCGACCGGCCACTCCGAAGACGCAGCTTTCCGCACCGCCATCGACGAACTGAAGGGAGAAGACTTCCTCGCCCGCAATCTCCGCCCCGTCGAGAGGGATTTGTATCGCGAGCCCATTGCGGCGGGAAAGGACAGCAGCAATTTTTTCGCTGGCATTCTTCAGGATCTTCGTTACGCGCTGCGGATGTTGCGCAAATCTCCCGGCTTCACGGCTGTCGCGATTCTGACACTGGCGCTGGGCATCGGCGCGAACACCGCAATCTTCTCGATGGTGAAAGGCATCCTGCTGAGTGCCCTGCCGTATCCTCAGCCGCAACAGCTTTACTCAATTAATGAAGTCATTCCGCAGTGGAGCGGCTTAGCGCCAATTCTTCCGGTGAATTCCGGCAACTTTCTATTGTGGAAGAGCAGGTGCAATGCCTTCGCGGAAATGGCTGCGATCTTGGTTTATCCCTACAACATGACAGGTGTAGGTCTGCCCCGCCAGGTGTACGTTGCTCAGGCTTCCCCCGAATTTTTCTCGCTTATGGGCGTTCAGCCGCGTCTTGGACGGCTATTTCCTCCCTTGGCAGAAGCCCATGGACAGAGCAGCGAAATTATCCTGACAGAGGAGCTTTGGGAGCAGGTTTTTCATTCGGATCCTGAAATCCTGGGCAAACCCGTTTCGCTGAACGGATCCTCGTATACCGTTGTTGGTGTGCTGCCTTCGAACTTCCGCTTCCCCGAGGTATTTGGGCACGCGCCAGAACTCTTCATGCCACTCGAACTTCGCGGATTCGACCTGGTCCCAGGCATTGGCAATTTTAATTACGCTGTGATTGCGCGTTTGAAGCCACGCGACAGCGTAAGACATGCGCTCGCGGAACTCAACGTCGTCGAAGCCGAAATCGCGCGCAAGGGAGATCGTTTGCGCGGAGCGGCTCCGGGCCAGTTTAATCTCTATGCCAAGCTCACGCCTTTGAGGACGATGATCGTCGGCCCAATCCAGAGCGCGCTGTGGATTCTCATGGCCGCGGCTGCTTTTGTGCTTCTAATCATCTGTGCGAACCTCGCCAATCTGATGCTGGCGAGAAACGCCGGCCGTTCGCATGAAATCGCAGTGCGTGCTGCATTGGGAGCTTCGCCGCGCCGTCTCGCGCAGCAGTTTCTCACAGAGGGAGTTGTTCTGAGCGCTGCGGGAGCAGTGCTCGGTCTGTTTTTCGCGGCTTTCGGGCTTGGGCTTCTCGTCCGCAACGCCCCGGTCGACATTCCGCGAATGAACAATGTCAGAATCGATCCGTCCGCGCTGTGGTTTACTCTGGGAGTCTCCATCATCGCGGCCCTGCTTTTCGCTTTACTTCCTACTTTGCGCCTCCGCCGGATCGCGCCTGTCGAAGCCCTGCGGTCTGGGCCCACGGCGACAAAAGGCAAGCAAACGGCAAGGCTCTACGCGGGCCTTGTCGTCAGCGAAATCGCTTTGTGTTGCGTGCTGTTGAGCGGCGCGCTGTTACTCGTCCAAAGCTTGACGCGCGTGCTTCGCGCCAATCGCTGGATGGAGGCGGAGCACGTGCTTGCCATAAACCTAACCGTCCCCGCATATCAATACAAAACCATGCCGGAGCTATATCAGTTTTATTCGAGAGTGTCCGAAAAAGTGCAGGAGTTGCCCGGTGTAATGTCCGCCGGATGGGTGAGCAAGCTTCCGTTGCTCGGGACGGGGTGGGGTGATGATTTTCGTTTCCGGGAAGTAACGCCTCTCCCTATCAGACCTGAGGGCGAATTTCGGTTTGCCAGTCGCGGTTATCTTCGGACCATTGGCATTCCGCTGATCCAAGGCAGATGGTTTTCATCGGAGGATCACGGCCAGGATGTCGCGGTGATTTCAGAAAATATCGCAAAAAAGCTGCTGCAGGGCCGCAATCCGATTGGATTGCACCTTCTCTGGGAAAACAAGGCGAGCAGAGTGATAGGAGTTGTAGGCGACGTTCGCACGGCGGCAGATGGCAAAACTGTCTTCGCAGTTTATGCGCCGATTTGGTCGTGGAATGAATCTGATGAAACACTTGTGGTGCGAACTTCAATGGATCCGCGAGCGGCGGCAAGCGCAATTCGCAATGCCATTTGGAGCGTGAACTCGCAAATCGCTATTCCGCGCGAAGAGCTGCTCAAAACCATCGTGCAGCAGGCTATTGCACCGCGGCAGTACGAAACATTCCTGGGCGCACTGCTTGCGGCTTTTGCGGTTCTCCTCGCCGCGCTCGGTCTGTACGGCGTGATCTCCTATTCTGTTAAACAAAGCACTCACGAAATCGGCATTCGCATGGCCCTCGGCGCGCAACGTCGTGACATCCTGCGCTTGGTATTGTGGCATGGCGGCAGGCTCACCCTTGTGGGCGTCGGAATTGGAATTCTCGCGGCTTCGCTCTTGACACGTCTGCTGAGCAGCTTGCTCTTCGGCGTCAGCGCGACGGACCCGCTCACGTTTGCATCCGTCGTAATTCTTCTTGTACTGGTTGCGCTGTTGGCCTGCTACATTCCAGCTCGCCGGGCCATGAAGGTCGATCCTATGGTCGCCCTCCGCTATGAATAATTCATGCCGCCTTCGACGTCACAAGCGAACCATGAAAATAGCCGTAGACCGGTCGCTGAAAGTGAAGGATTTAAGGCTATTTTCTAAGGAATAGGCTCGCTTGGTAGCGCCGACCTTGGCCGGTACATGCCAATTTCTAATCGATAATTCTTGGAATTAGAAACGCCCCTAAGTCGTTGAAAACATTAGATGGCGGCCCGTTCTAATCGATAATAATTTGACCTTTTCGCGGTTGTGCGAGCGCGCCGTGGCCGCTAGAATTGAAAGCCCATGTCATCTGCGTCCGAAAGTTCGCACCAGCGAATCGTGTCGCTGGCGCCGAGCGTAACTTCGATCTTGCTGTCGCTCGGCGCGCGCCGGCAACTCGTCGCCGTAAGCAAGTGGTGCAAAGACGTCGTCGACGTGGATGGATTGCCTGAGCTTGGCGATTGCTGGTCATTGGGCGCGGGAAACAATGCGGCGCTGCTGATGCAGTTGAAGCCCACGATGATTATTGGCTCCGTGCCATTTAAGACTGAGACCGTTCAGAAAATCCTGGAGCTGCCAGTTCCCTTCCTCGCGTTGAATCCGCGCAGACTTGCCGATGTGGAAATGGACATTCGCACGCTGGGACGCATCGTGGATGCGAGCGCGAGAGCAGAGGCGCTGATTCGCCAGATGCGCGGCGATTTCGAGCGCGTGAGCAAAATTGCGCGGCGCGCAAAAACGCGGCCTCGCGTTTACTGCGAGGCGTGGCCGAATCCGCGAATCAGTTCGCCGCCGTGGGTGGCCGAGCTTGTGGAGATCGCCGGAGGAAAAATGGTAATTCCTGCTGGCCAGCGCGTAACGGACGAAGAGGTGGCGCGCGCTAATCCCGAAGTGATCGTGCTGGCGTGGACCGCGACAGGCGGCAAATCGAAACCAGAGCAGCCAGTGGCGAATCCGGCTTGGCAAAACGTGAATGCCGTGCGCGAACGAAAGGTGTTTGCGATACGCGACGAATTGTTGAACACGCCCGGGCCGCCGCTGGCGCGCGGCGCGGAAGAGTTGCTGCGCGTGCTGCATCCGGAACTCGCGGCTTCAATTTCTGGCAGCGAACGCCGAGGCTTGGCAAAGAATCGCCGATGATTGTTGTCGCCGCAGTGATCGCGCGAAATGGGCGCGTCCTGGCGTGCCAAAGGAATGGCGCAGGAAGATTTCCGCTCAAGTGGGAATTTCCCGGCGGAAAAGTTCTCGCAGATGAAACCGCGCAAGAAGCGCTGGCCCGCGAATTAAACGAAGAACTTGGTGTCGAAGCGACAATCGGTGCGGAGATTTTTCGCACGCGGCACAAATACGACGAAATGCGCGAGGCTGTGGAGCTGATATTTTTCAAAGCGCGCATCGTGAGCGGCGAAATCGAGAATCGCATATTTCAAGAAATGAAATGGGTCGAGCCACAGAAGTTGAGTGAATTGGATTTTCTAGAGGCGGATCGCGAACTAATTCGCAAGCTCGGAACGCAGGAAATTCCTGTATAGAAAGCAGATGCTGCAAAAATAGCTGCGGTGCACGACCTATGCGTGAAAATCGCAGCAAACGCGAGTAGAGAAATTCGCGTCAGAGTAAACAGAACCGATTCAAGCGTTAGAAAAGTCGTGTTATAGTTACAAGTCTACTTTATTCCGCAGAATCCTAGGAGAAGAAATGGCAGCCAAGAATGGCCGAGGCGTGGCCGAACTCGAAACAGAGAAAAGTGAAAACGGGCGGAAGAGCGAGAATGGCCGCGAGCTGATGCTCGGACTCTACCGGATGCTGGTGAAATGCCGCATGTGCGATGAAAAGGCGCGCATTCTGTTCCGGCAGGGGAAGTATGCAGGCAATTTTTATTCAGGAGTGGGCCAGGAAGCGGCTGAAGTGGGCGCGGCGTACAGCTTGCGCGAAGATGATTGGGTTGCGCCTTCGCATCGCGACTGGACCTCGAACATTATCAAAGGCGCGCCGCTGAATTTGTGTTTCGCGCAGCTTTTTGGCAAGGCGACGAGTCCCGATCGCGGAAAATCTACTCCGGCGCACATGGGCTATCCGCCAATTCACACCATCACTCCGGCCAGCAGCATTGCCGGCCAGCTCGCCGTGGGAACAGGCGTGGCGTTTGGGCTGAAGAAGCTGGGACGCGACACAGTGGTGGTTTCATTTTTCGGTGACGGCGCAACGAGCCTGGGCGGATTTCACGAAGCGCTGAACTTCGCGGGCGTACATAGGCTGCCGATCATTTACGTGTGCCAGAACAATCTATGGGCCGAATCGGTGCCGCTGCGCCTGCAAACAGCGCTGAAAGATCTGGCGGACCGCGCCAAGGCTTATGGATTTCCGGGCGTGGTGGTGGATGGAAACGACGTGCTCGCAGTATACGACACGGCAATCAAGGCCATCGCGCGGGCGCGCGCCGGCGAAGGTCCGACATTTATCGAATGCAAGACGTATCGCTGGTATGGGCATTCGGAAATTGATCCCGCCAAGTACCGCATGAAGGAAGAAGTGGACGCGTGGAAAAAACGCGACCCTGTGCTGCTCTTCGAAAAGGTTCTGCGGGACAAGAAACTGCTCAACGACGAATCCAAGGACAAGATCGCCAAGGAAATCACGCAGGAAATCAATGACGCCGTCGAGTTTGCGGAACAGAGTCCTTATGCGGACCCGTCCGAACTCGCGGACCACATCTGGGCGCAAGAATAAAAGGGGGACCACGAAAAATGGCACGCACGATAACAATGATTGACGCCATCACGGAAGCGATGGCGCAGGAGATGGAGCGCGACGAGCGCGTGTTCGTGATGGGCGAAGATATCGGGTTGTCGGGCGGCGTCTTCAAGGCGACGCAAGGGCTCTACGACAAATTCGGCGAGGAGCGAGTGCTGGACACGCCGCTGGCGGAAGGCAACATCATCGCGACGGCAATTGGCGCTTCCATGGTGGGCTTGCGGCCGATTGCGGAGATTCAATTCGCGGATTTCATCACGCCGGCGATGGAATCGCTGGTGCAGCAGGCATCGAAAATTCGCTATCGCAGCGCGGGCGGATATGGCTGTTCGCTGACGGTGCGCATCTGCTGCGGCGGCGGCACGGGCGGCGGGCTGTACCATTCGCAGGAAAATGCGTCCTGGTTCGTGCACGAGCCCGGATTGAAAGTGGTCATGCCATCGACGCCGTATGACGCGAAGGGTTTGCTGCTCGCGGCGATTCGCGATCCGAATCCAGTGCTCTATTTTGAGCACAAAAAACTGTACCGCACGGCAAAGGGCGACGTTCCCGAGGGTGATTACACTGTGCCCATCGGCAAAGCAGAAACGCGGCGGCAGGGCCGCGATATGACCGTGGTAACCTACGGCTACATGACTTCGCTGTGCCTGGAAGCGGCAGAAAAAATGGCCAAGAACGGCGTCGAAGCCGAAGTGATTGATTTGCGCACGCTGTCGCCGATTGACAAGGACGCGGTGCTGGAATCAGTGCGGCGCACTAACAAATGCCTTATCGTTCACGAAGACAAACGCACGCTGGGCATTGGCGGGGAAATTTCCGCGATTATCGCGGAGGAAGCGTTCGAAGATTTGGACGGGCCGATTGTGCGCATCACCGGCCCGGACATTCCGGCGATTCCGTTCGCGCCGCCGCTGGAGCATGCGTGGATGGTCAACACGGATAAGATTGTCGCGGGAATGGAAAAGCTCGCGGCCTATTAGTTCGCAAGATAACGATAATTTCGAAGCGGCGCTGAATAATTTCGGCGCCGTTTTTTTATGTCAGGCTGCGGCCGCCGTCGACAGTGAGGACTTGGCCGGTGACAAAATCCGAATTGGCCAAATAAAAAACGGCGTCAGCGATTTCCGAGCCTTTGCCGGCGCGATGCAGCGGCGCGCGGCGGATGTAATCTTCATCAGGCTCTTCGCCGGGAAACTGGATGGTGCCGGGCGCGACGCTGTTCACCAGGATTTCCGGCGCCAGCGCACGAGCCAGGCAGCGCGTCAGCATGATGACTCCCGCCTTGGAAACGCAATAATGGGTGAATTTCGGCCACGGAAGCATTCCGCCCAGCGAAGAAATGTTAATAATGCGCCCGTGGCCGCTTTTTTTGAGCAGCGGAGCGGCGGCTTGCGCGCAGAGGAATTGCGATTTCAGATTGGTGGACATAATCGTGTCCCACTGCTCCTCGGTAAGGTCCAGAAAATCCGCGGCGAAAAACATCCCTGCGTTGTTAACCAAAATGTCGAGGCGGGAAAATTCGCGTTCGACGGTGAGGAACATGCGATGAACGTCATGCTTTTTGGCGACGTTGGCAGGTATGGCGAGAGCGCGGCGGCCAAGCCTGCGAACCACCGAAGCGAGATTCTCCGCTTCATCCTGCGAAGACGCATAGTTGATGACCACGTCGGCGCCTTCCGCGGCAAGTTTTTCAACGATGCTGCGGCCGATGCGCTTCGCGCCGCCGGTAACCAGCGCGACGCGCCCTTCGAGCGGATGTGACATTCGTTTCTCCTCCGAATTCACAGTAGCATTGCGGCCCATTTGCGCCAAGAATTTTGACGGCGCTCGCACGCAAACGATAGAATCGGCATGCTGATCGCGGGAGGTAAAATGAAACTTGATTTACTGGCGATTGCGGCGCATCCAGACGACGTGGAACTGACCTGCGGCGGCACGCTCATCAAAATGGGGGAGGCGGGATACAAAACCGGCGTGCTTGATTTGACACGCGGAGAAATGGGCACGCGCGGGACTCCAGAGATGCGCCTGCACGAAGCGGCGCGGGCGGGACGAATCATGGGTTTGGCGATGCGCGCGAATTTAGGATTGCCTGACGCGCGACTCGAAGTGAGTGAGCGATACAAGCTGGCCGTGGCGGCGAAAATTCGCGAGTGGCAGCCGCATACGGTGATTCTGCCTTATTGGGAGGGGCGGCATCCGGATCATTACAACGCGGCGAGCCTGTCGTATGAAGGATGTTTTTTGGCCGGCCTGAAACAGTTGGCGATTGCCGGCGAAGCCTTCCGGCCGTTCAAGATTCTCTATGCCACGACCTACGATGAAACAGTCAGACCAACTTTCGCCGTGGACATCAGCGCGCAATTTGAGCGGCGGCGGCAGGCCATCCTGGCGTACGAATCGCAGTTCCGGCCGAAAAAGAGAGAGAGCAAATCGAAAGTGCATCTGCCGCTCGATGAACTGGAGGATCGCGTGAATCTAACTTCGCGATACTACGGGCGCATGATTGGCGTCAAGTATGCGGAGCCGTTTTTGACGCGCGAGATTATGCAGGTGGACGACGTGATCAAAATGCCGGTGAGGTCTGTTTAGCGCGCACAGTGCTAGAACTCGTTGGATTCTTGTGCGAAGCGGAATCCAGGGAGGTTGGGACTCGGGCCGGAGTGTCCGACGCGGATGCGCAACGGCGCCTCTGTCTCTGAACCGGCTTTGCGCAGAACTGCAAAGGTCGCCAGCGCCTCATTGTAAACTTTTGTAACGAGGTAGGAATCGCCGGTATCTTCCTTTTTCCAGATTTGGCCAACCTGTATTTTAGTGAGGGGCATACGCTGAACCCACTGTAGACACAAGGAGAAAAAGCGTCAATAGAACTAAGCTTCGCAGTTTTCATAGAAACACGCCTTCATAGAAACACGCCAAAGACCGGCTGCAGGTAAGTAATGCGGCCCGCGGAAAACATGAAGAAACTCTTTTCGACAGATTGGCATCGAATCCCACAGCTTGATAACTGGACTGGGTGTATAATTACGCTAATGCTAAGGAGGCACGAAAATGAAGAGAACTTCCACGAAGTTTGCGGCCTTCCTCCTGGCGGCCGCCATGTGCGCGCCTATGGCGCTCGCGCAGTCTGATAAAGTAAAGCCCGGGACAGAGTCCGACGTAAATGCCATTGGCGACCGCAAGGTGGGCCATGGCCCGGACATGTATTCGATCCAGAGCGAAATCGCGCTTGGCAAAGAGCTTTCGCAGGAGGTCGAAAAGACCTCGAAATTGATCAATGACCCGGTGATTGTCGCCTACGTGAACAAAGTGGGACAAAATTTGGTTAGGAATTCGGACGCGAAAGTGCCGTTCACCATCAAGGTGATTGACGATGACCACATCAACGCCTTCGCGCTTCCGGGTGGGTTTTTCTACGTAAATAGCGGTGTGCTGCTGCATGCCGACAATGAATCTGAATTGGCGGGCGTGATGGCGCATGAGATTGCCCATGTGTGCGCGCGCCATCAGACGCGAAACGCCACAAAAGCAAATATCATGCAGATCGCGTCCATTCCGGTGATGATGACCTTGCCCTATACCCTGGCCGGCTATGGAATTTACGAGGGGATGAACCTAGCCATTCCGCTTACCTATTTGAAATTCAGCCGCGACGCCGAGCGTGAAGCCGACTACCTGGGCATACAATATATGTACAAAGCGGGTTATGACCCGAACGGGATGATCAATGTCTTCGAGAAATTCGAAGCTATTGAGAAGCAGGCGCCGGGAACCATTCCAAAGATTTTCGACACGCACCCTGCGACTCCAGACCGCATCACGGCTGCGCAAAACGAGATCGCCACGATCCTGCCACCGCGGCCGGAATACATCGTAGACACTTCTTCGTTCGAGGCGGTGAAGGCGCGCATCACCCGCCTGAACGCCGGAGAAAAAATTCAAGAGGCGCGCGACGGCGGCAAGCCATCCTTGAAAACCAAGGCCGAACAGAAGAAAGCGCAAAACCAGCAGCCGAGTCCTACTGGTGGTGATGACAATGCGCCCGTGCTCAAGCGCCGGCCGAATTAACATCCTTTTTAGCTGAATCATTTTGAAAAGAGGCGGCTTTCAACGAGGCCGCCTTTTTTAATTCGAGTAACATCAACCCTCCGCCCAATAGGGGGCGAATGTTCTTCCTTTTTCCCTGGGGAAAATCAGCGCCGGCGGGGTTCTGCGAGGTCAGCAACGCCCATTCGCTTAAGCGATTCGGTGTAATAGCGGCGATAGAGAATATCCCACTCCTCGCTGCCTTCGAGAATTTCTCTCTTTTGGGAAGCGATTTTGGCGCGGGCTTCGGCGTCCACCTGCTCTTCTTGTTTCAGTAATTCCAGCAGGATGGTGACGATTTCCTGGCGAATGGTGTCGCGATCCTCAATAAAATCCAGGTTTTCAATGGAAACAAGAAGGTCAATAATTCGGTGAGAGAGGCGTACCGTTTTTTCGCGGCTCAATCGCATCAGCGGAGGATCAGCTTCCTCTGGCGCGCGAGCTCGCCTTTCACTTTTTTGTACATTTCCTGGTACGAGGCGCCGACCTTGCGCATCTCGTCATTATGCTGAGCGAGAATGTCACGCACCTCTTCATTCAAGCGATCTTCGACGGTAAGCTCGTCCGCCATGGTTTGACGGACACGTTCTGAAAGAGCGTCAACAGATTTCGTCTCAATCATTTGGCGATCAACGAGGCGCTTGACCACCTCCTTGGCCATGTATCCGACGTAGTCGCGAGAAAGAAGCATAATTTATTTCGGCTGCACATTCAGTTTACTTGGCGACCTCGGCAACGTCAAGCAAACGCGCGAATCGTGCGCCGGCCCAGCGATTTTAGGACCGAGCCACAAGCTCGGATTTTGCCCAGCGCCACAGAAATGTATTAGCCGGCGAATTCACCGGGAGTACGAACCGCGGTTGACGCCTGGACAGCCTTCCGCTAGCATGGTACGGGCGGTTAGCTCAGTGGTTAGAGCATCCCGCTTACACCGGGAAGGTCGTGCGTTCAAATCGCACATCGCCCACCAGTGTCCGCTTCGTTTCGTGCATCTTGCGGGGACGTAGTTCAGCCGGCTAGAACGCTGCCCTGTCACGGCAGAGGTCGCGGGTTCGAGCCCCGTCGTCCCCGCCATTCTTTTCAGGCAGTTACGGAAGGAATGGCGATTTCTCCGAGGTTCTGAATTGAGGATGTGTCAGTTTTTGTGTCAGTTTTTTCCGGCGCAAATCCGGCTTCGATTTTCGCCGTGGCTTGCTCTAGGTCGCGCTCGTCTACGATGTCATACCGGCGAAAGACGCTGGCCGTCTTGTGGCCGCTGATTCGCATGGCAACCGTCTGCGACACTCCCCGCCTTGTGGCGTTGCGAATGGCACTGCGACGAAAATCATGCAATCGCAGCCACGGAAGCCCGCAGGCGGTAACTAGCGCCTTCCATTCCTTGCGAAAGTCCACAATGCGCCCGCCGTCGGCGCGCGTCAGTACTAGGTCAGAATCTTTTTTGCACGCGCAGCACGGCGCGAGTAGCCGGACACACTCTTGCGTCAGTTTGATCCGCCGTGGCTCGCCGTTTTTGGTTTCTTCGCCGTACAGTTCAATCCATCCGCTGAAGAGGTCCACTTGCGAAACGCGCAAGCCAAGCAGTTCACCTTTGCGGAAGCCGAAGCTATACGCGCAAGCAAGTAGAGCGCGAAGCCACGGCTGATTGGCTTTCGCTGCGAGCAACGCATATTCCGCGTCACCAATGAAACCCTTGCGCGGCGGGGCTTCCGGCAATTTCGCCGGAAAAATCGGAACGTGCGCAAGCAGCGGCTTTCCGCCTTCGCCAGTCATTTTCGCAGCATGGTAGAGCGCAGCGGACAGCGCAGACAATTCGCGATTGATCGTGGCCGCGCGGCACGGCGAAGGCGCTATTGCGGCCATGTTGAACGTTAGGCCTTATTTGGTGCGAAAGACGATTCGCAAATTGAACTTCCAAAGACCAGGCGGGGAATTCGGCGGAAAATATCGTCTAAGCGTTCGAGAAAAGCGCGCGATTCGCAGAGAATCGCGCGACGCCGTGCGAGCCGTCGCCGCGCGCCACGGCGTCAGCTATGAATGGTTGCGACAACAAGAGCGCGCGCTTTCGCAAACGTATTCGCGCGCGATTCACAAACGGCGCGAGCAAGCCGCCGCGAATCTTGATCTGCTGGCGCGAACCATTATCGAAAAATTCGGATGGACTGGCGCAACGGCGGAATCACTGGCCGCCGCGACGGTGAACGCAACCCCAGCCGTGCAGTCAGCGAAACCCGCAGACCGCGATGATTTTCACCGCGCACTATTGGCCGCGTTGCGCCGTAACATGCCAGCATCGAGCGCGCCGGTTGATTCAACATGGTTGAATTAAATTTCAAGGCGATTATCGAACAGAGCGGCGGGGTTTTTCTCGGCGTCCGCAATGGCTCGGTCTTTTTTCGCGCGCGCGACGGCGTGGACACACTTTCGCTCTACTGTTCTGCTTGCACGTCCGCAAACGTCGCACTGGCGTTAAAAAGCTGGCGCGAAAGAGTTACTGATTTTCCGCCGCTTATGCCAACCGATTCGCTTTCCTTCTGACGCTTTGCCGCAATACCTGCGCCGGTTTAATCGAAATGACTTTTGGGTTGGGTTCAGGCAGAGCGTTTAGTAGCGCCGCAACGCTCTGTGCTTCTTCTTCGGACTGGAATCCGGTTAGAAATTCCGCACCATCGTTCAAGATTGCGAACGGAAAATCCGGTTGATCGTTGCGCGTCACCGAGAAGCTCATGGCTTCGCGTCCGGCAACGGCGGAAGTATCGAAGCGAGAATCAAATCTTCTTCGGTAAAATTGTATCTTCGGCCAATTTCGACGATGCGTTGCCGTGCATGAGACTCGGCGCGCGCAATATCATCGCTTGTCAGTTTGTCCGCGATGCGCAGATCGCGCCACATTGCGGCGGGTACGTCTTTCTTTTTTGTCAGGATTCCCAGCGGAAGGTTAGAAGCCATCGGGGTATTCCTTTCGAGAAGGTTCGCGCGCTTGGCACGTGCGCGCTGCGCGAACAGGCAAACGCTACTCCCGCAATCTGTGGAAAGGCAACATATATTTATGGCTATGTATGGCTACAAACACTTACAAATGTTAGGATGGTTTTCCTATGAGAAAGCCGACTCGCTTCGATACACTTTCCGACGTGACACTAAAGCGAACCACGATATTTCTGCGCCCGTCGATTGTCGCTAGACTCAAAGCCGTGAGCCGTAGGACCGGCGCGCCGGTATCCGAATTGATCCGCCGTGGCATCGATATGTTTCTCGCCAAAGAAGAACCGAAGAAAAAGCGATAAAGTCCTATGACGGAAGCGGACGCAGACGTTCAGGCGCAAATCCTAAAAGCCCACAAAGAGGCGGTTGTGATTCTGACGCGGCGCGCCGAGCAAGCGTCACTTGCGAGATCGTGAGGGACAAGGGGCGCATCCGTGGAGTCATGCTGGACCGCAACCCTGAGTAAGTGTGTCAGTTTTTGTGCTACTTTTTGCTTCCGGCGAGTGCCTTCGCGTGCCTATGTATGCCTATAGGTGCCAAGCAGACAAACGGGTTAGGCTGCAACCCGTTTGCTTGCAAGGCGATTCCGTGGACTGTCACGGCAGAGGTCGCGGGTTCGAGCCCCGTCGTCCCCGCCATTCTTTGAAAAAGACTTAACCGCACTTTCCGAAGAACGGCATGGTACACAAAAAGGTGCACATTAGGCGACACCTTGTGTAGCTGCCGCACTTCGTCCCTCCGGCAGAATCATCTCCACAACCTTCTGTTGCGCCCGCCGCTTCTTGCTACTTACGGCGTGCGTATAGATGTTCATGGTGATGTTGCTGTTGGCGTGCCGCATGAGGGATTGCACGGTCTTTACGTCTTCATCTCGCGTACCCTGCGTGTACCTCACTTGGGCGAATTCGATGTTTTTATGGTTTATCCTATTGGTGAACGGCAGCGGCTATGGAGGGCGCGGGCGAGGTTTCGGCCCTGCGCGCGAGTTGCTCGCGAATGAGAGCGATAGTATTCTGCTTGCGTATTCTGGCTTCAGGGAAGGCCGAGCCATACCTCTGAGGAACCGAGATTACGAACTCCGACGTTATCTGACCATTCGCTGCATTTTCTGCGGCAGAAAACTCACAAAGCACGGCACGACCATTCTCTCCAACACCGATAAGTTTTCGGCCGTTCTCTCGCTTCAGGACAAGGTACTGTTTCGCACAGACCGGCGCTTAAGCACTTATATAGCGCACGCAGAAGAGACGCAGCCGACGTTATCCCTTGGCAACGGCTGGCACGCCGTTTCATGTTTCTCCGGCACCGAATTCAAACAGCCGCGCATAAGGACCATTGGAATCCTGAACAACAAAATCTATTGGGACGACTTTCCACACTCGAAAGAGGACCCACGGGGCCAGATGTTGAAACTTAGTTGGATAAATCACCTGATGGGCATTGTTCCTGCCGAGCGTCAGCCAATTGATGCGAAAACGCGGGCATTGGTGCTTGAGACCACAGACGGCAGATGCACCCGATGTAACACAGCGAAGCGTATCGAACTGCACCATCGCCGTCCTGTCATCCATGGCGGCACAAACGAGCCGAGCAATCTGGTGCCCCTTTGTTACAAATGCCACTTCCTTCATTCGCACGAATACACCGACCACATATGGCCCGACCTGGAGCGAATTTTCGTGGAGAGCGAACTACCAGCCGATGAGGTTGCTGTGCCCACCCTCGGACTAGAGTTTTGGCATGTGGGGTCAAAAATTGAGGGAAGGTTCGACAGCTCCAGGCTGTGTAAGCGTGGAAAAGGATGTGGACGAGCCTACAAATTGGCGCTCGATTCACCGATGCCGCTAAATGGCGAACTCTGTTCGATTGTCGAGATTCCTCCACTTTTTGGCTTCTACGTGGCGATGGAAGACCTCTGGCTAAAAGGCTATCAGCCGCGTACAGGCGATTTATGGCAAATACGTTGCAGTGCTGTGAAGAGAGCCAAGAACAATGAAGGGTTCAGCCCATCGCCCGAATTTCGAATTCGGGTTTTGCGACGTTCAATGAAAACTGCCTTTCGGTCCGTAAGGCTCGGGCGAGAACCATCAGACTAGCCGGCTGCGTTTCTTGCTCATTCTGAGCGCGAAGGGCGAAAAAAACGGAATTGAGCTAAGTATGTAGGCTTCGTGTCGTAGCGCTTTTCGGACGGGGGTTCGACTTCTCTCCACCTCCACTTTATCCGGTAGATTCAAAGTGAGGACGCCTCGTCTGACCATGGCGTGGTACACAGCGAGGTACACAACAGCGCTGTCTAAGACTGTCTTGCGACGACTTAGGATGCCGTCCGTGTCTTGTAAGTCGTCGTAAATAGTTATGAATCGCTCACTGTCACGGCAGAGGTCGCGGGTTCGAGCCCCGTCGTCCCCGCCATTCTTCTACAGCTACAGATTTTACAACGGCGAGGGATGGCATCTCTGTTGGCGAGGTGCCCGAAGCTTCATTGGCGCGTCGCGCCAAGCCAAGCCCCGCCATTGGGACAAAGCGGCAGGCATGCGCATCCGCTGACCGTGGGATAGATCCACTCAGGCACCTAAATACCTCATCTGTGACAGGCTCTCCGTACCCCCCATTGCGTTGCCTCAGCTGCGCGGACAAAGTGGTGTGACCGTTGTCACTTTAGGCCGTGACGCTCGTTACAGCAGCCATCACAAATGCATGTGATGCTATCACTTCCCGGCACTATGCCGGGAGGATAGAGGATGGCAAGTGATGGCGCGCACTTCCGATCCGACGGTTAAAGCCCTGATTCTCGCGGCGTGGCGTCGCCTTAGCAACACTGAAGCCTTGGAACTTTGCCCGGTAAGCCTTTTGCCCTCGCCCTACGATTCTCGCCAGCGCCGACTTTTTCCATTCCCCGCTTCCGCCTCGGCTGATTTCTGTACTGATTGTGGGAGCGCGTATGGACGGGCGCAGCAATGAGCAGGTTCAAAGACGTCGAGCATCTGTTGCGCGTCGCCGCGGTCTTCGCGGTTGGAATTGCTCTTTTTGTCGCGGTACGGGCGATTCTGGTGCCTCGCAGTTTCGGCGAATATGGCCACTATCGCGGAAACGCCATCGCGGAAATAGCGGCCCAACCGGTTGTGTTTGCCGGACACCAGACCTGCGAGGCTTGCCACTCTGATGTCGCCGAAGTGAAGAGCAAAGGGAAGCATGCAACGGTGAACTGCGAAGCGTGCCACGGCGCGCTCGCAAAGCATGCCGACGATCCCGGCACCGTCCAGCCGCCGAAACTGGATACTGCCCTTCTCTGCGTTCGTTGCCACGAGGTGAACGGCGCCAGGCCCAAAAATTTCCCTCAGATCGTCGCGAAGGAGCACGATCCTGCTGAAGTGCCGTGTGAAGCTTGCCATCAGCCTCATAGCCCCCTGATGGGATTGGAAGCCAAGCCATGAATTTTACCCGCCGGCAAATGCTCATGTTACTGCCCGCCGCAGCGATTGCCTGGGAATCGGTCATGGCCGGAACGCCGGAAGCGTCGCCCAATTACGCCATGACCGATCACTGGTGGGGCATGCTGATCGACATCTCGAAATGCATCGGCTGTGGAAATTGCGTACGTGCATGCGCCACGGAAAACAATGTTCCGGACGGTTATTTCCGTACCTGGGTCGAGCGCTACCACGTCTCTGATGACAACTTGGTCAGCCCTGTGGTGGACTCGCCGAATGGCGGCAAGGATGGCTTTCCGCCGCGCCTCGAATCCGGCGGCAAGGATTTCTTCGTTCCGAAAATGTGCAATCACTGCGCCGATTCGCCCTGCACCCAGGTGTGCCCGGTCGGTGCCACGTTCATCACGCCGGATGGTGTTGTGCTTGTCGACAAAAAATATTGCATCGGCTGCCGGTACTGCATTCAGGCGTGCCCTTATGGCTGCCGCTTTCTGAATCCCAAAACGCAGACTGCGGAGAAATGTACCCTCTGCTACCATCGCATCACCAAAGGGCTGACCACCGCGTGTTGCGAGGCCTGTCCAACCGGGGCGCGGCAGCTCGCCGACCTCAAGAATCCCAAAGACCCCATCCATGAGTTTCTGCGCACCCATAACGTGCAGGTGCTGAAGCCTTACTTGGCGACGGGAGCCAAGCTTTTTTACAACGATCTGGATGGTTCGGTGCGCTAGGAGGCGTGAGAAGGCGATGCCGGTGCAAGGTTACATGTACCCCAACGAATATGAGCTTGCTTGGAGCATCCTTATCGTGCTCTACCCTTACATTACCGGTTTGGTTGCAGGGGCGTTCATCCTGGCGTCGCTTGAACGCGTTTTCCACGTTGAAGCTGTGAAGCCTATCTATCGCCTCGCGCTTCTGACGGCGCTCGCGTTTCTGATCGTCGCGCCGCTGCCGTTGCAGCTGCACCTCGGCCACCCCGAGCGTTCTTTCGAAATGTATTTAACGCCGCATCGCACCTCGGCGATGGCCATGTTCGGCTTCGTCTATCTGTGGTACCTGATGGCGGTGCTCGTTCTTGAAATCTGGCTGGACTTCCGGCGGGACATCGTTCTACTGTCGCAGCGCACGCACGGTGTCCGGCGGTTCATTTATCGCGTGCTCACGCTGGGATCGACGAACATCAGCGAAAGGGCTCTCCGCATCGACGAGCGCGCCGGCTACATCATTACCGTGATCGGCATTCCCTCCGCGTTCCTCCTTCATGGCTACGTGGGGTTCATCTTCGGGTCGGTCAAAGCCAATCCGTGGTGGTCGTCGCCGCTAATGCCGGTCGTATTTATTTTTTCGGCGATGGTGTCGGGCATTGCCGCGGTCCTGCTGATTTACATGTTCTCTACCTGGTATCGCAAACGAACGATTGACATGCGTTGCGTGGACGCCGTGGCCCGCTACATGTTTTACACTTTCCTCATCGACTTCAGCCTGGAAATGCTCGACCTCGTTCACCGCATCTACGAGGCGGATGAATCTTTTCGCAGCCTCGATTTCATGGTTCACACGCGGCTGTACCTTTCCCAGATTGTCATTCAAATCTACATCGGCACTCTGCTGCCGATCGCCCTGCTTGCCCTGACTCAATTGTTCAGGCTCACCGAAAAAGTTCGCAAGCGCATCTACGCCGTGGCTGGAAGCCTGGTGCTCGTCGGAGTTTTCGCCATGCGCTGGAACGTAGTGATTGGCGGCCAGCTGTTTTCCAAGAGCTTTCTCGGATACACCACCTACAAGATTGCATTTGTAACCAGGGAAGGCTTGTTGACCGCCATTGTGCTGATGCTCTTACCATTCCCTATATTGTGGATACTGGTGAAACTGCTGCCGCCGTGGCCCGACCGTGAGGCGCTTACCCCGGGCAGCGTTGCTCCGGCGCACGGCAACGATTAGGCCGCTGATGGGGACCGCAAAGGTCGAGGTGGTGGACGCTCATGACTCCCGAAGACGTCTCGGCTCTTCTGGAACGGGTCAGCGCACACCTGCAGGAGCTTGAGCGCCGCGTTTCCGCGCTCGAACATCCGAGCCAAGTTCAACCTCCTCATGCAGAGCCAATCGTGTTTCCGTCTCCTGCCAATCTCGGTTCAACTCAACTGCCTTTCGCTCAGTCGCAAACTGGCCTGTTCTCGATTTTTGGCAGGTCGGTTCTTGGAATTGCCGGCGCGTATGTTCTGCGCGCGGTCGCGGAGGCGGGAGCCCTTCCTGCACGGATTCTCGTTGCATTCGCTGCAGTTTACGCCGCCTCATGGCTGGTATGGGCGGCATGGCCTCGCGGCCAAACTCAGCTCGCGCGATATTCCTACGCTATCACCTCGGCGCTGATTCTTTCCCCGATGCTATGGGAGTCCACCGTCCGTTTCCAAATCCTCGCGCCCCCCGTGGCCGCTGCGCTGTTGGCGGTATTCGCCCTTCTGGCGATCTCGTTGGCCTGGTACCGCCATCTCTCGTGCATTATTTGGGTGGGAATGCTGGCCGCAGTCATCACCTCATTGGTGCTCATGACCGCGACCCGCGCACTAGTCCCTTTCACGCTGGCGCTTCTGGTCATGGCGGTGTCCAGCGAACTTGTCGGCGGGCGTGACCGTTGGGCTGTATTGCGGGCAATTGTTGCCGCTTCCGCTGATTTGGCGGCGCTGGCGCTGATCATCGTCCTTGGCAATCCTCTCGCGGTCCCTGAGGAATACCGCCCCGTCGCAGCAGGCGTCATGATTTCCATCGTTGCTGCTCTTTTCGTTATTTATGCTATCAGCTTGGCCATTCGCTCACTGATTTTGCGCCTGACGGTCACCGGTTTTGAGGCTGTACAAGTCGCCACCACCGTCCTGCTGGCGAGCTGGGGCATTCTGCGAATCACGAATGGCACCGGTGAACGTGCTCTGGGAGTTGGCTGCCTCATAGCCGGAGCAGCCTCTTACTTTGCGGCTTTTGGCCTGCTCGTGCGCCGCCGCGAACGTTCGAACTTCCGCTTCTATTCGGTCTGCGGGTTTGCCTTCGTGATAGCAGGGAGTTTTTTCGCTCTTCCTTCTCAGCCGCTTGTGATTTCGCTGTGCCTGGCGGCGGTGATCGCCATCGCGCTGGGTGTGCGTCAGCGAAGTCCCGCGTTAGATTTACATGGTGTGGCTTACCTGACCGGCGCCGTCTACGCATCAGGATTGCTGGTGTACGCTGGCCGCGCCCTTGCCGGACACTATCCTGCCGCGCCGGGAGCTTTGTCCATCGTGGCCGCTGCCGCAGCTCTTCTCTGCGCCGCGACGCTTTCAGGTTATGCGGGCGAACGTCAGGCCGAGCGGCTTTTGCGGTTGCTACCAGCAATTCTGGCTGTTTACGCGCTCACTGCCCTCGGCGTTGCCGCGCTTGTATGGCTTATAAGCCGCGGAGCACCCGCGGCGCTCCCGCAATTGGCCGTCATTCGCACCATGGCCACATGCGCAGCCGCGCTTGCCCTGGCTTTTGTTGGCGCACGGTGGAAACGGCTCGAGCTTGTGTGGCTGGCCTATGCCGCGGCCATTCTGGGGAGTCTAAAGCTGGTCTTCGAGGATCTGCGCATTGGCAGTACAGAATCGCTGGCCGCCTCCCTCCTCATCTATGGCACGGTCCTCATTTTGATACCGCGCTTGGTCCGCGTGGGCAAGGCAAAATCCCTTTGAAGAATGTCGCTGGCAGAATGCAGTGGCTGGATTCCTGGAATTTTGCTCGATTCCTGAAAGCGCCTTTCTGCTAAGATTTGGCCGCCGCTCGGGAAAACCGGATCGACGCTGATCGTTAGGCGTAGGGATCGCAGATTCAAGGAGGCTCACGAATGGGAATCTATTGCGCTCGTTCTGCTAGGGCTAGCGCGGTTGCCATACTGGCTGCTGTTTTAGGATTGGTTGCGCCGGCGTTCAGCCAGCGTTACCAGCCGGATCCGCGGCTCGTCGCGCAAAGAAACGCCATGGAGAAGGAACTCGAATCCATCGCTGTCATTGAACGCAAAGTCATGATTCCTATGCGCGACGGCAAGTTGATGGCCGCCGACATTTACCGTCCCAAGAATGAATCCCAGAAATATCCCGCGATTTTTGTGCGCACGCCATACAACTTCAACTTCTGGGACATCGCTAATAGCGCGCCTGCCGACATGAGCCGGCAAATCGAGGCGGTGAAGCGAGGCTACGCCTACGTGGAAATTCAAGAGCGCGGCCACTTTTTCTCGCAGGGAAATTACGACATCCTCGGACCGCCACTCACCGACGGCTCCGACGAAATTCACTGGGTCTTTTCGCAGCCGTGGTCGAACGGCAACATCGGCACGACGGGCTGCTCGTCAACGGCGGAGTGGCAATTGGGCGTCGTTGCCCAAAATGACCCGGGGCTCACTACGTTCAATGTGCAGGGATTCGGCGCTGGAGTCGGGCGCGTCGGCCCGTATTACGAGCAGGGGAATTGGTATCGCGGCGGCGCGGTGCAGATGCTTTTCATCGATTGGCTCTACGGTGAACAGAATCAGGTGCGGCCGATGTTTCCTCCGGCCACGACACAGAGCGAGTTGATCCGCGCATCACGGGCGTTTGATCTTGAGGCGCACTTCCCCTTTGTTGACTGGTCAACAGCGCTCTGGCATTTGCCCGAGATGGATATCATCAAAGCCGTGGACGGTCCGCGCGGCATCTTCGCCGACCACATGCCGGTGGCCACCGGCGGCGCGATGATTGAGCGTACGCCCAATGATCCGGCCTGGTATAAAGGCGGATTGTGGAACGACAGCATGCCAGTCAAAAAGCCGGGCCTGTGGTTCATGAGCTGGTACGACGTTTCGGTATCGCCGAACCTCGCGGCTTATAATTTCGTCCGCCACACGGCGCCGCCTGCAATCGGCAACGAGCAATATGCCATCATCGCGCCGGTGCTGCACTGCGCTTATACGCGCGCTACAAAGGATACGATGATTGGTGATCTCAGCGTAGGCGACGCTCGCCTCGACTATGACGACATCATGTATGGCTGGTTCGACCACTTCCTCAAAGGCGAGGACAACCACGTTTTACAGCAGATGCCCAAGGTTCTTTATTACGTCGTGGGAGAAAACCGTTGGGAATCCTCTCCGACTTGGCCGCCGGAAGGCGCGGAAGCGAAACCTTCTATCTGGGCAGTGAAGGGCACGCGAATACGCTTTACGGCGACGGCGCGCTGACCGAGAGCCCCCGGCCCTCCGATCACGCTGATCGGTTCGTCTATGATCCCGGGAATCCGGTTGGAACCTACGGAGGAGGCGGCTGCTGCGAAGGCGACGCGGTTCATTTCGGCTCGTTCGACCAGCGCCCCGTCGAAGCGCGGAATGACGTTCACGTGTACTCCACGCCGCCATTCACCAGCGGCACGGAAATGAGCGGGCCTATTACCGTGACGCTCTACGTCTCTTCGAGCGCAAAAGACACCGATTTCACGTTCCGCGTGGACGACGTTTATCCCGACGGCAGAGCCTTCAATCTGATTGAGAACATTCAGCGTATGCGTTACCGCGATGGCTACGACAAGCCTCCGGTTTGGATGGAGCCGGGAAAAGTATACAAAGTGACCTTCCAGCCGATCGATTTCAGCAATTACTTCTTCCCTGGCCACCGGCTGCGGCTCGAAATTTCCAGCAGTAACTTCCCGCGCTTCGACCGCAACCTCAACACCGGGGGCAACAACTACGATGAGACTAATTTCGTCATAGCTCACAATGCGGTGCATCACTCGAGCGAGTACCCTTCGAAAATCACCATCACCGTCGTGCCGAATCCGCATCCATGGGAGTTCACCAAAGACAACATTGTGCAAAAATAAAATGCTTCGTTGCCGAAGCGGCTTCGATGCCGCCGCGAATGTTTCCAGCGCACACGCTGAAGTTTCGCGATTCGTCGCTAGATTGTGCAGGATGCGATGAAAAAGAGGCGGAACAAGGCGCTCAGGTCTTGCTGCCCGCAGCGGAGAAATAGCCTTCGATCTCTTCCAGCGTTTTGCCCTTGGTCTCTGGAAAGAAAAACGTAACGGTGATGAAATATAGTACGGTGAAGCCGGCGAATCCGAAAAACATCACGGCATAGCCGTAACGGCCCACCGTCGGCAGGAAAATCGCGGCGATAAAGCTGGCAATCGCCTCATTGATCAGCAGGGCAATGCTCATCCCGTTCGAGCGAATGCGCGTTGGCATCAGTTCGGACAATGCCAGCCACACGCAAATTCCAGGGCCCATCGCGTAGAAGGCAACGAATAAAAACAGGGACACGGCGACCAGCCAGCCATTTTTCTGGCCGGGTAGTGGCGTGATCAGCGCGTGTCGAATGCGCAGCGGAGCCTGGCGCGCCTGACTCAAATTACCAAAGGGATTCGAAAAAAATGCCAGCACGCGATTGGCGGGAACGCAGTTCGAGCGGCTCAGGCTGACCATGGCCGTCTGCGGCTGGTTGGAACGCACCACCGGCGTCGAAGCGCTGAAATCTCCGTAGGAGTAAATGACGGTCAAGGCCGCCGGATGGCCCGCCAGGTCGGAATGTCCCGCTTCGGTCACCCATTGCCGCTCCTGCGCAGGAGAGAAGCCGAACTGCAAGCTCGTTCGGCCATTCGCCAATGCTTGCACCGCCTGGGGCACGTCCACGCGCTCCCTTTCGCTGCGTCCGAACAGCACCGCCGTCAGCACAAGCGACGCCACCACGCCCGCTGTGCCCATGGATAACAGGAATTTTCTGCCTTTGCGGTCCACCAGCAGCACTCCAATCACTGTCGCCAGCGCGTTGACCAGCGTAAACAGGATGTATCCCCAGTGCGCTTGCACGTCCGACAATCCACTTTGGATCAAAATAGCCGTGTTGTAGCCGATGATCGAGTTGATTCCGGTAGTTTGATTCAGCGCGAGAATCAAACAGGCCAGCAGAAACGGAATCACGTATTTGCGTTTCAGCAGTGACTCGCCTACTTTTCGGCCGCGCGACGCAGTGACTTCCGCTTCGCGATTGCGCTCCATCTCCTCCATCTCGAGCCGCGCCTGTTCCGCCGACCTCGAGCGCAGCAAAGCTTCCAACGCCTGCTGGCGTTTCCCACGCCGGAACAGCCAGCGCGGCGACTCCGCTACCCAAAAACCGCCAATCACAAACAGCAGTCCGGGCGGCAGCGAAACCCAGAAAATGCCGCGCCAGGCGTGGTCCTTGAAGGCGTAAAGCAGTTGGGCGTTTCCCAGTTTAGCCACTTCATCGACCCGCAGACTGAAATACATGCCGACCGCCGCAGCGGCGACGATGCCAATCGTTAGCAGCCATTGAAACATCGCCGTTCCCTGCCCGCGCTGCTCGGGCGTCAGGCATTCGGCCAAATACAGCGGCACCACTACGCCAATCAATCCGGCGCTGATTCCCTGGCACAGTCGTCCCAGGATCAGAGGTTCGTATCCGTGCGACAACGCAATAACCGGAATGCTAGCGGCAAACAATGCTCCGCTCAGAATCATCACTGGTTTTCGGCCTAGGCGGTCTGACAGAAAACCGGCAAACAGAGTCGAAATTACCGTCCCCATCAGCACAGCGGCGACCACAAACGACAATTGACCGGCATTCAGCCCGGAAGTGGCTTCCAAGTAGGGCAATGCTCCGGCGATGATTCCTACGTCGACGCCGTAGAGCAGGCCGCCCAGCCCGGCCACCACCAACAAATAGCGGTTATAGGTGCTCGTTTGAGCCTTCATAATTTTAGAAGCCCCGGATTCCGCATTTTCGTGCGCCACAAGCCGCCGCTCAATCCACCCATCTCGACGCTCAGGACGCAAAACTGGCCTGCCGCTCTTTAGCCGATCTGGATCGCAATGTCAATGCGAACGGTTATCGATTTCGGCCCGTGCGCGCTCCTTGTGCTTTCTACGATGTGCGGGCTTGCCCCGTCTTTGTATATCTCTCGTTGGCTTCGCAGCAATTCTTTCTGTGCAAGAGGAGCCATCTGCTTCATACTGTGGCGCGTATTTAGAGTGAATCACCAAAATTCCGATTGCAGTTTCTGACTGGCGCGCAAAAGAGGCGCAAAAGCATGGTCCTTGTTCTGGTTATTGTAGCGGCAATCATCATCGCCTTGCACGCCTGGTGGACTCAAAGGCGAGGTCATGATTCCGCCATCATAATCGCCGACGTGGTCATGGCCGTGGCTGTTCTCATTCTTGTGGTCAATGGATCAAATTTCCTTCTCAACTATTCATGGTGGAAGGAACTTGGCCAGCCGCAGACGTTCTGGCAGTTCGTTCGCATTCGCTGGGAGCCGCAGTCCGCCGCTGTAATCTTGGGCCTGATTGTTCTTGAGGTAGCTTTCCTCTTAGGCAGAAACCACAGCCGCGCTGCCCTGACGCGCACGCGATTTTTTACCTGGATCGGGCACCTCGCCGCCGTGGTGGTCAGTTTTTTCCTGGCAGGGAACTTGATCGATCCTTGGAAGATCGCATTGTGGCTGGGCAGCCGCGATACGGGACTCTACCGCGATCCTATCTTTGGACACAGTTTGACCTTCTACCTTTTCCGGCTGCCTTTCTACGAGATGATCTTTGCCTGGGTTGCCTTCTTGTTGGTACTGGCGCTGATTTTTTACGGCGTCACTGTGGCCATTGGCGCATCGGGCGAACGCCTTTGGGCTTTGCGCGACCGGATCGAGTCGCAGGTGCGCGGTTATCGCATGCCTCCCATTACTATCGGAGAGTGGCTGCCAAATTTCACAGGAATCCTTCGCACTGGTGGAATTCTTTTGCTGATTCTCTACGCGGTGAGCCGATTTTTCGCGCGCTATCAACTTCTCTATTCCAGTCACAGTTTCCTTTATGGAGCCGATTACGTTGACGCTCGTATCGGTCTGCCGCTAATCTGGGCGCAGATCGTGGCGGCTCTGGCGCTGGCTTTGTGGCTGGCGCTCGCAAGCCGCCGGCGCCGGCCCACCCGGCTTTCTCGCAGGTTTCCTTTCCCGACCGGAATTGCTCCAGAAATGTTTATCGCCCTCCTCGCGATCGTTGTCCTGCCGCCGGTTATCACCGCCGCTGTGCGCCAAATTTACGTGCGTCCCAACGAATTGACCCTCGAGCGTCCCTATATCGTGAACCACATCTCGGCCACGCGCACCGCCTACGGAATCGAGCAAAATTCGAAAGAGGAGATATTTGTTCCGCAGCAGGAACAGAATTTCGATCTATCGCGCTATCCGGATACCGCTGACAACATGCGGCTGTGGGATTGGCGTCCGTTCCAGGACAACATCACGCAATTGCAGGCGCTGCGGCCCTATTACGATTTTCCCGACGTGGATGTGGACCGCTACGACATCAATGGAGAGAAGCGGCAGGTACTGATCTCCGCGCGCAGCCTGAATACCGATTTGTTGCCGTCCACGGCGCAAACTTGGGTCAATCTCCATCTTCAGTACACGCACGGCTACGGCGCTGTCGCCGGCATGGTGAACGAAGCGAGCGCGGAAGGCGAACCGGAACTCGTCCTCGAAAATGCCCCGCCAGAAACCAGGCTGTCTCGTTTCCGGTTGACACGCCCAGAAATTTATTTTGGCGAGCAAACCGATAGTTGGATCTTCGTGGACACTAACCAGCAGGAGTTCGATTACCCGCGCGGCGAAGACAATGCTTACAACACCTATCATGGCTCCGCCGGCATTCCCATTCCCAATCTTGGCATGCGCGTGGTGGCGGCGATCGCCGAAGATGACACCAACATTCTGCTGACCAACTATCTCAATTCGCGTTCGCGCCTGCTGCTGCACCGCCAAATTGTGCGCCGCGTCCAGCGACTGGCGCCTTTTCTATTGCTCGATCCCGATCCTTATCTCGTGGTGGACCGCTCGGGACGCCTGTTCTGGATAATGGACGCGTACACCGTCTCGGACCAGCATCCCTATTCCCAGCCGGTCGATCTAGGCAACCGCGAGGTCAACTACATCCGCAACAGCGTCAAGATCACCGTGGACGCTTATAACGGCTCGGTCCACTTCTATGTATTCGACGAGCGCGACCCGGTGCTGGCGGCCTACCGCAGGGTGTTCCCTCAGCTTTTTTCGCCGCGCTCAGCTATGCCTGCCGATTTGCTGACGCATATCCGCTACCCTGAGCTGCTCTTCAGCACTCAGGCGCAAATTTACCGCATCTACCACATGGTTGACCCGCAAGTGTTCTACAACAAGGAAGATCAGTGGGATATTGCCAGGCAAGTGGTCGTTCAGGGCGAAACCGAGTACACGAAGCCCTACTACGTGATGATGCAGTTGCCCGGTACTGACAAGGCTGAGTTCGTTCTGATGCTTCCCTTCACCAGCCATAACCGGGATAACATGATCGCATGGATTGCGGCACGCTGCGATCCGCAGCACTACGGCCAAATTCTCTTTTTCCGCCTGCCTAAGGAGCAGCTGATTTACGGCCCGCTGCAGATTGAAAGCCGCGTGGACCAGAATCGCGACATCAGCAAAGACCTCAGCCTATGGAATCAGCAAGGCAGCCGGGTGATTCGCGGGACGACGCTCGTGTTGCCGGTCGGCAATACTTTCGTGTATCTTGAGCCCATTTACATCCAGGCCACGCAGGCGCGGCTGCCGGAACTGAAGAAAGTGGTGTTGGCGGTAGGCAATCGGCTGGTCTACACCGACGATTTGGCTCAAGCGATGGCAGAAATGGCCCAGCCGCAAACAGGAGCTTCGCCAGTTCAGGCAAGCGCAACAGCTGCACCGCCCGCAGCAGCGTCAGCTTCCGGCGCCACCAATAGCGGAATTCCGCCGGACGTTCTGAAAAGCATTGAAAATCACATTGAGAATTACGAAAAGTTCACCGCAGAGGGAAAACTGGCCCAGGCGGGACAGGAATTGGAGGACATTCGAAAGGAAACCGCCGCTGCGCTCGCGCAATCCCGCTCCGCAAAATCTCCGGTCACGCCAGCGAAGCCCGCAAAAACAAAACGCCCTCATCCGCCGCTGTAATCGATCTCCGCGAGCGAGCAACGAGTGTTACTGCGGATTCGGGCCTTGCGTCACTTGAACGAGATTCGCGGTATTAATCCATTTTGCAAACGCATCCTGAACATCTTTGGCCGTCAGACTGACGTAGCGCTTCGCAGCGATTTCCGGCTCATCCAGCGGCAGGCCCATCAGCGAACGACCCAGCAGTCCTTCGGCGATGCTGCGCACGCTCGCTTCTGAAAGGGGAATCTCGCGCAGCAGAAGCGCCTGGGCCTGGCGCAATTCATGCGGCGAGACCGGTGCGGTCTGCATGTCCTTCAGATCGCGCACCACGATCGCGCGAGCTTTCGAAACATTCGGTGGATCACAAGAATAGGTGACGCTGTAGGTCGTCCGCGCTCGGCCAGAATCAAAATTTGAGCCGACGAAGTACACCAGGCCGCCGTTCATGCGCAGGTCGCGATAGAGCCGCGTGGCGTAGAACCCGCCTCCGAGAACGTGATTGCCAAGTTCGAGCGCGTAATAGTCGGGGCTAAAGCGATTCAACTTCAATCCCAACGTCTCAGCCAGCGTGACCTGGTCTTGCACCCGGCTCTTATCCGGCACCACGGCCGTTGAAGCCGCATTCCTCGGAACGGAAGGATAATCCGTTTGCGGTTTCGGCCCTGTAGCGCTCCAATCGCCGAAATATTTTTCGACTTCCGCTTTGGCTTCGTCCGGCGAAATCTTGCCGACGACCACAATGCTCGTCAAATCCGGGCGAAAAACATGCGCATAATAATTCTGAGCGTCCGAAAGTGTCAGCGAACTCACGCTTTGCGGAGTGGAGTGGCGCAATTCAGGATCAGTTGGCGGATACAGCCCCTTGTCAAGAGCGAGTTCGGACAAAAATCCAGGACTTTCGAGCGTGCCAGCTACGCTGCGTGCCGTCTGCATCTGCACAACCTTGAAGGCGTTGGCGGGCATCGCCGGATGAAGCTCGTTATCCGCGAGCAACTGCATGCCACGGTCGAAATGCGCCGGCAGAACTTCGAGTGAAAAACTCGTGCCTGCCGTCTCGTTCGCAGCAATATCATCAAGCGCTTTTTGGAACGCGATGCGGTCCAGCGTCGTCGAGCCATAGTCGAAAAGCTGGCCAAGCACGCTGTCCACGCCTTCCTGTCCCTTGGGCTGCTCGAGGTCAGGATTGTTCTTGATGCGCCCAAGAACGCTGATGGTATCGCTGACGTTCTCGGGTACGACGATGAGCTTGATCCCATTGGACAAAGTGGAAACCACGGGATGGATTGGCATCGATGGCACTGCGAGACGCGCGAGAGCTCTCGCCGCCCATTCAGGAAGCGCGACGGGCTTCACGTTCGACGGGGCAAACGATTCCTGCCCGCCATATGATTTTCGCGAAATTGGCTTGCCGGAGGATTCCGGCGTGAGCACGGCGATTATGGCATGCCCCGGCTGCAAATAGTCGCGAGCTACGCGATCGACGTCTGCCACGGTGACTTTCTGCATGGCGTCCACATTGTCTTCCGGCGAATTTCTTCCTTCGACGGCAACGGCGTTCGACCACTCGAACGCGAGACCGGAAATGGAGTTGCTGCGGAACGCAGCGTCGGCAAGCTCGTGCGCTTTGGCCGCGGCCACCAAATCTTCCGGCAGTCCGTTTTTCACGTCATCGGCCAGGATTTGCTGAACCTGCTGCACGAGGGCAGCGCCATCCCCGCCCTTCGGATATCCAGCCAAAGCGAGGCCAAGCCCCGCCCTTGGCAGGTCGCCAAAGCTGCCGAATTGGGTAAACAGCGCTTTGCCTTCCGGAACTAGCGCGTAAAAGCTACCCCGCTCGCTGTTGAGCACGTCCGACAAAACCTGCGCGGCGGCGTAGTCGGGACTGTCCGTGCCGGGCATGCGAAAAGTAATCGCCGCCACGCCGAATGGAAAATCCGTGTTTAGATTGAGCGTCGTCCGCGCTACCGGTCCGAGATTGACCGCGGGACGAGGGGGCAGCTTCTTCTCGGGAATGCCGCCGAATAACGTCTTCACCTTCGTGAGCACCGCAGGCGGATCCACGTCTCCGGTGATGATGTATACAGCATTATTGGGCGCGTACCACGTGTCATGAAACTTTTTCAACATGTCGGCGGTTGTTTTGTCAAATGATGGGCGCGTCCCTAGCGCGTCGTGTTCATACGGAGTGCCCGCAAACATAGCCGCGAGCAACTTTGAGTAAAATTGATAGAACGGGTTCGACAGGTCCGCAGCAACTTCCTGCTCGATAGCGCCGCGTTCTTTCTCCCACTGCGCCGCTGAATCATCGATGCCAGCCATGCGCTGGGCCTCGACATGCAGTGCAACATCAACGTCCTCTGACGGAACGGTGAAAAAATATTGCGTCACCGTATCTTGCGTATCTGCGTCGAAATCACCGCCCATGGCGGCGGAAATTTCGGCGAGCTGGTCAGCGGAGAGTCCAGGGCCTCCGCGAAACATCATATGCTCTTGCGCGTGCGCCATCCCGGGAAAACCCGCAGGCGCCTCATCGGAGCCAACTTTGTAGTTCATGACGGCGGTAACCACCCGGGCGAGTGGGTCGCGGACGATCACTACTTGCAAGCCATTTGGCAGCGTGGCGCGCAGAACGTTCGCAGAATCCGAGACTGATTTCACCGCTGCCGGAGCGCTGACTGGCCGTGCGAGCAAGAATACGAGCCCCGAAAAAACGCCGGCAGCCAGCCCCATCCATTTCGGATTACGTAACATGAAGTTCCCCCATTGCAGTACTTTGCGCGAAGTCCCGCGAGAAAAACTATAGTGCATTATTTTGGCCAGCAAGTCGAGTTTCGCTTAGCCTGCAATCAATGTGCTATTCAGTGCGGCGCTAGCGAGGCTCGCTAGGAGAAACGTCGGTCTTAACGTGTACCTCCGGGGCTTCCGCCGCCTTCAATTGCGATTCTCTTTCGATTGTCCTAATCAGCTCCTGAGACACGCGAGCATCGATCTCGGCAGAGTGCAGCAGGTCGACGGGATAACGAATGGTGACTTCCACGGCGGCGGAAGTGACGTGGAGATCGAACCTGGGGCGTAGACCGTTTTCCGGCAGGAGAATTCCCGTTTTTTCCATCTGCTGATACTGACGAACGATATCATCGTGATAATCCCGAAGCACTTTTTCGACAGCCTCGAGCAGCTTTTCCCGAACCAAAGTGAAGTCAGCCTGGCGAGGCACGGTGGTGGTGACTTCGTGCCAGGCGAAACTGGTACCGGGAATCTCCTTGAACAAACCTGCGCCCGGCTGAAAGACGATGGAGTTCGAGAACGCGACCACACGGCCTGTCGGCGTGCCGCCCTTGCCCAACTCTATCAGGTGGAAACGCACAAGACCCACGTCGATCACTTCGCCGGTGGTTCCGGCAGCTTGCACGCGGTCACCAATTCTGATTCCGAATTTTCCGATGAGGAAGAAATAGCCGACGATAGCGACGATTACGTTCTGCAGAGCAAGAGCCACGCCAGCGGTTAGCAGGCCAGCAAACGTCGCGACGGAACTGAGCCTGCCCGCCAGGGTCATCGCGATGATAATGACCACCATGAATCCGAGCGCGAATTTTCGCAGTAGCAGGAATTGATGTCTTCGACGAGGTTCGTGCACGTAGCGAAAAACCGCGCGACGCCACAGTTCTCCAAGCCCGATGAGGATCGCGAGTATTACTCCGAGAAAGCCAAGCCGCAACCCCAGATCCTTGAGATCCGATTTGTATCTCGCTTGAATTCCGTCTCTTTGGTTCGCCAGGTTCTGTTGGTAGAGATTGAGCAATACGGACTGCTTGCTCAGGGGAATGACCGCGGCGGAGATTTGTTTGAACTGCGCGGCCAGAGAATCGAGCTGTTGTCTTTCCTGCACGAGCATAGATTGATTGGCGGTATCTGCCTGCGCGCTAAGCTGATCTCCCTTGGCGGATAATTCTCTGAGCTGGCTTACGAATGGCGCCCGAAGTTGCTGAGAAGCAGCGGAGAGCGCGTTTGTCCGCTCAATCAACGAGTCGATGGCGCTCTTCTTCGAAGAAAGAGTAAAGAGGTCCGATGCGAGATCCCAAATGCCCGATGTTTGTGGCGCGTTTGAAGCCGCAGTTGGGGCTGGCGAAGGCCTGCGTGTCTGCTCGCTGGATTCCGGCAAGTTAGACGTTGCGTTAGGCACAGAAGCGGCCAGCGCTTCGATCTGCGCCCTCAAGTCCGCCGCGCCGCCGCCATTCCTGGCTGAACTGCCCACGAATTGAACGATGCTGCTCACGGCGTCTCTGCGCGCTTGTATGAGTGCGAGCTCGCCCTGCAATTCTGGAATTGTGGACTCGAGTTTTCGGCGGGCAGCGCCCCCCGCAGTGGCTAACTTTTTCCGGTCATCATTCAATTCCGCCTGAGTGGACTGATAGTCCTGGTCGAGCTTTGATTGCATCTGCTGCAGCGCCTCATATTGAGGCAAACTGCCTCCCGCACCGGCGCTTGATTTTGAAGCCGTTTTGTCGCCGATCGTGCGCGCTTGCTGGCGCGCAAAATCGAAGGCCAGCCGAACAACTTGGTCGGCGATTTGCCGGTTATCGTACGCAGTCATTTGCTCTTCAGGCGCGGTCGCAAGTTGCGATTGGAGAATGACTTGGTGATACCACGCAATCGTCTGATTCAAGAATTGGATTAGCTGCGCCGGGGTGATTGAGGCAGGGCTGGCCGGCGTTGGGCTGCTTGGGGAGGCAGGAGCTTGTTGCGAAAATACCGGCGGGCAGCTTATGGCCAGTAAAATGGCCGCGAGAAACAATCGTCTTTTTAACTGCAAATCCATCTGCTCACCTTAGTGACGGCCTTTGCCGCCTGCATTCTAAATGAACACGGGGCCTTACGATTCTAAACCAGAGATGGGATTATCCATGCAAAGGTTGGCGGGCTTTCTTTCGACCGCCGAGTCCCACTGCGGTTCGAGGAGCGAATTTGGCGCGAATAGATAACCGCGTTAGAATCCGAGTGCGGATTCCGTCAGAAAAACGAAACCGCAAAAGCCAACAGGACACCATTGATTTCTTCAGACGCAATCGCTGAATTGAATGCGGACCAGCGCGCCGTGGTCGAGCACGGCGAAGGTCCTCTTCTGGTGGTCGCCGGAGCGGGCACAGGAAAAACGCGCGTCATCACGCGGCGGATTTGCCAGTTGCTGGATACTCACCCCGAACTATCCGCCGAAAACATCCTGGGCCTGACCTTCACGGACAAAGCTGCCGACGAGATGAAGTCTCGCGTGATGAAGTTGGCAGGCACACGCGCCGACGGCGTTTGGCTCAGCACGTTCCATAAGTTCTGCCTCGAAAAAATCCTGCGCGACGCGAATCCGGAACTGCAAACTATCGAGCCGGTGGAGCATTGGATTCTGCTGCGCAAAAATCTGCGCGAACTGGCGCTGAAGCATTACACACGGCTGGCCGAGCCGGGAGAATTCCTCAGTGACTTCGAGAAATTCTTTTCGCGCTGCCAGGACGAGCTGGTTACGCCAGAGCAATATCAACACTACGTGGACGGTGTAAGGCGGGCGTTTGAAACGCAGAAGAATTCGCTCGACGAAGAAGCGCGTGCCGCCGAAGAAGAAAGTCTCGCGCGGCTGGAAGAAGTGTCGCGTGCCTATCGCATCAGCGAACGGCTGCAGCGCGAACGCAATCTGATCACATTTGGCGGGCAACTGTTGCGTTCGGTGGAACTGCTCCGCGCGAATGATGAACTTCTGGCGAAATTGCGCGAGCAGTACCAATACATACTGGTGGACGAATTTCAGGACACGAATATCGCGCAGCTCGAATTGCTGTGGCTGCTTTCGGGCGAGCGGCGCAACATTCTGGCGGTCGGAGACGACAGCCAGGCGATTTACCGTTTCCGCGGCGCGTCGTTCGGCAGCTTCACGATTTTTCTCGAGCGCTTCTGCGGAACCGCGAAGGGCGCGAGCGCCGCGAATTCGGCCAGCTTGCCGCTGAAGTCGCTCACGCGGAATTATCGCTCGACCAAACACATTCTGGATGTGGCCAGCGGCGTGATTCAGCACAACGAACGTCCGACTTTTTTGCCGCACAAGGCGCTGGTCACCGAGAATCCCGCTGGCGAGAAAATTCGCATTGCGGAATTCGCTTCGCCTGACGAAGAGGCGCACTGGGTGGTCAGCGAGATCGAGCGATTGCACGCGGCGGGCCGCCCGTGGCGAAGTTGCGCGGTGCTCTATCGCAAGCACGTGCACCGCACGCGAATTGTCGACGTGCTGCGGCGGAAGAAGATCCCCTTCGTTATTCGCGGACTTTCCCTGCTCTCCAGCACGCTGGTGCGAGACTTGATCACGTATCTGAGGCTGATTGCCGTTCGCTCCGATAATGTGGCCTGCTCGCGGGTGCTGGCCGCGCCGTACTGGGGATTTGAGCCGCGCGATTTGGTTCGGCTGGCGGAACGCGCCAGGAAAAATCAAGCGCTGATGGATGTGCTGGAATCCCCGCAGGGCGAATTCGCGTTCGGCCCGGAGATGAAATCGGCAGAGCTTCTGGCGTTTTTGAAAACCTTGCGCCAGTTGGCCTCGCGGGCAAGCGCGCGAACGGTCTTCGATGCGCTGGTCGCCCAATTAGGTCTTTCGCCTCTTCCCTCGGACGCGGACCGCATGAACCTGGAGCGCTTCGCGAAATTTCTGGCCGATTGGGAAATCAAGAGCGAAGACAAATCACTTTTCGCGTTCATCGAGTATTTCGATTTCTTTCTGCAGGCAGGCGGAGAAATTCCGCAGCAGGAAGAAAGCGCCGACGATGCTGTGCAACTGCTCACGGTGCACAACGCCAAGGGCATGGAGTTCGACCACGTTTTCGTGCTGACGCTTTCGGAAGGCGATTTTCCGGCGCGCCCGCAGGCTCCGGTGCTGGAATTTCCCGCGGCGCTGATGAAAGAAGGGCAGCCCAAAGGCGAATTTCGCATTCAAGAGGAGCGCCGGCTTTTTTACGTCGCGCTGACGCGAGCGCGCCGCCTGTTGACCCTTTCCACGGTGGTCAACAACCGCAAGAAGCCTTCGCCATTTCTCGAAGATATTTTGGAAGATCCGCGGCTGAAAAGCAGGCATGCGGAACAGTTAACGCCGAAAGTGCGCATGCCGAAAGAAGAGGAAACGGTCGGCTCGTTACCTGCCGATCCGCTTTTACCGCAACTGTTCCCAGCGACTCCCGCTGACTCGCGCGCCTATTCGCGAATCGCGCTTTGGGCGAAGGCTTATCATCCGCCGGTCGTCGAGCCGCTGCAATTGAGCGCATCCGCTATCGAGACTTACCGGACATGTCCCATGAAATATTTGCTGCAGCAGATGTGGGGAATTCGCGGAGGGCCGCAGGCGGCGATGACTTTCGGCACGGTAATGCACTTGACCATTCGCGAATTTGTGCGCGAGCTTCGCAAGCAACGCAAGGTCACGTTCAATGAGGTCGCGGAAACATTTGACCGTGAATGGCACGCGGCGGGATTTCAGGACGATTATCAGGAGCAGGAATATCGCAACGCGGGACGTGAGCAACTTCAAGCGTTTTGCGCGAGCTATGCCAGTGCGCCCGCTGACGTGCTGTATCAGGAAAAAGCATTCGAGCTTCCGCTCGATCCCGGCGTTGTGGTTACAGGCCGCATGGATCAAGTCAATCGGTTAGTCGAGCTCGGGCCGAAAAAGATCGAGATCGTGGATTACAAGGCGGGAAATCCGAAACGCGCCAAGCAGGCCGATCAAAGTTTGCAACTGAGTTTGTACGCGCTGGCGGCGCAGGAAGTCTTCGAGCTCGAAGCCGAGCGGCTGGTGTTCTACAACTTAACAACGAACGAAGCTGTTGCGACAACCAGAGATGCGAAGGCGCTGAAAAAAGCGAAGGCCATCATCGCGGAGGCCGCCGATTCGATTCGCGCCGGCGACTTCCCCGCTCGCCCCGGGTTCGCTTGCCGCTACTGCGACTACCAGCCAATTTGCCCGGCGCACGAGCAGCTCATTTCCATTGCGAACGCGGATTGAAATAATAAAAACGCTGCCTCCGCAAAAAAAAACGGGGCAGCGTTTTCGCCGCCCCGGATTCGTTTTTCATCTGTGACCGCCGGAATTATTCCGGCTGTTGCGCGCATTCAACTGCTTTGAGCCTTCTCCCCGCAAGCAAGACGCGTAAAGTTACTCCGCATCCCGCTCACTCTGTCTTTTTTACGTTTGGGTTCGCGCAAAGTCAAGAAAAAATCTTGGCGCGATGCGTGATGGTCAGCGCGGAAATTCCGCGAAGTAACCTTCCCGTGCGGTGACGTACAGGCCGGGCCGCTCGACGCGCACTTCAAGGGTATGATAATTGCCACGGCCAGCGGTTTTGCTGGGCTCGAATCCAATGGTGTACTGGTTGCGCGCTTCGTCGGTCAGCCGCGAGTACAGTCTTTCAATCTGCTGCGAGTTGCTCGCGGCAATCACATCGCCGCCGGTTGGGAAGCTATACTGCGTGAGGCGGCCCTTGCCCTGAAAGGTGATTGCGTCGAGGCGCGAATCGACGTCGATGGCATAAACGGAGATATTCGAGCCGAGAAGAAGCTGCAAAGTATTTCTGAAACTCCATTTGTTGTTGCGGTCGTTGGTGCCGTCAGAAATGATAAAGATGATTTTGCGCCGGTCGCGCGCGCGATTGCGCAGCATTTCCGCAGCGTAATGCACCGCATCGTCAAGATGCTTGGTCACCCCGTTGGTGTTCGTGCCAAGAATGGGAATGTCCGCAGCGCCGCCTTCCGTGTGGCCATTGACGCGCGGAGGATCGGTCATGGTAAAGGAGGGCGTGGCTGTAAAACGCGAGCTGAGACCATCCTTCGGATTGGTGCGGATCTTTTTGAGCTCGGCAAAAAGCGCGTCATTGTTCGCCGTGAAGTCCAACACCGTCTTGGGATATTCATCGAAGCGCACCAGCGCAACTTCGTCGGACGCGGAGAAACCCGCAGCGATGCTGTCCAGGCTTTGCATGACTTTCTTTGATTCGCTGGCTGGCAGATCATCGTCGAGAAGCACTACCGCGGAGACGGGAAACGCCTGGTCCCAGAAGTTTTTGATTTTCTGCTCGACGCCATCCTGAAAGACGCGAAAATCAGCCTGCTGCAAGTCGGCGACCAGGTTCCCTCTGGCGTCCTTCACCGTCACCGGCACGAGCACAAGATTGGTCGTGACACGCATGGTGAACGGTTTTTGCTTTGACTGGGGACCCGTGGTTTTTTGCTGATTCGGGCGCGGTGCGGGAGGAGGCGGGATGTTGGCCTGGCCGCTCGCCGATTGCGCAGCACCTGCCTGCGCAAAAACGCAGAGCGCCAACGCAAATATGCCACACGCCGCCAGACGATTCATTTTCTCCCTACCCATTTTTCTCGCGCAGGCCGTCAAAATAACCTGCTGGAGCGCCTAAATTCTTGCCTCTCACGCATCCGTTCCGCCTAAAGCAGCATCGTAGTATCGGCCATGAAGAAGCGCAACAAATATAAGACAATTCCCGGATACATCGCAGCCCTAATCGCTTGCCTGGCGCTTGCCGCGATCTCGCCTCAATTTAGGATGCACGAATTTCCGCTGGCGCTGGCTGCGCATGCCGCGCCTCCTCTGCAAATCCCTGTGCAGATTCCGGCGAAGAAGAAACCCGCCCAGAAGCAGGAAATTCCCGAGGTCGGCGGCACGAAAAAAGTGAACGTCAATCTCGTCCGCCTGTACGTGACCGTGCGCGACAAGCACGGCGCGATTGTGCCCAACCTCCCGAAACAGGATTTCCACGTCTACGAGGACGGCAAAGAGCAGAAAATCGCATTTTTTTCAAAAGATATGACCGATCCGATCACCTTGGCGATGATGATCGATACCAGCGGCAGCCAGGAGCATCTTCTCGATGCCGAAAAGGCTACCGCCAAGCGTTTCCTGAAAGACATTTTAAAAAAGGACGATCTCGCCACGGTGATTTCGTTCGACCTTTCGGTCAGTATGCTCGCGGACTTCACCGATGATCAAGATGTGCTGCGCAGAGCTATCGACAAGGCTGAGATTAGGGCTCCGACCAGCGGCAATGAGCCCGGAACGGTGCTCTATGATGCGATCAATCAGGTTTGCGCCGAAAAATTGCCGGGAGAGACGGGACGTAAGGCGCTAATCATCCTCACTGACGCGGAGGACGAAGGCAGCTCCAGTACGCTGAACAGCGCCATTTATGCCGCGCAGCAAGCGAACGCTGTCATACATGTGCTTCTGATTGCTGAACCGAGCGAGTACTTCTTTGGCGGGTTCGCTTATATCGGCGGCCAGGTGGCGCATGAAATGGCCTACCAAACAGGCGGGCGCGTGATTTCAATTCGCAACGACAACGATCTGGATAAAGCCTTCGATGAAATTTCCCAAGAGCTGCGCAGCCAGTACATCGTGGCGTATTATCCCACCGACACAAACGAAAACGGCGGCTTCCGCAAGGTCAAAGTAGAAATGGCCGAAAAGGATCTGAAGGTTTTAACCAGGGCGGGATACTACGCCCCGACCCACGCAGGTGAATAATCCGCGCCCTCAATCCTCTAATTGCTGCTTTGTTCTACGGGTGACTTGCTATAGCCGTCGGTGTCGCCGGTGAGGTAACCGGCGCGGTCGCAAAGTAGCCTTTGCGCGTGCGTGCCCTCAAGCCTTTGCGCTCGACGCGCACGTCCACGGTGTGAAACTGTCCATCCGCCACCTTGTACGGTGGCGCATAGCCAATCAAATACTGGCTGCGCAGTTCGTTGCCGATGTCAAGAAACGACTCAGCGAGATCATCAATTCGAAGAGGAAAAAAAACGCGCCCGCCCGTTTCATCCGCAAGCTCGCGCAGCACCTTGTCGCCCTCGGAGAACTCGTATTTGCGCGGAGTGCCATTGTCGTCGCTCACCCAATCGTTGTTGGTGCTCACGGCGTAAATGGAAACACCGGAGCGGTCTGCCATCTCAACCGCGTCACTCAGCGCATGGCTGCTCAAATCGTCATCGCCGTCGCTGATGACCACCAGAATGCGCCGAACATCGTGGTCCGGACCTTTGGGCAACGGCGCATCCGCCAGCTTTTGACTGGCCAGGTAGATGGCGTCATTCAATGCAGTTCCACCGCCGGCATTTTGCTTTTGAATCACGGAGCTCAGTCGGTCGAGGTCGCCGGTGTAATCCTGAATCACTTCGGGTTCATTATCGAACGTCATTACGAATGCTTCATCCTCGCCGCGGCGGATGACGTTGTAAAGAAAATCTGTTGCGGCATCCTCTTCGAAATGCAGCCTGGCGCTAATGCTGTTGGAAGTATCCAAGAGCATGCCGATGCGCAGCGGCAAATTCGCCTGCCGGCCAAAAAAGGTAATCTGCTGCTGCTTGCCGTCTTCGAAAACCTTAAAATCGTTTGCAGTCAGGTCGGTCACGAACTTATTGCGGCGGTCGGTCACCGCAACCACAAGATGCACCAGGCCCACATTGAAGCGCTGCTTGGGCGCGGTAAGCGGAGCCTGCGGCTGCTGCGTCTTTTGCTGCGGATTGGGAGGTGGCGGGATTTGCTGCGCCGTAGCAGGTTTGGACAGGATAAATAGAGTGGCAACTGCAGCCGCGAATAAGATTTTTCTGAACACTGGGACTCCGAGATTATAGGTACGGCTTCAGCGCGGCGTCAACCACCTCGCTTTGCACGCCCGCGATGCGGCCCAGTTCGCGCAAATAATCGGCAAGCTCATCAGGCAGCGGAGCGCGCACTTCGACTGCCTGGCCGCTGACCGGCTGCGTGAACTTCAAACGCGCCGCATGAAGAAAGTTCCTCGCAAGCTGCGGCAACAGTTCGGAACCAACTTTCGCCTGTCTTGGCGCGCCATACACTGTATCGCCAACCACCGGATGGCCGACGGCTGAAAAATGCACACGAATCTGATGCGTGCGGCCAGTGTGCAAATCCGCTTCGACGAAAGTATATCCATCCAGCCGCAAGCGAGCGCGCCAGTCGGTGCGCGCGGTGCGCCCTTCTCTTCTCCGCGTGGTCATACGAATTCTACGATGCAAGTCTCGCGCCACGGGAAGCTCGATGCGCCCGGAATTTTCTTTCAGGCTGCCGTGAACAAGCGCCACGTACGTTTTTTCAATTAGCCGGCTGCTGAATTGCTCCGAAAGCGCGCGGTGCGCCGCGTCGTTGCGGGCAATCAAAAGAGCGCCGGAAGTCTCGCGGTCCAGACGATGCACGATGCCGGGACGCAATTCGCCGCCAATCGACGAAAGCTCATCGTGCCAGCCAAACTGGTGCAGTAACGCATTCACCAACGTGCCGCCTCTTGCGCCCGCGCCCGGATGCACGATCATTCCTGCGGGTTTGTTCACCACCGCAACGTCTGCATCCTGATAGAGAATCTCGAGAGGAATCGGCTCAGCCTTCGCCGCTGTAGCCACCGGTGCGGGAATTTCAAGCGCGATGGAGTCGCCAATTTCGACGCGATGCGAGCTTTTCGCTTGCGCGCCATTCACGCGGACGCGCCCGTGCTGGACCAGCGCCTGGATGCGCGTGCGGCTCAATTCAGGGACATGCTCGGAGAGAAAACGGTCCAGCCGCTGGCCACGTTCGCCATCAGCGACCCGCAGGCTCACAATTCGGACGGAATTTTGCGTACCGCCGCTTTCATCCAAATGGGCAGCCCCGGATTTCATCGGGCAGGCCGTTCGCTTCGCGCAGAAATCATTGCCGCGCGGGGACCACTGCGGAAGTGCGCACAGTGCGGGACTTCCTCGAGCCCTGCCGCCACATCCACGCGCCCAGCAGAATCAGCAGCAGGCTCACCACTTGCATCAGCGAAAATCTACCGCGAAGCAGCAGCGTGCGTCCTGGGTCGCCGCGCACAAACTCGATCATGCCGCGTTCAAATCCATAGAGCATAATGAACGCCGCGAATATCTCGCCGCGAAAACGCTGCCGGCGCGCCAGCCAAATCAGAAAAAGGAAATTCAGAAATTCTGCACCCGACTCGTAGAGCTGCGTGGGATGCAACGGAACATTCAGCGGCGTGCCAACAAGTTCCGCTGCTCGTGGATTCGTGAAAGTGACGGCCCACGGCAGCCAGGTCGGTTTGCCATAGCAACAGCCGGCCGCGAAGCAGCCCAGTCTGCCAATCGCGTGGCCCAACGGCAGTCCAGCAGCATAGCTATCGACCAGCCCGAGAGCAGGCATGTGGTTGAAATGCGCGTACACAATCGCAACTAGCAGTGCTGCGAACACGCCTCCGTAAAAGGTTCCGCCGGATTGCAGCGTAGCAAAAGCAAAAATCTCATTGGTGTGACGCAGATAATATGTTGCATTCGAGAGTATGTACCAGGCCTTAGCTCCTATAAGTCCTGCGAGCACCATATAAATTCCCAAATTCCAGACCCGCTCAGGATCAATGCCTGCGTGCGCCGCGTAATGCCTGGCATACCACAGGCCCAGCAGCACTCCTATGGCAACTAAAACTCCGTATGTGTAGATGGGAATTCCGCCCCATGGCGTAGGAATGGTTCCGAGGTACGGGTACATGGCTAGTTCACCCCTTACTGCTGCTAGGATGCCCCCAATCGCTGAACAATTCCAGTAATACCATTGCAGCTCCGACCACTATCGCGGAATCGGCCACGTTGAACGTTGGCCAGTGATAACTTCCAATGTGCAAGTCGATAAAATCGGTGACGCCGCTCTGCGTCAACCTGTCCAGAACGTTGCCAACCGCGCCTCCCAGGATCAGCGCCATTCCGATCTGCCCCAGCCGGCCGCCCGCGCGCTCTGCAGCCAGCAGCCAGAACAAAAACACAATGACGCCGACGGAAAAAAACACCAGAGAGATTCGCACCAGCGGAGAATGCGCGTCCGCAAACAGGCTGAAAGCGACGCCCGGATTGTGCGTGTGAATCAGATTCAGCAGGCCTGGAATGACCACTCTAAAATAATCGCCTGTAGTGTAACGCTCGATGGCATGCTTGGTCGCTCGGTCCGCCAGCAGCACAACCGCGATGATTAAAATGAGCGAGCGCCATGACATGCGGCTCCCGGCCACTTCAGGGCCTCCCCGTCGCTCCGCCGCCGCTGCTCTCAATCTCCGCGAGCGCCGCCAGGCATCGCTCGCAAATCGTCGGGAATTCGCTGCTCTCGCCGACGTGAACGGAATAATTCCAGCAGCGCTCGCATTTTTTTCCGTCCGCGTGCTGAATTTCGATTTCCTCGACGGGCGCCGCTATGGAAACGGCCGCCGGAGCGTTCCCGTTTGCGGAAGTGACGTTCACTTGCGAGACGATAAGGATTTGCGGCAGCCATGCCGCATAATTTTTCAGCAAATCGAGCGTTCTGCCGCTGGCGCGCATCTCGACCTTCGCTTCGAGCGCGCTGTTGATCATTTTGGAGTTGCGCGCCTCCTCGAGCTTCTTGAGCGCCTGTTCGCGAATCGCAAGCAATGACTCCCAATTTCGCTTCCCGCCTTCGGCAATTTCCGCAACCGGCTCTTCAGGCTTCGGGAAATGCGCGGCATGGACGCTTTGCGCGTCTCCCGCCGCGTGCGGCAGATGTTTCCACACCTCCTCGGCGGTGAAAACCAGAATCGGCGCGGCCAGCCGAACCAGCGCGCTGGTGATTCGATAGATAGCCGTCTGCGCGGAGCGCCGGGCTTGATTGCGCGGCGCGAACGTGTATAGCCGGTCTTTCAGCACGTCGAAATAAAACGCGCTCAGATCCACCACGAAAAAATCGTACAGCGCATGAAACACGCGATGGAACTGGAATTCGTCGTACCACGCGCGGCATTTCTCCACCAGTTCGCCGGTGCGATGAAGCATCCACGCATCGAATTCCAAAAGCTCGCTGTCGGCAACACTGTCGCGCACCGGGTCGAATTTGTCCAAATTCCCCAGCGCAAAACGAAAAGTGTTGCGAATTTTCCGGTAGGATTCCGCGAGCTGCTTCATCATTTCCTGTGAAAACCGCTCGTCCGACTGATAATCCTGCGAGGTCACCCACAATCGCAGCAGATCTGCGCCCCATTTCGCGCAAATTTCGCTCGGCAATTCGCCATTGCCCACCGATTTCGACATCGGCCGGCCCTCCGCGTCCAGCGTCCAGCCATGCGTAATCACCTGTTTGTAAGGAGCGCGCCCGCGCGTGCCCATCGCCACCAGCAGCGAGCTCTGAAACCATCCGCGATACTGATCCGGCCCTTCCAGGTAAATATCCGCCGGCCACATATCGCCCTTCAGCACCGCCAGGCTGGTCGAGCCGGAATCGAACCACACGTCGAGAATGTCCTTCTCTTTTCGAAATTGCGCCGCGCCGCATTTGCATTTCGTTCCCGGAGGCAGCAACTCAGCCGCAGAGTGCGTGAACCACGCATCCGCTCCCTCTCTCTCGAACCATTTCACGACGTTGCGCAGCGCATGAAAATCCTTCAACTGCTCGCCGCATTTTTCGCAGTAAAGCACGATCAGCGGCACCCCCCAAAAACGCTGCCGCGACACGTTCCAATCCGGCCGCTCGGCGACCATCCCGCGCATGCGCTCTTCGCCCCACGCCGGCGACCATTTCACTTTGCGGATTTCTTCCAGCGCGCGCTCGCGCAAATTGTCATGCTGCAAATCGATGAACCATTGCTCCGTGGCGCGGAAAATCACCGGATTGTGGCAGCGCCAGCAATGCGGGTAGCTGTGCCGCAATTTTCCTTCGCCCACAAGCGCGCCGCGCTCTTCCAGCAATTTAACGATGAACGGATTCGCTTCAAAAACAGTTTTGCCTTTGTATTCCGGCAAACCCTCCACGAACCGGCCGTCATCATCGAGCGGCGCGTACGTTTCGATTCCGTACTTCTGCCCGGTGTGGAAATCCTCCGCCCCATGCCCGGGCGCTGTGTGAACAATCCCGGTGCCTTGATCGAGCGTGACGTAATCCGCAAGCACGCCCGGCTCGATGCGCTCCAAAAAAGGGTGCCGAAATTTCAACCCCGCGAGTTGGCTTCCGCTGAAAGTCGCAAGCGTTTTTCCAAACTGTTTGCGACCCAATTCTTCCCACACGCTGTGCTGACGCTGATGAGCAATAATCTCGACATCGCCGTTGGCCAGTTCGATTGCTGCATACTCAAAATCGGGCTTAAAGGCTAGGGCCATACTTGCCGGAATCGTCCATGGTGTAGTCGTCCAGATGACCGCATAAACGTTCTTGGCTCTGAGCACCTCGGGAACTTTGTCATCTTCTTGTACCAGCTTGAAGCGCACGTAGATCCATGGGCTGGTATGGTCCTCATACTCTACTTCCGCCTCCGCCAGCGCGGTGCGGTCGTGCAGACACCAGTAAACCGGCTTCAGCCCTTTATACGCGTAGCCCTTTTCCAGAAACGTCAGAAAAGCATCCGCGATCGCCGCTTCATGCTCTGGATCCATGGTCAGATAGGGCTTTTCCCACTGCCCAAAAATCCCCAGCCGCTTGAAGTCCCGCCGATTTTGGTCCACATATTTCGTGGCGAACTCGCGGCACATCCGCCGGAACTCTGCGGCAGAGACGCCATGCTTTTTGCCGCCCAATTCTTTCTCGACTTTTGTCTCGATGGGCAATCCGTGGCAGTCCCACCCGGGAATATACGGCGCGCGGAATCCCGCCATGGTCTTCGACTTCACCACCATGTCTTTGCAGATTTTATTCAGCCCTGTGCCCAAATGAATGTCGCCCGTGGGATAGGGAGGGCCGTCATGCAGCACAAAAAGCGGCGCATCTTTACGCGATTCCAGGATGCGCTGATACAGCTTCTCTTCTTCCCATTGCGCCAGTTGCTGCGGTTCGCGCTCCGGCAATTGCGCCTTCATGGGAAAGCTGGTGCGCGGCAAATTAATGGTGCTCTTCAGGTCGATAGATTTCGCCATTGGCCCTTTTTTCTTGGGTTTTTAGTGTGTAAACAGTGCGGCAACTGCGCGTGCCGTCCAGAAGGCCTATGTTACAATATAAAGCCATGGGTGTCAGCCGCGCGGCCATACATCCTTTTTTGCTCTGCAGAATCTAAATTGTAGGAGATAACTGTTGCCGCAAGGGTGTAGCTGGCCCTGGCTGGACATTTAAATGGATCCCGAGCAAAACAATCCTCAGCACGGGCAAGAATCCCCTGCGGTTGGCGGCGCCCATGGTCCCGCTGAAACGCCCGCGCAGACGCCCACGCAAATGCTTGACCTGAAATTCACGCGGACGGCCATCAACCGCCAATCCTGGACCAAATCTTTTTGGTCGAATGTGAAGGATTTTCTTACTGAGCGGCCCGTCAAAATTCCTCGCGGCAGCGAACCAAGCGCCTTTGCTTCCGTGAGTTTTGGCTCATCATTCTCCGATAACCTCAAGGATTTCTTCTTTCGGCCGCTTCCCCGCTCCGCGCGCCAAAAGTCAAACTCTACTCTGCTCGTTGAGTCGCAGGGCTGGCTGGTGACCTTCTGGAACAATATTCGTGACACCATCGCGCCCAGGAAATTGCCGCCACTGCAAGTCACCAGCGAGCCCGTGGACGTTCCGGAAATTTGGTCCAAGAACAAGCAGTTCACCAAGGTCCAGGCGCTGTCGCTGGCGCTTCATGTCGTCGTCATCGTGCTGATTATTGTGCCGCTGCTGCCCGAGTTTATGTCTCCTCCGACTCAGGCTAATAATCAACCCATCCAAACCATCGATCTTTCTCCCTATCTCGCCAAGCTCAAGATGGGCAACAAGAAAGCAGGCGGCGGTGGCGGACGCCCGGATTTGGCCCCACCCACCCGCGGCAGGCTGCCCGTTTTTTCCATGCATCAGATTACGCCGCCAGAGTTGAAGCCGCCCGCGCATCCCAAAATCGTCACGGAAGCGTCGCTGATGGTTCCGCCAAATATTCACATGCCCAACCCCAACCTGCCGACCACCGGAGATCCTATCTCCAGCCTCGTTAACGATTCCATGGGCAATGGCAGCGGCAGCGGCATGGGCAGCGGCAATGGCAGCGGCCTGGGCTCCGGCTCCGAATATGGAGTCGGCGGCGGCCCTCCCATGGCCGGCGAAAACGGCTACGGCAAGCCGGACTGCCTGTACTGTCCGCAGCCGCAGTATTCCGATGCCGGATTCAAGCTGAAGATTCAAGGCCCTGTGGTTTTGGATATCGTCATTGGCACCGACGGTCGCGCGAAATCAGTCCATGTCGCCAAAGGCCTGGGCTATGGACTCGATGAAGAGGCGGTGAAATCCGTTCGCGATATTTGGCGCTTCAAACCGGCCATTGGACCGAACGGCCAGCCCGCCATGGTCCGCATGCTCATTGAAATCGATTTCCATCTCTACTGACATTCAGCGGCACGCCATTTCAAAGTTCACCCTCGCTCTCAGCCATTTGGCAAGTCAGCACATCGCCGCAAACCAACCCTACTCTCTCCTCGTTGCTCTGTTAGCATGTGCTCCATGAAGCTTCTTTGCCGCGCGCTTTTCACGCTTTCGATTTTTGCGCTTGCCTGCACGCGGGACACACCCGCGCAGGCGCAGGGGTCAATCATTTTCACGGTGCGCATCACGCCTTCCACCGGCGTCGCGGAACCCGTCCGCGGCCTCCCTTTCTACTTGCTCCGCAAAAGCTTCGCCGCCATTCAGCAGGAGGCCGCAGAATCGCAGCCCAGGCCGGACCTCGACAAATTCATCGACAGCCTTACCCTCTCGAATGAACTGAAAGCCTGGATGAAAAAACATCATACCGCGCGCATCACCGGCGAAGAGTTCGCGAAAAGCCTCACCGCGCAGGAAATTCTTACTGTGCCGGAATTCTGGAAAGCCTACGATCAGTTGAATATCGGCGATAAACAGTTTGGATTCCCCGTAGCCAAATACAATGACCGCGAGCGGGCGCGCAAACCCGAAAAATACCAGCGCGATGTCGATGAGTTTCACGAGCGCATCCTCAAGTACATTGATGACCATCCCGAAAGCAAGGACGGTATGGACGCGGAACTCCAGTCCATCGATCCCAATCCGCGCTGGATGGAGCAGGTCACCGCGCGCCGTTCGGGCATTCGCCGCATGGCTCTCGATTTGGCGCAATCGCGCTATCTCGTCGCGCAAACGCAAAGCGACTTGAACGGCCGCGCGCAATTCAGCAACATCGCGCCGGGAAATTACTGGATTACCTGCCTGAATATCGACGCCGAAGTGGGCGACACGCGCGCTAAGTGGGATGTTCCAGTCACCGTGCGCGCCGGCGCGGCCACCCAGATTCTTCTTTCCAACTACAATTCCGTTCCGCCGGCCAGCGCAGCTTTCTGATTTCCGCATCCGCGTGAGCGCATTGTCTTCCCATTCGCCGCAAAGCCCCTTAGACTTTACTCTGTGGCGCACACGTCGCTTTGGATCATCTTCAGCGCTGGCTTGCTCGTTCTGCTGATCGCCGACCTCATCGCCTTTGGCGGCAAGCCGCGTGACATTTCCATCCGAGAAGCGGCCGCATGGAGCGCCTTGTGGATTGCCATTTCGCTCGCGTTTTGCCTGTGGCTTTGGTGGCACGCTGGCCGCGCGCCCGCCATGGAATTCCTCTCTGGGTACCTGATTGAGAAATCGCTGAGCGTCGACAATCTTTTTATCTTCGTCCTCATCTTTCAGTATTTCGCCTTGCGCCCTGCGCACCAGCGCCGCGTGCTAGTTTGGGGAATTTTCGGGGCGCTCGCCTTGCGCGGAGCTTTGATTGCCGCCGGCGCGGCTTTTATCAACCGTTTTTCATGGTCGTTTTACATTCTCGGTGCGTTCCTCATTTTCGCCAGCATGCATATTCTGTTCAGAAAAAACATCCCGGGCGGTCGCAGCCTTGAAGCCAATCGCGCGCTGCGCTGGCTCAGCAAAACCCTGCCCGTTGCAAAAACAAACGCTGGCGGGACATTCTTCACCAGAGAAAACGCGCGCTGGGTCGTCACTCCACTTCTGCTCGCTCTGATCACGATTGAAGCCGCGGATTTGCTCTTCGCCATCGACTCGATTCCCGCGGTATTCGGAGTCACGCGCGACCCGTTCATCGTTTTTTCCTCGAATGCGTGCGCCGTACTCGGTTTGCGCGCATTATATTTTGTGCTTGCGGGATGGATCACCCGTCTGCGGCATCTCGCCACGGGCGTGGCCATTGTTTTGCTCTTCATAGGCCTGAAAATGGTCGCAGCTCATTGGATTGAGATATCCAGCGGAATGTCGCTTGCCGTGATCGCATTTATTCTTACCGTGGCCATCGGCGCCTCTCTTTTGGACAAACGAAGTGGCGCGGAGGACATCGTGAACCTCAGCAGCTCCCCAATAACCGGCCTGGTCGCGCCGTTGGGATCGGCCTCCGGCTCGATTCGCGATTCCGCGGCTCGAGAACTTTTCCGCCGTGGCCGCGACTCCGCGGAAGCCGCCATCGCGAACTGGCGCGCCGATCCGGAAATTCGCAGCCTCATTTCGGATGAAGCAACCGTCGGAATCGCGGTGACTCCGTCGCACTTTGCCAAAATTCGCGCTGCGCTCAATAATCCTCCGCTTGCCGACGTTCCCCCCGATCAGGATGCTCAGGAATTTGAATGGGCGCTCGATAAGAACATCCGCCTCGATATTTTGACCACGCGTACGCCGGAGGGTCAGGGCGCCATCGCCAAATTCCTGGCGAAATTCGGCGAGGGCATCCAGCAAGTCGAATTCATCACCCGCGATATCGACAGGGCCACCGCGCTTTTACAATCTCATCTTGCCGTAACCGCCATTTATCCCGCAAGCCGTCCTGGCGCTGGCGCCACGCGCGTGAATTTCTTCCTGGCGAGTGCCCCCAGCAGCGGGAAAATTCTTATCGAACTTGTCGAGCCAAAGAAGTAGAATTCCCCCAGCGTTATTTCTCGTCGAACCAAAACCAGCCAACCTGATTTGGCGTACTTACATTTGAGGCAGACATTATTCCGAAGGAGCCGAGCTGTCATGCCATACGTGCCTGAAGTGGAGCAGGAACAAGCCAGTGCCGGTTTACGCGAAATCTATTCCGACATCGCGAAGGATTTCGGAACTGTGCCGCATTTTTTCAAGGTCCTTGGAGCCACGCCTGACGTTATCGCCGCGCACCTGCGCTTGAATGCCGCCATCATGGGCGACGGCGCTCTTTCCGCATCCTTAAAGGAACAAATTGGCCTCGTGGTCAGCGGGATCAATTCCTCCTCGTATTGCATTGCCATTCACATGGAATTGCTGCAGCGTTTCGGTTTCGAAAAACCAGTCGCGCGCAAGCTCGCTACCGATTACATGCATGCGCCGGTCGACGACAAAGCAAAAGCCCTCTTCCGTTTCGCCGATAAGCTCACCCGCAAGCCGGTTGACATCGAGCAAACTGACGCCGACGAAGTTTTGCGCGCCGGATGGACCCAGGACGCCTTGCGCGAAGCAGTCCTGGTTGTCGCGTTTTTCAATTACATCAATCGCGTATCGTTCGGCCTGGGACTAGTCGAAGATTTTTAATCGAGGCGCACAAAATCTTCGCGCCGCAGGCTGGGCTAGATGAATGGGTTTTCGTCCGCCGTCGGTCCATAGACCACCGGCAGCGGCACATCGAGCAAGCGCAGATACACCGAGAGCTGTCCTCGATGATGATACAAATGATTGAGCATATTCGTCCGCAGCGCGGCGATTCTTGGTTTGCGGAAGATTTCTTTTCCCTTGAACACCAACCGCCAACTCCCCTGAGCGCTTTGCTCGCTCATTGTGCTTAGAGCTTCCTCAGCGCCGCGTACATTCTTTTCAAATGCCGCGCGAATCTCTTCCACGCTGCTTGGAATCGTCGGCGGGATGCTGCCCGCAGCGAACTCATCCGATTTTATTATCCGTTCCGCCATACCGTGAATGCCTGCGACATGCATCGCCAGTTCGCCGAGCGACCTGGATTTCGGGTGCGGCTTCCACGTAAGCTTGTCTGCCGGAACTCTTTCCAGCACGCGTCGCGTCGCCGGGACCTCTTCGCGGAATTCACTCAATAGGGATTCAACCATCGTAGCCATCTCGCATCTCCTCTCACAAATTTAGCGCTTGCCCAAACGAATTTCGTTCTTCTAGCTGCGGTCGCCGCTTTGCTCGATCAGTTTCGACACCAGCGCGGTCCAGCCCGTCTGATGGCTCGCGCCCAAGCCCGCTCCCGTGTCTCCATGAAAATATTCGTAAAAAAGTACCAGGTCGCGCCAGTGTGGATCCGTCTGAAACATTTCCGTGTTGCCGTACACTGGCCGCCGTCCGTCTTTGCCGCGCAGGAAAATTCTCACCAGCCGCAGCGAAAGTTCTCCCGCCACTTCCCAGAGCGTTCGCTGCTGCCCGGAGCCCGACGGGAATTCCACTTTGAGTTCCTTCCCATAATAAAAGTCATAGCGCTGCAACGCCTCGATCAGCAGAAAATTCGCTGGAAACCACACCGGCCCGCGCCAGTTCGAGTTTCCTCCAAAGAGCGCGGTCGTCGATTCTGCCGGCTCATAGTCCACTACATGCTCATGCCCATCCAGCGTCAAAATGAAAGGATGCTGCTGATGGTATTTCGATAGCGAGCGAATGCCGTGCGGCGAGAGAAATTCATTTTCGTCCAGCATGTAGCTCAGGATTTGCAGCAGGCGTTTTTTATTCGCAATAGAAAGCAGCAACCGCGCTCCCTTCGCCGTTCGCTCGCTCATGTCAATGTGCTCCGGCGCGTCCTCATGATGAATCAGGAACCAGTTCATGCGCTTCTCAAACTCCGGCACGCGCGCGATGTCCTCGGGCTCGAATGTTTCCACCGCAAGCAGCGGAATCAGACCCACCATTGAGCGAATTCTCATCGCCATCTGATTGCCGCCGGAAAAATGGGCCACGTCGTAATAGAACCCGTCAACTTCATCCCACAGGCCAAGTTCTTTGCTGCCCATGCTGTTCATTGCGTCCGCAATGTAAACAAAATGCTCGAAAAATTTGCTGGCCAAATCTTCATACGCCGGGTCTTCATGCGCTAGTTCCATGGCCATGGCCAGCATATTCAGGCAGTACATGGCCATCCAGCTGGTGCCGTCGGATTGATCAATGTACCCGCCGCCGGGCAAAGGCATGGAGCGGTCAAACACGCCAACGTTGTCGAGCCCGAGAAAGCCACCTTCGAACACATTGTTGCCCAGTGGGTCCTTGCGATTCACCCACCACGTGAAATTCAACAGCAGCTTTTGAAACACTCGCTCGAGAAAAGACCGGTCGCTCTTCCCACGCACGCGGCCTTCGATCTTGTAAACGCGCCACGCGGCCCATGCGTGCACCGGCGGATTCGCGCTCGACAAATTCCACTCGAACGCCGGGAGCTGCCCGTTGGGGTGCATGTACCATTCTCGAAGAAAAAGAATCAGTTGCTGCTTGGCAAAATCCGGATCGATCGTGGCCATCACCACGCAATGAAAAGCCAAATCCCATGATGCGTACCACGGATATTCCCACTTATCGGGCATCGAGATCACGTCGGCGTTGTAAAGATGCGTCCACTGATGATTCCGCCCCTCGAGGCGTTCCGGTGGCGGAGGCGGTTGCGTGGGATCGCCCGCAAGCCACGCCTTCACGTCGTAATGGTAGGACTGCTTGCCCCACAACAATCCCGCATACGCCTGACGCTGCGCTCGCCGCGTGTCGTCGCTCATCTTTTCGCCTGCGCGCGCCGCGTAGAATTCATCCGCTTCTTTGATGCGTTGCGCAAACACGGACTCAAATTCCGCTCCAAAACAATCGTCCACCGAACACTGCTCGCGCGCAGCCTCGTCGAAAGGCGCGGTATCCGTAAGCCTTAGACGAACAGAAAAGCTCGCGCCCGGCTGCAAGCGCATCGAATAATGCGCCGCAACTTTTGTGCCGGTTTGCGCCGGATTCACGGCGTTATTCCGTCTGTTCACAATATAGTCGTTGATTCCATCTTTCACGTAGCGAGTTTTGTTTTGCACGTTATAGAGCAATTCAAAATTCGTCTCATTCTCGGTGAAAAGCAGTTCCGGAGAACCTTCCGCAAGCAGCCAGCGTTTCCCATAGTCAAACTGCTGCGCTTCAGTTGTGACCAGGCCGGCAGGTGAGAGAAGCCTCCGCAGCGCTCCCCGCCGAATGACACCGCCCCACGACCAGGTATTACGAAACCACAGAGTCGGCAACAAATGTAGCGGCGCAATTTCCGGTCCGCGATTTACCGCGGTGATGCGAATCAAAATATCTTCAACCGCCGCTTTCGCATATTCGACGAAAACATCGAAGTAGCGGTTTTCGGCAAACACGCCTGTGTCCACCAGCTCGAATTCAGGATCTTCGCGCGTGCGGCGATGATTTTCATCAATCAGTTGTTGGTACGGGAATGCCGCCTGCGGATATTTATACAAACATTTCAGATAAGAGCTCGTCGGCGTCGCATCCAGGTAGAAATAATATTCCTTTACGTCTTCGCCGTGATTTCCCTGCTGATTGGTCAAGCCGAACAGGCGCTCTTTCAGGAATGGGTCGCGCTCATTCCATAAAGCCAGCGCAAAACAAAATCGCTGATGCCCGTCGCAGAATCCCGCAATGCCATCTTCGCCCCAGCGGTAGACGCGCGAGCGAGCGTGCTCATACGGAAAATAATTCCAGGCGTCCCCGTCCGCGCTGTAATCTTCGCGCACCGTGCCCCACTGGCGCTCGGACAGATACGGCCCCCAGCGTTTCCAGTGCACTTTGCGCAAGCGATCTTCTTCGAGGCGTTTCTCTTCTTGAGTCATTCCCTTTGCGTTATTCCTGCCCCGGCTAAATTCGGGCTAACCATAGTATCGCAATCGCGGCTGAAACAAAGACGTGATGCGGCCGCTTCGCGCCATCCGCACAGGCAGCAGGATTAGGATTCGCTGCTGGCGTTTTAGTGACAAAACCCGTGCGCAGGCAACGCCTTCATAGGCTAGAGGTTCTAAGAAAAGTTGACGACGGGAATGCGCCCCCGATCCAGCACCGGTAGGAATTTTGTTCAAATCCTCGAAGGCCATCAAAACGGCCTTAGGAAAGTGATTGTGCGTTATGGGCTGGCGCTTTTAGCAACCAGCTTGGCATTGGCTCTCCGGGCCGCCTTCGACTCTGTTTTGGGAGATCACATGCAGTATCTGGTGATCTTCCCCGCTGTGGTTTTTTCTGCGTGGTATTGCGGGGTCGGCCCGTCGATTGTCGCTACTGCCGCAGCGTTTCTCGGTGAAACTTACTGGTTCATCGACCCTCGAGGCTCATTCACTATCACTGATACGCGTCAGATTGTCGCCGCGTGCATTTATCTGCTCACTGCGACTTTTATCATTACTCTCGCGGAACTCAATCGCCGCGCCATGGCCAGCGCCGCGCAAAATCTGCGGGAAGCGCATGACGCCATGGACAAGCAAAAACGTTTCGAGCAAGAGCTCAATGAATCCAGGCGCCAGCTGGAGTTCCAAGTGCAGGAGCGCACGCGAGAACTCGAGCAAAGGAACGTGGAACTGGTAAATCAGGCAGACCTGGTGCGCGAGCTCTCTGGCCGCCTATTGGAGATGCGTGATGAAGAACGCCGGCACATTGCCCGAGAATTGCACGACGGCTTAGGGCAAATCATCGCGGCTGTACACATGAACCTCAGCCGCATCACAGTCGAGCCGCAAAAGCTTCCTCCTGACGCGGAGAAAGCCGCCGCCGAAGCGGTCTCTTTGACGGATCAATTGAGCCGCGAGGTTCGCACTCTTTCGCACCTGCTCCATCCGCCGCTGCTCGACGAGCTCGGCTTGCAATCCGCCCTGCGCTGGTACACAGAAGGATTTGCGGACCGCAGCAAAATCAAAGTAACCGTTGAAATGCCGCCCGATTTTGGCCGCCTGCCGCGGGATTTGGAGATGCACATTTTCCGCATTGTGCAAGAGTGCTTGACCAACGTTCACCGGCATTCCGCCAGCCCCGTCGCCGTCGTTCGCCTGAATCATGAAGAGGGGCGCGTTCGCCTCGAGGTGGAAGATGCGGGCAAAGGCATACCGCGCGAAAAACAATTGGCATTCAAATCTGAGGGCCGCGTGGGAGTCGGAATCCGAGGGATGCGCGAACGCGTCCGGCAATTCGGCGGGACTCTGGAAATCAAATCGAGCCCAAGCGGCACGCGAGTGATCGTAGACCTTCCCGCAGCGCACGCTTCCGCTGCTTCTGCCATTCCCGTTGAACCCGCGGCCTCCCCCGCCTCCGCTGGCTAGCCTGCTGCAGCAGTTAGGCCGAGTTCCAACGGTTGTCGATGAACAGCGATTTGCTAGCCTATAGGATTAGTGACGCGAGGCGATTTCGACTGGTGTTTCAACTTTTTGCGTGCGCGGAGGCAGGCACAGGCGGTCGTTGCACGCCTGAAAGCGGACGTCCACTTCAAAATTGCGCTTTCCCGGACGCGCTTTCTTGTTCACTTTAAGCGGAAGAGCAAAGCTGGCTGAGTCTTCATAAAAAGCGGTGCGCTTCCCTATAGTCGGATCCATTTTCGATTCGGCTTGCGGCGCCTCGATGTCTCCTGAGAGAGCCAGCGGCTGGCCATCGGGCACCGTGATTTGCGTGGCAATCACCGGCGAATCAGGAGGCTGGTTGAGCGCGTAGACGTGCCAGCCCGAGTCAATCGCCGCTGTCAAATTCAATGTGACTTTCTGGCCGGGCCTGAGCGCAGGAGGCACGGCTTTAAACGTGGCCGTCCAATGAACCGGCTGCGGAGCTGACTCCTGCGCCTGCGCGGCAGAGAAACCGAGAAGCGCCACCGCGGCCAACGGCAAAATCAATCGTGCCGCTCGCAGTCGCAAGGACTCTCGCGCGAAAATCACGGCTGGGCCTTCACGGCAGCGCGCGCGGAAGTCGCGTTCGATGCCTCCTCGAATGCCAGAAGGCCGCCGACTTCCGCGTCGCATCGCCTCACATCATCGCGCGATTCGACGTCATTGAACTTAAAGAGCACTTTGCCATTGGCATCGAGCAGGAAGCTGGTGGGAGTCTCATCCACGCCATAAGTCTTTTCGGCCCATGATGAGTTTTGCTCAGGACTTTCCAAAGCAGTGAATCCGTAGTTGCTCATGACTTGCACCGCGCCCTTGTCTTCATCGCGCAAGATGTTGATGGTGATCAGGTCGAAATGCTGCGCTTTGTACTTATCGAGAAGCTGCTGCAAGCGCGGCAACTCCGCGCGGCACCACTCTCAACCCGGGTACCAGAAATTGACGAGCACGACGTGGCCGCGAAAATCGGCAAGCTTGACGTCTTTGTTGGTGACGTATTGCTTGAGTTCAAACGGGGTGAAAGGCTTGGCCGTCGCGTCGCGAGTTTGCCAGAGGTCCTCGCGGACCTGCGCGGGAGTCTTGCCGAGTTTGGCGCCATAGGAAACGAGAGCGGAGTCGAGGGAATCGTCGGGCTGCGGCAGAAGCGCGGTTTTGATACTGTCATAGGCTTTTTGCGTTTGGCCGCTTCCGGCGAGAGCTTGGGCCCTGGTGAGTTCGTAGGGAGATTTATCAATTTGGCCGAGCGGATCGTAATCGTTCGCCGGCTTGAGGTCATTTTTCGCGAGCAAATTCAGCGCGCCGGAATATTTTTTCTGCGCGATGAGCGATCGAGCCTCGACAATGCTCTGTTGAAAGTCGGCAACGGTTTGCCAGAAAGATTTCTGCGGTCTGGCATTGGATCTTGAACCGGAATTTGCGGTGCTTGCTTTTACTGCGGCGGCTTTGGTCTGCGCAGCGGCTTCGTCATTCTCCATTTTTTCGGCGAAGGTCAGCGCTTTCGACGCGTCTCTTCTTGCGTACAGATTAAAAAGCTGCGGCATGATTTCGTCGAGGCCATTGGAAGGATGAGCCGACTGAGGTCCGTAGAGCTGATATATTTTTTCATAAGCGGCCTGCTGCTCCTGCAGCGTGGGTGCATTCTCGGCGACGAGCATGAGAAGATAGTCCAAAGATTCATCTTCCGGGTCTTTGGCGACGCGGTCTTCAACAATTGTGTTGAACTTGGCGGGATCGGTACTGAAATAAGACAGGGCATAGAGGAAAAACACACCATACCGGTCCTGTGGATCTAAAGCCAAGGCCTTTTCGGCGTCCTGGCGCTGTTCGGCAACGTTGCCATCCAAGTAACCACCCACGGACAGGCTGGCCCACGCTGGCGCACACCCAGCATTGATGGCAATAGCTTTTTGGAACCAGGGGCGCGGCGCCTGTTCGTCTTTGCTAGAGAATGCGTATACCTCACCCTTGCCCCAGTAGAACATGGCGTTTCGGGGATTTTTCTTGATCCACTTGTCATAGGTCGCGAGAAGCTGCGCCTCGACCTTGGCGCCTTCCTTCTTCAGCTTCGCCGCAACTCGCTTCTGTTCGGCTTCTGCCTTTACTTTTTGCGTCTGTTCCTGCTCTTTCGTGAGTTTCTTATGGCTCTTGGCTCGCTTGGACTCCTTTTGCATAACGTGGGACAAATAAAAGTCATACATCACTGTTTGGATGAACTTCCTATGTGCACGCGGATCGGAGGGGTCAGCTTCGATAGCGGCCTTGTAATCAGCGATAGCTTCGCGCGTGGCATGATTTTTGAGCGCGACGTCGCCGAGCTTGATGTCCGCTTTGGCCTTCTCCTGCTGCTTGGTTAACTGCGGCGAAGATGCGCTGGATTGCTGGCCGGCCCACGCTGAAGATGTAAGCAGAAATAGTGCAACACACGACGCTGCGAGGACAAACGGGAACTTTTTCATGGATTTTCACCTGCCATCGAGGTGACCTGGGCGCTCATGGCCTGCTTGCGAAGTATGATACTCCCCCTCGTTAGACGCGGGAAAGCAAGAATTGTTTTGCATTCTAGGTACGCCAGCGGCGGCTCAACAGATTCACAATTCCGCTCTCACCACGAAGGAAGTTTTTTGCGCCCCAGAATCGCTTCCGCCGCCCATGAGCCCAAGTAAACCGAGAGCGCCACTCCATGCCCCGAAAATGCCCCGATGACCGTCGTGTTGGGCAGCTTGGGATGCGCGCGGAACACTGGTTTCCAATCATCTGCAAATAGAATCGGCCCGCCCCACCAGTGGCTGAATTCGATGGACTTCAAAGCCGGATGCAACCCGCGCACGCGCCGCTCGATACTGGCAATCAGCTCCGCCGGTTTGCCCGACGCAATGTCCAAATTTTCCAGTTCGCGCCAACTATTCGCGTGAACCAGTCCGCTGCCGAAAATTACGCCGTTATTGGGCAGTGCCCGTCCCCACAAATAGGGCAAATCGCTCGTGTAAAACGGCCGGCCGGAAGCCAGGCCAAGAACTTCAAGCGTCGGCGCGCCGAGCGCCTTCGTCGCCACCGCAAAAGTCAAGTTAGGTTCAGCCTCGCCCTGCAAGCCGCTCATTTCCAGCGAAAAAGCATTTGTCGCGAGAATCGCGTGAGAGGCGCGCACTTCTCTGGCGCCGGCGCGCACGCGCAAAGAATCCGCAAAGTGAATATCTTCAACGGGCGTATTTTCGATAATCGCCGCGCCGGAGCCCTCCGCAGCGCGCGCCAGTCCGCTAACCAGCTTGCCAGGGTCGCTCGTGCCTCCCGGAAATTCGCCCGTAACGCGCAGCTCGCCCGAGTCTTTCCACGCGATAGGCGAATTCGCCAGATGATTCTCGCGCCCAATCTCCCACGCGCCCGGCAGATGGAGGTCGCAATCAATAGCCAGTTCGCGCAGAACGCGTGAGAAACCTTGCAAAACGTCGCCCAATCCTGGCAGATCGCCTGCTGCGCTTTCTGCGAGCGTCATGCCGCCAGTGCGTCCGCTCGAACCCGCGCCAATGGAATCGGACTCGAAAACCGCCACGGTTGCTTTTGGCGAGAGGTGCCGAAGCCACGCCGCCGCGGCAAGCCCAGTGAATCCGCCGCCCACAATCGCGACATCCACTGCGTCTGAAATCGGTCGCGGCGAAGGCTTGAAATCAATCTTCCACGGCGGCACGCCCCAGCGCGAGCGCCCGCCTACGGGTTTGGCCGGCGAAGACAAAATAAGCTCCCTTACCAGTATTCAAAGTTACGATGCCGGATGCAAGTTGGGCGTGGCAATGCGCCACTTGCGCGGCATAATGTCTCCTGCATGTCTAAAACTGAATTGATTCTGGCAGTCGACATCGGCGGGACAAAAATTGCCGCTAGTCTGGTTACGCCCGCTGGAGAAATTCTCTCGACTCTGCGCACGCCAATGGTGGCGAAGAAAAGCGCAGCTGCAGGATTTGCCGCCGTTCGCGGCGCCATAGAACAAGTTTTGCGGTCCAGCAAGTCCCGTACGATTCGCGCGATTGGCATTAGCGTGCCCGGATGGGTCGATTCGCGAACTGGCGCGCTAATCAGCGCCGCGAATCTGCCGTGCTGGCGCAATTTCCCGCTCGCGCAAAAAATCGAAACGCAATTTCGTTTGCCGGTGCGCGTGGCGAACGACGCAAAAGCAGCGGCGCTCGCGGAAGCCAAATGGGGCGCGGGCCGCGGCCACCATAACGTATTCTACGCGACGCTCGGCACCGGCGTCGGCACGGGACTCGTTATTGGAGGCCGAATTTACTCAGGTCGTCGCGGACCCGCCGGCGAAGGCGGCCACATCACCATCGATTTTCACGGCCCGCGATGTGGCTGCGGAAAATTCGGCTGCGCGGAAATGTACATATCTGGACCCGCGATAGCGCGCAACGCGCAGCAGCGCCTCAGAAACAAATCCCCGAAACGCTCGCCACTCTTGAAATTCGCCGGAGGCAAAATTGCCGATGTGAAAGCTGAGCATGTCGTCGAAGCGGCAGACGCTGGCGATGCCCTGGCAAAAGAAGTGCTCGCCGAAATCGCAGAACGCCTGGCGATTTGGCTCGGCAATATCATCGATCTTCTCGAACCTGAGATTATCGTCATCGGCGGCGGGCTTAGCGGCGTGGTGATGAACATGCTTCCGCAAATTCGAAAACATCTAAGACATTGGGCATCCAGCCCCGGAAACGAGCGCACGCCCATCGTGAAAGCGTTCTACGGCGCCGAATCGTCGCTCACCGGAGCCGCCGCCCTGCATTTCAATATCGCAAAAACGAAGGCTCCTTAGCCCCGTCGAAGACCCCCCGCACCGCTTCTAAGCGCTCAGCTCCGGATGCTTCAAGTGGAAGTTCGTCGCGTTCTGATACGCGCGCGCAAACGCAAGCATTTTTTCCTCGCCGTAGAGCTGGCCCAGAAATGTCAAACTCACCGGCGTGCCCGGCCCGCCATAATTCCCCACCATGCCATCCGCCCCTTTTTGCGCGGGCGGAGCATCGCTGCCGCGAAATCCATTCGGCAAAATCACCGCCGGATGTCCGGTCAGATTTGTCACCGTAAGCTGCTCGCCGTTCGTCGGCGCCACAATCACGTCGTAGCCCTCCAGCGCCTTGGCCACCTGCTGCATGGCCATGAATTTCGCCCGGTTCGCCTGCACGTATTCCACGCCGGGAACAAGCCGTGCGGAGCGGAACGTATTCGGCCACGCGCCCGGCCCCTGGCTCACCAGCAATTTGTCGCGCCCCGTGCGCGTCAGCTCGTCGAATGCCGCCGCCGCTTCCACGTTGAGAATCGTCACCATCGGCTGATACGGCAGCTTCGGAAATTCCACCGGCGTCATCTTCACTCCCATTTCACGCAACTTCGCCAGCGCCGCGTCATTGAATTTCTGGTCATACTCCGCCGACGCGATGAATTGCACCTTCTCCGCATCCGTGATGCCGCGAAAATTCTTCACGCGCTCTTCCAGCGCCGCACGATCGAATTTGAATTCCGATTCGAGGAAGCCCACGCGAAATCTGCGCCAGTCCTGATGCGCATTCCAATTGAACACCGCCGGCTGAACGCTGCGATCCTCGCCATCCGGCCCGTAAATCGCCTCAAGAACCAGCGCGCAATCCTCCACCGCGCGGCAGAGCGGGCCCAGCTTGTCCTGGCTCCATGAAAGCGCCATCGCCCCTGTGCGCGGCACGTGCCCAAACGTCGGACGCAGGCCGGTGACGCCGCAGCGCGTGCTCGGCGAAGAAATCGAGCCCAGCGTCTCCGAACCAACCGCGAATCCCACGCATCCTGCTGCGGTCGCCGACGCCGGCCCTGCCGAAGAGCCGCTCGATCCCTGCTCCGGATTCCACGGATTCCGCGTCACTCCGCCAAACCAATGATCGCCTTCCGCAAGCGCGCCTAGTGTAAGTTTTGCCACCAGCACCGCGCCCGCCGCGTCCAGCCGTTTCACTACCGTCGCGTCTTCATCAATCATCTGATCTTTGTACGGAGCCGCGCCCCACGTGGTCTTGTAGCCTTTCACCGCCAGCAAATCCTTCGCGCCCCATGGAATCCCGTGCAACGGCCCGCGATATTTTCCCGCCGCGATGTCGCGATCCGCTTCCTTCGCCTGTGCCAGCGCCCGCTCTTCCGTGAGCGTGATGACAAAAAGTAATTTTGGATCGTAGCGCTTCAATCTTTCGAGATACATTTGCGTCAGCGCCATCGAAGAAACTTTTTTCGCGCGCACCAGCTCCGCGAGTTCCCGCACCGTCGCGAACGCAATCTCCTCCAAGTTTTTCGGTACGCCGCGCGCTGCAACCGCCGGAGCCGCGGACATCCGCATCGGCAATTTCGTTCGCGGCAGCTTGATATTCGTGCTCACCAGCGGATCAAAAACCATCGCGGGCTGCACGCCATTCGCCAGATGCAAATTGTAAATGTCCTCATATCCCTTGGCCGCTTGCTGCAAATTTCGCAGCATCATTTCACGGTCTGCATCGGGAATAGGCACGTCCGCGATCACCGCAGCCTCGCTGATCATGTCCACAGTGATTTTCTTTGGCTCGCCCTCGGCCATGGCCCAGAGCACGCCGGGGAAAAGCGTGCCGGCGAGCCCCAGCTTCGAGCATGCAGCAAGAAAATTGCGGCGGTTCACTGCTGGAATGTGTTTGGCGATTGGCATTTTGGCTGGCCTCGGCGGGATCCGCGCAAAAAATATTCGCGCCAATGGACAGAACTTGCTTGTTGACCCCGGCGCATTTTCTAACCGCGCGTCCCGCGAGTCAAGCGCAACTCATTCAAATTTTCCTAGGGGTGATTTTTTCTTATTGCACTTCGAGGGTCAGCGACATAGTTTGCTTTTGCCCCGTGGAGTCTTCCGCGGTCAGCGTGTACTTCGTGGTTTTCTTCGGCGAAATCGAGATACATCGATTCAGCGACGGCCACACGCCATCCGGCGGCGCCGGCTCAATGGTCACCGATTTTGCATTCGACACGCCATAGCAAAGCTCCGCCGAATCGCCGCGATGAATCAGGCCTGGAGACGCGTAGAAATTGATGATGTGGAAACTTTGTCCGCCCAATCCTTCCACGATTTCGCGCGCGTGCTCGCGCTTCTGCTCCGCGGCCTTCGCTGCAATGTCGCGGCTCTCCTGCCAGCGCGAATAGAAGATTCCGGCGATGCCCAGCGCGACAATCAGCACCAAAATCCACGAAAACCTGAAAATCCTTCGCAGCAGCGAATTTTTGTCAGCGCTGTCCGCTGTTTGCAACTTATCATTCGGACCTTTCAAGTCATCGAACATTTACTTTTCCGCGCGCTCGCTATCCTTCATTGAAAAATGTCACTGATACTTGACGGTCGTCGCCCGCGCTTGCGTTTCTCCATTCAGCCAAACGTAAAGTGAAGCCCCCGGACTCGGCGGCGGCCACGGCATCGCGATTTCCAGCGTTTGCTCTCCCGGCTGCCCGGGAACGGGCGTCGGAATATTCTCGACCGTCGCGCCCGTTTTGCCATCCCACCCCGTTTTCGTAATTTCCTGCAAATCTTGCCCCGTCAAAATTCCCGCGTACAGCGCGTCGCCGAGTTTTTCATCCGTCAGCGTGAATTTGTCGATTCGCGGTAATCGTATGATCTGCCCCAGGAAATACGGTTCGGACGTTCCTGTCGCGTCGTCGGTGAGCGTGGCCATCAGCGCGCATCCCGACTGCCCCACTTCCCCGGCATTCAGAGACAGAAACAGCATCCCTTCGCCCGCGGAATCAAGCTCGTCGTTGCCGCTTCTCTCGCCGGGCGTCAGTTCCAGCGCGCGCCGCGTGTCGTCCGGCGACTGGCATTCCAGATGCAGCTTCGAGCGCGAATCAAAATTCGCTCCCTGAATTGCGAAGCTCACTTCCGAATTGCCTGGAATTTCCTTGTCGCGCAGCTCTACGCCCCCCTCTGCGGCGAATGATTTTCTCGCATTGATAATTTTCGGCCGCGGGCCCGCAACGCGCAGAACTCCTGAGAATTCGAGCGGCTCCGCGATTCCCGCCACAAATACTTTCGCGTCGATCAGCGCTCCCTTTTTCTCTTTCGAACTCAGGTGAATTGTTGCATCGCGCTCGCCTGCCGCGGAAGCGCTGTCGTCCGCCGGCGCGAGCGTCCACGTCGCGCCGTCACTGGTGATTTCCTCAATATGCTCGAGCGCCGTTCCATGAAGCTCGACCGTTTGCTTCGTCTCGCCCAGATTCACGCGCAGCAGCAGATGCGCAAGCGTTGGATTCGCGGGGTGCACCGTCACTGGAATGTCGTGCGTTTTCCCATTGAGCTGAGTTAATTGCAGCAAATAGGCTCCCGCTGCCAACTGGCTCGTATCCGCATCTGCGACCACACTCTTTTGCTCGCCGCTTTGTTCACCGCTCGGAAACGAAAACGGCAGCCGCGCCACCAGCGACCGCGCGCCGCTCGCATGCAGCAAACTCACGCCCGTTAAAAATTCGAAATCCGCGCCCGCCACTGCCAGCTTCACGGTTCCCGCCCCGCTCACCAAATGATCACGCGACTCCGCGGAAAGTTGTGCTGAAGAATAGTCCGCAAAATTCACCACCTGCACGTTGCCCGCAACGCTCATCGGCGTCCAATCCCATTTCGCCGTAAGATGATATTCGCCAGCGGGAAGTTTCGCCTGCGTCAAATCCAGCGCCAAAAAATCCGTCTGCGGACCGATGCTCACGCTCACCGGAATCGCGACATTCATCGCCGCAGAAACCAGGTGCCAGTCTCGCGTGCGTCCCACCAGCCGCAACTGAGAAGCGCTCGGGCATTTCACTTCCACTGACGATTTCCAGCCTGCCGGGATGCGCGCCTTTCCCGCCACGGACACCGCCGGCGCTGCGGCGTTCGGCACTGGCGTCGCCCAAAGATAGGCGACTCGCGTATGCGCTTTCACTGGCGCCATTTTATCCGCGCACAAATCCATTCCTGATGGGGCTTTACGCTCCGCAAACGCTGTGCGAAATTCCGCGCGCGGGAACAATGCCGCATGCAACTGCCCGAGCAGCACCGCGCCGCCCGCAGCCACCGCGAACTGCGGCCCCATAAAAAATGTCGCCACGGATGCCGCAAGGCCGGTGCCCTGTTGCGCCATAGACCGCTGCGTCAGCGGATCGCTGGAAAACGCCGGCAGCAGCGCGTGCAACAATTGTTGCGCTTGCTGGTCCGAGGAAGTCCCGCTGTTCAGCGCCGGCAGCGCAACTCCGTACTGCTGCGAAAATTGCCCCAGCGCCGCTTGCAGATTATTCGATCCCGAAGGCGCTTTCTGATATTGCGAGAGCGTCTGCACCAGAGCTTCCACTTTCGAAGTTTGCTCCACGTAATCGCTCAGGTGCATCACCAGCTCAGGATTTTTTTTCACCAGCTTATTGATCTTGCCTTCATTCAAACCATGCGGGCCAAAAACCACGCCGACTACCGACGCCTGTACCGGGACTTCCCATGCCGCGGGCAATTTCGCCGGTTTCACGTCGAGAACCGCAATGTGCCCTGCGTCTTTTCCTGAAGCTGCCGCCAGCAAAATAGCAACCCTCGCGCCTCCTTCGCCTTTCGGATCGAGCGGCACCGGCTCATAAATCAATTTCTCGCCCGGTTTGATGATGTTCACCGTCCGCACCGGCAGCGCCTCGCCATCTTTCGCCGGCTGAACGAGCAGCTTGAACGCAGTCACTGGCTTTCCAGCGGCGCACGCTTGTGGCGACGATGATGACGAAGACGGCGGCGTTGCCATCGGCGCCCCTGTCCGCGCAAACGCCGGCAGGATTCCCATGGTCGCTGCTAGCAGACCGAAAACAATTCCCCTCATTCTCAAAAACCTTTCCTCCAGGATTGATTCCATGGTTTCGTTTGCGTCAACGCCGATTTACTTCGCTGGGCTCGCGCCTAATCTCACACGCTGGGACTTCTGCGCTTCAGAGCATTGGCCAGAACATCAGCTCAGAACATTTGTCAGAACATCAAGGTCGTTGGTTCGATTCGGTATTTTACGGCGAAGTTGTACTCGCTGGACGAACAATGTGCGCGAAGAATCATACCGCGTCACCGCCGGGAAAAACCCGCAAAACTATTTTCCGTAGTGGCTCAGTTTGAATTTATTAATTTAAATTTTCTTGGTCGTGACAATAGCAGTCAAAATTCAAACTGGCCCGCTACCTATTTTTCTGAAGGATTTCTCTTCGTCGTGCGCGCTGGAATTTTTGACGCTTCGCCGCTCCACAAACGAAAGCCGCCGCGAAACGCGTTCATATTGTCGCCGCGCTCAACGCCCTTCGGCAGCGTCTTCAATTTCTTCACGTTGCCGCCGCCAAGAACCACGTAATCTGGCCCCATCGCCGCTCGCAGCCGCTCGACAATATCCGCAACGTGCTTTCTCCATTTTTTCTTCCCTGAGCGCTCCAGTCCGCGCAATCCAACATAATCCTCGTAAGTTTTTCCTTTCTTGTACGGCAAGTGCGCCAGCTCCATCGGCTGGACAATTCCGTCCACTACCATCGCCGATCCGAGCCCTGTTCCCAGTCCGAGAAACAGCATTCTGCCGCCGTGATAACTGCCCAGCGCCTGCATCGCCGCGTCGTTCACCATTTTCACCGGCTTGCCAAACGCCTTGTGAAAGTCGAACCCCACCCAGCCGCCCGCCAGATTGTATGGCTCGTGCAGCGGACGTCCCAAAACTACCGGCCCGGGATAGCCCATGGAAATCACGTCATATTTCCAGCCGCGCGTCATTTGCTTGACGTCATTGACCATCTTGCCCGGGGTCATTGTGGGCCCGGATACCACCTTGCGCGGCGTGCGCTGCCCTGTCGCCAGCACTTTGATGTGCGTTCCGCCTACGTCAATCACCAGGATTTTCCGCCCGGCCGCCTCCGCATCCTTTTTTTTCAAGCGCTCCTCCAGCGGCGAATTTACCATGAACTCCGGCGCTTCGACGCGGCTCACGCTCCGGCGCCCGGGAACGGTCTAGCCTCCTGCTCATTTCAATCTGGGCTTAAAGCTGCACGACTCGCCAGTAAGCTTGGTCGGTGCGACTTTGAGCTGCTGAAGGTTGTTTTTGGCCAGTACAGCATTGAAGTCGGCGATCTGTGGCTGCATGGATTTCCACGCGTCCACGGTACGGTTGTAGTTGCTGCAGTCGCTCTCCCAGGTGCCGATTTGGGTGGGAGTGGGCGCCATGTCTAGGCCCACCTGCACCATGCTGACCATCGTGTTGTAATCATCGTTCAGCGTAAAGAAAGATTGCAGCGCGTTGGGCTCGGGAGCAGGACGCCGGAAGAAGAATCCGGGCCCGGGCTTTTCGCCACCAACTTTTGTCAGGCTGGCATCGAGCGCCTTAGCCTGTGAGGCAACATCGCTGGGCAGGGTGCTCTTCATCAGGGACGCGAGCTGTGTCTTGACGCTGTCGACCTCGTCATAACCGTCATAGCTCTGCTGCATGCCGTGATATGCGAGCAGCGTGAGCTCGTTCTGCGCGCGCAGGGCATCCATAAGCTTAGGGCCCTGGCCGACCCGCGGATCGTTCATCACGGTGACGTCGCGAGTATAGACCTTGCCGTCCACCGTGAGCTTGAGCGTATACACGCCGGGAATCACCTGCGGCCCGTGCGGACCAGGCGTGACGCTCCCCGCCACCATGTTCATCTGGTTTTCGAGGTCTTGCCGCAACGCGGGCGGGTCGTCATAGTGCAAGTCCCAGTTGACCCGGTTCAGACCAACATTGATCGTAAGGGTGCGCGACTGAGGCGAGGCCAGCCAGTATCGAGGGTAAGCCTGGCCCTCGATCGGCGGCGGCAACGTGCTGGATATGGTGCGCACCAGATCGCCGTGGGAGTCGAAGACCTGCAACTGAATCGGCCCATTAGGCTCCTGACTGAGGTAATAATCCACAATCACGCCATAAGGCGGATTCGGCGCATGTGGCACTTCGATTGAAGTGGGTTGATCCCAGTTGCTGTTGATGCGCGCGCGAATGGCCTCTTCAGGCTTAAAGAGATAGGCGGAGGACGAACTGATGGCCTGCGCGTGCGCGGCGATCTCGCGCAAAGGGGTCATGTCGTCCAGAATCCAGAATCCGCGGCCATAAGTGCCGATAACCAGGTCGTTCATGTGGTAATCGGTGTGAATGGCCAAGTCTCTTATCGACGTGCTTGGTAAATTCTGGCGCAACGACTGCCAGTGATCGCCATTGTCGAAGCTGACGAACACCGTCGTCTCGGTGCCCGCGAAGAGCAGGCCGGGCTGCTCGGGGTCAGCCCGCAGAATGTTCACCCAGCTTCCAGTTCGCTCGTCGCGGGGCAACCCGTTGACGATGCTCGTCCATGTCTTGCCGCCATCGGTTGTCCGCCATATCAGCGGCACATCAGCGTCTTCACTAGCCGGCACGATTTCGCCTCGCCCGCCGCCTATCCGGCCGGTAATATACGCGGTATTGACCTCATCGCCGGCGGCTATTGTATTTAAGTGGGCGTGCGGCGGCTCGTCCGTGATGTTGCTAACGTTGTTCCAAGGCTTGCCGCCATCCATCGTGTTGTAAATCTGGCTGTTGCTGCTCACCGTCCAGACCACGCCCCGCTTGACCTTCGAGATCGAGAAGTCATTGATGGACGGCTCTGGAGGCGGGAAGCTCGGCGGCGCCGGCTGCTCTTTCGGCGTCGGCTTCGGCGTTGGACCCTGCTTTGGCGGTGGCTGGGGTGCCGGTTGCGGCGGCAGCAGGGGCGTGCCGCAAGCCACCTCGGGCTTGCCCTTGGGCGTTGTGAGATCAGGACTAAAAGACTTCCAGGAATGGGCGCCGTCACGAGAAACCAGCAGGCACTGGTAGGCAACGTAGAGAGCGCCGGGATCGAAAGCGGTGTCGAACTCCTTCTGGAAGTCGCGGCTGCTGCGATACTTGGTGGCATCAGCGCCAAAGTTGGGCGCGACGTTCTGCCATTGCCCTGTTGTCATATCAATTTTGATCAGGTCGCTGCCACCGCCTCCGCCGGGCCCGTAGCCAACGCCATAGAGGATATGCGGGCTTTGGGGATCGGGCGTGATGATGCCAAATTCGGACGAGGGCAGGGGGCTCCAGTCGGTGAAGTTGACCTGTCCCCAAGTGCCGCGGCTGCTGATCATCACCGCGCCGGTGTCCTGCTGCGAAGCCATAATCCAGTAGGGATACTGGCTGTCAGTGGCGACGTGGTACACCTGCGCAATGGGCTGGGTGTACCAGAGGCTCCACGTTTGGCCCCCATCGAGGCTCACACTGGCGCCTTGGTCGGCGCCGATCAGTATGCGTTTGCCGTTAGTGGGATCGATCCACACTTTGTGATAATCCTCGCCGCCGGGCGCGCCTTTGAAGGCGTGGAATGTCACGCCGCCGTCCACAGAGCGGTACATCGCGGTGCTCACGGTGTACACGATGTCAGGGTTCTGCGAATCCACGAAAACGCCGCTGCTATAGGACCCCTGGCCGTTGCCGATGCGCGTGTCATCGCCCGCCATGTGCTTCCAGGTGGCGCCGCCGTCATCAGACCGGAACAGCCCCGAGCCCTTTTCGATAGGATTCCCGACGATATAAATGCGCTGCCCATTCGTGTGCATGGCGATCGCCACGGCAACACGGCCCGGGAAGGCCGGAATCTTGATCTGCGTCCAAGTCTGGCCCTCATCAGTGGATTTGAACACCAGCGGCGGCTTGGGCTTGGTCTTCGACGGTGGGCCGAAGCGAAAACCGCCCGTCCCCTGCGTGTCGGCCAGCATGACGCTGGGGTCGTCGTACGCGTACTCTACTTCGCGCGTGCCGTCGTAGCCGTCGGGTCTCTTGAGGACGTTCGTCCAAGTCTGCCCGCCGTCGGTGGAGCGATAGATGCCGCCGCCATGGCGGGTTTTATCGCCGAGCGCGGAGACGATCACCACATCGGGATTGGTCGGATCGACCTGGATGCTGTCGATCTTCACGGTGTCCTCCAGGCCGATGTGCTGCCAGGTTTTGCCCGCATCGGTGGACTTCCACATGCCGTTGCCGAGACTCCCGCCGATGGGGTCGCCCGCGCCGGCATAAACGATATCGGGATTCGATGGTGCAACTTGGATGGCGCCGACGCTATCCACGCTCGTCACCTGGTCGAAGATCGGGAACCACGTGACTCCGGCGCTGGTGGTTTTCCAAATGCCGCCCTGCGGCGCGCCGAAATAGAACACGCCGGGCTGGCCAATGGCGCCAGTAACGCAAGAGATGCGCCCGCCGTGAAAAGGCCCATCGTTACGCCATTTGAGGCCGGAATAGAGCCCGGGATTGACCTGCGCCGCGGCGCTCAATGCTAATGCCAGCACGCTGACACAAGCCAGCGCACAATACGCAACCCGCGAAATTCGCATCATGATATAAGCGCTCCTTATAAGAATTAACACGCGCAAGCGCGAGAGTATACCGCAGGAACCTCGCAACTGAACAGGTTGAAGGAGTCAAGACGGTGGGTCAGTTTGAGTTTCTTAATCGTGACAAAGGAGTCAAAAACATAAACAATATGCGCGCGGCAACCGTCGCTCTCCCGCGCCCGTTCGTGTTGCCCTTCCTGTTTTCCACAGGGAAGCTACCTTCGAGCGTGAATGTATGCTACCGTTATTCAGGTACAGGGGCAGTTGCAGGCTGGTCGAAAGTCCACCTCGAAAGCAACCTCGGAAACAAATTGGCCTTCTCCCGTGAAGGGATTGGGCCTCAGGGATTGCCCGACTCTGTCGACATCCTAAAGCGCGAGTTGGAAGCCAAAAGCAGGCTCCTCACCCCGCGAAAATCGCGAGACTCGGAGTGACAAGGCTCAGGCGGGTCATTGGAATTCCTGATCGACAATACGAAATTAGAAATCGAGCTAAGTTATTGACAATAAAACACCTGGAAATTTCTAATCGATAATTTTGAGGACTTTTGACATTCTGCAGGAGAGCCTAATTTGATCGGCGAAACCGCCGTCAGCACAAAATCCGACTACGGTCTGGCGCACTGGATGCCGCGCGTCCTGAAGGAGCGCAAGAAGGCCGCAAAGAACTTGGCCCCCGACGATATTCATGACCTGCGCACCGCCCTGCGCCGCTGCCTGGCCATTGAAGACGCGCTGGCGGAGTTCGACCCCCACCCCGCCTGGAAAAAAATGAAGAGCGCTGCCAAAAAACTGCTCAAAAATCTGGGCGGGCTGCGCGATGCCCAAGTGCAACTCGAATTGCTGAAAAAACTGGAGGTCGCCCGCGACAAAACCGGCGCCGCGCTGCGGAAATGCATCGAGGGCGAGCAGGAAAAATTCAAGAAAGACGCAGCCGCCGCGCTCAAAAATTTCAACCAGCAGAAATGGAAATCGTGGCAGGAGGAATTAGCCCCGCGCGCGAATACGTTTTTGCCGGACGGTGCCGAATTGCAATATATCGCGCTGGAGCGCTGGCAAAAAGCGCACGAACGCCACCGCTTCGCCATGCGCAGCCGCTCGAAAATCGGCTATCACCGTACCCGCGTCGCGTTGAAGAAGCTCCGCTACACAGTCGAGATTTTTCTTCCGGCGCTAAAGGAGCAATGGGCTCGCGAGCCGAAAGAGCTGCAAAATTTGCTGGGCGATGTGCACGATTTGGACGTGCTGTGGGGCAAATTAAAAGCGCTCAGGCCGGCGGTGTCCAGCGACAAAAAAGCGGTTTGGAAAGCGGCAATCAATCGCGAGAGAAAAAAAAGGCTGGCGCAGTACGCGGCAAAAACCTCGCGAAAAGATTCCGCGTGGCTTAGATGGAGAGCTTCGCTGCCCTCGGGAGATGAATTAGACAGAGCAATTTTGGCGCAGCTTGCGGCGTGGTCGCGCTTCCGCACGCCGGAGTTCATCCATTCGCAGCGCATTGCGGATTTGGCGGCGGAACTGTTTGATACATTGGATGCGCGCGGTTTCGCGGTCGGCTTGCCTACTTCGCGGGCGCGCTACGTCGTGCAGGCGGCTGCGCTGCTGGAAGACGCCGGCCGAATCGACGGAGACAAAGGGCATCACAAAAATTCCTATCGCCTGATTCGAAAATTGCCCTCGCCGATCGGATGGACTCCGCAAGAGTGGCAACTGGTAGCCGTGGCGGCGCGTTATCATCGCAAAGCGGTGCCGCAGGCGAAGCACAAAGAGTTCCGCGAACTGCCTTCGTCGTTTCAGCACGCCACCCTTTTGCTTTCCGGAATTTTGCGGCTGGCAAACGCGTTCGAGCAGAGCCCGAATACGATTCGAAGGCTGCAAGTGGACACTACGCTGGAAGGTGTGATGATCCGCGCTTACGGATTCGACGGCGAGGAGCCGCTGCTCTCCAAACTGGCGAATGCCAAACATCTGCTGGAGATTGCCTGCAGTCGGCCGATTATTATCACGCCCGGGACAGCGGGAGCGGGAGCGCCGCTGCAGGCCGTACCGGCAAAAGCCAAGACAGCCGCCGCTTAAATCAGAAGTTATTTCGCCAGGAGACGCAGCGCCTTGGAAGAATAAATTCCGACAAGCGTGCTGCTCGGCGGAGAGAAGGATTCGATTTCTAGCGTCGCGAGGCCCGCTTTTTTGAGCGCCGTAAAAGTGGAATGGCTGCCCACCGCAAACGCTATCACCGCATCCACATTGGGCGCGTGCCCCACGCACATCACTTCCTCAGCTTTTAATCCCGAAAGTTCATCGAACAATTCCGCAGGCTTCGCTTCCGGCTTCAGCGCATCGATCTGCCGCAATTTTTTTACCGGATACCCGAGCGCTTCGCAGGCAATCTCCGCCGTTTGCACCGCGCGCAAAAGCGGGCTGGTCAGGATCAAGTCGGGTTTGACGCCCAATGACTTAAAACCTTGCGCGGCGGCCTGGGTGCGGGCGATTCCTTTTGGAGTGAGGAAACGGTCGGCCTCTGGCGGAGAAGCGGGGTCGTCGCGATCGATGGCGATTCCGTGGCGAAAAATATGCAATTTCATCTCAGCACCATTCTCTCCTCAGCGCTAAACGAGGGTCAATAATCTGAACTGCCGGGCCGGCTAAGCGGCGCGATGCGCGCGCGTCGAGGATTTCTCGGATTCAGGAAGCGCGCGGGCGCGGCCAAAACGAACGCGATAGCCAAATTCCTTCTCGAATAGTTCGGCGGCCCGGCGCAGCCCCGCAAGCCGCAAAGGCGCGCGATCCGAGGAATACAGGCGGATGCGAATTTCCTTGCGCCCAGCCAACACCTGCACATTCTGAACGGCGCGGCGGCGTTCATGGTCAAGCGCAATGGCGATCCGCAAAATGGCCGTCAAAGCGCGGACCTGTTTGCGGCGGCGCGGGCCAAGCGACGAATAAAGTTTGTGCTGCGGGTCGGGATCGGAATTTCCGTGATAGCGAATCAAAGAGGCGATCAGGACGCGGTCGGCGTCCGAAAGACCATCCATGTGCGCGTGGCGAATGATGTATTCGCCGTGCTTGTGATAGGAATTAGCGCTGATGGCGCGGCCAACCTCGTGGAGAATAGCAGCCATCTCGAGCGAAAGGCGAAGTTCATACGGAAGCTGATGTATCCCCGCCAGTTGGTCGAACAGATCCGCAGCGAGTTTGCGAATGTGCTCGGCGTGCGGCGCGTCACAGTGAAAACGCCCGGCGACGCGGCGCGCCTCGCGCAGCAATGGCTGAAAACGCGCGGCATAGGCGCCCGGCGAAAGCTCTGAAAAGTGCGCCGCGGCCAAATCCCATAGGATTCCTTCCTTCACGCCCACGCCCGGAACGAGCATCATGCGCAGACGCAGCCAGCGCGAAAGAGCGGCGAACACGATGGCGGCAACGCCGATGACCTCCGCGCGATCGCGGCGGACATGTAATTCCTCCATGCGCTCTTCGATATTCAAACCCAAAATTCCCCACAAACGTTCGCGCAGCAGGCGCAGATTCACCGAGGGCATGCCATTTAATTTTGGGCCGGGAGTAATGCGCGCAAGGGCCTCGGCATTTCCTCCCGAGGCGACCGCGAGGGCGCTCGAAAGATCAGGCGGATGCGGCCAGGCGCTCTGCAGCAAGGAAAAGACGCGATGCTGCACGCGCTCGCACTCGTCTTCGCTGAGCGCGCCATAAATTCCCAGCGTTTCAATCAGGCGGACGCCTCCCAGCGGAAGCGCCCATATTTTTTCCGGGACGCGTTTGCGGAGCAAACTGATTTCGAGGCTTCCGCCGCCCAGATCGACAATCAATCGCGGAGAAAGTTTTTCGCCCACTGCGGCGAGTATTGCGGAGCGAACCAGCCGCGCCTCCTCGGAGGAACCGATCACTTCCAGGTCAATATCAGCAGCGCGGCGAATGCGGCGCAGAAGAATGTCGCGATTGCGCACTTCGCGCGCGGCGCTGGTAGCCACAGCGCGGTAGCGTTGAACGCCGTAATGGTCCAAAAGCGCGCGAAAACGGCGAAACGCGCGGACCGCGTTGTCCACAGTAGGCCGGCTGAGGCGGCGGTTGGTGAACGCGCGGTGACCAAGTCGAACAGCAGCGCGCACCGATTCGAGAATTTCTATTTCTGAAGACGATGAGGCTTGCGCGATGACCAGCCGGATTGCGTTTGACCCTGCGTCAATGGCGGCGATGCGGACGGGGTCGGCCAAGGTTATTGCCAGAGATGCACCAGGGAATGTGAAGGACGATAACGAATGTTGCGTATGCCCAGATAAGTGGCGATGCGCTTGCGCAAATCGGCGTTGACGGTGCGCACGGAATTTTCGCCGTTCAGCGTGCCGAATCCGTGCTTTTTCGCGAGCCCTACGAATTCTTTGCGAATCATGGTCTGGTAGGTGATGAACGAATCGTACAGGTCGTCGGAAAGATGCAGGTCGCGGCCCGCTTCCCAAAAACTAATGGCCGGAGATTTTTGAAATTCGCGCTCGAAGGAAATTTGCGGGCGCACGTTCAGGAAAAAAGTAAGGTCAGGCGGAAGCGCCAGATCGTAAATGCGATGCAAGTATTCATGGTCGAGGCCGCGCACGGCGGCGCGGGCGATGAGCGTGTAATAGTAACGGTCAGCGAGAACAACCATGCCGGAACGGAGCGCGGGCAGGATGCGACTTTCCAGCTGGTCGAAGAAATCGGTGGCGTACATCAGCGCCAGCGTGTAGCGAGTGACGGAATTTCTCGCCAGCAAAGTGTCAATGTCCTTGGCAATCAGAAACGAGCGGCGCAGGCCCATAGTCTGCACGGCGAAGCCTTGCGATTCGAGCCATTCGGTGAGCAGGGCAATCTGCGTCGAGCGGCCGGAGCCGTCTGTGCCTTCGAGCACGATGAGGTGGCCGCTCAGTTCGCTGCGGTCGCGCGTAGGCAGACCCATCGATGCGCGCGGCAGCATTGGCTCGCCGAAGCTGGTTTGCATTATCTCGGAATCGCCACTCGAATCGAAAACTTCCTGGCCATTTCCCGGAGCGGAATCCCGTTTAACTGGTTCTCTCATTCGTCCCCTGCTCATGCGGCGCGCGCTAAGCTGCTGCTGCGCTTACCGGTCATGCCTCCTTGAAGCGCTTCAGTTCAATGTGGCCTGCGACGATGTCGCGCATTTTCTGCTGCAACTGATGCACAGGCAAAGTCCCGTCCATCAGGACGAAATTGTCGCTCTGCACCATTTGGTCGTAGCGCGCCAGGGTCAGACCTTGAAACTTGGTAAAGCTCTCGACGGGATCGAGAGAAAGGCCGAGGTCCATGCCCGCTTCATAGTATTTCAGGCGTGGTCGGCCGCTCAAAATGCGGCGAATGGCGATCTCGAGGGGAGCGCGAAAATAAAAAGCCACGTCGGGGATTACCGCGAATTGATAAAGATTGCGCAGCCAGTCGACGGGGCAGCCGCGCGCTCCGTCACGCGCAAATGCGGTGTAGATGTAGCGGTCGGCAAGCACCAGATGGCCGCTGCGCAGGAGCGGAAGAATTTGGCGCTCGTACCTGTCGGCAAAATCCGCAGCATGGATCAGCGAAAAGGTGACCGGCGTGAGCAGGCGGCGCTTCTTTCCGCGGCGCGTGGCCGATTTGACAAGAGGCGATGAATTCCATTCCGTGAAATAGGTGCGGTAGCCGCCGACTTCGAGCCAGCGCTTCAGCAAATGGAGCTGCGTGCTTTTGCCGGAGCCGTCAATTCCTTCGACGACGACGAGGGCGCCGGAATAGGAGCGCGCAGCGGGCTTGGGCCGCTTCTCTTCGGGTTTCGCAGCGGGTTCGATGGTTACGCCAGACGTTGCCATGGAAACAACAAACTTTACTAGGCTGGATGAGAACTGTAAATACCAGATGACAGCACGATTAAATTATAGCAAGAGTCGCGGAAAAAATAAGGTGCGCCAGCCGCGCAAAAGCAATGGGCGAGGCGAAGGATCAAACAATCGCGCCCTTAGAAAACGTGTCTTCACGGGAAGCGCACGCCGTTTCGGCCGCAGGCTTCGAACACGGAGAGCAGATTCGTTATTCCGAGAAGGTCCCTGATGGACTTGTTGTAGTTGATGAGAACGAAGCCGCACTTGGCCTTTCGAGCCGAAACGTACAGGCCGACGATGATGCCGAGCCCGGCGCTGTCCATGCGGGTGACTTCTTTGAGGTCGAGCACAATCTGTTTTGAGCAAGGCATCAGATCCTTCACGTAATTCTTCAGTTCGGCAGAATGCTCAGCCGTCAATCCGCCGGCGCAGTGAATTACCGTGCAATCGCTTTGCGTGTCGGTCTGCCAGCGCAACGCGGTGCTTGCAGAGTCTGGTTCGTGCAGCGGCATAATGGCTCCCAGTCGGCGGAACGAGCGCCCGGCACCGGCTGTGCAGAGTTGTACTGCGTTCGGCTGTGAAGCTCAAGCGATTTTCAGAGTATCAAGGGTGGGCGGGTGGCAGCCGCTCTGCCGAGCTCGACGGGGCAGGCGAAATTGGTTTGGCCATCCACTGCCAGGCGCCTAGGGTTTGCGGAAGACGACGCAGTAGATGGGGTGATAGGCGTCGGATGCGGGCCAGTGGTTTTCGATGTGTTCGAGTTTGAACCCGGCCGTGGTGAGTTCGCTGATGAGGATTTTTTGAGGTATGCCGTGGCCGAGGCGATTCCTGGGGACACCGGGAGGAATTGTCGAGCCTTTGGCTGGAGGCTCATCGATGACCGCGAGACGGCCTCCGGGTTTTAGGGAGCGGAAAATGCTGGCGTCTACGTCGGCCGGCTTGGTGAGGTGGTGGTAGACGAGGCGCATGAAGATGGAGTCACAGCAGGCGGGCGGAAGATTTGTGCTCGCTTCAGCGGCCTGAATGGCGACGATGTTTTTATGCTCAGCGGCAAGCTCTTTGAGAGGAGCAAGATTGTCCGGGAGTTCGGTGGTGTAGACCTTACCTGACAAGCCGACGCGCTGGGCGGCCTCGAGGGTCAATTCGCCACGGCCAGCGCCGATTTCCGCGACGATGCCGCCCGCATGCCATTCCAAGAGCGCGGAAAGACGATCGGCTTCCTGTCGCCACGTACCCTGTGCGAAGCAAGGGGCAGCCAGTACCGAAAGCGCAAGCAAAGAGAGGGAAGAGCGCCGGAGAACGCACTTTGTGGGGCGTAGCATGTGCCAGAGCCGCCGTCGGTATGGTATTTGCAAATCGAGAGAAATTCAACGGAATCTGCGATGGCGGACCTGGCACTCGTGCCTGATCTTGAAAGCAAGAGCCGCAGGCCTGCGAAAAGCACAGATCTGCGCTACCACTGCTGATCGGATAGCTTTGAGCTGCGGCAGTTGCGGCACACGACGCGTATCCGAGCGAGGAGCAGGACTTCGGCGACGACGACGCCGATGAGTAGAACCGTTTCGAGTATCCTTAGCGCTCCGGAGATGTGCGCGATATTTGCGCAGATAATAACCAACAAACCTGCAACGCTAACGATTATTCGTCGCTCTCTGCTCATTTGAAGCCCTTTCTTCGCGTTCGAATTTTCACTTCTGCTGAAAATTGGTTGAGTCATCCAAAAAAATCTGTTCTATGGATGCGCCGAAAACGCGGGCAATGCGAAAGGCCAGCGGAAGGCTGGGATCGAATTTGCCGGTCTCGACGGCATTGACGCTCTGGCGTGAAACGTCCAGCCTTTGGGCCAGGTCGGCTTGACTCCAGCCGCGTTCGGCGCGCAGTTCCCGAAGACGGTTTTTCACTGGAACCTGCGGCGAACGAGAAACTTTGAGACCGCCGCCGTTACGCAAAAAACGGGAAAGACCCAGAGCACTGAAATGTGCATGTTCGGGATGAACATTTCGATGAATCCCCATGCAGTGGTGAGCGTCATGGTCAGGCCGATAGACCAGAGCATGGCTTCGGTGATGACGGCGCGCTTGAATTCGTCGGTTTCTTCACGGAGGTATCGCACGAGGAGAACGATCACCGCGATGAGCGGCAGGGCCGGAAAAGCAGCGAGAGCATATGAAACTGGGCCGTGAATGAGATGGCGCGCGAAGAGCCAGTCAACAACGCTAAAGAGAACGAAATAGAGGATGAGTATGGGAATCGCGAGCTGGCGTAAACGGCGCTGGGCTTGTGCCATTGGGGACCCCTTTCTCGAAGTCAAGTAAGCTTGACAGGCGAAGGTGCGAATGTCAAGTAAACTTTACTTCGCGGATGACGGGCAGACGCCTTAGCTAGGCAACAGAAAAGCTTAGGCCAGACTTTCGCCCGGCTTAATGGCGTGGATTTCGAGGCCGGCGATGTCTTGCGTGAGTTTTTTTAATTCTTCGGGCGTGCCGGTGAGGACGGGGAAAGTGGCGTAGTGCATGGGAATGACGTGCTTGACGTTGAGCAGTCGAATGGCGTGCGCAGCTTCGCGCGGGCCCATGGTGTAAAAATCGCCGATGGGGAGCATGGCCACTTCGGGGGCGTACAATTCGCCGATTAGCTTCATGTCGCTGAAAATAGCGGTGTCGCCGGCGTGATAAATGGTGAGGCCACCGGGGAGGCGCACCACGTAGCCCGCAGGCTCTCCGCCGTAAATCATTTTGTCGCCGTCCTGAATGCTGTTGGAGTGAATGGCGTGGACCATGGTGGCTTCGATTTCGCCGGCTTTCAGGGTGCCGCCTTTGCCTATGCCGGTGACGTTCTTCACGCCTTTGGACTCGAGCCACGCGGCCGTCTCGTAAATGGCAATCACCTGCGGCTTGAATTTCTTGGCGATGGCGATGGCGTCGCCGATGTGATCTCCATGGCCGTGGGTGAGCAGCATGATGTCCACGCGGTCAAGTTTTTTCGCTTCTTTGGGGCAAGCAGGATTTCCATCCACCCAGCCCTCGAGCAGAACGACTTTGCCGTTGGCCAGCGTGATTTTGAACGTTGCGTGTCCGAGCCAGGTGATTCTGTTCCCGCGAGTCTTGAGCATGATTGCCTCCGAAAAAATTACGATCGCCAATTATTTTACTGGGATTTGAATTGCTGCGCCATGAGTTTGCCGACGGTGACTCGATCGCGGCTGTTCCTCTTCGTGGTAGACAGGAGTTCAGTGTTATGATGAGCGCGCGTTGGCGCACTGAAATGCGAGCGTGAATGGAGGCAGCTATGAAGGGCAGGCTGTTATTGTTGGCGATTTGTAGCGCCGCGATTGCATTGGCGGGCGCGTTCGCTCCGCTGCTGCGGGCGGGCGGACCGCCGCTCTCTCCCGAAGCTCAGAAACTGGATATCTCCGTTGGGCGATGGGTGTTTCACGGCACAACGAAAACAAAATCGGGCAAGCCGGGCGCGTGGACGTGGAATGAAGATTGCCAGTGGTCGCCAAATCATTTGTATCTGGAATGCACGTTCAGCAACGTCTGGTCGGGTAAACCGGTGGAGTCGCTGGTAGTGGACACTTACAACAGCGCGGACAAGAGTTACTGGCATTATGAGCTGTACGCGAGCGGCGAGCATGGCGACAAGCCGTTCGTCTCACGCATGGAGATTAACGGCAACACGTGGATTGAATACGGGCGCAAAGCGGTGCCGGGCAAGACGGCCGGCGAACGCATTGTCTACCAGTGGCAGCCGCCAGGCCGCGTCAAGGTGGCGATTGAAACTTCCAAGGATGGAGTGCACTGGGCGGCGGTGGATCAAGGAGAAGGACTAAAACAGTGACCCGTGAAAGCATGGTCGCGCTTGACCGGATCGTGCATGGCTTATACAACGGTGAGCGATGGCAGAAAACGGAAGAGACAATTTCAGTCGGCAAGTAGCCCTGGTAATTCTGGGAGCGTTGATCGGCATTGTCCCCACCTTAATAATCACGGGCATCCAACTGCGGCACGAAACTAACCAATATCTTCTAACCAAGAGGATTGATGCTCTGCGCGACTATGCCGCCGCCATCAATGACAGTGTTAATGTCATCGCCAAATGTGACCACATGGACCAAGTGTTACAAATCATGATTGATGACCCAAAACCTGAACGAGAAGGTGCGGAGTTGATTAGCGCGAATAATGAGCTAATCTTTGAGTATGAAAAATCTGTCGCGGCCCTTCGCACGCAAACTATTGTCATGGAATCCGTATTCCATGTTTCTCTTCATGTCCCCCAGTTTCCGGGTCCGCCTCAGTTTGAACAGGCTCCTGTTTCAGGCAGCACATTGGCAGTAAGGAAGCAGGTAGTTAAAAATGCCGAACGGGAGCGGAAAATTGTCCATGATATGGAGATGACCTACATCAAGCAAATGGATAGTTACCAACACCTGCTCGACCTGTTCGCGAAACGGTTATATTGAACGCAATTGCCGTCAAAACGTTTTTCGCTTGTTATTCGCTAAATCGGGAAAACCGACGTGTTCGGTAAGCGGAATGCTCAATTCCTAAAATCTGCGTAGCGTTGCAACCCACCCGCACAGGACAACGTGGAAACACGGCGAGATGTGCCCTTTACTTTTTTCGGTTTCCCCTCTCCGATGGCAAAATAAACACAAAATTATGCTAGGATTTTTACGAGATCATCCGATAGCATGATGGTTAATTAGGTGGAGGAACGGATGAAGATTTGGATACAACGGTCCCACAAACCAGCGTTAACGGACATGTTTGAAGCGGTTGTAGATGCGACACCGCGAACCGGAGATGCCATTCATTATTTTGATGAAGGCGCTAGATACGGAAAAGTCTTAGCGGTAGAGCACGATGCCCGTTTTGGTGAACACTACGAGCATCCAACGACAATCGTTCATGTCCAGGAGTTGACGCACGAAGAGTTTCATAAGCTTTTTGGTCACCCCCTTTAACGACGATTTCGGGTTTTAAGAACCAGACCCATGTTCACGTACAAATTTTTCGGGGCTAGACACAGCGGATGCTCGAACGCCGTATTACTACGGCGGTCGAGCGGTTGCGTAAGGTGAAAAAATCGTTTAACTTAGGTGAGGTTGCGGGAGTGGTTCAGTGGCAGAACGCTAGCTTCCCAAGCTAGAAATGAGGGTTCGATTCCCTTCTCCCGCTCCAACAACTAACAACTTGTGCGAACCTCTCTTTCCCCATATTTTACATTTTGTCGCCACTCCCGAGGGAAAGCCTCAACTGTCCGAGTTCAGCTGGAAAATCCGATTTGTTTCGCGCGCTTTTCGGGCGGCTCCATCAACTGCCGGATTGCGCCAAACAGGGCGTCGTGACTCAGTTTCCGATAAGCGCGTTAATCAGGCGTTATGATAGATCCTTATCGCGCCATCGCGTCTGTAAACCAGAGAATTCAACTGATCTATGCCGATTTAATATGGGCTGATGTTGCAGGTTGAACTGCGGCCTTGTAGGAACTAATTCCCCGGAGTTTTTGGCGCGCTCGGCGCTGAAGGAGTAGCGGCTGGAGTCCCCGGAGTGGTCGTGCGCGGCGCGCCTACCCCTGCCGTGTCCGACCCCAATCCCATTTTCTCCAAACTGAGTGCGTCCAGCTTTCCAGTGGGCGGCAAGCCATTGGCTGTCTGGAACCGCCGCAGCGATTCGCTCATCCTGGCATCCCATTTCCCATTCGGATTGCCGGTGTAATATCCGCCGCGCTCGAGCGCCTCTTGTATCTGTTCGGTACGATCGCGCGAAGGCTGTCTTGGAAGAATTACGCGACGCCGCCACACGCGACGCCGGCGCCGCAGGCGCCGTCTGCGCACCGTGGTTTTCTTATATTTGTAAGTAACGTGTTGAAGGCTGGCCTTCCTTGCGCGGCTGGCCGTTGCTTTTCTTTTGTGAACAACGTGGGTTTTCGCGTGCTTAACGTGTCGCGCAGCCGCCCGTGCTGCGCTTGGCGCGAACCACAACGCCAGCATCAGCATCATGCCCAGCGCGACCCGCGTTGTCACTTTGTTCACGATTTGCGTCCGCCCTTTCAAGCGTCTCTGCTTAGTTCCCCGGCTGCGGAATCTTTCCCACGTGGAACATCGTATATTGCTGGCCGGTCCCGTCGGGATGAATCACTTTGAACAGCACATCTTCTCCCGGCTTGAGTTTGGCAATCGCGCGCTTGTAATCCTCAATATTCGTAATCGGCGCATGATTGATTTCCACAATCACGTCGAACTGCACGAGCTTAATGTCCTCCGCGAAGCTCGCCGGATCCACGCCGGTAACAATCACTCCCGTCTGCGTCACGCTCATGCGCAGATGCTGCAGCACTTCCGGAGTCAGCGCTTCCACGTGCAAACCAAGTGACGTTGGCGCCGATTGCAGCGGCGATTCTGCTTGGTCAGATACCGGCTGCGCGTTCCCGGGATCATCCGGAAAAACTTTGGACATGTCCGCCACGGCCACTTGCGCGTTCACTGTTTTGCGGTTGTGCATGAAGGTCAAATCCACGGGGTGGCCGATCGGCGTCGCCACCACGGGATTAATCAAATCCGCGCCTGCATGTATCGGACGGCCGTCGATCTGCGTAATGACGTCACCCGCCTGAATGCCCGCCTTCGCCGCCGGCCCTCCCGGCGTAACATATTCCACCACGACTCCGTAAGGCGCTCCGAGTTGCTGGTGCAGCAACGGGTCATGCACCTGATCTTCCTGGAAGCGAATGCCTATCGAACCACGCACCACGCGTCCCGTGGTCACCAGTTGGTTGTAAACGCCAATCGCCGTATTCGAGGGCAGCGCAAATCCCACTCCTTCAAATCCGCGGCTCCCCGTATAAATCGCCGTATTGATTCCAATCACTTCGCCCGCCAGATTCACCAGCGGCCCGCCGGAATTTCCGGGATTGATGGCCGCATCTGTCTGAATGAAATTCTGGAACTGCGACGCCTGGATGCTGCTTCCCGTGCGGTCCTTCGTGCTGACGATTCCAGCGGTCACTGTGCCATTCAGCGAAAACGGGCTGCCGAACGCCAGCACCCAATCGCCTACTCTCACTCCGTCCGAATTTCCCAGCCGCGCCGTCGGCAGCGGTCGACCCGCATCAATCTTGATTACCGCCAGGTCGGTCTGCTTGTCAATGCCGACCACATGCGCGGTATACGTCGTCGGATCGCCATCTATGGCTACCTGAATTTTCGTCGCGCCGTCGATGACGTGATCGTTGGTCAGCACGTAGCCTTTCTTGTCCACAATCACGCCCGATCCCAGGCTCTTTTCCGACTCCGGCCCTTGCGCCCCCGGATCCTGCTTGAAAAATTTGTTGAAGAAATCCTGAAAGGAGTCCTGTCCATGCCGCCCGGGCGTGTCCTTTGGCGCGTCAAACACTTCCGTTGTAGAGATGTTCACCACCGCCGGCTCGACATGCGCCACAATGGTCGAAAATCCATTGGACAAGTTCACTGGATCCGGCACTGCAATCATGGCCGCGCCATTCCCGCCGGCCGATCGCGTCGCCGCCACGTGTCCCGGAATCAGCGTCCCGATGATGATGCCAATCCCTAGTGTCAAACCCACCAGCACGCCGGCAAAAATCTTGCGATGCCGCACCCAACTCACCAATTCCCTGAACTGAACGCCCATCTGCCCGCTCCCTTCAAACGCGCCACAATCCGTGTCTGCCTTAGTCCTTGCGGATGCCAGTAGGATTATAGCACCTGCTATTCCCGTTGCCTGCTCGTATCATCTATTTTGATTGTTCCCGTCTCTTTGCGTCACCTGTTCGCGCGTACAGCCTTGCCCTACTCTCCACGCCCGCGGATATACTCCGCTTCAGTTTCAGAACTTCGGATGCCTGAATTCTCTTATCGCCCAGGGTATGAAGGTATAGTACCTCCGTAAGCTTGCATTGCTTGCCACGCTGCGTTACTCTCCCGCTACCGTGCGTTACATATCACTTAGGGCTACTTTCCTTTGGGCTCTTTCCGGGCTATTCGCGTCCGCCGTTTTTGCACAGCAGAATCCTGCTCTGCCGCCATCGCTCACGCCCAAAAATGAAAAATCTGTCAGCACCAAAATCCAGCCGGTGCCCGACTACTCCAAAGAAAGCTCAGTCATCGAACAGGCCAATACCTCCTTTACCTTCCAAAATGACGGCTCAGCCCAGGAAATTGCATTCGCTCGGATTCGCATTCAAAGCGCTCAGGCTGTTCAAGCCTGGGGCCAGCTCGTTTTCACCTATACAGCGAGCACCGATAAAGTCGCTGTCGATTTCGTGCGCGTCCACAAACCCGACGGGCATGTCACCACCGCCGGCCCGGACGCCGTTCAGGACCTCAGCTCGCCGGTCGAGCGTGTCGCGCCCGTTTACACCGATATTCGCCAGATTCACATTACCGTCCCCGACCTCAGCGTCGGCGACACTCTGGAATATCAAATTCGCACCACTACCGTTCATCCTCTCATTCCCGGCCAGTTTTTCACCGTATGGAACGCTTCCAAACAAGTAATTACTCTCGACGAAACTTTGCAGGTCAATGTCCCTGGCAAGCGCGACCTTCACGTCAAGACCGCCAATGGCATCGCCGCTCCAAGTATTCAAAATCAGGGCGACCGCCGCATTTACACCTGGCACTCTTCGTTCCTGAAGCATCCGGATGATTCCGACGAGTCGAAAAAGAAGACGCCGGAGAAGCCCAAAGGCCCAGACGTTCAAATTTCCACTTTCGATAACTGGGCGCAAGTCGGCCAGTGGTACGCCGAATTGCAAGCGCCTCGCGCCGCGGTAACCCCGCCCATCCGCGCGGAAGCGGACCAACTAGTCAAAGGCCTGACCACGCCTGCCGCTAAAGTGAAAGCCATCTACGATTACGTCTCCAAAAATATTCGCTACGTCAGCCTCTCTTTCGGACTCGGCCGCTATCAGCCGCATGCTGCCGCCGACGTGCTCGCCAATCAATACGGCGACTGCAAAGACAAGGCTACGCTCTTCGAAGCGCTCCTCGCCGCCGAAAATATCAGCTCCTATCCTGTGCTCATCAATTCCGCGCAGAAGATTGACCCCGACATTCCGTCCCCGGGCCAATTCGATCACGTCATTAACATCGTCACCTTCGACGGCAAACCTCACTGGGCTGACACCACTCCCGGCGTTGCGCCCTTCGGATTCTTAATGTCGCAATTACGTGACAAGCAAGCTCTCGCCATGCCGCCGAGCGCACCCGCTGCGCTGCAAAAAACTCCCGTGGACCCGCCTTTCATGCCCGTCGTCAGCTTGACTGTGGACGGATCCGTCGATTCTTTTGGGCGTTTGCAAGGCAAATTTTCTATGTCCGGCAACGGGGATTTCGCCGTTTACCTTCGCACCGCCCTGCGCATGATTCCGCAAAACTACTGGCAAAAAATGGCTGACAGTTTAGTGCAAACCAGTCTCAACGACACCGCTGCAAAATGCACTAACTTCCACTTCACCAACATCGACGACCTCGATCAGCCTCTTGGCTTTGAGGGCGATTTCTCCGTCCCGAACTTCATCGACCTTTCGCAGAAGGACATAAGCCTCAGCTTGCCGGCGCGCTTCATCGGCGTTGCCGATCCCGATGAACCCGACGCCAAGAGCACCGACCCGCTCAAAATCGGCGAGATTCGCGACCAGACGGAAACCTGGAAAATTGTGCTGCCCGCCGGACTCACCGCTTCTTTGCCGCTCGCTGTCCACGTCACGCGCGATTACGGCGATTATCAATCCACCTATTCCTCAAATGCTTTCGCCGTGACCGCCGCACGCCATCTGATTGTGCGCATGTCCCAGCTTCCTCCCGCTCGCTACAACGATTACGAAGCCTTTCGCACCACCATCCTCGGCGACGTCAAGCAGGCCGTCGCACTTGCAAACGCCAATCCCGGAAACGCTTCGATCCCCACCGCCGCCTCCGCTGACGACTTATTCCAGGCCGCCTTGGACGCCCAAAACAACCGCAATTACCCGCGCGCTGCCCAGCTTTATACCGCGGTCACGCAAAAAGATCCCGATCATCAGGGCGTCTGGAACGATCTCGGCCAGGTTTACAACCTGATGCAAAAGTATAGTCTTGCCATTCCCGCTCTTCAGACCGCCATTCAGAAAAACGCTTACGATCCCTACGCCTACAACAATCTGGGCCTCGCCTACCAGGGCCTCGGCCGCTACGACGACGCCGTCAAGCAGTTCCAGAAGCAGATCGAGATAAATCCTCTCGACCAATATGCCCACGCCAATCTGGCCGCCACTTATCTGCAGCAGAAAAACTACGCGGAGGCGCAGAAGGAATATCAAACCGCGCTAAAGATCACTCCGAATAATTTCGGCCTCAACATCGGGCTGGGAACCGCCGACCTGGGCCTGCATCAAGACGATGCGGCGCTCGAGGCCTTCCACAAAGTGCTCGAAAAATCTCCCTCGCCTGTCACCTGGAACGATGTCGCCTACTATCTCGCCGACAATAATTCGCATCTCGACCTCGCCGAGCAGTATTCCGAAAATTCCATACGCACCGTCGAAGCGCAGCTCAACGGCACTTCGCTCGACACCGTCGGCCCAACGCAAGCCGGCTTGGTCACCAGCCTCTCCGCCTTCTGGGACACTATGGGCTGGATCAAATTCAAGCAGGGCAACCTTAAGGCCGCCGAGAGCTACATCTACTCCGCATGGATGCTCAGCGACCGCTCGGACATGGGCAACCATCTCGGCCAAATTTATGAGAAGGAGGGTCGCCGCGAAGACGCCATTCGCACCTATGCCCTCGCGCTTACCTTCCCGAACCCTCCCGTTGACATGCGCGCACGCCTCGTCGCCCTCGTCGGCGAAAAAAAGGCCGATACGGAAATCTCCTTTGCCCACGCCGGCGAGCGCCGCACTATCACTTTGCCCAATCCGCAAAAAATCGATGCGGACGCCGAATTCTGGATTCTGCTTTCGCCCGCGGCCTCAGCGAACTCCGCGCCCGTCGTTGCCGACGCGAAATTCATCTCTGTGGACGACAATTTCGAAAAGACTGCCAAAAGCGCCACGGCAAAAGAGAAGGCCAGCGAAAAATTGCGCGACGCTTTCCGTAATTATGCCGCCACTCTTCGCACCGCAAAATTCCCGTACTCTTTTCCCGCCGGCGAATCCGGCAAGATTCTTCTGCGCGGCGCCCTGGCCTGCTCCACCATTCAGCATTCTTCATGCACCTTCACATCATTTCCCGCGGACCGCACCTGGCGCTTATCTCTCGTTTCTTCTGCCCTTCTCGCGTCGCAATAAATAAATCGCGCGCGGCCGCTTAGTTCTATTCTCCAAACTGATAATCCTGTGGTATATACCTATCCAATCGCGAGTAGTGGTCAGTTTGAATTTTCTTGATCGTGACAATAGCACTGAAAATTCAAAATGACCCTGTACCAATTTCGTAGAAGGAGACTTGATGCCTCCCGCTGCCCAATCCGTGACCGAAGGCCTTCAACTTCTCACCCACTGGATCCTCATCCTAGCCGTTCCGCTCGCCGGAATCGGCGCGCTCAGCATGGCCCTCATCCAAACCGCCAAAAACATGCTGCCTCTGCGCCGCTGGTTCCAGCGCAATCGCGTCGAAAACTGGCTCGCCCATCGCGCCAACGAAGCCACGGCTGCCGCGGGCGCGCCTAATTCTGTCAGCATCGCGCAAGCCAAATCCGACCTCGTCCATCTCGCCACCGCCGGCGACGCCAGCGCTCTCTATTCCCTGCCCATCGAACAGCTTTGCGGCCAGATCAACGCCTCCACTCAAGTGCTGCTCGACTATCCTTCGCTCCACTGGAATCTTCTCCGCTGCCTCGCCAGCGAAGCCCATCCGCCGGACCTTGCGCTCCTCAATCCGCCCGATCCCGCCGTTCACGCCGCTCGCAAAATGCTGCTGCGCAAGCCCGCCATCGCGCTCACCGACGCCGAGCACAATCAAGTTGACGACTACGTCGCTGCGCGCAATCGCGTCTCCCATCAAATCCAGCGCGCCGTGGACGCTCTGCAAATCTCCGTCTCGTTCCGCTGGAAATTTTGGATGCAGCTCGCCTCCATCCTCCTCAGCGCCGCGCTCGGCGTCGCCGCTCTGCTCATCGGCAGCGCTTACGGACAAATCAATCTCTCCTCTCGCGGCCAATGCGGCCTCATCGTCCTCACTGCCATCCTCTCTGGCTTCCTCGCCCCCGTCGCCCGCGACCTCGTCGCCGCCCTCGAGCAAATCCGCACCTGAGCCATGACTCCCTCATATCCACTCTCCGCCGGAGAATTGAGCGTCCGCTCTGACGCTTCCGGCGGCGACGTCCTCGCGCAAGTCACCGGCTCGCTCGGCGCCTACGGCAGCCAAATCGTTTTCCTCTTCCATGGCTACAACGACTCGCTCACCGTCGCGCGCGTCTCCTACGCCGCGTTCCTGAAAAATTTCCCCGGCCCCGGAAACCCCCTTCATGACAAATGGCAGCCCGCCACCCACGCCTGCTACTGGCCCGGAGATAAAGCCTGGGGCCCATTTTCCTTCGCCAGCTATCCACTCGAAATCGCCGCCGCCAAAGATTCCGCCGCGGTCTTTGCCAATTTTCTCGCCAATCTTGCCATCCCCGGCGGAGCTACTCTCGACATTTATTTCATCGCCCATTCGCTCGGCAATCGCCTCGTTCTCGAACTGCTCTCCGCCCTCGAAAATCTGAAATCCGCCGGCCAGCTCAGCTCGCAAATCCAATTCAAAGGTTTCTGCTCGATGGCCGCCGCCGTTCCCGTCTCGTTCGCCGAACCGAGCGGCTCGCTTTTCCGCGCCGCCACGCTCAGCGCCACGCGCCGCACGCTCTACTCCGAATCCGACACTGTCCTCCATTTCGCGTTTCCTCTCGGCGAATCCGCCGCCGGTGAAGGCCTCTTCCCCACAGCCATTGGACGATTCGGCCAGCCGCAATCCGACTTCACCGCCGAAGCAGAAATGTTCATCGATGCGCAGCACGGCTACAATCACGGCGACTACTGGCCCCAGCCCAACACTATTCCGCAAATCTCCTCCTTCTTCGGTATCCCCACCGCTGCCGCGCCCGCCTCCACGTTCATCGCCGCCCATTCCCTCCCCGCCCCCGCCTCCCTCGCGCAAAACCAAATCCCCGTCCGCTCGCTCCCGACGCGCCCCGCGTTCGGTTGAATCGTAGTTTATGCTCCGCCTCATACGCAAACGGCAGTAACCAATTCAGAAACTTCATTAACCTAGGCATGAACTCGTGCTAGCCTAAGGCTCACGTGTTTGAACCTTCTTATTCTTGAACGTGGACAAGGGAGGGTAAGCTCATGTCCGCTACCGGAACAGTCGGGAATCCGCCTCTCTGTGCAAGCTGCGGGTTGCAGGTCCCTACTAAGTGGGTGGAATACCAACAAAATATCGGAATGATTGTTACTCGGCGAAAAGCTCGGGTAGCGGGGTTTTTGTGTCGTCGCTGCAACCGCGCATACTTTAAATCTTACACGCTAACCACGCTCTTCCTCGGTTGGTGGGGCGTGGTCTCCCTTATTGTGTCTCCAGTTTTGATTGTCAGTAACCTCATCCAATTCTCGAAGACGCGTAGCCTGGAGGCGCCGCAGGCCGTGATCGCAAATGTGCCCTATGGTTCATCATTGGCCCCAATCCGAGTTGGCACACCGAGCCTGAAGTTCAAATTGTTATACGGTTCTCTGATCTGGATCGCCGTTCTCATCTTTGCTGCGCAACAGAGCGTTGATTTAGTCCAAAAATATGCACCGTCGCTTAATGCAAAGCTACACAGCGGCGCGATTACGGATGAGGCAGATGCCCAATACGCAGGACTAAAGATCGGCGGAGATATCACGGCGCTCGATGCTCCGACAAAGAGCACGGGTTGGGCCGGGATACGCGCTGAGGTCCTAGCGAGACAACCCTATCTCGCTGATCTAGTCACGACAAATACTAAGCTACAATCCGCCATAAAATCCGAACGTGCCAGCGGCGTTGCGTCGAACGACCCCTGCGAACAGCTAGCGGTAAATCAACTAGCCCCAGCAATAAACGAGTACACGAGTGCGTGGGAGCAGTTCCTTTCAGTTCTGAAATCAACAGCAACTCCAACTCAAGAGACGCGAGGATTGATGGAGGGTATAATAAATCGGCAACAGGACGCAGGTGACAGGATCTCGAAGTATTTTTCCCAATCCAAGGCTGAGGGATGTGGAAAATAGGCCGGTCTTCAGGCGAGAGATTTTGCCTGAGAAGAAACACGACGGCAAGCCTATTTACAGCGCTTTGCCAGCAAGCCTGTTGCCTCATCGAGATCCACATCAGCAACGAGCATCCCTTCTTTCCCGTACGGCTGATAACACAACACCGTCCCATCTGGCCGCACCACTGCCGAAGTTGTCGGCGAGCCCGCGCTCGCGTAATTCACCGTCGCGAAGTAGCAATTGTTCTCCGCGGCGCGGCACAACGCCGCCTTCTCATGGAACGTATTTGCCGGATCCGCAAAACTCGTCGGGACGTATCCGCCCGCCTCGCGCTCGTGGAAATGCGGATGGAACACAATCTGCGCTCCGCGCCGCGCCGCCCAGCGCACTGTTTCCGGATAACGCCAGCCCTCATGGCAAATTGCCACGCCAAACGTCAGCGCCCCCACCTGAAAAATCCGCCGCTCAGTTCCCGGCGAATAAATCGCTTCCTCGGACGGATCCAGTTGCACTTTGTCCTGAAATGCGTCGAACCTTCCATCGCGCTTCCCGTCTCGATCAATCACCAGCGCCGTGATCCGCAGTCCGCCGTCCACAATTCGTTCCGTCCCGAGAATCACCGCCACGTTTGCCTTAGCCGCAACCACGGCAACAGCGGACCACGCGCGTTCCAGAAACGCCGCGTCCGGCGGCGCCACACGCTTCCCTATGCCGCGATAACCGGGGACGTAGCACTCCGGAAAACAAATGATCTCAGCATGCTCCGCGCCAGCCTGAGCAACGGCCTTTTCCGCCAGCGCCACCGACTCCTCCGGTCTCGCCGGAAACGGCAAATTCGCCAGCGCTATTCGAAACATTTTCATTTCCGTGTCCGCATTCTAGCTCGAATCGCAACGCTCGCGCTGCGTGGCGTCCGCCGCGCCGCTCTAACAAATTCTCGCGCTTTGTGCTACGCTTTTAGTGCATCGTTTGCAATTCATCGGAGGCCGCATCGACCGTGCTTCAAGACGCATGTCGCAATAGTCTGGCGCGGGTTTGCTCGTCAGTTGTCACTCGTCACTCATCACTCGATTCTAATCGGCACCCAAAATTATTGGAATCGCCCGTAACTTACACAAAACAAAGCCCCGCAGCCCTTTCTAATCGATACAGATTCGCACTTTCCCTGCTGTCTGGCTCCAGCAATGTTTTTTCGGCCCAGCAAAAATTAGAAATTTGCATAAACCGCCTGCAATCAAGTACATCCAAATTTCTAATCGATAACTTTTGGCACCTTTTGCAGCCAGACTCCTTACTTGCCGGCCCTTCCAGTCACTCGCGTGCCCGCAACTCAAGGACTGCGCCGCACATCCCCAGTGCTGCCGCAAGGAGGTCCACAACCATCACGCCATGCCTCCTCTAACCCTTTACGAAAAAATCTGGAACGCCCACGTCGTCCGCGAAGTCCCCGGCCAGCCCTCGCTCATTTACATTGACCGCCATCTGATCCACGAAGGCACCTCCCCACAGGCATTCGCGGGACTCAAAGCCGCGGGCCGCAAAGTTCGCCGCCCCGAGCTTACTTATGCGGTGATGGACCATTCCGTTTCCACAAAAAATCGCGACCTGCCGATTCTCGACGCCGACGCCGCGGGACAGTTTGAAGCGCTCGCGAAAAATTGCGCCGAAACTGGCGTGCGTCTCTTCGACATGCACAGCCACAATCAAGGCATCGTGCACATCATCGGCCCGGAGCTGGGAATCACGCAGCCGGGCTTCACGATTGTTTGCGGCGACAGCCACACTTCCACGCATGGCGCGATGGGCGCGCTCGCATTCGGCATCGGCACCAGCGAAATCGAGCACGTGCTGGCCACGCAGTGCCTTTCTCAATTCAAATCGAAAACCACGCGCATTGAAGTGAAAGGAAAACTCGGCGGCGGCCTCGCGTCGAAAGACATTATTCTCGCCATCATTGGAAAATTGGGAATCGCCGGCGGCAACGGGCATGTTTTCGAATACACCGGCGAAGCGATTCGCGCGCTGTCGATGGAAGCGCGCATGACCATTTGCAATATGTCCATCGAAGGCGGCGCGCGCGCGGGAATGGTCGCGCCAGACGAAACAACTTTTGCGTATCTCGAAGGTCGTCCATTTGTGCCACGCGGAAAGGATTTTCAAGAGCGCGTGGAATACTGGAAAACTTTGCCTTCGGATCCCGGCGCGAAATTCGACGAAACGGTCGAGCTCGACGCTGCGAAACTTGCGCCGCAAGTCACCTGGGGCACAAATCCAGGAATGGTGACAGACGTGACGCAGCGGGTGCCTGACCCCTCGTCATTTCCAAATGAAAATGACCGCAAAGCTGCCGAGCGCGCCCTTGTTTACATGGACTTGAAACCCGGCACGCCCATCACCGACATTTCCCTCGACCGCGTTTTCATCGGCTCTTGTACAAACTCGCGGCTCGAAGATTTGCGCCTCGCGGCAAAGGCGGTCGCCGGAAAACACGTCGCGAAATCATTGAAGCAGGCGCTGGTTGTTCCGGGCTCGCGCCGCGTGAAAGCGCAAGCCGAGGCGGAGGGCCTCGACAAAATTTTCCGCGATGCGGGATTCGAATGGCGCGATGCGGGATGCAGCATGTGCATCGGCATGAATGACGACGTTCTGCAGCCGCACGAGCGCTGCGCCAGCACTTCCAATCGCAATTTCGAGGGCCGCCAGGGAAAAGATGGCCGCACGCATCTGGTCAGCCCGCTGATGGCCGCCGCCGCAGCCATCGAAGGCCATTTCGTCGACGTCCGCAAATGGCGCAACGGAAACTAAATGCAGTGACAAGTGGCCAGTGATGAGTGATGAGCAAGATTTTGGTGTTCGCGGGAGTTATTCATGAAAACATTGAAGTTCACGTACTGGAAAGATGCAGACTATTACCTCGGTTTTCTGAACGACTATCCCGATTACCACACGCAGGGAATGTCCAAAGAAGAGTTGGTTAGCAATCTGAAGGATTTGCTCGTTGATCTCGAATCAGGCGAAGTCCCTTACGTTCGCAAGGTGGAAGATCTAATTGTCGCGGAATGAAGCGAGGACAAGTGTTGATCGACGCGAAGGGATTAAGTCGAGAACTGGAAGGGAAAACGCTGAGGATTCGCTTTATTGACGGAACCGAAGGTCTTGTAGGACTAGAGATGGTGATGATTCACGACTGCCACGAAGATTGTAACGGTTTTATTTACCATGTCCTTTCATCGAGTGAGCCGCAAAGACTGACTCGAAGTGGCTCTTCTTATTTAGGACGATTTCAAGACATTGCATCTTGGGAAGTTATAGAGGCTGCCGGATGAAACCGTTTACGAAACATACGGGGTTGGTGGCGCCGATGGATCGCGTCAATGTGGACACCGACCAGATGGTGCCCAAGCAATTCCTGAAATTTTTGACGCGCGAGGGCTATGGCCGCGTGCTGTTTTACGATTGGCGCTACTTGCCGGGAGAAAAACCGAATCCGGATTTTGCGCTGAACAAGCCGCGCTACAAAGGCGCTTCGATTTTGCTGGCGCGCGCGAATTTCGGATGCGGCTCAAGCCGCGAACACGCCCCGTGGGCCATTGGCGATTACGGATTCCGCGCCATCGTCGCGCCGAGCTACGCCGACATTTTTTACAATAACTGCTTCAAGAACGGAATTTTGCCGGTGACGCTTTCCGAGGCGGACATGGATGAACTTTTCTCGCGTCTCGAAAAAAATGAAGGCTACACGCTCACTGTGGATTTGGAAAACCAAACCGTCAACGATGATAAAGGCTTTAAGCGCTCCTTCGAGATTGATCCCTTCCGCAAAAGCTGTTTGCTCAAAGGCCTCGACGATATTGGCTTGACTCTCGAACACGAATCCGACATTTCCGCCTACGAAAAAAAGGGCCTGCCCATCCCACAAATGGTCGATCCCGTCGACATCAAATTCTATTCCTCTCGCAACTGACCAGAAAAGGCTGACTGACATGCACAGGCTGGCGAGACAGAAATGCCGGACGTCCTCCGGCCAGAAATTCCATGCCGGGGACCATCACTACGAGTTTATGGGACTGCTGGGAAACGGGGCTGTTGGTATCGTCAGAAAAGCAAGGAATCTGAGTACGGGCCAGATCGTTGCCGTGAAGCTCCTGGCGCCAGATCCAAAGTACATTGACGTTGCCGCTTTCGATGACGTTGAGCAACGCTTCAGACGAGAAGGGATAAGAGGAGCACATCTGCGCCACGAGAACCTGGTTGAGGTAATTGCATTCGAGGACAACATTGACGGGGCTTCATTCGATCGTCGGTCGGTCACGAATCCCTTCATTGTTATGGAGTATGTCGGAGGGCATACGCTTGAGTCGTTGATCAAGAAAATGGCGGTTTCAAATGGGACAACTTCAGCCTGTGTCGACAAGCAAACTTTGTTCATCGCGAATCGCGTCTCGGCGGCCCTGTGTTATCTGCACCAACGGAAAATTACTCATAGAGATGTCAAGCCGGCAAATGTCTTCTTATCTACTTCGACGCCGGGCAGCACTCCATCAGTCGTCAAGCTCGGAGATTTTGGCGTGACGAAGTGGGGTGACTTTCTCGCCACGGCCGCCTCAGGCACCCTCACTGTAACTCGGCAACAAGGACTAGGCACTCTGAAGTATATGTCCCCGGAACAGGCCGTTCGACCAAAGGATGTTACCGTTCGCTCGGATATGTTTTCTCTCGGCATAACGTTGTACGAGCTATTCACAGCGCAGATCCTACCCAGCCCACATCACGTCTTCGAAATCATGAGCGCTCGTTTAAAACGCGAGAACATAATCGCGAAATTATGGTCCTTGGGCGTCAAGTGCCCGAGCGAACACGCCGGTCTCTTCGAACTTCTCTTAGATCTTTTCCTTACTGCGCCTAACGGTCGACCGGCAGCACCCACAATTGAGGGCAGAACCGGTTATCTCATGGAAGAACTCTCGGAAAGGGAGTAGGAAGCGGCGGTGGCAACCCTAGTGCGTGACGGGCGGTCTGAGCAGACCGAAGTCGATGAGGCCGTTGGCAATGAATTGCACGGCGAGGGCAACGAGGAGCAGGCCCATGAGGCGCATCAGAATGCGCACGCCCGTTTCTCCCATGTAGCGGCGAACGCGGCTTGCGCCCGCGAGAACCATGTACGCCGCCAGCGACGTGATGAGAATCGCCGCGTAGACAACTCCGCGACGCCACATGGTGTGCGATTCGCCGATGAGCACCATCACCGTAGAAATCGCGCCGGGGCCGGCGAGCATGGGCATGCCCAGCGGAATGATGCTGGCATCTTCCTTGGCCGCACCCTCCTGAGTCTCTTCAGGCGTGGTGCGCTGGCCGGACGGCTTGGCTTGCAGCATGTCGGTGCCGATTTGCAGAAGAATGATTCCGCCCGCGATTTTAAACGCCGGGAGAGTGATGCCGAAAAGTTTGAAAATCAAACTGCCTGCGAGAGCAAACGCGCAGAGAACAATGGCGCAAGTCAATGCAGAGCGGCGCGCCACGTGGCGGCGTTCGGCAACGGAAGCGTCGGAGGTTACCGCGAGAAAAAGCGGAATCACGGCGAACGGGTCAACAAGAAAGAAAATTGAAGTGAGGGCGAGGAGCGCAAATTCGAAAACTTCAGTGGGCGATGGCATGATTGGGCGCGCGCGTCAAGGTGGCTGCGAATCCCCGAGGCGGAACGGTAGCATTTTCGAGCGCGAGTGGGAAGCGGCGCGGCGCGAGGACGCTGTATTTCAGGGACTAAAGCGCCATGAGCCCTCCGGAGTTTTGTGTCGGGGTCGAAGCCGCTTGCGGCAGGCATGTTCCGAGCGCCCAGAAAAACCATTTATCAGCAGTTTTTAACTACTCTTGCGCGGGCGCGCTTTTCCGCACCGGCTGAATTTCAAAGACTTTGGGCCAGAGTTTTCCGGTGACGAACAAACGATTGTGCGCGGCATCGAAGGCGATACCATTCAAAACGGCATCGGAATCGGCGCGTGTGTTCGGCGGGCGCAAGCCGCTTAGATCAATCCAGGCCAGAACGTGGCCATCAGCCGGCGAAATGACGGCGATCAGATTTGTTTGCCAAACATTCGCATAAATGTGACCGTGAATGTATTCGAGTTCGTTCAGGTCGTGAACTTCGACGCCGCCATCGGTGACGTCTACACGCCGTATGACTTGAAAAGTACGGGGATCAAGAAAACGCAGCGTTGAACTTCCGTCGCTCATAATAATGTGCGCGCCGTCTTGCGTGAGGCCCCAGCCTTCACCGTCAAAATGAAACGTCCGCAGTTGGTGAAAGGTGCGCAGGTCGTAGACGAATCCGGTGTGCGCTTTCCACGTGAGTTGAATCAGAGTGTTTTTCCAATTGGTGAGACCTTCGCCAAAATACTGCGCGGGCAAATCGTATTCTTGGAGCACAGCGCCGGTTCGCAGACTGACCTTGCGCAGCGACGAGTGGCCGTTCAGTCCGGTGCTCTCGTAGAGGTAGCCATCCAGATAGATAAGGCCTTGCGTGAATGCCTTGGGATCGTGGGGATAGATGTGAATGACGCGATATCCGTACGATGCGGGTTTGCTCTCGGCTTGCGGCGCTGCAATTGAAACTGAAGTCAAACAGAGCAGGAAAAAGAAGCACGAAAATTTCGTTGTGTGCGGGCGCGGCATGTCTAACCCCAATGAAGGTATCACTTCATGGGTCTTTCGCAAGACAGCCTACTATTCAGGCAGGTGTGGCGCGTTCATTTGGCGAAGCGGCGGTCGAGGTTGGGTTTGCGACTGCGGCGGGCTCGCAGAGTTTGCAGGCGCGAGGGCGGCGGATGATGGCTGCGTCGCGCGGAAAAATTGTGGCGAGCGACCAGTCGAGCGCGACCTGAAATTGTTTTTTCAGCGAAACCAGTTTGTAGAGGTGCACGGCGTTCCAGAAGAGCCAGGCGAAGTAGCCGTGCACCTGAAATCCGACGACGCTGACGACCGCATCGCGCGAGCCGAGCGAGACGAGCATTCCTTGCGAAACGTAGCGGTAGGATTCGAGGCGCTCATTGCGTTCGCGATGCGCGATGTTGCGTGCGGCAACTTTTCCGTGAGCAATGGCCACCGGCGCAACTTGAGGAGCGCCCGGTTCTGAGGAGGCGACGGCCGAATCACCCGCGACAAAAACTTCAGGAAAATTTTCGAGCTGCAAATTTTTATTGACGCACGCACGCCCGGCGCGGTCGTGCGGGCCGGGGAGGGATTCGACGAGTTTGTGCGCGCGAACGCCGGCAGTCCAAACGACGGTGGCCGCGGGGATTTTTTCCGCGCCGTTGATTTCGACGCCGTCCTCGAAACAGCGCGTGACGCGCGCGTCGTAACGAATTTCGATGCCTTCGCGGCGAAGGCGCTTCATGGCGTGGTCGCGAAGCTTTGGATGAGTGCTGGCGAGGATGTAGCCGGTAGCTTCGATGAGGAGAAGGCGAAACGAATCGCGCGAAATGCCGCGATAGTAGCGTGCGGCGTAATTGAAAAGGAAGTCCTGCAGATCGGTGAGCAGTTCGACGCCGGTGTAGCCTCCTCCGACGACGGCGATGGTGAGCAAGCGGCGGCGCTCGGCGGCTTCGGCGACATGGTCGGCGTGCTCGCAAAGGTCGAGGATGTGTTCGCGGAGAACGACAGAATCTTCGAGCGTCTTGAAGTCATAAGTATGTTCGCGCGCGCCGGGGGTGTTGAAGAAATTGGTGCGGCTGCCGAGAGCGATGACGAGGGAGTCGTAGGTGACGGGGCCAGCGACCGTGCCGATGCGGCGATTGGGCAAATCTATGGACTGTACTGTGCTGCGAAGAAATCGAAAACGACGGCGGCCGCGCACGTCGCGAATGGCCTGCGCGATATGTCGAGGATCAATCTGGCTGGAAGCAATCTGCGGCAGAAGCGGAGTGAAGAGAACGAAATTCTGATCGCTGATGAGCAGGATTTCGTAATCGCGCGCGTTCCGGAAGAGGCGGTTGAGTTCGACGACCGCCTGCATGCCGGCGAAACCGGAGCCGAGGACGACAAGGCGCTTCATGGCGATTCGATTATCGCACGGAGGTGCAGTTGATAGTTGGGGGCCGCAAGAAAACGGCAAGGCAAAAAGGACGGTTCCGCGCCAGGTGTTGGCTGCATGCTCTCTCGGAGAGACAAGCTGGAGGCTTACGCATCTGTTTGCGTGTTTCGAACGAAAGCAGGACGGGAGCGGTAGAGGAGCCAGACGACGGTAGCGCACATGCCGAGCCAGCCGAGGGCGCGGACGGTGGCGGCGATTTGCGTGTCGTGATTGAGGAGGCCGAGGCTCGAGAATAAATAATTCCAGTCATGAATGACATAGCTGCCGTCTCCAACGGTGAGAAGCGGAAGCTGCTGAGCGCGCGCGTCAGCCATGTAAGTGGCGACGGGCAGAAATTGTTCGAAGAAGAAAAAAGCGCAAAAAGCGGCGCCAGTGACGTGGCGTTTGAACGCGAAATAGACGGCGAGCGCAAACGGGACGAAAAGTTGCAGGAAGGTGCCGCCGGCAATATAAATCCAGTGGCCGAAGAAACGGAAAAGGAGGTGCCCGCCTTCGTGAATGGGAAGAAAAACGACGTCGAGCATGAGCAGCGGTCCGCTATGGCGATAGGCCTGGTACAAAAAGAGCAGATAAAAAAGCAGCCAGACGGCGACGGACCAGCGCGCGACGGGCTGCCAGTCGTCCTCGAAGGATTCGAGGAATGGGAAGCGGGCAGTGAGTGCGTCAGGAAAATTCATGAGTGCTATAGCTGATTTTTGCGCAAAAAGGCCACAGGCCTGAAGGAAGATTCGCCGGTGCGCTTAGAATGAAAATGGTTCTGGAGGCTGGAGGCTGGGAGCTCGAAGCCAGAGGCTAGAAGCTAGAAAAGCAATTGCAAACGATTGCAGAGGATCATTCGTTGTAGACGCCGAAGACCCAGGGGATGCTGACGAGGCCTTCTTTGACGCGGACTTCGATGTGATCGCCGACGTGAAAGCGATCGAAATCCTGGCGAGTGACCGCGATGCGTTCGACGGCGCGGCCCTCGCGCCAAGAAGTGACGATGAGTTGGTGGACCGGCAAGATGCCCGGGACGGCCAGACGGCTCACGACGGTGGATTCGACATCGTGCGGAACGGAGTGGTCCAGCGCACCATTAATAAAAAGGAAGCCACCGAGCAGCCAGGGAACGAGCACCAGGCTGTGAAAAATGTGCTTGAGCAGCTCGACTTCCTGGCGGCGAATGGAGCGGCGCTCCGCCCACATGGCAAGTGCGATGGTGATGAAAAAAATAACGCCGAAGAAAATGAGGATGCTGTCGAGCTCCAGCGGCGGATAAACAAAACACGGAACAAAAAACGCAATGGCGCCGAGAAGAAAAATTCCTAACCGGTTGACCAGGCTGCGGCGCATGGCGCGGCCTGCTTCGGCGCGATTCAGTCCGCAATTTTCGCAGACGGCGGCAGTAAGTTCCGCGCCGCAATTCGCGCAGCGCATCACGGGTGAGCAAGCTTCCAGATAAGGTGATTCAAATCCATTCGGGCTTCCTGAGTGACCTCAGTGAACTCCACGACCATGCCTTTGCCAGCGTCCACGCGACGCACAATACATTCTACACGGATGGCCTCGGGAAGCAGGAGTTTGGCGGAAAATTGGGCGCGCATCCAGAGCGGCTCGGATGTTTCGAGATACATGCCCGAGGCGCTAATGTCGCGGAGATTGGCCTCGAGAGTGACAGAACCCCAGGTGATTGTGACCACAGCCTGGCAGGGATAGCGTTTGTGTCTGCGGCGCTCCGGACCGTTCACGTAACACACCACCGAAAAAATGTGCCGAAGTTTTTCGTGAAACGGATGATGCGCGGAAGGGACGGCTGTGTCAATGGAGATGACACAAGATCGGCCAGAAGAGAAGCTACTTCGGGGGAATGCTGCGCACGGAGGAAGGTTGCTGGTCGAGACAGGCAATGTTTTCGTCGCGGCCATTGGCGATGAGCTGGCAATCGATTTCTTCCGCGCTGCGGATGGCGGTGGCCTGAGTGCGGCCGGAAGCCTGCGCGCAGTGGGAGCGCCCATGAAAATCGACGCAGGCTTCGACCTGGAAGACGCTTTGATGGAAGGAAGAATAGACGAGAAGAACGAAGAAAATCGCTCCGGCGATGACGATGTACCACTTCATGTTGACGCGGCGCGCGGCTGAGTCACGAGCCATGAGCGACCGAGGCCGAAAGCGATTTGCGGGCAAGTTCCGCGGCGGAGCGAGCGGGAGTAATGCGAAGAGATTCGATGCGCGCGTTGGGAGCAACGCGCAAGAGTTCAGCGGAAAGAACGGACTCCACCTGCGAAGCCACGGAAAAAACGCCGCCGGACTTGGCGACGAGAAAAGTTTGGTCTTGCAGGCCAAGATTCACGATTACGCTGGCGGCAAGATGGGCAAGCGATTTTCCAGCGGAGGCGAGAATTTCCTGCGCGACAACATCCCCGGCGATTGCCGACTCGGCAACGAGCGGAAAAAGGGGCGGAAAAACACTGTCCGGATGTTTGGCGATGCGGCCGATGACCACTTGCCAATCGTGCGTTTCCTGAGCGAGCAGGATTTTTTCGCCGAGCGTGGTGGCCGGGCCAACGCCGTCGCGAGTGCGCAGAGCGGCTTTGACGGCGCGGCGGCCAATGTCGTAGGCGCTGCCATCGTCACCGATCCACGGGCCCCAGCCTCCGGCGCGGATGATTTGTCCTGCGGCGTTGCGTCCGCCGACGGCGGAGCCAGTGCCGGCGATGATGACGACCGCGGGGCCTTCCGTGGCAGCAGCGTTAAGGGCCAGTTCGATGTCCGTGATGACGCGAATGGATGCATTCGGAAATGCGCGCGTGAGATAGGAACTGATGCGGCGAGCCACGCGAGAGCGACCCGCTCCGGCGACCCCAGCACAAATAGCGCGAACGTTATCCGCGTCGCGATGCGCTTCGGCGAGCGCCTGCTGCGCTGTGGCTCCGAGGACGTCGCAGGCCCGCGCGAATCCAGCGCGCATGGGATTCGCGCCGCCGCCGCGGGTCTCCGCGAGCAAACGGCCAGCGCTGTCGATGAGGACGCAATCCGTCTTGGTGCCGCCCGCGTCGAAACCGAGGAAGATACTCATGTATGCGCTGATTTTAGCACGCCGGCGCGGCTTGCGTGGCAAGATGGCGCGCGGCGCGGGCTGCACCGGTGAGGATGAGTGGTTGACACGGTTCGAACAACGCGCATAGCATCGCGCGGCTCCGCTGACGGGCGAGTTCACCGCGAGCGGATGCAAACGCCATGCGCATCGGGATAATCGACCTCACGATCATCGTGGTGTACCTCGCCGGTGTAACGCTTTTTGGGCTGCGGTATGGGCGCAAACAGCGCACCATTCGCGATTATTTCCTTGGAGGGCGCACGGCGCCGTGGTGGGCGCTAGCGTGTTCAATTGTCGCAACGGAAACATCCACGCTGACCATTATCAGCACGCCGGGAATCTCTTATGCGACGAACATGGCGTTTTTGCAGGTGGTGATTGGGTATTTGGTGGCACGCGTGGTGCTGTGCATCGTGCTGATCCCGCAATATTTTCGCGGCGAATTTTATACCGCTTACCAGTTGCTGGAAAAAAGATTTGGGACGCGCACCAAGTCGGCGGCGGCGAGCATTTTCGTGGTGACGCGGGCGCTGGCGGAAGGCGTGCGCTTCGCGGCCATTGGAAAAGTGGTGAGTGTGGCGATGGGGCTGAACGATCGCGCCTCCGTTGCGGTGATCACGCTGCTGACGCTCTTCTATACATTCGAAGGCGGAATGCGCGCGGTGATTTGGACGGACGTGATGCAATTCTTTTTATACATTGCCGGATCGATTGCGGCGTTTTTTCTGCTGCTGCACAGGATCCCGCTTGGATGGGCAGGAGTGACGCACGCGGCGGCGGGAGACAAGCTGCGAATATTCAATTTTAATTTCAGCCTGACGCAGAGCTACACGTTCTGGTCGGGCGTGATTGGCGGGACGTTTTTGACCATGGCGAGCCACGGCACGGACCAGACGATGGTGCAACGGCTGCTGGCAGCGCGTTCAGAGCGCGACAGCAAGAAAGCGCTGCTGGCGAGCGGCGTAATTATTTTTCTGCAATTTGCGCTGTTCCTGGTGATTGGCGTGATGCTTTATGTTTACCGCCAGCATATTCCGTTTCCCGTGCCGGAACATGATCCGGACCGGCTGTTCCCGGAATTCATCATCACGCAAATGCCGGTGGGGCTGGTGGGAATCGTGCTGGCGGCGATTTTTGCGGTGGCCATGTCGAATGCCAGTGGCTCGCTGAATTCGCTGGCGTCGTCGAGCATGATTGATTTTTCGCGCGTTCGGGGAAATGCGGCCGCTGTGCAGCAAAACGATGCGGCAAGGCAGTTGCGGCGTTCGCGCCAGTGGACGATTTTTTGGGACGTGCTGCTGGGATTGTTTGGCATGATTCATTGGGGGCCGGTGCTGGTGGCCGGACTGACCATCGCTTCGATTACCTATGGAAGCTTGCTGGGGACTTTTCTGCTGGTGGTGTGGAACCGGCGAGCGACCGCGCGCGGAGCGATCACCGGAATGGCCGCGGGACTAATTGGAATGACGGCGATACATTTTCTGACGCCCCTGGCGTGGACCTGGTACGTGCTGGCGGGGACGATTATTACATTCGCGGTGGGATCGCTTGTGAGCCTGACCGGTCAGCAGAGCGCAAAAGAATCTGATTCAGCCAATGGAGCGGCGGCATCGGCATGAATACGGCCAACAATCAACAACCGGGACTGATTCGCGGGCTGGGGCCATGGGCAGCGGCGGCCATCGTCGTGGGAACCATCGTTGGCACGGGAATTTTTATTGTTCCGGCGATCATGGCGCAAGCGGTGGGTACGGTAGGACTGGTAATGCTTGCATGGGTCATCGGCGGCACACTTTCACTTTTTGGGGCGCTCAGCGCAGCTGAACTGGGTGCAGCGATTCCAGAGGCCGGCGGAACGTACGCGTACATGAACCGCGCGTATGGGCCAGTGTGGGGTTATTTGTTTGGGTGGACGTACTCGATTATCGGCGCGCCCACGTCCATTGCCACGCTCGCTGCGGGACTCTTGCAATTTTCGAATTTCTTATTCCCCGTGATCGCGACGCCACTGTGGACGCTGCACTGGTCTCTTCCTTTCAGCCGCACTCATTTTCACTTCACTTTTACATGGGCGCAGCCGTTGGCTGTAGTGGCGATCGCGCTGGTCACATTGGTCAATTATTTTGGCGTGCGCCTTGGCGGGCGTGTGCAGGTGGTGCTGACTATCATTAAGATCGCGGCGGTCATAGCCGTGATTGCGATTGGATTCTTTCTGGGCAAAGGCACCGTGGCAAATTGTCATTCGGCTTCACCATTAGCGCGCGAGTTGGGGATTTCCGCGTTTCTGACCGGAATGGTAGGAGCACTTTGGGCGTACGACGGGTGGATCAACCTGACGTTTGTGGGTTCCGAAGTGCAAAATCCGGGACGAAATATCCCTCTTACGCTGATTTTCGGCGTCGTGCTCGTGGGAGCGATTTACGTCGCGATGAGCGCGGCCTGTTTCTACGTGCTGCCGTTTTCGCAAGCCGTGGCGTCGCCGCACATCGCTTCTGACATGATCGCGCGCGCCACCGGAGCCAATGCGGCGACATGGATGACAATTGTGATGATGATCTGCGCGCTGGGATCGTTGAATTCATCCATTCTAACGAATGCGCGCGTGGATTACGCGATGGCGCGCGACGGCTTGTTTTTCCGAGTCGCACGCGGCGTGCATCCGCGATTTCGCACACCCGCGAATGCGCTTATTTTTCAGGCGGTTCTCGCTTCTGTGATGGCGCTGACTGGAACATTCGCAGACCTTTTCTCGCTGTACATTTTTCTGATGTGGGTCTTCTACGCCGTGCAGACCGCCGGCGTGATAGTGCTGCGCAGGAAAGAACCAAACATGCCGCGGCCATATCGCACGTGGGGCTATCCGGTCGTGCCAGTGCTATTCATTCTTGGCGCGCTGGCGCTGACGGCGAATCTGCTGGTGCAGAGACCGTTGCGCTCGACGATTGGGCTGGCGGTGATGGTGATAGGGCTTCCGCTTTACGCGTATTGGCGCAAACGCGTTCCTGGCGAGCAAAATCCGCAATAGACTTTTAGGCAAGGGATCGCGGGAGGACGTCGGCGAAGACGAAACCGTCGCGCTCGACGATTTCTCCGAGAGTGGCGCCGATGGACGAGCTGAACATCGGGCCGGCTACGACGCAGGTGTGAAATTCGCCATTTTCGCCGCAGGGGTCCACGGACGGCGGCAAATCGACGAGAAGTTTTTCGTCAAACGCGCGGCCGGCGAAGCTGGCATCGAGTTTTTTTGGGTCAACACACGTGAGAAACGCGCGAAGGCCGCCCAAAATCATTTCGTGCGCCAGGTCGCGCGTGTCGCGGCGCCATAAGGGAAAGACCGGCGTCATGCCGCACTTCGCGAGATTTTCTTCGCGATATTTGCGGATGTCTTCCAGAAATAAATCTCCGAAAATCATGTGTGTGACGCCTTCAGAACGCGCCTGAGCCATCGCTTCAGACAAAGCACGTTCGTAAAAGACATTTGGGCACGGCGAAGGAATGGGAATTTTGACGAGCGGCAGATCCGCGGCGGCGGCTTGCGCGTCGAGAAGCGCTTCGCGCACCGCGTGCATGGCGACGCGATTGTGCGTGCGATTTATCGTGGTGAGGAGCGCGGTGATTTCCAGATCATTGCGTTGGCGCATCACGTGCAGCGACCACGCGCTGTCTTTGCCGCTGCTCCAGGAAAGCCAGGCTTTGGGTCTTGTGGTCATCTCACGCTCACAAATGCCGCTTAGTTACACGCGCACAGCATGATTGCACAGGATATGGAACCTGTGTGACGGTCGCAAAATAAATAGTACCTCAGCGGCTGAAGCCGCATTGATATTGCGGCGTTTACGGTACGGCTGAAGCCGTGCCCTTACAAAAGCGAGGGTCATCTCACACAAACTCTATAATGCCTCTCGGCGCTTTATTCAGGATAGATGAGGTATTTGGCGCGAATTTTGCGAAAAGCGTCGAGGTCGGACTGCCAGCCCCAGATGATGCTGGTGGGCGCTTCGCCGGCATTTAATTTTGCGATGGTGTCGGCGTTGCCGACGAGCTCGATCATTTTGTCGAACGAGAAATGTCCGGGATAAAGTTTGTGCAGCGCGACGGCGATTTCTAGGCCCATGAGCATGGAATTGAGCGACGCGCGATCTGTGATGACCAGTGAAATTCCCTGGCAGAGCTGGCCTTCGTAAAGACCGGAACTGGGCGTGAAATGCGTCGCCACGAAGCGCACGCCGGGAACGAATTGCTGGTTGAGTTCGTTTGCGAGCGGAATGGATCGAATCCAGGGAGCACCGAAAAGTTCGAAGGGCGTATCGGTGCCGCGCCCGACGGAAACGCCGGCAGCCTGGAGAATTTCGATGCCCGGATAAAGAAGCGCGGCGTTGAGCGAGCGCAAATTGGGCGACGGCGCGAACCAGGAAAGTCCGGTGGCTTCGAAAGGATCTTCGCGATGCCAGTCTTTCATTTGGATGACGTGCAAATCGGCGCCGATTTTGTTTTCGGCATTGAACATCTGCGCTAGCTCGCCGAGCGTCATGGCATAACGAACGGGCATCGGAAAATATCCGACGAAATTCAGTTTGTCGCGATCGAGCATCGGCCCTTCGATGGTGATCCCGTTGAGCGGATCGGGGCGGTCGAGAACATAGAATGAAATGTGGTGCCGCGCGGCGGCTTCCATCCCATAACCCATGGTGGTGATAAAAGTGTAGAAGCGCACACCGGCGTCTTGAATGTCGTAGACGAGGGCGTCGATTCCCTGAAGCATCTGATCCGTTGGGCGGCGCGTGTTGCCATAAAGGCTGTAGACAGGGAGACCGGTGGCTGTGTCGGTGGTGGAGGCGACTTTCGAATCCGCGGTGCCAAAAATGCCATGCTCAGGGCTGAAAATTGCTACGAGCTTCACGCCGGGAGCGTGCGCGAGGACGTCGATGGTGCGGCGTCCTTCGCGGTCCACGCCAGTTTGATTGGTGATGATGCCGACGCGCTTGCCTTGGAGCGGCGCGAAATTCTCCTGTTCAAGAACGTCAATGCCCGCCAGCGTTTCATCGCTGCGATGATAAATGCCCGCGAGATCGTAGGGACGTTCCGCATAGACGCTGCGGTCGATTTTTGACGTGAAGCCGGTGGTGTCGCCAACGTTCAACGCGGCGGCAACGGCGTTTGCGACCTTGGCGCGAAGGCTGTTCGTGGCAGGCCGCACGTACGGATGAACGCTGTTCGTCAACAAAATAATAAAAGTCTGGCTCGCGGGATCGATCCACACCGAAGTGCCGGTAAAACCGGTATGTCCGTAAGAGCCGAGCGGAAAAAGATCGCCGCGCGGAGCGGAAAACGCGGTGTCGATATCCCAGCCGAGGCCGCGAATGTTAGGACTCCATGGCGGCGTTTGCGGCGTAGTCATTTTGTGAACAGTGGCTGCGGCAAAAATGCGGCGGGAACTGCCGGGAATGCGGCCGTTGTCGAGCATCATCTGGCAGAAAATCGCCATGTCACTAGCGGTGGAGAAAAGGCCGGCATGGCCCGCGACTCCTCCGATGGCGCGCGAGCGCGGGTCGTGAACCACTCCGCGCAGAACATGTCCGAGGCCGGAGCCGGGCTTCACGCCGGGTGGCAAATCAATTTCCTCGGTGGGCGCGATTTTCGGAATCCAAGACGCCGGAGGCAAAAAGCGCGTGTGCATCATGTGCAGCGGACGATAAAAATTTTCTTCGGCATATTTGTCGAGGCGTTCGCCGGTGAGGCGCTTGACCAATTCGCCGAGCAAAATGAAATTGGTGTCGCTGTAAATAAAACGATCGCCCGGCGGCGCGATGAGCGTTTCGTGGTCAATCTCCTGAAAGAGCGCATCGTGACCGGCAAGCGCGGCAGAGAGCGGCGGATCGGGCGCGAGGCCGGAAGTGTGCGTCATGAGCATGCGAATGGTGATCTGGGCTTTCGGATCGTCCGGCCCGTTGCCGGCAAACTCCGGCATGTAGCGCACCAACGGATCGTTGAGGCGAATTTTGCCCTGCTCGAGCAGACGCATAATGGATGGCGTAGTGGCGAAAAGCTTGGTGAGCGAGGCAAGGTCAAAAATCGTGCTGGTGGTCATGCGCTCGCGATGCGGGATAAGCGCGCGTTCGCCAAATGCTCTCAAGTAAATCACGTGTCCGCGATGGCTGACGAGCAAAAGGCCGCCCGGAATTTCGTCGTGCTGGACAGCGCTTTCCATTATCGGAGCGAGTGCGGAGAGATCCGGACGCTGGGATTCTTGCGCCGCTGGTGTTTTGCGTGTTTGCGCGCCGAGCCAGGCGCTGGAAAACACGAACAAGATCGCGGAAAAAAGGACCACGATGCGAGTAGGAAACAGGTGTGGAGAGCGTTTGTTGTGCCGCATAGAGCCGTGTGCTATATACAGCCGCGAAGTGGCAGCGTCAACCCTTGAATTCAATTTTTCTAAAAAAATGCATGGACGTGAATTATCGGATGTCGCGCGATTTCTGCTGATGACCCCGTTATGAACCCCTCAGCGAACGTCAAAAAACAGTGGCGAGCCAGCGCGTCGCGCGCGCGAAGCGGCGAGAAATGGGCGCGGAAAACGCTCGCAAAAATGACGCTCGATGAAAAGCTCGGACAAATGGTGATGGTCCCTTATTGGGGGCGATTCAGGTCCGCCGAAGATGAGAGTTTTCGCGAGCTGATGCGTCACGTGAAGGAGATTCACGCTGGCGGAATTATGTTGGAGGCGCGGCGCACGCCTGCGGGAATCGAGCGTAGTCACGTTTATCCCAGCGCGGCCGTTGCCAACGAATTGCAACGAGCGGCCAAAATTCCGCTGCTGGTCGCTGCGGATTTCGAAAACGGAACGGCGATGCGGCTCGCGGATGGAACATCGCTGCCTGCGGCAATGGCTGTGGCGGCGACCGGCGATCCACACGACGCTTTCACGATGGGAAAAATCACAGCGCTTGAGGCTCGCGCGGCAGGGCTGAATTGGATTTTCGCTCCGGTCTGCGACGTGAACAGCAATGCGGATAATCCGATTATCAACACGCGCTCGTTTGGCGAAGATCCAACGCGCGTGTCGGAATTGGCGGCGCAGTTCATTCGTGGAGCGCAAGAAAATGGCGCGATGGCCACAGCAAAGCATTTTCCGGGACATGGCGATGTGAACACGGATTCGCACATTGCTGTGCCGGTCGTGTCCGGCGACTTGGCGCAACTGAATCGTGTGGAGCTTGCGCCTTTCCGCGCGGCGATTGCTGCGGGCGTTGGCGCGGTTATGTCGGGACATTTGGTCGTTCCAGCGCTTGAGCCGGACCGCAATACTCCAGCAACTCTCTCGCCGAGCATCCTCACGGATTTACTGCGCAGGAAAATGGGATTTGAAGGAATTGAAGTCACCGACGCGCTCGACATGGGCGGAGTGACCACTATTGATTCGCCGCCGAATGTTGCGGTGCGCGCCATCGAGGCTGGCGCTGACGTTCTGCTGATGCCGCCGAATCCCGATGCCGCGATCGCGGCGCTGCGGCAAGCGGTTAATTCCGGCGAGTTGCCGCCCGCGAGAGTGAACGAAGCCGTTCTGCGGATTTTGCGCGCCAAGGCGGAGCTGCAACTCGAGCGCAACCGGCTGGTTGATTTGAGCAGGTTAAACGAAGTTTTCAGCTCGCCAAAATTCAAAGCCGAGGCGCAGGACATCGCGCAGCGAGGAATCACGCTGATTCGCGACGAGCAAAAGATTCTTCCGCTTGACGCTGCAAAGTCGCTGCGCGTGTTACTGGTGATTGTTTCCGGCGATCCGGATCCGCATCCGGGCTCGATAATCGAGCAGGAGCTGCGCGCGCGCGTCGATGCGGTGCAAACAATTAGAGTGGATACGAATTTCGTGAAGGCAAGCTCGGTGCAATTGCCGTCGCCGGAATCTTACGATGTGGCCATCGCAACCGTACTCGTAAGAGTTGCCGATCGCAAAGGCACGGTCGGCTTGCCGGCGGACGAAATCAATTTACTGAATCGATTAATCAGCGGTGAAAGACCGGTAATTGTCGCGTCGCTGGGCAGTCCGTATCTGGTGGCTCAATTTCCCAGCGCGAAAACGTGGATTGCAGCGTTCGGCACACAAAATGCCGTACAGCGAGCGATGGTGCGCGCGATTTTTGGCGAGACAGCCATTGGCGGCCGGCTTCCCGTGAGCGTACCGGGAGTGGCCAAGCTCGGCTCCGGATTGAAAAAGGCTGCGAATCCGATGGTGCTCACGCCCGCTGCTGATTCGATGGCTGCGAAGCTGAAGCCTGCTTTCGCGATTGTGGAGCGCGCCGTTGCGGAGCGCGCATTTCCGGGAGGGGTACTCGCAGTCGGACTTGAAGGAAAGCTGGTCGTGCATCCGTTCGGCCATCTGAGCTATGCGGCAAAATCGGCAGCGGTAAAAGTGGACACGATTTACGACGCCGCTTCGCTGACAAAACCAATCGTCACCGCTACCGCGATCATGATGCTCGTCGCAAACAAGCAGATTGATTTGGACGCGCCTATTTCGCGCTATTTGCCAGGTTGGGGGGCTGGTCCAAATCCTGACTGGCGGCACAGAGTCACCGTGCGAGAGCTGCTGCTGCATACGTCCGGGCTTCCCGCGCATCGCGAATTTTTCAAGAGCGCCAAGAATGCGGCGGAAGTGCGCAAGCAGTTATTTGCAGAGCAATTGGCCGCGTCACCGGGAACAAAAATTGAGTACTCGGACCTGGGGTTCATACTGCTGGGCGAAATCATCGAACGGCTGACCGGAAAATCCCTCGACCAATTCGCGAGCGAAGCGATTTTTGCGCCGCTTGGAATGCGCGACTCGTGCTTCAATCCGCCCCGCGCGTTGCGCGCCAGGATTGCGCCGACGCAAAATGACAAAGCCTACCGCAAACGCCAATTGCATGGCGAAGTGGACGATGCCAATGCGTTCGCGCTGGGCGGCGTTGCCGGGCACGCGGGATTGTTCAGCACCGCAACGGATGTGGCCGTGTTCGCACAGATGATGCTGAACGGCGGAATTTACGCGCATCAGCGCATTCTGCCGCGAGCCATTGTTCCGGAATCTACAAAGCGCGTGAGCGTCGGCGATTCCGCGCGAACTTTAGGCTGGGACGTGCCTACGGGAGATTCGTCGAGCGGCCATTATTTTTCAGCGGAGAGCTACGGACACACGGGATTCACGGGGACTTCGATGTGGATTGATCCACGGAGCAATCTTTTCGTGATACTTCTCACCAATCGCGTTCATCCATCGGCGGCGAACGAGAAAATCCGCCAGGTGCGCCCCGCCGTGCACGATGCGATTGTGAAAGCACTAGGGCTCGCAGGCAAGCTCTCTAATAAGTGATAACGAGCACAGTACAATCCTCGCACCTTGTTACTTGACGGCAGCCCAGCGCATTTCGTTCTGCGGCTATAATCTTTTCGAATGAAACGAATTTCGCGCCTGGCGGTTACCGAACGGCGGAATCCGCGCTCGAGAAATCTGGACCAGAAATCGACGCTCGAGATTCTGCGCGTGATCAATCGTGAGGATGCGCAAATCGCTGGAGCAGTCCGGCGCGAAATCCCGAAGATTGCGCGGGCCGTGGATGAAATTGTTGCGCGCATTCGCAAAGGCGGGCGACTGTTTTACATTGGCGCGGGAACGAGCGGACGTTTGGGAGTGCTCGACGCGTCTGAAGTTCCTCCGACTTTTGGCGTAAAGCGAACGATAGTGCAAGGAATCATCGCTGGCGGAAAGCGGGCGCTGACGGTTTCAGTGGAAGGAGCCGAGGACCATGCCTCGCAGGGCCCGCGCGACCTGCGCGCAAAGGGTTTGCGCCCTATTGATGCTGTGGTCGGCGTGGCCGCAAGCGGCACCACGCCCTATGTGCTTGGAGCGCTGAAGTTCGCGCGAGAACGCAGAGCTTATACAATTGCCCTGACCACGAATCCGCAAACACCGGTATCACGCTTGGCGAATTTGACCATCGCACCGCTCGTCGGCCGCGAAGTGATCGCGGGCTCAACGCGCATGAAATCCGGGACAGCGCAAAAAATGGTCCTCAACATGATTTCTACAGCGACGATGGTGCGCCTTGGCTACATTTACGACAATTGGATGATCGGCGTTGCGAAGGCCAACCGGAAATTGCTACGGCGCGCTTTACGGAACCTGCGCGAAGCTACCGGCGCGAGCGGGCAAACTGCAAAGCGCGCCCTGCGCGAAACGCGAGGAGACTTGCGCGTGGCGCTCATCATGTTGAAATCAGGATTGCGCGCGCAGGAGGCGCGGCGCTTAGTGGAAGCGCATCGGGGCAATGCGAGGAAAGCCCTTGACGAAGCTCTCAGGCAAAATCAAAAGCATGCATAGGAAAGAAAAGCAGCATGGATAAATTCAAAATTCAGGGCGGGCGCAAACTGGAAGGCGCCGTGCGCATCAGCGGCGCAAAGAATGCGGCACTGCCCATCATGGCCGCGGCGCTGCTCACCTCGGACATAGTCGAGCTCGACAATATTCCGCGTGTGCGCGACATCATCACCATGGCGAAGCTGCTGGCGCACATGAAAGCTCACGTGGTCGCGCAAGACGTGCCGCCGTCGGCAATGGCCATCCAGACCGAAGAAATTTCCCACGCGGAAGCGCCATACGAGCTGGTGAAAACGATGCGCGCTTCAGTGCTGACGCTTGGGCCGCTCCTCGCGCGATTCGGCTACGCGCGCGTTTCGCTTCCCGGCGGCTGCGCGATTGGAGCGAGGCCAATCGATCTGCACATTCAAGCGCTCGAAAAAATGGGCGCGAGCATGACTACGGAGCACGGCTACGTGGAGGCGCGCGCCGAGCGTCTGCGCGGCGCCGAAATTCACTTCGAGAGAATCACCGTCACCGGCACGGAAAACATTTTAATGGCGGCCACGCTCGCCGAAGGCGAAACCGTGCTCACCAACGCAGCGCGCGAGCCGGAGGTTTCGGACCTCACCGACCTTCTGATGAAGATGGGAGCGCAAATTCAAGGCGCCGGAACGTCGACGATCCGCGTGCGCGGGGTGGAAAAGCTTCACGGCGCGGCGCATCGAGTGATTCCGGATCGCATCGAGGCGGGAACATTTTTGATCGCCGCCGCGATGACTCGCGGAGACGTCACGCTCACAGATTGCCAGCCCAGCCATTTGGCCGCGACCATCGACAAGCTCGCAGAATGCGGCGTCGAAGTCACCGCGAAAAGCGACACCAGCCTGCGCGTGCGCGTGCCCGGCAAGCTGCGCGCCGCCGACGTCATCACCGAAGAATATCCCGGCTTTGCCACGGACATGCAGGCGCAATACATGGCGCTGGCGACGCAGGCGGACGGCGACTCCTCGATTACGGAAACAATTTTCGAAAATCGCTTCATGCACGCCAGCGAAATCATCCGTATGGGCGCGAACATAGAAATCGACGGGCGTAAAGCTATCGTCCATGGACCCACTCCGCTGAGCGGCGCGACCATCATCGCCTCTGACCTCCGCGCCAGCGCATCGCTTGTGCTGGCCGGATTGGTCGCGGAAAACACCACGTACGTGGAGCGCGTCTACCACATCGATCGCGGCTACGAGCGCATCGAAAATAAATTGATGGCCCTCGGCGCGCGCATCGAACGGGTAAGCTGAAACAGATTACCGTGGACCTTGCCGATTCACTTTTTCTGCAGCGGGAAGACGAGGAAGACCTGTTCGACAAACTAAAGGGGATCGAAATAACCTACGGCCAGCGAAAGGACGAGCGCCGCGTCGTCATGCCTCACACTCTGATTCACTCCTCGGAGCTTTTCGACGCCGCCATCCATCAAGGAAGGCCATCAGAAATGAATAACTCGTCAGTAGAGGTCCGCGGGGTCCGATGTAGGCGAGTACATCGCGCGGAAGGAGTGCGCCAATAGGAAAGAATTTTATTTTGCTGGCGTGCGGCGCGGTTGAAACCGTGCCTTGACGAAAACGAAAGCGACGGAGAGAGGCCGCAGATTCGTGGAGGGCGCGCGATTCTGCGCTACAGGGGCAGGGCACGCAGGCTGAGAGCCTGTACCACGCGAAGGCGACGCGACTCTGCGAGTCGCGCGGGCGCGGCAAGCCAGCGCCCCTACGAAGGCGGAAGGGCAAGAGCGGCAAATTCGCAGGAGGCGCGAACGGCGCTACACAGGCAAGGGCACACAGGCTAAAGCTGTGCCACGCGCGCGTGCGAAAAATTGGCGATCGATCAAATTGGGGGGAATTGGGGCAGAACTGGCCTTGGAGGTGACTCTTATGCACGGGCGGGGGAATTTCGGGCGGGCGGCGGGGCGGTTAGTGCTAACGTAGGAAATTGCCTCCGAGGAGGATGGCTTGTCCGAGTCCCAGCCGTCGAACGACCCCGAAGCACAGAAGCGGCGAAGCACGCGCATAGCGCAATCCGTGCCGATCACGGTGACGGGTGTGGACGCGCTGGGACAGGCGTTCAAGGAGCGCACTTCGACCGTCTCGGTGAACTGCCACGGCTGCAAGTACCATTCGAGGCATTACGTTCCCAAAGCATCTCAACTGACCATCGAAATTCCGCGCGGGGATGACACTCCGCCGCGAATGGTGGAAGGGCGCGTGGCGTGGGTGCAGCGGCCGCGCACGGTGCGCGAACTTTTCCAGATTGGCGTTGAATTCACCACGCCTGGCAACGTGTGGGGCATTGCGTTTCCTCCCGCGGATTGGTTCCCGCTGCCCGGCGACGCCGCAGAGGAAGTAGAAATTCCGCTGCCGGGGGCAAGCGCTCCAGCCGCGAAAAAAGAAGAAATTGCGGCAGCGCCAGTTTCGAGCGCTTCGAAACATGCTGCGCCTGCCAAACTGGATGAAAATGCAAGCGCGCCTGCGCCGGAACAAAACAAGGTTCACGTCCTGCCCGCGCCAGCGCAAGAGACCATGTCTGCCGCGCGGCAAATGGCGCGATTGCTCGCCGAGGCGAAGCAGCATTTGCGGCGAACGATGCAAACGGACGCGGCGGAGGCGGTGGCGCAGGAAGTTCGCACAGCGCGCGAAGAGGCCGAGCAGCACCTGCGCAGCACGGTAAACAGCGCCGTTGAAAATTCTGTAGCGAAGGCCGCGGAGCAGTCGGTGCAAGCAGCGGTGAAAAGCGCGGTGGAGAGTTCGCTGCAGAAACTTGTGGAGCAGGCCACGCAGCAGGTGGTTCAAAATGCGCTGGCGGCTTTTGAAAAAGCGCGCGCGGCAAGCACGCCGAAGGCCGAGGAATTGGACGCGCAAGTTCGCTCCGCGGTCGAGCGCGTGGTGGAAAGTTCGGCAGCGAAACTCGCGGAGCAAACCATACAGGCAAGCGTGCAGCACAGTGTCGAGCAGGCGGTGAAGAAGGCGACGGCGAATTTGCCGGTGCAGGCTGCCGGCGTTGCTGGTGGCATTGCGGTTACCAGCGAAGAAATGCTGCGGCAACTGGATGAGGCGGCGCAGGCGCGGCTGGAGAATTGGAAAAAAGAGATCGAGCAGAGCGCTGGAGAAGTGCGCAGCAAATCGCTCGAGCGGCTGAATCAGGAGTCGGAATCGGCGGCGCGGAAATGGCAGATGCAATTCGACGCTGCGCTCAGCGGCGCGTCCGAGCAGATGAACGAGAAGTTGAATCAACTGTCGCAGGCGGCGACGGCGCGCGCGGAGCAAGAGATTTCCGCGAGGAGCGCGTCATTGCAAGCGTTGCTGAACGAAGCGGCGCTCGAAGCGCAGAAAAATTTGGATGCGCTGGGCACAGGGCTGGAAGAAAAGCGCGAACGCGCGGAGGCGGCAAGCGCGAAAGCTGAGGAAGCTACGCGACGGGCGGAAGAAATATCCGCGCAAGTGGAGGCGAAATCTCGCGCGAGTTACGATGAAGCGCGAAAAAAGCTGGATGATTTGCTGAATTCGCAGGCCAGCGAATTGGATCGCCGCGCGGACGAATTGCTGCAGAAAAAAGCGGGCGAGCTTGAGAAACCGATTCAGGAAATCGCCGACCAATCGCTGCAACGGCTGGCGCAACGGCTGGAAGAGCAACTGGCGCCGCATTACCAACGCGCGCAGGAAATGGGCGCGCAACTGGATGCGTCAAACCGGCAAGCGGAAAGCATGCTGGAGCAGTTCCGTTCGCAGATGCACGACGTTTCCGAGCAGGCGCTGGAGGCTTCACTCGAACGCATGCGCCAACAAACGGCGGAATTGCCGGTGGAATTCGAGCAAAAGTGCCGCGTGGCGCTCACGAAAATGGAAGAGGAGTTGGAGGCCAAGAGCACGGATGCGTCACACACCACATTTGAGGCGCTTTATAAAGCTTCCGAGTGGTATCAGAAAAAAGCGCAGGCGGGAATGCAGTCGGCGCTGGAAAAAGTGCTGGACCAATCCACGGGAGACATGCGCGAGCGCGCGGCGGAGCTTTCGCGAATGTTCGCGTCAGAACTCGATCATTGCAGCCGCAGCTACGTGGAACATGCGCAAGGCATGATTGAAGAAAGCGCGAAAGAGGTTAAAGAACGCACGCGCGAAAATTTGACGGAGATGGTGCTAACGACTTCCGCGACGGCGATGGACGAATTGGGCCGGCTTGCGCGCGAGAGCCTGGCGCGTTTTGAGGAGGCTGCTGTTGCATCGACGCAGGATGCGCATGCCAGCGTGCGTCAGAAAACGGAGCAGGCGATGGCGGAATTCGAAAACCGGCTGGAAGAACGGATGGTTCAAAGCGCGGCGGAAGCGCGGCGGAATCTGGAAGAGAAGCTGAAACCGCTGGCCCAGGAATTTTACGCAGCGCGCGAGAACGAGCAGGGCGCGTGGCTGGAACGCATGAAGGGAACCGTGGAGCAGTCCATCGAACAGTACAAAGAGCGGCTGGAAAATGCGTCGAATTCATGGCTGCTGGCCTCCGCTACGACGCTCGGGCAGCATTCCAAAGGCGTGCTCGAAACGCTTTCGCACGCAGCGGAGGAGCGCCTGCGCGATACTTGCGCGGATGTGTTTGCGGACTTAGGCGAAACGCTCCGAGCGCGTCTCCTTGGGCTTTCGACGAACGTCGGAACCTCCAACAAGCCGCCCGAAAAAAAGTAAGGCAAGATTTTGGTTGCGCAGGATTTTCCTCGCTACGAGGTCGGCGAAGGTTTCGGGGTTGTCTGACTCGCCCAGTATCTCCGTCCCCGCTCCATACCAGTAAATCTTCCCGCTGCAAAAGCCGAAGGTCGTCCGAACGTGCCCGAAGAGCCCTCCCCCGCCGCTGAGTCGGGCCGATGAAAGCGCCCCATAGCAGCAAACGATTTTCGAACGCATCGCATTGACGCCCCCAGAAGATATCAGGTATATCTGTATTCATCGGAAACGGATGCCTGTCGAAACCTATCCCGACCAGCTTGAGCCTTCAGATCACAACGCAGTGATCTGGCGTTTCATGGATATCAGCAAATTTACGGACTTGATGGGTACCGGCGAACTCTATTTCTGCCGCGCTGACCTATTTCAGGACAAGAGCGAAGGCTTGCCGCCAGAAAATTACCTTCCGTCGCCGGATTTGCACCCTCTCGATATAGCGGACAGGCGGAAAATTGATGATTCAATTGGATGCGTAGCGCAGTTCCGTGAGGCTTTCTACGTCAACTGTTGGCATCTATTCCGCGAAGAAACGTGGGAGATGTGGGAGCACTACGGCAAAGATGGAGTGGCTATCTGTTCGAATTATCGCGTACTAAAAGCGTCCCTCGATGCAATGCATGATCGTGCTTTCATCGGACTTGTACGGTACGGATCACGCCATATGACCGGATGGAATCTCTTCCGATTTATCATGACAAAGCGAGCGGAATTTGCGGGTGAGCGAGAGGTCAGAGCATTTTTGTGGATCATTGATCCGCACGCAGGAATCAATCGGCACATCGACGCGGATAACGGAGTACATGATCGTCCGCTTACCCCGCCGCCAGACCGAGTATTAAAAAGGTACAGACGTAAAGTGGATGTACAGGAATTGGTATCTGCGGTTGTCGTTAGCCCTCGGGCTTCTGGAAAGACTTTTGGCGAGATCGACGAGCTAATAAAAAGTAAGGGGTACGTGATCCCCGTTCTGGCATCAGCTTTGGCTTGCTTCCGGGAACTTTTGCCGGAGCAAGTATCTTTCACTCTCCCTTCGGTTTCCAACCATAAATAAGCCGAAGCAAGAACCGCTTCACGGCCGGCATCTTCTCGCCAGCACGTTCATTGTCTGGATACCATAGCTGCAACCAGAAGCTCGCTGGTCTTGGCATACTGTACTTCGCGGCCGCATACCCGACCAACGTAAGCAAAATCCCCCCGCCGACGACAGTCACCAGCCCGATTTCCAAGACAACTTTGGGAGAGAGGTATAGGCAGTATGCGACGGTCGCGACCGCAAACGCTTCCCACAACCACTTGTGCATACCTCTCATTTCAGTCAGCCTCTAAGAATCGCTGTTCAACTGAAAAATACTCGTTCTGCACTTCAATCGAATCCAGACCGGGTGCGTCGTATTCATGAAAATCCCTGATCGTCCAACCCAGCTTTTCCAGTTCCGTCTTTCGATTTTGACGCCGTGCTTCGTAATCCAATCCAATTTCACCGTAAGGCAGAACGCCAACGGTTATATAGACTGACCCGGTTGAATAATCTTTTTCGGTCGCCAGCTTTTCTGTATTCTTCGCGTCCCACCAACTATCTGGGACGGACACCGCCAGATTGTATCCACCGCTGCCAATGCCATGTCGAAAACCGAAATATAGACACGGCGTCCACACACGGGGATGGCCTAAGCGGTTAGGAAGCTCGACGCCTTGAATCAATTCTTCAAATGACAAGCCGCCAGCGTGAAATGTCTTGTGATCGTCCCACCAGATGAGATGAGGCAAACGGTCCTTGCTCAAGGATAGAACCGTGAAGTTCAGGCCGCGTCGCAACACGGATTTATCATCAACTCGCTTGCAGAGTTGTTCCCAGTCCTCTTCTGTTTCGACCAGCCTGCATTTGATCAACAAGTCTCGCGGCTTGTTGATCCTGATGCTAACTTGGTAGGGAATGAAGTCCGCGCTCGTGTCCGATTTCTTTCCGACAACCCAAAGTTCCAAGAAAATCGAACCAAAAAGTACTCCAAGAACAATGCTTTGTGCGGTGGTGAAGGAAAGCAAGTAGTAGAAGCCAGCCCCGAATGCCGCCCAAATCAGAATGTTCTTTGCCAAGCTCTTCAATATAAGGACAATGTTCTTAGTCACGGTACCCGAATTGTAACCGAAATGAAGGAACAATAGTGTTGGAGGAATCGGTGCAAGCGGCGCAGCCGAATTGCTATAATTGCTTTTGTGGGCGCTAGTCGCGGCGGGAGATGCGGTGTTTCTGAACTATCGGAGTGTTGATTGAGGGGCGTTGGTTGCCCACAGATGGATGAGTGTCATGCGATTTCGGTCTAAATTGCGACAGCCAAGAGAAGCCTCCGAACCCACAGTGACGAAAGTCCACGACGTCTATATGACGCCGGAAGGGCGGGTCGAAGGCGAAGATCAAACCACGAAGAACGCCCTCGAAGGCGCGAAGTCGATCCTTCGCCAGTCTGAGAAAACCGAGAATGGACTGAGCTAGCTAGCCAACCCGTCAGCCCAGTTTTGGGCCGTTTCGGACGTTGATTTCGCACGCCTCATAATTGGAACGACTCCCGAAGACCCGGAGAAGCGCTAACTGGCCCGCTTTCCGAATTTTTGGGCAAAACGGGTAATTTTTGGGCAAAACCGGTTTATTAGGCAAAGCCGGGGCACCCGCCGGTGAATTTTTTTGAAGCGCGGCTTCGGTATAATGCTGGGATATGGCGAATCGCGCGTATGCGAGTGTTTGGGCCGCGGATTTTTCCGAAGAGACGCTGATCGAGCGCTGGAAACAATTTCTGGAGACAGTTCCCTTCTCGAGCGAGCAGCGCGGGTTCACTGAACTGGTGATTCGCGCGGTGGATACGACGGAAACGCCGATTTTCGAGCAGGATTTGCGCTCAGGCGAATACGGCGCGGAGGTGCTGGTGGAGCTGGCGCGGGAGCACGCGCATAGCGATTGCTCGTATGAAACGCAAGCGTTCTGGGATTTGTGGAGCTACGACGAAGGCACCGGAGTTTGGAAGCAAAAGCCTCAGCCGATTGGGATTATTTGCTACGGAAGCGACTTTGATGAAGGCATGTGGAAGGAGCAGGGGCATTTTCTTGTGGATGCTGGATTCGAGCATTTTTTCACGGGCCACGCGGGGCTGCTGGGCTTTCGCCGGAAAGGCGCGGAGCCAGCGAAGCATCCGGAAGAGGCGGCGTTCGTAGCGGTAATGTCGCAGCCGGAGAATTTGCAGGAGTACCAGGAGAAGACGCGGCAGAATATACGCAAGCTGTATGACTGGATGGCGCGCGTGGAGCAGGCGATGCCGGTGGAGCGTTACCAATTGTGGTCCGAGGGAGAGGAGAACTTTGAGGCGCGCATGGAGGAGATTTTAGCGGGGCGGTAGCGCGGGGTGTGAAGGGTACTCGGGGTAAACCGGCGGGTTAGTGAGGCAGCGCCGGGGCATAGTGGGGAGATGGTGGCAAAGCGGCGTCGAGCCGCCGCACTCCAAAAAAGCGAAGGCAGCCCGCTCAGGAACGGGCAAGCGCTGCCGTTAGGAGAACACGGCCAAAGAAAACGCGCCGCGCCTGTATGAAAAGGCGAGAAGCCGCAGATTCGCAGAAGACGCCCCGACAAAGAGCGCCGAGGGCAAGCGATTCTGCGCTACCAACGGCGAAACGGCACCCATGGCGCCGCGGGCAGGGCAAGCAGCGTCCCTCCGAACGAGCGCAAGAATCGCGCATCGAGGTAGCGTCAAAACCCCCACCCTTCGCAGAAGACACTCAGGATGGGCACCCTGCGAAACGGCGTGCGATGGACAGGGCAAGCCGCTGCCCCTACGAAAGCGTTCGCGGGTCAGGACGGCCCCGACGGGAGTCGCCGGCGAAGAAACGTGCGCGGCGTATCGGGCTTTCGCGGAGGAGACGCGCAAGATACAATTCAAGTTCAACTTATCTTGTATCTCGGCGGGCGGGAGGTGAGGCATGCGACGAGTGTTAGCAGTGGCTCTGATGAGCGCGTTAACGATGATGGTGGCGGCGTGCAGTGGTACCTCAACCGAGCCACAAGCAACTAAAGTGGCTGCGCCGGCGTATCCACCAGAAGTGGAAAAGGCGGCCGAGAAGCTTTTCGGCATTGAGGCGGAAGTCATTACTTACGGGGATCTGGCGAAAAACGGAAAGCAACAGGCGCTTGTCGTTAGCCGGTTGAAAATCAGGCCAGAGACGATGCAGCCGGGACTGCTGGTGACGAGGGCAGTGATTATCCAGAAGGCCGACGATTCGTGGGATGAAGTCTTTTTGTGCGACGAGCATCTAAAGAACCCTAAAGGATTTTTGGGCGGCCAGCCGGTAGCGGCGATAGGCGGATGGCGCTTGCAAACGGAGACGGACCCGAAGGACGGCCTGGAGATGTATTTCACGCCGCTGCAAAAACCGGCAGGCGGGTACATTCAGACGTATGAAGTGCGATGGAATCCGGCGGTGAAACGTTACGAAACGCTGGACCGGAATTATAAGGACTTTCTGAAGGAATTGCCGTCTCTTGAGCCGATTAATACGGAACAATAATGAGCGCAGCAGCAGAGACAATTAGCGCGGCGAAAAAGCCGCAGAAGAAGGCCAGAGCGGCAGCGGAGTTGCGGCGGCTGATCCCCTATCTGGGGCCTTACAAGGGCGCGACTGCGTGGGGTCTGCTGATGCTGGCGGTGATGGGATTGATCGGCGCGCTGCCGCCGTTAATTATCGGCTCGATCATAGACTGCCTGAGGGGTTCGCCGCAGCCGATGCCAAATCTCACAGAGGCGTCGCCTACGGGAGCGGCGACATTCTGGCACTCCGTGCTGAAACCAATTCTTTATTTCTATCAGCCGGAGAACCGGCATACGCTAGGGATTCTTTGCCTGATGCTGATCGGCGTAGTCGTGGTGAAGGGCATTTTCTCATTTGCGTCGCGCTGGGTGCTGATTGGGATTTCGCGCGACATTGAATACGACTTGCGAAACGATTTGCTGACGCGGCTGGTGAAGCTGGAGCCGGAGTTTTACGTGCGAAATCGCACGGGCGACCTGATGTCGCGGTGCACGAATGACTTGAGCGCGGTGCGCATGGTGCTGGGTCCGGGAATTATGTACAGCGCGACCACACTCGTGGGCATGGCGGTAGCTCTCGCAGTAATGGCCAAAATATCGCCGCGGCTCACGCTGGAAGTTCTCTTCCCTGTTCCGTTTGTGTTCGTCACGGTGAGGTACTTCGGGACAGTGATCCACGAGCTGCAAGCGAAGATTCAGGCGATGCTGGCTACGCTTTCGGCGAAGGCGCAGGAGAACCTGACCGGAATCCGCGTGGTGCGAGCCTACGGGCAAGAGGCGGCGGAGACGCGGTCGTTTGACGAAGCAAATAAGCAATACGTGGGGCAGAACATACGAATGATTCGCGCGTGGAGCCTGTTCTTTCCCGCGCTGTCGACAATTATTGGATTTTCAGTGGTGTTCGTGCTGTGGCAAGGCAGCCGGATGGTGGTTCAGGGGCACATTTCGCTCGGCGCGTTGATCGCGTTTTATACATTTGTCGGCCAGCTGGTGTTTCCGATGATTGCGCTGGGCTTCGTGACGAATATCTTTCAGCGCGGCGCGGCGTCGATGGGGCGGCTGAACTACATTTTGGACGTGGAGCCGGGAATTGCTGATGTGGGAACGCCGAAAGAGACGCCGAGGGAAGTTCGAGGCGAAATTGAATTCCGAAATTTGACGTTCACTTATCCTACGACGCGGAGCGGAAACGGAACGCAACCGGCAAATGGCGGAAATGCCGGCGCGAACGAGCCAGTGCTGCGAAATATCAATTTACACATTGCGGCGGGATCGACGGTGGCGATCGTGGGGCCTACAGGGAGTGGGAAAACGACGCTGGCGGGCCTGATCGCGCGGCTGTGGGAAGCGCCGGCGGGCACACTTTTCATCGACGGCAAATCGATTCGCGAATGGCCGCTCGCGGCGCTGCGGAGGGCGATCGGTTTTGTGCCGCAGGATGCGTTTTTGTTCAGCGACACGCTGCGCGAGAATATTTCGTTTGGCGTGGAAGAGGCGACGCTGGAAGCAGTGGAAGACGCATCGCATGTGGCGAATATCGCGGGTGACATTTCGGATTTTCCGGGGCGCTACGAGACGATAGTGGGCGAGCGAGGAATCACGCTTTCGGGCGGGCAAAAGCAGCGGACGACACTGGCGCGGGCGCTGATTCGCAACCCGAGGATTCTGATTCTGGACGACGCGTTTTCGAGCGTGGACACGGACACGGAGGAAAAAATTCTCCAAGGATTAGAGGACGTGTTCAAGGAGCGCACCACGATATTGATTTCGCACCGATGTTCGACGGTGCGCGATGCGGATCAAATTGTGGTGTTGCGCGTCGGCGAAATCATCGAAAAAGGAACGCATGAAGAGCTGATCGGGCTCGGCGGATATTACGCGGAGCTATATCAAAAACAGTTGCTCGAAGAAGAGCTGGCCAGGGAATGAGCGCGAGCGCCCATCACGAAGAAGAAAAGCTGGGGCGGATCTACGATTCGCAACTGACGTGGCGGCTGCTGAAGTATCTGAAGCCGTACAAGTGGCGCGTTTTTGCGGCGATTGCGCTGACCATGGTGGTCACGCCTTTGCGGCTGGTGGGGCCGCGGCTGTTTGCCACAGTGATCGACCGTTACATCACGCCGGCGCTAAGCCACAAGATAACGGTCAACGCGGCGTTCCACGGGATACTGTGGATTTCGCTGGCGTTCATCGCGACGCTGATTCTCAGCTTCCTGTTTCAGTACGGACAAGTGCGCATAATGCAGTCGGTCGGGCAGCACACGATGTACGACCTGCGCAAGCAGATTTTCGGGCACTTGCAGCGGCTGCCGATGAGCTTCTTCGACCGCACGCCAGTGGGGCGGCTGGTGACGCGCGTAACCACGGACGTGGATGCGCTGAACGATTTATTCGCGGCGGGCGTGGTGGCCATGGTGAACGACTTCTTCTTCCTGGTGGCCGCAATCGCCTACATGCTGAAACTGAACTGGAGGCTGGCGCTGGCTGCATTCGCGGTGCTGCCGCTGATGTTCGGCGTGACGTGGCTTTTCCGAAACGCCGTGCGCGACGCAAACCGGCGGATCCGCACAGGGGTGGCGCGCATCAATGCGTTCCTGCAAGAGCACATCGGCGGAATGGCCGTGATTCAGCTTTTCAACCGAGAGCGAAAGGCGCAGGAGCAGTTCAAAGGGCTGAACCTCGCGTATAACCTCGCCTTCAAGAAGGCCATCAAGGCGTATGCGCTTTTCTACCCGGCAATCGATCTGCTGTCTTCATCGGGATACGCGATGATTTTCTGGTTTGGCGGCCTGCGGCAGCTTGCGGGAGGTTTGGGCATCGGCGTGGTTGCGGAGTTCTATATGTATTCGCAACAGTTTTTCATGCCCATTCAGGATTTGAGCGAGAAATTCAACATTCTGCAATCGGCTATGGCGGCGTCGGAACGGATTTTCAAGCTGCTCGATGAGCCGCTAACGGTGCAATCCGCGGAAAACGCGGTGAAGCTGGAAGCGCCGAAGGGCGAGATTGAATTTCGCAATGTGTGGTTCGCATATCGCGGCGGCGAAAATCCGAAGGAAGAGGATTGGGTATTGCGCGATGTGTCGTTCCGCGTGGCGCCGGGACAGAACATAGCGATTGTGGGACACACGGGCGCGGGCAAGACGACGATTATTCAGCTCTTGCTGCGGTTCTATGACGTTCAACGCGGGGAGATTCTGCTGGACGGCGTGAAGATTCGGAATTTGCAACTTCAGGATTTGCGGCGATTTTTCGGAATTGTGCTGCAGGATCCATTTCTGTTCAGCGGAACGATCGAGTCGAACGTCCGGCTGGGGACGGAAACGATCAGCCGCGAGGACGTGGAGAACGCGTTGCGCGAAGTGGGATTAGGGAGTTTTGTGGCTTCGCTCCAGCATGGAATCGCCACAGAGGTGACCGAGCGAGGCGCAACGCTGTCGGTCGGGCAACGGCAGTTGATCAGCTTCGCGCGGGCGCTGGCGCACAATCCGCGATTTTTGATATTGGACGAAGCGACTTCGAGCGTGGACACGCAAACCGAATCGCTGATTCGCAGCGCTTTGGACCGCCTGCTTGCGGGGCGCACGGCGCTGGTGATCGCGCACCGGCTGAGCACGATTCAACACGCGGACCGCATTCTGGTGTTCCACAAGAGCCGCTTGCGCGAAGAGGGCACGCATCAGGAATTGCTGGCGCGCCGCGGCATCTATTACCGGCTGTACCAGCTTCAGTACAAAGATCAGGAGCTGCGCGAGATGGCTCGGATCAGCGAAACTGCAGGAAGCGTGTTGCCCGCGAATGACTGAGCGCGCGCGGCGATTAATGCTGGCGGCGTGCGCGCCTTTCCGTTCATTTTCACGATAAGAAGACAGAATGCCTCCACCGCAGATTCTGATTTCCGCAGGCGAGGCTTCGAGCGACATGTACGCGTCACGGCTTGCGGCTGCGCTGCAAAAATTGACGGGAGCGCACTTGTTCGGCATGGGCGGGCCGCGAATGCGCGCAGCGAGCGTGGAACTGGTGGCGGATGCGTCCACAATTGCGGTGGTGGGAATCACCGAGGCGTTTCACCGATTGCCGGCAGTTTGGCGCGCGTGGAGAACTTTGGAACGCGAGGCGGCGCGCAGAAAGCCGGCGCTAGCAATTACCGTGGATTCGCCGGGATTCAATTTTGGATTGGCGCGACGGCTTAAAAAGCAGGGCGTGCGCAACGTGTACTTCATCAGCCCGCAGATTTGGGCCTGGCGGCGGCGAAGGATGAAGTGGATGCAGCGGCGGTTCGAACGCGTGCTGGTGATTTTTCCGTTCGAAGAAGAGATTTACCGCAAAGCGAGCGTGGCGGTAGATTTTGTGGGGCACCCGCTGATTGATTTTGTTCAAGCGAAGATGACGCGCGAAGAATTCGCCGCGCGTTTTGGCTTAGACGCGAAACGGCCGATCGTGGCGATTCTGCCGGGGAGTCGGCCCAGTGAAATCCGACGCAGCATGCCGATTATTGCAGAGGCGTGCGCGCGTCTGCAGAGCGACTGCGATGTGCAGTTTGTGGTGGCTGCTGCTCCCGGCGTAAGCGAAGCTTCACTCGACGGTTACGCGAGACGGGGGCTGAATTTCAAAGTGGTTGAAGGGTTTACGTACGACGCGCTGGCGGCGGCTGATTGCGCGGTGGTGTCGAGCGGAACGGCCACGGTGGAGGCTACGCTGCTGGGCACGCCGATGGTGATTGTCTACCGCGTATCGAGATTGACGGCGGCGATTGCGCGCCGGATGGTTAAGACTCCTTTTTTCGGGATGGTGAATCTAATATTGGGCCGGCAGGTTGCGACCGAACTGATTCAGGATAAGTTCACAGCGGAAGCTTTGGAGCGTGAGCTGCGGCGGCTGCTGGATTCGCCAGAGGCGCGCGAACGGCAAAGAAGCGAATTGGCGGCTGTGCGAGCGAGGCTTGGGCCAAGCGGCGCCATCGAGCGCGCAGCGGACATCATTGCGGCAATGCTGTGAACATCAAACAGATGCGGGCAACTGAAGCAGGCGGTTTGATACTCTAATGAGTCTAATGAACGGATATTCTATGAAAATAAGAATAATGCGGCCGCTAGTTTGGCGCCTTGGCGCATGTTTGTTTGTGCTGAGCGTCGCGGCGCTGACCGCGAGCAACGCAAGAGCGCAGCAAAGGTTGCCGAAATTCGATTTCGACGCGGTGCACTACGACGTGCAAGCGGCGCTGCACCCAGCGGATCAGAGCATCACGGCGGACGCGAAAGTGGAACTGGTGGCGAACGCCGTCTCGCGCACCATTCTGGTGGAGTTGCATCCGGATTTGCAGGTGAAGTCAGTGACGCTCGTGGGCGACGGAAGGAAACTGGATTTTCAGCGCGACTCTTTCAACCCGCTTGATTTGCGCGTATCGCTGCCGTCGGACGCACAGCCCGGCATGCATGTGACGCTGGATTTTACTTATTCCGGCGCGTTTCAGAATGACGAAGACAGCCCGACAAAAAATGTGCGCCTCGCCTGGATTGACAAGGACTCGGCGTATCTGCTGCTGCCAGCGCGCTGGTTTCCGCTGACAAATTATCCAGCGAATCGTTACACAGGCACATTTCAAATCACCGTGCCTGATAATTTCGCGGTCACCGGAACCGGCCAGGCTTCCACGCCGAGCGCACTGCCGGCGGAAAAGCCGGGGCAAAGCGGGCGATCCGTGTATACGTTCACGTGCAAAGACGCGGCGCCGGTGGGAACGTTCGTGGCCGGCGACCTGCAACTCACTCCGGTGCACGCGCAAGGATTGAACATATCCATTTTCGCGCCGCCCTCCGCAAGCGGAACGGTTTCGCACTATGCGGATGCTATCGCCAACGCGCTGATCTACTACTCGAATGAATTCGGCCCGATGGCTTCACCGGAAATCACGCTGGCGCAATTGCCCGACGGAACGCTCAAGGAATATTCCGCCCCGGGACTTTTGCTGCTGAGCGCGCGGGAATGGGGAACGACGGCGAATCAGTCCGAAGTAGCGCATCTTGCCGCGCAGCAATGGTGGGGAAACGTAGTGCTGCCCGCGTCAAGCTCGGATGCCTGGGTGACGGATGGGCTGGCGCAATACGTGAGCGCGATGTACATCGAAAAAACGGAAGGCGAGCCGGGCTTCCGGCGCGAGCTGACGAATTACGCGATTGGCTCGGTGATGTTCGAGGGCGCGGCGCCCATCGCGCAGGCGCAGAGCATGCAGCCTTACTCGCAGCAATACGAATCGGTGGTGGTCGATAAGGGCGCGATGGTTTTTCATATGCTGCGCAGTTCGATGGGCGATGCGGCATTCGATTCCCTGCTGCATGATTTCTACACGGCTCATGCGGGAAAGACGGCGAGCATTGACGATTTTGAGAAGCTTGCGCAGGCCAAGCTTCCACCGCCGAAATCTGGCGAGCCCAGTTTGAATCTGGTGGCGTTTTTTTCTCAGTGGCTGGATTCGACGGGAATTCCGGAATTCAAACTGAATTACATCGTGTATCGGACGCCTAAGGGATTCAAAGTGGTTGGCAAAGTGACGCAGCCGATAGAAACCTTCAATATGCCGGTTGCGATTCGCGTGGCAACGGAAGGAAACGCGGTGACCAAGGTCGTGCCAGTGGTGGGCACGAGCAGTCCGTTCACCATTGACACTTTCGGAGAGCCGAAGCCGGACGGAATTACGATTGACCCGGACGACGACATCCTGAAATCGAGTCCCAAGCTGCAGGTGCGCGCGCTGATTGCGTATGGCGAAGGACTGGCGGAGCAAGGCAACTTTGCGCAAGCAATCGAGCAGTATCAAAAGGCGCTCGGCCTGCAGCCGAATAATTCACTGGCGGATTTTCGCATCGGAGAAGCGTTTTTCTACGAGAAAAACTATTCAGCGGCGTCGAACAGCTTTCGCGATGCGCTGGATGGCGATCTCGACCCGAGCTATCGCTGGGTGGAAGTATGGAGCCATATTTATCTGGGGAAAATTTTCGACTTGACGGGCTCGCGTGAACGCGCCATCAACGAGTATCAGAAAGCAGAGGAACTGAAGGACAACACTGCCGGCGCGCAGGAACAAGCTGAGAAATACATGAAGGCGCCATATACGCTCACGGAAAAAACGACGCCCACCACGCCAACCTCTGCGACTACGCCGACGAAACAAGCGAAACCGTAGAACGGCTGTTCCGGCTCACACCGCGGGGCTTGATTTTCTCTGCATTTCCTTCCACGTCTGCTCGAAAATCTCGAGAGAAGGCTTATCGAATGGGACAAAGAAGATTTTCTTCAGCGAAGTTTTGCCTTTCAGGTGCCTGACTGCTTCCGTAAGCATGATTTCAGCGCAATCGCGCATGGGAAAGCCAGCGATTCCGGTGCCGACCGCGGGAAACGCGATGGTTTGGAGATTGTTCTCCGAAGCGATGCGCAGCGAATGAGCGGTGGAACTGCGCAACGCCGAGGCTGAAGTGCGGCCGCCGAATTCCATGCTGGCTGCATGAATCACATGGCGAGCTTTCAGGCGTCCGCCGGAAGTGATTGCCGCGCCGCCCACGGGAATCGAGCCGATGGCGTCGCATTCGCACTGGATTTCCTCGCCGCCCTTTCGACGAATTGCTCCCGCGACGCCTCCGCCGAGTTGTAAATCGTTGTTGGCCGCGTTCACGATGGCGTCAACGTCCATTTCGGTGAGGTCGCCTTGAACGAAATTGATTTGCGGGAATTTCTCTTTTGCAGGCAAGGAACATCCTTTCAAACGCCGCGCTTCGCTGAGGAAAATGCGAATTTACGGCTGAGGTTTTGCGGGCGCTTCTTTGTAATCGAAAACTCCTCGTCCCGATTTGCGGCCCAGGCGGCCAGCTTTGACATATTGTTCGAGCAGCGGGCAGGGGCGATATTTTTCGCCGAGCGTTCGCTGCAAATGCTGCAGAATGCTGAGGCGAACATCGAGTCCGACGAGATCAACGAGCTCAAACGGGCCCATCGGATGATTTAGGCCGAGCTTAAGAGCTTTGTCAATATCCGCGGCGGTGGCAACGCCCTCTTGCAGCATATAGAACGCTTCGTTGCCGATCATGGCGTTGATGCGGCTGGTGACGAAGCCCGGCGATTCGCGCACGACGACGACTTCCTTGCCCATGCGGCGTCCAACTTCCACGCACGCGGAAATGGTTTGATCGGAGGTTTCAAGCCCGCGAACTATCTCAAGCAGCTTCATTTTCTGAACGGGATTGAAGAAGTGCATGCCGATGCAGTTTTCGGCGCGAAAAGTGATGGCGGCCATTTCGGTAATGGAAAGAGACGAGGTGTTGCTGGCGAAAATGGCGCCGGGCTTGGCGAATTTGTCGAGGATGGTGAAAATCTCGAGCTTGGTTTCCATTTCCTCGGGAACGGCTTCAATAATCAGCTCTGCTTCGCGGCAGGCATCCTGCACGGAGCGGGAAGTGATAATCGAGGCAAGCGATTTTTGTTTTTGTTCCTCGGTGACTTTGCCGCGGGAGATTCCTTCGTCCAAAGCGCGGCGAATGTAGTCGAGGCCTTGCTGCAAAACAGAATCGGAAACGTCTTCCAAGACAGTACGGTAGCCAGCGAGGGCCGAGCAGTAGGCAATTCCCCGGCCCATTGTTCCTGCGCCAATGATTGCGATGGTTTTGATTTCCATTCGGCCTCCGTTTCGGAATTATGCGAGCACAGGAAAAAGGCGCGCGGCATTGTCGTAGAGAATCTTCTGTTGCGCGCCCGCCGAGATAGGCAGCGCGCGGAACTTTTCCATGTTGCCGCGAATACCGGGAACGCCCGGACCGGGCCAGTCGGTGCCCCACAGGACTTTATCGGCAATTTCCTCGATGCGCGGAAAATATTCCATCAGGCGCTGCGGAGGAATGCCGGAAATATCCATGTACATATTGGGATGGCGGCGAACGAGGAAAAAAGATTCGTTCATCCACAGCGGGCGGCCGCCATGAGCGAGAATGATGACCAAATTCGGAAAATCGATGGCGACATCGTCCGCGAGCATGGGCTGGGCATAAACGTTGCGCGCGCCAGGAAATATCGAGGTGCCGGTGTGAATCATAACGGGCATGGCGTGCGCCTGCGCGCGTTCGTACATGGCAGCAAGCGGGCCGAAGCCGTCGCGATACGCATTGGGCGCGAAAAGTTGATGCGAGGGGTGAACTTTGAGACCGCGAATTCCGAGACGCGCGAGGCGGTCCACTTCGGCGCCGGCGTCAGGAACGTACTTCGGATGAACGGAGCCAAAAGCAAGCAGACGGGCTGGATCGGCAGAACAGTAAGATGCAATCCAATCGTTTACTTCGGGAGGAAAACCGATCACGTCGGGGCTGACGTAATTAATCAGGCCGGCGCGCTCGATTCCGGCATCATCGAGAAATTCCAGGAATAATTTCGCGTCCGCGGAGTAGCGCTGGACTTCAGGATAATCCTTGCGGCCTTTTTGAATCAGCTCGAGCGCGTGCGGCTTGAACATGTGAAGGGGCTGAATGTGGATGTGAATGTCGATGACTGGGGCTAAATCTGACGGCAAGCTATTTCCTCCGTGATCAAATCTCAAATCGGAAGTTTGGCGCGAGGCGCTACACGCGGGCCTGCGCCGACTTCCATACTTCTTCCAGCGCGCGACGGGTGAAGACGCGCACCATGTCGCGGCGATAAACGGGCGTAGAAGCCGACGTGGTCAGCGGCTTGCCCGTGCGAATTGCGGCGTGAGCGACCTGCTCGGCCAATTCGAGCAACCATTGTTGACCCACGAGCGCGTCTGCTGCGTCGCGCACCAGCACCGGCGCGGGATTCACGGCGGAGAGCGCCACGCGAGCGTCGCGGCAAATTCCTGACGAATCCACTTCCATGGCGACGGCGACTCCGGCGAGCGGATAATCGATCGAGTCGCGGACGCGCAGTTTGTGATATGCGCCGCGACGTCCGGCCATGCGCGGAGGCACGTGAATGGCGGTGACCAATTCGTTGCGAGCGAGGGCGATGCGGTCTTTGCCGTCGTTCTTGTAGAAATCGCGCAAAGGAATGCGGCGCCTGCCGGACACGCCGGCAATTTCGACTTCTGCATCGAGCGTGAGAAAAGCGGGCGCGGAATCGCCGGACCATGCGGCCCAGCAGGATTTTCCTCCGGGGGCGACGTGGCAAATGTCTCCATCTTTTTTCAGGCAACCGCCGAGCGATTGGCGCCAGAAATGAGATTGGTTGTACCAGCGGCAGCGCGTCTCGAGACACAGATTTCCGCCGATGGTTCCCATATTTCTTTGTAAGGGCCCGGCAATGGTGGCGATGGCGCTTGATAGCACCGGAAATTGGTGAGCGAGCCAGGGCGTCTCGAGAACGTGCGTGAGAGAAGCGGTTGCGCCGATGGTGAGGCCGTGCTGAGGCGAAAAGTCGATTCTGGATAGTTCGCGGAGCGGCTTGATGTCGATGAGGATGCGCGGCGCGAAAAGCTTCATCTGCAGATTGGGAATGACATCGGTGCCGCCAGCGATAATCATGGCGTCGGAGCCGTGCCGGTCGAGCATGCGGCAAGCTTCGTCAAGTGTGCTCGGCTGAAGCACCCGAAACGCGGGCAGGGTCATTGCGCCGTTCCTGGCACAGATGATTTCGACGATAAGGCCGCTGAGCCGTTTCCGGCGGATTGTTTCTTGGCGCGCAAGGCTTCCAGAATTTTTTCCGGAGTAAACGGAACGGAATTGATGCGCACGCCGACGGCATCGTAAATTGCGTTCGCAATCGCCGGGATGGTTGCGGCCAGGGAACCTTCGCCGGCCTCCTTGGCGCCGAACGGGCCTTCGGGATCAATGCTTTCGACGATGATGGATTCGATCTGCGGATTTTCTTTGGTGGCGGGAATGCGATATTCGAGAAGCGAGGGATTCATCAGCCGGCCATCCTGCCAAATCATGTCTTCCTGAAGGGCCTGGCCGAATCCCATGTACACGGAGCCCTCGATCTGGCCTTCGACGGTAAGCGGATTAAGCGCTTTGCCGCAATCGTGCGCGGCAATGATTTTGTCGACATGAACGTGTCCTGTTTCGGGATCGACAGTCACCTCGGCGACCTGCGCGCTGTAACTGTAAGCCGGCGAAGGGCCAACGCCCGCGCCTCGGAAACTTCCGCCACGCGCTGTTTCCGGGGGCGCGTAGGTGCCGCGAGCGACGAGCGCGCCGTGGAATTCGAGGGCCAGAGCAACCGCTTCGTCGAAGGAAACGCTCTGATTGTGGCTGACATTTTGCGAAATGCGATCATTGTTTGCGACAAGTTCAGTGGGCGAGCAGCCGAGCTTTTTGGCCGCAGCGGCGAAGAGCTGATCGCGCATGTCCTTGGCTGCGTTCAACGCAGCATTGCCAGCCATAAACGTGACGCGGCTGGAATAGCTGCCCAAATCGATGGGCGTAAGCTCGGTGTCCGCTGCGACGAGTTTTATGCGCGCAGGGCGAACTCCCAAAATTTCGGCGACGATTTGAATTTGCATGGTGTCGGAGCCCTGGCCGATTTCGGACGCGCCAGTGTAAACGGTGACGGCGGCATCGCGATCGATTTTGATGTTCACCGTGGTGTGCGGCATGTTGGAGCGAACGATGGGATTCGCCGCGCCACTGACGTAGTGGCTGCACGCAACGCCAACTCCTTTGCCGTAGGGCAATTTGCCTTTTTTGTTGCGCCAGCCGGAACGCTCGAAGACTTTTTCGATGCATTCGGGAAGGCCATAGCTGGTCACACGCAGCGAATTCGCCGTGATGCATGGCGCTTTGAGCAAATTGCGGCGGCGAATTTCGACGGCATCGATTCCCGCCTGATGAGCCAGTTGATCGAGCATGGCTTCGAAGGCGAAGCGAACGTTGACCGTTCCATGCCCGCGCATCGCGCCGCACGCGGGCTTGTTGGTGAGCACACGAAAACCATCATAGCGAACGTTGGCAATGTCGTAGATTGCGCCGAGCAATGCGCCGGAATAGAGCACCGTCACGGGTCCGTAGCCGCAGTACGCGCCGCCGTCCTGAATCACGCGCGCTTGCACAGCAGTGATTTTCCCGGAGCGGGTGATGCCAACTTTCAAGTAGACGATGGTGATGGGGCGGCCGCGATGAGCAAGAAACACCTCTTCGCGCGTGTAGGTGATCTTCACCGGCTTGCGTGATTTTTTTGCGAGCACACAGGCGGCAACTTCCAGAGGAATGACTTCACTTTTGCCTCCGAAGCCGCTGCCGATGAGCGGCTTGATGACGCGAATCTGGCTCATGGGCATTTCGCAAACTTCTGCGATGGTGCGGTGCAAGTAAAAAGGAACTTGCGTGGAGGAATGAACAGTCAAGCGGTCATCCGGCTCCCAAATCGCCAGGGTGGCATGGGGCTCCATCGCCGCGTGGTTCACTTCACCGGCGTAATATCGTTCTTCGGCGACGAAATCGGCTTGCGCGAATCCCGAATCTGGGTCGCCGAAGATGTGGTGATACTCTTTTTCGATATTGTGCGGCTTTTCATCATGAATCCAGCCTGATTCAGCCTTCATGGACACTTCCGGATCGAACCACGCAGGAAGCTGCTCGTAATCCACGCGCAACAAATCGAGAGCCTGCTCGGCAATTTCAGCGGAGGTTGCGGCGACGGCGGCGACGTTGTCTCCAATGTAGCGAGCTTTATCGAGGGCGAATACGCGCTCGTCGTGGCCAATCGGCAAAATGCCGTACGGATTGCGCGCGTCCTGACCTGTGGCGATGGCCTTTACTCCGGGAAGAGGCTCGGCGCGCGAAGCATCGATGGAGCGGATGCGCGCGTGGGGATATGGCGAATGCAGGATTTTGCCAATCAGCATTCCCGGGACGCTGAGGTCATCGGCATATTTTCCAAGGCCGGTGACTTTGGCGTGAGAGTCGGCCATGGCGAGCGGTTTGCCGATGATGCTGAAGCCGTTTGTTGGAGGAGCGCCAGACATAATCAGGGCGCGACCGGCGCAGGCGAAGCGAGGGTCGAGGAAATTGAGTGGCGCTTCTCGAGCGCGTACTTCACCGATTCGTAGATTTGCATGTAGCCGGTGCAACGGCAAAGATTGCCGGAAAGGGCTTCGCGAATTTCGTCCATTGTAGGATTTGGGTTGCGATCGAGCAGCGCTTTGGTGGCAATCATAAATCCGGGCGTGCAGAATCCGCACTGCGCGCCGCCCGACTCCGCGTATCCTTCCTGAACCGGGTCGAGATCTCCCGGGCCGCCGAGGCCTTCGACGGTGGTGATTGCGCAATTCTGATAACTGGCCGCGAGCGCCACACACGAAAGCATAGGCACACCGTCCACGAGCACAGCGCAGCAGCCGCAACTCGAATCGTCGCAGCCGCGCTTTGAGCCGGTCAATCCCAGATCTTCACGAAGCGCATCGAGCAACAGGCGATTAGGCGCGGCGGCAATTTCGCGCTCTTCGCCATTGATGCGCAGATGGATGAGTTCTTTATTCATTGAATCACCGGAAAATCTAGCTGTCGACAAAAACCAAATGATAGATTATTGCACTTCCCACGAGGGCTGACGCTTCTCCAAGAATGCGCGAATGCCTTCGTTGGCATCGTGAGTCTTCATCAAGCCGTGGAGATAAAAATCTTCCATAGCGTGAAGGGCGCCTTCAAAATCAAAGCCATCCGAACTCCACAGCTTGCGCCGCGTTAAGCCCAGAACAGCCGGGCTGAGTGAGCGCAATTCCGCGGCGAATGCACCGACGGCATTATCGAATTCGTTATCTGGTGCGAGGCGGCTAACGAGCCCGATGCGATGCGCTTCCGCGGCGGGAATCGTGCGGCCAGTCAGGATTAAATCGAGCGCTGCGCGCAAACCGATTAAGCGCGGGAACGTGACCATCGCAACCGGCGGAAAGCAGCCCAGCTTGATTTCCGGCTGGCCGAATTTGGCCGATTCCGCAGCAACGACAAAATCGCAGAACGTCGCCAATTCGCATCCTCCTCCGAGACAATGGCCCTGAACGGCCGCAATGGTAAGCATCGGGCTTCGCCAGAGTTCGCGAAAAATGGCGTGAAATGCGTCGAGCATGTCGGCAACACGATCGGGCGTGTGATCGGCAATCTCCGCCCCAGCGGAAAAAGCTTTGTCGCCCGCGCCGCGAAAAATCAGAATGTCGCAGCGACCCGCGAGATTCACAATCGCCTGATGAATCTCGCGCATCATGGCAATGTTCATCACATTAAGCGGCGGACGATCGAGCAGGATGGTGGCGAGGCGGCCGTCGAGCTCGACGCGCACATGCGAGCCTTCGCTCATGCGCTTATCGCGATCAACGGACTTCGTTCCTTGAACGGGAGACACTATTCCATCGACCCTTTAGGCGCGACCCAGTGCGGCTCGGTGGCCTGAATGTCCATCACCAGCTTGACGTCGGATTCCTGGGGAAGCACTTCCTGCAGATGCTCCGCATATTTCTCCGGCGAAAGCAGCTCGCCCTTGACGCTGTACGGCTGATTCGCGAATTCGCCAATGTGGCGGTTGAACTTCAAATCGGGAACGTACAATTTCGTTTGCCCCGCGGGAACATGCTTGTTGATCTGGTCGATCAGCTTGAGGCATTCCGCGTAGTACAAGTTACGATTGTGCTCATTCATGTGGCCCAGATCGGCTGCTTGCTGATTTTGCGCTTCGTCGTAGCGGCCCTTGAGGCCCCACACGTAGAACCAGTGAGCGGAACTGGATTGGTCCACGCCAAAGAGGTCGTAACTGACGGGAATCCATTTGTTGATGTATTTCTGCACGACGTTCAGCGGAACCACGCCGGCTTTCACAATGCGCTTAATGCCATCGTGCCCGGTGCCGAGATGGAAAGATTCTTCGCGCAGCATAGGAATCATGGACTGAGCCAGAGGCGCAAATCCCGAATAGCTGAGCATGGTGAGCTGGAATTTTCCATCGCGATCCACAAAATCAGTGTACGTAAAAAAGTCCAGCCAGTTGCGCACGTCCTGATTGAACGCGCCAAGCAGCCGCTTCTGCTCAAACGCGCGGCGCTCCAGCATCTTTTGCGCCTCGACTCGCCCGCCATAACCGAAATGCGAGATGAGCAGCGTGCACATTTGCCAGCCGTGGCGCATCTCTTCGGTAACTACGCGGCACAGCGATTTGCGGTCATGTTCGCTTGGAGAGGTTTGAAAAAGATGGCGCTGCTGCTCGACGGAAGCGAATTCGGTATCGCCCTGAAAGATAATCAAATTCATCAGGCCATCGCGTATGCGCTGGTCAGGAACGTCCAAAAGTTTTTGCCACTTCGCGCGGCCTTTGAAAGCGCCGAACTCGATCTCGTTCGAGCGAATCGGGCCGAATTTGGCCTCGAATTTGTATTCTTCGATTTCCGGATAGTTCACTCCAATGTCTTTTCGCCAGGAGCCAAACAAATCCACCCAATCGTCAAAAGTTGTAATCCGCGCTGCCGGCATTGCTGTTTCTCCTTCCTAAGCCCAATGACTTCTTTCAGAATTTCGCCAAATTTCCTCGAACAAAAGTTTGTGAATCGCTCCTTCAATTCTCGATGTGCCGGAGCACAGCGGCCAGTTTCTTGAAGTAGCGCATTTTCACGCCGCTGCCTTTGGCATTCAGGCCGCTGGTCGAAGGCAAAACGAAAACGTCGGCGCCGTAGAGCTTCTCCTTTTGCAGTCCCAGCATGCATGAGCGCCCGGAAAATCTTTCGTACACCATCTTCCCATTGAATGCGACCACGCGCGGACGATATTCTTCGAGCTTCTGGGCGAGCAGAACGCGGCCTTCGGCGAACTCTTCGCGGCCAAGGTCGTCGATTCCTTTGGACGGGCGCTTGACCAGATCGGTCAGCCCGATGCCAAATTCCACGACGCGCCGGTCGTCCTTGTAGGTCAGCGGCTCTGGAATCACTCCGGATTCATAGAGCAGCGGCCAAAATTCGTTTCCGCGCCCGGCGTAATAGTGCCCGACGCGAGCCGAGCGCTCTCCAGGATTGCATCCTACGACCACGAGTTTCATCCCTCGGCGAAGATGATCAGGCAGCGTGCGCATCGCTTCCAGAACTCTCTCCGTGAAATTTAATATTCAAATTCAATCTTTCAAATTCACCCAAACGCTTTTCACCTGAGTGTAACTTTCGAGCGCGTGCATGCTGAGCTCTCGTCCGTAGCCGCTCATTTTGAATCCACCAAACGCCGCGGCCGGATCGTAATTGTTGTAAGTGTTTATCCACACGGTTCCAGCTTCGAGCCGGCGCGCGATGCGATGGGCCTTGCCAATATCGCGCGTCCACACAGCGGCAGCCAGGCCATAGGGATTTTTGTTGGCTTCACGAACCGCTTCCTCGATGTCGTCGAATTCGATGGCGGCAAGCACGGGGCCGAAGATTTCTTCGCGCGCGATGGTCATGTCGTTTTTTACCTTATCGAACACCGTCGGCTGGACGAAATAGCCTTTGCCGTTTCCTGCCGAAGCGCGCGCTCCGCCGGCAACGAGCTTAGCGCCTTCAGACTTTCCTTTTTCAATATAGCCAAGCACTTTGTTCATTTGTGGCTCGCTGACCAACGCGCCGAATTTCGTCTTGGGGTCGAGCGGATCTCCCGGTTGCAGCTTTTTGGCGCGGTCGACAAGCTTCTGTATGAACTCGTCATGAATTTTGCGCTCGATGAACAAGCGCGAGCCTGCGGCGCAAACTTCGCCTTTGCCGTAGAAAATTCCAATGGTGGCGCCGCGCACCGCGCCATCAATGTCCGCATCCGCCAAGACGATATTGGGAGATTTTCCGCCAAGCTCGAGGGTGACGTGCTTCAGGGTGTCCGCTGAAACGCGGGCGATTTCCTGGCCGGTCACGGTCGAGCCGGTGAATGCAATTTTAGAAACGCCGGGATGACGCACCAGAGCGCGGCCCAATTCATCTGACGCGCCCGTAATAACGTTCAACGCGCCAGTGGGAAGGCCTGCTTCCTGCGCAATTTCAGCCAAACGCAGAGCAGTTAACGAAGTCCACGGCGCGGGTTTCAAGACCACGGTATTGCCGGCTGCGAGAGCTGGCGCAACTTTCCATGACGCGAGAAGCAGCGGAAAATTCCAGGGCACGATGGCAGCAACTACTCCGATCGGCTCGCGCAGCGTGTAGTGCAGGAAAGGCCCGCGAACCGGCACAGCTTCGCCGTGGATTTTTGTGGCCCAGCCGGCGTAATAGCGGAAAACTTCAGCAACCATGGGCATGTCGACCTGGCAAGATTCAAAAATAGGCTTGCCATTGTCGAGGGTTTCAAGCGTGCCAAGCTCTTCATTATACTTATCGACCAAATCGCCGATTTTCCAGAGAATGCGCCCGCGGTCAGAGGCGCTCATCTCCGCCCATGGACCCGATTCAAACGCGCGACGAGCGGCTTGAACCGCAGCGTCAGCATCGCGAGCGTCGCCATCCGCTATTTGCGTGAGAACTTCACCCGTAGCCGGATTGATGGACGGATATGTTTTGCCCGAAGCGGCAACGATCCATTTTCCGTCAATGAAAAGCTGTCCCGGCTTCGGCTCGATTTTTACGGCGGTGGCCATGTCGCCCTATTTCCCCTTGAAGTCTGGCTGACGCTTGTCAACGTATGCTTTCAAGCCCTCTTTCGCATCTTCGCTGGTAAAAAGCAACTGCTGGAGTTCGCGCTCGATGCCAAGCGCTTCGCCGAATCCCACCTCCGCGCCAGTGACGATGGCGCGCTTGATGCGGCCCACCGCGCGAGAGGCTTTATTCGGCGGGCAGAACTGCCGCGCATAGGCCATCACGTCATCCCAGAAAGATTCGCGTTCGTAGATATAGTGAATCAAGCCGATCTCAAGGGCTTCCTCGAAGCTGAAGGTGCGTCCGGTGGTCATCAATTCCATGGCGCGGGCGCGGCCAATCACGCGCAACAGGCGCTGCGTTCCGCCAGTGCCGGGAAGAACGCCAAGGTTCACTTCCGGCAGGCCAATTTTTCCGCCTTCTTTTTTCGCGATGCGGATATCGCAGGCCAGCGCAATCTCGAGGCCGCCGCCAACCGTGTGCCCATTCAACGCTGCGATAACTAGCTTGGGAGTTTGTTCGAGGCGCGAGAGTGTCTCATTGGCGTGCAGGCAAAAATAATATTTGAATTGCGGATCCACCTTGGCGAGCATGGGAATGCTCGCGCCCGCGGAAAAGAACTTCTCGCCGGCGCCGCGCAGCAACAGGACGTGAACGCTATCGTCCATGCGCGCCTGTAGGATGGCTTCGTCGAATTGCCGCATCATTTCGTAGGTATAAGTATTTGCTGGCGCGTCATCCAGTTCGATTACCGCAATCCCCTCTTGCGTGCGGTAGTGCACCAATTGCTTTTGATCGACCGCCGTAGTGGTTGCCATAACAAGCCTCCTCGTGAATGCGAAAATTGTTGCAGTTAAACGGCGACGCGCGCCGCCGCGTTTACGCTGCCTCGGCCGCTGCGCAATTGCCTGCTCACCGGCCGGCGATTACTCATTACTCCATGCAGAAACATCTCCGACATAGCATTGGAAAGCTCTTCCGCCTGTGGGTCCCGATGCGGCTGATGCCAAGTATGAATCCAATTCATCATTCCAAACAGGGACAATACAGCAATCCGAGGATTTAATGCCGGCCCGCGACGCTCGGCCCGCAGCGCTTCGAAAATTTCGACGACGATACCGTAATACTTCCTCTTGATTTCAGCAACGTCCCTGCGATAAACGCCTTCGAGGGCGTCATCTTCGTGGGCCAAAACTTTCATTTCCATAGGGTGCTGCAAAAAATATTCCAGATGATTCCGCACAAATATGCGCAGCCGCTGGGAGGGATCGCGAACGCCGCGGAGGGAATCCTGAAGCCGCGCCACGATGGTGCGAAACGTGTGAATCTGTATCAAGTACAAAATCTCCTGCTTGCTTTTGACGTAATAATACAGCCCGGAAAGCGAAACGCCGCTTGACCGGCTGATATCGCGAATGGAGGCTCCCTCGTAGCCCTTTTCCGCGAAAGTTTGCGCCGCGTGACGGAGGATATACTCGAGCTTCTGAGAGGAGGCGAGCTGATCGGAATTGTCTGTCTGGGACATAAGATGCGATTTGGTCGAACGTTCGTTCGAAACATTAGAATAGACGGGCGGGGCGAGAACTGTCAAGCCAGCTTCAACGTGCCAGGTTCAACGTGAATGGCCCTCCAGGGGGCTGCTGGTTCGCGGCGAAATTTGCATCTTTGACGGCGTGAGCAGCGTCAATTACACGTTCCCAAATGAATCTCAAAAATGCGCTACACTAATGCTCTCGACATGAATGCCAAAGCAAAGCCGCAACCAACCGACCGTCATTTAGCTGCTTCGGCTGCCGCGCCGGCCGATAATGAGGCCTCGCTTGTCGCGGCGGCGAAAGCGGGCGATATCTCTGCATTCGAAGCGCTCGTGACGCGCTACGAGCGGAAAATCTACCGGCTCGCGCAGCACATTACGCAAAACAACGAAGACGCCGAGGACGTTTCTCAGGAAGCGTTTCTGAAAGCCTTCGAGCATCTTGGCGACTTCCAGGGCAATTCGCGCTTCTACACCTGGCTGGTGCGCATCGCTGTCAACCAGGCGCTTATGAAGTTGCGCAAGCGGCGCAATAAAGATGTTTCTCTCGACGAGGAAATCGAGACGGAAGAAAACTTCATTCCCCGCGAGGTGGAAGACTGGGGACCTTCCCCGGAAGAGCGCTATTCGCAGGAAGAACTCGCGCAAATCCTTTCGCAAGTGATTGGCGAGCTCGATCCGCCGTTCCGCCTGGTGTTCCAATTGCGCGACATCGACGAGCTTTCCACGGAGGAAACTGCCGACGCGCTGGGGATCTCCGTTCCGGCGGTGAAGTCGCGATTGCTGCGAGCGCGTCTGAAATTAAGAGACAAGTTGAATCGCTATTTTCTAAGAGGCATGGTGCACTGAGATGAACTGTCGAGGCGTAGTGCGAGAACTTTCAAATTATCTGGACGAGGCTCTGGACGCGAGTCTGCGGCAATCGCTCGAAATTCATCTGGAGCACTGCGAAGATTGCCATCTGCTGGTGGACACCACAAAAAAGACCATCCAAATCTTCTGCAATTCGGATCCGCTGCCTCTTTCCGAGGATGTGCGCAACCGCCTGCACGATGCTTTGCTCAAGCGCCTTGGCCGCCCCAAAGATTAAGCAGTACGCGCTTCATCTTCGCCCCAGAAGTTCACCCTCTTGCCCACATTTCTTTGGAGCGCCAGCTCATAAACGCGGCCAGCAGTCGTTATGTCCTGAATCGCAATGCCGTTGGACTTGAATAACGTGATTTGTTCGCGTGATGTGCGCCCGGCGATTTTGCCGCCCACAAGCTGCGCAAGCTCTTTCACATCGTCCCAACGATTTGGATTTTCGCGAAATGCGTGAATCAAATCTCCGGCTTCCATTTTGGACTGTTCGCACGAATCGACAAAAATAGCATCCGCGCGCGCGACCGTATCCGAATCCAACTCGCGATTCTGCGGAAAATTCGCGCCGATGGCGTTGATGTGCGTACCGTGCTGAATCCAGCTTCCCTTGACCACGGGTTCTTTGGCGGTAGTGGCGGTAACCAGGATTTCTGCTTCTCGAACAAGCGCCTCCGCTGTAGCCGCCGCCTTCACCGGCACACTGAGCGCGGCCGTCATTTCCCGCGCAAACGCCTCGCGCCGATTCGCGTCGCGCCCAAACGCGTAAATGCGCTCGATCTTCCTGACGGCGACAATCGCTTCGAGCTGCGTCCGCGCTTGCAAACCTGTGCCGATAATTCCGACCGTCTTCGCGCCCTCACGCGCAAGCAGCTTCGTCGCAAGCCCAGTCGCAGCGCCGGTTCGCATTTGCCCGAGGTAGCTGGCTTCGATGATCGCTACAAGCTCGCCCGTTTTGGCCCGAAAAAGCGGCAGAATGAATCGCAGTCCATGGCGTGAACTGGTATAAATTTTCAGGCCTTCATATCCTCCAGCGCCATCGACTGCCGCCATGTAATGCAAATATGAAAAGCCTTCCAGATGCAATCGGCGCCGCGGATGAACCAGCGCCGCGCCATCAGCGAGCCGGCGAAATACGTTTTCGACGGCTTCGAGCGCCAGCGGCATGTTCAGCAGTTCGCGAACATCCGCCTCAGTCAGTAATAGGAGCACCGTGGAGTTCTCCCTTCGGGGAATATTTTCAGAGAGCGCTTCGAGTTACTGCGGAATATTAACCTTAAAGCGCAGCACGCGCGAGTCTGGCCGGTCGAGCACGAAGAGATCGCCGGTGGGCGCGAAGGCGATGTCCGTGGGAGAAGCATGCTCTCCCCATTCAGGATGCTGAGAAAAATCAACGGTCAGTTTTGGCTGTCCATCGCGATTCCAGATTTCAAGAAGGCGCTTCGCTCCATCCGATGCAGCAATCAGATCGCGAAACATGGTGAGGCCGGTGTTCTTTGGCGCGTCCAGCGATGGCTCGATTACGGTGAAAGGAAAATTCCAAGACGCCACATAGCGCCCGTCCGGCGAAATTTTCTCGACGCGCTGCGCCGCGGCGTCTGCGACGTACAAATTTCCGTCCACAGCCAGCCGAATGGGGAAGGGCGTCCAGCGCCCGTCAATTCCGCGGGGCTTGGTCCAAGTTCGCAGGGAGCGGCCAGCCGGGTTCATGTAAGCGACGCGGCCGGTCAGAAAATCGGCCAGATAAAAATTGCCGTCCAGGTCGATGGCGATGCTCGATGGATCGTGGAAATCTCTTCGATAACGGAAAAACAGTGTGCGAAACGGCTCGCCTTCCGGCGAGTAAATCTGCACCTGCCCGTGGCGGCGATCCACAATAAAAATTGCATTGCCTGGGTCTACGCCAATATCGGAGTCATTCTGGCCCGCTGAAACGCCAAAAACCAGCAGAGGGTGGCCTGTCGCATCGAATTTTTCAACCCGGGCCGGCTTGCCATCGTCGGCAATGTATACATTCCCTACGGCATCGCAGGTGATTGCTTGCAGATTCTGGAATTGCCCCGGCTGAGTCCCAGACTGTCCCCACTGGCCAAGAAGCTGAAGGGGAGGCACCGGTGCGATTTGCGCTGCCTGCGGGGAGTGACCGCACGCCGCAACCACACAAAGCGCTGAAAAAGTCAGAATGGCGCTTGCCGTTTGTCTGATGGGCCAGCGAAGAAACCGCCGAAGAGCAATTCGCATTCCGTTAACTGTGGGCCCTTTCCGCGCGAACTCGAATGCCCTTGCTCGCATGCCTGACTACATCGAAGTTAACATCAATCCGCCGCACGGTGGTCAATCTCATACGGTAGCGGCGTTTCTCTATACCATTTGCGGCGATATTGTCAAAGCTGAAATAGGCGTCTTCGACTGGCGATTTTGCCGGCGCCACCTCTACAGGCAATTTCCCGCAAACGTGGCTGTCCATGAAAGCAGTTTCGTAACGGTCGCGCGCCGAGCTCCACGTATAGACGCGCAAAAGCGTGAAATCGCACGCTGTTTGGCGTCCGCGAGTTCCAGCAACGAGGTATTCTGGGCGGTACTGTTGCGAACTGGAATCCAAAGCGCGATCAATTTCGAACCAGGCGACAATATTAATGTCCTCGGACGATTGATAGCCGCGAAGGGAGTCGGGCAAGTTAAGCGCGATCAGGCGACCCAGCGCCCAGCCGGTAACGCTGCCCGCATTCTTGACGTCAGCGCGCACCAACCACCAATCATCGGAATTCAGCGCTGCAGCGGCGGCGCTTGAGCCTGCCGACGGAGTTGCCGCCATGGAATGTTGAAGAACAACCAGCGGAGTATCCGCAGGCGCTTGCAGGATCACCGGCGCGTCCACGCCGGGGCGCGTGTGGAGATTCGTTCGCGCGCGTGTATGCCCAACCGCTTGGATGGGCATGTTTTTGGCAGATTCCGCGAGAAGCTCAGCGCTTCGCCAAAGGTCTGGATCCATCAGCGAAGCCGACGAAACCCAGCCGCGGACTCCGGACGGAGTGCTAACCAGCGCTTCCTGAGCATAATGATCGTATACGTGGACCGATTGCCCATACGTCAAGCTGGCCACGGGCGTGCGAATCTCCGCCGTGCTATTCCAGACGGTGGCGCCACGTCCTCCCACGAAGGCTTCCTCGGATGGCGACTGATGGTGCAGACGATACTCGCGGATGCTCACGGCAATTATCGCGCCGACGATTAGGACGACAATAAAAAGACGGCGCATCACATGCGGCTCCAGCGAGCAGGTGATGCAGCAGACAATGAATGATCGACGCTCGTCAGTTCCTCAAGCGCACGGCAAATTCCCAAACGCATAGGGCTGGCCCTGCTGCAAAGTCTAGATTTAACCTATGTTTAGCAGCACAGATATATTACCTCATTCCTGCAATGCGAGGCTCGCACCCATTGGTTCAGCTTTAGGACATTTCTGCTAGAATGAGCGCACCCTGGCGTAATACGAGGGTAAAGCATCGCGACAGAGGAGTGCACCAGCATGCAGCATTTTGACAAGCTCAGGCCGTTGGCGCTTTTGCTGCTCAGAATTGGACTGGGAATTATTTTCGTTTATCATGGCTATCCAAAGCTGTTCTCGCATACGCGCGAGTTCCTGCAAGCGTTTCCCCGCATGGGATTCCCTTCTTACTTTGTCTACGTGGCAGGAGTGCTGGAGTTTTTTGGCGGCTGTTTGCTGTTGCTAGGACTGTTCACGCGAATTGCCGCGCTCTTGATTGCGGGAGAAATGGCCATCGCCATCATTCGCGTGCATGTGCCGCAAGGCGGAGTGCTGGCTGTGAGCAACTACCAGTTTCCTCTGGCGCTCGCGGTCGGCGCGTTTGCTCTTGTGGCGCTCGGCGCTGGCGCGATTTCATTCGATCGCGCGATTTTCAAGAACAAGGCCTAGAATCGCGGTGCCGGCGCAATTATCTTACCCGCGCGGCGCCTCGGCGACATTCGGATTGGGCGCGGCAGGCACCACCACCGGCATTTTCGGTATAATCAGCCACGCGAGCAGGTAGACAACAATTCCGGGAACAATCCCGCTCACGAAAGTCACGAACACCCAAACCAAGCGCACAATCGTCGAATCGGTCTCGAAGTACTCGGCCATCCCGCCGCAAACGCCCGCGATTTTCGAATCCACAATCGACCGATGCAGTTGACGCACTGGCCCGCCTACGGGCGCGCTCACCTGACGCTTGCCGCAGAAATAACAAAATCGTGAATAATCCGCGATATCTCGCTGACAATTCGAGCAAATCATACCGGCCTCCTTGCCGCCATGCGGCGCAAAGCTTCACTCAATAGTGATACGGACAGCCATGCCCAATAGTTCCCTTCAGAGAAATGGTTCAGAACGCGGCCAAATCTCGCACGGCGCGAACAATATCCTCCGTTTGCGGCAAAATTTCATCTTCCAATTTAGGCTGATAGGCGCAAAAAGTGTCGGTCGCGGCCACGCGGCGGACTGGCGCGTCCAAATCCTCAAACAGTTCGTCCGCAATGCGCGCGGCAATTTCCGCACCATAGCCCCACGAAAGCGAATCCTCGTACGCCACGATTACACGGTTTGTCTTTCGCACCGAGCCAGCGATTGCGTCCCAGTCGTACGGGCTCAGCGTCCTCAGGTCCAGAATTTCAACTTCAATTCCCTGCCGCGCAAGCTCCGCCGCCGCAACTTCGGAGCGATGCACAACCGCGCCATAGGTGATAATGCTCACATCTTTCCCTTCACGGACTATGCGCGCTTTGCCAAATGGCATCGTGAAGTCCGCTCCCGGATAGGCGCTGCGATTGTAAGGCTGGCGGTAAAGATGTTTATGCTCGAGGAACATCACCGGATCGTCGCAGCGAATCGCTGTGCGCAGCAATCCGCACAAATCCAATGCGGTGGACGGCATGACCACGCGCAATCCCGGTTGATGCGTAAAAATGCTTTCCCCGCATTGGCTGTGATAAATCGCGCCACCCGTCAGATAGCCGCCGATCGCCACGCGAATCACCGCCGGACATTTGAACTTTCCCGCTGAGCGCCAGCGCATGGTTGCAAGTTCGTTGCGAATCTGCATCATCGCCGGCCAGATGTAATCGAAAAATTGAATCTCGGTTACGGGCTTCAGTCCGCGCGTGGCCATTCCAATGGCGCGGCCCACGATGTTTGCCTCTGCGAGAGGCGAGTTGAAAACGCGCTCGCCGCCGTAACGGCGTTGCAGTCCTGCCGTAGCTTTGAAAACGCCGCCTTTACCTTTCACTTCGCTAAGATTTTCTTCGCGGCTGCAATCGGCAATATCTTCTCCAAAAACAACAATGCGTTCGTCGCGGCCCATTTCATCCATGAGCGTCGCGGAAACCATCTCCACCATGGTGAGCTGCGCGCCGGATGCCTTCGACTGTGAGGCAAAGTTCTCACTGGTGGGATTCGCGTCAGGCGAATAAACGAACTCATAAATCGAGTCCGGCGAGGGAATCTCCGCAGCCAGCGCTTTATCGGTGGCCTCCAGGATTTCCTTCTCGACTCCCGCTTCCAACGATTCCAATTCCCGTTCATCGAGGATGCCTTCGCGAACGAGAAACAAACCAAATTTCGGAATCGGATCGCGCTGCGCTTCCGCTTCGCGCTCTTTCGCGGGCTTGTAAAGCTTTTCGTCATCCGAAAGCGAATGCGAGTAGGGGCGCGTTACATGCGCGTGCAAAAGCGCTGGTCCACGGCGATTGCGGCAATGTTCTACGGCGCGCTGAGCCGCGGCATAGCTCTCGATCGGATCGGTGCCGTCGTAATCTTCCACGTGCAATCCTGGATGATTCTGCAGAAGATGCGACACGCTGCCGCCGGGAGTTTGCACGTCGCATGGCACAGAAATCGCGTAGCCGTTGTCTTCTACCAAAAACACTACGGGCAGCTTTCGATTGCACGCGGTGTTTATCGCCTCCCAGAATTCCCCTTCGCTCGTCGCTCCCTCGCCGCCCGTCACACAAACCACTTCGTCAGTGCGGTGCCGCACAGCATTGCCAAGAGGAGCTGCTTGCGCCTGCGAAAGCGCCTTGGGGAAATGTTCATAATATAGCGATGCCTCCGCTGCGCCGACCGCCTGCAACCACTGCGTCCCTGTCGGAGACGACTTCGAAACGATATTCAAATCTTGATGGCCCCAATGGGAGGGCATTTGACGGCCGCCGGAGGCGGGATCATCCTTCGCGCCAACCCCTTCGAGAAGCATTTCGTAGGGAGTCACACCAAGCATCAGGCAGAGCGCGCGGTCGCGATAATAGAGATAGAACCAGTCGTATGCTGGTTTGAACGCCAGCCCTGCTGCCGCCGTCGCTGCTTCGTGCCCGGCGCTGCTGATTTGAAAATAGATTTTATTCTGGCGTTTGAGCTGAATTTCGCGATCATCGAGCCGCCGCGAGAGAAACATCGTCCGATACAGACGAATCAATGTTTCGCGGCTGAGTCCCTGGTATTTTGCTGAATCGAATTTCGCTGTCTTCGTGCGCGTCTGGGGGGCCATTCGATGCCTTTCGCCTGGCGAAATCTAACCTGATTTTGACATTATACGCGACCGGACAATAAACAGAACTCCCGGAAATCGCCAGCAGCCTTTCACGTCAGATTGCGGAACAATTCAGACATTTCCTCAAATTTATCCGCGTTGCGATCAATCGATTCGGGATTCGCCGATTTGAACGGCTCTTCGGCGGGAATGCGCTCCAGCCACGTTTGATACAAATTTTTTTCGTGCGCCGAAAAATCCAGGCGAATGAGCAAGCAAATGCGCTCGCCGGATTCCGCATTTTTTTCACGCTTCTTCTCCGGCTCGCTCCGCTTTGTCTTCGAGGCGCTATCTGCCGCGCTCAAATTCTGTGTAGCGGCGGAGGGCTGACGTTCGAACTTGAACAGAACTTTATTCCCGGGGCGAAAGGCTTGCTTCCACGCGTCCAAGCGGTGCCGCGCTTTCTGTGCGGCTTCTTCATCGGTGCCGAAATCAAACAGCAGGAATGTGTGCGCCATAAATGCATTCTATAGCGGCTTTCAAACTGTTGCTAGATGGCGACCCGATTTCGGCGAAATGGGAAGGTTGCCAATCAGGGCGGTCACTTGGCGCAGCGCACACAGATCCTACTGCACAGGGTGAGCGGCGGAGGCGAGCGTGACGTCAGTTGTTCTCGGGATCGCCCAGTGCAATTTGCCCTCGATGCGGGCGGAAATCGTGGCGTCGGCGCCTTCGACGCTCAGACACCTTGTCTTGGCGCAGCTAACAGAAGCTTCGCTGAAATTCGCGAATTCCGGGCCCGCTGCAAGCGGCTTTGCAACGCCATATTTCTTTTCGAGAAGTCTGCGATAGGCCTTGAAAAAAGATTGCGTGTCCCTTTCGTTGTCCAGGGCGAGCAAAACGACGAGAATGTCGTGCTTCGAATTGTTGTTTTCGAAAAGCGCGTAGCGATCGCCACGCCACATTGGCGCATACTTCTCGGCGTCGCCCGGCCCTAAAAACTGCTTCAGAACCTCGCCGAGAGCAAATTCACCAACCACATTTTCGTCCAACCGGACATAGCCGCGAGGCATAGCGGATTTCAGATGGGGCAGCGTGACGGTTTCCGGTTGCAACTTTGCGAAATACAAATCGGGGTGAAGAATCTGCTGCGTTGACGCCGGCGGATTTTGAAAGACGCTCTTGAAATCCTGCCAGCCCGCGGTTTTCTGGAGCACTTGCTGAGTGAATTCCGCTCCCTGAAGGTATGGAAACAACAGCTCATCGCGAATAAACAACGGCGCTTTAGCAAGATTTGGGTCGCTCTCCATCTGGCCGGCCATGCTGGTTTCGATGAACGGAGCAATGTCGGGCATGGAGCGCACGTTCGTATGCAGATCGGCGAGTGAGTAGTCCAGCATCGCGGCGACGGCGGACCCTTCGACCACCGCGTCGCGGGCCAGCGAAGCATCATCATTCGAGCGCACCGCCTTCTGCCATTTCTCCAGATGAAAGTATTGATCATCCAGGGCGTGAGTGAGTTCGTGCGCCATCACAGGCTTCTGTTCTTCCGGTGAAATCCAGTCCGCGATGAAGAACTGCTTTCCGCGAGGATCGTAGAGGCCGGCAACCTGGTCGGTGAGCAAATTCAATAAAAATGAGTCGAGCGGGAATCCTTTGGGAATGAGGCCAAAGGCTTCGAGCGTGCGCTGGTCGGCATAGCGCTGTTTCGAAGATTCGTCTTTTTTCTGCCCGTTTGCCAGGAATGCCCTTATTTGCGCTTTGGTGCGAATGCTTTCCTTCAGTGAAGATTTCTCCGGCAGATCCAGAATCTTGCTCATCGTTTGCAGGACGCTGTTGGCGGCCGCATAGAATTGCGTGTTCGTCTGAACCGCAGCCGGCGAAACTTTGGGAGATGAAGAGGTGTGAAACGAGCGGCCTAGCGCGGAACTTAAAGCCAATCCGAAAACTACGCTCAGTGCGGCGACTGCCGTTATGACTCGAATTCGCATGGTGTTGTCCTAAGATGTCACCAGGCCACGAATGGTTTCCGCTTCGCGCGAGGCAAAGAAGCGCTGTGCCGTGAGGACAGACTGGCTCCGGATGTTAGATTCGTTCGCCTCGCCAGATTTGTGTGCGAAGCGGCGATTTCAGCTATAAATGGCGGAACGGTTCCTCGAGTACCTCGGAGGAATTTTTCCTGGCATCTCGCTCGAGCGATTTGCTCACCAGCTCTTTGGAACCAAGGCCGACCGCCAGAGCAAGCGCGAAGACAATTCCGCCAAAGAGAATGCCGAAGGCCAGTTCCACAATGCCCACGGCAATTTTGAGGTGCACGAGCGCCATTGCCACGGTAAGCACGATTACCAGCCATTTTGTGCCCACGCTGAGCAAACGCGCGTAGCCGAGGTTCAAATTGACCGCACCGATCAATACGCTGCGGGCCACGAAGCGCGCGACGACCAGCCCAACGAACAGCACAATAATCGCGCCAATGATGTGCGGTACGTAAGCGAAAACGCTGCGGACCAGCGAAGACGTGACGTCGGAGTTAAACGCCGCGAGACCAATCAGCAGTCCGATAATCACGATAGTCCACGCGGCGATTGTGGAAACGAGCAGAGTGGGGCTTCTGCGGGGCGACCACTCCGCCGCTGAAGAGCCCAAACGCGCCAGGCGCTCATCGAACTGCATGCTCACGAGCAGCCGCCGTACCACCATCGCAGCAATCCAGGCTAATATCAGCGACATCAAAAGTGCGACGACAAGCGCCACAAATCCTGGCAGAAGCCGCGCGAGCCTGGTGATGAAGTCAGTGGTTGACTGATTCAATGCCTGCCTGACTTGTTGCCACATGATTGCCTCCTCACAAATCTACGGATTGAATCGATCTGGCCACCGCCATCGCGATACCAGGTATGGTTTTTCCGCCTCGTATGCGAGCGCCAGGCGCTCGAGCCTCTGTTCGGCCGCGGTAACTTCGGAGTTTTCCATTTCGCGGGCGTAGGAAGCAACCCATCCGAGATACAGGGGCGTCAGCGAGGCGAGAAGATGGTCGCGATTAATGGTGCGCAGACGATGGGCCAGGGCGAAATCGTAGACAATGCGCACCCACAGGTCGTCCGGAAAGTGATGTTGCTCCGCCGGCAAACGCGACAATTTCCTGAGTTCGAGCAAGATGGCCGGCGGCAGCACAAGCCCCCAGATTTCCTGCAAGTCTCGAACGCCCAGTTGGAACGAATTCACCAAACGCGCAACCTCGACGCTTCCTGCCGGCTGCGGCACGGGTAGGGGCTGATTCAGCGTCCTTATCGGAGTTGAGGCGCGCGTTTTCTGCCAGCACGCCGCGCTTCTCTCCATAGCTAGAAAAACCGGCCCGAGCACTTGGGTGAGCAGCGAGCTCACTGCGGTCCAATCCACGGGAGGATACGTTCGCGCCCCAAGATAGGCCTGGCAGACTTGCAAATCACTGCAAACGGCTCGCGGGAGCAGCGAGGCGAGCAAATTCATTCCTCCTGCGGTGCGCTCTCCGTTCCGCCCTTCCGCTCCCCAGAGTGTCTGGAAGAGTTGCTGAGAAATGGCGAAATCGGGTCCCATCGGATTTTGAATCCGTTTTCCGTAAAGGCTTCGCGTCAGTGGAGAGATGATGCTGTGATTGAGCAGTCCTTCAAATTTTCGAAGGGCGTAGCGCGGCGCGACAAAATCGGAGCTCTTATCGAGTAACGGTTCCGTCAGGCGGCAAATCCATTTCGATGGCGCGTATTCCAAATGCGACGCGAGGAGGCAGCATCCGCGGGCACCGAGTCTCTCACTTAGCGCGAAAATGGAACTGAAAGCAGCCGTGACACTCTCGAACGGCGTTGTGGGCAGACTCTGACCGTGCAGAGTCCATGGCAGCAGAAAAAGCGAGGAATTTTGCGCGGAAGAGTCGGAACCCGCCGCTGAAGCGGAAGCAGCATGATTTTGGAGCGCATTTTGCGGCACATTTTGGAGTACAACGACGCGCGGATTTCCTGGAAGCCCTCGCAAATCATCGCACAGCCCAGCAACGGCGTACTGTCCCAGATCGGCCAAAATTCCGACAACCAGGTCAGCGCCATCAATCTCTTCGGCGCTCTTCACCGTTTGTTGCGGAGTGGACTCCGTTTCCAAAGTTCGAACCTCGGCCATCCAATTTTCGTTTAACGAAAACGCGACGCAGAGAAGCTTCAGCCCGCGAACAATTGCCCGAATCCAGAAAAATTCACAGCGGCAGCGACAAAATTCCGGTCAATGGAAATCGCAGCCACGCAGGACGGCTGTTCAGCTCATAGCGCACTTCATAAAGCGCCTTGTCCAGTAGAAATACATCCAGCAGCATGCGAAATTGCTCTTGGCTGGGAGGCACGACTTCCGCACCGCCCATCGTCTGGCGGTAGGCGCGCAGGAATTCCGCCGATACGCAACGCTCCCAAAGTTGCGCCCATGGCTCCAGCTTTGCAAAATCGCCGGCGTGCCTCGCCAAGTACGCTAGCAAGCTGGCATAAGCCGCGTAGCTGAACGAACGCACCATGCCAGCGACGTCCTTTAGCGGACTCTGCTTGGAACGGCGGTACCCCAGCGAGCGAGCGGGTTCACCCTCAAAATCCAGAATCACGAAATCTGTCTTCACGCGCAAGACTTGCCCAAGGTGATAATCGCCATGAATGCGGATGCGCTGCGCACGAAGCTCAGAAACTTCGGGCGCCTCGAGGCGCTGCAGAATCCTGCGCCGGCGGCTGAGCACCGCGCCGGCAATTTCGATGAGGTCGTCAGGCAAGTACGGAACGCGCTCTTTGAGCGTGTCGAAAACAGATGAGGCATGCCGGCGAATGTCCGCCAGCAAGGCTTGCACATCACTGCTTTCCAAAGGCTCAGGCGAGAACGCTGGATCCTCGGTCGGCGAGCCCAGCGCCAAATGCAATTCTGCAGTGCGACGGCCGAGCGTTGCGGCAGCATCCAGATACATTCCTACGTGATCTTGCGCGAGTTGAGACGGCGCACATTCGGCAAGCTCAATAGCACTCCTATCGAGTTCGCTGCTCGCGTTCTCCGGAGGCGCGAGAGGAGCGCAGCTTTCGTAATAGCGGTCGAGTTCGTCGATAGTCCACTTCCAGCCGTCTCCCTCGTTTTTAACCAAACCCTGCAGCATGGCCAGCGTGGTGGGTTCCCCATCTTCGTGAGGTATATACTCGATCAAGCCAGCAAAGGGCGGAATGCGATCGAAGCCAACCTTTTCTGTCAGGTACCGTCCTACCTCGCAGTCGGGATTCACGCCGGCTTCCGGGCGGCGGAAGAGCTTCAGGATGAAACGGTCTCCATACAAGATTGATGTATTGCTCTGCTCCGCCGAGCCGCGGCGTACCTGCAAATTTTCCGCGGCTCCCCGGATCTGTCGAAAGGCGGCGCCTGGAACGCCGCGAATGCACCCACGTCGCGCAGAAATCTGCTTGGCGTTTTCGATTAACGCGAGCAATTCCGCGCAGGTTCTGTCGTCAATAGTGGCATCGTGCAGCAATCCGGGAGTCCCGTGCGACACGACCGGAGCCACCACTGCATTTGGCGCGGTGCGACGCAAATCTTCTGCGTGGTCGCCCATGGTCACTCCAAGCGGCAGCAGGTAGCGGTCTGGCGCTCCATCACTGTATTGTATTTCTGCAAGAGCAAGGGCGGATTTGGAAGGCTCGAGGACCGCCCAATCCACCACACGCGCAGATTTGATTTCGCGCGACTTCGCGGCGAACCAGCGCTGCGGCGGCAAGTACTCGGTCAGAAATCTGGTCTCGAAGCGGTGTTGCTCCGCGCCCTCGAAGATATTTTCCAAATTGCCTGCAAAGCTCAGGGGCGGATTTTCAACGAGGTCTACACCGACATTGCTGGCTTCCGGCTTGGGATGCAGTTCGAGCCACAGGAAGGCATAGGGCGCCAATGTCAGGCGGTAGGGTTGTTGGCCAATAGCCGGGAATTCGACGTAACCGAGCATCTCGATGGGGAGCATTCCCTCCAATTTCGAAAGATCCAGATCCACGGGCTGCGCAAACCGCGATAAATTTGCCACGCACAGAACTTGCTCATTACCTTCTCTTCGAAGATACGCCAGCACCTTGCGATTGCCCGGATCAAGGAATTCCATGCTGCCGCGTCCGAACACACGGAAAAGCTTGCGCAAAGCGATCATGTTGCGCATCCAGTTCAGAAGAGAGGATGGATCGCTCTGCTGGGCTTCCACGTTAATCGCTTCATATCCCCAGACCGGATCCATGATAACCGGACTGTATAGGCGCGCGGGCGTCGCCGTCGAAAATCCTGCGTTGCGATCGCCATTCCATTGCATCGGCGTGCGAACGCCGTTGCGGTCGCCAAGATAAATGTTGTCTCCCATTCCGATTTCGTCGCCGTAGTAGAGGATCGGCGAACCGGGGAAGGAAAAGAGTAAGCTGGTCAGAAGTTCGATGCGCCGCCGGTTATTGTCCACCAGAGGCGCCAGGCGCCGCCGGATGCCCAGATTGAGGCGCATGCGAGGGTCGGCGCTATACGCCAGATACATATAGTCGCGCTCCTCGTCTGTCACCATCTCCAGCGTAAGTTCATCGTGATTGCGCAAAAACAAGGCCCACTGGCAGTTTTCCGGAATGCTCGGAGTTTGCGCAATGATGTCGGTGATGGGCAGACGATCTTCCTGACGCAGCGCCATATAAATGCGGGGCATGAGCGGGAAATGGAAAGCCATGTGGCATTCGTCGCCGTCACCAAAATAGGGACGCACGTCTGGAGGCCACTGATTGGCCTCGGCCAGGACCATGCGGCCGTAGTAATTGGCGTCAATTTCGCGGCGAAGAGCCTTGATGATGGCATGCGTCTCCGGCAGATTTTCGCAATTTGTTCCTTCGCGCTCGACCAGATACGGGACAGCGTCTAAGCGCAGCGCATCCACTCCCATGTCCAGCCAGTAGCGCATCACTTTGACGATTTCCTCGACCACTCTTGGGTTGTCGTAGTTCAAATCGGGCTGGTGCGAGAAAAAACGGTGCCAGTAATAGGCTTTGGCAACCGGGTCCCAAGTCCAATTGGACTTTTCGGTGTCAGTGAAAATAATCCGGGCTCCGCGGTATTTTTCGTCCGTATCACTCCACACATAAAAATCCCGTTCCGGCGAGCCCTCGGGCGCCAAACGCGCGGCTTGAAACCACGGATGCTGCTCCGAAGTGTGATTAATCACCAACTCGATCATCACTTGCAGGCTGCGCTCATGGGCCGCGTCCAGGCACGCTTTGAAGTCCTCCAGAGTGCCGTACATGGGGTGAACACCGAGATAATCCGCGATATCGTAGCCGTCATCCTTGAGCGGAGAAGGAAAAAACGGCAGCAGCCACAAACAGGTAACGCCGAGGTCCTGAAGATAATCCAGTTTCTGCATCAAACCGGGGAAATCGCCAATTCCGTCGCCGTTGCCGTCCTTGAATGCGCGCACGTGCAGTTCATAAATAATGGCGTCTTTGTACCAAAGAGGATCCGCCGCGCTTCCGCTTCGTTTCGCCATTAGACTTGCTTCTACGCTCTCTTTCCAAACTGCGACTGAAAAACGACAACTCCCAGAGGGGGGAGGGTCATATTCAAAGAGAAGGGCCGCCCGTGCATGGGAAGGGGCGCCGCCTCCAACCCGCCAAAATTTCCCTGTCCGCTGCCGCCGTACAGGCGGGCATCGCTGTTCAGAATTTCCTTCCAGCGATCTCCCCTCGGTACGCCCACACGATAATTTGTTCGAAGCACGGGTGTAAAATTACAAACGAACAGCAGTTCGTCATCGGGCCTCTGGCCGCGCCGGATAAAGCTGACGACGCTTCTCTGCCAGTCCGTGCAATCCACCCATTCAAATCCGGCGGCATCAAAATCTAGCTGATGGAGCGCAGGCTGGCCGCGATACAGGGTGTTGACGTCGCGCACCCAGCGTTTTAAGCCGGAGTGAAATGGTTTGTTGAGCAAATGCCACTCCAGGCTGGAATCGTGATTCCACTCCGACCACTGCCCGAACTCGTCGCCCATGAACAGGTGCTTTTTCCCAGGATGGCCGAACATGAAGCCGTATAGAAGACGGAGGTTGGCGAATTTCTGCCATTCGTCGCCGGGCATCTTCGCGACCATCGAATGCTTGCCATGAACGACCTCGTCATGCGAGAGCGGCAAAATAAAATTTTCCGCGAAGGCATAGATTAAGCCGAAGGTGATCTGGTTCTGGTGAAAGCTGCGAAATATGGAATCTGTTGACATGTATTCCAGCACGTCATGCATCCAGCCCATATTCCACTTCAGGCCAAACCCCAGGCCGCCGATATATGTGGGCCGCGACACTTGAGGCCATGCCGTAGACTCTTCGGCGATCATCAACGCGTCGGGAAACGCGGCGTATACATCCTCATTCAGCTTTCGCAGGAAATGTATGGCCTCGAGATTTTCATTGCCGCCATAACGATTCGGTATCCACTGGCCTTCGCGCCGCCCATAATCGAGATACAGCATGGAGGCCACAGCGTCCACGCGCAGGCCGTCAATGTGGTACTTATCGAACCAGAACAGCGCGTTGCTAATGAGGAAGCTCTGCACCTCGTTACGGCCATAATTGAACACGAATGTGTTCCAATCCGGATGCTCTCCTTGTCTCGGGTCAGCATGCTCGTAGAGATGCGAACCGTCAAAATAACCGAGGCCAGCCTCGTCCTTTGGAAAGTGCGCCGGCACCCAGTCGAGGATTACGCCGATGCCGCGCTGGTGCAGATGATCAACCAGATACATGAAATCGTTAGGTGTTCCGAACCGGCTGGTGGGAGCAAAATATCCAATCGTTTGGTAGCCCCATGAACCGTCAAAAGGATGCTCGGTTACGGGAAGAAACTCGACGTGCGTGAAACCCATTTCGTTCACATAGTCAGCCAATCGTGACGCCACCTCCCGATAGGTGAGCCAGCGGTTGTTCTCTTCCGGGACACGCATCCAAGAGCCAAGATGCACTTCATATACGGAAAGCGGAGAGTGCTGCGGTGAACGCGTCGCGCGATTGGCTAGCCACGTTGCATCGTGCCAGGAATAGCTATCGATATCCCAGACGCGGGAAGCAGTTTGCGGGCGAATCTCCATCGCGAAGCCGTAAGGGTCCGCTTTGTCAACGGTGTAGCCTCCATAGCGTGAAACCAGATGATATTTGTAGAGCGCGCCGGCATTCACACCGGCGATAAAACCGTCCCACACGCCGCCGGAGCGGTACACCAGAGCGTTCGCTCGCGGATTCCAACCGTTGAAATCGCCAACCACCGAGACACGCTCGGCATTGGGCGCCCAAACGGCGAACTGCACGCCTCGGCGCCCTTCCCTTTCATCGAGGTGAGCGCCAAGCTTTCCGTAGGCTCGGCTGTTCGTTCCTTCGGCGAGCAGGTACAAATCGAATTCGGTTAGCGCTGTTTGCGAGGCAGGAACTCCCCTCTGTTTTTCATTCGGTCGCAGGTATAGACCGGCGTCTTTTCTCAAAGATAATAATCAAAATCCCGTTCGGTGCGAACTCGCCGGCGAATCTGCAAGATATGCGCAGGCAAGCTGCCGGGCGTCAATTCCACATAATTCCTGGCTCCCTGCCACAGATAGCGCGCACCGCTAAGCAGGTCATGAGCTTGGAATCCCTGCTCCCGGTCGACCCCAAGAGCGCTCAAATCAAGATTCACCCAGCCGGTCTGCGTGTGAAACGAATCGAGATTTACGATTACCACAATCACGTCCGCAAGATCATCGCTCGTTTTGCTGAAGCACAGCAATACGGGATTGTCCGTTTCGTGAAAACGCAGGCTATGGTCGCCCTGCAGTGCGGGGTGGTCTTTGCGGATTTCGTTGATGCGGGCGATGAAATCCTTCAAGCTCCACGCCGCCGTCAGCTCCCGGTGCTTGAGTTCATATTTTTCGGAATGCAAATACTCTTCACTGCCCGGCGCCAACGGCGCGTTTTCACACAGCTCGAAAGCAGGGCCGTAGATTCCATAGTTCGCTCCCAACATTGCCGCCAGGACAAAGCGGATCATAAACGCCGGGCGGCCGCCCACTTGCAAAAATTCGGGAAGAATGTCGGGCGTGGCGGGCCAAAGATTGGGCCGGAAATATTCGCGCACGTCCGTCTGCGTCAACTCGGTAAAGTAGTCGGTTATCTCCTGCTTGGAATTGCGCCACGCAAAATAAGTATATGACTGCGAAAAACCCAGCTTGGCCAGCCGATACATTACGCGTGGCCTGGTAAACGCCTCCGCTAGGAAAATCACCTCCGGATACTTTGCTTTGATTTCTCCGACGACCCACTCCCAGAATCGAAAGGCCTTTGTGTGAGGATTGTCGACGCGAAAAATCCGCACCCCGTGGCCAATCCAGAACTCAAAAACGCTCTTCAGTTCTTCCCACAATTCCAGCGCTTCTGAAGTTTCAAAATTCAGAGGATAAATATCTTCGTATTTTTTCGGAGGGTTCTCCGCGTACTGAATGCTGCCGTCTGGCCGCTTGCGAAACCATTCCGGATGCTCGCGCGTGTAAGGATGGTCAGGAGAGCACTGGAACGCCATATCCATGGCGATTTCCAGCCCGTGCTCCGCGGCTTTGCTGACGAGCCGCCGAAAATCCTCCAAAGTGCCCAACTGCGGGTGAACCGCCTTATGCCCTCCTTCCTTCGCTCCAATTGCCCAAGGACTGCCCACGTCATCGGGCTCTCTCACCATCGAATTGTTTTTCCCTTTACGGTTGGTGGCGCCGATCGGATGGATAGGCGCAAGATAAAGCACGTCGAATCCCATGGATTGAATGTAGGGCAGCCAACTCTCGCAATCGCGCAACGTGCCATGAGCTGCGGCGTTCGGCGAGCAGGAACGGGGAAAAACCTCATACCAGGCTGAGAAACCTGCTCTGGGACGGTCTACCGTCACAGTCAATTCCTTCGAGTAGCGACTGATCAGAGAGGGTTCAGGATAGCGGTCGATGATCGGCAGTAATTCTTCTTCCAAAGCGACCATTTTCCCGGAGTCGCTATCGGCAGCCTCGCGGAGGCGCTGTGCCCACTCACTGAGTAACTTGCTATCCTCGGCGGCAGCACGCTTGGCGGAATCTGAAATGAGATCTGCGCCAATTAAAAGCTCGATTCGAACATCTTGTCCGGCGGCGATTCGCTTGAGCAAGTCCGCGCGCCATGTTTTGAAGTGATCGACCCAGCCCTCCACGGTGTAGCGGTACGAGCCCAGCTTGGAAACGCGAAATTCGCCGCGCCAGCGGTCATTGAACAGCATTTCCATCGGCGACGATTGCGGCTCCTGCTCCGTCCCCTGCCAGTACAGCACGCGGCACGCAATTTGATCGTGCCCGTCCGCGAAGATGTCGGCGTCAACGACAACTTTTTCTCCTACGACACGTTTGATGGCGAACCGGCCGCAATCTATTTCCGGGCGAACCCCTTCGATCGCTACCCGCCGCCGCGCATCAACACGCTCGCGCAACATAAATCAAGCCCCCTTTGGGAGAAAAAAGTGTTGCTACTGGCCAAGAATCGTTCAAACGGCTCAATATCTAAAGATACCGCCACTCAGGATTCGATACCAATGGAGAATCAGATCCTTTGTGGTATTCAATTTATAAAAACAGGAGTATTGGGCTGGGCGAAGAGAGCTTATAAAATCACCACGAATGACCTTTTGCGACGCCGCGGTTACCGCCACCGAAAGCGGCTCGTCGGCATGTCTGAGCGCATCTACTACATCAGGACGCGAGGCCCCCGTCGGTGGCAGGCAATCGCCGTGAGCGCTTTCGCTTCCACTCGTAGTCTTTGCGAAGCTTGCCCATGTGCTTCTTTAGCTGCGCCAGGACTTCCGCAAAGGCCACGCGAACGCTGCCCGCGGCGTCACTTGCTTCTCCGGTCGCATGCAGATTACCCGTCGGGAGTGAAAGATTCAAAAAGAGTGCAACGCTGTTCTTATGCGGAACGCGTTCGAACGCTCCATGCAACTGGACCAGATCCGGAGCAAAACGCTTCAGGAATTTTTCCAGCCGCTTGGCATGTACGTCGACTTCTTTTTCTGTTTCTGCGCGTAGATCCGCTTGTTTGTAATTGAACGAAATCTTCACGGGACACTCCTTGGTTGGGCTGCTCGGAAGAGGAACTGCTGTAGAGCGTCGTCATAAACAACACTTTAAGAATAGCAGCCGCTACGCGCCGCCGCAACCCGCTCGTTGCAACAGTGTTCGAAATGGTATTGAAACTGTAAAAAGCGCGATAATGCTGCTGTGGAGAAGTTGAACGAGCTTCGCATTGGGCCCGCCGGATGGGCCTATACGGATTGGCAAGGCATTGTCTATCCTTCGCCGCGCCCTCGCGATTTCCACGAGATTGCCTACCTGGCGCAATATTTCGACACCATAGAAATCAACACGTCATTCTACCAACCAATCAGTCCAGCGCTCGCGGAACAGTGGATCGAGCAAATCGGCGCGAACCCGCGTTTCCAATTCACCGCGAAGCTTTGGCAGAAATTTACCCACGAAATGGACACAACGGCGGCCGATGAATCGGCTGTGCGCGCGGGGATTGACGTTCTTCGCACGGCCAACCGCCTTGGCGCCATGCTCGTGCAATTTCCCTTCTCGTTTCACAAGACGCCTGAGAATGTTGGGCGCCTCGAAAGGCTGGCGGATTCGTTTCGCGATTATCCGCTGGTTCTGGAGGTCAGGCACTCCTCCTGGAACGATTCAAAAATCCATGAAATGCTGCGTCACCGCAAAGTCGGGCTCGTCAATATCGACCAGCCGCTCATCGGGCGGGCCGTGCGGCCGAGCGAATATGCCACCGCCAGCGTCGCGTATTTTCGGTTGCATGGCAGGCGATATGACACGTGGTTCGCCGATGACCCGACTGTGCCGCGCCACGAGCGTTACAACTATCTCTACTCGGAAGAAGAACTAAAACCCTGGGCCGAGCGCGTCAAACGCGTGGCCGCTCGCGCCAAATCCACATTTGTGATTATGAATAATCATTACGCGGGGAAAGGAGTGGTAAACGCGCTTGATTTGCAGTACCTGCTCGGCCATCAAAAAGTCAAAGTGCCAGAGTCGTTGCGCCAGTACTATCCGCAGCTTGAGAAAATCGCGGATCAGCCCGCAATTCAGGGCGCGCTCTTCCGAAGTCCCGGCTAGCCCCGGCGTAACTTTCGTCACTCGGTCTTCGGCTTTTCGAAATTCACCGCCGTGGTGTTTCCGCCGCAAATCACCACACCGATTCGTTCTCCTGCAGCAGGCACATATTTCCGCGATAAAAGCGCAGCAAAGGCCGCAGCGCCTCCCGGTTCAGCCACTATCCTGAGGACTCTCCACAACGCGGCCTGCGCTTCCTGAATGGCTTCGTCGCTCACCAGGACGACGCCAGAAGCGTATTGTTGCGCGAGAGGAAGCATCAGTTCGCCAACGCGCTTGGGCGCCAGCGAATCGGCTGCGATTCCGCCTGCCGGACTATCAACTGGCCTGCCAGCCTCGAGCGCGCGGGTCAACGTAGGCGCAGCTTCCGGCTCAACTCCGATCACTTTAACGCGGTTCGCGCACCACTCAGCGATGCCGCCGAGCAGGCCGCCGCCACCAACGGCCACAAGAAGCGTGGCAAGCTGGGGGCATTGCGACTCCATCTCCAGCGCTACTGTCCCTTGCCCCAGCAGCGTCTCAACCTGGTCGTACGCATGCACCGCCATTGCTCCACTCTCAAGCGCCCATTTTTCGCTCGCCGCCAGCGCACCCGCATAGCGTTCTCCGCCAATCACCAATTCAGCTCCATAGCCGCGAATGCGCTCAATTTTTTCGCTCGAAGCGATGCTCGGCACAAAAATCCGCGCAGGCACCCCCAATCGTTTCGCTGCGAATGCTACCGCCGCTCCATGGTTGCCGCCGGACGCAGCCACAACGCCTGCCTTTGGAATTTTGCGCGATAGCAGGTTGGCGAATGCCCCACGCGCCTTAAAGGATCCCGAATGCTGCAGCAATTCCAGCTTGAACGACAACCGTACTGCGGGCAGATCGAAATCCCTGCCGTCTGCTTCCAGTACGGGCGTGCGTCGAATATAAGGCTCGATGAGCTCGTAAATCTCAGTGATTCGTTGCCGATTGATTTCAGAATTCAGAGGCGTCTTCCTCTCGCACAGGCTTTCATGAGATTTCGGGGAAGAAGCAAAGGATTCAGCCAAAACAAACCAGCAATCGAGCTTTTTGCCGAGCTGATTCCGAGCGCCGCCTCTATTGACGGGAGATTCTCGACCCAGACAATTCCGGCGAACGATCGAGCCGGGCTGAACTGGTGGATTCGATCTGCTTCCAGGCGGCGATTCGCTGCTGAACCATTTTTTCGGCTTGAGCCCATGTTTGCTGCTCGTTAATGGTCGGCGCGACGTCAGCGCTTTCAACCGCGTCGAGCAGGTTGCCCAATTGCACGTTGGCGCTGGCCAGACTTTTGTCTCCTTCGATCACGCCATCGAGCTTTTTGGCTCCCGGCGACATCGTTGCGCCATTCACCTCGCTCTTAGATGACCGAAGACGCTGCTGAAGAGCCTTCGCCTGCTCGAGCGCGGCATAGCTCTGGTCCATTGCGGCTACGATTTTCCTGGCCAGCGCCACTTGCGCGACAAGACCAGCTTGCGGCGTTTTCACGCGTGGGTCCATTTTGAGCGTCAGCGGCTGCGTTTCGGTGTGGCCATCAACGGTCAGGCGGACTGTGTAGCGACCGGGAGCGGCGAGGGCGCCTTGCGGGTCGAGCGGCGTCTTATGAGGGATCGCCGAAATAGGAAAAGCGCGGGAAACCGCTTTTGGCGCGGGGTAATGCAAATCCCAGACGAAGCGGTGCATGCCCGGATCAGCAGAAAGCTGGCGCCGCCTCGCCATCCAATACGGAGCGACGGCGTAATTTGAGACCTCATACGGTTCCGGTTGCTCGGCGCTCGAATATTTGCGGACAACTTCGCCATTGGCATCGAGAATCTCGAGCGTCACCGGAGATGACGGACGCGCTTTCAGCCAGTAATAAAAGATTGCCCCGTCGGGAGGATTCTGGCCCATCGGCGCCTCGGGTTGCAGCGGCGTATCGGTGTTAGTGCTGCGGCGCATGCGCCACGTGGCGCGCGGACGGAACAGGTGAGCCGCGGAGCCGGCGATTGTGCCGCTCAATTGACGAAGCGGAGAGATGTCGTCGAGCACCCAGAACGCGCGGCCATGCGTCGCAGCGATCAAGTCGCCCTGCTCGATTGCCAGATCGTGAACGGGCGACGTGGGCAAGTTGAGTTGTAGCGATTGCCAGTGCGCTCCATCGTCGAAAGAGACGAAGACGCCAGTCTCAGTACCGGTAAAGAGCAGTCCGCGGCGAAGGGGATCTTCTCTGACTGCGTGAACGTAGGATGGCGCGGAAATTCCTTCGCTCATTTGCACCCAGTTCCTGCCGTAGTTATGCGTGATGTAAATGTAGGGACGAACATCGCCAAGGCGATGACAATCTACTGCGGCGTAAGCGGTTCCCGGATCGAAATGGGACGCCTCGATCAGGCTGATTTTGCTCCATACTTCCAAGCCGGAGGGCGTCACGTTTTGCCATGTCTTTCCACCGTCTTGCGTGAGTTGGATCAGCCCGTTGTCGGTTCCCACCCAAATTTCGCCAGCTTTGATGGATGACGGCGCAATCGTATAGATCACCCCGCGCTGCGGCTGTCCCTGCGTGCCCGCGCGCACGGTGAGATCAGGGCTGGCGACGCGCCAACTGGAGCCGCCGTCGGTGGTTTCCAACAAATATTGCGCCCCGTAGTACAGCAGATGCGGATTCTGCGGCGAAAAAATGATTGGCGAAGTCCACGTGAAGCGGTATTTCACCGTAGCGATACTTTCGCCGAAGGATTCCATCAACGAGGGTGAGATGGTTTGCGACTGCGTGGTAATCGCGTTCCATTTGTGCAGGACGCCATAGGTATCCCCCCCGTAAAGAATGTTGGGATCGGTGGGATCGACGGCGATATAGCCGCTCTCGCCTGCGCCAATCGAATGCCAATTGCGGAACGTCAGCGCGCCGTAATCGCTGCGGCTGATGACGCCTACGCTTCCGCTGTCCTGCTGCCCGCCATAAATCCAATAAGGAACGCGATGGTCGGTAACGACATGGTAGAACTGAGCAGTGGGCTGGTTGTACCAGGAGCCCCATGTTTTTCCGCCATCGACGCTCACCATGGTTCCCTGATCGCTGCCTAGAATCATGCGATCCGTGTTTTCAGGATCGATCCACAGAATGTGGTAATCGTCTCCCCCAGGAGAACCCTTGACGGCAGAGAAGTGATGGCCGGCGTCAGTGGAGCGATAGAGCGCCACGTTGGGAACCCAGACGACATCGGGATTCTTCGGGTCGACGGTAACCCGGCTGAAATACCAGCCGCGTCCCCAGATGCGCGGATCGCTGCCGACATGCTGCCAGTTTTTGCCGCCGTCATCGGAGCGATACAATCCGCCCTGCTCGCAATCGATCACCGCATAAACGCGGTCCCCGGTGCCGGCGGTTAAGCCGATTCGCCCGGTTGGCACAGTTGGGAGGCCGTGGCCGCTGAGTTGGTGCCAGGATTGGCCCTCGTCGGTGGATTTGTAGATGCCGCCATCAGGGCCGCTGATTGGCGGATATTGGCTCCAAGTGGTGCGATGCGTTTCCCAGAGTGCGGCGTAGACCACGCGCGGATTCTCGGGCGAGGCGGCCAAATCGATCGCGCCGGTTTTGTCGTTCTTGTAGAGAACCTTTTGCCACGATTTTCCGCCATCCATCGAGCGGAAGACGCCGCGCTCAGCGTTGGGATCGTAGGCGTGGCCCAGCGCCGCCACCAGCACCACGTCGGGATTGCGCGGATCGACGAGTATTCGCGCGATATGCTGCGTATCGTCCAGGCCCAGATGGGTCCAAGTGCGGCCAGCGTCGGTGGATTTGTACACTCCATCGCCAACGGAAATGTCGGAACGCATGTCGGATTCACCGGTACCGGCGTAAATGACGTTGGGATCGGAAGGCGCAACTGCGATGGCACCAATCGAGGCGACCGGCTCATGCTGAAATAGCGGCTGCCAGGTCAAGCCCGAATTTTCCGACTTCCATAAGCCGCCGCCGACACTGCCGAAATAGAACACGGTCGGTTCGCTGGGCACGCCGGCCACAGCCAAGGCTCGCCCGCCGCGGAATGGGCCCACCTGGCGCCAGCGCAAGCCCGCATACAGCTGCGGATCGACTGGCTGCGGCATTTGCGGAGGCTGCGACTGGGTTCGATTTCGCGCTTGAGCGACCCCAACGACCGCGATGAGAATGGCTGCTGCGCCGAGCCCAGCAGAAACCAAAGCTCTGCGCCTCCATGAAAACTGCAAGCCCTTATAAATGCGAATATTCCGTGATCGTTTCATTCTTTGGCTCCCGCGCGGAGTATACAACCGCCCCATTCGCTTTGCCGAACGAAAGCTCCGAGAAATCGCATCGTTGGCGCAAGGAAGTTTCCAAACATGGCGGCATCTTGCCATTTCGTTTGCAGCAAACAGCACAACAATAAATTCCCACAGAAGAGCAAGAGAGGTTGGTTACTTCTTGAAGAGGTCTTCAAAAGCTCTGCGAGCATCCGTCGGACGGCCATTGGAAGCGGGCGCCGCTGCTGGTGTGCTGGGATAGTTGACGGGCGAAGTGTCTTTCTCGACCGTCATACGAAATTCAAAAAAGGTGCAGTCGTTTTTCGCATCTTTACGCGCAATCCGCTCCGGAATGGGTTGCGTGCATTCAAACTGCGCCCCTGTATCAAAATGAACGCACTGTTTGCACGAATGCAGCTCCAATTGGCATTTGGGGCAACGTCCTTCTTTATCGAAGCCGATAGCCAGAATCGTGCCGCAATTCGAACAGCGCGCGCGCATCACCGTTCCCACCATTCGCGGAGTGCGCGGACCCATTTGCTCCTGCCGCGGCCTCGGCTCCGCCGGGCGTTCGCGCTTTTTGTCTTCGCGATCGCGGTCGCTATACCCCTTATGCTTATACTTCCGCTCCATAGATTTTCCTCCGGGATAACTACATCATACTCTGAAACATCAAGAGCCATTCAATAATTCGCGGTCACGTAGAAAAAACAGGAAGCGTCCAGATTTTGCGCTTCCGAATAGAGCAAAACTTCACGGAATCAATCGCGGCGCAAATGCACCGAAGCATGTCCTGGTTGCGGCTGAACCAATTCTACTCCTTTGCCCATCTGCGGCAAAGCCCTTCTGCAGGCAAATCCCCTACCAGGAACTTGCGCGGGGCGCCCGCGGATTCGAGCACAGCTTCAGCCGCCAGATAGCCGCTGCGCACCGCTCCCTCCATCGTGGAAGGCCATCCCGTGCGCGTCCAATCGCCCGCCAGGAAAAATCCAGGGATTTCTGTTCGCTGGCCGGGCCGCCACTGGTCGAACCCGGGGCGCGGCGAGACTGTCGCGTGTACTTCCTTTACCACCGTTGCTTTTAGCAGGTTCGCGGTCCTGCTCGCGGGCAGAACCTCGCGCAATTCTTTCACGCAAAGGTCAATGATTTCCTGGCGCGCGCGGGGAATCAGTTCATAAGATGCGCTTATCACGAGTTGAAGATACTGGCCCGGCTGTTGGTTATTCTGGCCGCCCGAATCCTGCAACGTCTTTCGGTTGAAAATCCATTGCACCGTGTGATCCAGCAATGTGAGGAAAGGCTTCTCGAGAACTGGCCTGTCGTACCACAAATGCACTCCCGTTATGGGCGACGTGTGCAAGTTCTTCAGATTCGCAAAAACGGGGCAGTTCGTACGCATTGCTTCGGGAAGAATCTCCAGCAGCGAGTCATGCCTCACAGCGGCAATGCATGCGTCGGCCTCCTGCTCGCTTCCGTCATCGAAAACCGCTGAGCGAAATTTATGGTTTTCGAATCGCAGCATCCGGACCGTTGCGCGCGACTGTATCTGTCCTCCCTTTGCTTCAATCGCTTTCCGGCAGCCGGCGTACAATTCGCCCAGTGGGACAGATGGAATACCGAGAACATATCCCTCGCGATTGAGCAGAAATGCCTTCCAGAAAACATCGATACCGTAATGAGCGTCGGTGAGTGCTAATTCTTCATCGAGCGCGCTGACCAGCACGACTCGCCAGAATCGCCGAATGGCCGTCTCGCTTTGACCATTCTCGCGCAACCAGTCGAGCATCGTCTTTCCAGTCGCGTCTTCTGGGCGGCCGCCCGCGCGGGCGATGCGCAACAGAGCTTCCGCAATGGCTTTCTTATCGTGATATGCGAGCGCGCCAAATCGAAGAAACGACAAGCTGGTGTGAAACGGGGGCGGCAGCGCTGACGCGTTTATTGTGCTGACTCGCCCGCGCTGATCCGCAAAAAATAATTTCCGATAGTGGCGGATTTTTGAAGCCGCTCCCGTGCGCTCATAAAAATTCGCAAGATTCGTGCAGCACCCAAGCGTCACGTGCTGGCAATTATCGATATGGGTTCCATCCGGAAGAGCGTATGACGTCGCGCGTCCGCCCAAATACGGGCGCTTTTCAAACAATCGCACGCGAATGCCGGCCTCAGCGAGCGCCGTCGCTGCCGACAGCCCCGCCAGTCCGCCGCCAATCACGATCACGCTCTCGCAAGACATTCTTGAACCACCCCATCCTTGCACGCAGGAAAATCCAAATTTTCTCAGCCGTGGAAAGCCGGGCGCGGCCGCCGGTCACAACGGCAAGCCCGCGCGTCTCAATTTTTGAGAGTATCCCGGAATAAATTCGAGCCATGGCCCACAGCGCCGCGCGGCTGTCTGCGCTGACTAGCGGCAGAAGCTTCCATCCCTCGCGGTAGAGACCTCGCGCCCGCGCCGTTTCGAAACGAACTAGCTCCGCCAAACTTTCGTTCGAGGAACTCTTCTCAAAATCCGCAGCCTTGCAGCCAAACCTCACAAAATCCTCACGAGGAATGTAAACCCGTCCCATCGCCAGGTCCTCGCGCACGTCCCGCAGAATATTCGTGAGCTGAAACGCGATGCCAAGCTTCTCCGCGAATTCCGGCGCCTGCGGATCATCAAATCCAAACACGTGGAGGCAGCATAGCCCTACCGCGCCCGCGACGTGATAGCAATAACTTCGCAGCTCATCGAAAGTTTCGTACGAGGAAACCGTCAGGTCCATCTCTGCGCCGGTAATTAAATCGTGCAAATAGCGCGGCGGAATTCCGAAGTTCGCGACCGTGTGCCGCAGCGCCGGCCAAACCGGATCGCCTGTATCGCCGCCGGACAATACGCGGTCCAATTCCGCGCGCTGCTGCTCCAGGCTCTTTTGTTTCTCTTCAATCGCGCCCGGCTCATCCGAAATATCGTCAATGCCGCGCATGAAGGCGTACAGCGAGCACAGCGCGTCGCGTTTCGCCGCGGGCAGCAGCACAAATCCGTAGTAGAAATTGCGAGCGGCTGAACGCGCTATTTTGCGGCAGTGAAGATAAGACGCGGCGGCCGCGGCATCAGGCATGTCGGTCGGCAAGCGGCGCTTTTTCAGTTTTTTGCTCGTGGTGCGCGAAAGAGTGAAACACAGCGCCAATTCGAGAAATCATTGCCTGCCGGAGCAAGCGCGCCTGCACGCGCCGGCTGATTGCAGGGCGGTGATGCAACGTATCGTACCCCGCGGATTCGATGGCGTCGAGCACGGCGCTCCCGCCGCGCGTGAAAAGTTCCACGTCCACGCGAAATTCGCGCGACACGCGATCCGTAAGAGCAGAGCCCGTCGCGAAAAGCGTTCGCGTGCGGCCGATGAGATTTTTCATTAAGCTGGCGAACCGCTCATCGAAACGTTTCTCAACAATATCTTGCTCTTTCACGCCGAATTCGGCGGCCACGTCCAGCGGAATGTAAATGCGCCCTTTTTCCAGATCGCGCGCCACATCTTGCCAGAAATTCGCCAGCTGCAATGCCGCGCAGGTAGCATCGGACATTTCCTGCCGCTCGGCATCGCCATAACCCATCAGATAAAGAACCAGCCTGCCCACAGGATTCGCCGAGTAACGGCAATAATCAATCACGCCATCCCATTTCGCGTAGCGATGAACCGTCTGGTCCTGCCGAAACGCAATCAGCAAATCCCGAAAAGGCTCCATGGGAATTTCATACGCACGCGCCGTTTCGCCAACAGCGATGAGCACTGGATGCTTTGCCGCGCCGCGATAGGCGCGCTGCAATTCCTCATCCCACTCATCGAGCAATTCGAGCGCATGCTTGGCATCCGCAACTTCGTCTCCCAGATCATCTGCCCAGCGGCAGTAGGAGTAAATGTTGTAGAAATGCTGGTGCAAACGCGAAGGCAGGAGCCACGACGCGACTCTGAAATTTTCATAATGGTGCGTGGCGAGCCAGCGCGTATAAGCCTGCGCTTCGGAAAGCGAGCAGCCATCAGCGGGAAGTTTGTGCGCGATTTGCAGTTCGTCTCGTCCGACCATGGGAGACGTTTCAGGCCCAGGGATTGACCGCGGTCTTCAATTCCCCATTGCGCCGCTTCATATCCTCAAAAACTCGCGGCAATTCGCTAAGCGGAGTCTCTCCGGTCACAAAATCGCTGGCGCGCACATCGCCGCGCGCAATCGTTTCCAGCGCCTCGCGAATAAAACGCGGCGTGTGGTGGAACGTGGCCTTCAAAGTTATCTCGGAATAGTGCAACAGGGCCGGATCAAACTCCACCTGCGTTCCATGCGGGCAGCCGCCGAACAGATTCACTTTGCCGCCCTTGCGCACCATTTGCATGGCCCACTGCCAGGTCATCGCTGAACCCACCGCCTCAACTACCGCATCGGCCCCGCGCTTCCCATCGGTCAGCTCGCGCACCATCGCCACCGGCGAATCCATCGTGGACACGTCGAACGCCGCATAAGCGCCCAGCCGTTCCGCCGCCTCGATCTGGCTTTTCCGTTTGCCCAACGCGATCACGCGCACATCTCGCGCGGAAAGCGCGCGCACGAATTTCAGCCCAATCGGCCCGCATCCCAGAATCACCGCTGTATCGCCCGCCTGAATTCCTGTCTCATGAATCCCGCGCAGCACGCAGGCAAGCGGCTCAACCATCGCCGCGTCGCGATAACTTACGTGCTCGGGAATTTCCAGCAGATTCTGGCGAACGATTCGCCCCGGAATCCTTACGTATTCGGCATACGCGCCGTTATTGAACAGCAGATCCTCGCAAAGATTCGGCTGCCCCTTCCGGCAGTAGAGGCACGCTCCACACGGCGCCGAATTCCCGGGAACCACTCTCATTCCCGCGCGAATCTCGCTTCCCACCGCAGATCCGGTTTCCTCCACGACGCCCGCCAATTCATGGCCAAAAATCGCCGGCGGTTGGATCATTCGCGGATGCGAGCCCTGCTTCCAAACTTTGAAATCCGTTCCGCAGGTCAGCGCCACCTGCACGCGCACCAACACTTCGTCCTCGCCGAGCGTCGGAACACCGACCCGCTCAATCTTGAGATCTTCCCGGCCGTAAAGCACGGCCGCGGTCATTACGCCACTGGATCCTGGCTTCATGCCCGCTTTCATGCCCGTATTGGTGCCCGTTTTCATGCCAGTTTTATGCCCAGCCTATAAATGTGTAATCACAACCTTCAACGTATCATTTGCCGGCTTCGCCGCCAGCGCCAGCGCGTCAGCAATCCGCTCGGTCGGAAAACAATCAGAAACCAGCTCCGCCAGCGGCAGCTTGCGGTCAAACACGATTCCAGCATACTCCTGTTGCTCGGTTATGGATGCGCTATAACTTCCCAGAATTTCCTTCTCTTCAATTCCCACCGCGGCGGCCGGAAATTCGATTTTCATCACCGGATCATTGTGCGCAAAAAGCAGCACACGCCCTCCTGCCCGCGCCATTCCCAGCGCCTGGGTCACCAGTTCAGGATTGGGCGCGGCCAGCAACACCACATCGGCGCCTCGTCCTTGCGTGCGTTCTCGGACAACCGCGGCTACATCATCCGATGCGGGATCAAACGAGTCGGTTGCGCCCAGCCGAAGGCTTGCCGCCCGCCTTCCGGCCAGCGGATCCGTGGTGATCACCTCCGCGCCTTTGAGTTTGCACAAGCCCGTCAGCAACATGCCAATTGGCCCTTGCCCGACAATCACGGTAAATTCTCCGTCGCTTACTCGCGCCTTCCACACCGCTTTCGCCGCAACATTCACTGGCTCGATGAACGTCGCTTCCTCGAAGGTGATTCCCGGCGGAATCGCCAGCATCCCGCGCTCGACAATCCACGGCATCGCCCTTACGTATTGCCCAAAACCCCCGCCATTTGGCGTAAATCCGGCGGTGAGTCCCACTTTCTTGTATTGCGCGCATTGCGAAAAAAGTTTTCGTTCGCAATAGAAGCATTTTTCGCATGGAACGTGATGAAAACTCACCACGCGGTCGCCTGGCTTGAAACGCCGAACTCCCCGACCCACCTCGACCACTGTGCCCGCCAGCTCATGTCCAAAAATTTGCGGAGGAGCAACAAAGCCGTGCGCTATCTTTTTGATATCCGTGCCGCAAATACCGCATGCTGCCACGCGGAACAGCACTTCACCTTCGCCAATTTCGGGAACGGGGACTTCTTCACACACAACTTTTCCCGCTCCGCGATAGACCCCGGCCAGCATTTTCTCCTTCCGCGATTTCTCGCGCGGCGTTTCGTTCGCCTGAATGTCCGTCGAACTCATGCGCGTCTCGCTTCCGCTAGTTCCGCCGGCGCTGTCGAAGAGGCGGCGAGTCCCGCCACGTAAGCTTCCAAAAAGTCCGCCAGCTTTTTCGACGCCGAACGGCTATTCTTCGCCAACCGCATCAGCGCCGGCAATTTGTGCGGCGCGCGCGCGACAGTCTTTGCAACGTTCGATGCGTTCACGTTCCCGCCGTCGTCCAACATGCCGCTGAAATCCATCGGCAAATCCTCATCTGCCGCGTCGCTGATCGCGCGTATGGCAATTCCCGGAACGCCCGCAGCGGCAGCTTCGCTCATCACCGCGAAGCTCTCCATTTCCACCGCTTCACCCATTTTTCCAAGTCTGTTCTTCCCTTCCGAAGACAAGATCATAGCCGCTGACGTCAGCAGTTTCCCGATAATGGCAGCGCCGTGCCGCTCGGCCCGGCGAAGCATTTCCAAGTCCGCTCCCACCGAACGCCCCGTTTCCAGTTCCACTACCTCGCTGGCCGCGCAGATTTGGCCTATCGGATAATCAACTCGCAGGCTACCCGCCAGCCCGGAAGAAATGCAAACGTCCGGCCTCCATTCGAGCGCTGCGCGCGCTGCTCTCTTCGCGTTCACGCCACCAACGCCGGTGAGCACAACGCGCATTTCCGTTCCACCGAATCGAGATTCGTACGCATCGACGCTGTCGCTTGAAATTTTCGAAAACGGACGCAGGCTACGCCACGGAGCGAATTCTACATCCAGCGCAAATGTGATGAGGATTTTCACTTCAATTCTCAAGCAGCGGAAGCCTGAGCGATTGACGCTCGCTCCGGAATGGCCGCGTAGCCCTTTGCGACATACCAGCCGACCGCGCGTTTCAGCGCTTCTTTCACCGACCCAGGCTGATATCCAAGTTCGCGGCGCGCTTTGCTGTCGTTCACAAACATTTTATGGCGCGCAATGCGCACGCCTTCGACAGGAATTCGCGGCTCGCGATTGGTCACGCGCGCAAATGCCGTATTCGCATACGCTGCAACCAAAGCTACCGCATGCGGAATCTGCCGCGTCGGCGCGGGCAATGCGGTAATCTCGGCAAGCGCATCGAGCACCTGCTTCAAGGTCAAATTTTCTCCGCCTAACAAATATCGCTCGCCCACTTTGCCGCGCTCGGCGGCAAGCAAGTGCCCTTTCGCGACGTCTTCTACAGCCACGAAATTCAATCCCGTATCCACATAAGCGGGCATCCGTCCCAGAAGAAAATCGAGGATAATTCGCCCCGTCGGCGTCGGTTTCCAATCGCCCGGCCCCACCGGCGTGGTCGGATTCACAATAATCACGGGCAAACCCTCGTGCGCCGCGCGTAACGCTTCCTGCTCGGCGAGCAATTTCGATTTTTTGTAACTCCCGATCATCTCATCGACTGTGGTGCGATTCATTTCATCCGGCAATTCGCTGCCGCGCTGCACGGCAATCGTGGCCACCGTGCTCGTATAAATGAATTTCTCGACCCGGGCGCGCAGCGCCGACGCAAGCAGGTTCTTCGTGCCGGTCACATTATTTTCGTAGATTTCCTGCGGATGCTTCGCCCACAAGCGGTAGTCTGCGGCCACGTGGTAAATGCGGCCCACTCCCTTCAGCGCGCAATCGAGCGAAGCCTCATCGCGCAGGTCGCCTTCCACCCACTCAACCGCAACGCCATCCAGCGCGTCTCGCCGGCTGCCGCGTCGCGCCAAAGCACGCACCGATTCGCCGGCAGCAACCAGTTGCCGCGCCACATGCGAACCGACAAACCCGGTCGCGCCAGTGACCAGCGTGGTCATAGAATGCGGAAAGCTTCTTCCTTTTCAGGCGTTGCCGACGACGGAATCAGCGGCTGCGAATTGAACGGCGTTCCGTGACCGTTCCCGTTTCCCTTGCCAGCCGCGCTCGCGCCTTTTCGCCCGCCCATGCGCCCGGAAACCTGCCATTGCAGCATTTTCCACGTATCGCCGAACTTGCTGTTCCCGCCCAGCACCGCGGAAGCTTCGTAACCGGATTGCACCATGCAATTCTCGCAGCGCGGATCGCGCCCGTAGCCGTATTTTTCCCACGGAGTGTTGTTGATGAGGTCGCTGAACGTTTTATGATGCTCGTCGGTCATCAAGTAGCACGGCCCTTTCCATCCGCGCGGATTGTAAGTTGGATTGCCCCACGCCGTGCACATCAGCTCGCGCTCGCCACGCAGAAATTCCATGTAAATCGGCGAAGTAATCACGTTGAACTGCTCCAGCAGCTTGCTCGCGCGCCGGAATTTTTCGTTCACATCCTGCCGCGACATGAAAATGTCTTTTGTCTGCACCGAGGCATACGAATACGCCGGCGAAAGCATGTTGCCATCAACGCCCAAGGTACGCAGGTACGCAAACAATTCCGCAATCTCTTCGATGTCCGTCTCTTTGTAAACGGTAGTGTTCGAGCACACCAGGAATCCCGCCGCCTTCGCCGCCTTTATTCCGGCAATCGCCTCGCGGAACACGCCGTCGCGCTCCACACACAAATCGTGCGTCTTCTCCAGCCCGTCGAGGTGAACATTGAAGAAGAATCGTGAAGTCGGCGTGAATTCGTGCAAACGCTTGCGAATGAACATGCCATTCGTGCACAGATAAATATTTTTCTTGCGGGCCAGAATCTCCTTCGCCAGCCGGCCGATCTCCGGATAAATTAGCGGTTCGCCGCCGCAAATCGAGACAATCGGAGCGCCGCAATCCTCCAGCGCCGCAATGCACTGCTCCACCGTAAGCATTTCGTTGATCGTTGGCTTGTATTCGCGAATGCGCCCGCATCCTGTGCACGTCAAATTGCACGCATGCAATGGCTCCAGCATCATCACCAGTGGAAATTTCTTTTCACCACGAATCGTCTTCGTCGCCAAATATTTCGTCAAATTCGCGGTCAAACTCAGCGGAAACCTCATCGTTTACCCCCGTCCATTCCGATATCTAAATTGATTCGGATTGAACTGAAAAGATTTTATTTTTTCTGGAACTTCGTTCCTCCGGTTGCGATACCGGGCCAGCGCGTAGAGCGGAAAAGAATTCCTATATAAATGATACTTCAAATAGAACACGCGCGGAAACCCCGTACCCGTGAAATCATCTTCATCCCACGAACCGTCCGCATTCTGATGCCGCAAAAGCCAGTCCACCGCCCGCACAACAGCGGGATCGTCGGGGCCGCCTGCTGCCAGCAATCCGATTAACCCCCATGCAGTCTGCGACGCCGTGCTCTTCCCCACTCCCTTAAGCGACGGATCATCGTAGGAGGCGCACGTCTCTCCAAAGCCACCATCCGCGTTCTGCACTCGCCGCAACCAATCGGCGGCGCGCCGGCATTCAACCGTATCACTTCCCTGCAGCACTTCCATCGCACGCAACACGCCGCTGGTCCCGTAAACGTAATTCACTCCCCAGCGCCCGTACCACGCGCCCTCTGCAGTTTGTTCGCGCTGCAAATAGGCGATCGCTTTCTTTATTGCGGGATGCGATGACGTCCACCCAAAATTCCCAAGGCATTCGATGGAACGCGCCGTCACGTCCGCAGAAGAGGGGTCGATCATCGCATTGTGGTCCGCAAATGGAATGCTTGTAAGTAGCGCGCTGTCGTTGTCGCGATCAAATGCGCCCCAGCCGCCATCGCGGTTCTGCATGCTGAGCAGCCATGCCAGTCCGCGCCGCGCCGAGTGCTCGAAGCGCTCCGGCTCCTTGTGCTTCACGCGTTGCAGCGCCATCAGCACAAATGCCGTGTCGTCCACATCAGGATAAAATTCATTTCGAAATTCGAACGCCCATCCTCCTGGCTCCGCATCCTTGTTCTTCACTTGCCAGTCGCCGGGCCCCAGGATCTGATGATCGATTAGCCACCGCGCTGCGCTCTGTAGCGCTGGATGCGCTTCGCCAACGCCAGCCTCTTCCAATGACACCATCGCAATTGCCGTATCCCATACTGGCGAAATGCAAGGCTGTACTCGCAATGCATCGTCTTCTTCAATTTCGTAGGCGGCGATCCACCCGAGTTCGCGGTTGATTATGGGATCGCTCGTCGGATATCCCATCGCCAGCATTGCGTAGATCGAATTCGCCATCGCCGGGAAAATTGTCGCCAGCCCTTCGCTGCGCTCAATATGTTCGAAGAGCCATCGCTTTGCCTCTGCCATAGCCCGCCGCCGGAAAGGCTTCCACGGCATCCGCTCATAAACTTTCAGCGCCCGGTCAATCGCCAGAAAAACGTTGCGCCACGAAACGATTTTTCGGCTCCACGCAAACGCCGCCTTCCTATTCGCCGGATTCGCAAACAGCTCATCCACGCTTTCGCATTCGGACATCCGCCACTGCGGCTTGCTCGCGTACACAATCGCCAGCGGAATCACAATCGCGCGCGTCCACGACGACATGTCGTACAAATTCACGAAGAACCAGTTCGGCAGGAGCATCAGCTCGGGGGGTACCGCCGGAGCCATGTCCCAGCCGATTGCCCCAATCATTGCCAGATAAATCCGCACGTATGAGTTTGTTTTTTCGAGCCCGCCTAGCTCGTGAATTCTTTTTTTCGCGCTCTGCATATGCGGCGCGTCCGGCAAATCGTCTGCGAGCTTTAACGAAAAATACGCCTTGACGGTCGTATTCAGTTCCGATGGGCCATCTGGATAAATATTCCAGCCGCCATCCGCCTGCTGTTTTTTCCGAATGTAATTCGCGAGCTTTGCTACCTTTTCGTTGCCGCCATCTCGAAGAATGTGGTGCAGCAAAATGTGGTCGGATTCCAGAGTAGTATCCGCTTCCAGTTCTCCCCACCAGTAACCGTCGGCAGCCTGCAGAGAAATCAAATGCTGAGCGGCCCACTCGATAGCCTCTTCGACGGGCCTGACAACGCGAGACTCTGCTTCCCGAGTCAGAGTGCGCGCCCGGCTAGCTGCCGTCGCTCCGCTTTCTTGCGGTTCCTGTGTTCTCACGCTTTCCGGCATCGATGCAATCCCTAATCTACGATGTTGGTCGTACATGGTACCGATGCTTCAGTTCTTGGCGTTTGTCGAAAAGACAAACTTCAGCGTCGCCGCCGCTACCAGACCAAGAGCTGGGATCCGGGCGCAGGTAGCACGTTCTAACTACTAAATTATCAGGGTCTTACATTCCGGGGTCAACACAAAAAGCGTGTCGGATTCCACCGCCTGAGCCTCTCTCTTAGACGCGCCGAGCCAAATCACGGCTCTCTCAGCACTCCCGTGGACTGCAGCTCGCCCGACAAGAATTGATTGATCACCGTGACAAACTGGTCTGGCTGCTCGAAAAACGGCATGTGCCCGCTCCGTTCAAAAACTACAAACTGCGAACCAGGGATGTCCTCGTGAATTTTGTACGCAATTAGTGGCGCGACGTTCATATCGAAGCGCCCACAGCCCACCAGCACCGGAAACCTGTATTTCTTTATCTCCGGATTCAAATCAAACCGCCGTACATCCTCGTTCACCAATCGGTTGACGTTGTAATATTCAGTATCGTTGGCCATCTTCGCCGCGAATTCGTCGCGATGCTTCGTCGAATAGAACAGCATCGATTCATAGAGCCGCGTGGCTGCGTCGCGGGCCGCTGGTGAATCCTTTTCTTTCAAATCCGACACGAAGGCGTAACTGTCTTCATTCGCGGTCACATCAGGAAAGACATCGTGAAATAAAAACAGGGTGTCGCTCCATTTCGGCGCCGCCGAATCCAAAATAATCAGCCGCTCAATGTGCTGGGGAAAGCGCGCCGCATAGGCCATTGCCAGAAAGCCACCCCAGGAATGTCCCAGCAGGTCAATTTTGTCGTAACCCAGATGCGCGCGGAGCGCGTCGAGGTCATTGATTTGATCCGCGAGCGTGCACGACTGGCCTGCCTTCAGCGGCCCGGACTTGCCCGTGCCGCGCTGGTCCCACATCACGATTTTCCGATTCTGTCCAAGAGTGTCCCAGGCGTCAGACACCAGCAGATATTGATGATCGAATCCCGGCCCCCCATTCGCCACAAACAGAGGCGTACCCGCACCAGAGCCAAAAACTTCGTAATAAATCGTAGCCCCCGGCGCGTTGAACGTTGTCCCGTGCTCCACGTGAGCCACTGCGCTGCTTGCGGTAAAAAACAAAAGCCCAAAAAGAACTGGCGGCAAAATAGCGAACCAACCCTGCGGATGCCCGCCGCGACCGCGCCTTCGATCAAACCTGCTCCTCATGAACGCCTCCACATTTTTGGAATATGCCCGCAAGCCGCGCAGCCTAGCACGGCTGCTCGCCCGTGGGAAGCGCGCCAGTTTAAGAGACCATTGGGACTAGAAATCATTCTGGGGAGGCGAACCGCGACGCAGAGGATTTTGCGCACACAGGGAGCGCCAGCGCCTGCTGCTTCTTGCGCGCGTAATGCACCCGCCATATCGAACCGCCAATCACGATCGCCAGGCAAATTTCGACGAATATTTTTCCGCCATCCAAATAGTCCACGCGCGCTCCGCTCAGGTTCGGGTCTGTCAAAATCCCGTGCGCGAAAAGGCAAGCCGCCGCGCCGTATGTCAGATAATGAAAAAGTTTCCAGAGATGCCGGCCCAGTTCGACGCGGTAAAGCGAAGTGACCACTACCACCACGAACAAATACAGAGCCGCCGCGCCTATCATGTTTTCTGTTGGCTGCAGCGGCGAGCAAAGCGGAAACACAATGTCCACCGCGCGAAAGTGCGGCTTGGCGCTCCAAAGCAGCGGCAGCGGGTGCAAGACCGTAAATCCCAGCGTCCCGTAGCCCGCCCACCGATGGATGCGAAAAATATCGAATCGCCGGTGCGGCCAGTAGCGAACTGGACTGTACCGCCCAAAAATCATCAGCCCAATCAGGATGTTCGCGGTGGCGAAACCGACGGCGATGAGGCCAATATACGCGGATAAATCAAGCACAGTCACGCGAACTCAACTCCTTACTTCGTTCCCCGCGGCTGTGCGGAGGCTATTCTAAAGACGCTATTTCCCGCGCGATGGTTTCCTGCAAACATGGACGGATGCGGGATGAAAACACGCTATGATGAAACACGGCATCGAGAGAATCCCCAGAAATGCGCCTGACAAAAATATTAATGCTCCTGTCGACCGCCATCATGCTCGCTACAGTGCCAAGTCAACGGCGCGACGGAGCAGGATCAGCGCACGACGGATCCAGGAAAGACGCTGCACGTATGTATCTCGGATTCGATCGTAATGATTATCCGGGAGATGTGGTGCTTGACGCTCTGCGCCATACATTCGCATTCTGCGGATACTGGCTGAATGCGCCGCCGGGCGAAAGCGCAACGAATTGGACGGGCAAGCGCGAAATTCTGCGCGCGCACGGTTTCGGATTTTTGGTACTCTTCAACGGCCGCTTGGATAAACAATTGACGTCCACGCGCAATCCAAAGCTGATAGGCGCGGAGGATGCTCAGGCGGCCGTCAAGGCTGCGCAAGCAGATGGCTTCGCGCGCGGCACAGTGATTTTTGTCGACCAGGAGGAAGGCGGCCGCATGCTGCCGGAGCAGCAGGAATATTTGCTCGCGTGGATTGACGGCGTGAATGCTGCCGGATATTGCGCGGGAGTTTATTGCTCGGGAATGCCGGATAAGTCTGGCGCAGGCGGCGTGATTACCGCGAACGACATTCGCGAACATGCGGGCGGCCGCCAAATCTCATTCTTCGTCTACAACGATTCCTGCCCGCCATCCCCAGGCTGCATTTATTCCGCGAAAAACATCACGCCAGCGCAGGGCGGAGTTCCCTTTGCCACGATATGGCAAATCGCTCAGTCGCCGCAAAGAAAAAGTCTCACCAGGAAGTGTGCTGCGACTTACGCCGCCGACGGAAACTGCTATCCGCCAGGGCTTGCTGTGCAAGGAATTTTCGTTGATGTGGATATCTCAGCATCAGCGGATCCCTCGCACGGCCGCTGAATCGCCTCGTCCCCTGTTACTGCGTCGCGGTCTTCTCGCCGAGCTTCCGCATCCTCTCACGCAATTTCTGGCGCAGACCGGCAGGCGCGTTGGGATTGAACGCCACCAGATACCACAGCGGCTGCGTGCGGTCTTTGCTCAGAGAAGTCAGCGTCACAGCGTCCGCGTTCGGATGCCTCGCAATATTCTCGCGAATGGCCGCATAGGGATGCTTCGCCAGCCGCCGCAGCGTCTTCGACGAAACTCGCGGATGTTCGCTGATCAGCCGCAGCAAATAATAATCCTCGCCCGGCGTGTCGCGATACAGCTTGTCCAGCATCTCCGGCTTGATCTCCGCGCTTAGAACGAACCCGACTTTTTCGTCCCACGAAGTGTTGATGCGGTTCAGTTCCTGCGTGCGCGCATGGATCAACTGCTCGACCACGCGGCGCTCCTGCTCCAGCCTTCCGTGCGGCAGCGCGCTATGCTCCAGCGAATCCAGTACGCGCAGCAGGTGTTGCCGTTCGCCGAAAACCACTTGCGAAGTTCGCGGCGTTTTTCCCTTTGCATTATTGCTCACCAGATCGGAGCGTCTCATTGTTTCCCCTCGAGACCTTCACAGATGATTCGCGCTTGCCAAAATTTTTTCTTCGAGCTCGCGTGAATTCGCTGTGCGATTGCCCGCCGGGAAGAAAGGCCCTGGGGAACGTTCCTTCGTGGAGATTTGGCCGAGACGATTTAGCTCGACGTTTCTCACGCGGCGGCGCCTAAGTCCGAGAGAAATTATCCGGCGAACTCCGCGCCCGCGCAATCTCTCTTGCCTCTCGCGTTCCTCCTTTGCAACACATTTCGGCACTACATCTTCCACTACAATCTCCGCCCCGATGCGGGCCGATTCGTCGCGAGAAATGCTATTGTGGAGTGCAGGACAAAAAGGAGCGCGCACCATGACCGCCTTCGACAAGCATCGCGACGAGCTCGACCATTACGAAACCATGATGGGTCCGCATCGCGGACGCCTCGCCGTCACGCTCGACTTGCTTACCAACGCCATGGTCCTTATTGGACAGCACGGCGTCTATTGCCGCAGCTCCGCAAATCCCCATCAGCCTCCGCTCGACATGCGCCTCATCAACGACGAATTGCAAAATGCCAAGCAGCTCATCCAGAGCGTCATGGAAAATCTTCGCGCCGAACGCGACGCCCGACTGTAGCCTTTTTTGCGCGTCTCGCAGAAGATCATCTCGATTGCAGAAATGGATTTGATTCGCGCTCTTCAGCCAACGTCGTGGCAGGCCCATGGCCGGGAAAAACAATCGTCTCTTCGGGCAGCGCCAAAAGCTTCAAGCGGATTGACCGAATAATTTCAGGATACGACCCGCCCCACAAATCCGTCCGCCCAATCGAACCCGCAAAAAGCGTGTCCCCCGCGAAAAGCCACGGAGCTTGCTCCTCTGCTTGCGCTTCATGCGCCACAGAAGAAGATTTTCTCCTGTCACTCGGAGCCACAATGCGATTCCCTTCTCCAGTGTTCGAGCCCGCGCCCATCGAAGCCGGCAAATACAAACTGATGCTCCCCGGAGAATGTCCCGGCGTGTGCAGCACGCGCATTTCATAATTTCCCCAGCGAATCGCGTCACCCTCAGCGAGCAAACTGTCAATCTTCGCGACGGGCGGCGGCGGCACGCCCAGAAACTGCGCCTGCATATCCATCTGCCGATACATTTCCAAATCGCCTTCATTCATCAGCACCGGCGCGCCGGTCACATCGTGAAGCCGTTTTAATCCGCCCACGTGATCTATGTGCGCATGCGTGCTCACAATCGCTTTCACGGCCAGCCGGTGCTTGGCCAGTAGAGCCAGAATGCGATCCACGTCGTCGCCCGGGTCAATAACGATCGCTTCGCGCGTCGCAGGATCGCCCACGATGTGACAGTTGCATTGCAACGTCCCCACCGGCAGAATCTCGTGAATCAATTTTTCTGTCATTTGCGCTACAGGAACTACGTGCTGCAAGAATCGCTTTTCTTCGCGGCGCCCACTTCAAACACCTCCGCCTCGCCCCCGCTCCAACCGGCTTTGCTTCCCGGCTCCATTTGCTCGCGCCGCACGTAGCCCATGCCAATCACCGTGCCGAATTTTGGCGAATTCGCCGCGCGCGTCACAAATCCAATCTCCGCGCGATTTTCCCCGTCACCTGAAAACAGCGGCTCACCATTGCGCGGAACTGCATCGCCTGGAAATCGCAGCATCACGCGACGCCGCTGAATCTGTCCGCGCGAACGCACGCGTTCCACGATTTCCTGCCCGGTGTAGCAGCCCTTTGTATAACTGATGTGCGAACTTTCCAGGGCCGCCTGATGCGGAATTTGATTTTCGTCGAAGTCCACGCCATACCACGCCACGCCATTTTCCAGGCGCAGCACGTTCAACGCTTCGTAACCAACCGGCCCGCCGCCGCGCCTCCGCACCGCATCCAAAAGCAAATTCCACAGCGCCCGCAAATTCTCCCGCACGCAGATGAATTCCGCGCCGGGAATCTCGTCATTCGGAGTCCGCACGACACGGCACGCCATTCCTGAAACCGTTTTTTCCTCGTGACTGAAATCTTCCATTGAATTTAGATCCAGGCCGCAGAGCTCGCGCACAATCTCCGCGGTCTTTGGCCCTTCCAGCGCCAGCGTGCCGAATTTCTCCGTCCAATCCTCCATCGTCACGTCATCCATGATAATGAATTTCTCAAACGTTTCCGCAAGGCGCTCGCGAATCATCGCGTACGAAATGGCCAGCAGGCGGTCTTCGAGCGCCAGCGTTTCCACTTCGGCGAGAATTCTGCCCTGAGGATTCAGCAGCAGCGAGATATTTCCGTGCCCGGGCGTGAGGTCGCGAATGTTGCCGGTGAGCACGGCGTTCAAATAGCGCACGCGGTCCGCGCCGGTGAAAGAAAAAATGGCGCGATAATTTTTATCAATTAACGCTACGGACTCGCGCGCGAACTTGTATTCGGATTGCGCGTCGCCGTAATTCGCGGGCAACGCGCAGCCAAAATACTCTGCAAATTTCGCGCCGAGTTTCTGATGCTCGGCCTTCAGCGGAGTCTCAACTGTCATGGCGAAATTTCCCGCGGCGTGTTGCGCGAAATTGCTTCGGATCAGTTGGCGGCGGCGCCGGGATTGCGATTTTTTCCGGTGTTGATGGCTTCGAGGAAGCTGCCGCGCTCGTTGTCAATTTTGCGCTGAAGCTGCAGCAGGCTGTAGAGAAGCATTTCCGGGCGCGGCGGGCATCCCGGAACGTAAACGTCCACGGGAATCACCTGATTCACGCCTTGCACGATGGCGTAATTGTTGAACACGCCGCCAGATGTGGCACACACGCCCATGGAAATCACCCATTTCGGCTCCGGCATCTGATCGTAAAGCTGCTTGATGACAGGCGCCATTTTTTGCGAGACGCGGCCGGCGATAATCATCAAATCGGACTGCCTGGGCGAGCCGCGAAAAACTTCGGCGCCGAAACGCGCCACGTCGTAGCGCGAAGCGGCGAAGCACATCATTTCGATGGCGCAGCACGCCAGTCCAAAGGACATCGGCCAAATCGAGCTGCGCCGCGCCCAGTTCACCAGCCGGTCGAGCTGCGCGAAGAGGATGCCTTCCTTCTTCAGGAAATTTGTGGCCTCTTCGGGCGTTTCCAGCGTGACCCCTTTTGCCAATTGCACCGCCATCAGCAGTTCTCCTCTGCGCGAAAATCCATTTTCGCACGATGCGCCCGCACTTGCAAACGTGCGAAACGCGTGACGGGCAGGGCGCAACCTTTGCCTATCTGTACAAGGATGCGGTTCTCCGCTCGCGCGTGAAGCGATGTATACTCCCGCGCATGACTCCCTTCCATCATAGGTTCGTGCTGGCATGTACTTTTGCTGGAGCGGCTCTGGCTTTGTTCGCGGGCGCTGCGAAACGTTCCTCATCACGCGCGCCTCAAGATACGCTCAAAACGGAAGCGCTGGCGGCCCTTTCTCAAACCAACGGTAAATTGCGCGTGGCTGGCTTGCAGGAACCTGTGGAAGTGCTGCGCGACAGCTGGGGTGTGCCGCACATTTACGCGCGCAACCAGCATGATCTGTTTTTCGCGCAGGGTTTCGTCGAGGCGCAGGACCGACTGTTCCAAATGGAAATGTGGAAACGCGCCGGACAGGGCCGATTGGCCGAAGTGGTCGGTAAATCCGCATTGCCGCGCGATATTGCCGCGAGACTGGTGCGCTATCGCGGCTCGATGCAGGCGGAGTATGAAAGCTACGCGCCGGACACGCGGGAAATTCTCGAGGCGTTCACCGCAGGAATCAATGCCTACATTCGCGAGCGCACCGCGCCCGGCGGGCCCGGATTGCCCATCGAATTCAAGCTCGCGGGATTCGCTCCGGAAATGTGGAAGCCGGAAGATTGTCTGACGCGCATGGCGACGCTTGGAGTGTCAGGTAACGCGATGGCTGAGCTAGCCTACGCGCAGTTGGTTACCGCGGTCGGCGCTCAGAAAGCCACCTATCTCGCGGATTTTGACCCGCCGACAAAGCTCGAACCTGCAAAAGGTGTGGACTTGGCTGAACTTTCGCCGGCGCTGATTCGCGGATTCGTCGGCAGCGATGCTCGCATCGAGTTCCCGGAAAACGCCGAAGGCAGCAATAACTGGACTATTTCAGGGAAGTTGACGCGCTCGGGCAAGCCGCTGCTCGCCAACGATCCGCACCGCACCATAACAATTCCATCGCTGCGCTACGTCGTGCAACTGGTCGCCCCTGGATGGGACGTCATAGGGAGCATGGAACCGGCGCTCCCCGGCGTGAGCATCGGGCACAACCAGGATATCGCCTGGGGATTGACGGTGTTTCCCGTGGACCAGGAAGATATTTTTTACGAGCAGCTCAATCCGAAAAATCCTCTTCAATACCGCACGGCGAGCGGCTGGGCCACCATGCGCACGATTTCTGAAACTTTTCAGATACGCGGCGAGCAGAGCGTTACGCTCCCGCTGAAATTCACGAAAGACGGCCCGGTGCTCTGGGAAGACAGCAAGCGCGCTCTTGCGTTGCACTGGGTGGGGGCAGAACCAGGAACGACGCCGTATCTTGCCGGGCTTATGCTCGACCGCGCGCACAATTGGAAGGAATTTCTCGCCGGCCTTGAGAGGTGGAAAACGCCAGCTGAGAACTTCGTCTACGCAGATCGTCAGGGCAACATTGGAGAGCAATCTGCCGGACTGACCCCGGTGCGCAAAAAAGGAAACGGTCTGCTGCCGGCGCCCGGCTGGGGCGGGTACGGATGGGCAGGATACGTTCCGCTCGCGCAACTGCCGCGGCAATACAATCCTGCGCGGGGATACATTGCTACCGCAAACAACAAAGTGATTTCGCCGAATTATCCGTACAGGATCGCCTATTCGTGGAGCAAAGACCGCATTGCGCGGATTGAGCAGATATTCGATGCCGCACGAACCGCCAAGCGCGCGCTTACCGTGGAAGATATGGAAAAGTTGCAGAACGACGTGGTGTCTTTGCCCGCAAAAGACCTGGTGGCCGTGCTCCGAGCGAGTCCCGTCGCGCACGACCCGGCGGCGCAGTTGCTCCTTGAGTGGAACGGCGATTTGAATGAAGGTTCCGCTGCCGGAGCGCTCTACGAAGTTTGGCTTGTAGAATTGCGCAAAGCTATCACCACGCTGATCATTCCCAATCGAGCGCACGCGATTCTTCCCATAGATGTCGATTCGCTTGCCATCATGCTTGCGCATCCGGCCGAAGAATTTTTTGGGGCTGATCCCATCGCGCAGCGTAACAAAATCCTGCAACAGACCGTTGATCTGGCATACGCCGAATTGCAGAGGCGGCTCGGCCCCGACACTTCAAAATGGTCGTGGGGCCGGCTTCATTTCATGCATTTTCGGCATTCCCTCGAGCGAGTGGACCACGCCGCCGCCCTATTCGATCCGCAACCGGTCTCCCGCCCTGGCGACGGCACGACGGTCGATGCAACATGGGTGAATTCAGAAAATTTCGAGCAACTTGGAGGCGCCAGCTATCGCGAGATCTTCGACCTCGACAATTGGGATGGCTCTAAAGGAGTGAACGCCCCGGGCGAGAGTGGCCAGCCGGGCAGCCCCCACTATACGGATTTGATTTCCCTATGGAGCCGGGGAAAGTATTTTCCCTTTGCGTTTTCCCGCAAAGCGGTTGAAAAGGTTGCGACCGATCGCCTCGAACTGCTTCCCTCGAACTGAGTTGGGAAAGGGTAGCTGAATTCCCAACTCGGCGTCGCGTTCGATTTAATTCTGGGTAGGCCTCCAGCGCTGCATCACGATTGCGCCGTGACAAGCCGCGCGATGGTCACAATTGCGGCCTCAAACCGCAAACGCGGCGAACAGCAAAAGCAAACGTGGCGTGGGCGCGTTGCGGGGGCTTCGCAAAAATGCGCGCAGCGAAAATCGGCTCGATTTGATGCTACGATCAATCACTCTGGCTTAGGGCATGGTAGACTGGAAAACTCGGACGCTGAGTGGCGCTGAATGTCCGGATGATTGGTAACGCCGCGCGCCGCTGTAGAGTAATGCATCCCGGCAGCCGTTCAAATGCCTGTGAACGAACCACCTTAGGGGCGTAGCTCAGTGGTAGAGCAGCGGCCTTTTAAGCCATTCCCCGCTTTTCGCCTTGGTGCGCCTCAACACGTCAAGTCAAGCCATTTCTATCACATGCGAAAATCGCGAGCAGCCACGATGTGCCTGGGATTGCCCCAAAATGGCAAACCAACTGACACCAAAACTGACACTAGGACTCATGCCAAATCGGAGTGTAGACCTTCAAACACTGGTCCCACCCATTACGTCTTGTTTTACTTTAAGCGTTTGGAACTTGGGTTCGATCCAACGTACTTCCCTCCGACTTGATGCAAACGGTTATTCGGGGTACGTCTCCGTGTTGAAGCCCGGAACCTTGCAGCTGTCATCCACGCAGACCCTGAAATTCCCAGAGCGCGCGAGGCGTCTTTAGAGCGGAGTCCAGCGATGCAAGCGTGAGGCAAATGTTGTCTGGCTTTTATCCGTACTCCCGCCGTTCCCCTTGGGAACCGGAACGCTGTACATCGAAACGACGGTATGCTGAGCGATCCGGTTTCTTCTCGATCTACGGCAAGTCGACATCGAGAACGTACAGATTCTTGTCCCCGCTCGTCATCCGAATTACGGGCGAGCCATCGGGCGCGACGGCTTCGAGTCCGCAGCGGCTCACGCTACCTTCAAGCTGCACGCGAAAATCGGTGACGCGCTCGAAGCTGCCGCGATCGACGTTCATTCTCCATATCGGCTGATTTTCCTCGAGCAGGTCCTGAAAATACAGGTACTGCGAATCTCGCGACCACCCCAGTGGACCAAACGCCGTCCCTTTTCGGATCTCCTTCCAGCGTGACGTTCGCAGGTCTAGCAACATGATCCGGTCGTTGTCGTCTGACTCGGCACCCAAGTAGCGCCCGTTAGGAGAAAAACTTGGCTTGGCCAAACCTTCGCTTCCTGCGATGGTGCGCACCAGGCCTGTCTTTCGGTCGAGGAGGTACAACCCTACCTCTTCGGCTGGGTTATTGTATGAGCGAGCATCGAACGCGATTGTCTTGCCGTCGCTTGAAAACACAGCTTCCCCGGGATTGAGAGCGCCCACATGCAGCTCTCGCGACGCGCCCCCCGTCGCGGGAATCGTGAACATGCGGTGCGTGCCCGTCGGCATTCGGTCGATATACAGGATTTCCTTGCCATCCGGGCTCCAGTGTGGGCGCCGCGGCTGACCGTTCTCCCCGGTCAATTGTTTCTTATCCGTTCCGTCTGGCCGGCTCACCCA
>Ga0209167_10000026_pt1 | contig 205713 bp, 165 predicted proteins | sample Coa_R1_9_FD_187154 | JGI IMG/M metagenome (GOLD analysis project Ga0209167, IMG submission 187154) | Surface soil microbial communities from Centralia Pennsylvania, which are recovering from an underground coalmine fire - Coalmine... | ecosystem: Environmental > Terrestrial > Soil >...
GAAGGGCGCGGCTGGCAAGGCTGGCATCACCATGTAACCTTGGTCTGCTTGGCCTACGCCTTCCTCCTGTTGGAGCGACAGCATCTTAAAAAAAACTCCAGCTCCGACCTTGCCTGAAGCGCGGCGACGTCTACAAGTGGTGTTAATTCGCATGTTCGGTGTCTGCCCTACCTGCCGTTGCTTGGCAGGCAGAGGCTCGTGATTACTTAACGTAGTAGTACTAGGGTGGATGCGAATTTCCCGCGAGAATACCGGCTTTTTTGTGGTAGTATGGGCGCGGATAGGACGCGTCACGCAACCTGGGCGCCAGACTAGGGTGACAGCGGGAAGGCCGGAGCGAGGCTTGCTGAGGGGTTAGTCACCGTTCCGGATCCCTGAACCGCGTACGGTTGTCGCTCTTTGAGAGGCCTCGGCTATGCCTGGCGCTTCCACGTCGTCGTCCCGCGGTCGGGACACCAATCGTTACGGCCTGCGATCCTGGCTCGGACACCGGCTCACTGAACTCGCCGGATTCCTCGTGTCCGTGCTGGGCCTGCTGATCCTGCTTAGCCTCATCTCCTATCAGCCCTGGGACCCCTCATTCAACACCACCAGCGCCGGCCCGGCTGCCAGCAACTGGATTGGACTCTGGGGATCCTACTCCGCCGACGCGCTTTTCCAGGTGCTGGGCTGGGCAGCGTACGTCCTGCCGCTGGTCCTCTTCGTGGTGGGAATCCAGATGCTCCGCGCGCGGACGTTTGAGGCGCCGTGGACCAAGTTCGTCGGGACGCTGCTGCTCCTGGGATCGCTCACCGCGCTGCTCGAACTTTACCCGTATACCCCAGCGATTCGCGGGGCAGCGGCGAGCGCGGTACGCGGCAGCGGCCTCTTAGGATACCTGGTGGCGTTCGTGCTGCGACGCACGTTCAACGGCGTGGGCGCCGCGATTGTGGCAGCGACGGTATTCCTGAGTTCGCTGTTTCTGGTCACCCGATTCTCCTTCTCGGCGGCCTTCAGCTTTCTGCTCGCCCACTTCAACTTTGTCAAGGCGCTGGTGGCGCGCTTCAACGCGTGGCGGGAAGCGCGACGGCGCGAACGCCTGCGCCGCGAAGTGGAGCGCACGAAAGTGGCCGGCAAGCAACCCGTCATACAACGGCTGAGCGGCGGCGCGCTCATCGCTGACAAGAAGGCAGCGAAGGCGGGAGCGAGCCCAGCGGCAGAGGAGCATCGCCAGGCCGGCTCTCTCCTGAGTCTCGACTTCGAACACCCCGGACACGAAGAACCGGAGCCGCCGCCCCCGCCCGTCATCGTGGCGGGAACGCGCGCTTCGGCGGTGCGCGACGCCAAGGCCGCATCCCCCAGGATCACCGGACGCGGCGCTCAGGCCTACAAGCTGCCCAGCCCCACCATGCTGCGGCCGCCGGAGGATCAGCAGGGTGTCGACGAGGACGAGCTCAAGGAGCGCGCGCTCCGTCTGACCGAAAAGTTCGGCGAGTTCGGCGTCACCGGCAGCGTGACGCAGATTCATCCCGGCCCGGTCGTCACCACGTTCGAGTTCAAGCCGGAAGCGGGCATCAAGTACAGCCGCATTACTAACCTGGTCGACGACCTGTGTCTGGCGCTCAAGGCGGAATCGATCCTCATCGAGCGCATCCCCGGGAAATCCACGGTGGGCATCGAGGTCCCGAACCTGCATCGCGAGATCATCCACCTGCGCGAGCTCGTGGAGTCGACGGAGTTCGCGGCGTCGCCCTCCAAGCTCACCATCTGCCTCGGTAAGGACATCACCGGCAAGATGAAGGTCGCCGACCTCACCCAGATGCCGCACCTGCTGATTGCCGGCTCAACGGGCTCGGGCAAGAGTGTCTGCATCAACTCGCTCATCATCTCGATGCTCTACAAGTCGACGCCCGACGAGGTGAAGCTCATCCTCATCGATCCCAAGCGTCTCGAGCTGAACCTCTACGAAGGCATCCCGCACCTGTTCACGCCCATCGTAACCGAGCCCAAAGTCGCGGCCAACGTCCTCCGGCGCGCCACCTTCGAGATGGAAGAACGCCTGAAGAAGCTCGCCGAGCACGGCGTGCGGAACATCGAGCAGTACAACAAGCTGTTCGAGCCGGAATCGACGCCCAGCCTTTTTGACGCCGAGGGCCAGCAGGAGCAGCCGCTGCCGTATCTGGTGATCGTTATCGATGAACTCGCCGACCTCATGATGGTCGAGCCGCAGAACGTGGAGGAGTCGATCACGCGCCTGGCGCAGATGGCGCGCGCCGTGGGCATCCACCTGATCCTGGCGACCCAGCGTCCTTCGGTCGACGTCATCACCGGCCTGATCAAGGCCAACCTGCCGGCGCGCATCTCGTTCCGCGTGGCGAGCAAAGTGGACTCGCGCACCGTGCTCGACTCAAATGGCTCGGAAGCCTTGCTCGGCCGCGGCGACATGCTCTTCATGCCGCCCGCCAGCGCCCGCCTGCTGCGCCTCCATGGTCCGCTGGTGACCGAGAAGGAGATCAACAAAGTCGTCGACTTCTGGAAGGCGCAGTCGGAGCCGGAGTACAACGAGGAATTCCTGAAACCCTTCCGCGTCAAAGACAAGGACGAGACGGGTGAGGCCGAGGAAGTGGACGAAGAAGAGGCGGCCGAACTCGATGAAGTCTATGAGGACGCGGTGCGGCTGGTGGTCGAGTCGGGCAAAGCGTCGACCTCGCTATTGCAGCGCCGCCTGCGCCTGGGCTACGGACGCGCCGCGCGCCTCCTCGACTTGATGCAGCGCGATGGCATCATTAGCGCCCCCGACGGCTCGAAACCCCGCGAAGTCCTGAAGCGTCCCGACTGGCTGAAGGAAGTCGACGAATCGCTGCGCTAGTTTTCAAATCTCCGATTCTGCAATCTGAAATCCCGGAATCCCGGTCTGAGGCCGACGAGCAATAGTTGACGAGCGCCCGTGCGCACCCAAGAAACCCCTCACCCGGCCCGCTTCGGCTGGTTAAAGCGCCGGCCGCGGGACCTCCCTCTCCCCCGCGAGAGGGCTCTGGTTTCTGCCGGCCAAAGCGAAAGCTGCGCGACCGGGGGTTGCGCAACCCCTGCAACCTGCCTGCGCCTGCCGACATCCAACCCGCACGCAGGCTTGAGATTTCCTGGAACCTTTTTCCGCCAGCGGAGAATTAGTGTTTGATGGCGAATCGCGGACCGAGCCAGGGCACCCGATGACTGACCCGAACCGAGCGAGCGAAGGCGAGTTGATCGAGAGGATCAGAGCGGGCGACGAAGAAGCGTTCATCCAGCTCTATCGCCGGCAGCAGGGCGCGATTTACCGGTTCGCGTTGCAGATGAGCGGGTCCCCGAGCCTGGCGGAAGACGTGACGCAGGACGTTTTCCTGGCGCTGATGCGCGACGTGCGCACCTTCGACGCCACGCGCGGCTCACTCGCGTCCTATCTTTACGGGATCGCCCGCAATTTGGTGGCGGATCACTTGCGGCGCGGGCGAATGGATTCGCCGCTCGCGCCCGATGATATAGCGGCCGGCTCCGCGCAGCTACTCGCCAACCCCGCGAACGATCCGCTGGCGGAGATGACGCGGCGCGAAGCCGTCGAGCGTTTGCGTCAAGCGGTGCTGGCGCTGCCCGAGCATTATCGCGAAGCGGTGGTGCTTTGCGAGCTGCATGAGATGGACTACGAGCGCGCGGCGAAGGTCCTCGGTTGCGCGGTGGGGACGGTGCGGTCGCGGCTGCATCGGGCGCGTGAATTGCTGGCAAAGAAGCTGCGCGGAAAAGATAAGGACGCAGCCGGAGAGGCCGTCAAAGCGCTGAAAGCCGTGAGGTGCGCAACATGAATTGCCAGGACTTTGAATCGATCGTGCCGGACCTGGCCAGCAGGCAGGTAGTCAGCTCCGAGGAAGCGGCGCGCGCCCAGGCCCACGCAGCGGTGTGCACGGCTTGCGCGGCTTTACTGGCGCAGCAGCAGAACTTGACGCAGACGCTCCACGCCTTGGCCTCCCAGACTGCGCAGGAACAGGCGCCGGATCGGGTCGAGGCAGCCTTGCGGCTGAAGTTCCAGGGTCAGAGTGCGCTTGCCGGTCGCAGGACTTCCGAGCCGCGCCCGGCCGTGCTAAGCCGGCTTGCCTGGGGCATTGCGGCAGTGGTTGTGGTCGCCGTGGGCATCGTGATCGCGGCGCGCTTCCGCCGGACGCCGAGTCGATCGCCGGTGTCGAATGGGCCGTCGCAGGCGCGATCGAATCCTCCTGCTGTGCCCGCGGAGCCGCGGCACGATGCAGTCAGAGCCATGAACGTCGAATCGTCGAGGCACGAGCGGAGGACGTCCCGGCTCGCGGCGCGCAAGCAGCCGGCACGCCGCGCGGCGGCCATGTCACAGAACGCGAATCGCGAAGTCGTGACCACCTTCTACCCGTTGCCCTACGGCAGCGGGCTCAGTCTGGACGACGGTTGGGAGCTCGTGCGCGTCCGGATGCCCGTCGCGGCGCTCAGCGCGATCGGTGTTCCGGTAGTGGATGAGGCGTCGGCGACCGGGTTCGTCAAGGCCGATGTCGTGTTGGGTGACGATGGGATGGCGCGCGCCATTCGTTTTGTTCAATAGGGATGTGTGAGAGACGAGCGGGCAGGGGGTCGGAGCTTCAGCTCCGACATAAGCGACCCTGTGGAATCAGGGCTTTCAGCGCCTGAAGCTTCAGGGCCTAAAGGCCGAGTTTGGCCGGGTCGGCGTTTGTCGGACCTAAAGGTCCGACCCCCTTTCTCGACCGCCGCTAGAGAGCGAGAGGAGAGAAAATGAAAAGCATCAAAGCATTAAGCATCATCTGCGGATTCGGACTATTCGCGAGCGCCGCTGTCTTCGCGCAAGAACCTCTGCCGCCACCGCTCGCCGCCGCCGGCGGCAAGACGTTCTTCTTCAGCAGCATTGAAGAGCGCGCGAGCAACAAGGTGGTGAAGGGCGCGCCGTACTCCGCGCAGGCCGCCACCGAGACCACACAGACCCTGGCGGACGGGAACCAAATCCATCGCCAATCGACGAGCAATATCTATCGCGACAGCCAAGGGCGCACGCGGCGGGAGGAAACGCTGGGCGATTTGGGTCCGTGGTCCGCGCCGCAAGCCACCCCGCGACAAATGATCTTCATCAATGACCCGGTGGCGGACGTTGGCTACATCCTGAACCCCCAGAATCACACCGCGAGCAAAATGACCCCGCCGGCAGGAGCCGGGCAGGTGGTCGTGCGGAAGCGCCTCGCCACAGGCCGCGAGCTGCCTCCACCCCCGCCGCCCGATGCCGGCGCGGACGTGATGTACATCCAGGGTCCGCCGCCCGGTGATGCGCCGGACGTGGCCGTCGCGGGTGGCACGGGCACAGTGACCATTAGCAGGCGCGCACTCCAGCCGGGCGGAAAAGGCGAGCCGGGGACCACGGAGCAGCTTGGCACCCAGACCATGGAAGGCGTCCAGGTGACCGGCACGCGCACCACTTACACCATTCCCGCCGGACAGATCGGGAACGATGAGCCCATCCAGGTGGTCACCGAGCGCTGGTATTCCCCGGCGCTCCTGACCGTGGTGATGAGCAAGCGCAGCGACCCGCGCGTCGGCGTCACGACGTATCGGTTGACCAACATCAGCCTGGCGGAGCCTTCGCCCGATCTCTTCCAGGTCCCCGCCGACTACACCCTCAAGGACGGCCCGATGATCGAGTTCCACGAGAAAACGAAACCCGCCGCGAACCAGTAAGCCCATATTCCTTCGGGGTGGCGCACACATCGAGTCTTGATATGTGCGCCACCCGAATCGCCACGTTAGCCCTCCCCGCGGGAATCAACCTGAGAACCTCAGCCCTTGAGCCCGCTTGACCGTCGTCGCTCGGTTCATGCACACTGAGTCGCATGAAGAGAATCACGTTCAGCGCCGACGAGGACTTGATCGAGCGGGCGCGGCTCGTGGCTCGCTCCCAGCGCAAAACGCTAAATGCCGCTTTCCGGGAGTGGCTCGCCGAATACACTGCGCAGCCTGGCAGCGGGTGTGAATTTGACTCTTTGATGAAGCGCCTGCGGCGAGTGAATTCCGGCCGCCCCTTCACCCGAGACGAGATGAACAAGGGATAGGTCGTGCCACGGCGCGGGGTGGCGCACGCATCGGTGTGTGATGTGTGCGACTACGTGAGTCGCAACCGACAGTCCGCCGGGGTAAAACGGGATCGCACACATGGCAAACACCGCCATGTATTCGCCACCCCGGCGGTTGAAACAATCTGGCGTATCCGCGTCAATTGGAAACCGGCCCGACTACGCGCTGTGTCGCAGCAGCGCAGCCGCCTTGGACATGAAAACCCACGCTAAGCGATTCCCGTCCCAAACCACGCGACCCCGCAACTGAACGTCTGCAATTCTCCCACCTGACTGACGCGTGACGTTCGCGATCTTTTGGAGTTCAACGGTCAGCTGTTGGCCCGAGGAGAGCTTGACAAACGTTACTTCGGCCCCTGCGAAGCTCGATATCTTGAAGTCGAGATAAGGGTCCGGATCCTTAGGGTATAGGTGAATTACAAGATTTTCCTTTTGCAACTTCTCTAGACGGCTACGCACGCACGCGAGTCGGTGATCTCGCAGCTCGGCGATGGTCATTGTCACATCGCACCCAGGGCAGTGGGTCTCGGCAGGCCTTCCGGGCCCCGCATGTGGGCTTTGCCGCTGGCCGTTCCGGCGCGCTATCTCAACTCGCAGAACTTCCTCCGACAGGGTGGCCGCGACATCGGAAGCGTTGAGTACGGCCTGACAAGTCGGGCATACGAAAGGAAAGAACTCTTGAGTTTTCATACCCTATATTTAACCACTAGTGGTCATAATGTCAAGCATTTTTTCGGCGGGTACCTTCCAGTGAGGGGGGGAAGCGAAAGGGCTGACTTTGCGCAGGACCGTAGCTAGCCCGCTGCGTCTTGAAGGAGCCGCATGGCTACGAACACTTTATGAATCTCTTGGCGCGACATTTTGGTTAGACGATCCTTCCCCGTAAGGTCACAGTAAAATCTGTGCCGCTGGTCTTCGCTCCACCCGAGGGAGGCCGCAATTCCATGAATCCCGTTGCGGTCCCGTTTTATCTTCAGGTATTGGGGCTCGTTGTTCCGCCTAGCAAAAAGTTTGTCCCTCAGGTAGCCAATCCCTTCCTCGAATTTCGCGCTTGGAAGCCGGTCGTACGACGATAGGTCGAAATAGCGATTGAACTCTCCCCACTCTGACCCGATGTGCGGGCCTGGGTCTTTTCGCTTCCTCCGCCGCGCCTCCTCTTCCGCCAATTGCAATATTAGATCCCTGATGTCCTGCCTTTCATTCTCGTCGATCGCCAGTCCCTCGGGCGCGTCGCCCTGCCTTGGCGGCTTCTTTCTCACACGGGTCAGGGTTCTCTTAAGACCGCCCAGATCCTTCCGAATGTCCCGGGTGCCCTCATAAGCTTTCTTCGCGAACTCAGGAAAGAACTCGTCCACTAAGTCCGAGTGTTTGCTGAGTTCTTCCTTCAGGCGCGCGCCATCCCATATTCTAATGTCGAAGGGGCACAATCCTCTCTGTCCTTCGAGGAATTCCCATGTCTTTATCGAGAGCGATTGGCTGCAGAGGAAATGCCATTTCTTCAGGCCTTGAAATCTCTTCATCTTTTCCAGGTCCCCGCAAAACTTTTTGAGCGCAACATTTCCCTTCGGATGCGTGAACTGAAAATATTCCTCCCCCCAGGTCGCGAACCCATCGACGCCAGCATCCCCACCTGCTTGATTTACTGGGTGGAATCCTGGGAAAATTCGCGCGAGTAGCCTCTCGCAAAGTTGTTGAAACTCGGTCGGCGTCTCGATCTTTCGAAAGTCAATCCTGCCAGCCACAGGCGTACCTCTAGAAAAGCTGCTCTTGCTCGTGTTTCGTCTTCCGCTCCGCCTTGGCGAAAGTTTCCTCGCGGTGCGCGGGATATTCGAGCTTCTTGCCCCCGAGCAACTCGGCAATGGTTAGAATTTGCAGGCGGGGATAGCGGCCCGGAAAGTCTTTTGACTCGTAGAAGCCCGTAGCCGCAGCTTCCGTCAGCATGGGCTTGGTGGGCTCGCGCAAAGTGATCAGCGCACCAATCGGGGCCTTCTCGCGGTCGAGAACCCCTTTCAGATCGCGGACGTGGTTCACCCCGATGTAGCCGCTTTTCACCTGCACAATCACTTGCTTGGCCTTGCCGCTCTTGTCGTCGAAAAAATTGATGTAGCCGTCGATGCCTGTGTCCGCTCCCTTCTTGTGGCCGTGGGCGGGCCGCGCGTTCACCAAGTCCACCGCCCACCACTCGAACTGATGAGGGCTGATCTCCTTCAAGGCTTCGGCGCCCTGCAAGTCTGTGGGCGCGCCGATGATCTCGTAAGGGCTGAGCTCCGCACCGAAAGTATCCTTGAGGCGCCGTTGCACGAGATTGATGGCAAGGTAGGTGACGTCGATCCCGATCCATCGTCGGCGCAGCCTCTCCGCTACAGCAATGGCCGTTCCGCACCCGCAGAATGGATCGAGGACCAAATCGCCCTCATTGCTGCTGGCCTTGATGATGCGTTCGAGGAGCGCTTCGGGCTTTTGGGTCGGATAGCCCAGGCGTTCGGTCGACAGGTTGTGCATTGTCTTGATGTCGGCCCAGATGTCCTGGATTGGCACACCCGGCAAGTCCTCGGGGTAGAGCTTCAGCCGGGGCATGCCTCCCTTTTTCTTGGGCCAGTGAATACGGCCTTGGACCTCCAGCTTATCCATGTTTTCTTTCGCCATTGCCCAGCACCGCGACGGTGGCGGTGTGATTCCCTTCCAAGTGTAAATCTGGCCCTTCGAGGCATGTGACATTGCCGCTGTAAAAGGTCGCGCCGGAAATAGCGCTTCCCCGACTCGTCCACTTGGTCGAAGAAAGTCTCGACGTACTGACTATCGTAGGGCATGTACTGTTGGTTCCAGAGAAACTCCTCCGACCGCGAATAAAAGAATAGTACGTCGTGCACGGAACCGAACTTCTGCATTACGTTGGCATGGGCGGACGTTCTCTGCCAAACCAACTCGTTGCGAAAGTTCTGTGCGCCGAAGACCGCATCCATTAACAACTTGATGTAGTGGCTTGCTGTGGGGTCGCAATGCAGATAGATACTTCCGGTCGGTTTGAGCACGCGGCGAAGCTCGACGAGGCGAATTGCCATCATGACGAGATAGGCCATCATGTCATTGCCGTGACCACTCCGCCCGAGAAACGCCATCAAAGCCTGGATCAGGTCGGCGAGTTTGCGCGGGCCGCTGGTGACGATCTCTCGGTAGACCGCCTCCGACTCCCGGCCCCACTGCCATGTGTCCTCAAAGGCCATGATCTGGGCGGCGGACTCTTCGCCGCTCTTTTCCTTAAACAGCACGTTGTAAGTGGCGCTGGAGTTAAACGGCGGGTCGAGGTAGATCAGATCCACGCTCGCGTCAGGCACATATTCCCGGAGGATTTCCAGGTTGTCGCCAAAGTAGAGCCGGTTCTTGCCACTCATTCCAGCCGAAGCATAACATAGCAGCTTGCCGCCGCGAAGTCGGGTGCGATTGCTCCATAAGCTAGATCCAGACTTGAGCTAGCTGTCGGGATGTCAACCGTCATCCCCCAGCGCGCAGGCCGGTTTCGCGCTATAATGTAAGCACGGCTTCGAGGCGCCTGCCTTGGAGTGCTTGGAAGCCTCGAAATCCTTATGGCAACCCTGAAAGACGTTCTTCAACAACACGTGCGCGAGGGCGACCTCTACGAGAAGATGGACCGCGGGTTCGTGCGCTGCTTTGCCTGCGGACACTGCTGTCCGATACCCGACGGCCAGGTGGGCGTGTGCAAAGTTCGGTTCAACGAGGGCGGCAAGCTCTACGTCCCGTGGGGATACGTGGGCGGCGTGCAGTGCGACCCCATCGAAAAGAAGCCGTTCTTCCACGCTTATCCGGGCGCGCTGGCGTACAGCTTCGGGATGCTGGGGTGCGACCTCCACTGCGGATACTGCCAGAATTGGGTGACCTCGCAGGCGCTGCGCGATCCGAGCGCCGTCTCGCTGCCGATGGCCGCCACGCCCCAGGAACTGGTGGAGGACGCGCTGCGGCAGGGCGCTCGCGTGCTCGTCAGCACTTACAACGAGCCGCTGATCACGAGCGAATGGGCGGTCGAGGTATTCAAAGCGGCGCGCGCGGCGGGCCTCGCGACGGGATTCGTCTCAAACGGCAATGGCACGCCGCAGGTGCTGGAATACCTGTGTCCGTGGATCGATCTCTACAAAGTCGACCTCAAGAGCTTTGACGATCGCCACTACCGCGAGCTGGGCGGGCGCATCCAGCCGATTCTGGATACGATTCGCCGTTTGCACGCGATGGGCCTGTGGCTCGAGATCGTGACGCTGCTCATCCCCGGCTTCAATGACTCAGACGACGAGCTCGCGCGCATGACCGAGTTCCTGGCGAGCGTCTCGCCCGACATTCCCTGGCACGTGACCGCGTTTCACGCCGACTACAAGATGACCTCGACGGATGACACGTGTCCCGAGACTCTGCTGCGCGCCGCCGAAATCGGCAAACGCGCCGGCCTGCGATTCATCTACGCCGGCAACCTGCCCGGCCACGTGGGCGATCTCGAGAACACGCGTTGTCCTGAGTGTCATGAGCTGCTTATCGAGCGCTACGGCTACCTGATTTCGGCGTACCGGATTACCGCGCACGGCTGCTGTCCATCCTGCGGAACGAAGATTCCCGGCCGCTGGGCGCCGTCCTTCCAGGGACAGATTACCGACGTGCCGTATCTGCCGCGGCTGCGGCGTCGCGCGGGATTGGTGTCGATTGGATTGGGAAGTTGAAACTAGGTTGGGCAGTTCGGAGTTTGACAGTTCGGAGTTTTCTCAGTCTGGAGGCTGGAGCCTCGCAGGATCTGCGTCATCTGGGCAATCTGCGGATTGCTTTGAGGCTGATCGCTGAATGCCGATAGCTAAATGCTGATATCAAGGAACGAACCGAAGAAGTGGTTTAGAATCAACAAAACGGTTCTCGCAGTTGTGCGACATCCTCGCATCTTATAGATAAACGGTAACTTAAGCCATACAATCTGCCATCCCATTGAAACTAAATGACATATTAGTCAGGTGGGGGTTGGCGTTGAGGACTCAGCGGTGCAAGCCATAGAAATAGTACCCCGGCCCGACGCGCATGTTGTGGATGAGTGACGTGGGCGAGATGGCGGCGATGAGGAATCCGCCGGCGGCATGGGCGAGCGCCAGCGGCCAGATGTTGCGGTGCCGCGCGAAAGCTTCCGAGAAGATGTACTCGGCGATGAAGGTCGCGACCATCAGCACGGGATTCGGGATGTGCGCGCCGCCGAACATCAGGGCGACCAGCGCTGAAGTGAGGTGGCGGTTCGGGATCACGCTCATCAGCCGGTTGTGAAAGTACGACTGCGCCAGATACTGCTGGCACGCCCCCCATACGAAATATCCCGCGAACCAGAGAATCGTCTGCCGGCCCGGCAAGACGGGCGTGAGGATGTGCCGCGCGAATCCCACTACCGCGAGCACGACGAATATCGCCGCCATGATGGGCAGCAGGAATTCGGCGTTGGGACGCAGCTCGGCAAGTGAGAGTCCCAGGGTGCGAAGCGTATCGCGGTGGAGGACGTGAGTCAGCAGAACGAACGCCAGCAGCGCCATCCAGACGTGCGGGTGCCGCCGCTGCCATAACCAGATGTAGAGTAGAATGCCGGTGTAGACAAGCAGAAACTCGACCGTGGTCGCAAGGCGCGGCAAGGTGAAACTGGTTGGCGCTGAGGGCGGCTTCCCGGAATCGAATTTCTGTAGGGGAGCGATCGCACTCATGCCAAATCCATTGTACGCCTGGGAGTCGTGGCTTTGAAAATTCACGATACTTCCCTGCCGCGACAGGCGCGGCGTCACCGGAAGGCCGCGCTCACCGTCGTCGCTGCGGCTCTCTTCATGACGGTGATTGGCGTGTGGCGGATCGTCGCCGGGAGTCCAGCGGGCCGCCACGTGATCGTGATTTCCGTAGACGGCATGGGCTCGGGCTACTACATGAATCCGCCGCCCGGCCTGCGCATCCCCAACCTGCGGCGGCTGATGAAAGAGGGTAGCTACGCTGAGGCGGTCGAGGGCATCTACCCGACCGTCACGTATCCTTCACACACCACGCTCGTGACCGGACGGCTGCCCGCCGAACACGGCATCTGCACCAACCTCTCGTCGCGCGTCGCCGGCAAGCATCCTCGCGACTGGTTCTGGTTCGCCAAAGCCATCAAGGTTCCGACCCTGTGGGACGAGGCGCACCGCGCCCACCTGACCAGCGCGTCGGTCGCCTGGCCGGTCAGCGTCGGCGCGGACGTCGACTGGGATGTGCCGGAGATCTGGAATCCCGACAAGCCCGCCACCGCCGATCCGCTCTACGTGGCGCAGTACATGAGTCCGCTGCTGTCGGTCGAACTTCTCGCGGGACTCGGCCGGCCCAAAGGAGGCGCGGACAGCGACTCCGAGCGCACCCGCCTCGGCATCTATCTGCTGGAAAAGCACAAGCCGAATCTGCTGCTCGTCCATCTCGACAGCCTGGACGACGCCGAGCACGGACACGGCCCCGGCAGTCCGGAAGCGGATGCCGCCCTCGAACGCATCGACGCGCACGTCGGCGAATTCATCGACGCCGTAAGGCGCCACGGGCTCGAACCAACCACGGACGTGTTCGTGATTTCCGACCACGGCTTTATGCCCGTCCATCGTCAGGTCTCACCGAACCTGCCGCTCATCCAAGCCGGGCTCTTCACGACGAAGTGGGGCGGGATTACGGGCGGGAAAATCGTGACCATCTCGAACGGCGGCTCTTTCTTCATCTATTGGCCGAAAAGCGAGGATCTGTGGAGTACCGTGGACGCGGCGCTCAAGCCCTTGCGCGACCAAGGCCTGGTGTGGTCGGTCTTTGATCACCAAGCCCTGAAGGACATGGGCGCCGACCCCGACGCCCAGATGGCCCTCGAAGCTCCCGACGGTACGGAGTACACGGCCAACTCCAACGGCGCCTTGATGGAGGAGGAAAAGCCTGCGGGCACGCACGGCTTTCTGCCTTATCGCAAAGGGCTCGAGGCGTCCTTCATCGCCTGGGGTTCGGGGATCCGGCCGGGCGTGGATCTGCGCCGCATCCCGATGACCGCTGTCGCACCGACGATTCTCAAAGCAATGGGAATCAACGATCCGAAGTTCGGGGACGCGCCACCGCTCGCAGACGCTTTGCGGTAGGGCGTTCCCAGCTTGCGATCCTGAGCGCGGCGGTAACTGTGTCATTCCGAGCGGAGCGAGGAATCTCGCTCTGAGGATAGGGACACTGCGAGATTCCTCGTCGCCTCCGGCTTCTCGGAATGACACGGTTGCAGCTCTGCTCACCATGACAGGAACGGCGTCTCAGGTTCCTGCGTCACGCGACCCTAGCTCGCGCATCAGGCCCTCGACCTCGTCTTTCGAGAGGTCCTGCGGGCGGAAGAGGTCGTCGAGGTTGAAATCAGGAAATCCCCGGCGCGTCAGGCGGGCGGGAAGCTCGCTCTGGATCAGTTCAGGGCTGTCGCTCGGGATGCTGAGCACCGCATCAAAGACCACCTGATGCAGCGGCTCGCGCCACGGGTAACCGGCAAGCAAAGCTCGAGCGGAGGCGCGAACGCTGCCCTCGAACGTTCCCTGGCAAAGCGCCCGCAGAAGGTGGCGTTCCGTTTCGAGAATGTCAGCAGGTTCAGGACCGGCCATAGCATTCACCGCCGGCCTAGGTCCGCGAGCCGGCATAACTCGACCACTCGCTCGCCCAAGTCGCAACGCGGAACCAGTATCGTCCCCACATGACGGCCTGTTGACCGATGAACACCAGGGCGAAGAGGAGCTTCAGCCGGAAATCGCCGTGCGCCACGCCCGCCATTCCCGCATGCACCCAAGGTCCAACCACGAGGTAGATGACAAGCAGCGCGACTCCGCCGAGCGACGGAATGGCCCACGCGACCACCGCTCTTCCGAACCGGCTGAGCGAGAATCCCAGCGAGACGAAGAACGACTCGACCGCGCCCGATCCATCGTCCATCACCGTCCGCACCTTGGCGTAGTCCATGACGACATTCACAAAGCCTACGACAAGAAGCAGCACGATGCTGGCCACGAGGTGCAGCCAGAAGACCGGCCGGTCGTCGAGCCAGTCGCGCGTCCACCGGTCGATCAGGTTCCCCAGTCCCTGATTGAGCAGCCGGAAAGCGATCCAGTAGCAAATGAGTCCGATGATCAGCAGCCCGATCATGCGCCAGGCGTAACGTCCGGCGTTGCGGAAGAAATCGCCGACCGAGTATCCGAGCTCAGGCGTGCGGAAGCGCGCCAACACTCCACCCGCCAGGATGGCGTTCACCGGCAGGGACAGCAGCCCGAACCACACGATCAGTTCCCCATAGCGCTTAAAGGCCCCAACGCGATTGAAGGAGAAATCCGTGAGCCAGTCGATGGAGAAGCCGCTGGCCAAGGCGCGGCTCATCAGGCTGTACGCGGTCGAGCCGAGGACGCCCTGGTAAATGGGCAAGGCCGCGAGCGCCGCGAGCCCCAGGTTGACGAGCAGCAGCACCCAGACAACGGAGCGTGTCCGGCGCGCCACCGAGAAGCCCTGCCTGAGCGCCCGCGCTGTGCCCATCGTTGTTACTCCTTCCGCCTAGCTGAAGAACGTCGCGGTAAAGAACAGGTTCTCAACCCAGAAAATCCAGCGCGCATACCACTTTGCCGCGCCGCGATTGTCCGCCTGCGTCGTGAAGCTGTTGTTGGTGAAGTTGGCGTCCAGGGTGAGCTTGTGCTCGGGATCGACTTCCGCCCAGTCCACCTTCGACGGCCTCTCGTAGACAAACTTCGTCCAGCGATACCGCCCGTCCCACTGCTCGCGCACCGTCTCGCCGTTCACGAAGTGCACCGCCACGTCCACCGGCGCCATCGCCTCGCCCAGCCGCTGCACGGTGACGGTCGAGCGATAGCGCTTGTCTTTACTTTTCTCAAACGCTTCGTCGGCGCTCTTCTCGGTGTAGAGCACTTTCTTGCCGCCCTCGTCGTAAAGCCCAACCTTGCCCTCGATAGGTTCCGAGGTGATGCCGCTGACCGTGTAATCAACCTGGTTCGAGCCGTAGAAGAACTGCTCGAAGAACCAGTTCATGTTGTGGCCCGAGACTTCGTTGACCACGTCGATGAAATCCTGTGTCGAGGGATGCCGGTAGCGCCAGCGCTGCTGGTAGGTACGCATGACGCGCGCCATGACGTCTTCTCCCAGGTAACTTTCGAGAGTCCTCAGCGTCAGGCCGACGCGTGTATAGGAATTCAGGCCGTAACTCGCGCCCTCCAGGTACTGCCAGCCGTTGCGCACCAGGTTGTCGTCCTTGAGGTAGCGAAGATAAAAACCGCGGCCGGACGTGCGCTCGGGCTCCGAGATGCAAGTGAAATACGGACCCATGGGAATGCCGCCCACGCCCGCAAAGGGAAAAGAGGGCGCCTCGACATTGAACCAGGAGAAGCCGAGGACCGGCATCCCGAAGAAGCGGAGGTAGGCGCAATGGTCCGGATACGCGGCGTCGATCACCTTGCCGTCGGAGTAGGTGTTGAATCCCTCGTCGAGCCATGCCTCCTCGAACTCGTTGTTGCCCACCAGCCCGTACCAGAACTGATGGCCGAACTCGTGCACCGTCACACCCTCGGGACTGAGGCCGCGCTCGCCGGGCCAGAAGGACGTCCCCACCGTGATGAACGTCGGATACTCCATGCAGCAGGTGGCGGAATTGCGCGGCACGTCGACGATGGTCATGGTGTCGTAAGGATACTGGCCGTACCACAGCCCGAAGTACTTGAGGCCGTTGAACACGGCGCGGAAATAGCGGTCGGCAACGTTGCGGTGTCCCGGCTCGATCAGGAACGTCACGTCGACGTTGCGCAGCGCGAGCTGGTCAACAGGTACGTTGAGGATCTTCGCCCACTTCTCGAGCTCGTCGGGACGCACCTCCTGCGCCCACTCGAAGGTGCGCGTCTCTTTGAAGAAGCGCGGGCTGGCCGTCCAGGCAAAGTCGTGGACGTCCTCCTGATACTGGTTGTAAGTCGTGGTGCCGTCGGCGTTGCGGTGTTCGCTGCGGCGGTATCCGGTCGCGCCCACCACGTAGTCGGAAGGCGCCGTGAGGTCCACGTCGTAGACGCCGTAGTCGGCGTAGAACTCGGTATTGGCGTGATATTGGTGGCAGTTCCAGCCGCCCTGCTTGCGGCCGCGCTCGCCCGCCGCCTCGTAAACCGCGATCTTGGGGAACCACTGCGCGATGAGGTAGTAGTCGCCCTCGTAGCCGTTGCGGGCTCGCGCGCGCGGCAGCTTGGACCTGAATAGCACGTGGAGCTGAACCTCGCTGCGCGGCGCGACGGGCTTGGGCAGCACGATGCGCATCACGGTCTGGTCCTGCGCGTTGTCGTCATCAGGATGGACGAACGTCTGGAGGCTGGTCAGATCCGCGCCGCCGACGATTTCAATCTTGTCCACGTCCACCCATCCCCACTTGTCAGGGCTGGGATTCGACAGCCAGAGGTCAGCCCCACGGCGCCGGCTCACGCCGCTTTCCCGCATGAACGTGCTGTCGACGTTCTTGAAGGCGTTCAAGTAAAGATGGAAGTAAAGATCAGGGATGGTGTCGTCGGTGTGATTCCACCAGGTCAGCGTGTACTCGCCAGTCACTTTCTTGGTCTGAGGATCCAGCCGGGCCGACATCTTGTAGCGGACGATGGGGTGCTGGATGTGAGACTTGTAGGTCTGACCGTAGGCGCTGGAGCACCACAACGCGACGCTCAGCAGCAAGACGCCCACAGCTTTCGTTGCGTACTCCGAAAGAATTCTCATGCTCCGCCCCCACGTGGGAAAAACTGCGTCCCCCCTTGGATTGAAGCGGCCACGGACCGAGATCGTCTTCGGTTGCTTAGACGTTAGCGCTGATCACTCGTCACGAGTCAGCCTGCAAGAAATCGGCGCACATTCTACCAAAACGCCCCGAGTCAAGCGGGAGTTTTTCCGATGTCAGGGCAGATCGAGTCGACGCGTAGAGGCCGCCCTCAAGCGGGCAGATTAGTCACTATAAAATGCCGCCCTGAAGGGCGCCTCTACAGTCTGCGCTCGACATGGTGGTTTTCACATAGACTCTTCCGGCGGGCAGATTGTCCATCAAAAAAATCTGGATTGCGCCTGTCGCCTGGCGCTGATAGCTTTTGGTCGCACGACGAGCGATGTACTGGCTTGTGAGAGATGGGGGAAGGAGAGCTTAGATTGTGATGAAGCCTTGGATGTTTGTTGTTTGTCTCGTATTGGCGTGTTGCGGTCTGAGCGCCGAGACGCCTGGCTGGCAGCCATCGCCCGGCCATACGCAAGTGCCGATCTGGCCGGGGAAGGCGCCTGACGCGCAGCCTGTTCCGGGGCCGGAGTATGTGGTGAGGTCGAAGGAGCTGATCGGCGGCAGCCCGGTTGTGGGTGTGTACAACGTGTCGCGGCCGACGATGACCGTTTATTCGCCAACCGGGAAAAATACAGGCGTCGCGGTGGTCGTGTTTCCCGGCGGGGGCTTTGAGGAATTGGCCATCGATCTGGAAGGCACGGAGGTTTGTGATTGGCTTACGCCCAAGGGGATCACGTGCGTGCTGCTGAAATATCGCGTGCCGAGCCTGCCCTATGACTGGCGCTGCAAGTGCCGCCCCGACGATTTTGTGAAGCCGTCGCTGGCGCTGGAAGATGCCCAGCGGACGATGGGGCTGGTGCGCTTACACGCCGCCAAGCTCGAGATCGATCCGCACAAGATTGGAGTGCTCGGGTTTTCGGCAGGCGGGTATCTGGTGGCGGAGATTAGCACGAACTTCCAGCGCCGTTTGTACGCGCCTGTCGATGCGGCTGACAAGGAAAGCTGCCGTCCGGATTTCGCGGTGGGCGTTTATCCGGGGCATCTGTGGGTTGGCGGTGACGCTTACAGATTGAATCCGAATGTTCCAGTCACTCGCCGGACGCCACCTACGTTCTTGGTGCAGGCGGAGGATGATAACGTGGACGGCGTAAACCAATCGGTGGCGTACGACATCGCGCTGAAGAAGGCCGGTGTTCCCGTCGAGCTGCATTTGTACGCGCACGGCGGGCATGCGTTTGGGCTGCGGCGCACCAAGCTTCCGATTACGGGATGGCCTGAGTTGGTGGAGACGTGGCTCGGAACGATCGGGATGATTTCGAAGTAGGTGTTCAAAACTGCCGGCGTCTCAATCCATTGAGAGGAACCCCTGCCCGAAGGGCGAGACCGTGAGTAGCCGTAGGTGCAACCTATGGACGCCGACACCCTTATGACGGTCCCGACCCCGGAGGGTTCGCACAACCGCTTATCCCTTCAAAACGATAAGTTGCGCGCTTTCCCCAAGCGCGCCGCGAAGTACAGCGGCAGCGTGCTGAGGGTTTCCCTCGTCACCACCGCCGCCAGAAACCGCACCAATCCCTCAAACGTCAGATAAGCCAGGAGCAGAGTCAGAGGATGAAGCGCGAAGTCAATGAGGGTCACAAAGCCCAGGCCGTATTGGACGGCCGGAGCCCCCAACGCTTCCTCGCGCCCACTCGCCACCATCGCGCTGCTCGTCTCTACCAGCCGGCGCTCAAGAAAATCCACGTAGCGCACGAAGAGGATGGCGAGACAGCCGACGCATTCGACGGACCCCGAGATCGCCGCGGCGCGGTAAAGGTCGATGGGTGGACGATACCGGGTCCGATAAGGCTCGGGCATCAGCGACACGAGCATACCGGCGAGATAATGGAGAATCCGCATCGGGTTACTCGCATTGTACTTGTCGCCCGGCGCCGCGAAAAGCTATCTTTCACCATTCCCCGGTTCCGAATCGCCGTGGCACAGTCAAGCACAGCCTTGTTACAGGATTGCCATGCCTCGACAGGATCCCTCTGACAGCGTTGCTCGTCAGCCTCGCGACGATGCTGCGTCCATGCCGCGTTGGGTAGATTTAGGCCACGGATGCCCACGCGTCCTCAGGCTGGGACTGGCGACGCGCGGCAATACGCACCTCGAAGCCGAGGACGTTGTTTACAGCGTGCAGCGCGGCGTCAACCTGCTCAACTGGTGCGGCTACGATGATGGACTGGCGCGCGCGCTGCGCGAAGCACGGGTGGAGCGCGACAAAGTCGTGATCGCCACACAACTCCAGAGCCGCGACGCCGAGGGTGCGTCCCATGAGCTCGAGCGCAGCATGCGGCTGCTCGGAACGAATCGCATCGATGTGGTGACGTTTTACTACGTCGAGGAAGAACGCGAGTGGCACGACATCATCGATCCCCGCGGCGCGCTCGAAGTTCTCGACCAGGCGCGCGCGCAGGGAGCCATACGCCTCATCGGGCTGACCACTCACCAGCGCCGGCTGGGTGCGCGGTGGGTCGAAAGCGGCAAGCTTGACCTGTTGATGATTCGCTACAACGCCGCGCACCGTGGCGCCGAAGCTGACGTTTTTTCCGTGACCGGCCGGCTGCACGTTCCGGTGATCACGTTTACCGCCCAACGCTGGAACGCACTGCGTCAGAAGACTCCCGACGACCCTCCCGGATTCACGCCGCCCGAGGCGCGCGAGTGGTATCGATTCGACCTCGCCCATCCGGCGATCGCCGCTGTCCTCATGGCGCCCGACAACCGCCGCGAACTCGAACGCGACCTCACGCTGCTCGACGATTGGCGTCCGCCGAACAAGGAGGAGTTCGAAACCCTCATCGCTCATGGACAGCGAGTACGCCGGTATGGCGGATCATTTCCGTGAGACGGCTCTCGTGGGCGACCAGACGGCGGCCAGAGTCCGCCGCTACAGGAAGGGCGTCAACGCAGGATTCCCACCTGATAGTCGAGGGTCGCAAGCTGTGCCTGATAATCGTAACGCGCGCTGGCTTGCTCGATCTCGGCCTGCGTCTGGTTGAGCTGCGCCTGGCTGAGCTCGACGATGGACCCGAGGCCGAGCTTGTAGCGCTCTTGCGCCAGGTCGAGCGCCAGATTCGCCTGATCGAGAAGCTGCTGCGTCAGGTCGACGCGCTGGAATGCGGTGTGAGCGTTCAGCCAGGCGACTCGTACATCGCGCGCCACCTCGTCCTCAAGGTTCCTCAGGTTCTGCTCTTCGGCTTCCGCCTTGAAATTCGCCTCCGCGCGGCGCGCACCAAACAGGTGTCCGTTGAAAACCGGAATGTTGACGTTCACTCCTGCGGCCGCGTAGTGTCCCGCCAGAGGAACCTGGCCTGTCGGCGTTACGCCCGCCGTCGCCACCGCGCTGATGCTCGGAAACCAGAGGTCGCGCTCCGCCCGGGCAAATTTCTGCGACGCCTGCTCGGTATAACGCTGCCCCAGGAGTTCAGGCCGCTCGCGGAACGCCTGGTTGACCAGGTCCGCGAGGCCAGGAATGGGAGCGGTCGGCAACGGCTCATCCACCAGGTCGAAGGTTCGCTGGTCGGAGAAACCCAGCGCGGCCGAGAGCGTCGCGAAGGACGACTGGACGTCGTTCTGCGCCTGGACTAGCAGCAGCTTGGCCTGTGCCAGGTTAACATTGGCAAAACTCAGGTCCAAGCCCGACTTCAGGTGGCTCTTGGCGAGCGCCGTGACCTGATCCACCACCGTCTGGCGCTCATCCACGGTCTGTTGCGCCACTTTGAGGACGGCCTGAGCGCGGAGGGCGCTGTAGTAGGCGCGGTCGACCGCGAGCAGAACGTCCTCGCGCGTCGCCTGGACGTCTTGCTGCGCGGCCTGGGCGCGAAAGTGCGCGCTGCCGACCAGGTTCGGCGTGCGGCCGAAATCCGTGATGAGCTGGCCGACCGTCAGGCCGTCGGCATAGCGGTTGTAGATCACGGGATTGTTGAGGGCGCCCGCCGTGATGCGGCTCTTGTCGTCCGAGGCCGCTCCCGTCAGGCTGCCGTAGGCCAGAGGGAAGTAGGCCGAGCGCGCTTCCCGCGTCACCTCGCTCGCCGCCAGCGCCGAATACTGGGCGGAGCGTAGCTGCGGATGATTCTGGACCGCGATCGCCTCCGCGTCCTTGAGCGTGAGCCTGGGAGGAGTCTGGGCCAGGGTCGAGGCGTCAACCGCCGCCATCATCGCTGTGAGCAGAAACGCGGTGAGTCGCCGGTTCATTGAGCCTCCTGAGTGCGGGTGGTTGAAGCCTGCTCGCCGCGCTTGCGATAGACCAGCAGGTAGGCGGCAGGCACGATGAAGATGGTCAGCGCCACCGAGACGATCAGGCCGCCGATGATGGCGCGTCCGAGCGGGGCGTAGGCTTCGCTTCCGACTTCGAGCTTGAGCGACATGGGAATCAATCCAAAGATCGTGGCGAGCGACGTCATCAGAATGGGCCGCAGGCGGATGCGGCACGACGTCACGACAGCGTCGCGTACCGACTTCTCCGCCTCGAGCTGATGCGCGAACTCCACGATCAAAATGCTGTTCGACGACACCATGCCCACCATCATCACCACGCCCATCAGCGACATCACGTTCATGGTGGTTCCGGTGATCCAGAGGAACACCAGGACGCCGGTGACTCCCGTCGGAACCGCAAGCAGAATCAGGACGGGATCCACAAAGGAGCGGAACTGGGCGACGAGCACCAGATAGAGCAGCGCCAGCGCCAGGATCAGACCGAAACCAAAGCTGCTGAAAGACTGGCGCATCCCTTCCACCATGCCGCGCATGGTCAGTGCGACGCCGGCCGGAGGATGGGTGCGCGACATAATCCGGTCGATGGCGTTGGCGACACGCCCCAGGTCTTCCGTCGCGGGCGTCACGTAGACGTCGATGACGCGCTGGATCTGGTAGTGGTCGACTTCGGTGGGCGCATTGAGGTGCGTCACGCTCGCCACCTGGTCGAGAAAGGCCGGCTCTTTGGAGGACGGCGAACGGATGGGAATGTCCCGGAGCGAAAGCAGGCTGTTGATGTCCTTTTCGGGATACTGGACCGTCAGAAAGTAGTCATTGCCGGTGCGCGGGTCGATCCAGTAACTAGGGGCAATCATCTGGTTGGAGGTCAGCGCGGTGATGACGTTGTCGACCACTTCCCGCTGGTTCAAACCCAGTTCGCCGGCGCGGACGCGATCCACCTGCAAGCGCAGCGCCGGGTAGTCGATGTCCTGCGGGATATAGACTTGACTCACGTCCGGCACGTTGCGGATCTGGGCCGCCAAGTCGGTCGCGACTCCGTAGGTTGATCTGAGGCTCTGGCCGCTTACCTGCAAATCGATGGGAGCGGGAAGACCCTGGTTCAGCACCGCGTCCTGCAGTCCGCCCGACTGGATGAAAGCGCTGACCTCGGGCAGGTCCGACGCGATGCGTTCCCGAACCCGGTCCATGTATTCGTAGCTGCCGATTTTGTGGTCCTCCGTAAGCGCCACCTGGATGGTCGCGGTGTGAGGTCCGGAATTGCTGGTGTAGATGGACGAGAAGCCGGGAATGACTCCGATGTTAGAGACGATCAGTTTCAGATCCGGGGGATGGACGACGTGGCGGACGAGGTTTTCGACCCTGGCCACCAACTGGTCCGTGTCCTCGATGCGGGTTCCCGAGGGCGCCTTGAGGTTGATCACAAACTGCCCCGCGTCGCTGCGCGGGAAGAAGGCAACGCCGAGCTGCGGAAGAATCAGCAGGCTCACCAGAAATACGCCCAGGATCGCGCCCACCACCAGCCGGGGCCGAAGCAAAGACCGGTCGACTGTGGTCTCGTACCAGTCCAGCATCTGGTGGAATTTCTGGTTGAAGGCGGTGTTGAACCGGACGCCCCAGGACGGACGCGGCGCCGGCGCGTGAGCCGGGTCAGCCACAACTCCCGGCTCGGTTTCCGGCTCGCCCTCGTGATGGACGCCTTTGATAAGCTTGGCACAGAAGAGCGGCACCACCGTCATGGCGATCAAGTAGGACGCGAACAACGCCAGGACCACCGCCAGCGCGAGGGCTGAGAAAAGGAACTTGCTCACGCCATAAAGGAAGGTGACGGGGAAGAAAACCACGGCGCTGGCGATGGTTGCCGACAGCACCGCCATGCTCACTTCCTCACCTCCTCTTTCCGCCGCCACTTCAGGAGGCTCGCCGAGTTCCATGTGGCGGAAGATGTTCTCGAGCACGATCACCGAGTTGTCGATGAGGCGCGAAAAGACGATCGCGAGGCCCGCGAGCACCATGCTGTTGATGGTACTGCCGCCGAAATACAGGGCGATAATGGCGGCCAGGGCGGAGAGCGGAATCGACAGGAAGACGGCCGTCGTCCCGCGCAGGCTACCGAGAAAGATCAGCACCATCAAGCCGGTGAGCAGCAGGCCGGTCGCGCCTTCGTGGATCAGCGTGCTGATGGCTTTCTTCACGTATTGCGACTGGTCAAACACCACGCTGGGAACTAGCCGCTTGGGCACATCGGAGAGGTGCGACGCCACTTTCTTGACGGCATCCACGACCGCGATGGTGTTGGTATCGCCACCCTGTTTCATGATGGGGAGATAGACCGACCTCTGGCCGTCCACGCGCACGATGTTGGTCTGGATGGACTGGGCGTCCTGGGCGACGCCGATGTCGCCCACCGTCACGTAGGCGCCGCCGACCGTCTTCAGCGGGACATTGTTGATGTCCGCTACGTCCTCAATCTGGCTGTTGGTGTAGATATTGTAATCGTAGGGGCCGATCTTGGCGTCACCGGCAGGAAGGATCAGGTTGGCGTTGTTCACGGCGCGAACCACGTCCATGACACTCAGCCCGTGCGACTGAAGCTTCAGGGGATCGACGTAGACCATGATCTGCCGGTACTTGCCGCCGAAGGGAGGCGGAACCGAGGCTCCGGGCGCCGAAGCGATCTGGTTGCGGACCGCAAACTGGCCGAGATCGCGGAGTTGGGTCTCATTCAGGCCCTGGCCCCTCAGCGTAACGAGGCAAACCGGAAGACTGGAAGCGTCAAACTTCATCACCACAGGCGGCAGCGTGCCCGGCGGCAGGCGGCGAAGGTCCGCCATCGCGAGGTTCGAAATCTCGTCCACATCCGAATCGGCGCTCGTCCCCGGCTGGAAGTAGATCTTGATGACACTCGCACCCGGAAGAGAGCGCGATTCCATGTGGTCGATTCCTGCACCCAGGGTGAAGAAGCGTTCAAACCGGCCGGTGATCTCGGTCTCGATATCCTCGGGCGGCATGCCGTTGTAAAACGTCGCCACCACGACCTGGGGAATATTGATGTTGGGAAACAGGTCGATGGGCATGCGGAACACGCTCGTCAGGCCGATGACGACCACAAACAAACAGAGCACGACGATGAAATAGGGATTGCGAATGGCAAATCGTGACATTAACTGCTACCCCCTGCTTCCGAGAGTTCCACGAGTTTCGGAGCGACCAACTCGCCCTGGCGCAACTGGCTCGTATTCCCCACCACCACGCGGTCGCCTTCCGAGAGTCCGGAGAGGATCTCGATCCGGCCGCGCGTCTGCAGCCCGGGCGTCACCGGCAGGATCTCAATCCGGTTGTCGCTCGTGACGCGATAAGCCGTCGCCTTGTTGCCCTCGCGCGACACCGCCTGGACGGGGACGGCCAGCGTGCCCTTTCTCTCGACGATGGGAAAGGAAACGTAGGCGTACATGCCCGGGACGATCTCGAGTTTCGGGTTCGGCACGTCGACCTCGGTCATCATGGTGCGCGTGCTCGAGTCGATCTTGTCGGCGAACCTCGCCACCGTGCCTTCAAAGGTCCGCTTCAGGGCCTGTACCTCCACTTGAACCTTCATCCCCAGGCGGACGACGGGGACGCTGCCTTCCGGAACCGGAATTTCGAGACGCAGCAGTCCGTTCTGGGAAAGCTTGACGACGGGGAGCGCCTGCTGCTCTGACGATGTGCCGGCCGCGACCATGGCGCCCGTATCGGCATATCGCCAGGTGATCACGCCGTCAAAAGGCGCGGTGATTTTTGAGTAGTCGAACAGAGCCTGCACGCGCGCGCGATTCGCCGTCGAGCCGAGCAGGTGTTCGCGCGCCGCAGCTAGAGCGGCTTGGGCCGCCGCCACCTCCGCCTCCGCTGCCCGATCGCGCCCTTGGGCGTCATCCACGTCCTGCTGGGCAACGAGGTCAGGGCGCGTCTTGCTGACCTCCTCAAGCCGCGCATACGACAGGTGCGCGACGGTATAGTCGGCCTGGGCGCGCTCCAGTTCATTCTTGGCCTGGTCCACTGCCTGCTCGCTTTGCCGGCCCGAGGCCGCCGCCTGGTCGAGTTCATCGTGGAGTTCCGGGATCTCCAGGACGGCCAGAGTTTGACCCGTCTTCACGCGGTCTCCCACGTCGACGTAGATGCGCTTCACATACCCGGCCACCTTGGCGTGGACGTCAATCTCCTGAAAGGGTTTGAACTCCGCCGCGATGCGCAGGGTCTGCGAGAGGTCGGTGCGCTCGACGCGAGCCACGGCGACGTTCACCGCCTTGCCGGCGTCAAGCGCTTGAGCGTTGCTCGTCCGCTCGCGCGCGCAGCTTGCCGTGACCAGGAGAAGAGCCATCGCCAAGGTGACGGCGCCGGTCCTGCTGTCTGGCATTCGCAGCCGCCGCAGCCGTACCGTTTCAAAATCCGCTGGCTTGATCTTTTCATGTATCAATAGAGTGCCCCCTGAAACGAAACTTGCGCCGACGCCGGCCGTACGACAGGTTCCAGGCATCATCGGCGAAACATGTCTTCTTGCACGGATTGCTGCACCGCTTCACGTAATCTCTCGAGAGATGGATTCTGAGAATCGGCCACTTCAATCACCCGGCGTTCGAGCGCGCCAAGTTTTTCCGCCGCCGCGGGAATCGCCCGGGCGACCGAGATTGGAATGCTGACCACGCCGTGCCGATCGCCGTGCAGCAGGTCGCCGGGCTGGATCTTCAGGTTGCCCACTTCAACCGGCAGTCCAAACTCGACCATGTGGTAGTAGGCGTGCGACACCGCCACGTTGCCGGCGAAGAAACTGAAGCCGATCGATTCGGCGGCCTCGAGGTCCCGAACCGCGCCGTTGGTAATGAGGCCCGCGCATCCCAGGGCCTTGAAGATGTGCGCGTGAACTTCCCCGGCGCACGACCCGAGCCCCGGCCGCCGGTCCAGATCCTCCAGCACCACAACCCGCGGCGCCGGAATGCTGAGCAGATAATCCCACCAGTCCGTGCGATCGGGGTAGCTCCTGCCACTCATCGGAGGCTCGCTCGTGCGGACGCGGGCCGTCACCGCGTAGCCGACCATGGAAGGCAGCGTCGGAAACAGGCACCGAATGCTTGCATCCATGAAGCCCTCGTTGCGCAGGCGCACGTCGAACGTTTCAATGGCGTCCGCCACCGGGCAACTGCCGAGACGACGGAGCGCCGCCAGTTCTTCCGGCTTGAGTGGAGCCTCGAGTGCCATTCCCACCTCCCTGAGAAGTCCCAGACCCAGGAGCCGAATCCACCTCAATTCCACGGCTTGGGGTCATGCTCCTGGCAAATCAGCCGATGACCGCGCCCGGTTCGGCCGAGGATTCATTCTCTGCCCTGCCTATCCTTCGGAGGCGGCAACGGAAAAGACCTGATCGTGATGAATCTTCCTGCTTCGAAACTCCAGCAGACGGTCAACCGAGCTCTGATAACAAATGATGAAGGGAGAACTACAGCAAACGGGCAGGGGGAGAACGGAACTGGTCGGCGCTTAAAACCGGTGACGCCACTGGGGACGACGCCGCAACGTCAGGAGGTGCGGACGACTCCGCCTCGGCGATATCAGGTGGGGGATCGTTTGACCCGCTCGGCACCTGGCAGACCTGCTGAATTGGCGTCTCGCGCATCTTGCTGATCTTCGAGAGATGCCTTGCCGGACTATGGGGAGAAACGTATCGGCTGTTCTTGGCCTGACTGGAAAGTGACATCGTCGACGCGAGGAGCAGCAACGTAAGAGCCCTAAGAATGAAGTGGACCCACGCTGCGCGGCGTCGAGGATTTTCCCGGTTTTGTCCAGGCGCTGGCGCTCTGAAGGCGATCACGAGTTCCGTCTCCCGGACAGGGTCACTGAACGACATGCAAGCTAGCAGTATAAACGGGATTCGCGGCGAAATCAACGATGGGGCCGGCCGCGGGTCTCTGGATGATGCCCGTGCCGGTAGCACGCAAGGTACCCGCCTATTCATTTGCGATTCAGGTCCGGCGTTGGCCCGCGACTTCTTCAAGAGGCCTCTCTTCTGCCGTGAGTCCGGAGATAATCGCCTGCCGCACCGATTCCATGATCCGCTCGCGATCGTCAACGGAACAGCCCGCCGTAGGGACGGCGTCGTGGAAGGTGATGCGCACCCGGCCCGGGTGAATCGCGAACTCGCCCTTGCGCATCACCAGTGACGCCCCGGAAATCGAGATGGGGACAATCGGCGCGCCCGCCTTCAGCGCCATCATAAAGGCGCCCTTTTTGAACGGCTGCAGGCGGCCGTCGGGGCTGCGTGTTCCTTCAGGAAAGACCAGGAACGAGCGTCCTGCCTGGAGCGACCGAATCGCCTGCTCGACAGCCTCGATGGCGCGCTCGCGGTTCTTGCGGTCGATCGGGACGAAGCCGCGCAGCCGCATGGCGCGACCGAGCACCGGCACGCGGAAGAACTCCTCCTTCCCGAGCACCAGCACCGGAGGCAGCAGCACGACGACCGCAGGCGGGTCGATGTTGCTTTGATGGTTGGGCATGAAGACCACGGCGCGCCCCGCAGGAATCTTGTCGCGCCCCTGGGCGTCGATTCTCACGCCGGCGGCCCGTAACGTCGCGCCCGCGCCCGTGAGGCCTGCCCAATACAGCGGATCGGTATCGCCGCTCAGCACAGCGTAGATGAGGAGCGGCGCGCCAAGAAAGAAGATGAAGGCAAGTGCAACGAACACAGCCAGCACGGTGCGGATCATAGTTCGCTTGGCGAGTTATTGATTCTCGGCTGTCGCGCTCGTCTCCTCGGAGCCATGCGCCAATCGGCTCGTCGCGGCTGTTACTGGGTGACGCCTGCGAGCCACCCGTCTCTCACCGCAAGCTGCTCGGACGTAGCGTTGGGGATTTCGACAATCTGTGTGACGGTCTCGGCCCGTGAGCCCAGGTTGAACTTGAGGTCCAGAAACTTGTCTCCGCGACGAAGGCGGAACTTCACCGCCTGGCCCGGCTTTTTGCCCTCGAGCCGATTCTCAGGAAGCCCACCGAGCGGGCGCCCGTTCATCTCGACGAGGATGTCCCCGCGCTCAAGCCCGGCGCGTCCGGCATCGGAATCCGGCTGGACCGAGTCGACGCGAATCGGTCCGTCGAAGCTGCGGATTGACCGAAATCCGAGCGCCGGACGCTCAACGGTCGCCGTGGTGCGCGTCAAGCCTGCATAGGCAAGAAACGTATCGTAGTCGAGGTCGGCGGTACCCTGAACGTCGTCGCGAAAAAAAGCGTCGAGCCCGCTGAACTGTGAAGCCAGATCGTGAATCGTGACCTCGAGGTCCTGGTCAGTGAAAAAACGCTTTCGATGGGCGAAGTTCTGGTTCAGGCTGCGCATGAGGTCATCGAGGCTGCGGCGGTTCTGCGTCGCGTGCCGCATCCCGAGGTCGAGCAGAAAGCCAAGCAGCTCGCCTTTGTTGTAGTAGGAGATGCTGCGCTCCGGCCGGAAGTAGTCCGGATACTTCTCGAGCCACGCTTCGGCGCCCGACTCCTCGGCGCTCTGGAACTTCCGCGCCGGGCGCTCCTCGAGATTGTGAATTTCCTCCGCCACAGCGTCATAGAAGTCGCGATGCGAGATAAGTCCGGCGCGCACCAGCGCCAGTTCGCCGTAAGTGCTGGTCACGCCCTCAGAGAACCACAGGTCGCGCGTGTCGTTGCCGTGGACATAGTCGATCGGCTCGAGCCTTTGCGGGCGAATCCGCTTGACGTTCCAGGCATGGAAGAATTCGTGGGCGGCCACGGACTCCACCGCGTCGAGATGCGCGCGCAAGCGCTCGTTTGAGACAGTGATGGCCGTGCCGTTGGCGTGCTCCATGCCACCGCCGCCGTGGGGTCCAAAGTGGAAGATGAAGGTATAGCGCGAGAACGGGACGTCACCCATCAGCGCCGTCTCCGTCGCGGTGATCTTCTCGAGTGAGGCGAGCAGGCGGTCCGGCGAGTAGTCAGCAGGATTCGCGTCTACCACCACTCGATACGTCGCGCCACTCTGCGTGTAGGAATACTGCTTGAACGTACCCGCCTCGATGGGACTGTCAGCAAGTTGATCGTAATTCACCGCCTCATATTCTCCGGGCGCCGGACCGTCGTCGAGCAGCGTCGCAACCTCCCAGCCGGCGGGAACATCAAGCCTCACGCGAATGCCGCGATCGCGCTCGCGCGGCAAGTAGAACAGCAGCATCGCCGGATTGAGGAAGGCGTGGTCGTCGTTGAGGGCGCTCGAAAAGGGCGGCTCCGCATTGGCGTAGACCGCGTAACGGACTTGCAAGCTCGTGCAGCGCTCGGCGATCTGGCGCGTGTTGATATCGACGACGGCGAGGTTTGTTGCGCGTCCGTCGCATTCCGCGCTCAGGGCCTGCACATCTTTGATGAAGTCGCGGATCTGGTAGAGCGCGTACCAGGTGGGGAACTGAATCTCGACGCCGGCCGGCGCGTCCGGGATCGTCATCGTCACCTGGACAAGATGCGAATCGGGGTGGCGCAGGTCAAGTTGATACAGGATGGGCGGCGCAGCATTCGCCGGAGCCGGCCCCGTCGTCGAGTGCGCTGCCGCCCCGAGTGCGATCCCCACCGACAGCGCCAAGCCGAGTAGGCTGGCAGCCCACCGCTGTAGCCCGACGAATTCCCGCCGGTATACCGCGGCCGACCCCCGACAATGAAATTGTCGCTTGCATCCCGCTACCGCCGTACTTACCATAGAAGGTACCCTGGGATAATGATTGGATGAACTTTACAAAGCCGACCTGCACGTCCACAGCCGCTATTCGGGGCCGGTCAAGCACCTGCGCTTTCTCCGTGCCCGCGACTGCTATTCCCAGCCGCTCGACGTCTACTGGCGCGCCAAGCGGCGCGGCATGGACCTCGTCACCATCAGCGACCACGACTCGATCGACGGCTGCCTTGAGGTCATGGACAAGCTAGGCAGCCCTCCGGACTTTATGATGGGCGAGGAGGTGACGGCCTCCCTTCCCCGCTTCCGCCACACCATTCACATCGGCGTCTACGGGCACACCGAGGATCAGCACCGCGAGATTCAGAGGCTTCGCTCGAACGCCGAGGAACTGGTCGCCTACCTCAGGCAGCACAACATTCTCCACGTCCTCAACCACTTCTTCCACGACTTCGAGAACTTCGCACGCACGCGCGAATTCATCGAACGCATGGCCCAGATGTTCGAGGTCTTCGAAGTGCGCAACGGCGCCATGCAGCGCGAGCACAACACCTTCATCGTCGAACTGCTCGAGCGCTACCGGAATAGCGGCCGGCCGCTCGGGTTCGTCGCCGGCAGTGATTCGCATACCCTGCGCCGCGTGGGACGCACTTACACCGCAAGCGCGGCCCGCAGTCGCGAAGAGTTCCTGGAAGACATCCGCGCCGGCCGCACCCACGTGTTCGGACCGCACTCGAACCACTGGTCACTCGCCCGCGACATCTACGGCGTGGTGCTGCGCTACTATCCGACCGTCCTCTCGGTCGGCAACGGCGAGTTCCCTCCCCTCATCCGCGCCAAGAACTTCCTGCTGAGCATCCTCGCCGCGCCCTTCCTCGTGACGCCGTATATCATGGCCGTGCGCTACTCGATCCTTGAGCGGGCGCGAGTCCACCGATGCGCGCGTCTCGTTATCGAGAATCAGCCTTGAGTACTGCCGACGCGACCGTCAGGTAGTATGTTCCCCGCGCCACGAGTTCGACCGGGCCGGTGAGGCTCACTTCACCGTTCTCGGGCCAGGCGACCTCGAGTGTCCCCGCCAGCGTCCGGACGCGCACCTTGCGTGCGGTGCGCCGGTTCAGGATACAAGCGACCACCGCCGCACACGATCCCGTTCCTGACGATTGCGTCTGTCCCACCCCGCGCTCCCAGAAGCGCACTTCGATCTCGGTTCGCGACAGCACCCTGATAAACTCGACGTTGGTGCGATTGGGGAAAATTTCGTAACCTTCGATGGCGTGTCCCATTTCCGGCCAGTCGACCGCATCAAAGTCGTCGACGAAGACCGAGCAGTGCGGGTTTCCCATCGAGGTCACGGTAGCCCCAACGCTCCCGCCGCGAACCGGTAAAGGGAAACCAACCACCGGACCCGCGTCGGCGCCGTGGAAGGGAATCTTCCCGGGCGCGAGGATCGGCTTCCCCATGCCCACGCGAAAGACCCAGTGTGTTTCTTCAGCCTCAACGACGCACAGCGATTTGATCCCCGCACCCGTCTCAATCCGCAACGTCCGTGGGGACGCTGACCGTCCGCCAGTCTTTGCGCGTCGCTTCACTTGCTGGCCGCGCTCGAGCAAATAAGCCGCAGCGCAGCGGATCCCGTTGCCTGACATCTCTGCTTCGCTTCCATCAGCGTTGAAGACGAACATCCGCGCCTGATGTCCCGCCCTGCCCGGCAATATGACAAGTAGCCCGTCGGCACCCACACCCATTTGCCGATGGCATATGGAGCGAGCCAAGGCGATCGCCCGAAGCGATTGCGGCGGCTCGGCGCCCGCTATCGTCAGCAGGATGTGGGGCGTTCCGTGCAAGAGAAAGAACTTGCTCGCAGCGACCACGACGAAGTCGTTGCCGACGGCCTGATATTTCGCAAAAGGCACTTCAATGAGCTTCGCCATCGTTCGCACCTACTTGCGCCGCCGGTAGTTGCCGACGGCCTGATATTTCGCAAAAGGCACTTCAATGAGCTTCGCCATCGTTCGCACCTACTTGCGCCGCCGGTAAATGTCGACACCGTCCTCACCCGGAAACCGGTACTTCGCCACCAAGTCGAAATCGGAGAATGCCTCGGGATACGCGCGCATCAACTGATCAACCGAGTCACCCTTGCTGCGAATCGCCCAACCCGCCCACTTTCCGGCGCCGTAGCGCATCGCCAGCCAGTAGCGCCGATTGGCCTCGCTCAGCGTCTTGCGAAACGGAATGCCGACCTGGGGTGGCACGCACGGATACTTGCCCTCGGTCATCAAGACGACCTGACCGTCGTAGTTGGAGCGCAGGAATTGGATCATCGCCTGCTCGGTCTCGGACTGGCACGGCGTATTGAGCACGCCTTCTTTGACGACGGCGAGCTCGACGGCGCCGCGCGCGCTCATCGAGACGGCTCCTGCCACGCAGATTCCCGCGAGGCCCACCATCAGCGCCTGGCGTACTCGCCGGTTGAATCCCGGGGCGATCAGGAACGATGCGAGCACCGCGACACCCGGGAGCATCTCGATCCCGTAGCGCAGATTGTAGTAAGTGTTGGGAAATAGCGTAGGAACGTAGAGCGGCACCGCCGCATGCGCCATCGATTGCAGGTAGAACGGCAACGGCGCCACCAGCAACAGCGCGGCCGAGCGACGCGCCCGTGCACCGGCTCCCGCCGCCCAGGCGACCAGACCGAGCACCGCGAGTTCGAGCGGCCACGGCCCAATCACCAGTTTCAAGTCTTCCAGGTAGTAGCGCGCCGAAAGGAGCAGACTGCCCTCGGTCGGATAGCGGAAACCGGTGCTTGCGAGCTGGTGGGCGTAAATCGCCTGCGCCGAGTAGGGTCCATTGTAGAACTCGAGCGGATTGCCGAAGCGGATGGCGTTGTGCAGGATCCAAAGCGCCGGTCCGGCTCCGGCAATCAGCGAGAACACCACCGTATGCCGGAAGCGCTCGCGCCAGGACTCGCGACGCGCGAAGAAAACGAAGATGGCTGCGAAAGGCAGCAGGAACCAGCCGTCGTAGCGTGTCAAAGTGCCCGCGAGCGCGGCCACCGCAGCACCCACCAAGGCGCTCCGCTGCCCCGTCTCGCGATATCGAAACAGCTCGTAGACCGTGAGCACCGCCCACAGCAGCGCCAGGGGCTCGGTGAGCGGCGTACTCCCCAGGTACAGCATGTTGGGACAGGCGATGAAGATAACCAGCGCCACAACACCCGCCGCCACGTTGCGATTCATCTCGCACCCCAGCCGGAAGAGAAGCCACGCGGTGACCGCGAAAGCGATCGCCGAGACGATGCTCCCCGCGAGTCCGGTGCGCCAGAGCGTGTCATTCAGGGCGAGCGGCGAGGCGAGGATATGGTAGAGCGGCAGCCAGACGCTGCCGATTTCCGAGTAGCCGGGCGTGAGCGAGTCCCAGAGGCGGCGCGCCCCTTCCATGTGCGCGATGCCGTCGCCGTAAACGTTGCTGAGGCCTCGCGTGTAGAAGAAGTAGACGCTGCCGAGCGCCGTGCCGAGGATGGTGATCCAGACGGCGATCTGGGCGCGGAGACGAGGACAGAAAACCGCGGCGTCCTCGGATTCGATCCCAGTCGATTGATGCATGACGGGTGCGGCGCCAGGTTCCGGTGCGGCACGCTCAGAGGTCCAGGCGGGCAGTCGCGATTCCTGAGCTTCCGACTCGCGTTGTTCAGCCTTGATGCTCACCTACTTGAGATACTTCCCGACCAGCAGCGCCAGCCGCTTCTTGGCGCTCGCGGGGATCTTCTTGCGATCCGTCTGAATGGCGTGCGCCAGTGCCGACCCGCACTTACAGGTTCGCTCCTTCGGCAGGAGCGCGACGGCGCGGCGTACCACCTTTTGGGCGTTGACGGCGTTCCGGCCGAGATGCTCGAGCACCATGTCGACGGTCACGGAGTCGTGCCCCGGGTACCAGCAATCGTAGTCGGTCACCATCGCCAACGTGGCGTAACAAATCTCCGCCTCGCGCGCCAGCTTCGCTTCCGTCAGATTGGTCATCCCGATGATGTCCATGCCCCAGGCGCGATAGGTATTCGACTCGGCGAGGGTCGAGAACGCCGGGCCTTCCATGCACAAGTAACTGCCGCCGCGGTGGTGGGTCACGCCGCTCTCCGCGCACGCCTGCGCGAGGACGTCAACAACGCGGGAGCAGATCGGCTTGTCAAAGCTGATGTGCGCGACCAATCCCTTGCCGAAAAAGGTCGCGATGCGTCCTCGCGTCCGGTCGAAGAACTGTAACGGCAGGACCATGTCCATCGGCTTCAACTCTTCGCGCAAGGAGCCGACGGCGCTGACCGAAATGATGTGCTCGACGCCGAGTTTCTTCATGCCGAAGACGTTGGCGCGGAAGTTGATCTCCGACGGCAGCAGGACATGGCCGCGTCCGTGACGCGCCAGGAATGCCACGCGCCGGCCCTCGAGTTCGCCAACCAGATAGGCGTCCGAAGGCTTGCCGAACGGCGTCGTCAGGCGCACCTCACGGGCGCGCTCGAATCCCTCCATGTTGTTCAGACCGCTTCCGCCGATGATGCCGATCTCCGCTTTGGGCACAGTATTGAGGCTCCTCTGGACATTGGGTCGGCGCCAAATTGGCGCGCCGTCATCAAAATCGTTTTGTTGATTCTAAAGAGGTTGTTGGGTTCGTTCCTTCATTTCTGATATTTCTCGCTCTCCTGAATCCACTCGTCTTTGGTTTAGCCGGCGGCAAGCGGTTCCGCCAAGAACTTGCCGTCCTTTTCAACCAGCCTTGCCCATCGGACATCCTCGTCGTGCGGAAAGATTACCACAGTCCGGTCTTTGGCCAGTTGGGGAAGCAAGCGCTTCTTGTTGGCCAGCGTCTCGAGCGGATACAGGTCAAAGCTCATGATCCACGGGTACGCGAGGTGCCACCGCATCGGGACAAGATCCGAAATGAAGCAAGCGCGCTCGCCCTCCGATTCGATCCAGACGCACTGCATGTTGCGATTGTGCCCCGGCACGACCTCGACTCGCACGCCGGGGACGATCTCGCAATCGCCGTCAAGGAAGTCTATCTGAGCCTCAACCGGCAAGAAGAAATCGGCAATGTAGCTCCCGCGATCCCGCTCCGTCGGGTGAAGCGCATGCCGCCACTCGCCACGCTGCACTTTGTAGCGGGCGCGAGGAAACGTGGGAAGCACCTTCGAGCCTGACCGCCGCGCGTTCCAGCCGCAATGATCGAAGTGCAGGTGCGAGTTGATGACGATATCGATGTCGTCGGGCGCGACTCCGTGGCTTCGAAGCTGATCGAGCAGGGTCACGGGCTTGCGCACGTCGTAGATGTCCGCGAACTTCGCGTCAAACTTGTCGCCGATTCCTGTCTCGATAAGAATGCTCTGATGGCCCGTCTTGACGAGAAGGCAATTCAAGCCCATGCGCACGCGATTGCGCGCGTCGGCCGGCGCCTTCTTCTCCCACAAGGGCTTCGGAACCACGCCGAACATCTGTCCGCCGTCGAGGGCGAACGTGCCGTCGGAGAGAACCGAGATTTCAAACTTGCCCAGCTTCATGCGCGGAACTTACCCAGCGCTCACTTGTCTTCCACAAGCTCAATCAGAACCCCGGCCGTGTTCGAGGGATGCAGAAACGCGACGCGCTCATGGCCTGCTCCGGTGCGGGGTTCGCGGTCAACCAACTTGATGCCCTTTTGCTCGAGCGCGGCGAGCGTCGCAACGAGGTCGTCCACACTCAAAGTCAAATGGTGGATGCCCTGGCCCCGCTTCGCGATGAAGCGCGCCACCGCCGAATCAGGCGACGTACCTTCCAGCAGCTCAATGCGGCTGTCACCCACGCTGAACACCGCGACGCGCACCCTCTGGTCGTCGACCACCTCTTCCGAGTCAGGCCCACGTCCGAGCAACGTGGTGAAAATGGGGATGGCGTTCGCGAGCGATTCCACGGCGATACCAACGTGGTGGATTCTCATGAAGTCTCTACGGCCACATGCCGGGGAATCAGCGCGCCTTAGGCACCCGAGGCCGATGCGATGAGTTCCTCGACCACTGAGTGTGGATCGCGGCGGTGCTCGCGGACCTCGTCGACGTAGCGGTCGATCGAGCCCTCGCGGAGCTGCCGCGCCACGGCTTTCTCAAACAACTCCTGCCGCAGCAATTCGAGCAGCCGGGCGCGCCACTTGGCACGCTGCCGCTGGACGCGCAACTCGCTTGCTTCCCCTGCCGTGCGGAACCGGTCCAGGGCCTCGCGCACCGCGGACACGCCGTCGCCGGTGGTCGCCACCGTCTTCAGAATGGGCGGACGCCAGGCCGCGTCATTCTTGTGCGGTGCGACGCTCAACATCGCGGCCACTTCCTGCTCCACGCGTTCCGCCCCGGGGCGATCCGCCTTGTTGATGACGAACAGGTCGGCGATCTCCATTACGCCGGCCTTGAACGTCTGCACGTCGTCGCCGAGTCCGGGCACCAGCAGCAACACGGTCACGTCCGCCAGGCGCGCCACTTCGACTTCGTCCTGCCCGACGCCTACCGTCTCGATGAGGACAATGCCACAGCCCGCCGCTTCGAGGATCGTCACCACATCGTGGGCCGCGGGCGCGAGGCCGCCGAGTTGGCCGCGCGTCGCCATGCTGCGGACGTACACGCCTTCGTCGCCCGCCACGCTTTGCATGCGGATGCGATCACCCAAGATGGCGCCGCCCGAGAACGGACTGGTTGGGTCGACGGCCACAATCCCCACGCGATGGCCGCTGCGGCGGTACTCGAGCGCCAACTTCTCGACCAGCGTACTCTTGCCGACCCCCGGCGACCCGGTCACGCCGATCACGTACGTGGGCGAGGACTTCAGAAACAGCAGCTTCAGCAACGCAACGCCTGCCGCCTCGCGGCTCTCCACCGCCGAAATCGCGCGAGCGATGGCGCGGCGGTCGCCGGCTACAACCTTCTGCGCCCACTCCTCGTTGGACATACGGGATGCCGGCAACTCGCCTCGCGGGAGCGCGCGAATGGACGCGAAGTATCTAACTGCGGCCCAGCAGTTCGCGCGCGATGACCATGCGCTGGATTTCGCTCGTTCCTTCACCAATGGTGCAGAGTTTCACGTCGCGGTAGTACTTCTCCGCCGGGTAGTCCTTGATGAACCCGTAGCCACCGTGAATCTGCACGGCTTCGTTCGCGGCCCGGACGGCCACTTCGCCGGCGTAGAGCTTGGCCATCGAACTCTCCCGTGTTACAGGACACCCGCGGTCGGCCAGGCTCGCGGCGCGATAAGTCAGCAGGCGCGCGGCGTCGATCTCAGTCGCCATGTCGGCCAGCTTGAACCGGATGGCCTGGAAATCCGCGATCGGCTTGCCGAACTGCTTTCGCTCTTTGGCGTAGCTGACGCTCGCTTCGTAGGCGCCTTGAGCCATTCCCACCGCCAGCGCCGCGATGGAGATGCGGCCTTTGTCCAGCACCTTCAGGCTGTCGACGAATCCTTCACCAGGCTGCCCGAGGCCGTTCTCCTTCGGAATCCGGCAGTCCTCGAAGATAACTTCGGCCGTATCGCTCGCCCGTAGTCCAAGTTTGTTCTCTTTCTTGCCCGGACGGAAGCCCGGCGTGCCGCGCTCGATGATGAAGGCGGAGATGCCGTGCTTGTGCGCCGTCTTGTCAGTGACCGCCATCGCGACGCAGATGTCGGCGTAAGTCCCGTTTGACGTAAACGTCTTCGAGCCGTTGAGCACCCAGGAGTCGCCGTCGAGCCGCGCTGTGGTCCGTGTGCCGCTGGCGTCGCTGCCCGCCTGCGGCTCGGTCAGGCTCCAGCAACCAAGCTTCTCACCGCGCGCCAGTGAAACAAGATACTTACGCTTCTGCTGTTCGCTACCGGCGACGAAGATATGTCCCGCGCAAAGCGAGTTGTGCGCGGCCACGATGATTGCCACCGAGCCATCGACGCGCGCCAGCTCTTCGATGATCGCCACATATTCCACGTAACCGAGCCCTGCCCCGCCGTAATTGGCAGGAATCGTGACACCCATCAGACCGAGTTGCGCGAGCTTGGGCAGAATCTCCTTCGGGAAATGCTGCGCCTCATCCCACTCCATCACGTGGGGCCGGATTTCGCTCTCCGCGAACTCCCGGACCGCTCGTTTGATCTCCTTCTGCTCGTCGGTGAGTTCGAAATCCAAGATTGAGCCTCGAGCCGCTCGCCCGCGCTGCATTGCGACAGGGCGCGGCCTGTTGCCTACATTAGAACTATAGCATAAGTGCCGCGAGGCCTTGATCGCAGCCGGTCGGCTCGAAACCGCAGGGCTGTGATAACATTCCAAGGGCGATGAGGGACGATCGATTGAGGATTGCAGCGAGCGTCACGCTGGCTGTTCTGGCAGGCACCGCCCTTTGGACAACGGCGCTGCTCGGCCGTGAGAAGTCAGGACAGGACAACCAGACCGCCGTGATCACGGTTTCGACAGGAGGCGCAGGCTGTTCGGTGCAGCTTGACGGCGCCGAGGTGGGTAAGACTGGCGCGCAGGGCCGTCTGACTCTCACCGGCATTGACCGCGGCGATCACTACCTGCACGTCCGCTGCCCGACCGAGCCACAGGAAACCGCCTACTTCGTCTCGCCGCATGCCGGCCAGAAGATCGAGATCCGTCACGGCGCTGCGGCTTCGTCAGCGCAGCCCGCCGCTCCCAATCCCGATGCGGCGCTCAATGCCGCCGAAGCGAAGATCAAGCTGCGCCAGCTCGTTCAGGACGCCGTCCAATTGCGCGCCAAAGGACAGCTCGACGAAGCCGTTCAGGAACTGCACGAAGCCGCCAAGCTGGATCCTGAGAATTCGGACCTGCACCGCGAGCTCGGCATCACTTTCTTGCTGAACAAGGACTGGAAGCGGGCGCGAGTCGAAATGTTGGAAGCTCTGCATCACGATCCGACCGACGCCGATGCGCACAACGGTTTGGGCTACGCGCTTGAGAAGCTTGGGGAGATCGAGCCCGCTTTAACAGAATATCGCCGGGCGACGCAGCTCGAACCGGACGATCCGAGCTATCGACAGCATTATCTGGAAGCGTTAACCAGGTTGGCAGCCCTCAAAGCGGACAAGCACAAGTAATTCAACGCCGCTTCGACAACAAGACTCAGGCGAATACGGCTCGGTTGGCGACACTGACGACGCTGCGTAACGTTTGGAGGGCGCGCTCGCAGCCCACGCGGTCAACGTCGCAGTGGGTCACCATCCGCATCGTCTGCGGCGTAACACCGTTGGCCAGAACTCCTTCGCCCGCCAGACGTTTCGAGATTTCATACGCAGGCAGCCTTGTTCCTGAAACCTCCAGAAACAGAATATTGGTGACAACCTTCGCAGGATCGATCTTGATTCCAGGAATCTCAGCCAGGCCGCGCGCCAGGAACGCGGCGTTCTCATGATCGACGTGCAGCCGCTGGGGCGACTCCTCGAGCGCCACCAGACCCGCCGCGGCGAGCACACCGGCCTGGCGCATTCCGCCGCCCAGCATCTTGCGCACCAGCCGCGCGTCCTCAATGAACGCCTTGCTTCCCACCAGCATCGATCCAACCGGGGCGCCCAGTCCCTTCGAGAGGCAGAACATCACCGAGTCGAATTTTCGTGTCAGCTCGACCACTGAGTGCTTGAGCGCTACACCGGCGTTGAAGATACGCGCGCCGTCCAGGTGTACGGGCAAGCCCGCCTCATGGGCGCGATCGCAGATGGCGTCTGAAACCTCGAGGGAATAGACCGAGCCGCCTGCCAGGTTTGAACTGTTCTCGAGCTCGATGAGGCCCGTGCGCGCGCGATGATCGCTGCGGCCGCGCACCTGCGGCGCGATCAGTTCCCAAGTCAGGATGCCGTCCTCCGCGCCAATGGTCCTCGGGAGCACACCCGAGAACGCGGACATCATCGCCATCTCGTGGTTGACGATGTGGGCGCGCTGCTCGCAAATCACTTCCTGCCCGTGGTGCGTGTGCACCTTGATCGCGGTCTGATTGCCCATGGTGCCCGAAGGGACGAACAGGGCGGCTTCGCGCGCGAAGATTTCTGCGGCTCGCGCTTGCAGGCGATTGACGGTCGGGTCCTCGCGATAAACGTCGTCACCGACTTCAGCTTCGGCCATGGCGCGCCGCATCGCGGGCGTCGGCCGCGTGACTGTATCGCTGCGCAAATCGACAATGGGATGATTCATGATTGTCCTCTAGGTTCCAGCTCTCAGCTATGCCTCAAACGAGAAATTCCTGGAAGATTTCGTTCGAGATCAAATGGCTGCGCTCCGGCAGCCGAATGCGCCCGTCCGACTTCTCAATCCAGCCTCGCTCGTGCAACGCCGCAATCGTCGGCTGCCAGCGTTCGAGTACGCTGGTACCCCAGCGCTCGGCAGCGGCGCCAAGGTCGACGCCGGCGCGCTCGCGCAGCCCGAGGAAGAAGAACTCCTCGATCTGCTGCTCGAGCGAGAGCCGCCGGACCTCAGCAATCGGCGAGTCGCCTCGTTCGAGCCGTGCCTGGTAAGTTTCCGGACTCGTCTCATTCGACCAGCGATTGAGTCCGTCAAAGGAGTGCGCGCCTGCGCCCAGGCCCACGTAAGGGTCAAGCCGCCAGTATTTCCGGTTGTGCCGCGACTCAAAGCCCGGCTGAGCAAAGTTCGAGATCTCGTACTGCGCGTAGCCGTGGTCGCTCAGAAAACTTCGGGCGCGCTCGTACGCGTCAGCCATGAACTCGTCGTTGGGCACCGCGTCCGCGTGATAGTGCGTCCCGTGCGACAGGACTTCATTGCCCAGCCGGCTTTTCTCGTCCACCTCGAAGAGATAGACCGACACATGCTGCGGTGCAAGACCTGCGGCAGCCTGGAGGCTGTGCAGCCACGAAGCCGGCGTCTGATGCGGCAGCCCGGCGATCAGGTCGAGGCTGATGTTCGTGAATCCCGCACGCCGCGCGCTCTCAACCAACTCAGCCGTGTCAGCCGCCGAATGCAGGCGTCCCACGCTCGCGAGTTCGTGATCGTCAAACGACTGCGCGCCGATACTCAGCCGATTGATGCCCAGTTCGCGTAACCGCTCGAGCTCGCGCTCGCCCGCCGAGCCGGGCGTAACCTCGATCGTGAACTCGACCGGCAGCGCGAACTGAAAACGCCGCTCGAGCGCCGACACGATTCGCGCTAGCCGTCCCGAGCCCAACAGTGACGGCGTGCCGCCACCCAAGTAGATCGTGTCGACAGGAAGTGCGAGCAGGCCCGCCGCCTTATCGCTCTCGTCAACTGGAGGGACGACTCCCGCTGCCTCATAGATGTCCGCAAGAGACTCGACTTCGCGCTCGAGCGCCTGAACGTAAGCATCGAAAACCGCGCGCGGAGCAACTTGAGAACTGAAGTTGCAGAAACTGCACTTCGAGGCGCAGAACGGAACCTGCATGTAGATGCCGAGGGTTTGCACGAGAGCTAATCCATCACGATCTTGATGCGCAGGTCGCGCCGCCGCGGCCCGTCGAACTCGCAGAAGAAGACACCCTGCCAGCGTCCGAGAATGAGCCGCCCGTCCTCGACGAGCAACGCCTTGGAGCCGCCGATGAGCGCCGCCTTCAGATGCGCGTCACAGTTGCCGTCATTGTGATGATATTCACGATCCTGCGGGGCAAGCTGATTCAGCAATCGGTGGATGTCCTTCTCGAGCGCCGGGTCATCGTTTTCCTGAATGAGGACGCCGGCCGTGGTGTGGGGGACGAACACGTGGCAGACGCCGCTCTTGATTCCCGATTCCGCCACGAGTTTCTGGACGAGGCTCGTGATGTCCTTGAGCTGGACGCGCGACTGCGTCTCGATCTCGACCGAACGCGAGTAAGCCCTCGGCCGCTCGGCCGGTGTCACCCTTCCGACTTCAAGGACCATTTCATCTTCCTCCTTCTGAATGCCTTGACGTTCGTTCCTCCGAGCCTCTCAATTATAGCTCCAAGCGCGATGCGTCCTCTACCGCGCGACCAACCGATGACCCAGGCGCGACGCTTGCACCGCCGCGTGCGAGTCGCAAGCTCAGCAGGCTAATCGCCACGGCGCCCGCGACCGGCAGGAGCATCGCGTAGCGCATTCCGGCCGACTGCGACACCTGGCCGACGGTCCACGGGAAACCGCCTCCACCCACGAGCGCGATGGAAAACAGCGCGCCGAAAACGGTGCCCGCGAACCGCGGATAGCGGTCGCCCGCCATGGCGAGCGTGGTGGGATAAATCGGCGCGTAGGAGAGTCCGATGAGCGCCGTCGCCACCGCCATCGTTGCGACGGACGGCGCCGCAAGCAGAAGCGCCGCGCCGACCACGCCGCCGATTCCACCCATCAGCACGAGCCGGTGCTTGGCGAGGCGCGCAAGCAGCCGCGCCGCGAGCATCCGGCCGAGCATCAGCGCGGCCCAGTAACCGGCGAGAATCCACGTGGCGAGGCGCGCGCTCGAGCCGGCGCGCCCGATGTAAGTCGAAACCCAGCCGCCAATCGAAGCTTCGTCGCCCGACTCGCAGAAGAGCAGCAATCCGAACAGCAGGACGCCAGGCATCCGGATGACTCCCGCGGCCTTGCGCCATGAGAAGCTCTGGGCTTCGCCCGCCGGAGGAAAACGAAGCGCGACGTAGCTGACGGCGCACGCCCCGGCGAGCGACGCGGCGATCATCAGCAACTGGTCGACGCTTAGCAGTGCCGAAATGCTTGCCGCGAGCAGCGGGATGAAGAGCGCGCCGAAGCCGAAGAAGATGCCCAGCCCATTGAGCCGGGAACCACGCCGCTCGCCATAGAGCTGCGACACCAGCACGTTGGACGAGGTGTTGAGGCCGCCGCCGCCGAATCCCAACAGCAGCGCCGCTGCGGCGGAAGTCAGGAAGGACCGTGCGACAACGAAGCCGCCGAGCGCCGCGCCCACCAGCAGCGACGCGATGATCAGCACCGGCTGGTTCCCAAACCGATCGATCAGCGGTCCGGCCACTACCGTCGCGAGGAAAATCCCCGCGAAGAGCACGAGCAGCAGGTCGCCTTGCTGTGCCAGGTCGATGTGCAGGCGCTCGCGCATCTCGGGCAGTCCGAACAGCGCGCCGAGCAGCGCGTAGGCAATCCCGAAAACGAAGATGCCGGCGCAAGCCGTCGCGAACAAGGTTTCGCGGCGCAGCGGCGCTCCCGGCTGGCTCGGACTCGTGGAGGATGGCATCGAGAAGCTACGAACGCGCGAGCGACTGCTCGTACGCGAGGTACACCTGGGCGTTGTTGTCCGCCGGAATACCCGGAACGTTGGGCGAGACGAACACCGGCGGATGGAGACCGCGGCGTGCGAGTGCCGCAGCCACCTGGGCAACGAGCGCCATGGCGATGGTCACCGCCGCCACCGTCGATCCTGCTGCTACCGGCGCTTTCCAACCTTCAATCTTGACGAGCGAATCGTCGGCGGGGACGCAGTTGTCGATGACCAAGTCAACCACGTCCGCAAGCTTCTTGCCGCTCGAATGCGTCGCATCGCGCTTGCGGCAATTGTCCAGCGAAGTAACCGCCACCGTCTTCAAGCCACGCCGCCGGGCCTCCATCGCCACCTCGATGCCGACGGCGTTCAAGCCGCCGTGCGAGAAGACCACCATGACGTCGCCCGCTCGAACCGGCTCGTTCTCAAACAGCACGGGCGCGTAGCCTTCGCGCCGCTCGAGCCAGAGCAGCCCCTTGGCGCCGCCCGAGCCGATGACGTTCGACCACATCAGGCGAGCGTCCATGAGTGGACGAAAGCCGGGATAGCTGCCGTAACGCGGGAAGACGTCGAGCACCGGAATCACCGAGTGGCCGCTGCCGAACAGGTGTACCAGGCCGCGCCGCTCGATGGCCGCGGCCATGATCTCCGCCGCTTTTTCGATGTTCGCAGTCTGCGTCGTCCAGATCGCCGTCAGGACTTCGCTGATGCGCTCGCGATACTGTGAAGCACTCAATGCCACCTCCGAATCAAGGCTCTCAACCAGCGTGCATCATCGCTTTCTCGGGTGGGGCGCCGCGTCCAAAGCCAGGCGCGCCGCGCCCAGCAGATTAGCGTCGTTTCCCAACCGGCTCACTTGAATCTTCACCCGCCGCGCTGCCAAGGGCTGGCAACGCTCAAGAGCAACTTGCCGGAGCGTGTCGAAATAGAGAGCGGCCGCGCCCGCCATGCCTCCACCGAGGACAACGACTTCCGGATCGAACAAGCTGATAAGATTGGCCACCGCAAACCCGAGAAACTTGCCCGCGTGCTCAAAGAGTTTTTTTGCCAGGACGTCCCCTTGTCGCGCCGCCTCCGCCACATCCTGCGCACTCATCGTGTCGCGCGGGATTGTGGAAAGCGCGGTCGGCAAGCTTCGCAGAAGGGCTCGGTCAACGGCTCGTACCATCCCGGGGCCCGCCGCAACCGACTCGAGGCACCCGAGCTTCGCGAACTCGTTGTTTTCTTCCTCCGAGACCACCATCCAGCCGGCGCATCCCGAGAGTTCATGCGCGCCTCGCAGGAGCCGGCCGCCGCTCACAATCCCGGCGCCGATGCCGGTCCCGACGATGAGCGCAATCACGTCGGATTTGCCGCGTCCTGCGCCTCGCCAAGCCTCACCCGTCACCGCCGCAATGCGATCGCTTTCAACCACCACACGAACACCGAGCCGCTGTCCGAGGCACGCTGCAAGCGGCACGCGGTTCCAACCCGGCAGATTCGGAGCCCATACCGTACCGTCGCGCCGCACCAGTCCAGGGACGGCGACCCCGACAGCGCTCCAGCACGCGGCCTGCTTCGATCTTCGGCCGTCAGGTGCTGCCGCTTCGCCTAGCGCCCTCGCCAATCGGCAGATCTGCGCGATGACCGAATTACTCGACGACTGATCCACGGGTTCCGAGAGGCGCGCGCGGATTTGACCTTTTTGATCGACAATGGCGGCCGCAAGCTTCGTGCCACCGAGGTCCACGGCCAGCACGGGTTGATGACGGGAGGAGGACACGATTTGGCCGTCCCGCGGCGAGGCTAGTAAACCAACGTCTGATGGTCGGAGCGACGAGTCTGGATCTGCGCCAGGATGTTCTCGAGCACCTTGTAACTGGCTTGACCGAGGAAGTAGACGCCGCTCACTTCGCGCTCCTGAAGGTCCTTGCGTGGCGCGAGACACCGCGACAGCAATTGCTCGTGCCGCGAGAGTAACTCCGAACGCCCGAGCGCCGCACGCGTAATCTTGCCCCTGAGCCGTTCCATTTGGTACTTGATCTTCTCTTCGGCGTGCTGGAGTGTATCGAGGAGTGTCGGGTCAAGCTTTTCGATGTCGCCGCGCAGCCGCTCGAGGAGCCGGGTGAGCTCCTGCTCATTCTGGTCGAGCCGCTCCGACCAGCCCTCGGCAAATCCTGCCGCGGCAATCCTCTGACTCAAGTGTTCAGGCCCATGCCAGGCGTCATCCACGTTCAGCCGGTACTTCTTCATCAGCTTCTGCGTGCGGCGATCGACGAGCGTGAACCCGGCGCGCGGGAAAATCACCGGCATGGGACGCCCGAACTCAGGATAGATCGCTCCCGACTGCGCCAGGTAGGCGAGTTCGGACGGTCCGGCGATGTAAGCCAGCGTCGGCAACAGATTATCTTGGAGGATCGGACGCAGCAAGGCGTTGGGAGAAAAATCGAGCGGCGCGCTTGCGATCAGATTCTCCAGCCCGGCGCGGGAGACCTGATCCGCGCCGTCACCGCCCTCTAAAGCGAACTCGGAGCCGCGTGTGTGAAGCGCGAGCCGATTTCCATGGCGGTTGACGAACAACAAGGTGCCATCTTCGTTGAGGTGGACTTGAGCGTGATAGCCTGCCGCGACGAGCCGCTCAGAACGCTCGCGGAGCGCCGTTCGCAGCTCGGAGGCCCGGCCCAACGCCTGCCGGTAAATGCGAGCGCTCAGCCGATGAACCGCGTTGTCGAGCGGATCAATCAGCACCACTCCCCAGCGGCGGAAGAGCCGCGTCATGAAGCTGCCGAAAGCGTGCCCCCAAGTGGCGCCGGGCCGGTAGGCATCGCGAAGATCTTCAAGCAGTCGCTGGCGAGACTCAGAGCCATCACCCGTCGTCGAAGGGGCGCCGGCGAGCACGGCGTCGAACTGATCGAGTATCGCCGAGATCCCTGCCGTCAGCTTGACATGTCCCACCTGGGATTTTGGCGCCGGCCGCTCGCCCGGATCGGACAGCGACACAAGGTTGAAGTCCCTGTCGAAAACCGCCGTGTGCGCGACTTCCTCGAGGTCGTGATCCTCAGTCGCCAACCAGAACACCGGGACTGTCTGTAGACCCTGCTCGGAAAGATATTGGGACAGCTTGACGGCCGTCAGCGCCTTGTAAAGCGTGAAGGCAGGGCCGGAGAGCAGTCCGACTTGCTGGCCGGTGACCACGGCGAGCGTCCCTGAATCCGCCAGGCGGCGAATGTTCGCGAGCGTTTCTTCCCCACAGCCGAAGCTTCGATTCTGGCGCGTGAGGATTTCAGCCAGTTCGGCGCGCGGCCAGGTCACGGTTCTGAGCTGATCTGCGAGATGACGGTAGCTCTCGAGGTCGAACGGGGATCCGTTGTAGAAGGGCGCAACGCGGTCAAACTGATACAGGTAGTCGAGAAGCAGGGCGCTCGACTTCGGCACGCGCCGGTACGAGATGCAGTGACATTCCATGAACGTCAATCGTATAACGCCTGCTGGTCTGGAACAACCTGGCGGCCGGCGTCAGTTTTCGACAATGCTTACAGGCGCCCCGGTGCGCCTCGATTTTGATGCAGCAAACCGGAGGAACGATGCAGGCAAGCCTAGAATTCGAGTCCCCGGCGCGACTCTTTCAGGGCCGCCGCCACCTTCCGGCGAGCCCCGGCGTCCAGCGGAACGAGCGGCGACCGCGGCGCACCTCCGTGATACCCGGCGAGATCCATCGCCGCCTTGACGCCCGCGACACCGTAGGGCCCATTGATCTTCTGAGCCAGAGGCATCACGCGGCGCTGCAGGTCGCGTGCGGCGGCGAGCCGCCCATGCACGAATGCCTCGTACAAGCCTACACAAAGGTCGGGCGCGTAATCGGCCTGGCCGAGAACGCCACCCACGGCGCCGGCCCGCAATCCTTTGAGCAAGATCTGCACAGAGCCCACCAGCACCCGGAATCCTGGGCGCACGCGGCGCAGAACACGCTTCACGAAGCTCAAATCGCCGGAACTCTCCTTGAGTCCTCGGATGTTGGGATGCCTGGACAGCGCCGCGATGGTCGCGACGTCGACGTGGATGCCCGTGAATTGCGGGATAGAGTAGATCAACACCGGGCGCCGCACGCCGTCGGCAACAGCACGGTAATGGGCAAGCAAGGCCGGGGCGTCCATGCGCGATTTGTAGTAGTTGGGCGTCACCACGAGCAAGGCATCTGCCCCGCGCTTGACCACCTCGCGGCTCAGCCGCAGTGTCTCGCGCGTGCTCTCGAGTCCGGTACCCACGATCAACAGCTCCGGCGGATTGACGACATCGCGCGCCACCTCGACCAGGCTCAGCCGCTCCCGCTCCGTGAGATATGGAGCCTCGCCGGTCGAGCCTGTCACCAGGATTCCGCCCATCCCAATCCCAACGTAGCGCGCCAGGTTCTCGCGAAACGCGCCAAGGTCAACTTCACCGCGGCGGTCAAACGGCGTCACCACAGGGGGAAAGATGCCTTGGAGATGAGCGATGATTTGAGTTCGTGTCATTTTGGCCAAGCTTTCAGCGCTCAGCTTTCAGCCGTCAGCCCTCAACGGGACGAACGGCTGACCGCTGATGGCTGCGCTCTCCTTCCGATGTAACTCTTGAAGACTGCTCACCCGCACGCCCTGCTCGCGTTGGGCGCGAATGCCGCTCACGGCGGCTGCCGCGCCAGACATCGTGGTGATGCAGCTCACTCCATGATGGACGGCAGCGCGCCGAATCGCCTTTTCGTCAAAGTGGCTGGCGCTGCCGAGCGGCGTGTTGATAATCAGCTCGAGCGCCTTGCTCTTCACCAAGTCGACGGCGTTCGGCCGGCCTTCATTGACCTTGTGGACGGTCTCGACTTTGAGGCCAGCCTTGCGCAGCGCCTGAGCAGTGCCGCGCGTTGCCACCAGCTTGAACCCGAGACCCGCGAGTTCGCGCGCCACCACGACACCTTGCGGCTTGTCGTGATCGTTCACTGACAAGAAGACGCGGCCGGCGCTCGGCAACGGCTGGCTGGCCGCGAGCTGTGCCTTGGCGAACGCCAGGCCGAAGTTCTCCGCCACGCCCATCACCTCGCCTGTGGACTTCATCTCGGGACCCAGGATGGTGTCAGCGCCGGGAAATTTCAAGAACGGGAACACAGGTGACTTCACAAAGAAGTAGCGGACGGGCGGTTCGCTCGCCAGATTGAATTCCGCCAGCTTCCGTCCGACCATCAGCCGCGCCGCGACCTTGGCCAGCGGGACGCCGGTCGCCTTGCTGACGTAAGGGACGGTGCGCGAAGCCCGCGGATTGACTTCGAGCACGTAGACCTTGCCGTGCTGAATGGCGTACTGGACGTTCATCAGCCCCACAACGTGGAGTTCTTTCGCCAGCTTGACCGTGTGCTCACGCAGCGTCTGAAGCTGCGGTCCGGGAATCTCGACCGCGGGCAGGACGCACGAGCTGTCACCGGAATGGATGCCGGCCTCCTCGATGTGCTGCATGATGCCCGCCACCACGACGTCTTCTCCGTCCGAAAGCGCGTCAACATCGACCTCGGTGGCGCTTTCGAGGAAGCGGTCGACCAGGATGGGAAAGGCGCGCTGCAACTCTTCGGCGCGGCGCACGTAGTCGCGCAGCGTCGCCTCATCGTAGGCGATGACCATGGCTCGGCCGCCGAGGACGTACGATGGCCGCACCAGCACGGGATAGCCGATGCGCTGGGCGATCGAGAGCGCCTCATCGACGTTCATCGCCGCGCCGTTCTCCGGCTGTGGAATACCCAGGCGCTCGAGCAGTCTGCCGAAGCGCTTGCGGTCCTCGGCGAGATCAATCGAATCGGGCGATGTCCCGATGATGGGGACACCCGCCGCCTTCAACTCGCGCGCCAGATTGAGCGGCGTCTGTCCGCCGAACTGCACGATGACACCGTAAGGCCGCTCTTCCTCGACGATGGCCATGACGTCTTCGAAGGTGAGCGGCTCGAAGTACAGCCGGTCGGAAGTGTCGTAGTCGGTCGAGACGGTCTCCGGGTTGCAGTTCACCATGATCGTCTCGAAGCCCTCTTCCTTCAGCGCGAACGACGCGTGGCAGCAGCAGTAGTCGAACTCGATGCCCTGCCCGATGCGATTCGGGCCGCTGCCGAGGATCACCACTTTCCGGTGCTCGGTGGGCTCCGCTTCGTCTTCTTCTTCGTAGCTCGAATACAAGTACGGCGTGAAAGATTCGAACTCGGCGGCGCAGGTGTCGACGCGCTTGAACACTGGACGTACGGCGGTCGCGAGCCGGCGCTCGCGGACCGCTTCGCCACTCACACCCCAGAGTTCGCCCAAGTGCAGGTCCGAGAATCCGGTGCGCTTGGCCTCGCGCAACACGGCCGGCGGAATGCTTGCGAGGTCGAAACGCTTCAGCTCGTCCTGCATGCGCACGATCTGCTGCACCTGATCGAGGAACCACGGGTCAATGTGCGTGAGCTCGGCCACGTTCTCGACGCTTTCGCCGGCCGCGAGGGCGTAGAAGATGTCCCAGAGGCGCTCCGGATGCGGGGTGATGAGGCGGCGCATGCGCTCTCCTGCATCCTTGGGCGGCGCGGGCGTCTTCCGTCCGGTCTCGAGCGAGCGGATGCCCTTCATCAGCGCTTCTTTGAACGTGCGCCCGATGGCCATCGCCTCGCCCACCGACTTCATCTGCGTGCCCAGCGTGTGGTCGGAGTCGGGGAACTTTTCCTGTGCCCACTTGGGAATCTTCACCACGACGTAGTCGATGGTCGGCTCGAAGCACGAAGGCGTCTTCTGCGTGATGTCGTTCGGAATCTCATCCAGGCGATAGCCGACGGCAAGGCGCGCCGCGATCTTGGCGATGGGAAAACCCGTGGCTTTGGAAGCGAGCGCCGAACTGCGCGAGACGCGTGGGTTCATCTCGATGATGACCATGCGTCCTGTCTCCGGCTCGACGGCGAACTGGATGTTCGACCCGCCGGTCTCGACGCCCACGGCGCGAATCACCTGGAAGGCCGCGTCGCGCATGCGCTGATACTCTTTGTCGGTCAGCGTCTGGATGGGGGCGACGGTGATGGAGTCACCGGTGTGGATGCCCATGGGATCGAAGTTCTCGATCGAGCAGACCACAACCGCGTTGTCAGCGTGGTCGCGCATCACTTCGAGCTCGAACTCCTTCCAGCCGAGCACCGACTCCTCGATCAGCACCTCGTGGACGGGGCTCAGTTGCAGGCCCCAGCGCACCGCTTCCTCGAACTCCACACGGTTGTACGAAATCCCGGAACCCGTGCCGCCCAGAGTGAACGAAGGCCGGATGATGAGCGGAAATCCAAAATTGTCGGCGGCCTGGAGCGCCGCCTCCACGCTGTTCACCAGCACGCTGCGCGGCACGTCGAGGCCGACCTTCGACATGGCGTTCTTGAACCACAGGCGGTCCTCGGCCATCTTGATCGCTTTGAGCGATGCGCCAATCAGTTGGACGTTGTAGCGGTCGAGGATGCCGCGCTCGGCAAGCTCGACCGAGAGATTCAGCGCCGTCTGGCCACCGACGGTGGGCAATAGCGCATCAGGAAGCTCGCGGGCGATGACGGCTTCGATATACTCGGCGGTGAGCGGCTCGACGTAAGTGCGGTCGGCAAACTCGGGGTCAGTCATGATGGTCGCGGGATTCGAGTTCACCAGCACCACCTCGTAGCCCTCGGCCTTGAGCGCCTTGCAGGCCTGCGTGCCCGAGTAGTCGAACTCGCACGCCTGGCCGATGATGATCGGCCCCGAGCCAATGATGAGGATCTTGTGGAGGTCAGTGCGTTTGGGCATTATCCTTGAATTCGTCCATCAAGTTTACGAACCGGTCGAACAAGTACGCTGCGTCGTGCGGACCGGTTACGTCAGGGCACGGCTTCAGCCGTGCCGCACAGCGCCCGCCATCGAGATCACCGGTGGCTTGAGCCGCTGAGGTGGTTCGTCCATCTGAAAGCGACTAGACGCCGACGACCACGCGTAGTCGCCAGCAGATACCACCAATTTGCGCTTCACCGGATTCTGCTCGATATACCGCACGTGCAGTTGATAGTCTTCGACGTCACGGATCCGGTGATCGCTGAAACCACGCTGCCAAACGGGAAAACGAAGGTCGAGCTCCTTGCCTATCGCGTGAGCCGATCCTCCCTTAATGTACTGGACCGCACGTTCAAGCGTCGTTTCGGCAGAGGGCATCAAGAGCAGGTGAAAGTGATCGGGCATAAGGACAAAGGCGTGAATCTGGAAGAGTTTCCTGTCGCGATAGTCCAACAGGGTCCGCGTGAAAATAGCGCACAATGGTTCCTTGACAAACAGCGCGCGACTCTCCCAGGTGCGCGAACTCACAAAGTAAGTCCCAGGCAGTGCCCCGTGACGCTTTGGAGTAGCCATACCTCAGCGGCTAAAGCCGCTCTCCCTTGGCTCCTTCATCGGCACGGCTGAAGCCGTGCCCTGACGAGCGGCCCCCTGACGAGCCGTGCCCCGACGAATCCCGCTTCCACTCGTCCATCATCTTCACGAAACGGTCGAACAAGTACGCCGCGTCGTGCGGACCCGGCGATGCCTCCGGGTGATACTGCACGCTGAAGAGCGGCATCGAGCGGTGCCGCAGACCCTCGAGCGTCTGGTCGTTCAGGTTGATGTGGGTGAGTGCCACTTCGCTCGACTTGAGCGAGTCCGGGTCGACCGCGAAGCCGTGGTTCTGCGCCGTGATCTCGACCTTCTGCGTCTCGAGATTCAGCACCGGATGATTGCCACCGTGGTGGCCGAATTTGAGCTTGTACGTCTTCCCGCCCAGCGCCAGGCCGATAATCTGGTGGCCGAGGCAGATACCGAAGATGGGGACGCGGCCCGCGAGTTCGCGCACCGCTTGAGCCGCGTACGAAACCGGTTCGGGATCGCCAGGGCCATTCGAGAGAAAAACGCCGTCGGGCTTGAGCGCGAGGACGTCCGCGGCTGCGGTCATCGCCGGGACGACGGTCACGCTACAGCCCACGTCGACCAGGCGGCGCAGGATGTTGTGCTTGATACCGTAGTCGTAGGCTACGACGCGGAGGCGCTCCGCGGGATGAACGGCATCAGGCTTGGCCGCAGCGCCGGCCGTCCGCAAAATGTCGCGCGAAGGTTCGTTCCAGTCGTAGCGAGCGCCCGTGCTGACGCGGCTCGCGAGGTCGAGTCCCACCATGCTGGGCGACGCTTTGGCCTTGCGCACCAGGCTCGCTTCGTCGTGGTCCGTGGTCGAGATGACGCCGCGCATGGCGCCGTGCTGCCGCAGATGGCGGACCAGGGCGCGCGTGTCAATATCGTCGATCGCCGGGACGCCGAATTCGGCGAGGAACGCCGAGGCATCCTCAACCGAGCGCCAGTTGGAAGCGAGCTGGCTCAACTCGCGCACCACCAGGCCTTCGGCGAACGGCCGGACGGATTCGCTGTCGAGGGGATTGGTACCGTAGTTGCCGATGTGCGGGTAGGTGAGGATGACAATCTGGCCCGCGTAAGAAGGATCGGTGAGGATTTCCTGGTAGCCCGAGAGTGAAGTGTTGAAAACGACCTCGCCAAAGCGCTCACCGGACGCGCCGTGTCCGCGTCCGTGGAAAACCCTGCCATCTTCCAGGGCGAGAATCGCCTCCATAGTTTCTGTCGGGTGAATCGCGAGCCGTCTCTTGTCTGCGGTCGATTCGAGGTCAGCTAAACTACAAGTCTACCTCAGTCCGCCGCTGGGCGCGAGGACGTTGAACGGCGAACCCAGGCAACAGGCGACTGGCTTAGCGCAGAGACCCAAACTGGCTGAACGGCCAATAGATGAAGACAGCTTTCCCGTAAATATACTTCGCGTCCACCGTGCCCCACACCCGGCTGTCGTTCGAGGACTCGCGATGGTCGCCCAGCACGTAGTAGTGGTTGGGGTCGACGTAGGTGGGAGGATAACTTTGATGGTCGAAGTATTCCGCGGGGATATATCTCTCCCCCAGTGGCTTGCCGTTGAGGAACACGTGGCCATCGCGAATGCTCACCCATTCCCCGGGTAATCCAATCACCCGTTTGATGTAGGACTTCGAGGGATCGAGCGGGTACCAGAAGACCACGATGTCGCCGCGCTGGATGGGCTCGAAGCGGTAGAGAAACTTGTTGATGAAGATGCGCTCGTGATTCTCGAGGTGCGGCAGCATACTGGTGCCTTCCACCTGCACCGGCTGGTAGAGAAAAACGATGACGATGAAGGAAAGCAGGACCGCCAGGATGAGGTCGCGCAGCCAATAGCGCGCCTCAAAGAACCGCGAGCGCTCGCGAGGACCTGGGTTCGCCTCGACGACACTCGGTTGTTGCGTCTCTTCCATAAGCGTCGCAACCACTCTTATACCATAGATGAGCGGCCGGTGTCAGCGGGTGGTCTCGCACCGGTCGGCGACGGCTTCGTGCCGCCTGACAGCCGCGCACGAAACCGTTATGATGACTTCCATGACTGACGCGCGCCGCCGCGCCCTCATCATCCCGGCCCTGAACGAGGCAGGGTCGATTGCCGACCTGCTCGCGCAGATTCCTCCCGGACTCTTCACTCAGGTCATCGTGGTTGACAACGGCAGCCGTGACCGAACGGCCTCGCTCGCGCGTCAAGCGGGCGCGCAAGTGGTCGAAGAACCGCGACGTGGCTACGGCCAGGCGTGCCTCGCTGGCTTGGCTCAGTTGCAGCCGGGAACCTCGGCGGTCGCATTCATCGACGCCGACCTGTCCGACGATCCTGGTGATTTGGCGCGGCTCGTTGGGTTCTTCGACGCGGGCGGTTACGACTTCGCGATCGGTTCGCGCGTCCTTGGGACACCCGAGCCCGGCTCACTGACGCTGCTGCAGCGGTTCGGCAACGCGCTGGCCACGCGCCTGATTCGCTGGATGTGGGGCGTCTCCTTCACCGATCTGGGACCGCTACGCATCCTCAGCTTGGAAGCGTTGCGGCGGCTCGACCTCGGCGACCGTGACTTCGGGTGGAACGTCGAAATGCAGGCCAAGGCGGCGCGACTCGGTTTAAAGGTCGGGGAGGTTGCAGTCAGCTACCGGCGTCGGCACGCGGGTGAATCGAAGATCTCAGGCACGGTGATCGGGAGCATACGCGCGGGCGCGAAGATTCTGCTGACCATCTACCGCTGCCGGCACCTGCCGGTTCGAGCCGGGAGTGCACCGAGACTCGGCCCTTAGGCCCGAGGCTCGCGCCCCCCGCGGCTAAAGCCGCACTCATTTCACCGCGACGGCCGGCACGCCTAATGGCGTGCCCTTTCGCACCCTCGATTCGCAGCTAGCCTATCGTGTAGGCTCGCTGATGAAGCGTGGCTATCCAAAAATATTCTTCGCCTTGTTGTCGACGCGCGTCTGGAGGGGTTTGTTGTCGACGCGGCCGTGGGACGCCAGCAGTTCCAGCAACCGCCGCTGCTCGCGCGTCAGATGGGTGGGGATCACCACCTGGATGGTGACGTAGAGGTCGCCCGTGTCGCGTCCGTCGAGCGAGGGCACGCCTTTGCCGCGCAGTCGGAAGACCGAGCCCGATTGCGTGCCTTCAGGCAGCCGCAGCCGCTCTTCGCCGCGCAAGGTCGGCACTTTGAACTCGACGCCCAGGGCGGCCTGCGACACCGAGACCGGCACCGTGCAATAAAGGTCGTTGCCGCGCCGCTCGAAGAAGGTGTGTTCGCGCACCCGCAACACCACGTAGAGGTCGCCCGGCGGCCCCGAGCGCGACCCCGCTTCGCCTTCGCCGCTCACTCGCAGCCGCGTCCCGTCTTCGACGCCAGCGGGAATCTTCAGGCCCAGCACTTTCTCCTGGCGGACGCGTCCGTCACCATGGCACTCGAGGCAGAACTCGCGGATCACCTGCCCCTGGCCGCGGCACTGCGGACAAGTGCGCGTAAAGGTGAAGAAGCCCTGCTGGGTGCGAAGCTGTCCGCGTCCGCCGCAGGCGTTGCAAGGAATGGGCGAGCTGCCTTTCTTCGCGCCGGTACCGTGACAGGTAGGACAAGTCTCGGAGCGCGGAATCTTGATCTTGGTTTCGAGTCCGAAGGCCGCTTCCTCAAAGGAAATCTCGAGGTCATAGCGCAGGTCCGAGCCGCGCTGCGCCCGCGTACGCCGCCCGCCGAACAGATCGCCGAAGCCGAAAAAGTCACCGAAGATATCCTCGAAGTCCGAGAAGATGCTCGCGTCGGGCTGGAATCCGCCGGAGCCGGTGACGCCGGCGTGCCCGAAGCGATCGTAGGCGGCGCGCTTGTCCGTGTCGGCCAGCACCGAGTAAGCCTCGGTGATCTCCTTGAATTTCTCCGTCGCCTCGTGGGTCGACTCCGGGTTGCGGTCGGGATGGTACTGCATCGCGAGCTTGCGGTAAGCGCTCTTCAGCTCCTGGTCGCTCGCGCCGCGCGGCACGCCCAGCACTTCGTAGTAATCGCGTTTTCCGTTGTTCGCCATCTCAGTGTTTGGGCTCGTTCGACTTCTCGTGGCTCGGATGACTCCCCGGGTGGACCGCCACCTTGACGATCGAGGGCCGCAGCAGGCGCTGCTTCAGCTTGTAGCCGCGCTGCAGCTCCTCGACGATCTCGTGGTCGCGGCGCTTCGCATCCTCGACCGTCTCCACGGCCTGGTGGACGTGCGGATCAAACGTCTTGCCCTCCGCCTCGACCGCCGTCAATCCGGCGCGCCCGAGCACCTCGAGCATCTGGCGGTAGATGAGTTCGATTCCCTGAGTGTACTGCTCCGGGACTCCGGCATCGCGGTGCTTGAGCGCGCGCTCGAAGCCATCAAGCGTGGGCAGCAGCGAGCGCACCAGGTCCGCCGCCGCGTGCTGCTGGAACTCTTCCTTCTCGCGCTGCAGCCGCTTGCGCATGTTCTCGAGCTCGGCTTGCTGGCGCAGCAGCCGTTCGTGCAAATCGCGCTTCTCCGCGACAGCCTTTTCGTAAGCCGCGGCCAGCTCCTCCGCGTCAGCGGGCGCCCGCGCTTCCGTGGTGCGCGCCGCCGGTCCGCTTGGCGGTTGCTCAGAATCGTAATCCCGGTCTTTCTCTTCATCCATACGCGTCATTCTAGCATTAACTACCGCCCGGCCAGGACTAGGGTCGCTGCCTGGTATTCTCTTAGGGCAGGCGTCGCCGCGCACAGAGCGGCGCTACAGCACTTGGTCGTCGTCATCCTCGTCGAGAAGGAACCGGCGAAGCCTCTGGGCATGAGACTCGTCTGGCTCATCAACGGAGGAAGCTTGCCGCTTTTCGACCAACGATAGCCGACGACCGCTACGGCGTAGAGAATGAGTACCAGAAAGAAGATCCGAAAGTCCGACCTGCATCGTATGACTCGCGGAGGCGCTGAAGTAGCCGATCACAAACAGGAGCGTGACGCTGACCAGCACCGCGATGTTGATGATCCATCGCCGATGCGACTTTCGCCGACTTACGATTGCCTGTGTTATCAATAACATAGCTCTTGCGTGTGTCGCGGCTTAACGGCCAACTATAGCTGTTTCAACAATTTACAGACATGTTGTACAACTCGCGAGACACTTTTATTGATTCTAAACCACTTCTTCGGTTCGTTCCTCGAGTTCCTGAAACGCGACGAATCCGCAGATTTCGCAGATTGCGCAGAATGAAACGCTCGACTGCAAGACTCCGAATGGCCAGACTCCGAACTGCAAGACCCTACTCCCTACTTCCGGAGACTCCGGACCCTGAGACGCCGGACTCCGGACTCGCCTCGTTCCGCCACGCCTTCAATTGCTGCTGAGAAGCTTGCTGCAAAGGTGGGCAATGTAGTCCACAGCGGTGATCGCGCGATCGTACTCCATGCGCGTCGGACCCACGATCCCGAGCGCTCCGACCATCTGCCGGCGGTAATGGAACGGCGCCACGATCAGCGTACACTCCTGCATCTCGCTGGCGCTGTTCTCGCGCCCGATCAGGATGCGCACACCGCGCCCCGGAGTATGCAGGCAGGCATTCAGGATGCGCACCAGCTTCGCCTTCTCCTCGAAGGTGGCCAGCAGGTCGCGCACGCGGCTCGCGTCCTCAAATTCCGGCTGCTCGAGGATGGTCGTCGCGCCGCCCACGAACAGCGCGCCCGTCTCGTCGCTCGCGAGCGCCCCGGAGGCGAACAGCGATCCCACGCTCGTGACCAGATGGTCGCAAACCTGCTTCATCTCTTCCAGGCGCTTGAAAATCTCCACCCGAATGGCGGCGAGCGACCAGCCGCGAAACTCCGCGTTCAAGTACTCGGCGGCGCGGTCGAGCTCCTCCTGCGAGAATTCCTCGCGCGGACGCACCACGTTGTTCTCGACGAGGTCGGGCTTGGAGACGATGACGGCCAGGATGCGGCGCTCCGGCAGCTTGACGAATTTCACGTGCTCGAGAATCTTGTCCTCGGGTGCGGGCCCCAGCACCAGGCCGACGTTGTGCGACACCTCCGCCAGCACGTGCGACACTCTGGTGAGCAGTTGCTGCATGAGCAGTTCGGAAGGTTCCGGCGTCTCGGCGGTTTCGGCCTCTGGACCGTCGCCGTGCGGCCCATCGGGCGCAGCGCCCAGGCTCACCAGGATGTAGTTCTCCACGTCGGCGGCTAGAGGAGTAGTCCCCGCGATGCGGTCGACGTAGAAGCGATACGCCTGGTCGGTGGGCACGCGCCCCGCCGAGACGTGCGGCTGCGCGAGGTATCCCGATTCCTCGAGTTCGGCCATGACACTGCGAACCGTCGCGGAGCTCAAAGCCTCGGGGAGTTGCTCGACCACCGCCTTCGAGCCGACCGGCACACCACTCGACACGTACTGGCGCACGATGGCCGCCAGGATTTCGCGCTGCCGACGCTCGAGATCGCGTTCGCCGCTCATACTGACCTAAATCCTAACTAGTCAGCGGACTAGAGAAGTAATCCTACATCAATTCTACCCGATTTTCCCCCTGCGTCAAGGAAGCCAAGATTGAGACGAGAGCGATGGGCTAGAAGTGTGAGACCAGCGCTATGTTTCCTCGCGCTGGAACTGCGGCAGCCCACCCTGCTGGACCTTGGCCGTCGCATGCTTTAGCAAGCAATAGTAAGCCGGTGCGCCGAACTTCGGCGTGAATCCCACCACTTCCCAGCCTTCCATCGCGGCGATGTTGATCTCGTCCGCCATGCGCTCGGTTTGATCCTGCTGATCAACCTGTACGATTCTGTACGTCACACTCGCCATTCAAGCCTCCATGTTTCGCGCGTCCAGCATACCATGCTAAGTAGACTCACGACCCAGATCATGTCGGAGCGACGGCTGAAGGGTAAACTCGGCTTGCTCCCATCCTGGGTCGTGGACTAAAATGTCCCCATGATACCCAACGAAACGATCTCCATCTTGAAGGAGGCCGCCACGAAGCTCTCCTCGGCAAAACTAACCGCCGAAGAAAAGCAGAAAGTGGAGCGCTTGGCGGAAGAGCTGAGGCTGATTCTGGACGCGGCGAGGCTTCGCGCCTTCTAGCAGAGTCCGCTACGGTTGGTTCTGCTCGACGCCGGCCGGCAACTTTCTGAGCTGTCATCAGGGAGCGGAGCACTCGTTCGACATGCCACCGCGAAGGACGTCCCGACTGTGCACTGGTCGATCGGCATCAACTACCGCTCGGTGCGCGTCGAGCTCAAGGTGCCGCGGCGCGGCAACTACGAGATCCACACTCGCGACGGCAACATCGAGGCGCACGACGTGCGCGGCGATTTGCGGTTCACGAGCGGCGACGGCCACATCGAGGCGGAAGGACTCGACGGCGTGCTGCACGCCAGGAGCGGCGACGGGCACATGCGCATCCGCGGCCGCTTCGACGAATTGTCGCTCGAGACGGGCGACGGCTCGATCGAAGCGCGTTGCGACTCCGGGTCGAAGGTCTCCGGACTTTGGTCGCTGCACACCGGCGACGGCCACGTCAATCTCGGCCTGCCCGCCGACTTCGCCGCCGACCTCGACGCGCATACGGGCGACGGCCACGTCACGGTTGATTTTCCGGTCACGATTTCGGGCAGCGTGTCGCGCTCCGAAGTCCGCGGCAAGATGAACGGCGGCGGCCAGGAACTGCGCATCCGCACCGGCGACGGCTCAATCCACATTCAGAAGCTGTAGCACGTCCGCTCGTTCATCGGCTGCGCCGATCCAGCTCAGCGAGAGGCTCGACAGCAGGTAGGTTTTGCACGACCTTGAACGTCTTTCGCGGCCACGGAATAGATAGGAGCCACAAAGAGGTTCCGACGGCCTTCCAGCCGCTCTGGACAGGACGCTGCAATTCTGCTTTGACGGCGCGCTTGCCCCGCCAGTGTTCGAAGATACGGAACTCGCCGGAGAGCAATCCCGACACCGCTTCAAAGTACTCTTCAACCTTCTTAGGGTTCGTGCAGGGGAACCACTCAACCCACAAAGCTGACGCCTCAAGGTGGAGTTCGTCGAGGTTTTGGAGGTTGAGCCCTATTTTGAACGAGAGCCCGGGTTGAGCGGGAATGTCCATGGCGAGATCTACGTGTTCGGGATGCAAATCGACGTTCATCGTCAGCGCGGGAAATGCGGCGCGAATTTTGCCGAATGTGGAAAGCGCGATCTCGTATTGCTTGGATTGCGCGCTCAACGACCGATGACCTCTCACTCCTACGAGAACATAGCTGTCTCCTGTCCGTCAACCTCGTACGTTCACTACCCCAACTCAGCCGAAATTGAAGGCGCCCGAACGGTCTGATATATTCGTCTCTTTAACGCGATCCGTGCTCCCAGTTAAGCCCCAACCGAGGCATTCTGCACGAGGAGAGTCCCCACATGGCTAAACCTGAGGTCTACAAGAACTTCATCGACGGCGAGTGGACTTCGTCCGCGACCGGGAAAACATTCGACAATCTCAATCCCGCCAACCGCCAGGAAGTGATCGGGCAGTTCCAGAAATCGGACGTCCGCGACGTCGACCACGCGGTCGATGCGGCGAAGCGCGCTTACCGCTCGTGGCGGCTGGTGCCCGCCCCCAAGCGCGGAGAGATCCTCTATCGCGCCGCGCAAAAGCTCGTCGAGCACAAAGAGTTCCTGGCGCGCGAGATGACGCGCGAGATGGGCAAGGTGCTGGAAGAGACCCGGGGCGACGTGCAGGAAGCCATCGACATGACGTTCTACATGGCGGGCGAAGGACGCCGGCAGTTCGGCCAGACCACGCCCTCCGAGCTTCAGAACAAGTTCTGCATGACGGTGCGCAGTCCTATCGGCGTCGCAGGTCTCATCACGCCGTGGAACTTTCCCATGGCCATTCCCTCGTGGAAGATGATGCCGGCGCTGATTTGCGGCAACACCCTAGTCATCAAGCCGGCTGGGGATACGCCTCTTTCGACTTACCATCTGGTGAAGATTCTCGAGGAAGCGGGCGTGCCGCGTGGCGTGGTGAACCTCGTCACGGGGACGGGCCGCGAGACGGGTGTGCCGCTGGTGAGCCACGCCGACGTCCGCATCGTCTCCTTCACCGGCTCAACCGAAGTGGGCCGTGACGTTTCGCGCGCCGCCTCGGAATCCTTCAAGCACACTTGTCTCGAGATGGGCGGCAAGAACGTCATCATGGTGATGGACGACGCTAACCTCGACCTCGCGGTCGACGGCGCCGTGTGGGGCGGCTTCGGCACCACCGGGCAGCGTTGCACCGCCACAAGCCGCGTGGTCGTCCACAAGAAGGTGTACACGGATTTCGCGGCGAAGCTGGTCGAGCGCGCCTCTCACCTGCGCGTCGGCAATGGACTCGACCCGAGCGTCCAGATGGGTCCGCTGATCAACGAGGCGCAATTGAAGACGGTCGAGAAATACGTCGAGATCGGCAAGCAGGAGGGAGCGAAGCTCCTGACCGGCGGACGCCGGCTGACCGGCGCCGGCTACGACTGCGGCGCGTTCTACGCGCCGACGGTGTTTGGCGACTGCGATCCCAAGATGCGCGTCGCGCAGGAAGAGATTTTCGGCCCCGTGGTCTCCGTCATTCCCACCGATAGCCTCGACCACGCCATCGAGATCGCGAATGGCGTCGTCTACGGGCTGTCATCCTCCATCTACACCCAGGACGTGAACGCGGCATTTCGCGCCATGCGCGACATGGAGACCGGCATCTTCTACGTCAACGCGTCGACTATCGGCGCCGAGACGCATCTCCCCTTCGGCGGCACCAAGCAGACGGGCAACGGCCATCGCGAAGCCGCCGTCGCCGCGCTCGATTTCTACTCCGAGTGGAAGTCGATCTACATCGATTACAGCGGCAAGCTGCAACGCGCCCAGATCGACAACGCGTAAGCGCAGCCTGCGAAAGGGCACGCCTTTAGGCGTGCCGAAAGACGTTGCGCGAAAAGTGCGGCTTCAGCCGCTGCGGTGTCAGGGTTCAGGGCCTAAAGGCCCAGGACTCTCACGGAGGCGACTCTAGCGGCACGACTGAAGTCGTGCCCTTTCGCTAACTCCCTATTTGAGTGACGCGGTGTTAAGGCTGGGTTCGTGGGTCGGACTGGGATCCGGGCTTGGAAGGATCGGCACTGGTCGCAGCCGTACTCGCGCTCGCCACGTCGGCGGGCAGAGGATGCGGCCCGAGCCCGAGCTTCATCAGCGCCTTCGCCTCCGGAAGCCCGGTCGCCTGGAAGCCGTTGTCGGTCTGGTAGCGGCGCATCGCAGCGCGCGTCGCATCATCCCAGGTACCCGTGGGCTCGCCTTGCAGATATCCGGCGCCAGCGAGCGCCTTCTGGATTTCTTCCACGCGGCCGGGATCGAGGTGCTGGCGCGCCCACATCGGCTTCGATTTCACACGCTTCCGGCGCCCGCGCCGCGACGCGGACTTGACAGCCAGAGTGCGAGAAGAAGCTCCCTGGCGACGAGTCTTCGCCGCCGCATGGGCCGTGGAAGAGGTTTTAGTGTGAGACGCCGCCCGGGGGCGTGACGAGGAAGATGTGCTGTGATGCCTGGACCCCGTGGCCGCGGAACTCGAATGGCGTTTGCTGGACGCGGCGAGTGTCGCGGGCGCCCAGCAGAACGCCGCGAGCAGCAGCGCCAAGCAGAAGCGGGTTGTACGAATCTCAACTCTCAAGTATCAAAAGCGGGCCCGAGCCCGCGTCCCCGGCCTCCTCGCTCCGGGGTTCCCCCTTCGTTGGAGTTACTACAGCCGATCGGCCAGGAACAGAGTGGTGTACGTCCCGCCGGTCGGCCGCGCCACGAGCAGCAGCACATCGGAGCCGCGCTTCAACTGCGATTGCATCTGAGTGAAATCGTCGACCGAAACGACCGGTTTATGGTTGACCTCGAGGATCACGTCACCCGGTTGTAAACCGGTTTCCTCGGCAAAACTTTCGGGTTTGACGTCGGACACACGAATCCCCTGCGGCGCGTGGAGGTGCAGCCGGTCGGCGATTTTCTGCGCCTGATCGTGCGTCAGGGCGCGCGCCGTGACGCCCAGCACGCCGGCGCTCTCCATATCGCCCGGCTGCGGCTCGCCCGGTTGCACCTGAGCGGTGCGGAGGTCGCCCACAATCTGGTTGCGATCTGCGACCGCCACCGTCGCTGACATGGCCTTGCGGTCGCGCAGGAAATCGATCTTGAGCTTGCGGCCGATGTCGGAGTTGGCCACCACGTCGACCAGATCATCGCCACTTGAGACGCGCTTGCCGTCGATGGCCACAATCACGTCGCCGAGCTTCAGACCGGCGTGATCGGCCGGCGTCCCCGGCTCGACCCCACTGACCACCACGCCGTGGTCGGCGCCGAAGCTGCGCAGCATCGCCGGATTCGACTGGTTGGTGAACGTCACTCCGATAGCGCCGCGGTGCACCGCGCCCGTGGTCACAATCGAGTTGTAGACCTTGCGCGCCGTGTTGGCGGGCATCGCGAAGCCGACGCCATCCGAAGTGCCGTGCCGCGTCGCGATCGCCGTGTTGATGCCGATCACCTGTCCGGCCAGATTCACCAGCGGACCGCCGCTGTTGCCGGGATTGATCGCTGCGTCCGTTTGGATGAATCGCTTGAACTGGCCCTCCGGACCTGGCTCGATCTCGCTGCGGCTGTTGCGTCCCTTGGCGCTGATGATGCCTGCCGTTACGGTGGCCTCCAGGCCAAACGGGCTGCCCACCGCGAGTACCCAGTCACCGACGCGCATCGAATCGGAATCGCCGAACGACGCCGTCTCGAGCGGCCTCCCGGCGTCAATCTTGATGACCGCGAGGTCCGTCGGTTTGTCGGCGCCGACGATTTTCGCCGTATACCCTTTGGGATTGTTGTCGTCGTCGTGCAGGAACACGCGGATGCGGTCCACCGGCTTGTCTTCCGTCTCGCGCATGACCACGTGGTAGTTGGTCATGATGTAGCCGTTTTTGTCGAGGATGAAACCCGAGCCGAGGCTTTGCTGGCGAAAGGCCGAACCGCCGGAATCGCCCTGCGGCCCATCGGGCCGGAACAGGCGGTCGAAGAAATCGTCGAAAGGAGCGCCGTCAGGACTGCTGTACCGGCGGCGGCTGATGTGCACCGCGGTTTCCGTGTTGATGTTGACCACCGCCGGCTCGATGGCGTCCGCAATGCGCGCAAACGAGTTCGACAATTCGGCGGGCGAGGGCGCCGGCAGCGCCCGGGCGTCGGGAGCGCCGCTGAACGGCTTGGCCGCGCGCACCCCGCTTTCGACCAGCGTACCGATCAGGATTCCTAGTCCCAGTGTCGCCGCGACTACCAGCGCGGGCACTTGCCAACGACCCTTCGTCCTCATGCGCCGACCTCGCTCAGGACGCACCGAACACCCCGGGGTGCGCCGCTTAACCTAGTATACAACAGATGTCCATGCTGCCGCCGCAAGCTCGGCGGTTAGCGGCGCTTGGTGAGCGCCGGTTCGCGGAACGCCGAGGCAGGCTTCGATCGCCGTGACGACGCGATTCAGCCCTCGACGGGTGAGGGCGCGCCGCCCCAGGTTTCCGAGATCACCATGCCGGCCAGGATCAGACCCGAGCCGAGCAGCACCTTGCCACCCAGGTGTTCACCCATTACGCGCCAGGAGACCAGCGCCGCGAACACCGGCTCCATCGCGAAGATGAGCGCCGTGTGGGCGGGCGGGGCGTACTGCTGCGCCCAGTTCTGCACCGAGAAGGCGAAGCCTGTAGCGAAGACCGCCGTCACCACGAAGGCGCCCACCAACCCCAGCGTCCAGTGGAGCTTGCGATAGGGATCGAGTGGCAGAGCGACGAGCGCCAGCGCCGACACGGCGAGAATCTGCACCGGCACGAGATGGCGGAACGAATAGCGTTGCGTGTACTGGCCCACCAGCACGATATGCACCGCAAAGCACATCGAGCCGAAGAGCGTGAGGACGTCGCCGCGATTCACAGCCGCAAGGTTGGTCGGCAGCACGAGGAAGTAGAGTCCCAGCAGCCCGAGGACAGCGCCCGCCGCGTTCGCCGGCCGCATCGGATGGCCTCGCAGCAGCATGATCGCGGGAACCAGGATGACGCTGAATCCCGTGATGAAGGCACACTTCGAGGGCGTGGTGAACTCCTGCGCGAAGGTCTGGAAAGCGTAGCCGCCGAAGAGGAGTGCTCCCAGCACTAGCCCGGGTCCGAAGGCTTCTGGCGCGACGCGTCCGCGCGCCAGTATGGCCAGCAGCAGGAATCCGGCGAGGCCAAAGCGTATGGTGAGAAACGGCAGCGGCGAGGCGTTCGAGAGCGCCCCTTTGACCACCACGAATGTCGCGCCCCAAATGAAGGTCGTGAGGAGCAACAGGAGTTCCGCCTGCGCGCGCTTGTTCATAAGAGCAGTGACGGGTGAAGAGTGACGGGTGACGAGTGTTGCGCTCGTCGACGCCGAAAAGGCAGAGCAAGGGTCAAATCATGGCGGCGCGAGACGATTACTGCATCGCCGGACCCTGAGAGAGACGCTACCTTACCAGTTGTCCACAAAGCTCGATCAGTTCCGTCTCGGTCAAGACGCGGTCGGCGTGCTTGGCGCGGGCGAAGACCTTCTCGACCAGCTCGTCCGAAGGCTTGAGGCCGTGCTTTTCAAGCCAGAAAATGACGTTCGACTTCCCGCTCATCGGGCCGATCTCAATCTTCTGGTCCATGCCGAACCACTGTGACGGCACGCCGGAGTACACCTGGTTCGCGAGCTCCACATCGTGCTTGCGATAGGCCTTGATGACCGCCGCCGCGTGAACGCCGGTCGCGGTACGAAAGGCGTCCGCACCCACCACGGGATAGTTGGGTGGAATCGGCACGCCGACAGCCTCCGAGACCGCAGTGCAGTACTCGCGCAGCTTGCGCAGGTCGCGGTCGCCCCAGCCCGGCGCGTTCATCAGCTTGAGGTTCACCAGCATCTGGTCGAGCGGCGTATTGCCCACACGCTCGCCGATACCGAGCGCCGCACCATGCACGCAGTCGGCGCCCGCGGAGAACGCAGCGAGCGAGTTCGCGACTCCGAGCCCGCGGTCGGAGTGTCCGTGCCAGTCGAGCCGCACGCTCTCGCCCGCCGGCTTGATGACCTCGTCACGCACGAAGCGGACGAGCGCCTGAACGCCGCGCGGCGTCGCGTGTCCGACGGTATCGCACACCACGATAGCGCGCGCGCCGCACTCGATGGCCGTGGTGTAGAGCTTCTTGATCACCTCCGGACGGGCGCGCGTCGTGTCCTCGGTAACGTACATGGCCGGGAGTCCGAGGCGGCGCACAAGCTTGACGGCGCGCTGCGTGGTCTCGAGCAGAAAGTCAAGCGTCCAGTCCTCCGTGTATTGCCGGATAGGACTCGAGCCCAGGAACGTCGCAGCTTCGATCTCGAGACCTGAGGCCTGGGCGACATCAGCGATGGGCGTAATGTCAGACTCGATGGTGCGCGCCGCGCAGTTTGCTTTGATACGCAGCTTCGCGGCAACGATCTCCTGCGCCAGGCGCAACACGTCAGCCTTGGCGCGCGGCCCGGCACCCGGCAGACCCAGGTTGAGCGCGTCGATCCCCAGGTCTTCCATCAGGTGGAGGATCTGGATCTTCTTCTCGATGGGTGGATCGAGCACGGAGGGCGATTGCAAGCCGTCGCGCAAGGTCTCGTCGTTGAGCATCGGTCGCGCGGACGGCGAGCACTCCGGGCCGTCGACGCGGTTCCAGTCGTAGATAAGATTACTCGAGCTCATGGGTAATGGAGAATCACTTCGCGGCGGGCTTGCGCCGGAACGCGCCGAGGATGTTCACGCGCTGGAGCTCGTAGCGGCGGCCCGCGCTCGAATGGTCCTCGGCCGCAGGACGATAAAGGGTGTGGCAGCGCTCGCAGCGGTATAGCTCAACGTCATTGCCAGCCTGTTTCCGCGCCGCTTCGTCCGGCGTGTACCAGCGCTTGAGGTGCCCGACACAGAGTTCACCTTTCTCGCTCTTCTCGTCGCAGGCCCGCTGACCCGGCTTTTTTTCTTTGATCTTGATTTCGGTTTCGCCCAAGAGTTACCGCCTCCGCTACTAGAAGGTGAACGTCTGCTCCTCCCCCACCAGAAGAATCGGGCTGCCGCCGGTTGAGATCTCGAACGCGTGAGCGGCAGTCTCTTTCCCGCCTGGCGATGCCAGGCAGGCTTCCAGCGCCGCCAGCGACGGGAAGTGAATCTCAGCAATTCGGTAGAAGGGAGGCATACCCTGGGGGGACTTCGTCACCTTGGTCGCCACAAATTTGGTCTTGCCCACCAGCTTCTCGACGGCCATGGGCACGTGCTCTTCCTGGTATCGTTTCTCGAACGCTTCGACATCCTTAGGACGGGGATAGATCACAGTCAGCTTGACGCCAGCCATAGCTCCTCCTAGTCGCGCGTGATTCGCGTTTGCAGTTCACACGTAGCGCTTGCCCAGATTAGCAATAATCCTCCCGAGGCCACGCGCGCGCCGTACAAGGCCCGGCGCAAAGAGAAAATCCACGAAGCCTTGCATCAAGCGGCTGGCCTTGGAATCGTACCCAAACCACCAGAGTTTCGGCAGCTTGGGAACCAAGTCTACGTCAATGTATTTTACGCGAACCATTTCCATAAGTCCAAGACGCGAGTGGGTGCGGCCGATGCCGCTCGATTTCACGCCGCCATGCGGAGCTTCGCAGACCCCGAAGTAGCTGACACAATCATTCACCATGACCGCGCCGGCCTGTAACTCGCGCGCCAGGCGTGCGCCGCGATCGAGATCGCGAGTCCAGACGCTGGCCGACAGCCCGAACTCCGAATCATTGGCGAGCGCGACGGCTTGTGCTTCGTCCGCAACAGCCATGATGGGCAGCACGGGCCCGAAGGTCTCCTCGCGCATCAGCCGCATACTCTGGCTGACGCGCGCGACCACCGTGGGCTCGTAGAAGAAGCCGGGACGCTCGGCGCGGCGTCCGCCACACAGCACTTCAGCTCCGTCTGCCATGGCTTCCGCAATCTGATCTTCCACAACGCGCACCTGGCGTTCGCGGATCAGCGGACCGATGTCGTTCGAGGGATCATCCCCCGGCCCCACACGCAGTTGCCTGGCTTTGCTCACGCAAAGTTCGGTGAACCGGTCGGCGACTTCCCGCGCGACATAAGCGCGCTCGATCGAAAGGCATGCCTGTCCGGCGTTGGTGAACGCGCCCCAGACGGCGCCGCTCGACGCCTGCTCGAGGTCAGCGTCAGCGCAGACGATCATGGCATCCTTGCCGCCGAGTTCGAGCACTGTGGGCAGTAGCCGCTCCGCCGCCGCGGCCTGCACGCGCTTCCCGGTCGCCACGCTGCCGGTGAAAATCAGCTTGTCGATCGGCGCTTGGGTGAACGCGCGGCCGGTCAGGCCGTCGCCCAGGATGACGCTCGCGACGCCAACCGGCAGGCCGGCAGCTTCGAGCAAGTCACGAATCGCGAGACCAATCTGCGGCGTGAACTCCGAGGGCTTGAGCACGACCGTGTTGCCCGCCACCAGCGCCGGGATCATCTGGTTCAAGGGGATGCTGAACGGGTAGTTGGCGGGCGAGACGATTCCGATGACGCCGTAAGGTTCGTACTCGAGGAGCCCGCGCTTGAACTTGACCGCCAGGTTGTGATGCGGCACGCGCTGGGGCGCGAGGAACTCCGCGGCATGCCGGGCAAAGTAGTCGAGCGTATCGAGGACGACCGTGACCTCGGCCAGCAGCGCTTCGATGCCGGGCTTGCCCGCTTCGCGCGTGATGAGCGCGGCGACCGATTCGCGCCGCGCGTACAGGACGTCTTTCAGACGCGCGAGGTAGCTGGCACGTTGGCCGACGCCAAGTTGTCTCCAGGACGGTGCCGCCTGGCGCGCGCGTGCGACGGCCTGCTCGACCTCGGCGCCCGTAGCGGGATCGAACTCCGCCAGCAACTCGCCAGTGGCCGGATTCAGCGATTGGATCTTGGATCGAGTCAGCGTCGATTGCCCGGGCGCAACGGTCGCCATGAGCGCTCCTCGGATTCGCCGAGTAGCTTATCCCAACTCGGGCTTCGGCGAGCCCAAATCTAGGGTGTAGTATGACAGCATGGCCGTTCGATTCGGATCGCTGGTCGCCCTGCTCCTGGCGCTGCTCTTCCCTGCTCTGATGCGGGTGCAGGCCCAGGACTTCGAGGCGCTGGGCAGGACGCTGACCGCCGAGCTCGCAAGTCGCCAGTTCGATAAGGTAGAAGCCCAATTCGACGCTCGCATGGCGGAGGCCCTGCCGGTCGAGAAGCTCTCGAGCGTCTGGGATCAGGTGCTCGGCCAGGCCGGGGCGTTCAAGGGTGTGACGGGCGCGCGCCTTCAGGATTATCAAGGCTACCACATCGTTTTCGTGACCACCGAGTTCGAGCAGGCGACGCTGGACGTCAAGGTGGTCCTCGACTCCAGCGGGCACGTCGCCGGCCTCTTCTTCCTGCCGAGCTCGTCGAGCGCGAACCCTGAGAAGTCCGATTGGAGTGCGCCCGATTACGCCAAACCCAGCGCCTTTCATGAACAACAAGTGACAGTCGGCGGCGGACAGTGGCAACTGCCAGGAATCCTCACCCTCCCCACGGGCAACGGACCTTTCCCGGCAGTCGTGCTGGTGCAAGGCTCAGGCCCGCAAGACGAGGACGAGACCATCGGTCCCAACAAGCCGTTCAAAGACCTCGCCTGGGGACTCGCGAGCCGCGGCATTGCGGTGCTGCGTTACGTGAAGCGTACCAAGGAATACGCCGCCCAAATGATGCAGAACCCGGCGAGCATCACGGTGCAGGAAGAAACCATTGACGACGCTCAGGCCGCCGTCACGGTGCTCGCGGCTCGACGCGAAGTCGACCCGCACCGCATTTTCGTTTTGGGTCACAGTCTGGGCGGGACGCTCGCGCCACGCATCGCGAGCGAAGACCCGCGAGTCGCGGGAATCATCATGATGGCGGGTGGGACGCGGCCGCTCAGCCGCGTGATCGTCGACCAGGTGAAGTACATCGCGAGCCTCAAAGGCCAGCTCACCGATGCCGAGAAGGCCCAGATTGCGGCGGTCGAGCAGGCGGCGCGGGAGATCGAGAGTCCTGCGCTCAAGCCCACCGCGATTATCGAGGTGCTCGGCAGCCCGACGCCGGGCTCATACTGGCTTGACCTCAGGAATTACCATCCGGCGCAAGTTGCGGCGGGACTCAAGATCCCCATCCTGATGTTGCAGGGAGCGCGCGACTACCAGTCGACACTTGAGGACTTCAATGGTTGGAAGAAAGGGCTGGCAGGGAATCCGCGCGCCACGTTCAAGCTGTATCCCGGGCTCTACCACCTCTTCATGCCGTCGACGACGCCGGGCAACGGTCCCGGCACGCCGGCTGATTACAACACGCCAAGTCACGTCTCGGAACAAGTGGTCGCTGACATTGCCCAGTGGATGCTCTCAGGAAAGATTCAGTGACGCGATCGCGGAGAACGGCCTAGGCGGATTCGTATTCCACCTTCACCAGACACAGACCTTGCGGGGGCGCGGTCGGACCAGCCTGAGTCCGGTCGCGCGCCGCGAGGATGCGCACCACATCCTCGGGCGCGAGCTTTCCCCGCCCCACCTCGATCAGCGTACCCACGATATTGCGGACCATATGGTGAAGGAACCCGCTGCCCCTCACTTCGTAGATGAGGAGTCTGGTGCGCGGCCGCAGGACGAGGCGCCAGTTGAAAATCGTGCGAACCATGGTTGAGGCGCCGCTCGACGCCTCGTCATCATCGGCGTGAGCGGGGGCAGCCGCGAACGACGTAAAGTCGTGCTCGCCTGCGAGGAACTTCGCACCGTGCGCGATGCGCCGCGGATCGAGCGGATACGGGTAATGATACACATAGCGCGCGAGGAACGGCGGACAGATGGGCCCAAGCAGAATCCGATAGCGATAGGTCTTCGAGCGCACATCGTAACGGGCGTGAAACGACTCGGGGACGTCCTGGACATCGCGCACTCGCGCCGCGGACGGCAGCAGATCGTTGAGCGCCGTGAGCAAATTGGCGCAGGGTATGGAGCTTGTGGTCTTGAAGTTCGCGACCTGGTGCGAGGCGTGGACGCCCGCGTCCGTGCGGCCCGACCCATGTAGCGCAACAGGTTCCTTGCTACCCCCAGTCAGCCGCGTGAGCGTTGACTCGAGCAGCGCCTGCACCGTAGGCAGGTTCGGCTGACGCTGCCAACCGTGGAAGTCCGTGCCGTCGTAAGCAATCACCAAGCGGAGGTTGCGCATAACCGAAGCCTCCAACTGTCAGCTTTCAGCGTCCAGCGAACCTCTATCATAGATTAGAATTCGACAGTCGCGGCTGTTGTCCAGTTTCGGACACCGGTGTCCTGCAACCGGACAGCCCACCCGCCGGGCGAAACAGAAATGCGCCGCCGCCTGTGCGTTTACTAGCGATGATTCAGGAACTTAACGCTACCATGCTGGCTGGCAGGGAACATGCCTCTACTCAGAAATGCGCCTGAGACTGCCGAGACGAGGGGAAGGCACAAATCTTAGCGCAGGGACGTCAAACTTTCTATGAAACTACGAACATAAGTGTTTCGTAATCATATCTGTACTCGGAAATGAGCCGGAATCTCAACCCCTTACGGAGACAGACATCCCATGAATCTCAAGTATTCACGATGGTTGGCCGTGGTCCTGGCCGCAGGTCTGATGGGCGCGCGAGCCGTGGTCGCCCAGCAAAACCCGCCTGCCGCGCCCTCAAGCGAATCCGCTCCCGCGGCGAGCTCGACCCAGTCCACGGAACCCGCCGTCGGGACGAACGTCGACTTCCGCAGTCACGGGGCCTTTCCCAACGTTCTCGCCCCGTATAGCGCGCCTTCCGTCCCGCAGCACTCGCTGAGCAACTCGCAGCGGCTGCACGCGCTCATCCGCGACGGCAAGCTGGAGCTTTCTCTGGATGACGCCATCGACCTGGCGCTCGAAAACAATCTCGACATCGATGTCGCCCGTTACCAGTTGCCTCTGGCCCGAGCTGACTACCTGCGTACCAAAGGCGGCGGCGCGGCGCGCGGCGTTACCGGAGCGGCGGTCTCGAGCGCCCTGTTTGCGGGCGCGATCGGCGGCAGCAGTGGCGGCGGCGGCACGGGAGGTGCGGGTGGGGCCGGCGGATTCTCGGGCGGCGGCGGCGCGATCAACACCGGCTCGAACGGCTGTTGCGACCCCTTCGCCGGCTTCAGTTTTGGGTGGGACCATCGCACCACACCGCTCGGTAACATCGTCGTGAGCGGCGTCCCTGAGGTCATCACTCAGAACACGGGTTACAACGTCTTCATGGGTCAGGGCTTCTTTACCGGTACCAGCTATACCATCGGAGCGGGCGGTTTCCGCCAGTCCACGTCGGCGGAGAACTCCCTGTTCAATCCCGAGGTACCGGTGGGCCTGACGATTGGACTCAACCAGCACCTTCTACAGGGTTTCGGCTATCGCGCCAACGCTGCCAACTTCCGCATCGCCAAGAACGACCTGCAGGTTGCCGACAGCACGTTCCGCCAGCAGGTGATCACCACCGTGTCGCAGGTTCTCACTCTCTACTACACGCTGCTCTCCGACAAGGAACAGGTGCGCGTGGCTGAACAAGCCGTGGTCTACGCCGACAAGTTCCTCAGCGACAACAAGCGGCAGGTGGAGATCGGAACGCTCGCCCCCATCGAAGTCGTGCGGGCGGAGTCCGAAGTGGCGACGGACCAGCAGAACCTGGTAGTGGCCCAGACCACCTACAAAGAGGATCAGGAGAAGCTGAAGACCGCGCTCTCGAAACACGTGGATTCGGAGCTCGCGGCAGTCAGCGTTGACGTCACCGACAAGCTCCCGGAGCCCCAGCCCGGAGACATCCCGCCACTTGACGAGGCGCTCAAACTGGCGCAGAAGAACCGCCCGGAGATCGAACAGGCCCAACTGAACCTGCGCAACACCGAGATCACTGTGCAGTCAGTTCGCAACCGGCTACTGCCCACACTCGACGCCTTCGCAACTTACGCCCCGACGGGACTCTCCGGCAATCAGCAACTCTGTGCGTCCCCGACGCCCAATGCTCCACCCGTGCCCTGCCTGATTCCGGGAGGCGTTTCGCAGGCGCTCACCCAAATCCTGCACGGCCGGTTCCCCGATTACTCTTTCGGGTTCAACTTTATCGTTCCCATTCGCAATCGCACCGCCCAGGCTGACGCAGCCACGGCGCTTCTGCAAGAACGCCAGCAACGCTCGACGCTCCAGCGGCAAGTGAACCAGGTGGAACAGGACGTGCGCAACGCCGAAATCGCCGTCACTCAGGCGAAAGCGCAGATCGAAGCGGCCGTGAAAGCGCGGATCCTGCAACAGGAGACGCTCGACGCCGAGCGCAAGAAGTTCCAACTCGGCGAGTCGACGGTCTTCAACGTGATTCAAACCCAGCGGGACCTTACGAACGCCGAAGGCAACGAGGTGAAGGCGCGGGCCACCTACGCCCAGGCACTCGTCACCTATGGATCGACGACGGCGACGCTGCTCGACAAGTACCACATCGCCTTGGCCGACGCGAAGGGTGGGCAAGTCAAGGGCGTTCCGAACATTCCCGGTACGCCGGGCCAGTAGAACCTCAGTCGAAAGGGCAGGGCGACGCGAGCGACTTCAACGCCGCGTTTGCACCCTTGCCCTTTTTCTCCTAGAATTTGCTTGTGGGCACTCACCATCGCCGCAAGCCAGACTCAAGTCCGACAATCGAACCCTCGGAAGAAGCGGTGGCGCGCTGGAAGGACCAGACGCTGAAGCCCGCCCTCGAAAAGTCCCCCGAGCGCGAGTCGCCCTTTACAACCCTTTCCGGCGTTCCCGTCGAAGGCCTTTACACGCCGGCTAATCTGACGGATTTCGAGTACGCGCGCGACCTCGGCGACCCGGGCGAATATCCCTTCACGCGCGGCATCCACGAGACGATGTATCGCGGCAAGCTCTGGACCATGCGCCAGTTCTCGGGCTTTGCCACGCCGGAAGAGACCAATCAGCGGCTACACTACCTGCTCGAGCAGGGCCAGACCGGACTTTCCATCGCTTTTGACTTGCCTACCTTGATGGGCTACGACAGCGATCATGCGCTGGCCGAGGGCGAGGTCGGGAAGTGCGGCGTGGCCGTCTCCTCACTCGCGGACATGGAGACGCTGCTCCATGGCCTGCCGCTCGAAACCGTGACCACGTCGATGACCATCAACTCGCCCGCCGCGATCATCTGGGCGATGTACCTGGTGGCGGCGGAAAAGTCGGGCGCCGACTGGAGAAAGATCTCCGGCACTACGCAGAACGACATCCTCAAGGAGTACATCGCGCAGAAGGAGTACATCTTTCCGCCCCAGCCCTCGATGCGCCTGGTCGTGGATACGATGGTGTTCGGCGCGCGCGAGGTGCCGCGCTGGAATCCCATTTCGATCAGCGGCTACCACATCCGCGAGGCCGGCTCGACCGCCGTTCAGGAGCTGGCCTTCACGCTGCGCGACGGCATTGAGTACGTGGAGTGGGTACTCAAAGCCGGGCTCGCGGTGGACGACTTTGCGCCGCGCCTCAGCTTCTTCTTCAACGCCCATAACGACCTGTTCGAGGAAGTCGCGAAATACCGCGCCGCGCGCAAAGTGTGGGCGCGCGTCATGCGCGAGCGCTTCGGAGCCAAGAATCCTCGCTCGTGGCTGTGCCGCTTCCACACCCAGACAGCCGGGTGTTCGCTCACCGCGCAGCAGCCGTATAACAACGTGGTCCGCACCACCATCCAGGCGCTGGCGGGCGTGCTCGGAGGAACGCAGTCGCTGCACACTAATTCGCTCGACGAGGCCTGGGCGCTGCCTACCCAGGAGGCCGTCACGCTGGCCCTGCGCACCCAGCAGGTGATCGCGCACGAAAGCGGTGTGACGAACACGGTCGACCCACTGGGCGGATCCTACTTCGTCGAGAAGCTGACGCTCGAGACGGAGCGCGCCTGCTACGAGTACTTCGACCGGATTGACGCGCTAGGCGGCATGGTCTCGGCCATCGAACGCGGTTTCCCGCAGCAGGAGATCCACGACGCGGCCTACACCTATCAGCAGGAACTGGAGCGCAAGGAGAAGATTATCGTTGGTGTGAACAATTTCGTGGCCGAAGAGAAGCGTCCTATCGAGCTACTGGTCATCGACGAAAAAGCCGCGCGCCATCAGCGTCAAAAGCTGACCGAACTCAAACAGCGACGCGACAACGCGCGTGTGACCTCCGCGCTCGAAGCGCTGGGGAGCGCTGCCGGATCCGACCGGAACCTGATGCCTTATCTCCTCGAAGGCGTCCGCGCCTATGCGACCGTGGGCGAGATGTGCGATGTGCTAAGGCGCGTGTTTGGGACGTACGAAGAGCCGGCGTTTCGCTAGCCGCTAGCTAGCAGCTTACAGCGGTCAGCTATCAGCACCTAGAGCCAAACCGCGAATCGCGACCGAGGTATTTTCCAGTGCTGACCCCTGAGAGCTGATTGCTGCTCATGCCTGACAAACGCATTCGCGTACTCGTTACCAAGCCTGGACTCGACGGACACGATCGCGGCGCCAAGATCGTCGCCCGCGCCCTGCGCGACGCCGGGATGGAAGTAATCTACACCGGCCTGCGTCAGACTCCCGAGCAGATCGTCCACGCGGCGCTCGAGGAAGACGTGGACGCCATCGGCATCTCCATCCTCTCCGGGGCACACAACACCATCCTGCCGCGCATCGCTGAACTGCTGCGCGCCCAGGGTATGGACGACGTCCTGGTGGTGGTGGGCGGCATCATTCCCGACGAAGACATCCCCGCGCTAAAGCAGGCTGGGGTGGCGGCCGTGTTCCAGCCGGGCGCCTCGACGCAGGAGATCATAGAATTCATCCGCGGGCACGTAGCGCGCAAGGTGTGAACTCGCACCGGCTGACATTCCGAGGAGCCGAAGACGACGAGGAATCTCGAAGGGCCTCGTTTTCGGAGCGAGATTCCTCGGAATGACACGCGACCTGCTACCGTTTCGCTTGGCTCAGCGTTCTGTGGAGATCCAAAGTCAAAACTCCGCCGCGATCCTGGCCTTTGCAGACGGCCCGAATCCTCCGCGTTTGACGCGGGCGATCCTCCGTCAAGTCGGCGAACACCTCGAGGCCATTCGTCAGGCCGGCGGCTTTCGCGGCGTCGTGATCGCGTCGAACGCGCGATCCTTCGCCGCCGGCGCCGATCTCAGCGAAATCATTGCGCTGGAGGGAGTCGCCGCACGCGAGTTCGCCGGAATGGGACAGGAGCTATTCAGGGAGATTGAGCTGTTCCCGCTGCCGGTCGCCGCTGCCATCCGCGGATTCTGCATGGGAGGGGGATTGGATCTGGCGTTGGCCTGCCGGGCGCGAGTGGCAGCTTACGGCACAACCTTCAGCCATCCGGGCGCGACACTCGGACTGATGACCGGTTGGGGCGGGACGCAACGCTTACCGCGTCTCGCCGGACGAGCCGAATCACTACGGATTCTCCTGACCGGAGAGCGCATCCCCGCCACCCAAGCTCTGACTTTGGGACTGATCGACGAATTGGTTCCGTCGGCGGAGCTCATCGACGCGGCGGTGCGGCAAGTTCTCCGCCAGTCTCAATCGGCGAAGCCTCAGGAGTAGGCCTGAGTTCCATGCCTGAACCGTCCTCGACTCCGGATCCGGTGCCCTTCTCCCGGCGCGCGGCGCGGCGGCTGATCCAGCGCGCCTGGGTGATTGCCGGACGCGACCGCAACGCCCGCCAATACACCCGCGAATTGCGGCTCACCACGCTTTGGACGCTGGAAGACTGGGAGTTCGCCTGGACGGTGTACTTCGAGCGCGGCAGGCTCACGTTCGATCGCCGGCCCGTCAGATCGCCCGACGTGACCTTCACGTGGCGAAGCGCCGCCGAGTTCTTCAACCAGGTTGAGCGAGGCAGTGCGCCGGCTCTCGACAACTCAGACGACAATGGATGTCGCTACAAAGGGCCGCCCGAGATGCGGCGGATGCTGGAACCGGTGTGCCGGGCTTTTGCGGCGGCGCTCAGTCACGTATTGCGCGATCCGGTTGACGAGAATGGGGACCCCCTGATTTGAACGCGCGCCAGCGGTGGACCCTTGAAACTGTCGCCGGTCACAGACCGGCGCTACAGCGCACGCCATCAGGGCGGTCAGGGCTCGACGATCTTGTTGCGCACCGCGTAGTGGATGATGTCGCTCAGCGAATGGAATCCCAGCTTGTGCATGATGTTCGACCGGTGAGCCTCGACCGTCTTGACGCTGATCGCGAGCAACCCCGCCACTTCCTTGTTACTCTTTCCTTCGGCCAGGAGCTGGACAATCTCGCGCTCCCGGGAGGTCAAACGGCCCGCGCTGAGGGCTACGTCCTCGCCGTCGCCTTTATTCAGATAGCCTTCAAGAACCAGGTTGGCCACTTTGGTGGTGAAAGCCGAGCGGTGCGCGATCATCGCTTCGACAGCGCTGACCAGTTCGCGTCCCGCATCGGACTTGAGGACGTAGCCGCGCGCTCCGGCGTCGAGCACCTCTCGCACCACCTGCTCGGAGTCGTGCATGGTCAGAATCAGAACTTCGGTAGTGGGCGCCGCCTTGAGGATCTGGCGGGTGGCGTCGAGGCCGTTGAGCTCCGGCATGGCGATGTCCAGGACGACGACATCCGGTTTCAGGTCCTTCACGGCCTGCACCGCTTCACGTCCCGTCGCGGCCTCGCCGACCACTTCCCATCCCGGCTGCCCTTCCAGCATCGCTCGCAAGCCTTGCCGCACGATTTCGTGGTCGTCCGCTATGAGAATGCGAACGTTCCTCATCAGCCGTCCTTCCGCAGCGGAAGCGTGGCTTTCACCGTTGTCCCCCCGGCGTTGGACTCGATCGCCAAGCTTCCTCCCAGTTGCTGAACCCGTTCCTGCATGCCGGTGATTCCAAGACCCGACCCGCGGACGCCGCTGCGAGTGCTGTCAATCGCTCCGGGCGGCATGCCGTGGCCGTGATCGCGCACCTCGAGCAGCAGTTCACCGCCGGCGTGCGCCAGCCGGATCGTGGCGGTGAGGCTTCCCGAGTGCCGGTGGATGTTCGTCAGACTTTCCTGCACGATGCGGAACAGTGCGGTAGCCACCGGCCTCGGCAGCGCGCCCACGCCGTCGGAAACGTCCAATTCGATACGCATTCCAGTACGCTGAACGAAGCCCCTCACGTACTGCCTCAAAGCGGCGCCCAGGCTGATGTCGTCGAGCAGCGGCGGGTGCAGAAGGTAAGAAAGCGTTCGGACCTCGCGGGCTCCTTGCTCGGCCAGAGCCAGGCTGTCAGCGATCAAGTCGCGCGTCTTACGATCCAGGTTCGCCGTTGACTCTTCCAAGCGGCTTAGATTGATCACCAAGGCCGCCAGATTCTGCGCCGTGCTGTCATGCAGTTCGCGCGCGATGCGGCTTCGCTCCTCATCCTGCGACGCCAGAAGCTGCCCGGAGAGAGAATGCAGCTTCTTTTCCGTCTGGCGGACTTTGCGGTAGGCGAGGGCTTTCTGGACGGAGACCGAGGCCACCTGCGCGACCGCCAGCAAGTTCCTCTGGTCAACGGGCGTGAATGCGCCGTCTCCCTTCTTGTTGAGAACTTCAAAGAAGCCGATGACCTCACCGTTCGAGTCGAGCAGCGGCGTCGCGAGCAGGGAACGAACCTTGAACCGGCCGAGTCGTTCGCACGCCACCTGCGGGTCTTGGGTGGCGTCGTTCGAAACATGCGGCGTTTTGTTCGCCAGAATCCATCCCACAGAACCCTGACCCGGCGCCCAGCAATAATCAACCGCCACGGTCTCAGACCCGTACCGTAGAGTCCGGCAAGCCAGACCCTCGGCGTTCCGCAATCCCGCGCATCCTCCTTCCGCATGAGCGAGGCCGATGGCCTCGATGACCAGGGTGTTCAGAAGCTCGTCCACGTCGAGAGTCGCGTTCAGCTTCTCGCTGATTTTGAGCAGCGCCTGGTTGAAGAACTCCGCCTCCTTCCGGCGCGTGATGTCGATGATCGTTCCCTGCGTAAGGTACTGCGCGCCATCTTCGTTGGGAATCAGAGCCATGCTCCCCAACAACCAGACGATGGTGCCGTCGTTGCGTTTGGCGCGGAATTCGACACCCGAAAAGCTTCCCGCTCGCATCAGCTCGGCGCGTACCGTCTCGCGCTCGGAGGGATCGAAATACAGATCCCAAACCGCGCATCTCAAGACCTCAGCGCGCGAAGTGTAGCCAAAGATCTGAGTGAAAGCGTCGTTGCAGGCGACGATGTGGCCATCCGGCGCGGTGAGGCAGACGCCTGCCAGGTTGCGCTCAAAGAGCAGGCGATAGCGCCGCTCACTTTCACGCAGAGCTTCTTCTACCAGCCGGCGCTCCGTCATGTCGCGCGTGACGCGACCAAAACCGCGGAGGTTGCCACCCTCGTCACGCAGGGGCACTGTTACGGCGCTGGCCCAGAACCGCGAGCCGTCCTTGCGCACACGCCAACCTTCGTCTTCCGATCGGCCTTCGCTGGCCCCGCGCGCCAACTCCTGCCCGAGTTTGCCTTGTTGGATGTCCTCCTGGGTGTAAAAGCGAGAAAAAGGGCGTCCGACAACTTCCTCGGCCGTGTAACCCTTAAGGCGTTCCTCGCTCCGGCTCCAACTGACGACCGTACCCTGGGGGTCGAGTACCACAATCCCGATGCCTCGGAGCGCTTCCATGAGCCGAAGCTGCGTCTGGCTCAGGCGCAAGCTCTCTTCCGCCTGCCGGCGCTCGGTGATGTCTTCGGTGATGCCCACCACGCGGCTGATCTCTCCCGTCGGGGCGCGAACGGGAATCGCTTTGGACAAGAGCCAGCGCACCGTGCCGTCGGGCCGCACGATACGAAACTCATGCGGCGACCCTGTTTCGCCCTTCAGTTGGGCGGCGAGAGCCTCTACGGCTGACGCCCGGTCGTCGGGATGGATGATTTCTCGAAAAGTATTCGGATGCTCATAAAGGCTCTGCCTCGTCGAGCCCGTCACCTTTTCATAGGCGGCATTGACGTAAAGCGAGTGCGGGTCGCCGGGCGTGATAACCCACAGGATGTCGTTCAGGTTGTCGAAGATCTCGCGGAGGGATTCCTCGTCGCGCCAGGGCCGTCCGACCCGGCCTTTCGAGCCGGGCCCGCCGGGCAGAGGAAGGTAAGTGAGCGCCAGAAGCAGACTGGCGAGGCCCAGGATCGGAGGCGAGACAGTAAAATGGTGGACAATTGCCGGATGGCAGGCGGCGCTTAGCCGGCTTGCGGCGTGCAGCCTGAGAAGGAAACCGGTAGTTGCTCCGAGGGACCCGTTCATGACGCCTTTCCAGCGCGCCAACGTTTCGCCCCTACCTGCAAGTTGTGGTAGTTTATAGTTTCGACATCTAAAAGTCAACTACAACATGAACTAGTATTTACGTTGCGGTATAAATCCGAGCGCTTTTGAACGTTCATGACTTCCACCCAATCCCTTGAAACCCTTAGCGTCCCCTAGGGACTCCCGCCGCACGATTCGCAAGTTCGCCCCGATTGCGAAGTAGGGCGTAAGGGTTAACCATGCAAGGTGCCGCTTTTCGTACCCGAAGGGGGGGTAATGAGCAGCGCAGGCAATCCGTTTGCTGGCATCGCATTTCGCCGGCAGCGTGAACGGAGCCTGTCCATGGAGCAGAAAGGGTGACTATGAGCACCAGCATGCCGATACAAACACAGCGGGAAGCGGAACTGTATCACGCCTTAGCGGCGGACCGAAGTAGTTCGCGAGACCACGTGAATCAACAGCGCGAGGTCTGGGATCATGACACGCTTCTGTGGTCGGTCGGAAACGACGTCGACTTCTTTATCGAACTAGTCAGAAAGTTCCTGATCTCCTATCCGCGCACCGTCGCCTCCATGGAAAACTCCCTCCGAAAAAGCGACGTGAACCTTCCAGCCGTGGAAGCTGTGGCGCGCGCCCTCCGGGAATCGTTACAGGACCTGGCGGCGAAACCGGCTGCGGAGGCCGCCCGCAAGCTGGAAAACGCAGCCCGAGTGAGGGATCTGGGAGGGGCGCAGGAGGCGTTTCGTCGGTTACAGGACGAAATCAGCGATCTCGCTCCGGCCTTTGACCGGATCGGCGAGCAGCTCATCCGCTCCGAGTTTTAGCAGTTTCCGCCCGGCACGGCCTGCCCCCTAACGGGCCGTATCAGCGCCTCGATCTGTCGCCGGTCGAGGCGCCGGGCGGTTTCAAAAAAGGAAGGCCCAGAAGAATAAGTTTTCCGCAACGAGCCCACTGAAGTCCTGTAGGTTCAACAAACAATTTCCGGAAATACTAGAGAACGAACTCCTTCCGCCGTCGCTTCACGCCGACGTCGGCGGGTGGTCGAGAATGACCTCGGCGACCGGGTCGTAATAGACCTTCTTCCCCTCCCAGTAAGCACGCGCCGCCATGATGACGGCGACCGAGTGCGCGAATCCGTTGCGCACCGTGGCGTGAGGCTGCTCGCGGTTGCGCAGGCACTCGAACCAGTTGGTCATGTGGTGCAGGTCGGTGTCGCCCATTCCCATCGGCGGAAGCTTGGTATCACCGGGCAGCGTGACGTATTGGCTGGTGCGCTGGCTGTCAATGTTGGGATTGTCCTCGTGGTTGCCCTTCTCGTCGACAAGCTGGTAGCGAGGGCTGCCCTCGCCGCCGATGTTGAACAGCGTCGCCTTCTTGCCCATGTAGCGCGTGAAGCTGGGCGCGTCGTTGCCGAAGCTGGTCGAGAAGCTGGCCATGAAGCCCTTGGGATACTCGAGCAGCGCTTCGAAAGTGTCGGGATTCTGGCGGCCGTCGGGCCAGGCGTAAATGCCGCCGTGCGCGATGGCGGAGCGCGGGAAGTCATCGTTCATGAACCAGTGCACGAGGTCGATGCCGTGGCTCATCCATTGGTCGGCGATGCCGCTTGAGAACTCCTTGTAGAGCCGGAACTCGAAGTACATCTGCGGGTCGAACGGGCGGTACGGCTTGGTCATCAGCCACTTCCGCCAGTCGGTGTCTTCCTCGCGGATCTGCTTCACTTCGCGCCGGCCGCGCCAGCGCGGACCGTGGAAGTTCCAGACGATTTCCACCTTGCTGACGTCGCCGAGCGCTCCCGTCTGGACCAGGTCGTGGGCGGCGCGGGGATAGAGTTCGCTGCGGTGCTGTGTACCCACTTGGACGATCAGGTTGCGCTCGAGCACCGCGGCGCGCGCCGCCTTCGCCTCTTCAAGCACGTTGCCCATCGGCTTCTCGACGTAGGCGTCCTTGCCCGCCTCCGCCGTCAGCTTGAGCAGCGGCGAGTGCGAATGTTCGGGCGTCGAGATCAGCACCGCGTCCACGTCCTTGAGCGCCAGGAGTTCCTCGGGCTGCTGAAAGGCGCGCGGCTCGCGGCCGTAATACACGTTGTTCCGGTAGACGGCCTTCTCGCGGTTCGCTTTCCACAGGTCGCAGACGGCAGTCATCTCGACGTTGTGCGAAGTCTTGAGGCGCGACGCGATCCAGTCAAGCTCACCTCCGCGCCCGCCGATGCCGATGTGTCCGAGCGAGATGCGGTCGTTGGCGCCGACAATGCGTCCGTAGGAAAGCGCCGTCGAACCGGTGCCGGCAAGCGTTGCTGCGCCCGCCATCGTCGCCGCACGGTTCAGAAACGAGCGCCGGTCGATTTTCTCTGGGGATGAACTTCCGTCAGGCATGATGGCCGCCTCCGCGAAAAGGATGTGAGCGAGGCGGGTAATATAACACGCCGAGACGGCGACGGTGCTATCCAGCGCCCTGCTTTGCCGGGTCTCCGAATGTATGCCGGAGTTCAATCGTTGCGCCCCTCACCCGGCGCAAGCGCCACCCCTTCGCTGCGCTCAGGGCAGGCTCTCTCCCGCAAGGCCCGCAAGGGGAGAAGGCGCCAATCCAATCCTTTTCTTCCCTCGCCCCTTTGCGGGAGAGGGGCCGGGGGTGAGGGGGCACTGCCCCCCAAACTCAATTCACCTTCTCGATCCACTTCTCCGGCGCGCCACTCTCCTTGAACTCCTTTTCCAGCGCTTCGAGCGCGGCCTGCGCCGACACGGTCGCGGCGCGCTTCTGCTCGACCTCGGCTTGCTTGGCCGAGACCTCGGGCGCCAGCTGACTCTGGCCAGCCGGCTCGGTGACCTGACGCGTTTCGAGCAGCGACAGCTCATCCTCCGCCAGTTGCTGCTCTTCTTCGGCGTTCTTGAGGCGCTCACGCGCCGTTTTGAACCGCGCCTGCCAGGACTCGCGCGTCCCGGCCGCCGCCTTCTCCGATGCCGCAGCCGGCGCCCGCTCCTCGGCTTCAGTCTGACCCGCGGCGCGCGCTCCCGCGCGTAGCCAGCCGGGATCACCGCCCTCGCGCTCGAGTTGCTGCCGCAAGCCGGCGATGGCCTGCTCGTCGTCCGCAATCTGCTGCTGCTTGGCGTCAACCTCGGCGGTGAGCTTGTTGATGTCGGAGCGCGAGTATTGCTGCATCAATCCCTTGTTGGGATCGGTATAGAACTGGGGGCCTGCCAGATTGAGTTTTTGCTGGAGGACGGCGAGTTCGCGCCGGTGCATGTTGAGTCTGGCTTCGAGCTTGCCCATCGTGCGGACGTAATACGCCTCCCCATGTTCGGACTCAGCCTGTTCGCCGCCCGGCTCGGCCATCGGCTCCATCCCGGGTTGCCCTGCAACACTCGTTGCACGCGAGCCGACCACGCTGATTCCGCCCGTAGTCGGCAGGTCGGCGTTGGTGAACACCTTGACTGGCTTCGGCTCTTTGGAGCGCTCCGCCCTGACCTGGCGCGCCAAGTCACCGAGCGACGGCTGGGAGATCGTCTGCTCCTGAGATGCCTGCGTGGACGCCGCTTTGGAGTCCGGTTTAGGAGCAGCCTGTTCCTGGGCGCAGGCCAGCGTTCCCGCGCTTAGAATCGCCAGAGCCACCCAACATCGTCGACGCGTCATAACGCTACCTTTCCGCCCGTCATCCGAGCTCTTCTCTCGACACTAAGACCTCTCCCGGCTCCAATCAACCACTCGAACAAACCATCGGCAGTTTCGCGCCCGAGGATGAGCCGTTAAGCGGACAAGACTTGCCGCAGGTGGCGGGCGTGATAAGATAGGACTTGAAAGAATCTCGACCGATCTACCAGAACCTAAAATCCAGTCATCGATCGATGTGGCGCGCGCGCGACTGCGGTCGACCACAACCGAGGTATCGAGCGGATGGCCGTCCATAGCGTCTACACGTTGTCCAAGGACGACGCGGAAGCGCGAAGCTGGCTGGCGTTCTTTCGCCGCCACGGACACGCGTCCCTCACCCACCTGGCCATCGAGCGCGTCTATTGGCTGGAAGGCGAGGTGTCGGTCGAGCGGCTGTTGCCGCTGCTGGTGAATCCACTCTATCAGACGAGCTCGCGCCGCTCGCAACTCGACCCGGCGCGCGGACCCATCGTTGAGATCGCCTACCGCCCGGCGGTAACCGATCCCGAAACGCCGTCGATACTGGCCGCGGCGCGCGCTCTGGGCGAGGACGGGCTCGAGTTCGCGCGGCTCTCCAAACGCTATCAGTTTGTCGGCCTGGCTGAATCCGAGGCGCGCGAGGCGGCGGCCCGCTTCCTCTACAACAAAGTGGTCGAGCGCCTACGCGAGCCAAGCGAGGCCGTTACGACGCTGCGCCCCTCGGGGAATCCCGACCCGGTGCGAACCGTCTCGCTCGCCGGACTCCCGGATGACGCACTCGTAGCGCTTTCAAAGCAGCGCTCGTGGTACGCGCCGCTTTCGCAGATGAAGGTCATCCAGGCGCACGAGCAGACGCTGGGCCGGCCGCACACCGACGCGGAAATTGAAATCCTGGCACAGACCTGGAGCGACCACTGCTATCACACCACGTGGAAAAGCCTCGGGCTGCTGAAGCGGTTAGCCGCCGCCACCGAGAAGATTCATCATCCGCTCGTCGTTTCCGTCTTCAAGGACAACGCGGGCGGCATGGAGTTCTACGACGGCTGGGTGGTGACCATTAAGGGCGAGACGCACAACTTCCCGAGCTCCATCGCGCCCTTCGGCGGCGTCGCGACCAAGCACGGCGGCGTGATCCGCGACACGCTGGGGTTCGGGAAGGGCGCGTATCCCATCGGCGGGACGACCATCATGGGCACTATGGACCCGCGCCTGACCGAGGACGCCGTGCCCGCCGGCGCGCTCCATCCCCAGTTGATTGTGACCGAATCGATTCGCGCCACGTCCTATTACTGCAACCCGATGGGCATCCCGATGATGCACCCCGTCTACCGCATCCACCCGGGTTACGCGAAGTGTCTGGCGCTCGGGCATTCCATCGGGCTGATTCCCCGGCAGTACGCACTCAAGGATGATCCCCGGCCCGGCGACGTCGCTTTGCTGATCGGCGGCGAAACGGGACGCGACGGCATCCACGGCGCAACCGCGAGTTCCACCGGCATGACGGGTGAGACGCTCGAGAAGGAATCCGCCGCGGTGCAGATTGGGCACCCCATCACCGAGCGCCGCTTTACCTCCGCCATCCCCGCCCTTCGCGACGCGGGTTGTATCCGCAGTATCACGGACCTCGGCGCGGGAGGACTGTCATGCGCCGCAGGTGAGATGGGATCAGAGACTGGCGTCGCGCTCGAACTCGACGCTGTGCCGCTCAAAGACCAGAGCCTGACGGCCTGGGAGATTCTGCTTTCCGAATCCCAGGAGCGCATGCTGGTTGGCGTCCCGCCGGCGAAGCTCACCGAGGCGCAGGCGATCCTCGATCGCTATGAAGTCGCGCATTCCGAGGTCGGACGCTTTACCGACTCGGGCCGGCTGGAGGCGGCGTGGCGCGGCGAGCCCGTCGCGAACCTGGAAATGCCGTTCCTGTGGGGCGCCTGCCCGACCGACCCGATGACCGAGGAACCGCCCCAACGGGATCTTACTATCGGCGAAGTGCCTGAGCCGCGCACGCACGATGATTGGACCGCCGCCTTCACGCGTGTCCTCTCTCATTACCATTGCGCTGACCAGAGTGCGGCGGGCACGCGCTTCGATACCACGGTGCAGGGCCGGACGGCCGTGGGTCCTTATGGCGGCAAGCACCACCGCATGCCCACCAACATCTATGTCGCAGCGCCGCTCTACGGCAAACCCTACGGCGTGATCACCACGGTGGCGGTGAATCCCTTCTACGGAGAAATCAACCCGGCGCGCATGGCGAAGCTCATGATCATCGAGGCCATCACCAAGGCCGTCGTCGCCGGAGCCGACTACCGCGAGATGGTGCTCTGCGACAACTTCTATACGCCGCGTGTGCGTCCGGAGGTCGCCTGGTACCTGACGCGGATGGTCGAGACGATTGCCGAGTTCTCCATCGCGATCGGCGTACCCTTCATTTCCGGCAAAGACTCGAGCTCCGGCACGTTTGAGTCGCCGGGACGCGCGGGTGAGCCGCCGCGCACAATCGACGTACCCGCCACGCTCGCCGTCGCCGTCCTCGGGCGTCTGCCGGATGTCGCGCGCGTCGTGACCAAGGAATTCAAGCGTCCCGGCAACAAGCTGGTCCTGGTCGGGGAGACCGAGCCGGGGGTCTTCGGCGGTACGGTCTACGCCGACAGCTTCGGGTTTCGCGGCAACCGGCTGTTTGATCCCGGCGACGCCGTTTCCATCCGCCAGCGATGGGATGCGCTGCTCGCGCTGCATCGCGAGGGACTCTACGTTTCCGGCTCGGCGATTGCCGAGGGCGGGCTGGGGCTGCGGCTCTTTGAAGCCGGTGAAGGCTCCGGACTCGGCGCGCGCGTCGATTTCGGTACCATGCGCACTGACCTGGCGCTGCGTTTCGACGGGCTCTTGTTTGGAGAATTCACCGGCGCGGCGCTGATCGAGGTCGCGGACCGGTTTGACGTCGCCCGGGCGCTTTCGGGCGTCGCGCATCACATTTTGGGAGAAGTCTTGCCGGAACCACAAATCGTCCTGCGCGAAGAAGCCGGGGTCTTCTGGCAGGGCGACGTCTCCGCGCTTGCCGAAGGCTGGAGCAAGACTTTTCGTGAGGCGGTTGAATGAGTCAGGCAACTACAGCCATCCTGTACGCGCCCGGTATCAACTGCCACGAGGAGACCGCCGCGGCCATCGAGCTGGCGGGCGGACGCACCGAGCTCGTGCTGCTGCGCGATCTTCTGGACGGCCGTACGCGGCTCGACCGCTACCAGGCCGTCGTCATTCCCGGCGGATTTGCCTACGGCGACCACCTGGGCGCGGGGCGCATCTTCGCAACCATGCTGGTGGCGCGGCTTCGCGACCAGTTCGTGGACTTCCTGGCGGCGCAGAAACCACTGCTCGGCGTCTGCAACGGATTCCAGGTGCTGGCGGAGGCCGGAATCCTCACGGGGCGCACACCCGGCAAGCGCTCGATGGCCTTGCTCGAGAATCAGTCGGCGAAGTTCGAGGATCGCAAGATTCGCCTCGTGGTCACGGCGGAGAAATCGCCGTGGACCGAAGGATTGACGGGGCAAGTCCTCGAAATGCCGACCGCCCACGGTGAAGGGCGTCCACTCTTCTGCCACGCCGGATCCGACGATCCCACGAAGGTCGTGCTGCGCTACGCGGATTCGAGCGGCCACCCGACCCTGCGCCATCCCGAGAATCCTAACGGCTCGCCGGACGCCGTGGCCGGCATCACCGACGCGACAGGGCTCGTTCTTGGCCTGATGCCGCATCCCGAACGCGCTTCCCTGCCCGCCCATTATTCCCAGGATGGCCTGAAGCTCTTCCGCAACCTCATCAAAATGCTGAAGTAAGCTGCCGGATCAAGGCGGCAAGGCATGACGTACTAAGGGCCAGCCACCGGAGTGTTCTAGTACTACGGTAATGCGCCTTCCGTACTCCTCCCAAGCCCAACCTTTCGTTCAGCGCCACTGGCGAATCCGCCGATGACCCCTGTGTGAAGCTTAGGCGCCATGACGCCCAAGTACTCACGACAGGAGGACCCTTTGGGCACGCAAGTACAGGAACCCGCGACTCTTCCGGTGCTGGAGATGAAAGTTGGAATGGAGCCACGCGTCGTGCGGGGACGCATCCTGATTGTCGATGACGAGCCGGGCGCGTGCGATCTGCTGAGTGAGGTGCTATCCCGCGCCGGATTCCAATGTGCAGGATGCTCGAACGGCGGGGAGGCGCTCGAGGCGCTGGAGCGGGAGAAATTCGACGCGGTCATCACCGACCTCAGCATGCCGGGGATTTCGGGCCTTTCGATGCTCGAGCAAGTCCGGCGGAAACACCCCGGGACCGCCTTCCTGGTGGCCACCGTGGACGACAGCGTCCACACGGGAATCGAGGCGATGAAGCAAGGCGCCACGGACTATCTTGTCAAGCCGCTGCACATGGAGTCCGTGGTATCGAGCGTGGAGCGCGGCATCCGAGTCAAACGTCTGGAACTCGACCTCCAGGAGCGCCGCCAGGACCTCGAGCAGGAGATTGCGGAGCGCACGAAGGAATTGCATTCGGCGATTGAGCGCGTCGAGCAAACCCACGATGAGATGATCGAAATGCTGGGCGCCGCCCTCGACGCCCGCGACGATGAGACCGCGGGCCACGCGTTGCGCGTCACCCGCTACACTCTCGAGATCGGCAAGGCCATGGGCTGCTCCCAGTCGCTGCTCGACGAAATCGTCCAAGGGTCTTTTCTGCACGATATCGGCAAAATCGGCATTCCGGACGCCATCCTCCTGAAGCCCGCCAAGCTGACCCCCCAGGAACGCGCCGTGATGCAGACGCACGTCGAGATCGGATACAACCTGGTGCGGCGATCCAGGTTCATGGCGCCCGCGGCGGAAATCGTGCTCACCCACCACGAGCGCTACGACGGTATGGGCTACCCGCGGGGACTCAAAGGAGATGCTATTCCCCTCGGCGGGCGAATCTTTGCCGTCGCCGATACGCTCGACGCCATGACGTCCGACCGGCCGTACCGGAAAGCCTTGCCGTTCGAGGTAGCGCGCGCCGAGATTATCTTTGAGTCAGGACGCCAGTTTGATCCGGCGGTCGCGCAGGCGTTTCTCTCCATCCCTCAGCGCACGCTCGAAACGATCCAACGCGAGTCCTCCAGCCTCTGGGGCGGAATCCAGCACGACGTCCCCAAGCTGAGCCTTATCTGGCAGCGATGGGGAAAACACGCCGGCTAGAGACGTTTTGTAGGAGTCCGCGAAAACTCCCGCAGCGTGTCATTCCGGGGAGCCGAAGGCGACGAGGAATCTCTCTCATTCTCAGAGCGGGATTCCTCGCTGCGCTCGGAATGACACTGCCCAGCAGTTTGTCGACGACCCTCAGAAGCGCGACCAGTGCAGGTAGGCGTCGATGAGCGCGCTGCCGCCCCAGCTCGCGTAGAGTCCCGCCGCCGCGAGGAACGTTCCGTACGGCCACCGGTAGTCCTGCCGGAAGCGCGCGCTGGACGCGTAGAGTACGAGGGCGATGACGCTGCCCAGAAGCGAACCCAGCAGAATCGTCAGATAAGTCAGCGGAACCCCCAGAAACACGCCGATCATGCCCATCAACATCACGTCGCCGAATCCCAGTCCCTGCTTGTGACGCAGGCGCGCGAAGATTTCCGCCACCACGTAGAAGAGTCCGCCGCCGAAGAGGGCGCCCGAGATCGCGCCGAGCACTGAGGAAAGCATCTCCCCGGGATAAACGCTGAACCGGGCCAGAAGGAATTCGAGCAGGCGGTCGTCGACCGGGACCAAGAAGCTCAGGACGAAACCCGCCGCCAGGCCGAAGAGCGTCACCGGGTGGGGAATCTTACGGGTAAAAAGGTCAGTGAAGGTGACGACGACGAGCAGCATGCCGAGGATCGCATACTTCACGAACTCCGGCGTGACGCCGTAGTGCGCCACGCCTGCCACGAGCACGCCCGCCGTCAGGAGCTCGACCAGCGGATAGGCCGGCGAGATCGGGGCGCGGCAGTCCCGGCACCGGCCACCGAGCGCGAGATAACTCACCACCGGCACGTTGTCGTACCAGCGGATCAGGTGATGGCACTGCGGGCAACGCGAACGCGGCGTGACGATCGACTGGTAGCGCGGAAGCCGGTAGATGCAAACGTTGAGGAAGCTGCCGAACACCAGACCCAGGATCGCCACCGCGATGTAAGGAATCATGCCGCCAGCAGCCGTTGATAGAGGGCTTCGGTGCGCTCGACCATTATATCACTCGCAAACTCGCGCGCCCGTTCGCGCGCCTGAGCGCCCGCAGCGGCAAGGCCTGCGCGGTCCGAGGCGGCAACCACGATCGCCTCGGCGAGCGCTTGCGGGGACACCTTGCCTCCCGCGTCCGGCGCGACCAGCCATCCGCAGCGTCCTTCTTCGACCACATCGGGCAGTCCGCCGACGCGGCTTGCGACCACCGGCAGTCCGTGCGCCATAGCGAGCAGCGCTGAGGATCCCAATCCTTCGGCGCGCGACGGCATCACGTAAAGGTCGAGCCCGGCGAAAAACGCGGCCAAGTCTTCGAGGCAGCCGAGCAGGCGAACTGACTTGCCGGCACGATCGAGCCGCGCGCTGAGCGGCCGCAGAACCTCGACGCTCACCCCTCCCACGAGCAAGAGCCGCGCCGCTGGGAAGCGGTCTTTGAGCAGGGCCATCGCCTCGATGGCAATGTCCTGACCTTTTTCGGGCGCGAACGCGCCAACGTGGCCGATGGCCAGATCGCGATCGCTCACTCCCCACGCGGCGCGCACGCGAGCCCGCACCTCGGGTCCAGGCAGCTCGGCGGGAAACTCGATACCGTCGGGGATGACCTCGATTTTCGCGCCCGGTACGCCCGCGTCGACCATCAGCTCGCGGACATAATTCGAGATGGCGATGGCGCGATCGCAGGTGAGCGTGTACTTCAGCCGGTGCAGCCTGAGCTGTGCGCCCAGGCCGCGCGGCAGAAAAGTCACGCGGCGGCTCGCCACGCGCTTCGCGTGAGTGCCCACTGTCGCGATCCAGGCAATCGTCTGGCCGCGTCCGTCGTGCGCGTGGATCACGTCGTAGGGCTCGCCCGCGAGAGACTGCCTGAGCAAAAGCGAGCCGAACGCGTACCCGAGGTCGTGCGCCGGAAGCGTCAGGACGCGCAATCCCGCGTCGCGCGCCCGCGCTTCGAGCGCACTCGGCTCGGGGCAAACGATAAGCTGTTCGTGGCCGCGCTCGCGCAATCCTTCCGCGAGCACCAGGAGCTGACGCTGCCCGCCGCGCCATTCCCTTCCCGTGTCTACGTGCACGACCTTCATTCGAATAGGCTCGAATCGTGTCATTCCGAGCGAAGCGAGGAATCTCTCCCCCGAGCCTCGCTCAACTCCGCCCACTTCGCGTACTTCCGCCGCACGTAACGCGCCGCCATCCACGCAATCCAAAAGCCCGGCACGCCGTCGAGGACTCCGAGGCGCAGCAAATAAGTATTGACGAACACCCAGGGCGGCGCGAGCGTTCGCCGCACCACACCCGCGCGCTCACCGCGGTCGATCATCTCGCGCGCCGCCAGATCGGTGTAGAGCTCGATGCGCTGGCGATGCTCCGCGAGCGTGTCGCAGGTGTAGTGCAGGATCTCGCCCTCCAGCGTTTCGACCGGACCCGTGACCTCGACCGACTCGTGGACGTAGTCGCCCTGCCAGCGCGCGCGCTGCCGGTCGAAGAGCCGCACCTTGTAGTCAGGATACCAGCCGGAGTGCAGAATCCAGCGGCCCAGATACTGGGCGCGCCGCCGGAAGCGATACCCCGCGGCGCGGTGCTCGGCCCCCTTCCAGACGCGCACCGCCGCCTGCGCATCCTCATCCAACTCTTCGTCGGCGTCAAGGCTCAACACCCAATCGTGGTGCGCCTGAGCGCTGGCAAAAGTCTTCTGCGCCGCAAATCCCGGCCAGGCGTGCTCGACGACGCGAGCGCCGAGGCGCGCCGCGATCTCGCGCGTGCCGTCCGCCGATCCGGAGTCGACGACGACGATCTCGTCCGCCACGCTGAGCGAGCGTATAGCGCGCGCGATGTTCTTGGCTTCGTTGCGGGCGATAATGGTCGCGGAGATAGGCGGCATCGCGAGTGAGGCGGCGGTCCCTTCCACTCAGTGTCCAGCCGAACCCCAATTCAACCGGCAAACATCCGCATTACGACGCGCCTAGAATCGCCGCCAGATCCCCACGCTCAACCCGTTCCCGGACCCGCGCGATATCGGGCGCGAGCGTACGATCCACGTCCGCAGCGCGCGCCGCGCGGCGCACCAGCGTCCGCGCTTTCTCCGCCAGGCGACCCGACTTCAGCGGCGCCAGCAAATCGAGCGCGCGACACGCCGCCAGCAGCTCGATGGCGAGAATCGCGGCGACGTTGGCAAGCAGCGGCTTGAGCTTCAGCGCGGCGGTCATTCCCATGCTCACGTAGTCTTCCTTGTTGCCCGACGTCGGAATCGAGTCGACCGATGCGGGATGCGCCAGCACTTTGTTCTCGGAAGCGAGCGCGGCGGCCGTCACCTGCGCCAGCATGAATCCTGACTCGATCCCCGGCGCGCGCGCCAGGAACGCCGGCAGGTCCGAGGTCAGCGGATTCACCATGCGGTCGATGCGCCGCTCGCTGATTCCGCCCAGTTGCGCGAGCGCAATCGCCGCGAGATCCAGCGCTGTCGCCAGCGGCTGCCCGTGGAAGTTGCCGCCTGAAATCACCTCGCCCTCACGCACGAACACCAGGGGATTGTCCGTGACGGCGTTGAGTTCGATCGCCAGCACCCGTCGGACGTGGGCGAGCGAATCGCGCACCGCGCCGTGCACTTGCGGCATGCAGCGCAGGCTATACGCATCCTGGACGCGCGGGCAGTCGCGATGCGATTCGCGGATGGCGCTGCCGTGATTGAGCCGCGCCAGGTTCTGCGCCGTCGCCAGTTGTCCGGGATGCGGCCGCGCGCGCTGCAATCGCTCGTCGAACGCCACGGGCGATCCGCGCAGCGCGTCGAGTGAAAGCGCGCCCGCGACGTCCGCCGTGTCCACCAGGATTTCCGCCTGACGCAAGGCGAGCAGGCCGAGCGCCAGCATCCCCTGCGTGCCGTTGACGAGCGAGATGCCTTCCTTGGCTTCGAGCACGATGGGACGCAGCCGCATTTCGCGCAGGGCGCGCCCGGCGGACATCCGGCGTCCGCGGCCGCGCATTCCACCCACCAGCACTTCACCCTCGCCCACCAACGCCAGCGCCACGTGCGCGAGCGGCGCGAGATCGCCGCTCGCTCCGACCGACCCGCGCGAGGGAACCACCGGGTGGATCCCACGGTTCAGGAATTCGCACAGCAATTGGGCAACGGCCGGCCGCACGCCCGAAAGTCCGCGCCCGAGGCCCATGGCGCGCAGCAGCATCAGCCCGCGCGTCTCCTCCACACTCATCGGCTCGCCAACTCCGCAGGCGTGGCTGCGCACCACGTTCAACTGTAGCTGCCGCGCCTGGTCGGGATCGATGTGCTCGGTGGAAAGGCTCCCCACGCCGGTGGTCACGCCGTAGACCACTTGCTTCCGCGCGATCATCCGCTCGACGAGCCGCCGCGAACGCGCCATGGCTCGCGCCGCGCGGGGATCGAGCGCCACGCGGCGCGAGCGCAGCACCACGTCGTAGAAATCGTCAAACCTCAGATCGTGGCCGGTGAGAAGAAGGGTGCGAGACATAGGTGAGTTCGTCAGGGCATGGCTTTAGCCATGCCGAAAACGGCAGCGAATTTCTTTCCTTGCTTTCTCCCTGCGGTGGGTGTGTCCGCCCGCCGCAGGGAGGAAGAAAACTCGTTTCGGCTACTTTGTCGGCACGCCTCAAGGTGTGCCCCGACGGGGCATAAGCAAAGGAGATATATCGGCATCACTTACCGTTGGCGTGTCTTGAGTCCCGCCAGAAACAATTCGCGATACTTCTCCGGCAGCGCGCGCGGATGTCCTTCGCGATCGGTGATGACGTGTACCGTCTCGCCCTCGGCCAGCAACTCGTCACCCGCCTGGCGGTAGACCTCATAGTCAAACACCAGGACGCGCTTGCGGACGGCGCGCAAGCAGGTGCGCACCAGAATCTCGTCGTCGTAGCGCGCCGGCGCCTTGTAGCGGCAGCGCGTCTCCGCCACCATGATGTAGAGGCCGTCCTGCTGCTCCATCTCGCGATAGGCGAAGCCATGCTGCCGGCAGAAGTCGGTGCGGCCAAGCTCGAACCAGACGAAGTAGTTGGCGTAATACACGATCCCCATCTGGTCGGTCTCGGCGTACCGGACGCGCAGCGCGGTCGTGGTCCAGTCGGTGCAGAAGTCTTCGTGCATATCACAATGTGATACTTGGCGAGCTGTTGTGAGCCGCCGACCCGGCGCGGGTCGCAAGACCGGCGTTTATTGGACCACCGGAGACGCGAGCCCCCCGGCGTCGCGGAGCTGCGCCGCCTTCTTTTCCGCTCCCAGCAGATCCTGGATGGCGTGCGTCATTTTCACGGGATCAAGTAACTGTTCCGGCGGGGCGCGGCGCGCCGGGAGCTGATGCATCCAGAACTTGGGCGCCGGCGGTTGCGCGTCCCAGCGCGCTTCGGGGCCGAACACCAGGTAGACGTCCCACGCCGGACCCGTGCCCGTCAAGTGAAGCAGCGGCGCATAGGTGTTGCCCAAATGCGCCGTCGCGTCGAAATAGCGCCGGATGCGCTTGTCGGGAACGCGCCACGCCTGCTCGTGCGCGGCCTGCTCCCATCGGCCGGCACCCGTCGCCGGCAACCAGACGACGTAGCCGCGCAGGTCGGGGTTCGAAACGTTGAGGAAGACTTGCGTCTGCATAACGGAGGCCCCCCGTTGACACAGCGCTCACGTTGGGTCGAGCAGCATCAGGACGCGCACCTTGCCCGCGTCCTGGTTGAATTGAGCGCGCAGGGGCTGGAAGTCGTTCGAGAGCTTGGGAAGCGGAAGGTCGAGCCAGGCGGCGTGACGGGGCGAGCAACCCGCGAGTCCAGCGGTGAGCATCGCCGCGAAGGCGAGTGTGGCGAGGCGTTTCGCGAGTATCCGCCGATGCATCGAGAAGTTCATGCTGACTGTCAGGGTTCCGGCCGATCCTATTTCTCTCCGAGGTGCAGCGCGGCGACGCCGCCGGAGAAGTTACGATAGCAGACTTTAACCAACCCTGCTTCGCGCATTCGCGCCGCCAGCGCCTCCTGATCGGGAAACTGCGCGACCGAGTCAGGCAGGTATTGGTACGCGCCTTGGACGCCCGAGACCAGCGTCCCGAGTTGCGGCAGGACGCGGCGGAAGTAGAAGCGGAAGAGCGGCCCGAACACGGGCCAGCGCACGCGCGAGAACTCGAGGATGGCCACGCGCCCGCCGGGCTTGAGCACGCGGCGCATCTCGGCGAGCCCGTGGGCGTAGTTCGCCAGATTGCGGAACCCGAAGGCGCTCGCTACCACGTCGAACGAATCGTCCGCGAACGGCAGCGTCAAGGTGTCCGCCTCGAGGAAGTATGGCGCATGGTGCGTCGCTTTTGCCTTCTCGGAGGCGCGCTCGAGCATGGGATGGCAGAAGTCCGTCGCGATCACGGCACAGGAGCCGGCGCGCGCCAACTCGAGCGCCAGGTCACCGGTCCCGCAGCAGACGTCGAGCGCCACGGCGCCGGGTGGCGCGAGAGTGTCCACGAGGAGACGAGCGGTGGCGCGCCGCCACGCGATGTCGCGGCCCAGCGAGAGGAAATGGTTGAGGAAATCGTAGCGCGGCGCGACGGCGGCAAACATCTCGCGAACCGCGCGTCCGGTTCGGGCGGCGTCGTCAGGCGATCCGAGCGGAGAACCCATAAGGCGGTGACAAGTGACGGGTGACAAGTGACGAGCGCCCGGCGAGAGCCCGCCGCTAAATCCCCTGCACGTCGCGGAAGGCGGCGCGTACCGCGGACGCGGGCACGTCGGCCACGATTCTCACTTTACCGATGCGTTCGGGCAGCACCCAGTGGATTCGCCCCGCTACGGCCTTCTTGTCGCGCGGCAGCAGCGCGAGCACGGCGTTCGCGTCGAGGTCGCGAAGGGGCGGCAGCGGACCGACACGAATCACGAGGTCAGCGATTTCCTGGGCTTCGGCTGCGTCCAGCAGTCCCTCGCGCGTCGCAAGACGCGCCGCCGCGAGCAGTCCCCAGCCGACGGCCTCGCCGTGCAGGAACCGCCGGTAGCCCGTCACCTCTTCGAACGCGTGCCCAAACGTGTGGCCCAGGTTGAGGACGCGGCGCAGTCCGGCTTCGCGCTCGTCGCGGCTCACCACGTCGACCTTGACCTTCACGGCGCGCGCCACGACGCGTTCCAGCGATCGGGTATCGCGCGGGCGGAGCGAACCGACCCGGCGTTCGAGCTCGTGAAAGAATTCGGGGCCGTCGAGTACGCCGTGCTTCACCACTTCGTAGAGCCCGGAGCGAAAGGCGCGCGGGCGGAGCGACGCGAGCACCGCCGGGTCCGCGGCGACGAGGCGCGGCGGGTGAAACGTCCCTACGAGATTCTTCATCGCGCCCACGTTAACCGCCGTCTTGCCGCCCACCGCGCTATCCACCTGCGCCACAACGGTGGTTGGCACCTGCACGCAGCCGATGCCGCGCATGTAGGTCGACGCCACGAATCCGCCGAGGTCGCCAATCACGCCGCCGCCAAAGGCAATCAACAGGCTCTGGCGATCGGCGCCGCGCTCGAGCAGGCCGCCCGCGACGCGCTCGACCATGCGGATGCTCTTCGAGGACTCGCCCGCCGGCACGAAAATGGCGCGCGAGCTCGCGAGCCTGCCGAGTCCGCTCTCGCGCTCGAAGCGCCGGCCCCAGCGATTCCACAGTCCGCGCTCCGTCAGCACGAAGACGGAGGAAGGACGCGCGTCGGCGAGCAGCGAACGGAGGGCGCGCCACGCGCCGCGTCCGACCACCACGTCGTAGCTGGATGTTCCGGATTTGACTTTGAAGCGTTGCATCGGTCGTGAGCCTCGGCGTAACGAGTCGTCAGGTCATGGCTTCAGCCATGCCGAGACATGGCAAACCATCGTTCGATCTTCTCGCTTCTGCGGTGGGCCTTCCGGCCAGCCGCAGAAGCGCAAGTCGAGTGAGGCTCACAAATCCCTCCCGCTTTGCGGCACGCCTGAAGGCGTGCCCTGACGGACTTCCGAGCAGCGAATTGCAGCTCCGGGAGGCTAGTGTTTCGACTGGAGCCGCTGCTCGAGCTCTTCGAGCGTCGCGGCGACCACGCGGCCGACGATGCCGAGGCTCGCGGCGCTGCACTTGTCGACCGTGTCCTGCGGTGTGTGCCAGTAGGCGCCGTTCGGATGACTCGCGCTGCGCGGTCCGTAGTCGAGGTCGAGGATATCCGCCGCCGCAACGCCCGCGTCGACGAACGGGATGTGGTCGTCCTGATAGCCGCGTGGCTCGTCGAGAAATTGTTTGTTGTAGCCGAGGCGATGCGCCGTCTTGAAAATCAGGTCGGTGAGCCACGCCGTGGACGCCGCGTCGCGATAGATATCGAGTTTCGCGTCGGCGATCATGTCAACCAGGATCATCGCCTGGATGCGGCTCAGCTCGCCCGAGGCGGTCAGCTTCCCGGCCAGGTGGCGGCTGCCGTACACACTGTCGGTCGCCGTCCAGTTGACCAGCGCCTCCTCGCCGTCGAACCACACCAGCCAGTAAGTCACGGGATTCTTGCGCCGGCAGAGTTGCCGCGCCAGCTCGGTGAGGAACGCGGCGCTTGACCCGCCGTCGTTTGCGCCCACGAACCGCCCGCCCTCGAGGCGCAGCGTGTCATAGTGGCCGGTGACCATCACGATCTCGGGGCGCGCGCCGGGAATCCTGGCGATGAGATTGGTCATGGGGATCTGGCCCACCGGCGTCGACGCCACGAAGCTGTCCTCATCGACCGTGCAGCCGTCAGCCTGAAGCTGGTGGATGATCCACCGGCGCGAATCGTCCAGCGCCTTCGATCCCGGTGGACGCGGGCCAAAGTCGACGAGATGCTTGAGGTCTTGGAAGGCGCGGTCGCCGTCGAATCCGATGGACGGCGTTGTTGCGGCAGACTTCGCTTGATGCTGAGTCCTGCGTGCCACCGAAGCGGCAAGCGCGGGCGGAAAGCCCGTGGAGCTTCGCACACTGCCGGGCATGAAAATGCCCTCGCCCCCTTGGGGGAGAGGGCGGCGCGCCAGCGCCGGGTGAGGGGGTGCCGATGCGAAGAACACGAGCAGCCCTGACGCGAGGAATCCGCAGAGTCTCGTCCGCGTCATGCCTTCAACTCGGCGCGTTTGCGGGCGCGATTCTTTTTGAAGTAAACGATCCAGGAGAGTCCGATGCTCAGAATGTAGAGCCCGACCAGCGGCGCCCAGACGATGAAGATCGACGCCATGTCGTTCGAGGGCACGATAGCCGCCGCGATCACCGCCGTGATCAGCACCGCGTAGCGGACGTTCTTCCAGAGGAAACGCGGCGTCACAATGCCGAACACGGAGAGCACCAGGATCAGCACCGGCAGCTCAAACACCACGCCCACCGCGACGATGATCGACATCGCCAGATTCCAGTACTCGTTGATGTCGATGACGGGCGTGAAGCGGCTCCCATAGCCCACCAGAAACCGGAGCGCCGCGGGAAACGCCAGCTTGAAGGCGAAAAATCCGCCGGTGATAAACAGGCTGCTGGTGAGGGTGATGAACGGCCACACGTATTTCTTTTCGTGCCGGAAGAGTCCGGGGGAGATGAAGAGCCAGAGCTGCCACAGAATAAAGGGGGACGCGAGAAAGATTCCACCCAGCAGCGACAACTTGATGTAGAGATTAAAGGGGTCGACGGGATTAAAGTAGGCGAGCTTGGGCGCCAGGTGCAGCGCCTTCAGCGTGTCAGTGAGCGGGCGTTCCAGGTAACCGTAAATGTTGTCGGCGAAATAAAAAGAGACCGCCGCTCCGACGATCAGGGAGTAGATGCTGTAGAGCAGGCGCTTGCGGAGTTCCTCGAGGTGCTCGAGGAACGACATCTGTTTGCCGCTTAAGGACTCTTCCTCAGGATCGGGAGGCGGGGTCGTCGGGGGTGGGTCCTGAATGGTAGTCGCCATACTTGGGTACTGCCCCGTCCGTCAACTCGCCGCGTGCGGCGCTTTGAACGTCATGACTTTCCGTCGGAACTTGGGTCTGGCGCTCGATGTTGCGGAGTTCTTCCTCGAGCGAGCCCTTGAGCTCGTTTGAGGCGCGACGAAGTTCCGCCATGCCCTTGCCTAGTGTCCGCGCAATCTCCGGGAGCTTCTTGGGCCCGAAGAGCAGAAAGGCAATGAACAACAGGAAACCGATTTCCAGTCCGCTACCAAACAAGGCTCGCCTCTAAAAGATGATAGGAGACGGGTCGGGGGTTGTCAAGGCAAACCCGCCCTCAGTTTGAGGTAGCGGCGGCTTTATGCCGCCGCAGATGGCGGGCTAAACCCGCCGCTACATCGCAAACTGTACTACTACCCCGCCCTCCTTCGGCATCAGTTTCAGGTAGTGGCGGCTTTATGCCGCCACGTTGGCGAGGTAAACCTGATTGGATAACGGCGTCGGCTCCTTCCGAGCGGTAGACTGTCGGTCTCCGAGACCAAGGCCTGCCGAGGAAAGGAGCCAACGACGATGTTTATTATCGGTTGTGATTTGCACACACGCTACCAGCAAATTGCCTTGTTGGATAAGGAGACCGGCGAAGTTGTGGAACGCCGGCTGCAACACGACAACGGTGAGGCCCGAGCCTTTTACGCCCGCCTGCCGGAGCCGGCGATCGTGGGGATCGAGGCCACGTTTTCTGCCCCCTGGTTCGAACGCCTGCTGGCCGAATTTCGGCACCAGCTCTGGGTGGGGGATGCGGCGCGGATTCGGGCCCAGGTGGTACGAGCGCAGAAGACCGACCAGCGGGATGCGGCTCATCTGCTGACCTTGCTGGTCACGGACCGCTTCCCCCGCCTCTGGATTCCCTCGCCCCGGGAGCGCGATCTGCGGCAGTTGCTGCGGCATCGTCTCAAGCTGGTGGGGATGCGGACCGCGGTGAAGAACCAGTTGCAATTTCTGGCCATCGGCCAGGGGATCTGCCGGCGCCGGAAGTTGTGGAACGCCCCCAGCCGGGCGGAACTGGAGAGCCTGGATCTGCCGCCCTGGACGCGCCGGCGCTGTCAGGAGCTGCTGAAGATGCTCGACCAGCTGGAGGCCGCGATCGCGCCCTTGGACGAGGCGGTGGCGGCCGAAGCCGGGTGTCCCGCGGCGGCGAGGCTGATGACCCACCCGGGAGTGGGGCCGGTGACCGCCTTGGCCTTCGTGCTGACCTTGGGTCCGGTGGAGCGCTTTCGACGCAGCCGACAGGTGGTCAGCTATCTGGGGCTGAATCCTCGGGAACACTCCAGTGGGGGTCGCCAGCGACTGGGCGGGATCAGCAAGCAAGGTAACGTGATGGTGCGCTGGCTGCTGGTGGAAGCCGCGCAGACGGCAGCACGGCTCGATCCCGAACTGCGCCGTGCTTATCAGCGCTTGAAGTTTCGACGCACCGCCAGCATCGCCAAGGTGGCGATCGCCCGCAAGCTGGCGGTGAGGTTGTATTGGATACTGCGCCAGCAGATCGACTACGCGCAGTTGGTTCGCATGTCCGGTAGCCCGAGTAGCGGCGTGGTCCCGCAGGAGGCGGGATCGGAAACTTGATGGGGCGCCGGGCCTCCCCGCCAGAGGCGGGGAGTTTGAATTGCGAATCATGGTGATCAACACCGTATAGATGACTGGTGGAGCCAGCGTGCCACCTCAGGATTCCGGAGGCGAGCCTTGGTCGGGAGAGCTTCAAGGATCCTTCTAGGACGAAGCGCTGGAAAAAGCGTCCGCGCTTCGTCCAACAACTCCAGCTTGTGGCGAGCCGGGGACGTCGTGTCCCTTGGCAGAGCCGACGCGGTGATAGACGCCGCTACACCCGTCAAATTGACCCACCACATCAGTGGGTAGCCCCGGCAAGGGCGCTTGGACCGTGGGTTCGTTTCTTTTTAGACCTACCCTTTACTGAGCTTCGCATAATTGGGTGACACCCCCTCACCCCCGGCCTCCTTCGCTTCGCTCAGGACAGGCTCTCCCCCGCGAGAGTCCGTGTGATAACCTTTGCTGTAGCGCCGGTCTGTGACCGGCAGCCTTGCCTTTTCAACGATTTCGCCGCTCATAGAGCGGCGCTACAGGAGCCGCCGACCGGTTATCACCCAGACTCCCGCGACGGGGGGAGGGGAAACTAGGACGGAGAATCACGACCCTCGCCCCGTGGCGGGAGAGGGTGGCGCGCGAGCGCCAAGTGAGGGGGCTCAAGCAGTCCCAGGGCTCGCGCCCTGGGCTACATAGATGCCGCCCGCTAGGGCGGGCTGTGCGCATCGACGAATTTCGACTCGCTATACTGTGTGTGACCCAGGTCACAGAAACGCCGCGAGCGCCTCGCCTAGGATGGTCCTCACGGGCTAGCCGCAGGGTGAAGTGCGAGACGCCGAATCCTTGAATGAGGCAGGCCTGATGCTGGATATCAGCGAAGATGCCGTGACTGAATCGCTTCGAGTCGAAGTGTTGACCCCGCGCCGTCCGCTGAATCCCTGCGAACTGGAAATCGACCTGTTTGCCAAGGGTATCCGCGTCGATAGCCTAGAGGAACTGGACGCGGACGCCCGGCCCATCCATCGCACGCGCGCCGGACTGGGCAGCGGACTCGAAATCGTCATTCCCGGACGGCTGAAGGACGTATGGGTCAACGTTCCTGTTGAAGAAGCATTCGCGCGGGAGTCCTGTTACCGCTTGACGCACGAGCGCGGCGAATGGCAAGTGGTCGACGAGCGGCAGGGCTTCCACTATCCGGTACGGCTGCCACCCGAGCCCGAATGGTATCGCCGCACGACTTCCCGCGGCATCCCGATGACGCGAATCGGCGTCCTCCAGGGGACTTATCTCGGCATCTACATCTCGAACTCCTGTGGATTCTGGTATCACTCGCCGGCGCTCAATTGCCGCTTCTGCACCACGGGACTGAACGTTGGCGTGAACGAAGTGGCGTTCAAAGACGTAGACGACGTGGTCGAAGTCGCGCAGGCGGCGAAGGACGAATCAGGCGTGACCTTCGTCCATTTCAACTCCGGCTTTCAGACCAACCAGGACCTCGACCGCGCCGCGCCCTACGTGAAGGCGGTGAAATCGCGGGTCGGAGCGCTGATCGGAGTGCAGCTTACGCCGACGCGCGACCTGTGGAAGTACGACCGCCTGATCGAGCTGGGCGCCGACCATTTCAGCTTCTGCTACGAGTTCCAGAATCCTGAGTATTTCGCGAGAATCTGTCCGGGCAAGGCGAAGCTCATCGGTCAGGAGAGTTTTTTCCGCGCGCTCGAATACACCACCGCGCTCCTGGGCAAGGGCGCCTGCTCAGGCGAAATCATCGCCGGCCTCGAGCCTCTGGAGGACACACTGAAGGCGGTAGACTATATCACTAGCCTCGGCGCCTTCCCGACCGTGTGCGTCTTCCGCCCCACCATCGGGTCTGACATGGAGTATTCGCCGGCGCCGCGCTACGAGGACCTGCTGATTGTCTTCCGCCATGTCTACGAGGCCTGCCGCCGCAACAACATTCCGATGGACGTGACGCCCAACATCGAGGTCAGCCTCGTCGTCCAGCCCGGCGACACGCGTTATCTGGCGCCCCCTACCTGGAAGTCGCGCGGCTATGATCTCGAAATGCAGTTTCTGAAGTGGGTGGCTCGGCCTTACTTCTGGTGGAAATGCCGTCCGCGAACCATCGCCGCATCCGAAATCATCTCACCCAAAAGGTAAGCGGCTCACCCCGCACTGGCCCCGACGTGTCATTCCGAGCGCGGCGAGGAATCTCGCACTGAGTGGGACCGGGAGCGAAAGAATCCGTGCGAGATCCCTCGTCGCCCGCCGGCTCCTCGGGATGACACGACCCGGTGTCATTCCGAGCCCGTTCGCTCTTCCGCTGCCAACCGCACCGAAGGAAGCTCAGGGTAAACTGCGCGAGGAATCTCGGCTCTGCTCCCAAAGGTGTCATTCCGAGCGCAGCGAGGAATCTCGCTCTTGCGCTAAGATACCTCGGCAGTCCGCACATCTTGGGAACTACCCGTGAAGACTTACTACGTCTACATCATGGCGAGCAAATCGCGCACCCTGTACACTGGCGTGACCAACAGCCTTGAGCGCAGGGTGCTGCAGCACCGGCGCAAGCTGTTTTCAGGATTCACGGCGCGTTACAACATCAACCGGCTGGTCTACTACGAAGTGTTCGGCGAAATCCTCGCCGCCATCGCGCGCGAGAAGCAGATCAAAAGCTGGGGGCGGCAGAAGAAGATCGCTTTGGTCGAGTCAATGAACCGTGACTGCAAGGACCTGAGCGCGGCGTGGTTCGGAGGACAAAGGACCGGGCAACAGAAGAAACGACCAGAGCGAGATTCCTCGCAGCACTCGGAATGACACCTTCCGTTCGTGTCATCCCGACGAGCTACAGGCGATCCTGAGCGGCGCGAAGGAGGGATCTCGCACTGGTTTCGGCTCGCCTTGACGCAGGGCGGGATTCCTCGCGGTGCTCGGAATGACACCGGGGGTCGTGTCATCCCGAGGAGCTACAGGCGACGAGGGATCTCGCACTGGTGTTCGGCTGGCCCTGACGCAGAGCGGGATTCCTCGCTGCGCTCGGAATGACACGGTAGGATGGTTAGGATGGTGAAGACCTTGGGCCTGCGATCTGTCCCGGCAACGCGGATTCGCCGTGGCTACTCGTGCTCATCAATCACGTCATAAGGCTGCCCGAGAATATCCGTGATGAGTTGCCATTTCTCGCACCACTTTCTCTTGCCTTTGGGATAGAGATCGAACCAAAAGCTGGAAGGTTTGGAAGGTTTATCTTTCGGGTAAAGGTTGAGACTTCCGAAAGCCTTTTCTGAATAACGAATGTTGCGATGCTGTGGGTTTGCAACCCATTCGGCAGGGACGATGAAGACCTCTGGCGCGCTCTCCGGCTTGGGTTGGTCAGCCGCGCAGCCTTTCATATCAACAAATGCGTAGAAGACGTCTTTGCCTTTCAGTTCGAGTGCCTTTCTCGAAAGCTGCCAATACACAAGGCCATCTTTTCTCTCTTTCTTGCCCTTCAATTGGGAAGCGTTACTAGCGGTCTTAACCTGAATCGACACAGATTTCCCAGATTTGGGCGAGTAAACCATGAGATCGACGGCGGGCGCGCCTTCGCGAGTAAGCGCTACAATATAGCCCATCGCAGAGAGTCGATAGGCGACGAAATGGACACCTGCGTTACCCGTCACTGTTTTCGCTTTCATCTTTTGTCTCCAACCATCGGGAAAGTCGTAGCCACGGCACTCTCCTTGAGGTCGCCGGATCACGTGGCGTCCATTGCAGCCGCGAAGTGCTCAATCCTGCGCGACTTGGTCTCGGGCACCGAACCGTTCATCTCTGCGGCGAGTATCGCCGTCTTGAGCAGTACGTCACGCAGAAGCTTCGCTGCCGGGGTGCCATGGACGCGATCCCAGGCCCGCAGGTGACCCAGAATCTGGGGCGCCTGCTCCGCATCCGCCAGATCAGCTTGGTGCGTCTCGATAAAGCTTCGAGCGGTACGCTGAACAATTTCGGCACTGATGCCGGCGAGACTTCTATTAAGGCGTCCAAGAACTTGGACATAGACGCACGCGGCTTGGTACGAAAGCTGCCCTCCATCGTCCAATCCGAAGCCATAGATTACCTTGACGAATTCCATCTCGATCAGACTACGCGCGGCGCTGGCCCTGTGAGCCGGGCGTAGCGCCTCCCTTAGTGCTGGCTGAATTGCATCGGCTACTATCTCCCTCACCTTCGCCGCAAAATCCGCTATCGGATCCTCGCCGGAGGTTGCGCCGCCGGGCTGCACCTTTGCCTCAGGTTGCGCAACCCCTGGGCTAAGGCCACCACTCGTGGCCGTGGATGAGACCGCCTCGTCGTCCCCCGCGCCGTGAACGTGCGATGCGGTTGTCCCCGTGCTGCCCGGTGAGTCGGCGCGAAGCCGTTCGTGCCCCTTCGACGTCGATGCAGGCGGTGATTCGGTGCCAGGCGGCTGCACGCTAGCTGCGTCGTCACCCATTTGGACCTGCACTCGGAAATGACGGGACGCAAGCAGAATGATCGCGAGGACGCCGACCGCCACCAGGAGCGGAATCGGTATCCCTTGCACAAATGAAATAATGTATTTGAGGAGCATCAAAGGAAGGGCAAGGAGGACCAGCAGCAGGCAACCACAGCCTGGGCTTTTACGGGTAAGGCGCCTCAGCCCAGGGAGCATCCCGAGGACTATCCCGAAGCCAAACCACTTCCAGAAGGAGTCGGTCTCGCTGGGTGCTCGTCGCTCACCCTTTGAATATGAGCGCGAGTATATACCTGTGCCGGGCACGGAGTAAGCCTGATAGTCGCGGCCGCTGGCATCCCGACCGAAGTGGACGCCAGGAACGCCCCACGAGTAGCCCAAGCCCCGTCGCGAGACATTAATCCGAATGCCGCCCGGCAAGCGGATTGAGCGTCGGAAACGCCAAGACATCTTTGCTGGCTGCATAATACATCAAGACTCCCTCGAGCGTTGAAAGCAAATCATTAATTGTAAGTGCCGCCCTGAAGGGCGCCTCTACGACGGGAAAGGGCGGTAACTCGCGAACGGTTAACGGCCCGTGCGGCGTGGCTGGCGTTGGCGGAAGAATTCTCTCAGCCGGGCGAGCGTCTGGTCGAGGTCCGCGCCGTCGGCCGCGACCGCTTCGCCCAAACTCAGCGAACGCGGAACGTCGCGTACGCGCGCCAGCGTTTCGAGGCCGGACTCAATCAGGATGGCGCGCGTCTTGGGAAAGCTGGTGACGTACCAGTAGACCGGCAGTCGAGCGTTCGCGCCTTCGGGCGGAAACCAGGCGGGCATGGGCTGCGTCAGGGTCGCGCCCAGGTTCACGACGAAGATCACGACGCCGGTGAGTTCGAGCAGCGCCGAAACGGGCAGAATGATCCACGCCGCGCCGCCGCTCGAATAGGCGACAATTTCGCTCGAGACCCGGAGCAGGCAGCCGAGGTTCAGGATCCAGAGGCTGGCGGCCATCAGCCGCGCACTGAAGAGTTCGCGTCCGCTGAGGAACGCCGGCAGGATGCGCGGTCCGATGGCGAAAATCAAGGTGGCGACGAATCCCACCGTGATGGCGTGTCGCGACGCGCCACCCAGGCCCGAGGCGCGCGGTAAAAGGTCCGCCGCAAGTCCCAGCACGGCGCCGGCGACCAGCCAGCCATACGCCACCCGGATAAACGCCGGATAGCGGCGGTAGACGCCGAGGAGCTTGGGCGGCCGCACCGAGGCACGGAATACCTGGAGCGCCCAGATCGCCGCCCCGGTCACGAGCATCGCCACGAGATCCGCCGGCAGGAAGGCGCGGACAATCGCCAGGAGTACCACAAGCGCAATGCCGGCGCCCAAGGCGAGCGCCGCTTTGTGGACGGGCGGCTCGAGGCCCAGGAAGATGGTTACAAACCGCGTGCTATATCCCCAGGCGACGGGAACCGTGAATCCCCACAGCGCCACCAGCAGAAACGTGCGGTCGGCGGCTGCCGGATATATCGGCAGGTTCGAAGTCCGGACCAGTTCGACCGCGATGACGAAATTGATGACGAGCGCGACGCCGAGCGAGGCGAATCCGAAGATGCCCAGCCACGAGCCGAGGTCGCTCGGCTTCTTGCCTGCCGTTCCCGGCTGTCCGGCAGCGTCAGTCCCCGCGCCCCACACCAGAATGTGTTGCGCGAGCGCGAAAGCCGCGAGTTCGAGCAAAGCCGAGCCGACGAGCGCCGGCCGCCAGTGCCAGGAATCGAATCCCGCCCACCAGCGTCCCGCCACGCCCAGCGTCCAGAGGGCCCAGACCGTCCAGGCTTCTCCGAATCGCTTAAGCGCATGGCCGCGAAACTTGGGCAGGGTGTAAAGCGAGATGCCGAGGATGAACGTCCCGACCCAGCCGAATAGTTGCGCGTGTCCGTGGGCTTGAATCCAGGCCGTACTTGCCGCCGTGATGGCGTGATGCTCAGCGATGGTGATGAGGTTCCAGACGCCCAGCAGCGTTCCCGGAAGCGCGAGGAAGGCGAGCCCCGTGACCACGAATGCCGCGAGCATCCGCCCGGCCCGGCGTTCGGGCGCCGGATCGGCATAGACGGCCTGGCCTTGCCGGTCCCGCTCGTACGCCGCCCGCCACTGGTCAGGCAACGAATCCACCGGCGTCGTACGCGCCATCACCTCAACCTCTTCGCTCACCATCTTACATCCTCCCCAGAAGCTCACCTTGTGGATTACAACTCGAGAACTCGAGAGGATGCTGTGACAGAGGTCACGCCGGCGCAACGCCGCGGATGGAGAAAAGTCTCATCTCCCGCGAGCGAGCTGCCGATACACACTTGTGGTGATGACGACCAAACTCAGGAGGGGGAGTATCTTTCCATGGGAGTAGGCATGCGGATCTTCGATCGTATCGAGGTCGACGCGCTCGACCGGCGCGACTGGCAGTTGTGGCTGCTGGCGGTTTCCATGATCGTGATTCTGGGCGCCGGCGTCGCTGTCCTGATGTACCCCTCGGTCTTCGGCGCCGCCCCGGGGCCCACTACGCCCGGGTTCCAGAGAGTCTTCATGGCGTTTTGCGTGCTCAATTTTCTCTTTGTGGTGTATGTGCTCGACCGGCAGTTCGCCATTCGACAGTTACGCAAAAGTCTCGCCGCGGAGCAAAAACGCAATACTGAGCAGCGCGTTAAGGCGAGCTCTGAGCTACTGCACTCGTTGCCGAACTTCGCCCATTTTCAGGATCGTCTGGCCATGCAGTTCCGCCGCGCGGTGAATAGCCGCGACCCGCTCTCCATGCTGGTGATCGGGCTGAAACCCTCGGCGTTGCTAAGCGCGCCTCTGGAGTGCGAAACGGCCTACGGAGACGCCGTGCAGGCCATGTTGCGAAAGCTGCGCCCCGAGGATTCGATCTACCGGATTCGCATCGGAGTCTTCGGTATCCTGCTACCGGGGCTGGGACGATCGGGCGCGGGAGTGGTGGCGGAACGGCTGTCCGAGAGTCTGACGGACGCGGCGGGCGCGGGTGGCCGGTTCTCGTTTGCGGTGGAGACGGTGAGCTATCCTGAGCACGTGACGGCGGCGCATGAGATGGAGGAGGCAGCGCGCTCGCGGTTTGTGGGTGGCGACGCTGAGTTGTCGGTTGCCCTGGCAGGAACTTAGTGGCTCACAGGCAGGCCGGCTTTCTCCCAGCCGAGCAGCCCTTCCTGGTAAACCTTGACGCGCTCGAAGCCGAAGCCGTGCTCGAGCAGAATGCGTCCCGCGGAGCGGCTGGCGGCGCAGATGTCGCCGCTGCCCGCCCGGCCGCCTTCGTAGAAGACGATCGTCTTGTTCTCGGGCAAGCTCGACCAGTGCTGCGGCATTTCAGCGAGCGGAATGTTGATCGCGCCCGCGATCCGCCCCGCCTGGAAGTCCTTGGGTTCCCGCACATCGACAAAAAGCGCCCCCGCGGTATCGGTGTGGAAGCGTCGCGCCGCGTCCGAGTGGATCATCGCGGGCTGCTTCTCGCGGGCCTCAGCCTCGCTGCAACCGACCCCCGGGGTGGCGATTTGGTTGAATGCGCTGGAGGTACTGCCCAGGAGTGGCGAGTCGCCCGAAGCGGCTGACGCCGACCCGGGATCTGAAGCCGGCTTCGCGCCGCCCGGTGTCAACTGCGCCACCGTCCGGGGCGCTTTGAGTGCTCCGTCAATAAGCTCGGCAAACTGCTCGAGCGGAATCTCTCCTGCCACCATCTGCCCGTTGATAAAAAACGTCGGCGTGCGGTCGACGTGGAGCGCGTGGCCGTCCTCGAGGTCGCGGCGGACGCGCTCGGTTTCGGCGCCGCTCTGGAGGCACTGGCCGAACCGCGCCTGGTCGAGCCCCAGGTCGGCGGCGTCGCGCATCAACCCCGGCGCGCTCAGGTCGCCCTGCTCGGCGTAGAGCTTTTCGACCGCCTCCCAGAATTTCCCCTGCTCGGCCGCGCACTCGCTCGCCTCGGCCGCCTGCTCCGCCTGAGGATGCAAGCTCATGATGGGAAACTGCCGGAAGACAAAACGAATGCGGTTGGCGTACTTCTGTCGGAGCTCACGTACGGTCGGCTCCTCGGCGCCGCACACCGGACACTCGAAATCCCCGAACTCGACCACGGTGACGGTCGCGTCGGGGTTGCCGGTTGTGTGGCTGTCGGGGCGCACCAAGCGCGTGCTGATCGCCTCCTGCGACGCCTGTCGAAGCGGCGGTGTCTCCCCATGGCGAGACAGCCAGTAGAAGGCAGGGGCGCCCAGCGCCACCGCGATCGCGAGCAGCACTACGTTGACGCGCAAAGTGGCCGGGAGCGCGACACCCAGCTCAGCCGGTGGAGCGGGCCGCGCCTCCAGGATGCTGAGGAGCAGAATCAGCGTCACGGCGATGGCCGAGACCACGCACCAGGCGCACCAGGCGTGCAGCACAAAGGCCTCGAGGCTGGTCAGATAGAGCGAAGTGAGGAAGCCAGCGCCCGCAATCACCGCCACGGAAAGCCGCAGGGTATGCGCCAACGCGGCGGAAACCAGCGGTTGCGCAAACAGCAGAACCACGAGCGCGGCGTACATCGCGGCGCCGAAGGCGGGCAGCGGCACTCCCCAGGCGTGCGCGAAGGGGCTGGCGCGTACCACGTCGCAACCGCCGCCGATACACACCAGGGCATGAGACGCCGAGGTGTAAACCCACCACAGGTATACCGAGTCGAACAATCCCAGGAGGCTTAGCGCCAGCAGTGCTGCCTTTCTCATGTTTTCCATTGTACAACGCCGACAGGTGATTCGAGTGCGTTGTCCCTGTCTTAGAAGCAGGGTGGGGCACTAAGGATGGATTTGGGTTGACTCGCCCGCTCTGGAGTCTTATCCTCGGCAGCCAAGGGCCGACCGAGCAAGGCCAGCGAGAAATAGCTGGTGACGCTCGGAGGAGAGTCGATGAGCCGAATCCGCCGAAGCCCGCTGCCTTGCACGCGTCGCGAGTTCATACGGACCGCCGGCGTCGCAGGCCTGGGCCTGCTGGCCGCGCGTCGTGCTGGCGCTTGTAGCGTGTTGGCGCCCCGAGCGCAGGCCTCGTCGGCCGCGACGGCAGCCGAGGCGCCGCTTCACGCGCGGCTGGAAATCGACCTCGAGCGGCAACTCGGCTCGATCGATTCCAATATCTACGGCAACTTCACCGAACACCTCGGGCGCTGCATCTACGGCGGCATCTATGACGAAGGCTCGCCGCTTTCGGACTCCGACGGCAACCGCAAGGACGTGATCGAAGCGGCGCGCCAGCTTCGCGTGACTCAACTGCGCTGGCCGGGCGGCAACTTCGCCTCCGGATATCACTGGCAGGACGGCATCGGCCCCAAGGACGCGCGTCTGGCGCGCTACGACCTGGCGTGGTTCGAGCGCGAGTCGAACCGCTTCGGCACCGATGAGTTCATGACGACGTGCCGCAAGATCGGCTGCGCGCCCTACCTCTGCGTCAACATGGGATCCGGCACAATGGACGAGGCTGCAAGCTGGGTCGAGTATTGCAACCATGCGGGCGGCACGTATTACTCCGACCTGCGCAAGCGCAACGGCCACGCCGAGCCTTACGGCGTCAAGCTGTGGGGCCTGGGCAACGAAGTCTGGGGATCCTGGCAGATTGGACACCAGAACGCCGCTGACTACGCCAAAGCGGCGCGCGAATTCGCCAAGGTGATGAAGTGGCAGGACCCGTCGATCAAGCTGGTCGCCTGCGGCAACGGGGATCCGGACTGGGACGGCCCGGTGCTCGAAGCGGTCGCGGATCTCGTGGACTACATCTCCGCCCATCATTACACCGTGACGGGCGACCTGAAGGAAGACTATTACGAGATTGTCGGCGCGCCGGTCCAGATGGAGCGCATCATCCGCGCCTCCGAGCAGACCGCCGAGCGATACTCGGCTCGCGCGCACAAACGTGTTCCGATCGCCATCGCGTTCGACGAGTGGAACATCATCGACAACTGGTCGAGCGGCCAGAAGCGCGACGACACCCACAAGTTCGAGAGCAACTATAACCTGCGCGACGCGCTGTGGGTGGCGGCGGCGTTCAACGCCATCCACCGCCACTGCCGCACGGTGCGCCTGGCGAATCTGGCGCAGCTCGTGAACGTGATCGCGCCCATTGCCACTTCGCCCACGGGTATTCTGCTCAAGACCATTTATTATCCGCTCGCGCTTTATGCCCATCACGCCGGACCCGTGGCGCTCGAGGTCGCCGTCACGTCGCCCAAATTCAAGACCACGCACTTCGGCGAACAGGATTACCTCGACGTGATGGGGACGTACGATGAAGCCAGGCGCCGCGTCACCGTCGCCGTGGTGAATCGCCGCCAGGAAGGCGACGTGGTCGCGAGCGTGATGCTCGCCGGGTCGCGCGCCAAGTCCGGCGGCCGCGCCTACGTGATTACCGGCGCGAGTCCCGCCGCCGAAAACACGTTCGAGAATCCTCACGCTGTGGTCACGAAGGACGCGGAGTTCACCGCGTCGGGCGACCGGTGGGATTACCGCTTCCCGCCGCACTCGATCTCGTGGCTCGAGTTCGAAGTCGAAAGCTGAAGTCTGTCCAACCGGGCAATTCCTGCCTCTGGTAAGGAAAATATTGGGCGGTCGGGGAAACGCCGCGTCCTCACGCGTACGGCGCATCTTGCTGACAAGTCAATACTTATAATGCAAACTATTTTGGTATCTGCCGTGCCTCATGGTAGCTAGGAAGCGGCTCGCGGACTGACCATTCATCCAGCAATCGAAAAGAAATGAGTCCGCACGCTCAACGAATCTTAGAGCGGAGGTGGCAGGCATGAGAGGTATGAGTCGAGAAGTCAAGCTCGCGGCGGCCGGGATCATCGTCGTGGCTCTGCTGGTGGTCGCGGCGCACTATAGTTCTTCTCAGCCGTCGAGCAACACCAATCCGAACAATCCCAGCACCGCCGCTACCGCAGCGAATCAGCCCGCGGACGGCGCCAATCCGGCGGGTGGCGCGAATGCTCCAGCGGATGGCAACGCGGCCCCCAACGCCAACCCGAACTCTCCAGGGTTACTGAGCCGGCTGATGCATCCGGAGCAGACGTTCACGGTTCCGGAAGGAGCATCAGTCGACGTTCGGCTCGACGATACCGTCGGGTCAGCGCGCAACCTCAGCGGCGATACCTTTACGGCCACGCTCGAGGCGCCGATCGAGGAGAACGGTTCCGTCGTCGTTCCCCGCGGAGCCAGAGTAATGGGTGAGGTGATCTCGGCGCGGCCGGCGGGGCATCTGCAAACGCCGGCGGAACTGGCCGTCACACTGACGTCGGTTGAGGTCGGCGGTCACCAGTACGATATCCGGACATCATCGCATAGCTGGCGGGGCAGATCGCACAAGGGGCACGACGCGAAGTGGATCGGCGGACTGGCGGGCGCCGGTGCGCTGATTGGCGCCTTGGCGGGACATGGCGAGGGCGCGGCGATCGGCGCCGGCGTGGGAGCAGGCGGCGGAACGGCAGCCGCCTACGCGACCGGCAAGAAGGACATCACTTTGGGCGCGGAGACTCGCCTGCGCTTTGTCCTGCGCCAGCCCGTGAACATCAGCAAGGCAGGATAACCCAGCTTCGACCTACCCTCCTGACGCCCTGGGGCCGGGACGCAAGCGGTGTCCGGCCCCAGGCCTTCCCGCAAATCTCATCCCGGGCGCCGCGGCTTGCCCTAGCGTCGCGTTTCGCAAAAGGGTGACACATGGGCAGGTCCGCTGTAGTGGTCTGTGACCGGCGGGCCTTGCCTTTTGAAGCATTTCGCCGCTCATAGAGCGGCGCTACAGCACCTAGGCGCGTGTCACCTATTTCAGTTACCCAACACTAGCGCGCTGAAAGGCGCTTGGCAAGGTTCAGGAGCACCTCGCGATCCGGCTCGGCGATGCGCGACGTGAAGTTCTGGAGCTTCAGCAGAAATCGCGCGTCTGTCCCCGTGCTGCCTTCCTGTTCCGCCAGCTCCTCGAGCGTAAGACGCTCGGCCAGATGCGGAGTCTGCGGCGGATCCTCGCCGGTGTAAAAGAAATGGTAGACGGGAACATCCAAAGCGGCTGCAAAGCGCTCCAAGGTCTCGAGCGAAGGTACGGTGTGCCCGTTCTCGACGCGTGACACGTAGCACCTCAAGAGGCCCGTCGTCTCCTCGATGTCTCCTTGCGAGAGCTTCTTCTGCTCCCGCAGCTGACGAATACGTTGGCCGATCATCGGCATGGTAGTTATTCCTCCTTCAAGCCGACGGCTGATTCCTATCCAGCCATCATCAAACGTTGACATTATCCGTCTATCGCGGGAGGCACAATAAGACAAACGGCTTAGTACCAAAGTACGGCGCCCCCTCCAGGACTCGATTCCCGGCTAAGCGGCCCGGTCGAGCACCATGGTGAGCAGCGCCATGCGCACGTAAAGTCCGTTCTGCGCCTGGCGAAAATAAGCGGCGCGCGGATCCTGGTCCACGTCCATGGTGATCTCATCGAGGCGCGGCAGGGGATGCATGACGATGGCGTGCGGGTTCATGAGGCGGAGCGTCGCCGGGTTGATGACGTAGACGCCGTGGCAGCGTTCGTAGTCCTCCAGCCGGTCGCCGAAGCGCTCCTTCTGGACGCGCGTCTGGTAGACCACATCGACCTCGGGCAGCACCCTCGCGAGTTCGCTCTCCTCCACGAACCACACGTTGCGCTCGCGCAGGTGCGACAGGATATCCTCCTTCATCTTGAGCAGCGGCGGCGCGACGAAATACACCTTCACGTCGCGATACTTGCTGAGCAGGTAAGCGAGCGAGCGGACGGTGCGGCCTTGCGCCAAATCCCCGACCATGGCGATCTTGAGCCCGTCGATCCGCCCAATCTCCTTGAGGATGGTGTAGAGGTCGAGCAGTGCCTGGGTGGGATGCTGCCCGGCGCCGTCGCCCGCGTTGATGATGGGAATGCGCGAGACGGCCGCGGCGCGCTTCGCCGCGCCCACCTCGTAGTGACGCAGCACGATAACGTCAGAATACCCGTTGAGGATGCGGATGGTGTCTTCCAGTGTCTCGCCCTTCGCGACCGACGAGAACTCGGCGGCGTTCTCGGTTGACACCACGCGTCCGCCCAGACGGTGCATCGCCGTCTCGAAGGAGAAGCGCGTACGCGTCGACGGCTCGTAGAACAGCGTGGCCATGACGCGCCTCTGGTAGTCGAGGATGCCGCCGCCGCGGACGACGTCCTCCATGCGGCGCGTCACCTCGAAAAGTTCGGCGAGCGTCGCCAGGTCAAACTGCTGCGCTTCGAGGACGTGGTGGAGTTTCATGATTCGCGGTCAAGATATCCTGACGCCTGCCGCCCGGTCAACTCCGGATTGCTCTGCGACTCAAGCTTGCCTCGCCGTCTGCCGATAGCCTTCGTCAGGAGATTCAGGATGAAGATCTTCGGGACACTGGGGAGTGCAATGCTTGCCTCGTTCGAGGCGGTCGGACAGTTGGTGGGCCTGAGGATGTTGCTCGCAGCAACGGTCGGTCTCGCGGCGGCGTGGATGGCTCGAACTTTGGCGGCGCGCGCTGGCCGGAAAGCCAAGTCAAGCCCGCGGGACGACCGGAGCCGAGCAGGTCCGCCCGCCGTCTCGAGCGCCCCCCGGCAAGCGCCGGAGGAACATCTCGATTCGACCGCGTCCAGCCTGACTCCGGCCTCGCCCCGGCCGCCAAACCGTTAGCGAGCAAGGACAATTCGCGGGCTTGTGCTCGCATCCAGCCCGCCCGGATCTTACAGCGGCAAGAGCCGCTGGCCGGAGGGATCCAAGCCGCCAGTGCAAGCTGGAACGAAGGATACGGCGGCGCTTGAATATCCGTATTGAACAGGATTAGCGTCGTGGAAGGCGATTAGCCTCTCCGCCGGCTGGTTTGGTCTTTATGCTAGAATGGGCCGTGCGCTCGCCTCACGCCCGTTCTACGGCCCAGCGTCCGATGTCGCCTGCCACCCTGCCGATTTCGGGACAGGTCCTGGCGGCGCGCCGTCAGCCGCATCTGGTCCTCACTGAAACTCTCTATCCTCCGGGGCTCTCCCTCACGCGACATTCCCACGACAGTGCCTATCTCACGCTGGTCGTTGACGGAGTGTATCGTGAAGGTCTGGCGCGCACGACGGACGTCTGCCGGCCGCGCTCGATGCGTTGGTTGCCGGCGGGCGAAGCGCACTCTGATCAATATCCGCGGGGCGCGCACTGCCTGCACGTCAACGTGGCGCCGGGCCTGGCGCACCACGTCCAGAGCCAGGTCAGACCGGGCGAGCTCGGCGGGGTGCGAGTACACTGGATCGGCACTCGGCTCTACCGCGAGTTCCGGCAAACCGACGACGTCGCAACGCTGGCCATCGAAGGGCTGATCCTTGAGCTGCTGGTGGAGTGTGTTCGCGTCCAAAGGAAAGGCGCGACCGATTCGCTGCCGGCGTGGTTGAAGATGGCCCGCGATATTCTGGGCGACGACTTCGCGCGCAAGCGGTCGCTCACCGAGCTCGCCTCAGCCGTGGGCGTGCATCCCGTGCACCTTTGTCGTGGGTTCCGCACCCATTACGGGATGACGATGGGCGACTTCGTGCGGCGCCGGCGCGTGGAGCGCGCCTGCGTCCTGCTGGCAGATCGCGCGCGGCCGCTGGCTCAGGTGGCCCTCGAATGCGGCTTCGCCGACCAAAGCCACTTCTCAGCCGTCTTCAAGCGCTTTACCGGCGCGACACCGGCGGAATTCCGCTCCACGATCGGCGAGACGCGTGAGCTCGGTCCATGCCGCCTGTCTCAGCCCGCCTAAACTCACAGCATAACCATCAGGCCTTCGCGGATCAGCCGTCGAACCAAGGCGAGCTTGCCCGGGTCGTCCAAGTCGCCCGGAAGTTCACTCAGCGCAAACCGGGAATGGCTCAGCGCGAACCGGACGGCGTCCGCGGCGTGCGAAGGAAACGTGATCTTGCGTCCGTAGCAATCGACAGTGACTGATTCCGCATTCGTGCGCACGTAAGAGATGACGCCAGCCCGCGCGCCCACCACGCTATCCATCGTCAGGCGATCGAGTGCCGCCATCTGCGCCAGCTGACCGCGGAGCAGCGGCGGACAGGACGAGATGAACTCATCCACAAAGCGGTCAAGGATCGGATCGAGGTGCGCCCGCGCCGCGAGCTTCTGCAAAATCTCGCGCAAGGTCTGCCGCGCTTCGGCCCGGTCGAATTTCTGCCGGGCGAAACCCGGAGGCAGCGCCTTGCGAAAAGTTGCGTCGTTCAGGCTGGCGTCTGACACAAGCTCGAGCAGTAAGTCCGTCCACGTATAACGCAGGATCCCGACCGTGATGTGCAGCGAGGTCTCGTCACCCGAGTGCGCGTCGTGGACGAGCCCGCGCGGAATATAGGCGACGTCCCCGGCCTCCAGCTTGAATTCGAGCGTCGGCGCGCCGCGCTCGTGCACGGCCGCGTCGAAATCCTGTCCGGCGAGCGGCAGCTCGACCGGCGTCCCGTACATTGTCCACTGCTTGGAATTCACCACCTGGAGCACGAACACGTCGTGCGTGTCGTAGTGGGGTTTGGCGCCCTGGGCGCGCGCCGGAGTCAGGTAGACGTTCGTCTGGAAGGGGCAACTGAACTCACTTTCCAGGTTGCGAGCGAAACGCGTCAATGCCGGGACCACCGTATCGAGGTACGCGAGAAGAATGGTCGCGCCTTCCCCGAAAAGCTGATAGACCTTCGCGACGTCGAGCGAGTCGCCGTGAACCGTGTAGTCCTCATCGGTAATTTCGGCGTTGGCATTCTTCAGAATGACGTTGGCAGACCGGCGATCGAGCGTGGTCAAGACGCGGTCGACTTCGTCGAGGGACAGAAGGGATTCGAAGTACTTCGGCTGGCGGTGCTGGATGACGAGCGGCTTCTTTTCCCAGTAATCGCGGAAGAAAACTTCCGGGCTGACGGGATGAATCAGCCACGCGAGTGACAGCTCGCCCGCGGAACGCACTGACGCGCCCCGAGTTGACGGGCTGCCGCTGGCGGGTCGATCAGGCATAGGAAGCGGCGCAGACACACGTATCCTCCCGCGACAGCTAGCGGAATAGACGGTGACTGAATCCTATTTCTTCGAGTCCGGGTCGGAGCCTTTGGCGTCCGGGTCGGAGCCCTTCTTGGCTTTCTTGCTCTTCGACGACTTCTTGGACTTCGCGCCCTTCTTGGAGTCAGGATCGGACCCTTTCTTCTTGTCCGCGTCGCTGTCCTTTTCCTGCGCCGCGGCGCGGGCACCGGCCGCGATAATCGCCGCGCCACCTGCGAGAAGCGTACCCGCCGCAGTCAAGAATGACCGCCGGGGAATCTTTCGCTCGGTCACGATCTGGTCGTCCGTAAGAGTCCGAGGCGATTTCTCGTTATCTGCCATTCGTTCCTCCTTCCGTCCGTTACCGGCGCTACCACCTCAACTTGATTCGTACGGTTTTAGCTGCCGTGTATGATGCGATTTATCACGCCACTCTGGAACAAGTCAAGCAAGTTGTGCGGGCTGATTCCCCGAATTTCAGGCATGGGATTCCAGAGCAGCAAGATATACTGTCGCCTATGCCAGTGGTGATTGCCCTCCTCCGCGCCGTCAACCTGGGGGGCCACAACAAGATCAAGATGGATGCGCTCCGCGAGCTCTGCGAATCGCTCGGACTCACCGACCCGCGCACTCACCTGCAAAGCGGCAACGTCATCTTCCGCACCAGGGAGCACGATCTCGTGCGATTCGCCCAGCGGCTCGAGAAGGCTATCGAGCGCCGCTGCGGCTTTCGTACCGACGTCATCCTACGCACCACGTCCGAAGTTCGAGCCGCCATCGAGAGAAACCCCTTCGCCACGCGGCAAGGCATCGATCCGAGCCGGCTCCTGGTCAACTTCCTGGCCGCCGATCCCGGACCGGACGCTCGGGCGAAGATTCTGAGCCTCAAGGCCCATCCCGAGGAGTTACACCTCGCGGGCCGCGAGCTTTATATCTACTACACCGACGGCATCGGGCGCTCGAAACTAACCGCGGCGGTCATCGAGCGGGCGCTGAAGACACCCGGTACCGCCAGGAACTGGAACACCGTCAGAAAGCTGCTCGACATCGCCGAGAGTCTGGAACTGTCTTGATCGGGCCGGCGCAGAGCGGAAGTCTCACCGCAGAGTACGCGGAGCTCGCCGAGTCATCGGACCCCGCGCCCTCTGCGATCTCTGCGATGAGAGTTCCGACGGCCCGGCTTAGTCCAGCCCACGCAGCCAGGCGAGCATGGCCTGGGTCTCGACGGCGGGGACACCTTCGGCCCAGCGACACTCGTCGCCCTGGCGAATGAGGACCACCTGCCCCGTGGACGTCGACCCGATGAAGAGGTCGCCCGTGGAGCGCGAGTCAGGCGTGAGTCCGGGAAGCTTCTTTTCGAGGATGGCGTGGTAGTCGCGGAAGAAAGCGAGCGCCGTCTCGGCACTCGACCAGCGGGTGCGCGCCACGAGCAGCGTCCGGTGCGTGGAAGCGTTCTCGAAGATGAGGTAGCGATCGGCCTCCCAGGCGGGCGCCAGCTTCCGCGCTTCGTCCTCCGAGATCAATTGCCCGAGGACACAGTAGTAGCCTAGCTGACCCATCACATTGTGACTTACCCGTCGAAGTCCGGGGCCGGTCGCGGCAGGCGGCGGAGAGGGCAGAGTCAACTTCGCGAGCGCAGGCTTCGCGGAAGCGGACTGGGAAGCGGTCGCATCAGTCTTGCCCGGCTCGATAATCTCCGGTCCGCCGGTCGAGGTATTCCCTCCGTCGATGGAGATGGCAGGTCCGCCCATCAAAGAGCTCCCGCCGCCGAAGTAAAGCTCCGGCTCGAAGATCTGCTTGGTCTCCGTCGGCGGTTTCGTGAATAGCTCGTTCAGGCGCTTCCAGCCGCCTTGCGCGAGTCCGGCCTGCATGAAGCCGATGCCTTGCGCGTAGGGGAAGAGCGCGGTGTAGCGAAAGAAGAACGGCGCGCTCGAGTACGCCGGGAACTGCGTCATAGGCTGCTGGATGGCCATGTTCATGAGCGGCGCGAGCGACGGGAGCGAAGCGAGCGAGGCGGGCTTCACCATTTCCTGTAGCATCGACGCCGTGGCGTAGCCTTCCACCACCGCTTGCCGCGCGGCAGTCGCGTCATCGTCATCACGCGTGCCGTGGACGAACTGCTCGAGGTCGAAGCTCTGGTCCTGAAGCGCGTGGGTCAACTCGTGCGCCAGCACCATCTGCTGCATCGCGGGCGGCACCCAGTCGGCGATGAGCATCGTCTTGCGCAGTGGGTCGTACACCCCGGCGGCCTGCTCGGTATAGAAGTTGACGGTGAACTTCTCGAGATCGAAGTCACTCGATACCAAGCCAAATGCTTTGAGCATCGCTTGCTGCTCGGCGATCTCGCCGGGCGTGTATTCCTGCTTCAGGTTTTCGATCAGGTACTGCTTGATCTGGGCGCGGTTGACGATCTGCTTCCGGAGCGGCTGCTTGATCGGGAGGCCGGTGATCTCGCTCATCTCCTTGAAGACGGCGTCGGCGGTCGAGTAGAGCGATTGGGTGTCGGCCTGCTGGGCCTGCGGGGACGCAGGCGCTCCAGCCGCGATCACCAGAAGCGACACCAGGAGCACGGCACCTAGCGCGCAGACCAGCGGCTTCGGCGCGCGGCGCGTGCGGTAAACGCGAGTTGATCTGAACTTGCAATGGATCATGTTCGGCGGCTCTTCGCAGGCGAAAGCTCGGTCCCTGCACTCGCGTTTGACCTGTCCACTTCAGCAGACTATCATGAAACTTGCGCGAGCAAGCCGGGTGATCGCTGCCCCGCCTTAGCGCCAACTGCGGGTCCGCGAGGATTCGCGGACGGCCAGCAGGGGCGGGGGAGAGGAAAGTCCGAACTCCGCAGGGCAGTGTGCTCGCTAACGGCGAGGGTCGAGGGAGGATGCCTGCCTTCGGGCTGGGCCGTACGCCTTCGATACGGAAAGTGCCACAGAAAACATACCGCCTGGCGCTCCTCCGGGTAACCGGAGTCGAGGGCCGGTAAGGGTGAAAAGGTGCGGTCCCGAGGAATCGGGAATTAAAGTAAGAGCGCACCGCTCGGGCAGCGATGCTCGAGGCAGGGTAAACCCCACACGGAGCAAGACCAAATAGGAGAGGAGGGACGGCCCGTCCCGCCAACTCTGTAGCGGCGCTCTTTGAATGCCATCGGTTCCGGCGTTCACAGAACGCCGCTACAGCAGAACTCTCGGGTAGGTCGCTTGACCCCGTCAGCAATGCCGGGGCTAGAGGAATGATCGCCGCCCGCTACCGCGGGTACAAAATTCGGCTTACAGGCTTGCTCGCGTCTCTCATCGACCCTGGACGGCTTCGACCGTCGGCTCCTAACGACCATGCTTGATCGTCAATCACCTGACTCCTTGCCCGCGCCGGTGTTTTCCGCAGTCATCATCAAACTCTTCGCCAGCATCCTGGCCCTTCTGATGCTCGCTCCAAGTCTCGCCTCGGCACAGTCGAAGTTCGTCACGGTCCGCGGCAAGAACATCGTCGCGCCCGACGGCAAGCCGCTCCTGCTGCGCGGCATCGGACTCGGCAACTGGCTCGTCCAGGAAGGCTACATGTGGAAGATCGAGGGCGGACTTCACGAGTCGCCGCGCGAGATCCATGAGCTGGTGGATGAACTGGTGGGCCCTGCCGAGGCGCGAGCGTTCTGGACGAAGTTCTACGCGAACTACGTCAGCCAAGACGATATCGACTTCCTGAAGCGCGCCGGCTTCAACTCGATTCGCGTGCCTTTCAACTACAAGCTACTAACCCCGGAGGACGCCCCCGGCGTCTGGCTCGACTCAGGATTCGAGCTGCTGGACCACGTGATCGAGTGGTCGAAGGCCGACGGCCTCTACGTGATCCTCGACATGCACTGTGCACCCGGCGGACAGACGGGCGCGAACATCGACGATAGCTGGGGATATCCGTGGCTGTACGAGAGTCCTGAAGCGCAGCAACGCGCGGCCGACGTCTGGCGCAAGATCGCCGAGCGCTATCGCGACGAGCCGACGGTGCTCGGATACGACCTGATGAACGAGCCGCTGCCCGACCGGCCGGAGTTCGCCGCGTATCATGCGCGGCTCGAGCCGATCTTCAAGCGCATCACCGCCGCCATCCGCGAAGTCGATCCCAACCACATCGTGATTCTCGAGGGCAGCAATTGGGACACCAGCTTCCGCGACTTCGGCCCGCCCTTCGACTCGAAGTCCGTCTACTCGATTCACAAGTACTGGTCGCCCACCACCCAGGCGTCCATCCAGCAGTATCTCGACTACCGCGACAAGTACAACGTGCCGCTCTGGCTGGGCGAGTCGGGCGAGAATACTGACGAATGGGTGAGCAACATGGTCGACCTGGCGGAGAAAAATAACATCGGGTGGGCGTTCTGGACTTACAAGAAAATGGACTCGCCGCGCGGCGTGGTTTCGTTTGACGCGCCGGAGTTCTGGAACGAGATTGTGGCGTTCGCCAAGGTCCCGGGCGGAGTCGAGACCGACGCGTGGAGGAAGGCGCGCCTCGCCCTGCCGCTCGAGCACTGCCGCGCCGCGCTAAACGACCTGCTCGTGAAAATCCAGTTCAGGAATTGCCACATGAACGAGGGCTTTCTGCGGGCGCTTCACCTCAAACCCGGCTAGCGTTCCGCCACGAGCGGATCACGAGACGTGTGATTCCGAGCCCGTTCGCTCTTCCGCTTGCGAACGGTCCTGAGCGGAGCGAAGGAGCTCAGGGTAGACTATGCGAGGAATCGCGCTCTGTCTGGACGAACAGCACGCGACGCCGAAAAAACCGGCGGCCAGAGGCCGCCGCTACAGAGCAACAGATGACCGCCAGGGCGTCTGGAAGAATCTAAGTTAACGAAGGGGGTTGGTGCATGTCCTCAGATCCAGGGTCAGTACCCCCGAAGGCGGCTTCCACTCCCCGCCTGAAGCTGAGGACTTACACTCAGGATGGCGCAACCATCGTCGAGTGTACGGGGCGCCTGACGGCGGGCGTCACGGAATTGCTCAAGAGCGAGGTCAAGAGCCTGATCCCGAAGTCGAAGCGCATCGTCCTCGACCTCACGGCGCTTGTCCAGATGGACAGTACCGGGCTCGGCACGCTGGTAGGCCTCTACGTTTCGTGCAAGACGGCGGGCTGCGAGCTTCGGCTCATCAACCTGAACAAGCAGGTGAAGGAGTTGCTGGGTATGACCAATCTCTTCTCGGTATTCGGATCGGTCGGCCAGCACCTCACCAAACTCCCGTGATGCCAGGACCAGAAGGAATTCTGGGAAGAGAGATGTGCCATGAAGAACGGTTCGGCAAAATCCAAACCGCCAGCGGCGGCAGAACCTGCGAAACCTGAGGTCGTCCAAGGCGCGGGACTCGCCGACCTCAAGCAGGCGATTTCTCACGCTATTGCTTATCACGCTTACGAACTCTACGAAGCCCACGGGCGAACCCACGGTCACGATCTCGAAGACTGGTTCCACTCCGAGTCGGACATGACGCGTCCCGTCTCCGTCGAGGTCCACGAATCAAGTGACCGGCTGACCTTGCGCGCTCAGATGCCCGGCTTCGACGCCGACAAGGTGAAGATCGGAATCGAGCCGCGGCGCGTCCTCATCTGGGCGACCGCCGGACACGTAGTTCAGCTCCCGACCGGCGACGTGCTTCCCCCGGAAGTCCTGCGTACCGTCGACTTGCCCGCCGATATCGACCCGAGCCGCGCCCAAGCGACGCTCCGGGACGGCATCCTCGAGGTTTCCCTTCCCCGCGCCGGCCACTGAGTTTGCATCGTCCATTGGAAATCCTCGCCACTGTCCCTCTTCGGCCGCTGAGGGTTTGCGGCGCAGCCGCCCTGCGGTGCGGGAAGGCTACGCCTTCCCGTAGCCAGCTCCAATCAGATAAACTGTCTGCCGCGAGGCTATGCCTCGCGACGCCTTTCGCCATGAAAAGCACGAAGCTCGGGATTGCCTGGGTCGCGCTTTCCCTCGCGCTCGCCCTCCACGTGATCGACGAGGTGTCGACGGGTTTCCTCGCCGTCTACAATCCCACCGTGCGGGCGATGCACGCGAAGGTTTCCTGGTTCCCGATGCCGGTGTTCGAATACAAAGAATGGCTGAGCGGATTGATCGTCGCGGTTGTCGTGCTGCTGAGCCTGTCGCCGTTCGTCTTTCAGGGAAAACGATGGATGAGGCCGCTCGCCTACTTCTTTGCGGCGCTCATGCTGGCGAACGGCCTCGGTCACACGCTCGGAACGATTGCCGGACGCACAGTGGCCTCTGTCCGTTTCCCGCGACCGATGCCGGGCTTCTACTCATCCCCGGTAATACTCGCCGCGGCGATCTATCTCCTCGTCCAGCTCAGAGCCACACGCTCGATCAACAGCCGGCGGGAGCCGGGATGAATCTCGCCCGCGTTCACATTCGCCGCCATGAGGGAGGAAGGAAATGAAGCGCCAATGTTCGCGGAGAGAATTCGTCAAAACTGCCTCGCTGGCAGGACTCGGGCTGGCCGCCGCGACGTCGGGCGTGCAACAGACGCTCGGTGAGTCCGCGGCGTCGGAAGAGTACGCGCCCACCTGGGAGTCACTCGCCGAGTATCGTGTGCCCGAGTGGTACGAGGACGCGAAGTTCGGCATCTTCCTCCACTGGGGCGTGTATTCGGTGCCCGCCTACAGCAACGAGTGGTATCCGCGCGAGATGTATCTCAGAGGCAACGAAGTTTTCAAGTATCACCAGGCGCACTGGGGGCCGCAGTCCATCTTCGGCTACAAGGATTTCATCCCGATGTTCCGCGCCGAGCGCTGGGATCCCGAGCGCTGGGTCGAGCTGTTCTCGAAAGCGGGCGCGAAGTACGTCGTGCCGGTGGGCGAACATCACGACGGCTTCCCCATGTACGACTGCATCGCGACGCGGTGGAACGCCGCGAAGATGGGCCCGCACCGCGACGTGGTCGGCGAGCTCGGCCGCGCCGTGCGCCATCAGGGATTGAAGCTCGGCGTGTCGTCGCACCGCGCCTTCAACTGGTCGTACTACACGTTCGAGAAGGACTTTGACACCGCGAATCCCCGCTATTCAGGCCTCTACGGTCTGCCTCACGCGCCTACGCCGCGCATCAACAACAACCCAGGCGAGCTGCGCCAGACCGTTCCCACCACCTACATGCAGGACTGGTACGCGCGCACCGTCCAGATCGTCGACCAGTATCAGCCGGACCTGATGTGGTTCGACTTCTGCTTCGAAGGGCCGGAGTGGGAGCCTTATCGCCAGCAGTACGCGGCGTATTACTACAACCGCGCGGCGGAGTGGGGCCGCGGCGTGGTGGTGAATTACAAGCACCAGGCGTATCCCGCGAACGTTGCCGTGCTCGATATCGAGCGCGGCCTGCTCGACAACATCCGCCCGCAAGTCTGGCAGACCGATACTTCAGTAGGCTGGAAGTCGTGGGGATACATCCACGACGAGAAGTATAAGAGCGCGCGGCAAATCGTCGAGGAGCTGGTTGACATCGTGAGCAAGAACGGTTGCCTGCTGCTCAACGTCGGCCCGAAGCCCGACGGCATGATTCCGGATGAGGCGGAGGCGACGCTCCGCGGGATCGGCGCGTGGCTCGAGGCGAACGGCGAGGCGATCTATGGCACGCGGCCGTGGAACGTGTACGGCGAAGGCCCCAACCGGCTCGCCGCCGGCCAGTTCGGGGAGAAGGAGGGCCAGCGGTTCGCGCCGGAAGACTTCCGGTTCACGTCGAAGCCGGGCGCGGTCTACGCCGTCGGTCTCGCGTGGCCGAACGAGCAGGCGCGAATCGTGTCGCTGGGTCGGAAGTCAGGACTCGCGCCGCAGGGCGTCGCCGACGTGCGGTTGCTCGGAATGGATGACAAGCTCGAGTGGCGCCAGGGGGACGACGCGTTGACGGTGAAGCTGCCCAGCCAGCATCCGAGTGACATCGCGTACACGCTCAAGGTGACGCTGAAATCCTGATCTCTGCGCACCCGCGTCAAAACCTCACGCCAACACGCGAAGGTGCAAAGCGGCGCTAAGAGCCTAGGCCCGGCGGGCATGAAAGCGGAACGCTCGCGTATCAGCCTCTATGAAGACGTCCTTGAAGCCGGCAGCTTCGAGTCGCGCGCCGAACGTCTCAGGATTCACCGGAACCAGTGTGTCGTGGATGTGCAAGAGGCGCATCATGACGCTTTGCCGGCTGTCGACGCCCGCGAACACGCCGCCGGGCGCGAGCACGCGCCGGACTTCGCGCAGCAGCTTGTCCTGGAGAGTAGACGAGGGGACGTGATGGAGCATGGTCAGGCAGACAGCGCCCGAGAACCGCGCATCCTCAAGTGGCATGGCGGTCGCGTCGCCCTGAATGACCGTGACGTTCGAGCCCGCAAACCGCCCGCGAAGCGCCTTCGCCAGCCGAGGATCAATCTCGATCGCGGTCAGCCGCGGGGCGCGCGTCCGCAGTAAGTCCGTAGTGAGTCCGGGACCGGGTCCGACCTCGAGGACCTCGGGGCCGAGTTCCACGCCCTTCAGCACCCAGGGCATCACTTTCTCGTCCAGCCGTTCGCGCCAATAGGCCGAACGGCAAATCCACCGGTGAATGCTGTTCATCTTCTCGAAGCTCCGCGGGAAATCGTGCCGCGCGGCGCAGTGGTGTGCCGCGCACGCCTGCTCGCGTCATGGCCAAAGGTATTCGAAACCAGCTTATAACACGCCGGACGCTTGCGTCTGAGTTTTCGCGAAGCTAGATGAAAACGGCGTATTGTTCCCCTCTGGACAACGCAGCTTTCGGTTCGGGTTGGGCTGGGATGCTGCGCCAGACCGTCGCCCGCTCCTGAATCCCCACCCCTCAGCCAAGGCTCGAGCGGACGACAGCCGGCGCGCCTGCTAATTGATTGCCTCGTACCTTTCCTTGTGCACCGGGCAGCCGGCACACTCCGCCGCGGCTTTCTCCGTCGAGGTGAAGCCGCAGATGTTGCAAACGTAGTAGGTGCGGCTCTTGCCGCGCATGTTCTCGAGGTTGCTGAGCGCCTCGGCGAACAGCTTAAAGTGCTGCGCCTCGGCGGTCCGGGCGTACTCGAAACTCTGGACGGCGTCGGGGACATTCTCGAGCTTGGCCTGCTTGATGAACTTGGGATACATCGTGTCGCGCTCGTAGGCCTCGCCCTTGTTCGCCGAATCCTCCAGATTCTGGCGGGTCGATTTGATCTCGGGCGTCTCAATCTTGGCTTGCGGCTCGGCGCCCAGTTCGCGGATCACTGCCGCGTGGTTGGTCAAGTGGATTTCCTCGGCGCGCGCCGCCGCACGAAAGAGGCTGGCCACTTCGCCGTAACCCTCTTCGTCGGCCTTCTGCGCAAAGAGGAGATATTTGGCGTGAGCGTTGCTCTCGCCGTTATAGGCAGCTTCGAGGTTCTGGAGCGTCTTCGAGGTCTTGGGTAGAGGTGTCGCAGTGCTTGAAGCCACCAGCGCGACCACGCAAAGCGCCGCGAAGACAACGATCATGGATAGGATAGCGCGCCAAGTTCTTTTCATCTTCTCTCCTTCTCCCGGCAGTCTAGGGACCAGGGCACACTGCGACGGGATCGACTTCTTCTCGGAACCCCAGTGTCTCCCGCCCTTCGAGATACCGTCTGTGACCTGGATTACGCCGCGAAGTGAGCCACGTCACACCGTCGAGCGCCGGGGCCGGCGGTGAGCGACCGGAGGCCGGTTCTAAAAGGTCTACACGCGTCGCGCTCAAGTTTGATAGTCTTGAAGCATCATGCACACTCATGGAGTTAAAAGGAGGAGGGAATGAAAGCGGTCCGCTTTCATGAGACCGGCCGGCCGGAAGTGCTCAAGCTGGAGCAAGTGAAAGACCTCGAGACGGGAGCTGGCGAAACCTTGGTGAAGGTCCACACTGTAGGGGTCAACTTTGCCGACACGCTACTCAGGCGTGGGGCCTATCTGACGGCGCCGCGGTTGCCGGAGACTCCAGGTTTCGAGGCGGCGGGCGTGGTGGCCGACGTCGGACACGGAGTCGATAAGGACCTGGTCGGGCGGCGCGTCGCCGTGCTCGGGGAGCACACTTACTCCGAGTACGTGAAGGTGCCCCCCGGCGGCCTGATCCCTCTGCCCGATGCGCTGAGCTTTGACGACGGCGCGGCGTTCCCGGTGCAGGCGCTGACTGCTTATCACATGCTTCATACCGTCGACCGCATCGCGCCGGGTGATACCGTGTTGATCCACGCCGCAGCGGGCGGCGTCGGACTCCTGGCCGTCCAGATGGCGAAGATGGCCGGGGCACGGGTCCTGGCCACGGTTTCGAGCGAGGCGAAGGCGCGGCGCGCCAAAGAATTGGGCGCCGACGAGACGATCCTCTATAGCAAGGTAGACTTCGCAAGCGAGGTCGATCGGCTGACGGACGGACGCGGCGTCCGCCTGGTGCTCGACTCGGTGGGCAAGGCGACGCTGCGCGGCAGCCTGCGGTCGCTCGCGCCCTTCGGCCATCTCATCAGCTACGGCGGCGCCAGCGGCCCGCCCGAGGCACTCGAAATCCGCAGCCTCTACGAGAAATCGCTGAAGGTCAGCGCCTTCTGGCTGCTGACCTTGCCGCGTACAACCGAAATTGCGGCGCGTGGCGTTCAACAGGTAATGGAATGGATCGCCGGCGGCAAGCTGCGCCTGGTGGTCGGCCTGAAACTGCCGCTTGCCGCGGCGGCCGAGGCGCATCGCCAGATGGAGAATCGCCAGACCATCGGGAAGATCCTGCTGACCGTCGCGTCGTGACCACCTCACTCTAGCGGCGCTTGAAGCCTGCCCCGGAAGGGAGCGCCGCAATGCCAGCGGCCAGGCCGTTACCTACCAACTTATGGGACTCTTCGGTTCGACCAAGACCAAAAAGATCAAGCCCGCCAAGCACCTGGCGGGAACGCTGCGTCTGCCCGGCGATAAGTCGATTTCCCACCGCTACGCCATGCTTGCAGCCATCGCGGAAGGGCCAAGCGAAATCCACTTCTTCTCGCCCGCTGCCGATTGCCAGAGTACGCTCGAGTGCCTCGCGAAGCTGGGCGCGGAAATCAAGCGCGAAAACCAGACGGTCAAGATTCGCGGCCGCGGTCTTCGGGGGCTGCGCGCGTGCGCGGCGGCGCTCGACGCCGGCAACTCCGGATCGACGGTCCGTATGCTCTCGGGAATTCTCGCCGCGCAGCCTTTTCGCTCCGTGCTGACAGGTGACGCGTCGCTCTCGCGGCGCCCGATGAAGCGCGTGGTCGAGCCGCTCAGCCGGATGGGCGCGCGGATTCGCACTGGTGAAGGCGGACGCTTACCGCTCGAGATCGATCCCGCCGAAACCGGTACGCTCACGCCCACGCGTTACGAATTGCCCGTGCCGAGTGCGCAGGTAAAGTCCGCGATCCTGCTCGCGGGCTTGTACGCGCCGGGCGAAACCGAGGTCGTCGAACCGGCGGCGACGCGCGACCATACGGAAATCGCCCTCGAGCAAATGGGCGTGGACATCGGCCGTCATGGACGAACGATTGCCGTGCGGGGACCGGCGCGCCTCGAGGGGCGCAAGCTCTACGTCCCGGGCGACATTTCGTCGGCGGCGTTCTTCCTGATCGGAGCGCTCATCGTCTCTGACTCGAGCCTCGTTCTCCAGAACGTCGGCCTCAATCCCACCCGCACCGAACTGCTCGACGTCCTGGTGCGCATGGGTGGACGGATCCGCGTCCAGGACCCGGACCTGCTGAACGGCGAACTGCTGGGGGACGTGCGCGTCGAGAGCAGCCGGATCGAAGGAGGAGAAATCGCGCCGGAGTCGATTCCCGGTCTGATTGACGAACTGCCTGTGCTCGCAGTGCTGGGTACGCAGACGGAGCGCGGGCTCAGCTTTCACGGCGCCCAGGAACTGCGCGTCAAGGAGAGCGACCGCATTGCTGCTGTAGCCGGAAACCTGCGCCGCATGGGAGCGGAGGTCGAGGAGTTCCCTGACGGGCTTGCCGTCCGGGGGAAGCAGCGGCTGCGCGGCGCGGATGTGGATAGCTACGGCGACCACCGTATCGCCATGGCGTTCGCTGTCGCGGGACTTGTGGCCCAAGGGACGACCACGGTCCGTGACAGCGCCTGTGTCGATATTTCCTTCCCTGGCTTCTTTGACACTCTGGCCAGCGTGGTCGAACCCGGGTAACCGGCATCCAAACTTTGGACGAGAATGCGCATCGAACCTCCCGAAGCTCAGGTCGTATACCGTGGTTTTCCTTTGACGGGGTTGGACGTTTGATGGTCAAATAAGCTATCAGGTCAAGATCAGGGATTCGGAGAGTAAGGAATGAAGCAAGCGTTTCGACGGATTCTGATGTCAGGGCTGATTATCGCCGCCGCTGCGTCAGTGGTGTGGGCGCAGGACGCCGATACGAATCCTGACGACACCTCGGCCAACGCCAACGAGATCACGATTCCGGAGGGTACGGAGTTCAAGCTGCAACTCCACACCACCATCAATTCCAAAACCTCGAAGGCCGGCGACCGCGTCATGACGACGCTGCTTGACCCGGTGGACGTGGAAGACGAGGACGTGCTCCCCAAGGGCATCCGCGTCGACGGACACCTCGGCGAAGTGAAGACCGCGGGACGGCGTGGCAAGGGAGGCTATCTCAGCATCGCCTTCGACACGGTCGAGTTGCCCAACGGCGAGAAGGTCGCGATCCTCGGTTCGCTGACGGAAGTGTTCTCGAGCGCCGGGGGCGGAGGCGGCAACGTCGGCCCGGAGGGCGATCTCAAGGGCGGCGGCGCTTCGCGCAAGAAGCAGGCAGCGATTGTGCTCCTGCCCGCCGCAGCCGGCGCGGCGGGCGGCCTTGGGCCGGGAATCGCTGCGGCCGCGGGTGGCATCGTCGCGGCACTCGTCCTCCCCAAAGGCAAGGAAGCGAAGCTCGAAGCGGGATCACTGATCGGCATGCGGCTCGACCGCGACGTGACGATCAACCTGCCGCAGACACCTCCCGCCGCGTCCGGCACCAAGTCGCAATAATCAGTTTCGTTTCGTCGCAGGCCTAGTTCATATCGGCCAGATTGCGATTTCGCGACGATCAGGGCTTGACGCCTTCCTCCAGAGTATGCCACGCAAAAACCGCTCTCCTCGTAATTCCATCGCCGGAGAACCCCATGAGAAGATTTCTGCTGGTCGCAGCATTATGCCTCGCCGCCTCTGTGTTGCTCCCGGAGCCCGCACAAGCCGCTGACCCGGCGACTCCCGCGGCACCCACGCTTTCGCCGGCCGTGAAGGCGTTCGTGTCTGAAGACTCCCCGGTCTTCGCGCTGACGCATGTGAAGGTGATCGACGGCACGGGCGGGGCGCCGCTCGAAGACCAGACCGTCGTTGTGGATCATGGCCGCATCCTGGCGATGGGCCCCGCGGCGACGACTCCGGCACCCGCCGGCGCGAAGGTCATCGAGCGCCGTGGCTATACGGTGATTCCAGGCCTCGTCGGCATGCACGACCACCTCGTGTATCCCATCGACTTCGCCTCAGCGCGCGGACCGGATGCCCTGCCGCTTTACGGCGAAATGGGATTCAGCTTTCCCCGGCTCTATCTCGCCTGCGGCGTCACTTCACTGCGTACGACGGGCAGTCTCGACCCGTACACCGACCTCGAACTCAAGAATTGGATCGACGAAGGACGGCTGCCCGGACCCAAGATGCACATCACCGGACCGTACCTCGAGGGCGCGGGCGCTTACACGCCCCAAATGCACGAACTGAGCGGCCCTGACGACGCGCGCCGCATGGTCGACTACTGGGCAGACGAGGGCGTGACGAGCTTCAAGGCTTACATGCACATCACGCGCGCCGAACTCGCCGCCGCGATCAAAGCGGCGCACAAGCACGGCTTGAAAATCACCGGCCACCTCTGCTCCATCGGATTCCGCGAGGCGGCGGCGCTCGGCATCGACGACCTCGAGCACGGCCTGCTGGTTGACACGGAGTTTGTACCCGGCAAGCAGCCCGACGTCTGCCCGTCACAGAAAGCCGCTTCCGAGAGTCTGGTCAAGCTCGACCTCGCGAGTGCGCCGGCTCAGGAGATGATCCGCGACCTCGTTCAGCATCACGTCGCCGTGACTTCAACTTTGCCCGTTTTCGAAACCTTTCTGCCGAAGCAATCGCACCTCGATGAGCGCGTCCTCGACGTGCTCGCGCCTGAGGCCCGCCTCGACTACTTGACCTCACGCACGCGCACCGAGCAGCGAACCGGCTCGAGTTTCCCGGAAGAGTACAAGAAGGAGTTGCAGTTCGAGCATGACTTCGTGAAAGCCGGCGGACTGCTGCTGGCGGGCGAAGACCCCACCGGCTACGGCGGGGTCCTGGCGGGATTCGGCGACCAGCGCGAAGTCGAACTGCTGGTCGACGCCGGGTTCACGCCGGTTGAGGCCATCCACATCGCGAGCGCCAACGGCGCCGAGTTCCTGGGCGAGTCCGACCATCTCGGCACACTCGCGCCCGGCAAACAGGCTGACATGGTATTGATCCACGGCGACCCTGCATCCAAGATCGCCGACATTGAAAAAGTCGAGGTGGTCTTCAAAGATGGAATCGGCTACGATTCCGCCAAGCTGATTGAGTCGGTGCGCGGCGTCGTCGGCCGGCGCTGAGGGCCACGTCCGAGGCCCGTCCGATAAATTCGAACCCCCGTCTGTTTCCCTAATCCACGATCTTCTGTAGTAGTCAATCTACCACCCGATGTGGTAGACTATCTTCCATCATGCCCAAGTCACAACCCGAAGATCGAATCGAGCTCGTTTACGGCTCGCTCGACATGCTGATTCTGCGCACCTTGCGCTGGGGTCCGGCGCACGGACACGGGATTGCCAAGTCCATCGAGCGCCTGTCGGACGAAACGCTCAAGGTGGAACACGGCTCGCTCTATCCCGCGCTCCAGCGACTGCAACAGGAGGGCTGGATCTCGGGTGAGTGGGGCGTGTCGAAAAACAAGCAGCGGGCGAAGTATTACCGGCTCACCGCCGCGGGCCGTCGGCAGCTGGCGGCCGAGACTTCGCGTTGGGAGCGCTTCGTGCGGGCCGTCACCGGCGTTCTGCGACCCGCCGAATCCGAGGAAGGGCGATGAGCTGGCGGCGCGAGCTGGCAAAACTCGGTGCGCTATTTCGCCGGCGGAAGCCGGCGGACGACCTCGCGGAAGAGATTCAGTCTCACCTGGAGATGGAAAAGCAGGAGCACGTCGAATCCGGCATGCCCGCCGACGAAGCCCACTATGCCGCGCTGCGACACTTCGGCAACGTGACCTTGACCCAGGAAAGGAGCCGGGAGATGTGGGGATGGCGGTCGCTCGGAGCTCTCCTGCAAGACCTCAAGTACGGCGCGCGACTATTGCTCGCAAGTCCCAGCTTCACCGTGGTCGCCGTCCTGACACTGGCGCTCGGTATCGGCGCCAACACCGCGATTTTCAGCGTGGTCAACGGCGTGCTTCTGCGCCCGCTTCCCTACCCCGAGCCGGACCGGATCGTGCTCCTCGGGCTGATCTACCGCGGCGAGACCAAAAGCACCAACTTCTCGGCGAAGCAATTCGACTTCTGGAAGACTCATCGCGACCCGTTTCAGGATCTCGCGGCCACCACGTCAGTGGGCTTCAATCTTGGCGGCGTAAGCCGGCCGGAGCGCGTGCGGGCGCTTCGAGTGTCAACCGGGTATTTTCGTGTCATGGGTGTGCGGCCGTCCTTGGGACGCGAGTTTCTGGCGGATGAGGACCGGTTGGGCGGGGCGAACACGGCCATCCTGAGTCACGGGCTGTGGGTGCGCGATTTTGGCGCCGACCCAAAGGTCATCGGCCGAACCGCCTTGCTCGATGACACACCCTTCACGGTTATCGGAGTGATGCCGGCGGGCTTCGAAAGCGCGTCCCCGGCGGACCTTTGGACGACTATTGGCCAGGTCACGGTGTCCATCGGCGGCGGAGGCAACTATGAAGTCATCGCACGGTTGAAGCCAGGAGTCCCGGCCAAGTCGGCAACCAGTTATCTCGCCGCCCTGACCAGACCTTACTTCCAGGAATTCGACACCGAGCACGAGCTCACGGAAAAAGTTTTGCAACAAGTAAGCTTCGCGGCGTTCCCTTACAACTACGTGATCACCCTCGAGGAACGCACACCGCTGCTGGTCCTGTTCGGCGCGATCGGATTCGTGCTGCTGATTGCCTGTGTCAACGTCGCGAATCTCCAGATGTCGCGGGCGGTGACGCGAGGCCGCGAGATGGCCGTGCGCGCCGCGTTGGGCGCGGGACGCCTGCGCATCCTGCGGCAACTGCTCACTGAGAATATGCTGCTGGGGCTGGTGGGCGCGGCCGGCGGCCTGCTCGTCGCCTACTGGGGCCTGCATTCCCTGCTGTCGCTCACGCCGGCCGATCTGCCGCACGCTCGCAATATTTCCCTGGATCGCTCGACGCTCGGGTTCACCGCGCTGGTCGCGCTGCTCGCGGGCGTCCTGTTCGGTATTGCGCCCGCTCTCCACGCCTCGAAGGCGGATCTCACGAATCCTCTCAAGGAAGGTGGAGGACGCGGGAGCTCCCGCCGGCACCGCTTGGGGTCCGCCTTGGTCTCCGCCGAGGTCGCGCTCTCGCTGGTGTTGCTGGTGGGGTCCGGATTGCTGATTAAAACCTTTACCAATCTCCTGCGCACCAACCCGGGCATCGACCCGCACCATGTTCTCTCTGTGCCCATCTGGACGACCGGCACTCGATACAAGTCGGGCGGCGACCTCGCCCGTTTTTACGAGACGGCGCTCGGGCGCGTCCGGGCGATCCCGGGTGTCGAGACCGCGGCGGTGGTGGCGGCGGGCCTGCCCCTGGAACGTGGCGGCAACAGCTTTGTCCAGATTGCGGGCGAGAAGGACGGATTTTCGGCGGACTACCGCGAGATCACTCCCGAGTATTTCAGCACGCTGAAGATTCCCTTGTTCGAGGGCAGGCTCTTCACCGCCGACGATTCTCCCACCGCTCGCCCGGTGATCATCGTCAACGCCGCGTTCGCCCGACGGCATCTCGAGGGACGCAACCCCATCGGTACACACCTCAAGAGCGGAGAGGAAATTGTCGGGGTCGTCGGAGACGTAAAGTCGCACCTCAACGAGCCCGCACCGCCAACTTTCTTTGTTCCCATGGCGCAGGCTTCCTACGAGGCGGATCAACTCTTCCAGGGATGGTTTCCCACCTGCGTCCTCGTGCGCACGGCGCAGAATCCCTTGAGCCTCAGCGACGCGATCGCCAACGCGTTGCGCGGGGAAGACCCTAATCTGCCCGTCGGCCAGGCGCGCTCCATGGATGAAGTCCTTGCGCTCTCCATCGCGTTCCAGCGGTTCCTGATGACGCTGATGACCGTGTTCGCGCTCTGCGCTCTGGTGCTGGCTGCGGTCGGCCTTTACGGGGTGATCAGTTACTCGGTGAACCAACGCACGCACGAAATCGGAATCCGTATGGCGCTGGGCGCCACGCGGCGGGCAGTGCTCGGAGCGGTCCTGCGTGATGGACTGCGCCTGGCCCTGATGGGCATCGCGGCAGGATTGGCCGCGGCGCTCGCGCTGACGCGGATTCTGAGCACCATGCTCTTCGGCGTGAAGCCCACCGACCCCGTGACCTTTACGGCGGTTTCGCTGTTGCTGATTTCCGTGGTCACGCTTGCCGGTTTCATTCCCGCCCGGCGAGCCTCGCGCGTCGATCCGATGGTGGCGTTGCGGCACGAGTAATGGACCTGATCCGCGTAGTGCGGGTCACCACGAGTGATCCTGACGCCATCGGGCGACCAGTTCGCGGGCGGCGCCGGGCCACTCCGGAAAGAGAAACTCGAAGCCGGCGGCCGGCAGGCGGCCCGGCACAACCCGCCGGCACCGTGGCGGATCACGAATCCGGGCAGCGCTGGAGAGAACAAAAAGCGAAGAAGAAACCCGGCTGGCGGAGAGAAAAAAAGATAGTTTAATTGAGTGTGGATGCTCTTAAGTTACAGAAAACAAAGCAAGTCTAATGGAACGAACTCAAAAACGAACTGTCCTGGGTGGTGGATCACAGCGCTATCACTCTGATTATCCAAGAGATACTAAGGAATAACGAATCGGAACGAAGTGGTCAAAACCGCCCCGCTGATGACGCTATATTATTGAGAACACAAGAAATCAGCCCTTAAAAACGAAACCCCCCGGTTCGCAGGCCCAGGCGGCCGACAGTCTCACTTGATCTCGCATCCGCGTCCTTGGCCCAACCAACCCTGCAACCACCCTCAAATGGCCTACACATGTCGGCTACATGGCTGACCACTGACGCCTGGCTGAATTACTTGAGTTCTCACCGCAGAGAGCGCCAGAGAACACAGAGGCTGAAAGGCAGAAGGCACAAGGCAGAGAAACAGGGACGAATCGCCGATTCCAGATAGCAGATTCCACACCTTACACGTCCTCAGCAACCACCACGATTCGATGCCCCTGCTTCCTCTCTGCGTTCTCCGCGACCTCCGCGGTGAAATCCCGAGAGGTGGCTGAAATCAGCCAGGCGTGGTTGCAACCCACCAACGTTAGGCACGCTCGACTTCCTCAGAGTGGTGAGCCGCGCGCCCGCAAAATGTTGACAGCACGTGGAATATGTGGGAAGACTCCGAAGGGCGGCACTTTGGCCGACGACTTGCCTTATCCACGGCGGAGGTCTTGGCTACTCGTATGTCGCCAAGTCTGAAGGCCATGAAAAACCTACGCGTTCTCTTACTGACGACGCTCATAACTCTGACTTTGACGGGCGCCGGAGTGCTTTGGGCCCAGGACGAGGGCCAGCCGCAGGACGCACCGCCGCAACAGGACGCACCGCAGCAGGACGACGCTAACGCGCCGGGTGTGGGTCGTTTGAGCTACATGAACGGCGAGGTGTCAACGTTGCGCGGCGGCTCGGACGACTGGGTGGCAGGCATCGTGAATGCTCCGGTGGGTGTGGGCGACAGTATCTCGACCGGACCCAACTCGCGCGCCGAGGTCGAGCTCGACTACGGCGACGTCCTAAGGCTCGACCAGAACGCCGAGGTGAAGGTCGCGGACCTGACGCGGCAGCACATCCAACTGCAAGTCGCGCAGGGCCTCGTCAACTACACGGTTCTGCCGGGAGCGCAGGCGGACGTGGAAATCGACACGCCCAACATGGCCGTCCATCCGCAGGGCCAGGGCGTCTACCGGATTCAGGTCGAATCGCCCACCGAAACGTCAGTGACGGTGCGCGAGGGCCAAGCGGAAGTCTCGACGGCGCAGGGCAGCACGCCAGTCAAGCAGGGCGAGAAGATTGAGGTTCGCGGCACGGATAATCCCGAGTATCAGATGGTCGAGGCCCCGGGCCACGATCGCTGGGACGAATGGAATAAGGAACGCGACCGCAGCATCTACGACGCCGGGAGCTGGCGTCATACCAACCGCCATTACACCGGTACTGAGAACCTCGATCAGTACGGCCAGTGGAGACAGCAACCGGGATACGGCGAGGTCTGGCAGCCTAACAATCAAGGCGGCGACTGGGCTCCTTATCGCGATGGCCGCTGGGTTTGGGATCCGTCCTATGGCTGGACGTGGGTCGACTACGAACCGTGGGGTTGGGCGCCCTATCACTACGGCCGCTGGTTCATGGATGACGATGACGAGTGGGCATGGTGGCCGGGCCCCGTCTATCCCTCGTACTATCCCGTTTGGTCGCCGGCTTATGTGACCTTCTTCGGATTCGGATCGGGTTTCGGGTTTGGATTCGGATTCGGCAATATTGGCTGGTTCCCGGTGGGGCCGTGCGATCCGTTCTTCCCGTGGTGGGGAGGAGTCGGATTTGGCTTCGGGTTCAGAGGAGGCTGGGGAGGGTGGGGGCGATTCGGCGGACCGCGCTTCACCAACATCACCAACATTACGAATATTACGAACATCAACAATTTCAACGGCACACGCGCCGTTCCGCCGCTCGCGGGCCGGAACCGGCCGGCGCTTTCGAACGCCCGGTCGATGATGAGCAACGCGCGCGTGCGGTCGGGCGTCAGCTCGATGGCCACCAACCGATTCGGTACGACGCGCGTCCCGACGCATCAGTCTCCGATCAGCACCACGACGCTGCGGCAGGGTCGGGCGGTTACCGGCGGACTTCCCACCACGCCGACGCGCGCCAGCCTCAACTTCAGTAATCGCACGCCGGCTCGCAGCTCGATCCCGTCGCGCGCCGCAGGCTCTCAGCACTTCTTCGCCTCGCATCAACCTCCCGCCGGGCCGCAATCGTTTAACAGGCAGGTATCGCAGATTCAGAGCGCGATGCGCAATCCTGCTGCTAACCAGGCCGCTAACGGAGCCATGAATCGGGCGGGCCGGACAGGAGCTGTCAACGGGCGGACGGGCGCCGGTCTTGCTTCAGGCGGCCGCGGCTTTGCGTCAGGGACGAGTCCAAGTCCACAGCTTAGCGGACGAGCGGGTGCCAACGCTCGGGTGGGCGGCGCCGCTGGCGCGACAGCCGGAGCACGCGGTGGGGTTCCCGCCGTTCGGTCGTTCCAAGGCGCACACCAGCCGAGTCAGCCGGCAAATGGCTGGCAGCGATTCGCTCAGCCGTCGGCTTCGCGTGCGCCTGCGGGGCGTATGACGGCTCCAGCTTCGCGTCCTCAGGGCGGAGCGCCATCCACTTTCCGGCCGGCAACACCTTCGTCCAGAGCGCCTGCGTCCAACCGGAACGGTTCGAGTTGGCAGCGGTTTGCGACGTCGTCGGGAACGTCTGGTAGAACTGCCGCACCATCGAACTTCTCGGGAATGAGAGTACAGGGCGGTCAGGCAAGCTCGGGCCGGTTCGCAAACACCCCCAACGGCCGCACCTCGGCGGGGTCGGGAGGTCGGTGGCAGGGATTCACTCCTCAGCCGCGGCCGGCGGCACCCGCCCAGCGAGGCTACTACTCACCGGGCAGGCAGGCTGCTCCACGTAGCGGCTCGAGTCGATTCTCCCCTCAGCCCGCCCCCCGCTATTACCGCGGTGGTGGTGGGAACAGCGGCAGCTATGGGCGACCGCAGCTTGACGTCCACAAGTCGATCGTCGCTCCTCGCAGCTACGGCGGCGGTTATAGCGCTCCCCGTGGTTACAGCGCTCCTCGCAGCTACGGCGGCGGTTATAGCGTTCCCCGCGGTTACAGCGCTCCTCGCAGCTACGGCGGCGGTGGTGGTTACAGCGCGCCACGCGGATACAGCGCGCCTCGCAGCTACGGCGGCGGACGTGGTTACAGCGCGCCGCGCGGTGGTGGAGGCGGAGGGTACCACGGCGGCGGTGGTGGCGGCGGTGGATCCCGCAGCGGTGGCGGCGGCGGGCACTCGTCAGGCGGCGGACACAGCGGCAGGCACTAAACAACGGATCGGTTAAGCGGGAGGAAGGCTATGAAAAAGCTAATGGTAGTCGTCATGATGCTGGGCTTCGCTACCGTCTGCACAGCGCAGGGGCGCGGCGGGAGGGGTGGATCCGGTGGCCACGGTGGATCCGGCGCTCGGGGCTTCAGCGGCCGCGGGTTTAGCGGTGGCTTTAGCGGACGCGGCTCTGGGGGCCGCGGATTCTCGGGTGGATTCAGGGGAGGAAACGGCGGCTTTCGCGGCGGCTTTGCCGGACGAGGCTTCAACGGTCGCGGCTTCGGCGGCGACTTTGGCGGCTCTCGCGGACGCGGCTTTGGCAGGGGCTATGGCCGCTTCGGCTATGGACGCGGGTTCGGATTTGGCTTCTCTTATGGGCCTGGCTATTACGGCGGCTATTACGGAGGCTACGGGCCTAGCTACTACTCTGGCTCTTACCCGTACTGCGATCCCGCCTGGGGCCCGTGCTATTATCCGCCCGCTTATTACTACCCTGGGCCCGCGGTCGGCGTCGGGGTTGTGGTAAGAGGAGGCGGCTGGCGCCGCTTTGGTCCACGCTAAACGGAACTTCCCAGGTCAGACTTAGAGAGGATTGCAAAATACAGTGACAACCGCTGCTGTAGCGGCGGCCTCTGGCCGCCGTCATTCGGCGCTCAGAGAGCGCCGCTACAGAAAAATGATGTCACTGTATTTTGCAATCCTTAATAACGCAGTCTGCCAGCGTTCATCGGCTTGTGACTTCTTGAAACGGCCTGGACGCTGGCTTATCCTTCCTTCGTGAGACGAAAGTCGCAGGCCTCGTCGTTTCTCAGGCGACATCTCTGCTCGATAGCCGTTGGCACTCTCGTCGCCGCCGCCGCCGCGTCCTCGACCCTACCCCTCTGGGCACAAACGCCGGCCCACGTAATCCTCCAGGTCACGGTCATCGACGAGACCAAGGTCGCCGTGCCCGACGCCCAGGTGACGCTCGTCGACGCGAGTGGACAGACAGTGGCCAGGGGCGCGACGGACTACGCCGGGCGGTGCGAACTCCGCGACCTCGGGAGCGCGAGCGATACGCTGCGCGTGGCCAAGGAGGGATTCTACGAATTCATCCAGCAGGACATCCCCGTAGGTGAAACCGAAAGCATTGAGGTCACCCTGAACCACCAGCAGGAGTTCAGCGAGTCGGTCAACGTGGTCTACTCGCCGCCGGCGATTGATCTCGAGAAGACCACGTCGCGTGAGGAGCTCACGTCCCAGGAGATCATCGACCTTCCCTACGCCGTGCCGCGCGACATCCGCTACGCTTTGCCGCTGCTGCCCGGCGTCTTGCAGGATCCGACCGGCCAGCTCCACGTGGATGGCTCGAGCACGCGTCAGATTGTCGACACGCTCGACGGGTTCAACATCACGGATTCGGGAACCGGCGAGTTTGATATGCGGGTGAGTGTGGACGCCGTGCGTTCGCTCGACGTCCAGTCAAGCCGCTATCCGGCGGAATTCGGCAAAGGCTCCGGCGGCCTCATCGACTTGATGACCGGCATGGGCGACGACCGAGTTCGCTTCTCCGGGACCGACTGGATTCCCTCGCTCCAGAGCCGCGGCGGACTTCACGTGGGCGGGTGGACGCCGCGCGCCACGCTCTCCGGACCTCTGCGGCGCGGGAAGGCGTGGTTCCTGCTCGCTCCCGAAGGCGAATACGACGTCAACATCTTTCAGGGACTCCCGCCCGGCGCCGACCGGAGCACCGTCTGGCGCTTCGGCAATCTCGCCAAGGCGCAGGTCAATTGGGCGCCGCAACAGGTCCTGACGGGGACCTTCCTCATCAACCGGTTCGGCTCGCCCCAAAGCGGGCTTTCGCTCTTCGATCCGCTCGAGACGACGGTCAACCTCCGCGAGTCAGCCTATCTGATTTCGGCGAGGAACCAATCGTTCTTCGCGAACGGCGCGCTCCTCGAACTCGGCCTCGCCGCGACCCGCCTGTCGATTGATGGGACGCCGCAAGGCACCCAAACCTACGTCATCAAGCCCGCAGGCACGAGTGGAAACTTTTTCGAAGCGTCGGCGCGCCAGGCGGCTCGCAAGCAGCTCATCGCCAACCTCGTCCTGCCGCCGGTCAAGCGCGCCGGCCGGCATGAGATCAAGATGGGCACGGACCTCGACCGCATCACGTCGCACGAGTCCTTCATGCGGCATCCCTTCGAGATTCTCCGTCAGGACGGGACGCTGGACCGCAAGGTGAGCTTCATCGGCAATCCCGCGTTCGAGCGCGACAACGTGGAGGCGAGCGCCTACGCGCAGGATCGCTGGTCGGTGTCAGACCGGCTGCTCTTCTTTCCCGGAGCGCGCCTCGACTGGGACGAAATCGTGCGGCAGGCGCTGGTCTCGCCGCGCTTCGCTTCGAGCCTCATGCTGACGCGGGACGGCAACACGAAGCTTACCGGAGGAATCGGTATCTACTACGACGCCTCGACGCTCGAAGTCGTCAGCCGGTCCCAGACCGGGCAGCGCGTCGACCTGTTCTATGACCCGACCGGCCAGACTCTGATCATGCCGCCGGTGCTGACGAGTTTCAGTCTGAACCAGCGCGCGGTTCCCGCGCCTCGCTTTATCAACTGGAGCGCAGCGCTCGATCGACGCCTGCCCGCCTCGGTCTACCTTAGCGTCGAGTATATTCAGAAGCGCGGGCACAACGGCTGGACTTACCTCCTCCAGCCCGCGACGAGCCCGAGCCTGGTGAGCGGGGCCTACCAGTTTGCGAACTCGCGCCGCGACCGCTACGACGCCGTCGAGGTCAAGACGCGCCACCGTTTCAAGGGCGACCACGTCGTCTTCGCGGCTTACACGCGTTCCTCCGCGCGCTCGAACGCCACGCTGAACTTCACGCTCGATAATCCCCTGTTCGCTCCGCAGGTCCCTGGTCCGCTCGGCTGGGACGCGCCCAATCGCTTTCAGTCCTGGGGAATCCTGCCGCTGGTCAGGAAGTTCGACCTCGCGTACTCAACCGACTGGCGCGATGGCTTTCCGTTTTTCCTGGTGAACCAGAATCAGCAACTCGTCGCGCCGCCTGGCGCGCGCCGCTATCCGGCCTACTTCACGCTCAACCTCTTCCTCGAGCGACGCCTGATGTTCCTCGGATACCAGTGGGATCTGCGCGCCGGCTTCGACAATATCACCGGCCGCCATAATCCTAATGCGGTCGACAACAACGTGGATTCTCCCACGTTCCTGACATTCAGCTCGTTTGCGGGACGCGCGCTGACCGCGCGGATACGCTTGTTGGGAAGGAAGTAGTAGCGATCGGAGCTTCTATGGAGTGGAAGCTCAGTCATGCCGTGGAAATTCCGAGCGCCAGGCGGTCGACACGCTTGCTCACGTCGCGCAGATAGGCCTCGTCGCCGCCGTCAAGTTCAGTGGTCGCCGTGCCCTGGTAGCCGATCTCGGCGAGCGCCTTGCGCACTTCCGGCCAGTTGATGTCGCCGTCGCCAAGGTTCACCCACTTGTAGCCGTCCTCGAGCCGCTTGAAATCCTTGAGGTGCAGCTCGACGATGCGCTTACCCAGCGTGCGAATCCAGTCCTGGGGATAACCGTAGAGCACCACGTTGCCCACGTCAAACCAGACTTTGATCCAAGGACTCTTGAACTCATCGACGTAGGTCGCCATTTCAAGCGGGCTGAGCAGAAACTTGTTCCACACTTCTTCCATGGCAATGACGATTTGCAGTTCCTCGGCCAGCGGAATCAGCTTGCGGATCTCAGTCTGCGAGCGCGTCCAGGCGTCGCGATAACCGGTTTGGGGATTGACCACGGCGGGTACCAGCAACACCGAATAGCATCCCCACAGCTTCGCGTTGTGAAGCGACGTCCGCATGGCGTTCAAGCTCTTCTCGACCACCACAGGATCGCTCGACGAAAGCGGCCACTGCCAATGCCCCTCGTTCATCACCGAGTCGATCTTGATTCCGGCGGCGTCGGCGGCCTTCTTGATCTCTTCCGCCTCGTGCTGGTCGGGCGTGGTGTAGGCCTGCACTGCCTCGAATCCCACGTCGCGCGCCATCTTGAAGCGGTCCGCGTAGCTCAATTGCTTGGGCAGCATGCCGAGCAGCACGCCTTTCTTGATGGGCAACTGCCCGGGCGCTGGCGCGGGCCCTGCGGTCGCCGGAAGCGTGGCGGCAGACAGAGGTTGAGCCAGCGCGCCGCTCATCGTCGCACCGCAAGCTCCCGCGGCCGAGGTCTTCAAGAAGTCACGCCGGCTCAGCTCACTTTTCATTTGTGCCCTCTGCGATTCCCGCCCTTGCGCCCTCTGCGTTCTCCGCGGTTACACGCGCTTCACGCCAGCTTCTCGAGATCGATATGGGAGTCCCACGCGAGATCAGACTTGACCAGCTCGTCCCAGTTCATCTCGTGCCCGGCGTACGCGGCTTCGCGTCCCAACATGGCGGTCAATGCGGACTCCACGCCCAACGCCGCCTGATTGTGGAACTGGCCGCTGGTGATGCTCTCGACGAACGCCTTCTTCTTTTCGGGATCAGCCTCCGCCAGGTTGTCGTGGAACGTGCCGGTCGCCGAGAACTTCGTGGACTCGGGCTTCGCCTCAGAGGCTCCGGTGTTCCAGGCCCACGGCTCGTCGCCGTAGATGGCGCAAGGACCCGAGTAGTGCGACTCGGAAACGCCCTTGCTCCCGAAGAAGCGTTCGTTGACGTCCCACCAGCCCTTGTCAAATTGAGTGGAGTTGAGCGTCACGTGGATATCGTTGGGATAGGTGAAGACCACGTTGAAGTGGCCGTAGACGTCGCCGTTGTCGGTGCGGACTTTGCGCCCGCCCGCGCCCGCTGCCTTGATGGGATGCGCTTGCAGCATCCAGTTGCAAACGTCGATGGCGTGGATGTTCTGCTCGACGATGATATCTCCTGACAACACGCGGTCCCACACCCAGTTGCGGATTCGGCGCTCGACGGTCGAGGCGTTGGGCCACGCCGGACGCTCGAGCGTTGTGCCGTAGTAATACGCCTCGCCGCACGCAATGGTGCCCAGGGCTCCGCCGTGGACGCGCTTCGCGAGCTCGACGAAGGGCGGCGCGTTGCGGATCTGGAATCCGACGTCGAGGCTCAGGCGGCCTTGCGCGTTCTTGCCCGCCTCGATGACGCGGTTCGCACCCGCCACGTCGACGGCGACGGGTTTTTCGCAGTAAACGTGCTTGCCTGCGGCCACGACCGTCTCCAGATGCTGCGGATGGAAATAAGGCGGCGAGGTGATGACGATGGCGTCCACCTCCTTGGAGTTGGCAATCTGCTCGAAGGCTTTCGGACCCACGAACATCTGCGACGAGTCGACGCCGGCGTAGCCCTTCGACTGCGCCAGTTTGTCAAAGTGCCTCTTCGCCTTGTCCAGTTGGTCCTGAAAGAGGTCGGCAAGCGCGACAACGCGCGCCCCTCCCGTCTCAGCGAGGTCGGTCGCGTCCGCATGGCCGCGTCCACCGCAGCCGAGCAGCCCGACGCGGACCGCCGAATTCGCTGCCGTTCCGCGTACCAGACGGCTGTTCATAAGCATGACTCCAGCCGCTGCCGCGGTCGTCCCGATGAATTCCCGGCGTCCCATTTGCTGTTTTGATTCCATGTTATCCTCTCCTCATCCTGACATCTCGATCCGGCGCGGCGTGCGCTAGCCGATCAGTTTCTCGAGGTATGCCTTCTCCTTCCGGATGTCTTCGAGCTGCTGTGGTCCTGAAATCTCGCGCTCGATCGTGACCGCGCCCTGATAGTGCATCTCCTTCAGTCGCCCGAGCACGCGCGGAAAGTCCACTTTACCCTGGCCGATGGGAACCTCCTTGCCGAGATTCCGCGGGTCGGTGGGCCACAGACCGTCCTTGGCGTGCATCCCCTGGACGTAAGGCCCGAGGAGCTCGACCGCATCGACGGGATTCGCCTTGCCGTACAGAATGAGATTGGCGACGTCGAAGTTGACGCCCTGGTTGTCGAGACCCACGTCCTCGATGGCGCGGACGAGCGTAATCGGCGTCTCCTGCCCGGTCTCGTAACGGAAATTCTGGCCGTTCTGCTTGCAATAGCCCGCCACCTCGCGAATCGCGGCGATCGTCTCTTTGTACACGGTGACGTTGGGATTCTCGGGGAGGAATCCGCAGTGAGTCTGGATGGCGGGGATACCGAGCTTCTTCGCGAAGTCAGAAGCTTGCTTCGCGCGGTCGATTCTTTTCGCGCGCCACTCCTTGGGAACGAAGCCAATGGTCAGCGGGCCGTGGTAGAAGTCGTACTCCTCGGGCCCTGGCCCGCCGATGACCAGCGCCGTTGCCTCGATGTGATAGCGATCCAGCGCCGCGCGTAGGCCGGTCTCGACATCCGATCCGAAGGATTCGACCAGCACCTGAGCCGTCGGTACTCCGAGGTCGTGAACCTTCTTGATCGCGCTGTCCGGATCCTTTCCGACGCCGACAATCAATCCGAGTCGCATAGGTTTCTTTCCCGTTTCCGCGCCGCGAGGCGCGGCAGAAGTCCCGGCCGCAGGTGAGGCGCCGCCCGCTCCGGCCGCTGCCGTCCCACCCAGTCCCGCTGCCGCAGCCGCCATGGAAATCTGCAGAAAATCGCGCCGCTTGTATCTGCTCATCGGCTAATGCCCGTCCTCCTGAATCGCGATATCCTTCCAGCGGACTTTCACGCCGCCGCCCGTGTGAATCTGCAAACCGATGACGCCGTCCGTGAACCGCTGCGCCGGGTCGGTGTAATCCACCATCTGAGTACCGTTGAGATGAGTCACGATGTGGTTGCCATGCACCGAGATCTCGAGTTCATTCCACTGGCCGATGGGCTTCAAGGCCCGCTCGCCTTCCGCCGTCGGCTGAATTACCCATCCACGCCCGCCACTCTCGTAAAGACCACCGGTATGCTTGCCCACGTTGGGATCAACTTCAATCTGCATGCCTTCGATGTCGGGGCCGTGCTCAGGATCGATGCCGGTGATCCGCGAGCGCACGAAGACTCCGCTGTTCCCACTCGCCTCAGCCTGGAAACGCAACCGCAGGTTGAAGTCGCGATAAGTCTTCTCCGTCGTCAGATAACCGTATTTGTTGTGCGTGCTCTCGCAGAGAATCGTGCCGTGGTCGACCACCCACTTCTCTTCTCCGTTGTTCTTCCAGCCCGTAAGGTTCTTGCCGTTGAAAAGCGGAACCCAACCGTTGCTCGCCGCCCGAGCCGGTGGCGCCGCGGAAAGCGTAGATGACACGAAGGCGACAAGCATGAAGCTGAGAACCGGTTTGACGACATTCCTCACGATGTGGGCCTCTCGCACTCGCGCACTGCCGCCTGCCTTGGCTTGCCGAATGAGCCGTGCTTTATCTTAAGGGCACAAATTACCACAATTTTGGGGCGAGAGAACAAAAAAGCGCGGCGGCCGACAAGAGTCCGAAGTTATCGGATCCGGTTGACCACTTCAGGCTGCTCCGGCTCCGAAGTTACGCCGGGCTCGGGCTCGTGAGGCGCAGGCTGCTCTTCACGTCGCCCGCCGCGGCGGCTGAAGAACTGCTGCACGGAATCAAGGTAGGTGTAATAGACAGGCGTGATATAGAGCGTAAGGAGTTGGGAAACGACCAGACCGCCCACCACCGCGAGGCCCAGCGGACGGCGCGATTCGGCGCCCGCCCCGAAACCGAGCGCGATGGGCAGCGTCCCCATCAACGCCGCCATGGTGGTCATCATGATGGGCCGGAAGCGGATCAGCGACCCGTGGTAGATGGCCTCGGTCGCGCTCTTGCCGCCCGAGCGCTGCGCGTCGAGCGCGAAGTCAATCATCATGATGGCGTTCTTCTTCACGATGCCGATGAGCATGATGATGCCGACAAAGCCGTAGAGGTTCAGCTCATAGCCGAACAGCATCAGCGTCAGCAGCGCCCCGAATCCCGCCGAAGGCAGTCCTGACAAGATGGTCAGGGGGTGGATGAAGCTTTCGTAGAGAATCCCCAGCACGATGTAGATGACCAGCACGGCGACGGCCAGCAGGATTCCGAGGCCGACGAGCGATGATTCGAAGGCCTGGGCTTCTCCCGCGAAGCTCGTGCTGACGGTGGCAGGCAGAATCTCGTGCGCGATGCGCTCCACTTCTTTCACCGCATCGCTCAACGACACGCCGGGCTTCAGTCCGAAACTCAGGGTGACGGCAGGAAGCTGTCCGGAGTGGTTGACGGCCAGTGGGCCAAACGTTTCGGTGAGATGCGCGACCGAACCCAGCGGAACGAGCTGGCCGGTGGCAGAGTGGATGTACAGCATCGAGAGTGAGGTTGGGTCCGTCTGGTATTGCGGCTCGAGCTCGAGGATCACCCAGTATTCGTTGTTGGGGGCGTAAATCGTCGAGACCTGGCGATCGCCGAAGGCGGATGACAGCGCGTCCTCAATCTGGTAGGGAGAGACGTTCAACGCCGCCGCCTTGTCGCGGTCGATCTCGACGTTGACCTGGGGATTCTTGATCTCAAGGTCGGTGTTTACGTCTTCGAGACCCGGCACCTTCTGGAGTCGGGCGAGAAGCTGGTTCGAGTCGCGATACAACTCCTGGGTGTCCGGACTCTGCAGCGTGAACTGATACTTCGCCTTGGTCAGGTAACCGCCAATGCGGATGGGCGGCGGATTCTGCATGAACGCCATGATGCCGGGCACCGAAAAGCTCTTGGCGCGCAGCTCGTCGATCACATCGTCGGTACTCATGTGGTTGGGATGAATGCGCGTGAGAAGGTTGCAGAACGCCTGGGCGCCCGGAATCTCGGCGAACCAGCCTTTGGGATGCAGGGGAGTCGTCATGCGCCCGGCAGGATCTTTCAAGTGGAGAAAGAAGAAGCCGGAGTTGCCGCCGCCGCCCGGACCGCCGGGTCCTGCGAACGACATGCCCGACTCGACGTTAGGATCGCTGCTGATGATCTCGGCCAAGGCGCGCTGGTGCTGCTGCATCGAATCCACCGAAATGCCTTCGGCGGCCATCGTGATTCCAAACACCAGGCCCGAATCCTCGTTGGACAGGAATCCCATCGGAATGCGGATGAAGAAGAGCGCCGTGGCGGCGATGAGCGCGAAGGAGAAGAGCAAGGCCGCCAGACGGTGCCGCAGAACGCCTTGCAGCGTGCGATCGTAGACGTGCAGCATGCCGTCGAAGCCGCGCTCGAGCGCCTGGTACAGACGACCGTGGCGTTGGGTCTGCGGCGGCCGGAGGAAGCGGCTGCAGAGCATGGGCGTCAGCGTCAGCGAGACGAATCCCGAAACCAGGATCGCCGCGATGATCGTCACCGCAAACTCGTGCAGCAGGCGCCCGATGATCCCGCCCATGAACAATACGGGGATGAATACCGCGGCCAGCGACAAAGTCATGGAGAGAATGGTGAAACTGATCTCCTTCGAGCCGTGGAGCGACGCTTCGAGCACACCTTCACCCATCTCCATGTGGCGGACGATGTTCTCGAGCATGACGATCGCGTCATCGACGACGAAGCCTACCGAGAGCGTCAAGGCCATCAGCGAGAGGTTGTCAACCGTGTAGCCCAGCAGATACATCACCGCGAACGTACCGATGATCGACATGGGCAGGGCCATGCTGGGAATGATGGTGGCCGAAACGTTGCGCAGAAAGAGAAAGATCACCATCACGACCAGCGCCACGGTGAGATACAACGTGAACTTCACGTCGCGCACTGACGCGCGGATCGAGACCGAGCGGTCGTAGAGCGTGTCCATGTGAATCGACGCGGGAATCTCCGAGCGGAAGGTGGGCAGGAGGCGTTTGATGTTATCGACCACCTCGACGGTGTTCGTGCCCGGCTGGCGCTGAATGGCCAGCACCATGGCGCGGCTGCCTTGGTACCAGCTTGCCGCCTTGTCGTTTTGCACGCTGTCGATGACCTCGCCGAGGTCGGACAGGCGCACGGGCGAGCCGTTGCGGTAGGCGACAATCACGGGACGGTAAGCCGCCGCGTTCGTCAACTGGCCGGTGGCCTGGACGGTCAAGGCTTTGTGGCTTCCTTCCAGGGTGCCAGTAGGGAGGTTTACGTTGGCGCGCTGCACCGCCGTCACCACGTCGTCAATCCCGATTTGCCTCGCGGCGAGCGACTTGGGATCCAGGCGCACGCGCACCGCGTATTTCTGCGCGCCATAGACCGAGACCTGAGCGACGCCGCTGATCATCGAGATGCGCTCGGCCATCAGCGTCTCGGCGTATTCATCCACGGTCGACAGCGGCAGCGTGTCCGAGGTCAGCGCCATGTACAGAATAGGCTGATCGGCGGGATTCACCTTCTGGTAGGAAGGCGGAGTCGGCATGTTCTGAGGAAGCTGGGCGGAGGCCTTGGCGATCGCCGCCTGCACGTCCTGCGCCGCGGCGTCAATACTGCGGTTGAGACTGAACTGCAAGGTGATCAGGCTGCCACCCAGGGTGTTCATCGAGGTCATCGAGTCGAGGCCGGCGATGGTCGAGAACTCGCGCTCGAGTGGAGTGGCCACCGCCGAAGCCATGGTCTCGGGGCTGGCGCCCGGCAGCGAGGCGCTCACCTGGATGGTCGGATAGTCGACGTTGGGCAGGTCGTTAACCGGCAGATAGCGGTAGGCCATGATGCCGAAGAGCAGGATGGCCGCCGTCACCAGCGTCGTCATGATGGGCCGGCGAATGAAAAGTTCTGCGAGGTTCATGGCTCACTCACGAGGGGGCGTTCTTCACCAGCACTTTGGCGCCCGGGAAAAGACGGAGCTGGCCGTCCGTCACCACTGTATCGCCCGGCGCGAGTCCTTTCTCAATCACCGTCTCGCCACTGTAAACCAATCCCGGCGAAACGGGCCGCATCTCAACCGTCTTGTCGGGCTTGACCAGGAAAACATACTGCCCTTGCTGCCCGCTCTGCACCGCCTGACTGGGCACGACGACCGCGTTCGCCTGCGCGGTCAGCGTCAGCACCACGTTCACGAACTGCCCGGGCCACAGCCTCCGATCCGCGTTGGCGAAAGTTCCTTTCAGCAGAATCGTTCCGGTCGTGGTGTCGACGGTATTGTTGACGAAGCTCAGGAAGCCCTCCTCGGGACGCGTCGGATCCTGGGGAATCGTGGCGCGTACCGCCACCCGGCCGTGCGCCATGTAGCGCTTGACGTCCGCGAGGTGCTGCTCCGGCACGGAAAAATCCACGTAGGCGGGCGTGATCTGGTTGATCACCACCAAGGCCGTGTCATTGGCCTTGACCTCGTTGCCCGGGTGAACCATCAAGTTGCCGGTGCGGCCGGCGATGGGCGCGCGAATCGTGCAATAGCTGAGGTCGACCTTGGCGCTTTCGACCGCCGCTTGGTCGGCCTTCACGGAAGCCTCGAGCGCCTCGGAATTGGTACGCAGGGTGTCGTACTGATCCTTGGAAATAATGCCCGCCTCGAACAACCGGGCGTAGCGCTCGACCTGCGCCGCAGCGTTTTTGGCCTGCGCGATGTCCTTCGCCAGGTTAGCCTCGGCCTGCTGAAGCCGCGCCACGTAAGGCCGCGAATCGAGCATGAAAAGGAGATCGCCGGCTTTCGTGTCCTGGCCTTCCTGGAAATGCACGCTGTCGATTTTGCCGTCGAGCTGCGAGCGGATGGTCACGGTGGAGTACGCTTCCACGTTGCCAATCACCCGCACTTCAACCGGCACTGTCTTCTTGCTCACCGTCGCGACGGTCACGGGCACGGCCATCGCCATCATGTTCGGAGCGGCGGTGTTCCCTTTCGTGCCGTTGTCGGAACAGGCGGTCGCGAGGCCGATCCACGCGACGAGTGCGGTCACGAGCGCCGCCGAGGCCAGCCGCCCCGCCAGACCTCGTCTTCGGCCTGCGAACCGCGAATCGTGTTTGCCAGCGAGTAAGCGCGGCATTTAGTTGCGTTCTCCTCGAGCCAGATGGCGTGACGGCTTGTGGCTGTGCGCCCGCATGCCTTCGAGCCAGATGTCCGTCAAAGTCTCGGTGACGCGCTCGGCGTCGAATCTGTGGTAGCGCTTGCCGCCGAACAGTTCCTGAATCAGAAAGTGATAGCTGATCATCCCCAGGAATCCGCGCGCCGCCAGCAATGGATCGACGTGGCGAAATGCTCCGGAGCGGATGCGCTTGCGAATGTGCTGGGCCAGTACCTCATAGTAGTCGGCTACGTAAGTCCGGAAGAACCGGTGCGACAACCGGTGGTTCTCGAGCGCGCTGAAGAGCAGCAGCCGGCTGAGACTCGGATCCTCCGTGTTGCTGCGCAGAACGTCGTCGGCAATGGCGCGGAATACGCGGCGATCGTCCTCGCCGGTTGCCAGGCGATCTTCAAGGCCGGCGCCCTCGTTTCTGGGATGGATCTTGTCTTCGAGAATCGCCCAGTACAGGTCCTCCTTGCGCGGAAAATGGCGGAAGATGATCGCCTCATTCACTCGGGCCAGTTCGGCAATCTCCCGGGTGCTCGTCCCTTCGAATCCCTGACGCGCGAAAAGCTTCGTGGCCGCCTGCATGATCTGCCCGCGACGATAAGCCGCACCGTGATGGTTGCTTTCTTTCACGCCTGTAAGTAAACACTTACTCTAGCCCGGCGAAACCCTGATGTCAAACGGCCTCCCGGTGCCAAGCCGACTACCCCTGGCCGGCGCCTGCCCGCTGCGGATAAATGGATTCTAGGACCCGAGCGCCGCGCGGCCAAATCAAGAATTTGTCAAGAACGGTGCGCGCGGGCGAATGTTCATCAAACGCACGCCGGACTGGACTTAGCTGTTATACTGGGCCAGTCTTGTGGGGCGGCTCAACCCGCCGCAGACGTGTATCCCCCTGGTCAGGGGATCTTATCCGTAGGTGAGGCGAGAAAAGAGGGAATGACACCCCGCTGTCCGGCATGCGGAGCACTCAACCTCGAGGATGCGGCGACCTGTGCGCAGTGCGGGAAGCCATTGCCGGACGGCAATCTGCGAGATCCGGCGATGGGCGCGGACTTGGACTTCTGCCCCGCCTGCCTCAAGTCGATTCCCGCCGGCAGCAAGTTCTGCGCTTATTGTGGAGCCACCATCGCGCCGCGGTCCGAGCCCGTCGATGCCTTGATCGCCGACCAGGTAACGGTGCGCGTCGCCGTTCCGCCGGTCTCAAGTGGTGGCAAGCCTGGCATCCCTGCTGCTTTGCTCGATGCCCCCACCGCCGACCATGCCCTGCCCGGCCAGTCGGGCGCCGGCGCCGGCTACGTCGCCTTACCGAAGATTGAGGCCTGGCTCCTCGAACTGAAGACGGACGGCAGCCGAGGCGAACAGCGCAAGGTGGAAGGCCAGACTTCGATCGGACGCCAGGGTTGCGACATGACGTACGCGGACGACGGTCTGCTTTCACCGCGCCACGCAACGGTGGAGGTCCGCGAAGGCCGCGTCTACCTCAAAGACTCCGACAGCCTGAACGGCACGTTCATCAAGCAGCGCGTGGATAGCGAACTCGCTCCCGGCGACATCTTTCTGCTGGGCCGTGACCTGTTCCGTTTCAACACTCAAGCGCTCGATGCGAACCAGACCCCTATTCCCAACCAGACCACCGCCTATGTGGTGGGCGCGCCCAGGCTGCAGAAGGGACCGGTGACGGCGCGGCTCGAACACATCCAGCTTGACGGACAGGTGATCGAGGAGTTCGGACTCGAAAAGCCGGAGACCACGATCGGGCGGACGCGCGGCGACCTCGTGTTCAAAGCCGACCCCTACATGTCAGGCATTCACGCGCGCGTGGTCGCGCAGCCCGGCCGGTTCCTGCTCCAGGACCTCAAGAGCAAGAACGGCGTTTACCGGAGGATCCGGCAACAAGTCGAGCTGAAGGATGGCGACGAGTTCTTCCTGGGCGAGCAACTCTTCCGCATGCAAATCCGGACCATCGTCGCTTGACTCGGCCCGGCCACCAACTCCCCTCCCCGCTTTTGCGCATCCAACTCCAGGGCTCAAGCCAGGTGCTCGATTCGATGTCCAAGGCCGCAACTTTTTCTGCGCCGTCGGGTTGACAAAGCATGAACGGGCTCGACCGAACGCCGTTCATCACATTGGAACCGGAGGAGAACAGAATGCGCAGCGTTCGCTCAGCCCAGGCACTCATCATTTTGGTGTTCTCGCTCGTGCTCGCAGGCTGCGGGGGTGGGGGTTCTTCGATGACGACCTCGCCGCCGCCGCAGCAGTCAGCGTCCGTCTTTACCGTCGCAACTGACGCCGCACTCCCCAGCGTCGTCATGTGCCAGCTTACGATCGCGGCGGTGACGCTCAACAACGGCTCGACCGACGTCAGCGTACTCTCCCAACCGCAAACCGTGGATTTCGCGCAATTGAGCGGCCTCCACCAGCTCATCGATCTCAGTTCCGTACCGGTCGGGACTTACAACTCCGCGACCATCACGATTTCATCGCCGGTCCTCGGATTTATCGACACCAGCCATAATCCGCCCATCGTCAACACCCTCAACGGAACACTCTCGCAGCCGACCGTGACCGTCAATTTCGCTCAGCCCTTCTCGTTGAGCAACGCGGACCTCGTGGGGCTGCGCATGGAGTTCGACCTGCGGCAGTCGCTGCCCACGGATTCGAATGGTCAGGTTACGGGCGCCGTCAACCCGGTATTCAGGATGCAACTGCTCGACGCCACGAACTCCGAAGTCTCGATTGACAACTTTGACGCCGGCGTGGTCGGGGTCGCGGGGTCGAATACCTTCACCGTGCAGGGGCCCTTGGGCCGGCAGTGGACGGTTCAGACTAACAACAACACAGTCTTTGATGACACGAACGAGCCCGTCAGCTCTTTCACTACCGACACAATCGTTTCGGTCTCGGGCGAACTGGATCCCGTGACTCACGCCATCGACGCATCCGAGGTCGAGGTCGTCTCGAACGACCATGCGTCGCTCGGCGGCTTGCTCACCAGCGTGCGGCCGTCCACCGGACCGGCGACCGCCGCCGATCTTTACGTGCGCTCCGAACTGCCGGCGGTCAGCGGTATTTCGGACGGCCAGATCACCACGCTCAACTTGAACGGCTCCGAAGTCTATCGCATCGGAAACATCGCGCTGCCTCTGACCACCCTCGTCTTCAATAACTCCGCGCTCGCCGTAGGGCAGCGGGTGCGCATCGGCGCGGTCATCAACGCTTCGGGCGGTGCAACCACGCTAACCGTGCACCGCGTGGTGCTGCGCCGGCAGGGCCAGGAGGGGACACTCGCGGGCAACGTAGTCGTCCAGTCGGGCAACGCCGGCAGCTTCCAGTTGAACGATGACTCGACGGCGGGCGTCCTGCTTCCCAATCCACTGACCGTCCTCACCACCAACCAGACGAACTTCATCAACCTGAGCGGGCTCGCGGCGCTCCAAGGCCAGACCGGGATCACGCTGCGGGTGGTAGGATTCGTGCTCATTGATCCGTCGACGAATCAACCCGTCCTGGTAGCCCGCGCCGTCCAGCAGGTGACCACGTAGGCTACTTGTCGCAACGCCGGCTGCCGCCTCCCGCAAAGGGGCGAGGAGAGAAAGAGGTTGGATTCATGCCCTCTCCCTTTGCGGGAGAGAACCTGTCCTGAGCGGAGCGAAGGAGTGGCGCGCAGCGCCGGGTGAGGGGTGCATGCGGCGTTCTATATTAGATAACACTCGATTAGATAACACTCGATGCTTTGCTGGAAAAGGATCCTGGGGATTTCAGATTCGCGCCATCGTCCTCGGCCCGGGCTCAGTCGGCAAAGTCTTCCTCGCGATAAGGTTTCGGGTCCACCGGTTCGGCGGAGTCAGGCGACCCAAGTCCCGGACCGTGGATCTCCGCCATCACCGCCGTAATGTTGTCCGTCCCTCCCGAATCGCGCGCCAGGCGAACTAACTCATGACACTTGCCCGAGAGATCGTGGCTGTCATTGACGACGTTCAGCAGCCCAGGGCTCTTGACCATGTTGTAGAGGCCGTCGCTACACAGCAGGATGCGGTCGCCGTCCATTACCCTGGCATACGTCATCTTGGCGTCGACGTTTTCGCTCGTGCCTACGGCCTGCGTGAGGATGCTCTTGCGGCTATCGTTCTCGAGGTCCTCCGGCAGCTCCGCGCCGATGTCGGCGAGGTAATTCAGAAACGTCTGGTCGCGCGTCAACTGGACCATCGTGCCGAGGCGATTCAAGTAGGCCCGGGAATCCCCGACCTGAGCCACGAAAAGATAAGGACCGAAGAGCGCCGCGGCGGTCGTGGTGGTACCCATCCCGCGCAGCGTGCGGTCGACGCGGGCTTGTTGGAAGATGAGCGAATTCGCGTATTCGACGGCGGCGCGAAGCTGGGCGGCAAGACCTCTTGCCGTGACGGTCTCCCGTGACTTCAATCCCTCGTGCAAGTGGCGTGGGACGTTCTCGGCAACAATCGAGCTGGCCACTTCGCCGGACGCCTCGCCGCCCATGCCGTCCGCCACCAAAAACAGCGTGCCCAGCGGTCCCAGCGTATGCTGGCACAACGACGCGGGTTCGCAACCCTGTCCGGTAGAAAGATTGAAAATAACGAAATTGTCTTCGTTATTCTTTCGTACCCGGCCCACGTCCGAAATCCCGAAGGCGCTCACGTTGATGGCAGTGCTATCCACGGTTTCGGGCTGGCTCACAAACGCCATTCTCCTGTCATCCGCCTAATTCTGCGCCGGCGGTCGCAGGCGCACCAGAGTTCCTGCGAGGCGACTTAGGCGGTCCCCCAACAACGTCTCCTCGAACGATGAGGAGACGCCGGACTGACGAAACCCATCGATCATCAAACTGGACGACGATTTAACTTTTATCATAGCGCGATACGAGACCGCAAGCGTCGGTCACCGCCCTAATGAGCGAGACTCGAGCGCAGCTCGCCCACAATCTGACCCGCCACCTCACGGGCGCGATCCAGGTCTTCGGGCGGAAGCGAGATCGCCGCCACCTTGGCGTGCCCGCCGCCGCCGAATCGCTCGCAGATGCTCGCGAGGTTGGTGGTCTTGGGCGTCGAGTTCCAGGGATTGCTCCCCACCGCGATCTTGGTGCGCTCGCGCGAGGCGCTGACCGACACGCTATAGACGGCGCCGGGAAACAAGTAGTAGGGCACGAACTTGTTGTAACCCTCGACGGCCTGATCCGACACGTCGAAGAACAGCACTCCGTCCTTGAGTTCAGCGCGCGTCCGGATGAGGTCGATGAACTTCAGGTGCTGGCTGTAGAACTGCTCGAAGGCCTGCCGGATATGCGGCAGCGCGGCAATCTCCTTGAGCGGCCTCGAGGCAAGTTCCGGAATCAGGCCGGCGACAAAGTCCTTGGACCGCGTGCTCTCGATCACCAGGGTCAGTTGCATCGCCGGATCGCGCATCTCGACGGCGGTCTTGGCGTCCGGGTACTGCGCGCCGTCGATCAGGTCCGCCCAGTAGACCAGTTCGTCGAGGTCCGGAGCCTTGAAGCCGAACTTCGTCGCGCCGATGTGCACCAGGAATTTTGTGCAGGAGCGGTATTCCGGTCCGTAGAACTTCTTGCCGCTCGTGTCGCGGCGGAAGTGCTGGGCATCGGCCTCGGTGAGAAACGCGCTCTGATGATGATCGAACCACCAGGTGAGCCGCGGCGAGCTCGAATACTTGAAGTCGACGATCACGTTTTCGTCGCCGTCGAAGAAATCCTCGTCAAAGAGCTGCCCGGCTCGATGCACGAGTCCGCGGTAGGCGAACTCCGCCTGCGGATTGACGCATTCCCGGTAGAAGCGGGTGAAGAGGGCTGCCGAAGAGGCGCCGTCGAAGCACTGGTCGTGGAAGCAGACTCGGACTCTCATAGACGAGCAGGCGTGCTTAAGAACCAAAAGCTCGGACGGCGCAGGCAGCCGATTGGAAACTTGTTAAATTGCCCTCCCTGTACTGAATTGTCAAGTGGAAACCCGTCAGGCTCGCGGCTGCGCGTCCTGAGGATACTTGTCCCGACTCCACCGCACGAAGCTCGGCTGCCTGGACGGACCTCCCAACTCACCTCTCAGACGCCTTTCCCAATCTGCAATAGGAGGCATAGCTGAGAGCGATATGCGTTGATGCTAAAGGACATTCCGGCTTTGCTTTGCGTGAGAGCGACCGATTATTTGCTCCTTTTGACTCCTGGCTTCTACCTGCTTACTCCTGACTTCTGCTTTTGTTCGTTCCTCGATTTCCGAAATAAAGAGAATCCGCAGATTGCGCAGATGACACCAGAACGGGTCTCCAGACTGCAAGACTCCGGACTGCCAGACTCAGAGACCCGACTCCCGACTACAAGTCTACACTGCCGGCGTGAGACGAATGAGACGCGTGAGACAGAAAATTTCGGGTTGCGGCGTCAGTCCCGCCGGGGTTGCTGGGAGGTGGGAGCGGGAAGGCGAACGATCCGTAGGTTTCACCGACGGCTATCCAAGGGGCGGCCCCTGCTGGGGCCTCAGGCACAGCGTGTCACGCAGGCGGGACTGGGGTCTGTGGTCCGTGTGCGCCAGTCGCAGCGCTGAACTTCATCGTACTTCGGCACGAACGTTAGACACCGGCTTGCTTCGCGGCCAGCGGCCCGATCACCGGCAGCTCGAAGCGCTCGTTGTTGTACGCCTTGTACATCAGGAAAAGCCAAGCCCCGAGAATCGCGAGGCGGATGAGCCAGAAGATGCCGGTGAACATCCAGATCATGGAGAAGCCCGAGCCCCACCACGCGGTGACGGCGAAAGCGGTCATCGCCCAGCTCAGCACAAAGCAGAAGATCGCGAAGAAGATCGACTGGAAGGCGTGGAAGCGCACGAACCGGTCATTCTTGTACGGCTCAACCACCAGAAAGACGATGGCGATAATCCAGCCCACAAAGGGAATGTAAGTCAGCAGCGCCGACGTATTCGAGGTCATACCGGCGAGCGGCGCGGCCGCTGCGGCGGCGGGAGGACGCGGTGGCGCAGCAGGAACTCCAGGGCCCGCCGGAGGCGCTGCTCCGACGGGAGTCCCGCAGGAACCGCAGAAAACTGCGCCTTGAGCTAACGACGTTCCACACTTCGAACAGAATGCCATGAGACCCTCCTCCCGACAGTGTGCCGAGTCACCCGGCGCCGAGAACGTCCTTGCGCCTTGGGCGGAGACCTCCGCTTCCAGGCCCGTCCGAAATCGCCTATCCATACCACAAGGCGAGTTGGGATACAACCATACGGGCGGTGGTTTGGGACCTCACTTGGGACTCCGGACCGCTCCGCGTCCCGAGCCTCCGTTTCGTCGTCGACCCGCGCTGACCGCTAATCAGCCTATTGACATGAGGTTCCGGTTAGGTTAGGCTCTGCCGCAGAGGGCGTTTTGTTCGTTGATTGATCCGGACGCCCGAAGGGGTAAAGGAGCCTCGCCCAAAGTCAAGAAGGGGGCGTGTCTATCCCACGCGCACGATGTGGGGGAATCCTGAAGCATGAATCGTCCAATAACCAAGGCGGGTAGGTACCAGATTGTCTCGGAGCTCGGGCGCGGGGCGATGGGGGTCGTCTACGAAGGTTTTGACCCGGTCATCGGACGCGCCGTGGCCATTAAGACGATGCTCACCGAGGGCCTCTCTGGAAACGAGTTCGAGACCTACCGCGCGCGCTTCCAGCGGGAAGCTCAAGCTGCCGGCGTCCTCGCTCACCCGAACATCGTCACCATCTACGATTTCGGCGAGGACGAGGGTTTCCTGTTCCTCGCGATGGAGCTCTTGAGGGGGAAATCGCTCGAGAAGCTGCTCCAGGAGCAGACCGTCCTTCCCATCGAGACCATCATCCCGATCTACCAGCAAGTCTGTAGCGCGCTTGACTTTGCCCACTTGCACAAGATCGTGCACCGCGACATCAAGCCCGCCAACATCATGATCCTGGAGAACGGCCAGGTGAAGGTGGCGGACTTCGGCATCGCCAAGATGCTGACGACCGGCATGACGCGCGCCGGCCAGATTCTGGGCACGCCGAATTACATGTCACCCGAGCAGGTGAAAGGGCGAGGCGTGGATGGACGCTCCGATATCTTCGCGCTGGGCGTGATCCTCTACGAGCTGGTGACGGGAGAAAAGCCCTTCGCCGGGCAGAACGTCACCACGGTGATCTACAAGATCATGCACGAGAATCCCATCTCGCCTCGGGAACTCGAGCCTACGATTCACCCCGGCCTGAGCGCCGTGATTACGCGCGCGCTCGCCAAGAGCATGGACGAGCGCTACCAGACCTGCACCGAGCTCGCCGAGGACCTGAAGAATTATCGGAACCTGGGAGGACAGTCCCCGAGTTCAACGGCGTCGATTCAGCGGCCGATGCTCGCGATCAGTACGAACGAGACTGCAGCGCTTGACGTGTCGACGCTGCGCGGCGTCACCAAGGCGCCCGCCGCCGAGCCTGTACGTCCGTCGCCTCCAGCAGCCCACGCGCCGCAGGCGCCACAGGTAGAAGCTTCGCCGCGCGTTGCTCCGCCTCAAGTCCAGGCGCAAGCCACGCCCCAGATTCAGCCACCAGCCGCCGCGCCTCCTCGACCGGTCGCGGCGCACGTCGCGACTCCACCGGCTCCAACGCCCGTCGCACCGAGGGGCGAGGCACAAGCGTCGGCTCTGCTCGAAGCGCGTGTGGACCAGCCGACTCCTTCGCGCGCGGCTACGCCCACACCGAGTCCGACCGGTGAAGCCGTAGCAGGGTCCGCGGCAGCTCAGGCCGTGACAGTTCAAGCTAGGCGAGCTTCACCTCTGATTTGGGCAGGAGCCGCGGTGCTGCTGGCCATCGCCGCCGCAGGCGGTTACTTCCTGCCGCATCGCGGACAGGTCGCCTCGAGCAGCCAGACAAGTCAAGCTGGGACGAATGCGCCGAGCACATCGTCGCCGACCGCGAATTCTTCTCAAACGACGCCGGCCGAAACGGGAGCGTCCGCCACCGCGGCACGGGGAACCGAGCAAGCCAGCCAGGCCGGAACGCCGAAGAACTCCGGAGCGTCGCCAGCCTCCGCCGATCAGCCCTCCGGCAACACTCAAGCGGCTGCCAGCGAGCCTGCTTCCAAGCCCAGGCGCGAGCACGCTGCGGCTGCCGCCGGCGCGAGCCAAGCACCCAAGGTTGAGGCTTCGCGGACGCGAGCCACCGCCGCGGCCGCGGGAACCGGTCAAGTCTCGGTGACGGCGAACGTGGATGGCGCGAAGATTTCGATTGACGGCAAGGGCGACGCTGACTGGATCGTGCCGCACACGTTCACGCTGCCGGCCGGAACGCACCAGGTCGCCGTCCTTAAAGATGGTTACGTGACGTGGGGCAAGAGCGTCACCGTCGAAGCGGGCGGATCGCAGTCCGTCGGTGCGCAACTCGCGCCACCTACCGGCGAAGTGGACTTCATCACTGACCCACCTGGACTGGAAGTGTTCATCGACGGGAAATCCGTCGGCATGACTCCCGTGCAAACGATGGTAAGCGTCGGCGAGCACTCGTACAAGGTTAGTCCGCCACCCGGCCTGCGAGCCGCCGAGGGCACTGTCACCGCGAAAGAAACCAGCATCGCCAAGAAGACCATCTCCTTCCGCTGATCCCGGTACTTCCAGATGACCGCCGCCATACCTAACGTTCTGCTTGACGCTAGGCCGGCGGGCATTCTAAGGTGGGTACTCGAGCGCACGGGGCGCCTCCAGTCCGCGGAAAGGGCCGTGCCCACCCACGTCGCCAAAAAAGAATACGAATCTTCTTTCAGCCTGATGCGGCGGACGCCAGGCGCAGCGAAAGGAGACTCGTATGCCCGCCCGTGAATTGCCCGCTCATCCGGACCTCGAACAGTACAAGAAGCAAGCCAAGGAACTCCTCCAGGCCTCGAAGGCCGGCGCTCCGGAGGCGTTGGCGCGAATGCAGAAGTATCCGCGCCGCGCCAGGCTCACGCTGGCCGACGCCCAGTTCGTGATGGCGCGCGAACACGGTTTCGAGAGCTGGCCGAGGTTCGCCCAGCGTATCAGAACGCTGGCCGGCGGAGATTCACCCGCTGTCTGGAAGTCGGCCGAGGACGCCGTCGTCGCCGGCGATGTGGAAGCGCTGGAGCGTCTGCTTCGAGAACACGAGCAGATGTTTCGTACTGAGCCGCCCCGGTCGTCATGGCTCGGCGGTCTGGCCCCGGATTACTCGGCCGGGGACGCGCGGTCCATCATTGTGCAAAATCACGGCTTCGAGAATTGGAGTCAGTTCGCCTCGTATGCCACCGCGTTGACGGACGGCCAATCAGCGGTCGCACGATTCGAACGGGCCGTCGATGCCATCATCGTCGGCGATGCCCCCACGCTCCAGAGGCTACTCCGGGACGACCCGAATCTGATCCGCGCGCGGTCCATGCGCCAACATCATGCGACGCTTCTGCACTACCTCGGCGCCAACGGAGTGGAAGGATTCCGCCAGCGCACTCCTGAGAACGCCGTACAAATTGCCAGGATGCTGCTCGAAGCCGGCGCGGACGTTGACGCCCCGGCGGACCTGTATGGCGGAGGAGCGACGGCGCTCGGCCTCGTCGCGACGAGCCTTCATCCCAAGACGGCCGGGGTGCTGCACGACCTGATCGATGTGCTGCTCGCGCATGGGGCGCGAATTGACGCGCCCGGCGCCGGTCACGCCGCTCTCGTGAATAGCTGCCTCGCCAATGGACGCGAGGACGCCGCACAGTATCTCGCCCGCCGGGGCGCGCCTCTGGATCTTGAAGGAGCCGCGGGCGTGGGGAGGCTGGATCTCGTCAGGTCGTTTTTCAGTGCCGATGGCAGCCTGAAGAACACGGCCACGACCGCGCCCATGAAGGACGGCTTCACTTGGGCGTGCGAGTACGGCCACACTGACGTGGTTGAGTACCTTCTCGATCGCGGCATCGACGCCGGCGAACTGCTGCCACGCCCGCATGGGCAGACCGGCCTGCACTGGGCGGCGTACGGTGCGCATGTCGACACGGTGAAGGCACTGTTGCGGCGCCGCGCGCCGGTTAACGTGAAGGACAAGAGATTCGGCGGGACGCCGCTCGATTGGGCGCTTCACGGGTGGAACGAGCGCCACACGGATGCCGAGGCAGGTGACTCCTATCACGACGTGGTTACGTTACTGGTCGCCGCCGGGACTCCCGTGGATCCGCAGTGGCTCAGCAATGCGAAGGTGCGTGGCGACCCGCGTATGTTCGCGGCGCTCACTGGCAAAGGGCGCGATTCTTGAGCTTGGAGGAGTTTGAAGGCGACGAGTCAAAGCCCGGTCAAGCCGCAATGCTTCCTCATCCAGCGCGCAGGGAATGCCTATGCTTTATAATGTCCGAGAGCGAAAGTGGCGGAATTGGCAGACGCGCCAGACTTAGGATCTGGTCCCGCAAGGGGTGGGGGTTCGAGTCCCCCCTTTCGCACCAATCAGTTAGGCCGCAGCGAACCCGATTGAGGAAAGGAAGGGAAAACAACTTGCCCCAACACTTCCGCGGCCTCCCGCTTGCCCGCGTCGGAAACTTCCGTGTAGATTTTCAGCGAAACTTCCGCTGAGTGGCCCAACATCGCCGCTTGGACTTTCAGCGGCACGACCTGGTGCAGCGCGGTCGCCGCCGAACGTCGGAAGGATTCCCAAGTTAACCGTGGCAGTTGTAACCGTTCCGCCACCGGTCGGATATACTTGGTCAGGACCTCGTCACCCCGGATCGTCCCGCCCCGCTCCCCGTGGAATACGAACTCGTCGGGTGCGCCGCGTCGCGGCTCGAGCGCGGCAAGAACGGGCTCGGCCACAAACACGTCGCGGACGCTCTGCGGCGTCTTAGTTTCCCCAACGTGGCGTCGATAGACCCGGCGCCGCACGTGAACCACTTGTGCTGTCGGATCGAGGTCTTGCCACTGCAACCCCCAGAGTTCCGAGGGCCGCAGCCCGGTCGCGCCGGCCAGCAACACCATCTCCCGGTAGGGCGTGGGCAGTAATACGACTAGCTGCGCGATCTGGTTTAGGGTTAGGACGTGGGCTTGCTGCACGGGTTTCCCGGGCGGCAGCCGCAAGCCTTTGGCGGGACTCTCTTTCAGGTAGTGCCAGGTTACGGCCGCGCGGAATAGACAGTTGAGGGTCGCCCGCAGATGTTTGAGCACTGAGCGGGAGAACTTTGTCCCACACAGGTTGAGGAACTCTTGCAGGACTACGGGCGTAATGTCGGCCAACTGCGCCGTGGCGAAATAAGGTAGCAGCCAAGTCTTCGCTGTGTCCCGGTAGAACTTTGCCGTTGAATCCCGGTAGGACGGCAACCAGGTGCTCTCCCATTTCGCGTGGAAAGTCGTGAAATCCACCACGGCGGTCGGCAAAGCATGGCCTTCGTTCAGATCGCGCAGGTAGGTGTCCTGCAACTTGAACTGGGCTTGCTTCTTTTCGTCGGCGGACTTCGGGTTCATACATGGTCCGATCGTGACCGAACGTAGCACGGTTTTAAGCTCGTTGTTGATGAGGATGGGCTCCAAGTACCGTCCCACCCAGGACCACGCGTTTCGCCGCTTAGAGAAACGCGCGAACACTGAGCCAGTTTGAAATCTTCGCTTCCGCATAGAAACTCCGTTTCTGATGCGGAAGAACTTTCCCCGCCCGGCTTCCTGCAACCCGAGGGCCAGGGTTTGGGGATTTTGCGCGGGTGGACGCTCGGCAGGCGAATCGGGTTGGCGTGATCCGGGCATAAGTGCATTTACTCTTAACTCGGGAAAATCCCGAACCAGAGCAACTGCACCCAAATAGCATGGAATTTAGGGATTTTTGGCGGTGAGCATCGGCACGCCCGCAAAGGAAGCGGGAATTGCCGATCACGTGTGGACAATCGAAGAGATGCTGACTAAAATCGGGCGGTAATGAACACGCTCTATTACGGCGACAACGCAGCCCGATGATGACTCCATTTCAGGAATACCTTGCCTCTATCAAGAAGAAGCTTGCCCAGGGCGACTCGACCGAGCAGACCCACCGGCCCGCGCTCGAAACCCTGCTTGAGGCGGTAGGCAAGGGCATCACTGCCACCAACGAACCCAAACGCATCGCCTGCGGCGCGCCCGATTTCGGCATCAGCCGCAACAAGGTTCCCGTCGGTCACGTCGAGACCAAGGACATCGGCGTGAGCCTCAACGACATGGAGCGCGGCAAGGGGCCGAATGGCGAGCAATTCAAGCGCTACCGGGACGCGCTCCCCAACTGGATTCTGACCGACTACCTGGAGTTCCGCTGGTTCGTCGCCGGAGAGAAGCGGCTTACCGTTCGGATCGCAGACCTGGACGGCCAGGGTCGGATTGTTCCCACTACGGACGGCGCGGATCAGCTTGGGCGGTTACTCGATTCTTTCTTCACTCAGCCTGCGCTCACCGTCGGCACGGCCAAAGAGCTTGCGCAGCGCATGGCAGGCATGACACGCAACCTGCGCGACCTCATCATCGGCACCTTCGCCCAAGGAAGCGATTCTGACAAGAAGTGGCTGCAAAGCTGGCTCACGGCGTTCCAGGAAGTGCTGATTCCCGACCTCGACGAAAAGCAGTTTGCCGACATGTTTGCCCAGACCCTGGCCTATGGGCTTTTCGCTGCCAAGGTGCACAGCGGCTCAGGGAAGGACTTCTCACGCGACACCGCGGCGCGCTGCCTGCCCAAGACGAATCCCTTCTTGCGCAAGCTATTTGAGGAGTTTGCGGGCGTCAGCATGCCCGAGACCTTTGACTGGGCGGTGGACGACATCGTGGAACTGCTCAAGCACGCCGCGATGGATGAGATTTTGAAGGATTTCGGCAAGGGCCAAGGGAAGGAAGACCCCGTCGTCCACTTCTATGAGACGTTCCTGACGGCCTACGACCCCAAGATGCGCGAGCTGCGCGGCGTCTATTACACCCCGGAGCCAGTGGTGAGCTATATCGTGCGCTCGATCGACCACCTGCTCAAAACGCGCTTCGACCGCCCCAAGGGTCTCGCCGACGAAAACACCCTCATCCTCGACCCCGCCACCGGCACCGCGACGTTCCTCTATTTCGTCATCAGGCAGATTTATCAACAGTTCGCCAGTCAGCGTGGGGCGTGGGATAGCTATGTCTCGCAGCACCTGCTCAACCGGCTCTTCGGCTTCGAGCTTTTGATGGCTCCCTACGCCATCGCGCATTTGAAGCTCGGCATGGAGCTGCAGGAGACTGGATACACCTTCGGTTCTGACCAGCGCCTCGGCATTTACCTGACGAATACTTTGGAAGAGGCCGCCAAAAAGAGCGACAAGCTCATTGCGAACTGGATTTCTGACGAAGCAAATGAGGCCGCCGAGATCAAGCGGGACAAGCCTATCCTAGTAGTCCTCGGCAACCCACCTTATTCTGGCCACTCAGCCAACCGCAGCGAAGTGGTTAGGGAGCTTACTCCAGGCGATTCCTACAAAGTGATCTCGGGCGGGCCGCTCCGGCAAAATAAGACTATCAGGGTGGTTACCGCTAAGAAGGCGATGACCGTTCGCGAGAAGACCTTCATTGGAGACTTGATTGACGATTATAAGGTCGTTGACGATGCCCCGTTGGTCGAGAAAAATCCCAAGTGGCTTCAGGATGACTACGTTAAATTCATTCGCTTCGCCCAGTGGCGGATCGAGAAGACCGGTTATGGTGTTCTAGGCTTCGTCACAAACCATGGCTATCTCGACAATCCTACTTTCCGGGGCATGCGTCAAAGCTTGATGCGAAGCTTCAGCGACATCCATGTTTACGACCTGCACGGCAACTCCAAAAAGAAGGAGAAGGCGCCAGATGGTGGGAAAGACGAGAACGTTTTCGATATCCAGCAAGGTGTCGCGATCATTTTGGCAGTGAAAGAGCGAGGAAAGTCCGAACTTGCGCGCGTGTATCATGGCGATCTGTGGGGCCTCCGCGAATCCAAGTACCGCGCGTTGGCTGAAGCTGGAATCGACAAGACAGAGTGGATGGAGCTCGTCCCGCAACCTGGCTCCTATTTCTTCGTCCCCCAGAACCGGACTTATGCAGAAGAATACGAAGAAGGCTGGTCCATTACGAGTATCTTACCTGTGAACTCGGTTGGCATCGCGACGGGCCGTGACCATCTGACAATTCATTGGTCGCCAGCGGAGGTGTGGTCAACGGTACAAGACTTCGTCGGTCTTGGTGAAGAAGAAGCCCGCACGAAGTACGCGTTGGGCAAGGACGCAGGGGACTGGAAGGTTCGACTTGCTCAGGCAGATCTGCTGTCGAGTGGGCCTGACCAGAAGAGAATCGTGAGGGTTTTGTATCGTCCCTTTGATACCCGGTTCACGTATTACACTGGTCGGTCGCGCGGCTTCCTCTGCAGGCCTCGTCCTGCCGTGATGCGTCACCAGCTCTCGGGTCCTAACGTCGCCCTAATAACATCTCGCATGACCAAGGGAGAAAAGTTTCGTCACTGTCAAGTGACCCGCGATGTCTCAGAAGTCATCGTGATGTCCCCTAAGACTTCCAACAACGGGTTTCTTTTCCCCCTGTATCTGTTTCCGCTTGTACGGGAGGGTCAACAGTCCCAGGGTTCCCTCGTAGCGGAGCTCGGTGTCGGGCGACAGCCCAACCTCAACCCCGCTTTCGTGGCGGACGCCCAAAAGCGTCTGGGGCTAACCTTTGTGCCCGATGGAAGAGGCAACCTACAATCCACGTTCGGCCCGGAGGACGTATTCAACTACATCTATGCGGTGTTTCACTCGCCAACGTACAGGACGCGCTACGCGGAGTTTTTGAAAAGCGACTTCCCGCGCCTCCCGCTGACTAGCGATCGCGATCTCTTCGCCGAGCTCGCTCAAAAGGGCGCCGAACTGGTGGCGTTGCATCTGATGGAATCACCAAGGCTCGACAACCTGATCACCACTTTTCCCGAAAAGGGCAGCAACGTAGTGGAGAGAGTGACGTACGTCCCCGCCACTCAACGCGTCTCGATCAACGGCATTCAGTACTTCCAGGGCGTGCCGCGCGAGGTGTGGGAGTTCCACGTGGGGGGCTATCAGGTCTGTGAGAAATGGTTGAAGTCCCGGTTGAAGGATAGCGAGGCACGTACACTCACCTTCGACGACCTCCAGCACTACCAGAAGATCGTGGTCGCCCTGAAGGAGACCATCCGCCTGATGGCCGAAATCGATCAAGTGATCGAGGCGCACGGCGGTTGGCCCATCAAATAACCTGCGCCGGGCCGGTGGGGTCCGGCAAGAAAGAGCTCCTGTCTAGGAGACGCTCTTCGCCGGGCTTGACGTTCACTATCATCTTACCTCAACCGACAGGCGCTTCACCGCGGCGATCAGCGGGTGGGACCCCACGCTATCCCGATAGGTGGGCCGGGGCGTCGCGGGCCGGGAATATAGCTGCGGGCTGTAAGCCGCATCGCACTTCTGCCGCGCCGATCCGAAACGCCTGCAGCGCTTCGTTGTTCAGTTCTTTCGCCCGCGCCATCGACATTGGTACTTCACGCGGTGACCGTGTCATGGCCCGCGCGCGAGAAGCTGCACGCTCCTGCTCGATCACATCGAGCAGGTGCCGCTCGATGTCGCGGGATTCAGTCGTCGGTTTCATAACTGCCCCGGTCCAGCCAACTGCAACCCGAGAGCCAGAAGGAAAAGCCGGGCCGATTGTTAGAACGGAAATCGCAATCGGCCCGTGGACCCACGTTAGTTGGTTTTGGGCGGTTTGACCCAGACGCCATTGGTATCTTTGACCCAACCGAACTTGAGGGCGTGCGGGTGTGGCTTGTTCATGTCCAAGCGCTTCCAGTTCTTGCTCTCTTCGAGGGAAACCACCCGAACGGCCGGTTCCGTGGGCGTCTCGACCACAGCCGGGATGGACCGTGCGATCATGGCTGGCTCGGGCGCCGGAGTGACCGGGGCTGGGGCTGGGGCTGGCAGTTTGCCGTCCACGAAGTCGTGCGACGGCTCGGGCGTGATGGCTTGCTTGACTTGCTCGTCTTCGAGTTGTTCCTTGATCGTGCGGCTTTCAATCTTCTTCTTTGGCATGTTAGTGATCTCCTGTAATGGATTTGGAAGTGGTCGTGATAGGTCTTTGAGGCCGTGGGTCAGTAGGGAGTTGATGTCCGAGTGGGACACGAACGCGTCGATGGCTTTATAGAGTGCCAGCCGGTCACGCTCGCTGGGCTGGTACGGCAACCCGTAAACCCGTGCCATCGTGAACGCCCGGCGCAGTGAATCCCACCGTGGCGCGTCGTACGGGCCGATCTTCCAGGTGCCGTTCGGTCTTTTGTAGAGCCAAGCCGAGACGTACCAGAGGTGATCGGCGAAAAGCAGTTGGCCGCGCAGCAGAAGGCACTCGTGGTCTGAGCCTTCGTCGAATTGTTTCGCGGTCAACATGCCCTGGGAAACTGCACCCAAACGCCCAGAGGCTTCCGATTCTTGATGGAGTGGCGATAAGTTTTCGGTCTGACGGGGTAGATTTGCGGCGGTCCGTTTTCGGGACCGGACTACAAGGTAGGAGTTGTGCGCACCGAAGACACCCGGCAGGTGCTTGCCTGTGAAGTTCCGGCAGGCACTCGCTACATACTATCGAGAGTCTGGCGGGCCGACCGGGCGCGGATCGACTTTCACCCTGCTATTGAGCAATCTGTGATTGGTCTCGGGATACGATATCGGCAGGAGATTGGCGACGCGGGCGCCGACCGTTGTGGAATCGTCAACCAAACCGAGGAAAGAAAAGCTGGTGCGGCAAGTCCAAGGAAAACCACCACCCAGCAGCACCCCGTGAGCGTCCTACTGGCACAGACCGGGCCTTGAAAAGCCACGGGATAAGGTAAGGTTGCAGACTTCCGCTCTGCTCTTTCCTGGCTGAAGTTAGGGGTTTCGTTTGCTGAACTTGCGGAACTCGAGATCGTTCAGCGCCGGCAGGTCGGGCTTAATAGATTGCAAGTCGTGCGTCTTGCTGATCCGTTCCAGGTAGGTGCGGAGTCGGCGCTCCGCGCGCCGACGCTCCAGGTCCGCCCGGGCTTGTTCTTCCTGGGCGAACGACCGTGAAATCCAGATTGGCGTCATACTAACGGCGTAGCCAACCGTTTTGGTGGAAGGAGTGGCACCGAGTTGGGAGCCGGTCGCGTGCAGGGTTTATTCTCTTTGTGCGGGGTTTCGTTCAGGTTCGTAGGCGTTAGAACAAAACGTCAGTGGGCTGTGGTAGCTCACTTGAGTTGCGTCACTTGTCCATTCCAACCAATCACCGCCACCACTCCACGTGCCTTCACCCGCTTTCTACCTTCGTTCGTCGCTTTCATTTGGGCTGATAGCTTAGCGCGATGTGCGGGCGTCTTCGCCCGGCTGGCATTCGCTCGGGCTTGCTCGGAGAGTGGGCCGTGTTTTGGGTAGGGCTTACCAAGTGACTTCAGGAAGGCTTGGTAGTCAGCACTTGCACGGCCAATTCTTCTTCGTAGCTCTGGGGTCATTTGTGCTCGGCGGCGAGCTCGTTCGGCTTCGGATTGGACCCGGCCTTTGCGCCAGGGGCGAACTCTGCGCCGGTTGCGCGCTGCGAGTGAGGGCATCGAGATAGATTACGCCCAGGAAAGATTTGGCCAGCGTTCAGCGGTCGTTGCGGGCATTGCGATCACTGCTTGTAGTTTCGTAATCTCGGCTCGAAGCTGGTCTTCGGTCATCGCTGCGGCCCGAGCACAACTTTTACAGCCATCGGTCTTCTTCACGGCGGCTTGCAGGTACTCGATTCGCTTGAGGTCGCCCGACTCTGCGGCTGTATTGATCGTCGCCCGGCGCCGCACCTCGGAAACGCGCACACACTGCTGTTGAAATTCTTCCCAGGTCTTCGGGCTGACCGCCGCTCGGATATCTTGCTCGCTGACTTCGAGGGCCAAACAGATGTCCGCCAGCTGATTCTCCGGCACCGCCGCGTAGGCTCGCAGCTTCGCGAGATCAATCACGGGCGCAGTAGAAGAAATCGGCGTTAGCTCAGCCATTTTATTCTCCGATGCCACGGGCCTTCAGTCGCGCTGGCACTTGGGTCCACTTCAGTGATGTTGCCGCTTGTGCCTTCTTGATGGCCTTTGGATCACCGCGACGATACGCGGCCCAATCTTCCGGGAGCATACGATTTTCGTCTGCGGTAGCAGCATTTCCAGCGGTGCCGTTGTCTTCACTCTTGCGGAACGGTCTTTTCTCGGACCGATCTCCGACGCCCGGTGTTTGTGCCGGAGCGGGTTCGTGTTCGTTCACTGCGATCGCGGCAACTTTCGCCAGTGCATCAGTCACGTCGGCTCTCGACGCGCCACGGCCCAAGGCTTTCTCAGCCACTCGTGCAATCGCGGCTGTGTAGGCGGCATCTTGCGATCCCGGCTCACGCTTTGAGCCCGGGGCAGAACTCACACCCGAGGAAGCGGAAGCTGACTCGGCGCCGCCGCCGGCCAACTTGGCGAGACATGAGCCTAAAATGTTCTGTGTTTGCTCGCCGATCGCTTTATGCAACCTCGCCGCCGCGCGGTAGGCTTTGTGCGCTTTGAAGACCTTGCCAGCCGTGCCCAACATGAGGCCGAGCGCATCCTGTTTTTGCAGGGACGAACTCTCGGCTTTGCCCAGGGCTCCTGATAGGGTTTTGTGGGCCGCTCGATGTGCCTTAATGCACTTCTTCAAGCTCTTGGCGGCGACGTCCCGGGTCGCCGTGGCGGTCGATAGGTGCCCGAGGGCGGCCTTCATCGCCTTCACCAGATCGGTCGAGATCGTGCCGGGCGAACTGAGGTCTTGCTGGTTTACTTGGGCTGCCATAAAAACTCCTATCTCAGAAACGGAACTTCTTGAATCTTGGGCACGAGCGAGTAGTCAGCCCGGCGTTTCAGGCCGGGTGATCGCACGGTCTTGGTTAGATCATTGCCCCAGGTGTCAACGGTCTGACCACGCCGGACAGCAAGGGATTTGAGCAAAGGTGGAGTATGCCCGGTGGCGAACTGCTTGGTAGAACGGTCAGACTTGATGACCGTCAGAACACTGTCGGGGTTTGAGGGTCGATCACAGAGGCTCACTTCCCCGACGAGCGGGGTATAGACGCCACGGGCGTCTTTGGTCTTAAACGCGCCGCCGATCGACAGGCCACCGAAAGCGCCGGCCTCGAGCTTATCTTTCGCCACTGGGTCAACGACACGACCTTGGACGTAAATGCAGCGCTTGGCGTCGTCGAACTTGAGCGGCGCGGTAAGCACGCCGATAACCTTGTGCTCGTCATGAGATTCACGAACATTGCCGTAGCTGCGGCCGAGCGTAGCTTTGTGCTGTGATTCGGACCAATCTTTGAAGTCTTGCTTCGCAGCTTCGTAGTTCAGGGTCTCGCCGTCACGATCACGGGTGCCGGAGGTCATGACACCTTCGAAATAGCCTGCAAAATCCGCCTTGGTCAGAGAAAAAGTCAACATATGGTCGTCCGTCTCGCACACACCGGAGAAGTTATGGGCGGCCCAGGGGAAAAGGGGCCCCGAAGCCGCCCGGTTCATGGCAGCCGGCCCGCGAGTAGCCCGCCGCCACGAGGTAGCCGCGCAGTGCCAATGACTTCACCGTGTGGCTACACTAAAGGGCGCGGACGCCTGCTTCTCAGATCGAGGGGACAACAACGGCGACCACGGGCGTGAGCTTCTCGGAAGGGGTCTCGGTCTCGGCTTGAACTAGCTGCGCGATGCGTTCTTCGGCGAGGATAGCGTTGACTTTGATCTTGGCTTGGTTGGATAGCTGTTTGGCCCGGATACGCTGACGGTTGGCCGGATCGGCCAGCCAAGCGCGGCGGGCTTGGCTGATCTTGGCTCGACTTTCGGGCGAAAGGGGTTTAGGCATAGAGTTAGCCTTCACTTACAGCGGCGACCGCCAGCTTCTCAGAAATATCGGGCGTGTTCAGCAAGCGCACCGCCTCGGCTTTCTGTTCCGGCGTCAGGTTCAGAAGCTGGTCGATCTGGTCTGTCGTGAGCGCGTTCAGCGCCAAGTAGAAATGGTAGAAGTTGGGCAGCACACCCGTACGGCGGCACCCGGCCATGTAGGCGTTTCTGATCGCCAGCCGGTTGAGGATACGCTGCCGGCGCAAGATAGCTTTGGCCTCGGCCAGACTGGGGCTCTTCGGTGCAATAAGCGTCGGCATCGGCAGGTCCGTAAAAATACTATCGGTCGTTCCTGGTGTCATGTTTTTGGCCTCCCCACCCCCTACCTGCTGCCCGATCGTTCGCACACCGAGCCCCCAGCGCGCCCCAAGCCAGTCACAGAACACTCGCCCGCCGCTGGTTCCGGCACACGGTCGTTAGCGGGTTGGGGTTGAGGTTGAGGTATAGCGCCCGGTGCCGGCCCTCTGCGCGCTCGATTGCATTTAGCACATGCACGCTGCCCTTTTCTTCTCACGGCGCCGCTACTCACGGTACATTCCTTTCCGCACGCACTGCACCGCGCCAGCCACCGCGCGTTCCCTGGTGAACCGGTACGGTGTAGGATTGTCAGGTCACCGAAAACTGCGTTGGTGAGATCAATCGCGGTGTTCTGGCAGTGTTTCGGTTCGGGTCCTGGGGTAGCTTGGACGATTTCATCGCACGGTTGGCCGTTCTTGCAAAGAACTCGGATAGGCGCGAGCTTTCGTTCTTCGTCTTCGTCGCCTTTCAGCCGCGCGCCGCTCGTGTTCCCGGCAAGTGGAGTATCGCTACTGCCTTCGGCGTAATCCACGTCGCCTGAGAAAGTGGCCGCGGCTGGGTGGTAGTGCGTTTCTTCCCGGTAGGTTTGATAGACATCGGGGCGCGCTGCTCTTGCTTCGGCGGCAGCAAGCCAGCGGTCTTCGAGTTCACGGGTTGATGGGGCTGGGTAGCTGATGACGGCACCTCACTGGGAACGTTGCGCCGGCGCTTTGCCTAAATCGGCCACAGACGGCCCACTCGGGACGTGGCGGTTCTTCAGTTCGTCCAGGGATAGCGTCACGGGCTGCTCGGTAGCTGCCTGCGGGTCCGGACCAAACACACCATTCGGTTGTCGGCTCACGTGCGCGGTCACCGCGCCCGGATCGAAGCCGACTTCGCCCGGTGGGTCGAACGCCAGAGCCGGTGGCTGGGTAGCCTCACGGATCGTGTGTGCGGACCCGGCATGATAGACGACTGCGCCGTCTTTCCTGGTGTCGAGGCCAGCTGCGCAGGCGCCGGTCGAAACGTTCAGGTCTGGGAACACCGGACCCGGTGTGATATCTACCGTGCGTCGTTTTCGTCGGTCGTTAGCGTGTCTGGACATAAGAAAACTCCTTCATACTGGGATTGAACAACCCGATCACACTCAAACGCCTGAGACTGGGAGTACCTGGGACAGCAGGGATATCACGGGAATTGGAATTGTTATTATTGGAATTGTGTAGTGGACGGCCTGACCAGATCGGGCGTGAGCGCCTATCGGCCGGAGCCGTAACCGGTAGGTTTTGATGTGGAAATCTGCCGCCCGCAACAGAAAAATGCCCGGGGTGTTGACGCACCCCGGGCGGAGTTTCGTTGCGGTGCAGGCGAACGAAAAACTGGATTGGAATTGTCTGTTTCATTCTTCCTGCACCCAGGCCCGTCAAGGCCGACTCAAGCGGAACGGGGCTGCCGGCCAGAGCAGCCCCGACATGCAATCTACGACATCTACTGGTACTGACAACTCAGATTTTTCTGGGAAGAAGGGTCTGGGACGACCGTTTTCCCGGAGGTTTTTCGCGGGTTTTCAGCTGGTTTCGGGCGGGTTTCGGGCGGGTTTCCGACTAGTTTCCGACAGGTTTGGGACGCATCATAATCTCCGATTGGAGACGCAATAGAGCGTCTCGGACGTTGTTTTTCGCGTCCCGTACAATTTGGATGAATTTCGGTCTAGGGTTCCCGTGGTCCGTTTCCCGGTTCCAGATTTCTTCCAGCTTTGCCGCAATCGCCTTAGCATGACCGTAAACGGTGAAATCCAAACACTGGAGGCGGGTCCGAAACCGGTCGTCTAGACCTTTCGGCACGTGAATTTTCTTTTCTTCATCGTAAGCCACGTTACAAGTGAAAATGAAAACCGTCGGCCCGACATGACGCGAACCATCCAGAACCGACAAAAATGCATCTTGCGCCTGAACCGACATACTATCTGCTTCGTCCACCAGCACGCCGTAAACCTTCCGCGATCCCAGGCTGTAGTGGGTGAACTCCACAATCTCTTCGACTTTTTCTTTAGTACATCTCTGCGCTGGAACGTAATAGATATAGGAGGTATGGTGGAAATCGGACGAAATGAAGATAGATTCGTAAGTAGATTCGTGGGTAGATTCTGGTTGCGTAACCAACTCTAGAACCACCCTAGCCATCGCGGTCTTCCCCGTCCCGGATGCACCGACGAAGAGCCAGCTTGACGGCATAGGGTCGGCGACAAAATTGGTCAGTATTTGCTTGGGCTTTTCTAGCCCGATAAAGTCTTCGATCTTGCGCGGACGGTATTTTTCAACCAGTGATTCGGGCATGATTTTGTTGACTATACCAGATACCAGAGCTCTTCCTCGGTTCGCGGTGGTTTCGCCGGCCGGTGCCGGTTCCGGAAATTCGCGGCCCGACGCCGCGCTTGTGCTCGCCGCCGGGCCGCCCGTGCTTCGGGTGAAAAGCAAGATCGCCGCATGGCGTTACGAAAAATGCCGTGACACTGTACCACATAGCGTTACGAAACGGGCCGCGACATTATGTCAACTATAAAAATCATAACCACCGCATGAGGTACGGCAAGGACCACAGGAAAGCCGACAGAATCGTAGCGATCCAGAGCACGGCTCGGTTCCATCGGGGACCCAGCCTTCTCCAATACGCCAGATAGAACCCTGCTGCCAGAGCGAGCATCGAGACTGGGAGGAGATATGCCCGGTAAGCTGTCAACCTGACAGCCAAACTCCCGCCCACCAAGCCAGTGCCGGCAGAGAGGAGCACGAGCACTCATCAAAGGTTGGGCAATAGGGCCGCCACAGCCGCCAACAGGCTCGCACCGAATGATTTCGTTTGGTCTTTCATAGGCTCCTCACGTTACGTGAAATTCAATCTGGGCTAGAAACCGGGACACCCAAGGTCAACCGTTTCGTCGCCAGAGTCTCGCGCATCCTGATCGCCACTTGCAGGCCGGAAATCAGCGTCAGCACCGCCACTACTTGAATGGCGGCCCGCATTCCCAACAGATCGGCGATGATGCCGGAAATCAGTGTAAAAAGCAGTTTCTTACCCTAGTTCTTGGAGTCGCTGGTAGGCCTTCTCCCGCCCGCCCCAAAAATAGAAACATCCAGGTCCGATGGTGCTTTCAGTCTTGAAAAAACCCCGAAGATCAGCTAACTCCATCTCGGGATCGAGCGCATACTCGACCTCGCGCTCATAATCGATCAGAACCGCTCTAAAATTGGCAGCGGAGGCCGACAACTTGCACACGCGCTCGTAGTCACCAAGCTCCATAAGATCCTCAAGATCACCATGCCGTTTCTCAAAATCCATAAACTCGTCCTCTTGTCCCTCATAGAACTCCGAGAACTCTTCGCTAATTCTCCTTAGAAACGCCAAAAGGTCTTCATGGTGTCGCTTTATGCTTTCAAGAATGTCGTGAAGTACCTTATCGTGTTGCTGGCCGAGGTTTAATTCGACTACTTCGGTCGGCTTGCGCCGCTGTTTGGGTCGCGTTGGTACCAGTTTGGGTCGCATCTGTAGTAAACCAGCATCCGTAATCGCATTTTTCATGATAGTCTCCTTTTTTCAATTGGACCACAAGTAGATCCACATAGCGATGTACTATCGGGCGCGAGAAATCCTAACCTGGACGAGGGAAAGGAACTGAGGAAAGATACGGGAAAGAAACGGGGCTGAAAGACCGCCAGATCGTGCTAACTTACGGGGGAAAGCCCTTCCACATCAACGATTTAGATTTACCTGCAACCGACTTAGGATCTGGTCCCGCAAGGGGTGGGGGTTCGAGTCCCCCCTTTCGCACCAAGCGTAAGCGCCGGCGGAGAGCAGCCGTCCGCCCGCCCCGATCAATGCTCCGACCTCACCAACGCTGACTCGTCCAATTGATCGCACGACGTGTAGCCGCTCAAAGCTAGCGCCAGATCGAAGTCGGCCAAGAAATTGAGCAGCACCTCGCGCACGCCCGGCTCGCCGGCGACCGCCAGACCCCAGAGATACGGCCGGCCGAGCAGTACGGCGCGCGCACCGAGCGCCAGAGCCTTGAGCGCATCCGAGCCGCGCCGGATGCCGCTATCGACGAGTACCGGGATCCGCCCGCCGACCGCGCACACGACCGCAGGCAACGCGTCCAAGGCGGCGATAGCGCCGTCCACCTGGCGGCCGCCGTGGTTCGACACGATGATTCCGTCGACCCCGCGCCGTACCGCCTCCGCGGCGTCGTCCGCGTGCAGGATCCCCTTCAGCAGGATAGGAAGTGACGTGTAGCGTCGCAACTCGCCGAGGTCGTTCCAGGTGAGTGAGGTGTTCGAATAGATGCCGAGCCAGTAGCGAACCGCGTTCACCGGGTCTTCCTCGGGGGGCTTCGCGAGCTGGGCGCGAAATACCGGATCGCTGAAATAATTCGCCAGGCCCTCGCCGCTCAGGAACGGCAAGTAAGGATACTCGAGGTCACGTTCCCGCCAACCGAGCAGCGCGGTATCGAGCGTGACGACGATGGCCTTGTAGCCGGTACGCTCGGCGCGGCGTACCATGCTGGCCGTGATCTCCGGGTGCTTGCTCCAGTAGAGCTGGAACCAGCGCGGCGCGTCGCCCATCGCTCCTGCGACCTGTTCGATCGTCCGCGATCCCAGCGTGCTGAGGACAAACGGAACGCCCACGGTCGCCGCGGCGCACGCCACGGCAATCTCCGCCTCGCGGTGGAGAATCCCCTGCACGCCGACCGGAGCGAGCAAAACCGGCGCCGGCAAGTGGAGTCCCAGCAACTTCACGCGAAGGTCACGCTGCGAAACATCGCGCAACAGGCGCGGCACAATGCGCCAGCGCGCGAAAGCAGCCAGGTTGGCGCGCATCGTGTCTTCGCCGCCCGCTCCACCCGCCACGTAGTCGTACGCTTCGGCCGTCAGAGTCTCTTTCGCCTTCCGCTCGAGCTTCGCAAGGTCCACCGGCACGGCAGGTTTCCCACCAGTCATGCCACTTTGGTAAATCTGCATTTGGCGGTCGAAGCTATAGGACCTGGGGGCGGCGGCATTCGCCATACGTCCAGAACCTCCCAACGATGAGTGCGTCGCGCAACGATCTCAGGGGACCACTTCGTCAATCATTACGGCCGGTTGTTCGCTGCCGGACCCCGAGGCCGGGACTTCCACGACGGAATAGTCCCACGCCGTCCACAACGGTTCCATCCCTTCCACCGCTTGGCTCAAAACCCCCACGTGAGTGTTGCGCAGCATGACGAGCAGCGGCTGCGAGCTCGAGCGTACTCTTTGCGCGAAACTCGCCCCGTTCATGAAAAGGGGCAGTCGGCGGCCCTCCGGCAGGCTTGTTCCCTGCCCCGGAGCCTCGCGACTCAGACGAGTCCACTCCGAGCTGACGTAATTGCTCGTGGTCTCGCCGCCCGATTCCGTCACCAGTCCCACAGGACGGCGCAGATAGAACGGCAGGCTGGTGCGGAAATAGTAGAAGCCATAGACAGGCTGGTCGCGCTCCGGACTCGCGAGCACCGTTGACGCGAGCTGCCGGCTGGAAATGGCCTCGGCATAGATTTCGAGCGGCCGGACCCAGCGTAGCAGAAGCAAAGGGATTGAAACCGCGAGCATCACGAATGTGGCAAGCGAAAGCACCGCTCCCCGCCGGCGGGCCGCGAGGTGGCGTCCGAGAACTCCGATGGCTGCAAGGATCACGCCGCTCGCGAACAAGGATCCGCCAAGATATGTCCTCACGGGGGGCGGAATCTTTTTCGTGACGAGTGGGGCGACCGACGGGAAGCGAAGCCACTCGGGCGACGCAGCAATCAGGATTCCCAGGACAAGCAACATTGCGAAACCTGCCGTCAGCCAGTCTAAACGCCGTCGCGATGCTTCTTCCGATCCGATGTCCTTCCAGACGCGGCCCATGAGAATACTCAACGGAACCATCGCCGGGAGGACGTAGCCTGGAAGCTTCGAGTGTCCCAGTGAAAAGAAGATGAAAGGGACAAGCGCCGAAGCCAGCAGAAACAGCTCCGCCCGGTGGCCGTCGTCCTTCAACGCCCGCCACCGCCTCAGCCGATTCCCCGCCGCAAACACCAGGAAGAAACTCCACGGCATGAACCCCGCGAGGAAAACGGGGATGTAGTAGAAGAGGCTTCCTACACGGCGTGAACTGGCGGTCGCGTATCGGAGCAATGTCTCCTGCCAGACCGCATAATGCAGGTAGTCCGGGTGGCGCAGCGAAATCAGGACATACCATGGTGCGGCCGTCACGAAGAATACGGCGATCCCGATTCCCCATCGCAACCTCCCGAGTTCGCGGAACCGGCCGCGCGCCAGCTCGTAGGCGAGGATCGAGAGCAGCGGGATGATGAATCCCACGGGCCCTTTCTCAAAGGTCGCGAGGCCCATCGCGCCAAACATGCCGACATCGAGCCAAGGTGCAGTGAATTCCGATTCCTGCGCGAACCAAAAACACGCGAGCGCCGCGGTCACCAGAAAAGTGAGCGTCATGTCGAAGATGACGGTGCGAGCGTAGACGATCACCAGCGGCGTCGTCGCCCAGACAATTCCGGCGCGCAGGCCCGTTCGTTCGTCGAACATTCGCCGCGCCAGCAGCCAGACGAGAACCGCTGTCGCCAAGCCCGCGAGTGCTGAAGGCAACCGCGCCGCCCACTCCGACACTCCGAAGGCACGAAGCGAGCCAGCCACCAGCCAGAAAAACATGGCGGGCTTGTCAAGATACGGGAGCGCGTCAAAGTGTGGCGTGATCCAGTCGCGCGTCAGGAGCATCTGGCGAGCCACCTCGGCGTTTCGACCTTCGTCCGGCTCGAGGAGTGGAAGCGCTCCGAGGCCCACGAAGAACAGCACCGCCGCCACGACGATCACCAACGCGAACTGCTGCCGGGGAGTCGCGGCGAGGTTCTTCAGCGTAAGCGATTGAGCGGGGTGATCGACGGCCAAAGGATTGAACAAGCTCCGTTGTGAGATCAATCAGCTTTGGCATTATAAGACAAGAAGCAGTGATGCATGGCAATCAGAGCGACGAGCAGCGCCCTGAACGCGTTTTCTGCTAGATTGGGAGGCGTGAATCGCCCCACCACGCGCGCTGCCCTGTTGATGGCGGCAATCTGGCTTGGCGTTTTTCTGCTGCACTATCCTTGGCGATGCCTTCCCTACTACTGGGACGAAGCCGGCTACTATGCGCTCGCGGCTCTGGATTTCTACCGTCACGGCCTCTTGATTCCCGAAAGCACCCAGACACTCGGCCACGCTCCGCTCCTTACGATGCTGGTGGGAACGGCGTGGCGTCTCTTGGGGCTGTCACCCTGCTGGGCGAGGCTCGCGATGATGCTGGTGGCGGCTGCGGCAGTCGCCGCAACCTACGCGCTTGGCCGACGCGTCGCTGGGAGAGCCGTCGGCGGCTGGGCGGCTTTGCTCCTGGCCGTGTCCCCGCTTTTTTTTGCGCAGAGCTCGATGCTTCACATCGACCTCGGACCCACGTTGTTCATTACGCTCGCGGTGATGACCCTGCTGCCCGGCACCGATCAGTCTCTCGAGGCCTCATCAACGTCCGAGAGACTACGACCCCGAAGTCTCGCAGCCTTCGCGGCCGCAGCATCGCTCGCTATTCTGAGCAAGGAGACAGCGGTCATCGCGATTCCTGTGGCTTGGGCTTATGCGTGGCGAGTACGTCGCGAGCGGCGCGCCGGAGCATGGTTCGCGCTCGGCGCGCCGCTGCTCCCCCTCGCCGCCTGGGCGCTCTACTACCATCATGCGACCGGCTTCTGGAACGGGAACGCGGAATACCTGCGCTACAACTTGTACTCCACGCTCAATCCGACTCGGATTCTTCTGAGCCTGCTGCGGCGCCTGTATCAACTACTGTTCGCAGGCTTCGACTGGATCCTTGTCGTGGGAGGACTTGCCGGGCTTTGGTGGGAGCGCCGGGAACGACGAAAGGTGGCGGCATCCGCGAGCGTGAGCAAGATCCACACCCAGTGGGCCGACGAGCAACTGCCAGATCACGAAGTCGAGCTTCTCCGCCAAGCGCTGCAGCGAGCCGGGATCCCCGAGACCTCCCTTGATGTCACTGAGGATTCTTCTGAGGACCGAGCCGCAAATCAGCCCGTACCCGGCCTGCCGTCGCCGGATTTCCCGATGCCCACCGAACACGCCGGGGAGAAGTCGAAGGTCTTCGCTGACTTTATGTTCCTCGCAACGGGCGTGTGCGCGGTCTATCTGATATTCCACAGCTTGATAGGAGGCGCCCTCCTGCGCCGCTATCTCCTTCCGACTTTCCCGGTTTTCTTTGTCGCGGCGGTTGCCTTCATTTGGAAGCTGCCGAGAAAATTCGCGCTGGCAGTCTGCTTCCTGGCGGCGGCCTACTTCATCGCCGGTTTGTTCATCAACCCACCCTATCCTTTCGCCTACGAGGACAACCTCGCATACGCTGACTTCGTTCGTCTACATCAACGCGCCGGGGAGTTTCTCGAGGCCTACCGGGGACAGCCGCGCATTCTCACTGCCTGGCCGGCCACGGGCGAACTAACGATTCCGTTCCTGGGGTACGTCAACAAGCCCCTGAAGGTCGTCCCGGTGGATGGGTTCACGACTTCTGACTTCAGCGGAGTTTCTGAGGATTCGTTCGACGTGATTTATTTTTATTCGCGGAAGTGGGAACCGCGGGACAACTGGCTGGCGCGCTTCCCTTTGCTTGGGAGGCTGCAGCAGCGCCATTTCGACTACGCTCCCCAGATCGACAGCGACGCACTTGCGGCTCGTTACCGCTTGAGACTCATCGCGCAATTCGAGCGGCGCGGTCAATGGGTGAGGATTTACTCGAAGTGAATGGCGGTCACGCTTGCGGTTTTTCACTTTTCCATACTAAGCTCCAAATATCCGGTTGAACTCAAAAGGGGAAAGGGCGGAAGAGTCGACTGATGGCGCTGAAGGACAAGATCCTGGATCCTGCTGTCCCGGTGAGGCTCTTCGAGTTGGTACCACCGGCGGCGGAGAATCCTGCGGTCGAGAGCGCGCTCGCGGAAGTGAGCAAAGTCCGCCATTTGACCGACGCGATCAACCTGCCGGAGATTCGCGACGAGGGCCGCAGTTCGCCGCGCACGGCGCGCTTTGTTCCGCGCCTGGAGCCACGCGTCCTCGGGGCACGCATCGTCCGCGAGCTCGAAACCGAGGTGGTCGTCAACCGCTGTGTGGTCTACGAACCGAGCCAGCGCGACTGGTTCGAGGAGACGAGTGCGAAGTTCAGCATTCAGAACGTCGTTTTGGTCGGAGGCGAGTCAAGCAAATTGAGTTACCCCGGGCCCAGCGTGATCGAGGCCGCCCAGGAGATTCGCGGCGCGCATCCGCAGGCCTGCCTCGGAGGCATTACGATTCCGAGCCGACTCCACGAAGCTGAGCGCATTCGCCGGAAGGCCGCCACCGGACTAAGTTTCTTCACGACCCAAATCCTTTTTGACTCGAACGACATTGTCTGGCTGATCCAGCGGCTCAGCGGACTCGAAGCGCGCATCTTTTTGAGCTTTGCGCCAGTCAGCCATCCCAGGGACCTCGAATTTCTGCGCTGGCTCGGCGCGGATATCCCCTCCGACCTGGATCACTTCCTGCTGAAGTCTGAACCCGCGCAGACGCCGGCGACCAAGGAACCGGCGGCCGCTCCAACCGCAGCGGCGGGTGGCCAGTCCTATCTGGATCGCTCGCTGAATCTCGCGCAGCGCATCCTGATGGATGTCTTCGACAACCTCCCGCCCGATCCGCCGCCGCTCGGATTGAATGTCGAGCACGTCAACCGGCGCAACTTCCGTGCCGCCCTCAAGATGCTTGAGCAGTTGGGCAACCTCTACTCGAACCTTGTCGCCACTCGCGCCCGGGCCGCTCTCAACCACTGAAACGTCTGGTTCTCGAAACTGTGGGCGCAAGCCGCATTAAGTTGGAATGGCACGAACGAAACAAACCGACCGCCTGATTGATGTCGCGGTGATCGCAGCCCTCCGGCATCCGCTGACCTACCGCGTCCCCGAGTCGCTGGACGTGCGCTCCGGACACCGAGTGCTTGTACCGCTAGGCCATCGCCGCGCCCTGGGTATCGCACTCGAACCCAAGGCGCGCGTTGCGCCGGGCGTCAAAGTCCGCGAAATCCTGCGCGTGGTCGACCCCACTCCCCTTCTCTCTCCCGAACTTCTCACGCTTGGGCTATGGATCGCGGATTACTACGTGGCTCCGGTAGGCGAAGTCTTCCGCGCGATGCTGCCGCTTCGCGCGACCTCGCGGCGTGTACGCCTCATCCGGATCACTGACCTCGGCAAAGCCAGACTGCAGGAGTTGAATTCGAGCCTTCTCGAGGAAGCAAAGCAGGGGCCTGAGGCGTCGCTGTTGCGGCATCTCGCCGACACACGATCCTCGAATCCTGAGGGACTTCCCCTGGAAGGCATTCAGAGAAAGCTCTCCACCTCGGACCCCAACCTTGTGGGCCGCGCTCTCAAAGAGGCCTGGGTGTCGCTTCTCGAGACGGAACGGGAACGAACGAGGCGAAAGACTTTTGCGGTGCAGCTTCGCACGGAAGCCCTCGCCGGCGGCACTCAAGGTCCGGTGCCCCAGCACCCCGTGCGTCTGTCGCCCGCCGCACAGCGGATCATCGAGGCTCTGAGGGAACGCGGCCCGGCCGAGGACCATCGCGAACTCCTGAAGTCCACGCGAGGCACTCTGCCTGCTCTGAGAAAACTCCATGCCCAGGGCTGGGTCGAGCTTAGCGACACGAGCGACGAGGACCTTCGGAAACCGTCGTCCGGCGATCGCATTGCCGAGCCTGCCCGTGTCGCGGGCCCTGAACTGACCCCTCGGCAGAGTGCGGTCTTCGAGGATCTCGCGGCGCGCCTCACGAGCCACCGGTTCGAAGCGGCACTCCTTCACGGCGTCACGGGCAGCGGTAAGACTGAGATCTACCTGCGGCTGATTGCGTCGTGCCTCGAGCAGGGGCGCGTCGCGCTCATGTTGGTCCCCGAAATTGCTCTGACGCCGGCAGTAGAGGCGCAGTTCGTCGCGAGGTTTGGCAATCGGACAGCGGTTCTGCACAGCGGCCTGAGCGAGATGGAGCGGCACGATGCGTGGTGGCGAGTGCGCCGGGGAGAAGCCCAGGTTGTCCTCGGAACGCGCTCGGCCGTCTTTGCTCCTCTCGATAACGTGGGCCTCGTGATTGTCGACGAGGAGCACGAATCCGGATACAAGCAGGAGGAAACGCCGCGCTATCACGGGCGTGACGTGGCGGTGGTGCGCGCACGCTTGTCGAAGGCCCTCGCGGTGCTGGGTTCGGCGACGCCGTCGCTCGAGTCCTATTCGAACGCGAGAGAGAGCAAGTATCACTTCTGCGTGCTGGAAGAGCGAGTCGCCGGGCGCTCGCTCGCCAGCGTCGAGATCATCGACATGCGCCAAGAATTCCGAGAGACGCACACCCAGGTGCCGATGTCCCGCCGCCTTCGGCAGGAGATCGAGGCGCAACTTGAATCGCGTGCGCAGACGATGATTCTTCTCAACCGGCGCGGGTACTCGTGGTTCCTGCTCTGTCGATACTGCGGTCAATCAGTTCGCTGCATTAACTGCTCGATTTCGCTCACCTATCACCGGCGCGAACACCGCTTGATTTGCCACTATTGCGGCTACTCCGCTGGCGTGCCGAATCGCTGCCCGGAGTGCAACAGCGAACACTTGTATTACGTTGGCGAGGGTACAGAGCGGATCGAGCAAAAGCTGGCGGAACTTTTTCCCGGCGCCCGAGTGGAACGGCTCGACCGCGACGTAGCCCGTCGCCGGGCGAACTTCGAGCGGATTCTGCGTAACTTCCGCGAGGGCAAGATCGACATTCTGGTCGGCACACAGCTCATCGCCAAGGGACACGACTTTCCCGGGGTGACCCTCGTGGGCGTTGTCTCGGCTGACATGGGACTAGGCCTGCCGGACTTCCGCGCCGCCGAGCGCACGTTCCAACTGCTCACGCAGGCCGCAGGACGCGCCGGTCGCGGCGACGCTCCGGGCCGCGTCCTCGTCCAGACGTTCTTTCCCGAGCATTACGCCATCCGTCTGGCTGCCGAGCAGAACTACGAGGGCTTCTTCGCCAAAGAGATGAGATTCCGGCGCTTGATGCATTATCCGCCAACCACCGCGCTTGCTAACGTCATCGCCCAGCACACTGAACTCGAACAGGCGGCGCGCTATGCCAAGCAGATCGGTCACTTCCTCGAGACTTCACCAATCGCGCGACGCGAGATCAGAGTCTTAGGCCCCAGTCCCGCACCCCGCGCCCGGATTCAGGGACAGTACCGCATCCAGTTCCTGCTCAGATCCAACTCGCGCGGCAAGCTCAACTCGGTCCTGCAAGGACTCGTTGACGAGTGCGAGCGGCAAGGCATCCCTCCTCGGTCGGTGATGATCGACATGGACCCTGCCAGCGTCATGTAGGAACCGCGTCATCCCTTCTCGACGCCTTTCAACAGTTCCTCCGCGTAGAGCGCGCCGTCGGGAGTCTCCTCGTGTTTGAAAAACACGAAGACGTCCTTGCTCTCCGCTAGCAGTCTTCTGACAGTCTTCGCAATCTCTTGGCGTTCCTGTGGCGAGTACTCCGGCTTGCGCAGGCGAAAGTACACGAGGTCCGCGGTCGCGACCTCGGGAATCTCGAGCTTCTCGGACTCCGCCCAACAGAGGGTGACGTTGTGCTGCTTCAGGAGATCGTATATCTCGTCAACCAGCCAGGAGGTGTGACGAAACTCGAAGGCATAGCGCAGGTCCTGAGGCAGGATCGAGAGGAAATCAGCCAGCAACGCCGCGTCACAATGGAGGTACGGAGGCAGTTGAAAGAGTATCGGGCCGAGGCGGCGGGTGGCGCGTAGAGGGTCGATGGAACGAAGAAAGACTTCGGTGAACTCCTGGGCGTCCTTGAGACGCAGCATGTGGGTAATGCGTTGGTGCGCCTTGGGCACGAAAACGAAACCCGGCTCCGTGGCCTTGATCCAATTCTCCAGCGTCGTCACCGCCGCGAGACGCCGGAAGGTATAGTTGATCTCGACGCTGTTCAGCCGTCGCGAGTAATACTCGAGGAATCGTTTAGCAGCGAGGTCGGCTGGATAGAAGCGCGGCTTCCAGCTTGAGTATGCAAACCCCGAGGTTCCCGCGTAAAGCTTCGCCATCTTGTACGCCTCCGCGCTGCGCTTGGGACCCGCCATCCCACGCGCCGTTAGCACCAAATAGGGCCAGCTTGAATGACCGAGTTTAGCGTAGAAACAGGCGCGTCGAGCGTGGTATTTTGCTGCCTCGCCAGGATGACACCGAGGTGCGCGGCGTCCGACCCTCTAAGTGCGGGCGCCGAGAGGAGAAGAGTGTGAGTCGACACAGAGCGTTCGCCGATCGTACAGACCTGACCGTGAACCGCAGGCGGTTTCTGAAATCGACGCTGCTGGCAGGAGCCTCTACCACGCTCGCTCGGGCGGGCGAGCCGGAGACGACCCTCGCGCCTGCACCCGACGTCACGCCCTTCGAGTTCGAGGAGACCACCATCGCTGCGCTTCAAAGTGCCATGCAGTCGGGCCAGTTGTCCGCGAAGATGCTCTGTGAGAAGTATCTCGAGCGCATCGACGCAATTGACAAGCGAGGGCCCGCCGTGAACTCGGTGATCGAAATCAATCCCGACGTCCTGACGATTGCGGCAGCGGGCGACGAGGAGCGCAAAGCACAAGGCCCGCGTGGCCCGCTCCATGGAATTCCTGTACTTATCAAGGACAACATCGGCACGCACGACCGTATGAGCACGACGGCAGGCTCGCTCGCCCTCCAAGGATCGGTGCCGGCTCAGGACGCGTTTATCGTCCAGCGGCTTCGTGACGCCGGAGCGGTCATCCTGGGGAAAACGAATCTGAGCGAATGGGCAAACTTCCGGTCCAGCCATTCGACCAGCGGCTGGAGCGGACGCGGTGGATTGACGCGCAATCCTTATGCGCTCGACCGCAATCCCTGCGGCTCGAGTTCGGGATCGGGCGCCGCGGTCTCAGCAAATCTTTGCGCTGTCGCCGTAGGCACCGAGACCGACGGCTCGATCGTGTGTCCCTCCTCAGCCAACGGTATCGTGGGGATCAAGCCGACACTCGGCCTGCTTAGCCGCCAAGGGATCATCCCCATCGCGCACGACCAGGATACGGCCGGTCCCATGGCTCGTACGGTCGCTGACGCCGCGACGCTGCTGGGCGTCCTGGCGGGCGTCGATCCTGCGGACAGCGCGACCGAGGCCAGCCGCGGCAAGGCCTTCGTCGATTACACTCGGTTCCTTGAGGCCCGCGGATTGCGAGGCGCACGCATTGGAGTAGTTCGCAAACTGTTCGGCTTCAACGACGCTGTCGACCAGTTGATGGAAACGGCGATGGATGCGATGAAACATCAGGGCGCGGTGCTCGTGGACCCGGCAAATCTCGACAAGCTTCAAGAGCTGGGGGACCCTGAGCTTGAGGTACTACTCTATGAGTTCAAGGCCGACCTCGATGCTTATCTGGCAGCACTCGGGCCGCGTGCACCCGTTCATTCGCTCAAGGAACTCATCGACTTCAACGAGCGGCACAAGAAGGAAGAGATGCCCTATTTCGGCCAAGACTTGTTCCTGAAGGCAGAAGCCAAAGGTCCGCTCACGACGAAGGAGTACACGGACGCGCTGGCGAAGGACCGACGCCTCGCCCGGACCGAAGGGATCGATGCCGTCATGGACAAGTTCAACCTCGAGGCGCTCATTGCCCCCACGGCAGGACCTGCTTGGACCACGGATCTGGTCAACGGTGACCACGCCGCCGGCGGCAGCTCCACGCCCCCTGCAGTCGCCGACTATCCCAACATCAACGTACCCCTCGGCTTCGTCTTTGGCCTGCCGGTCGGCATCTCGTTTTTCGGCAGGGCGTGGAGCGAGCCGACGCTTATCAAGCTTGCCTACGCCTTCGAGCAGGCCACACGGTTCCGCCAGCCCCCTAAGTTCCTTGCCACCGCGGACCTTCACGTCTGAGCCACCACGCCGTCGATTGTGTGCTGCTGTGAGTTGCGCCACGAAGTCTGCCGTTTACTTTGCTTGCCGAACTGGTGCACCATAGCCTCCGTGTTCTCAAATCCAAACCCAGCGACCGAGGACTTCCTCCGATATGCCTGTTGCTCACACCCGGCGTGATCGCCGCGGCCTGATGTTGGCCGTTTCAGCCGCAATCTTCGTTTTTCTTTTAGCTTGGGTTCAGCAAGGTGACAGGGGTAACCCTGTGAGCCCACCCAAGCTTTGCACGATACTGATGGACCTCGCGCGCTCGGTCCCACAACAGCAGCCCAGTGCCGGCGGACGCGGGGAAGCACTTCCGGCGCTCGAACCACTGCCCAAGCCCGTGCGCGACGCCATGCACGGACGGCACCTGCGCATGAACTCGAGAAACGACGTGCAGGTTTACATCCTCATGACGGCGGTCACGGACGCCTATCTACACCAACTCCGAAGCCAAGGCGTCACCGTTGAACTGACCGACCCCGGTCACCGGCGCATCCAAGCGCGCATTCCGGTTTCAATGCTCCAAGCCGTTGCTGACCTGCCCTTCGTCAACTTCATTCGACTCCCGAGTTACGCAGTACGCCGAACCGGATCCGTCGATACCGAAGGTGATGCCATTCTGCTGGCGGATCAGGCGCGCCAGCAACTGAACGTCGACGGTAGCGGAGTTCGCGTGGGCGTGATTTCTGACGGCGTCAAAGGAGTCTTCGCCACCGGCTGCACGACGTGCAGTGGCGCACCCGGTGGGCCCATCTCGACGGGAGACCTCCCGAGTGCGACGGGCACTCGAAATGCGGCCGGCGTGTTGACGTCGTCGAGCGGCGGAATTATCGGTCAATCCTTCCAGTCGAGCGGCGACCTCGAAGGGCGTCCCCCAGCCGGCTGCGCTTTCGCGGGAGCAGGTGCAGAAGGCACAGCGCTGCTCGAAATTATCCATGACATCGCGCCCGGAGCCCAGTTGTCGTTCGCCAACGCCGACACCGACATCGCGTTCGAGCAGGCCGTTAACTCCCTTGCGTCAAAGAACGACGTGGTCATGGATGACCTCGGCTTCTTCGGCCTGGCGAGTGACGGCTCGAGTTCGGTCTCGATCAACACCGGCAATGCGCTCAATAGCCCTGCCAACCCGATTCGCGCCTACTTCACTGCCGTGGGCAATTCGGCCAACGAGCACACTTACGAGCCCTACACTGACTCGGGAGTAGATGGAACGACCATCAGCGGGATCGGCAACGCCGGCCACCTAAACCTGTTCCAGCAGACGGCTGACACCACGGACGTCCTGGGTCTAGGTCCCAAGCCTTACAACGTCATCAAACTGGCGAGCGGCGGCGAGGTTGTGATCTTCCTTACTTGGGACGATCCGTTCGGCGCTTCGACGAATAACTACGACCTCTATCTCGTCGAGGAGAGTACCGGCAAGGTGGTAGCCAGCAGCACAAACCCGCAGACCGGCACACAGGATCCGGAGGAGGACATCGACTTCGTCAACAGCGGCCCGCAGGGCAACTTCCACATCGTCATCCAGAACGTGGGAAATGCGGCGCAGGCGAAGCACCTGAACCTGTTTTCATTTCAACCGGAATGCGCGGCGGCAGGCCCGGTTCAACTGTCGGCGGGGAGCCTGGACTTACACAACTACAACACCGCCGGCCGCAGCATCACGGCCGAGAATGATGCGGGCGGCGCTCCCGTCAGCGTTGTTTCCGTAGGCGCAATCTGTTCGGCGTCTACTCGGTCGGCGACGGCCTTCCCCGGCAATCCGTCTTGCACCGACTCCAGCCACTCGACGATTGAGTTCTACAGCAGCCAGGGTCCGACCCTCGATGGCCGCACCAAGCCCGAGATCAGCGGCATCGACGGCGTATCCGTCACCGGCGCCGGTAGTTTCGAGAATCCGTTTTTCGGCTCTTCGGCCGCGACACCTCATATCGCCGGCATCGCGGCGCTGCTTCTCCAGTCCGCCCCGTGCCTGCTCAACGGGGCGGCCGCGGCGCGCGATGCGGTCACGGCACGCACCAACCTGCGTAACCTGATTCTCGACAATGCTGTTCCGCGGGGTGGCCCAATACCCAATGATGTTTTCGGCTTCGGCCGTGCGGATGCCCTGGCTTCGGCGGAAAAGACGCTCCCAGCTTTAGCTGGGCCATCGACTCTCACGGTCAGCGGCAGCACGCCGACCGGTGCAGCCATCTCGGCAGCGCAAATCGGATTTCTAGACCCGAATACCTGCCCGCTGACAACCTTGAATTGGACGGGAGGCTGCGGCGCCGGACCTGCATCGAGTATCAATTGCCCGTTCGGCACAAGTAATCTGAGCGTGGCTGCCAGCAACAATGGCCTCTCGTTTTCGTCGCCGGCCAACGTCAAGGTTGTCGTGACGAACTTCTCCGTGGCTGCCGCGCCAGGATCAACAACGGTCGCGGCAGGGAACTCCGCGACTTACACGGTGACCGTGTCCGCACAGGGTGGAGCATTCAGCAACAGCGTCACGCTGGGTTGCTCCAACCTGCCGGCAGAATCCTCCTGCTCTTTCAATCCCATGACGGTCACGCCTGGGTCGACGACGGCACAATCCATGCTGACCATCTCGACCATGGCGCGCTCGCTGGCTCCCCTGGCGAACCGTAGGCCTCTGGAGCGTCTCCTGCGCTGGACGCCCAGCGTGAACCTGCCCAGGACTCTTCCGCCATCTGCAATGTGGCTCGCCTTGGCAACTCTTGTCACCCTCGGCTTGATCGCCATCCGGTCGCCGCGCCGGCGTTGGCGACAGCTTGCCGCGCTGTCTGGAGCATCCGTCCTGGTGGCGGTAGTTGCGATTCAGGCGGGATGTGGAGGCGGAGGCAGTAGCTCAACTCCTCCACCGGCGCCCTCGGCAGCTCTGTCCCCGGCCAGCCTGAGCTTCAGCGCCCAATCGCTGAAGACGACCAGCGCTTCACAGCCTGTGGCTCTGACGAACAGCGGCAGTGCCGGCCTGAGCATCACGAGCATTTCTACCACCGGCGACTTTGCCCAGACGAATAATTGCGGCACTTCGCTAGGCGCAGGCGCAAACTGCGCCATCCAGGTTACGTTCACGCCGACCCAAAGCGGCGCGCGCGCCGGCACGCTCAGCGTGAGCGACAACGCCGCCGGCAGCCCGCAAAACGTGTCGCTTACGGGAACGGGGCAGTCGGGAACACCGGCTGGCACATACAGCATCGGGATCAGCGGAACCTCCGGCACGTTGGTGAATGCCAGTAACGCGACGCTCGTCGTACAGTAGGGCGCCGTGCGCCCGGGTTACGCTTGTGGCTTTCCAATGAGCAGTCGGGGAAAGAGGCTATCAGGAACGTGCCATTGCGCTGCATATCCCTTTTCGGCGAGCCATTGAGTGATCCACTCCACTGACTCTGCACGATGGACCTCGCAGAAGAGTGCCGGCCTGGACTGCGAGAAAACCCTCGAGGCTCCTTTCAACACCTCGCATTCCCCTCCCTCGACGTCGATCTTGAGGATATCCGGCAGCGGATTCCCCTGCTCGGCGAAGGCGTCCAGGCTGACGCTGGGAACGGATACAGTGTCGCCGTCAGCCAAGACTGGAACGACGCCGTCCACGGCAAGCCCTCCATAGCTTGCTCGGATACCGCCCAACTTGAACGGAAGGCGCGGCGACGAATAGGACCACGCCGCAGCTTCGACGACCTGAATGCTGCTCGACAGGTTGTTTCGCATCGCGTGTTCTTGAATCCGCACACAGTTCCCGTGGTCGGGTTCGAAGGCAAATACTTTGCCGGTTGGTCCTGCGATCCTGGCGATGGCGAGCGAAAAGAATCCGATGTACGCCCCAACGTCGTAGGCGACGCATCCCGGTCGACAGACGCGCCTGAGGGTCTCCTGCAAGTCTGGCTCGTGGTATCCCAACCAATAGTTGCCTTCCAGCGTCGGATTCAAACGAAGCTGAAGGCCCTCGGCCAGTCCGCTTTCGACGGTGACCCACACCTCGGATCGATCAGGAATCAGGACACCGGCTGCCCAGCGCGCCAGCGGAAATTTCCTCAGCAAGTTTCGAGCGTCGGCTAGGCTGTCACTTCTCAATGCGAGTTTCAGACGCGCGAGCGAGGTGTAGTAGAACGACGACACAGTTCAGCTCTCTAGAACCACGGCTCGTCTCGCAGCACGCGCCACGCTCCGCATTCAGCGGCCGCCGCTACGCAGTCTTTGCCAACGGTAAGATTCCCATCCGTAGTACAACGCCGCCTTCGAATGATGGCCTACACGCTTCACGCTATAAAGAGTCTGCTTCCAGGCGGCGCGGAAACGGGTGGAGATCTCTTGCGAGGCGGCCACCGCAGCCTGGTTCGGGCGCTGTATGGGGAAAAGCAGCTTGCGGCGAACCTGCCGCCAGACCGTGGGGTCGGGCACAAACTCACGATGGAGGAAGAGGCCGAACTTGTTGCGAGAAAAGTTGTCCAGCGCCGAATGCCGTCCATAGCGTTCAACCCAGAGGGTAAGCGCGCCGGGCAGAGTTTCAACAGTCTCCGCCCGGATGCGCGAGGGAATCGATGCGCCAAAAAGCTTGGTGGCTAGGAGGAACACGACTCCAACAATCTGGGCCAGCGGTTCACGGCCGCTGATGCGCTTCGCGAATCTCTCCCACCGCGCCGCGTCCGAGGAATTAGTCTCGACGAAGTATGCGATGTCGTGGAGAGAACAAAGGCGGCACCAGTTGTACAGAATGTGACGGAAGGCGTGAAGGATCTGGAAGAGCAGCTCGTCTTCCTCGGCGAGGACCGAAAAGCGAAGGCCCTGTCCCGAGCGCATCCTCGACGAAGCCAGCATGTCCTCGGGAAGGTCGACAGAGATTCCGAGCCCGCTCTCCCAAAGATGATGGTGAAGCTCGACGGTCCTTGGAAAGCTCGGAGAGTAAAGATCATCGCGTTCGATCGGACTCCAGACAGGCGATGCCGCATGAAAATAAACGAGAGGGTGGTCAACCCTTTCCTGCTTGCGCACCCAACCGGCTGCAGCCAGCGCCTGCTCGGCTCGATCCACATTGTCGGGCGAAACCAAGTAGTCGTGGTCGTAGGTCGAACGCAGAGCAGCGTCGGGGCAGTAGTCGGGGATCAGCGCGAAGCCCTTGAGTGCCGCGTATCGGATGCCGGCTCGCTCGAAACACTGATTGATCGCATTGAACTCTGCCGTCATCGAGGTGATGCGCTGGCGGTGATCGTCTAGACTCCGAGCCAGCTCCTCACCGACTTCCCCAGGCACGGCGCCCTCGGCTCCGGCATCCTCCAACCGGCTCCAGAACAGAAGAGCGAGCCCGCTGAGATCGAGCCACTCGAGAACGCGATCCCATTGGCGGCGGCCCGATGCTTTCCATCGAGGCAGACGATCCGGCTCGGGAGCGCGCGACACGCGGAGAAAGTCGACGATCTCGCCGGCCAACCTGTGGTTCATGCCATCGTCCCTTCAGCGGGGAGATATTTAAGCAGCCTGTCAAGGACCATCGCAGCTTCGGCCGAGTCGCCGTCGTAAGCGAACCTGTATGCCGGCGATCTTGCAAGCGCGCCGAGGACGCCATCGCGTTGCGCACAAAAGTTGCCCTCATCGTCGAACAGCACGTACGGGCGGAGCCGCTCGGCAAGCCCTGCTGGCGGGAGTCGATTCAACCGCGGCGAGCCGTCGAATTCTGTTTCCACGAAAACGCAGCACCCAAGAGCCACGACGCGATTGGGCGGGAACCCGCCCCAAACCTGAAGTCCGTCTGATGTACGCTCGAGAAATGTCGTGCCGCCGGAGAGAAGCTCAAAATCCGACTCTTCAGCAAAGTTCAAGAACTCCTGGTTGTCGCTCGACGGCATTCCGACCAACAGGATCCCCTTTCCACCGGACCTCGCCACCATCGCACGGAACGCTGTCAGGCTCAGGGCGTCTGCCGTCATTGAAAAGAGTGCGGCAAGCACGGTTTCCCTGAAGCCCGCTTCGTCTCTCGTCAACTGCTCAGCCAGAAAGCCCACCGCCTGGCGCGCCGCAACATCCACGGCCACGAAACTGGACTGACCAAAACTCGCGTAACGCAGGCCGTCGGCACAGACGATTGAGGCCTGCGGCGAAACGGACTCCGGGCTGGCGTCCGGATCGCACACCAGTCTCCAGAAAAAGACAGCTGACGAAGACACTTCCTTTCCCTGCACGCCTTCGCCACGGTCCTCGAGCACTCGACGCATCAACTTAAGGATGACGGGACTGTTGGTTTCGAGACGAACACTTCTCTGCATCACAGGCAGGTCGACCGAAAGCGGCGTCGGCGTGAACCGCCCGATCAAATCCTGAATTGTTCTTGCCACCTGCCCGTCGTTCAAGCACGCCACCCCAATGTCGGAACTCGAATCCGCCTCAAGCCTGGGCTATCAAATCCGCCACCGCCTCAGCGACCGCACTGGGTTCCCCGCCGTACCGCAGCAGCCAGGAACGGCAGTGTCCAAGACTCGCGATAGTTCGCTTTCTCAAATCAACGGCGTCCGGACATTGGGGCGGTAGATTCCGGTCGAGACGAACCGCCGCTTCGGGTGGAGGTATTTCAGTGATACTCAAATCAGTGCGAGTCTGGCGCTGGAGGAAGACCATCCAGTTTGGCTCGCAGTATGTCGCCCGACGGACGCCAAACGCTTTCACGGGGTCAACGTTGAATGCCAGTTCGCCATTCAGCGAAACCGATGGTTCCTGAGCGCGAAGGCCTGGAAAATGCTTCACCGCGTCCGGCAGTAACTTGATCGTTGTCGGCAGGCCCCAGGCGAGAAAACGCCCGTCGTGGTGAGAAAAATAGGTCCAATCATCGGCGAGCAACTCGTAACCGCGGATGGCCAGCGCCAGTGCGAGCGTCGACTTGCCTGACCCCGATCCACCGACGAGCAGCAGACCTTTCCCGTCTCGCACACTGCATCCACAGTGGAGAGCCGTGACTCCGGCGGTGGGCCCGACGATACCCATCAGCGCCGGAAAGATCACCGTCTTCCAGTAAATGTCATCGGCGGCTAAGGCGCGTGAGACCCGGCCAATGATGCGCCGGCGTCGCAGGTCGATCAACAGTGAGTCGTGAGGACTGAAACCGGCGTAAACGAGGTGGTCCAGACCGCCAAAGTACGGTTGAGGCCAAGGAGGCGAGGCTTGAACAGTGGCGTCCATCCACAGGCGCAGCGTGACCTCCGCAGAACGTGGGGGCGATCCGAGGGACGCAAAGCTTTCCCGGGCCGCCGCGAGGATGGAAGGGGAATTGGTCGAAACGTCGAACACGGCGCCTGCCGCGAGGTAGAATTCACGGAGAGGCGTCTGCCCAGTGGTCGTCGAGAGATCCACAAAATTCATAAGAACGTGATGAGACACTCCGATCAGTTCTCCGAGCCCAAGACCCGACCACCCGGGCGACGCCGGCGCCCAGCACTAATTCTTCCAGACTCACCCAGTGCCGTCAAGGATCAGGTCATGCACGAGAGTCTGCGCAACGACGCACGTCACGTTCCTCTGGCCTTGGGAACTACACTGCGGTAGCCTATACCGCCTCTTCGGACTAGAGTCTGCCACGGGCTTCCGACATGATGCGTAGAGCGCTGATAGCCGCATTCTTACTGCTCCTCGTGACGAACCTGGCAAGTGCCCAAGCCCATGAATTATCCGGGTGGAAGCTGGTGTGGTCGGATGAATTCAACTACACGGGCCATCCCGATCCTGCAAAGTGGGATTACGAGGAAGGATACGTGCGCCACAACGAACTCCAGTACTACACCGTGCGCCGCCTGGAAAACGCGCGCGTGGACGGGTGGAATCTCGTAATCGAACTGCGGATGGAAAAACCCGAGAGCTTCTTGCCAACGTCACTCAACGACGAATGGCATCGCTACACGTCGGCGAGCCTCACGACGCGCGACACGGCTTCGTGGACCTACGGCCGGTTTGAAATCAGGGCGAAGATGCCGCGCGGCAAGGGTACCTGGCCGGCGATCTGGTTTCTCAGCCCGCTCCGGACCCCCAACGTTCCCGGGTCTCCGCGTCCCAGGCAGCCCGACGGCCGCGAGTTTCACGGCGCGAATCGCGGACCCAACAACGGCGAGTCTTTGGAGGGGGAAATCGACCTCATGGAAAGTTGGGGCAGCCATCCAAACGAAATCGCGGTGCACATTCACGGGACTAAAGGACCCACTCCCTCGACGATTGTCACGGTGGACGACCTGTACAACAAGTTTCACGTTTATGCCTTGGAGTGGTATCCCGACCACATGGACTTCTTCCTCGACGGCCAGAAGATTCTAGCCTACACGAGAGACCCGGCGACCGGCTGGGCTTTCGATCACTCCATGTACCTGATCATGAACGTCGCGTGCGGCGGGCCTGACGAACCCGCGCCCGACAATTCCAAGCTGCCCCAGTTCATGACGGTGGACTACGTACGGGTTTACCAGAAGGTCGGAAAGACTAGGTGATCCCACTAGACTTAAGTATTACGTTTCACAGAATCTCGACTTTGGTGTCGCGGGCCACACCCACCACCGTGAACCATGCCTTCGGTATGTCGGAGTAGAGTTGTTTGCCGAGACCTTCCTGATGCGGGCCAGTAGCGGTTCACAAACGCCTGGTTGACGATCACCACGCGCCGGGAATCCTTCGTATCCGCGAGCGTGAAGTCCGTCTTGCCAGAGCCGCTCGACTTTTGGTCGCCAGGGCCTTTTTGTTCTCACGCGGATTTGCTAGATTCCTTCTCGGGCCTCACTGCTGATGAGCAGGCTCGAATCGGTGAGCGCGCAGAACCGCGAACCCTCGCCGGCAGTAGAGCTCCAGGAGTCCACGATGAAAACATTCTCGAGAACAAACCTGTTGCGCAGGTCTACCGGAATCGCGGGATCTCTTGCATTCGCCGCCCTAATGACCGCCCAGCAGCCGCTCTTTCGCACTGTGGATATCAACGTGGGAGCGACGGACCAGGTCCATCTCTCAAATGGCAAGCGCGCGACGGTGAAGCTCCTCTCGACCAGCGAGACGCGGGACAACGCGCGGTCGGCGATTCGGGAGGCGCGCACGGAAGTCGAGATCAACGGTTCTCGCGCCACGCTCATCTGCGGGAACTACCGCCTGCCCGTGACCGTGGGCGGCGTCGAGGTGGACTGTACCGTGACCAAGGCCTACTATCAGAATACCAACCACGACCATTGGGGCCTGGTCGCGGATGCTCGACTTCGCCTCTGGCCTGCGGGTTCACCCTACATGCCGCCAGGAGCGATGGTCTATCCGCTCCGGCAGAAGTGGTTCGCGTCGCGAACTCAAATGGCCAACGAGCCCACTTATGTCGACGAGGGTGAGCGCATCACCACCGCCAAGATCTACTATCACGCCGGTCTCGATATCGGCGGGGCCGAAGGCTTGGTGGACGTGATTGCCGCGACCAGCGGCGTCGTGGTAGGACTGGGAACCGCGGTGGTCGAACGAGAGAAGAACAACGCCAGCCTCGATCATCAGTTCAACGACACGGTCTGGGTGGAGGACGAGCGCGGCTGGTACCATCGCTATACGCACCTGTACTCGTTTGATCCCTCCGTCAAGCTGGGCGGACGCGTCAAGATGGGACAGAAGGTCGGCACGCTGGGGAAAGAGGGCGGGAGTGGCGGCTGGTCACACCTCCACTACGAGATCCTCGCCCGGCAGTCGGCCGGCAAGTTGGGGACTCAGGAAGGGTACGCGTTCTTGTGGGAAGCCTACCAGCGGCAGTACAAGCCGGACCTGATTGCCGTGGCGCGGCCTCACCAGGCAGTCCTGGTGGGAGAAAAGGCGCTGCTGGATGGCTCGCGGTCGTGGAGCGACTCGCGCATCGCTCACTATGAATGGACTTTCACCAATGGAGACCAAGCATCAGGAGCGAAAGTCGAGAGGTCGTACTCGAAGTCCGGCACCTACAGCGAAATTCTGAAGATTACCGATGACCACGGGCGCACCGCCTACGACTTCGAAACCGTCAACGTGCTCGATCCGAAACATCCGGAACAGCCGCCTCCGTCGATCCAAGCCGCGTACTGGCCCACGATGGGCGTCGCGCCGGGGAAGCCGGTTACCTTCAAGGTTCGGACGTTCGGCACCACGGACGGCGAGGAGTCCTGGCGCTTCGGCGACGGCTCGACCGCCGCCACCAAGTCCGATGGCAACGTCGAGGAGCACGCCAAGAACGGATTCGCCGTCACCACTCACGTCTTCAACAAACCGGGAGATTACATCGTACGCGTGGAGCGCGCGAACCGCCTGGGTCAGAAGGCGATGGCCCATCTGTGGGTGCGCGTGGGCGGTTCCGACTAACGGTGCGGTTCAGTTACTACACATCGGCCTTGGCCCTGACGCGGCGGGAGTCCGAGCGCGGACGTGTCGTGCTTTACCAAGCCTCTTCCGACTGGTACCTGAAATCCAGTAGCGAAGCGTCGACACGACCTTCCTCATCAGCAGCTCCCCGATCAACAATCCAACCAGCGTCGTGGAGATCGTGGGTATCGTGCTCAACACCGTTCCCCAGCCCTCAGGCGCGTACGACCAGCGATCCCAGTGAGTTTGTCCGAGCACGGCGATATCCACCCAGTGCACCAGGTTGTGATTGAGCGCGTAACTCCCCGCGGCAATGCCGGGAGCGGGAACGAATGCCAGAAGCAGCGCGTAGCCGGCGAGGATCTATCGTAATCATATGGTAATGCAAAGTATGGCGGAGAGGGTGGGATTCGAACCCTGACCGCATATTGATTATACGTAACTTGCTGATTGTACGAAACGGCAGAAACGCTGAAAACGGCCAAAACGCCATTTCGAGGTACACGGCGGGTACACAGGCCCCGGGGTGGCGGCTCGAAAAGCGGCCTCGGGGGGCACGGAGAGCATGAGGTGCCCATTTGTAGTCACCGGCTGGCTCCGTGGCAGCGCTTGAACTTCCGACTGTCAGCATCGGCTCAAAAGGGAGCCGAAACCATCACCGTCCAGGGGATCGGCCTTCGACGGCCTCATCGGCGGAGACGCGGTGAAAACTCTATAACAGACTCTACAGACGCTTCGGAAGTGGGTCACTCCGAACTGAATCGCACACCAGGCGTTCATGATCGGCGCGACAAGCAAGAACGCGTTTTGGGCGGTACGTCTCCCGGCAGCGGCCAGTCTCCGACAAGCCGAGTACACGTCCACCTCGGTGTTGAAAAGGAGAGGCTTACGCAAACAAACCGTGGAAGAAGTTACTCGTGTCTCACCACACGCAGGGCGCAATGGCGGACGAACCGGGACCTGAGATGGTCATACCGCCGTAAAACGCATCCGCCGACCTTGCCGCGTCGGTGGTCAGTGCCGACCAAGCGTGACTGGCATGGCCGCTTTCGAGGAAGGTTTACCATTCGGAAACAGCGTGACTGGAAAGTTGTCAACGTCGCGTTCGATCGATACATCCGTTTGCGGGAGCGAGTAACCTTTGACAGATGCGAGAATTGAGTAGCCGCCGGCAGCCAATCCAACAAATTCAAAGCGGCCGTCGGGCGGGAGTGTTGCGGCTTGCGAGTCGAAAGCCGTCTCCGAACTGATCGTTACCGTCATACCCCCCGCGATTGCCTTGCCGTCACTCAGCACAACTCGGCCTCGGAGATGGTATGCGGCTTTGAGTTTGAGATCACCGACGTCAACAACCTCCTCATTGTGTTTTGTAGCACATGCGACATTTCCAGTAGCGCCGCGAGTAGCGACCGATGCCATCTTGGCGTACACGCGCCAATTTCCCGGAACCGGGATATTGGTCATCTCGAAGGAGCCGTCGGGCCGCGTGCCAATCCTGATTTCCCCGTAGGGGCTTCCGATCACCTTTAAATTGGCACCGAAACCGCCCTGCGGGTAACCGAATAGCCCTACTTCGGCTCCGCCGATCGGCTTGCGATCCTGAAGGAGTCGCCCACGAACGATCGCGCCGTCGGTAACGTGGCATCCCACAACGCGCCGAACAGGCTGTAACCAATCGTCGGACCGGCGTGATACACCATCACGGTTGCGTCCGCAAGGGGCTTTCCCGCGGCATCCGAGGCTTTGCCAGTAATGATCAGATCGGCCGCCGCGAAGGCACTTTGGCAGCAGCACACAGTAAGCAGCACCGCTGCAATCTTGAGAATAAATCGGAACATTATTCTGGGAGTCCGCAGCGGCTGCATCGGAGCCTCTCGTGGAAAGATTTTTGCCGGAGTCGGCAGGCCTATCGCGCGATTCCAACTCAAGTTCACGCTAATTGTAATGCTGTAATTTCTACCGAGGCAAGTACATCCTGACTAGTGACTCATTCTCAGGAATAAGACCTACCTCGTCAGTCGAGATTTTGTGGTTCGGCCCACATCGCGCTCACAAGGAATGTGTTGGACGGTACGCCTTGCCGCGGAAGTGCCTCGTGCCCGTGCGAGTATCGAGGCAAGAGGCCATCGGGGCCATCACCCCGCCCGACGGCGTGTTTACTGACAGTCCGGCTAATCATCCGACATAGCGCTCAAACTGACCCGTGACGATTCTTCTTGCGGTTTGATCATCATCTGCGGAAAATCACCGAGGCGCCGATTTCTGCGTGTGCTCCTGCCGACGGAATGCGGCGAAAATGCTTGTAGCTTCTCGTGTGGGCTCACCGGCCGATGGGATCTCGGGTACGCTGCGAGCGACCACGACCCGGCCATGGGATTGACCCGCGATAGCCACCGCGTGCGCCGTGTTTCAACCTCGCCTCTCCTGTTGGGTGCGCCGGAGGGTAGTTGCTTGCGGTTGGAACTTGCCGGGTTTGGAGTGAGGGGAGGTTCACGTGTACGCCCCGGCAGGCACGTTAGTGTGCCCGAGAGCAGCTTTCTCATCCGAGTGGCTCCCTCCAAACCTGCGAAATTGGTTCCCTTTCAGCCCGGTGCTAACATTCCGACCGCTTCCGCAGAAACATGGCTGATTCTGAGTTGTATATTTCATGTTCAAGCTATAGAAGGGCTGAATCTGTTGGCTCTCGGTTGCGTCTAGTTCTGCAGCTGTTTTCGGGTCGATAGCAACATCCCCAACCGCAGGGATGCTATTCAGAATCTCGCGCCTTCTTGACGCCCCCTGAAAAAACTGCTGGATCAGGGAGTCGTCGCACCAGTGCCATGCGAATGTTGTCTCTGATTATTCCCTCGTTCTGAAAGTCGTAAGGTTGCGCCCTCGTTGGCCGTCGAGACAGTGCCAGCGCGATGCTCGCCGCGCGGATCGAGCGCTCCATCAACAGGACGGTCGGCGCGATTCCGATGTCGCGTAAGGCAGAAGGGCGATAGTTACGTTGAGGCCCGATTCGTTCGCCCGCGCCAAGCTCCTAAGAACGAGAACGCCGCGAGCCGAGCGATGCCACCCACCACTGCGGGCCCCCAGCTCCGCTTTGTACTTACGTACGTACTTACTGTCCGTGCGTACTGCGGATTTTTCGACATAAGTGCGGTAAGACCTTGATTTCCCAACTGTTACTCAGCAACATTCGTTTGCGGAAACGATGCGGCGTCCGACGTTTCCCGCACTCCCAAGGGGGCAATTGCGAGGGAGGGCGTGCGGACGTGCCCATCACCGCCGCTTCCTGATTTCGCGGGCCCAGAAGCTGTGTCAAAAGGGGTAGCGCGCCTGCGGTTGCAAGCCACTGAGCCCAAGGCGCTGAAATCATGGCTGCAGCCAGTTTCGAAAACACACGTTTTCAGATCAGATTCAGGTTAGCCGATTACGCGACCAAGCGATACGCATAACGTGATTCTGGTGCTGGCAGGGAACGGTTGCGCAGGCGGCCCTATCACGCACGCGTCAGTTCAACAGCGTAATTTCTGGCCGCGCGCCGAAGCGGATTGGGAAGCCGGTGGTTGCGATGCCGCAGAGCCGATGGTGTAATTTCCCCGGCTCGCCCGATCGTTCCAAGTCGCCAGCGGCGTCTTCTGTTCATCGCCTTTGATTCCTACATCCTCACTACAGTTTTCCGGTCGCACTCCGACTGCCGACACGATCTCTGAAAGCTTCGTGTCGATATCCTCGATTCGGGGGCGGAGGTTCAAGCGTTAATACGGAAGGGATTCGCTGCGGCTCGGCCAGGCGCAGAAGTCCATAGCCAATTCCCGCCAAACCTGTCATGAGGCCGGGTGTGGCAACTCTCATGGGTGTTCCGCACAGGACTTCATTTCCGGCGATACTCTCGACGATCATGCCGCCGCGCCGGGACGCTTCAGCGTGCCACCGCGAATCGTTGAAAATTTGCCCAGCCTGCAAAAGCAACTCAATGTTCCCAAGATCGCCGTGGCATAGAGAGTGATTTTGCCCAAAGCCGTGATTGAGCGTCGTCTTCAAAGCGGTATCGATCTCGCCGCGCGTTGCAACATCATCAAGCTGTTCGAGCGCGGACAGGCGAGCCAGCCCGATACCCGGAGCGCCGGCGCACCAAGCGGTCATAAAAAAGTCGCCGTCTCCATTCGAAGATGAGTGGTTTCGAGTCCACGCGCGAAGGTCGCGCCAATTCCCGGCTTCGCGCGAGAAGAGACTGCGCTCATAGGCGATGCCAGCAAGAGCGGTTGTTCGAAAGTGTTCGCACCCGGTCACCGCAGCTAATTTCAGAAGCGCCCATGCTATGCCTGCTGCCCCATGCGCAAAGCCGGTAAGTGGCCTCGGCTCTCTCGGAACAAGCCACCCCACGCCGTGTTCCATTTGCTGCGCGCGCGCAACTAGGCGCTCCCCGCATTGCACGGCAGCATGCAACGTTCGCTCCGATGGGACTTGATCGTAAAGGCTCAGCAAGCCGCCAATGCAACCTGCCGCGCCCCCGATGATGTCAAGGTATTCATCCTGCTCGATCAAGCTCCGAAGGGTTGCGACAAGGGCTTCCGCCTTATTCAGTAATTCCGCTTCCCGCCACAGGGCTCCCAGGTGACTGAGTGTGTAAATCACTCCTCCCCAGCCGCTGAACGCCCCAATTGACTTGACGGATGACTTGTTTTTCTCTAAGCGGCGCAGCATGGTCTCGCTGGCCTGTTGGGCCAGGACTGTGTAACGCTGCTCTCCAGTTACGGCTCCGAGGTAGGCCAGGAACAGCGTGACCCCGGGAAGACCGCCGTAGAGATCGAACATCAAAGGTGAAATCGACCAACGGCGCTCATCTTCGAACGTGAGACCTATCCACGACGTACCCTGTTTGGATCGAACCGCAAGCGATGCAAGCTTGTCGCCCAGACTGCGGGCTGCTGCAAGGACGCGCTCACGGTCGATTGCTGTCTGGGGCCCAGTCGAGTCGGGCGCGGGTTTTTGCGCGCCATGTCTGTACTCGCTCGATGCTCCCAGCGACGCGCGAATGAACCAAAGCTGGAGCTCGAGGTCGAGCTCGCTAAGATGCTGCAAACGACCACGAACGAACGCCATCGCCGGTTCATCGAAAAAATCGCGGATCGGCTGGCCCGAGCTGGTCCAGAGGTCACGACTGCCGGGGCGTGTCGTGAATATGGGAATATCGCCGTTTTCGAGATCCTGAAGCTCTGCCGATATCACTTTGGTTAAGTAAGGACGAGATTCGCCAGCAACCCAGAGCCAATCGAGCAAGAGGTCCCTGTCGAGAGCGTCTCTCAGCACGTCGGGGTGGAAACTCTCATCCAGCAAGCGGCCGTACGTGTCCGTTGGGCGTAAAACCACCCGCACCTCGTCATCGGCAAACCACGCGAGCGGCCCGGCGGATGACAGCAACTCATCACGACATTTCAGGAGCAGGCGGTAGGCGCGAGCAAACCCGGCGGCGATCTCCTCAGCATGGTCGCACGGGTTGACGTCAGACGCATTGAGGGATGGCCGGTTCCGGGCCGGTGATGGGGTCATTCGTTGGCGCACGAGTTGCATTTCATCCGTGCCTACCTTTGCCCACCCCGGAACAGGGTGGGGCGTCATCTGGCCTGCTGCTCCCCCCAGGCCGGTAAAATCGACACCCTCCGATTCGGCATTCGCGCCAATTCGCAGGGGCAATAGCCCCACGCGTAGGACCGAGCCCTCAATCAAGCGCTCCGTCTCATCGTCTCGTTCGGCTTGAGATCCTGGCAGGCTGGGGTGGAAGATCGCCTCCAAGTCTACCAAGACGGGGTCCTCCCCCGCCGCGATGACGTTTTCGCAGTGAAAATCAGTTGCCGCCAGCGCGTGGAGCAAAGCCAAGCACGCCCCTTGGCGTTCATAGAAGCGGGACAGCGCCGCTTCGGAATCGCAACTTTCGGCCGCAATAAATTGGACCCACCCATGTGTGCCGCGATCGAGTATCTCGAACGCCCGGAGAGTGGGTAGAATGCCGCGTTGATTGAACCATTTCACCAGCGCCTGGAAATGGATGTCGGCGGCCATGGGCCTGGGCTTGTAGACCAACCGAAGACTTGAGCTGAATTTGCTGATCACAACGCTTTGTCCCATCCGATGGCGGTCGCCGGCCTCAGTCTGCAAGTGCTCAAGGACTCCAGGGTCCTTATCAGCGCTGAACGTGTGCCGGATCACGTCCCAATCGGCACACAGTCGCCCAAGAAATTCCAGAACGAATCGAACCCACTGATCGATGCGCATTAGGAGTTGGCGCGCCAATACGGGATATTCGCGCAGGATACGAAGACCCATCTCGGGGCGACGGAGCCGCTCGACGAAGCTTTGGAAACGGTCTTCGGGCGCGGCGCCATCAAGAACACCTTCGAGCCGCGCCACGTTCAGTTCCAGAACCAGAGTTCGGCCGAGCATGGCCAATAACTGTCGCGGCAGATCACTAAGGAAAACCGCTTCGAGATTGACAGAGCTAAGGGGCGCATCGGGTCGCTGCTGAATCAATTGCTGTGCCTGCTTGCGGAATCGATCGAGGCCTTGGCGAAGGAGTGGGTCAATCGCATTCAGGAATCCAACTGCCGGCTCCTCGCCGAGCGGGGTCGGGAGGGGAATCGAGTTCGACAAGAAGTAATGAGCAAAAGCATGTGAAAGCGTCCTCAGCCATGGTGGAATATCCTGAAAACGGGCGCGTACAGACTCCAGCGGCTCGCCCAGGAGGCCGAGGAATTCGGCCTCGGTGATTCCCTCCGTGGCGAGCCGCTGAGCGAACATCGATGCGTTAGTGAATGGCGGTTGGGAGCGCCACTGCAGCAAGCGCCGCCCGGCCACCTCCTTGTTCGCTTCTTCACGCTGTTGGGCGTGGCCGAGTGTGCGCAAAGATGCGATGCGCTCAGCTAAGGTGGCCGCACGAAACCAGCCAGCGTCTTGGAAGTCCGAATACATCACCCGCCCCCGAGCCTGGGAGCTTCCGAACTCGCGCACTTATATCGCTCCCCACCTTGCAAGGGGCGAGTTGCCGTTCCTTCCGATCGTTAGTTGTAAGAGATTTCAGCCGCACCTCTTAGTGCAAAAAAACACCGAGCACACACCGTGAGTGGTGTGGCTTTCCGGCCCCTCGGGATCTGGCAGCTCGATCTGCCCAGCCGGGTGCTCGGGCATGGCGTGGCCCAGTGTGGCCCGAAATTGTGGATCTTTCCAAGCACGAACAATTTCTAAGTTTGACATGGTCCTCTCCTTACCTCTGAGTTTTGCCTATTAGAAGGCCTGGATTTCACAAAAGGACACCCCGTCGAAAGAAGCCGCAGCCATTCTGAGGGCTGTTACTGTCACCGAGCCGCCTTGTGCGTTGGTAGGAAGTTCTCCATCACCCAGACTTCGTTCTTCGCCCTGCCCGCCGCGAAGGCGATGTGGTGACCGTTCGAATCAAAGGAGACCGTGCGGACAGAATCGATAGATAGGCCTAAAATGTGAGGCTCTCCGCCACGCGAAGAGATCGCGAGTAGCTGTGTTTTCCGCTCCTGGCCGACGGATCGACCCTTGCCAAAGACGATGTAGCGCGAATCGGGCGACCAACTGAGCGAGTCTCCATCGATCCTTTCCGGCTCCTTCACTCGAACTAGCTCGCTGGCGTCTCCCCCAGCGACCCGCAAGACTTTTAGGACTGAGGATCGCGTTGCTTTCTCAAGCAGCGTGAGGGCCACTTGTCCGCCGTCGGGCGAGAGGGCGATATCGTCGATCTTCGAATCGGGGGCTGGTCGGAAGAGCTCCGTTTTCCGGCCGGTCTCCGGGTCGCGCATGACAACCGTCTGGGTGATCGTTCCTGACTCGCCGTGTATGTCCGTATAGAGCAGCCTCTTGCCGTCGGGAAACCAGGCGGCGTTAGAAATGTCTGAGTGCAGATCCGCCTGTAGCATGGACTTGACCTCGCCGGTATGAGCGTCCACCAGGAAGGAACCATGCTGGATCTTCTTGTCTTTGCCCGGGACGAGAATTGACCGCCCGTCGGGGGACCACCGAATGGGCCCCCAAAGCTCAACCAGGTTGGGCGAAAGGTCGCGCTCCTCGCCCGTCTTGAGCGAGCGGATCGAAATGACCTCATGCTCGAACAGGCCCTGTCGGCGGCTGGAGAGGTAGGCAAGGAACTGGCCATCCGGAGACCACGCGGGCGAGGAGTTCCATCCCACAAACCGCTGGGTGGCCTTCTGGGGTTGTGTCACTACTCTGCCTGCAACGGGATCGAACTCCGCCGTGTAAATATCGCTCGTGCCGATCTCCAGGCCGTAGTAGAAGGTGCCGCTCGGCGTGAACCCGATGGGTTGCGCTTGCCCTATGTCCTGCTTCACCAGTTCGGGCGTGCCCTGCGGTTTCCCATCCTCCACGCGAATCATCCAGGCGCCCATGCTTCCGGACCGGTCGCTGGCGAACAGGATGTGGTGGCCGTCCGGCGTCCAGCCCAGCAACTCATCCTCGGCGGGGTGCTCGATCAGCGGGATTTCGCGACTGCCATCGGCGGCCAGCAAGAAGATGTCACGGTTGTCGGACTCCTCGTGCGGTGGATAGTCATAGGCAATATAGCGCCCGTCCGGGGAGAATCGCATTTTTCCCGGATACATCCGATCGAACGTCTTCAAAACGCGCACCGAGCCGTCAGCCACTGAAATTAAGGCAATTTGGCACCGGAACGGATTAATTCTCACAAGTATGCTTAGGACATATTTCCCGTCCGGCGACCAATCGGTAGGTAAGGCTCCCACTTCCTTGTTGCTAAACAGAACCCTAGGCGCGGAGCCGTCGAGCCCCACAAGACGCAAGTCGGCAGCAAAACTACCTGTATACCACTCGTAGGCGACGTTCTTGCCATCGGGCGATATCGCCGAAAAAAAAGCGTTTCCACCAGATTCGGTGTTGTTGGTGAGATGGCGCGCATTTCCCGTGACGAGATCACGGATCGCGAGGTCTCCCGTCGTCCAATCCACATAGGACAGATACCGACCGTCGGGCGAAACGCTGCAGTCCAAAACGTCCACATCCGGCCCAGCCCAAACGCGGCGGGTTGCCATTTCGGAGCTTCTGGAGGCACCGTTGCGGGAGAGGGTCGCCAACCGCGTGCGGGCTGTTGCAGCGGCCTCGATCTGGTCGCCATAGTCGCGCAGCACGCGCTCGTAGGCTTTCCGAGCTTCCTCCTTGCCCAGCTTCTCGTAGCATTGTCCCAGCTCGACCAATGCCTTGGCCGCCAGGGCGCGATTATCAGCATGGTCCTGTACAATGCGCTTCAAGAGCCCGATGGCTGCTGGCAAGTCGCCTGCGGCACGCTCTTTCACCAACGCTTGTTGAAACAGGTCGTAGCCGCTCTGGGCCAGGGCTGAGTGCGTGCCCAGCTGCTGATTCCGATGAAGGTGGTCAGTGATTCCGAATTGATCCCGGTCACTCGTTCCGATTCGATGTCGGTCGTTTTCGGAGCGAAGCGACGCTGGCGCCCTGATAGTGCTTGAAGTGACCGCGATCG